>Ga0193706_1000025_pt1 | contig 201566 bp, 166 predicted proteins | sample U3c1metaG_FD_160130 | JGI IMG/M metagenome (GOLD analysis project Ga0193706, IMG submission 160130) | Soil microbial communities from a riparian zone of the East river system, Colorado, United States - U3c1 | ecosystem: Environmental > Terrestrial > Soil > Riparian zone | place: USA: East...
TCCGCAAGCCAATCCCGCGGCGACGGCGGAAGAAGAAGAGACTGTTCCGGAACGTAGCGACGAAAGGTCGTTGGCATACGGCTATTTTACCGCATGCCAACGATTCCTGCCGCGCAGGCTCCTAGGCCTGCAAGTCGGTGTTGCACTAGCAGCGATGGCGCCCGTGTTCTTGTTCCACTGGTAGGGCAGCCTGCGCGAGCAGCGTCCTACTTGATCTTGGAGGGGCGTGACCTGAAAACGAGCCGCGCAATCCCGAGCAGGACCAGTCCTCCGACCAGGACCGGCAGGGAGAGGAACTGGAGGCCGACCAACACAACCGCTCCGACCGTCGTTTCCGCGAAGTAGGGGGAGCGTTCCATGACTCTACTTTACTCCGTTGGCGGTGCGCGGGAATGGTAGGCTCGTGGGGTCTGGAGAGCGAAGATGACCCTGCAAGAGCTATTCGGTATCGAGCTTCCGATCATTCAGGCCCCCATGGCGGGAGTGCAAGGCAGCGCGCTGGCGGTGGCGGTGTCCAATGCCGGCGGGCTGGGGTCGCTTCCCTGCGCCATGCTGAGCCTCGACGCGATGCGCAAGGAGCTGGCGGCGATCCGGGCGCGGACCACCCGGCCGTTCAACGTCAACTTCTTCTGCCATACCCCGCCCGCGGTCAGCGCTGAGCGCGAAGCGGGCTGGCGGGCGGCGCTTTCGCCCTACTACGAAGAGCTCGGGATCGATCCCAGCTCTTTTTCCCCCGGGCCTGGACGCGCCCCCTTCAACGCCGAAGCCGCCGACGTTCTCGAAGAGTTCAAGCCCGCTGTCATGAGCTTTCATTTCGGCCTGCCCGCGGCCGGCCTGCTGGCCCGCGTGCGAGCCTGGGGCTCGAAGATTATCTCTTCGGCGACCACCGTCGACGAGGCGCGCTGGCTCGAGGCGCAAGGAGTGGATGCCGTCATCGCGCAAGGTCTCGAGGCGGGCGGGCACCGCGGCATCTTCCTGTCGGACGATCTGACGACTCAGGTGGGGACGTTCGCGCTGTTGCCGCAGGTCGCGCGGGCGGTGAAGGTCCCGGTGATCGCCGCCGGCGGCATCGCGGATGCGAAAGGCGTCACCGCAGCCCTCGAGCTCGGCGCCGCGGGGGTGCAGGTCGGCACGGCGTATCTGCTCTGTCCGGAGGCCGCCACCAGCGCGGTGCATCGCGCCGCGCTGAAGAGCGAGGCCGCCCGTCACACGGCGCTGACCAACATCTTCTCCGGCCGGCCCGCGCGCGGCATCATCAATCGAATCCTCCGCGAGCTGGGCCCCATCTCCACGGCCGCGCCCGCCTTTCCGCTGGCCGCCTCCGCCATGGCTCCCCTGCGCGCCAAGGCCGAAGCCCAGGGCAACGGTGATTTCTCGCCTCTCTGGTCGGGGCAGAACGCCAGCGGGTGCAAGGAAATACCGGCAGCCGATCTCACGCGGGAGTTGGTTGCGGGTCTTTAATTCTTAAGCTACGCGACACGGATGGCGTCCTTCTCGACAAAGGGACGGACTCCCTCCCGGAGCCCCGACTCGGTGATCAGGTCCACTTGGACGCCCAGGAGGTCTTCGAGAAAGATTCGCAGCTTCATGTAGGTGGAAAAAGTGGGAGAGGCCCGGAAGCTCACGAGGAGGTCGACGTCGCTGTCGGCTGCGGCTTCCCCGCGGGCTACGGAACCGAAGAGCCGGAGGGATTCCACCCCGAATCTCTTGATTTCGCCTCGATGTGCCGCCAGCAGTGCCAGAACGTCATCACGTCCCATGGACTTCACCTCCACGTTTCAACGGTACTGTAATCCATCCAGTACCGCCACTCCAGTACCCGAGTCAAGGGCCTGGGCTCCCTGGAAGCATTCCGCTTCGCCGCTTGTTCTCTCTTAGAGAGCTACAAATTGCTGCCTTGAGCGGCGGCTGTGTTACCGTGTTGTCACAATTTTTGCAATTGAGAGTTTATGTCCTCCAGATCTCTTCCGCAGCAAGCACGTCTTCTCCTCACCGAGTCCCGATATCTCCTGCCCGCGGTCTTCGTGGGGTTCTACATGATCGTCTGGCTGCTGACGCGGCTGGGGTTGCTGCTGTTCCAGCAGGCCCTGGCGCGGAACGGTGTGGGGCGGGTGCTCGAGGCGCTGGCCGTGGGCGAGGGGTTCGACCTCGTCTCGGCGCTCTGGCTCGCGGCACCGCTCGTGCTCTTCCTCACCGTCCTCCCGGAGCGGTGGTTCCGGTGGCGGGCGACGCGCGGGCTCCTCTTCCTCTGGATGGCGGTCGCCGCCTTCTCGGGTCTGTTCGTGGCGGCGGCGGAGTACTTCTTCTTCGAGGAGTTCAACGGCCGCTTCAACTTCGTGGCGGTGGACTACCTGATCTATCCCACCGAGGTGGTGGACAACATCTGGCAGAGCTACCACACCGGGATCATCCTCACCGTGATCGGCATTGCCACGCTGGCTCTGCTCTACTTGCTCAGCCGGCCGATGCGGGCGGCCTGGCTGCATCGGGCCTCGCGGCTGCAGCGTCTGGCCTTCCTGGGCGTTTACGCGACGGTGCTCGCCGTGGCCACGATGGTGGTCTCGCCGGCGCTGGCGCGCATCTCGGACGACCGCGCGCTCAACGAGCTCGCCGGCAACGGCTACTACTCCTTCTGGATGGCCCTGCTGGGCTCGGACGCTCCCTATGACGGGCTGTACGCGACCCGGCCGCAGGCCACCAACCTCGCCCGCCTGCACCGGCTGCTCGCGGAGCCGGCCGCCGCGGCGACCACGTTCGCGGCGGATTCGACGCTGCGCCCCGTCCTCCCCCTGAACCCGGAGCGGAAGATGAACGTGGTGATCGTGCTCGAGGAGAGCCTCGGCTCGGAGTTCATCGGCGCGCTCGATACCGAGGTCCAGCGGGGCGTGAAGGAGAGCCTGACGCCGCGGTTCGACGCTCTGACCCGGGAAGGGACGCTGCTCACCCACGCCTTCTCGACCGGGAACCGGACGATCCGGGCGATCGAGGCGACCACTTCCTCGCTGCCGCCGCTGCCCGGCGAGTCGATCGTGCGGCGCGACCAGTCGGTGGACCTCTTCACCCTCCCCGAGTTGCTGAAGAGCCGCGGCTACCAGACGATGTTCGTCTACGGCGGCCGGGCGCTCTTCGACGGCATGGGCAAGTACCTGAGCCACAACGGGGTGGACAAGATCGTCGATCAGAAGGACTTCCCCGACGGCACGTTCACCACCGCCTGGGGCGCCTGCGACGAGGCGATCTTCAGCAAGGCGCTGCGGGAGATGGACGGCCTCGCGGCCACTGGGAAACCTTTCTACTCGCTGGTGCTCAGCGTCTCGAACCACCGGCCGTTCACTTTCCCGCAGGACCAGATCAAGGCGGAGCCGCGCTTCCACCGGCGGGAGAACGTGGTGCGCTACGCCGACCACGCGCTCGGCCGTTTCATGCGCGAGGCGAAGAGCCACGACTTTTACAAGAACACGGTGTTCGTGCTGATGGGCGATCACGGCGCCCGGGTCTACGGCGCGGCGGAGATCCCGCTGGCGAGCTATCAGGTGCCGATCCTCATCGTGGCCCCCGGCGTGGTGCCGGCCGGCGCGCGGCTGGATACGATCGCCTCCTCGCTCGACGTGCCGTCGACGGTCCTCGGCCTGATGGGAATGGGCTACGACTCGAAGTTCTTCGGCCACGACCTGTTCCGGATCGATCCCTCGGCCGGACGGGCGTTGATGACGCACAACAACGACATCGCCCTGATGCGGGGGAACCGCATGGCGGTGCTCGGCCTTCACGAGTCGGCCGACCTCTACGATGTGAATCCGGCGACCGGCGAGATGGCTCCGATCAAGAAACCGGACGCCGCCGGCCGCGAGCTGATCGAGGACGCGATCGCCTATTTCAACGGCGCCGACCGCCTCTATCGCGGCGGCGCCTACGCCTTCCAGCCCAGCCACACCCAGAAAGAGCGGCTGGCCAGGGGTGAGGGGATCGCGGTCTTCCCCGCGTTGATTGCTCCAGGAAAGGAAGGAATCAATCATGAGAAATAGCCAGACCAAGAAGCTGACCCTGAACCGCGAGTCTCTCCGCCTTCTCAACCTGACGGAGGGCATGCATCTGATCGCGGGAATGCCCGAAACGGTCGTCGGCCATAGCTGCGACAGCTGCGCTTACTGATCAGTCACCTGCTGGAGGCGGCGGCCGGCCCTACGCCGCCTCCACCGCTCCCTCGCACGGGATCGGCAGCCGCACCTCGAAACAGGTCTCGCCGGGCTTGGATTCGAAGCGGATCTCCCCCCGGTGGCGGGTCTTGACGATGCGGCGGGCGATGTCCAGTCCGAGGCCGCTCCCCTCCCCCATCTGTTTGGTCGTATAGAACGGCTCGAAAATGCGCTTCTCGACGTCGCCGGGGATGCCGGAACCGTCGTCGAGGATGTCGACGATCGCCTCGTCGCGCTGGCGGGAGGTGCGAAGAGTGAGCGTGCCTTTGCCCTTCTCTTTCATCGCGTCGATGGCGTTGTCGATCAGGTTGGTCCAGACCTGGTTGAGCTCGCTGCCGTAGGCGCAGACCCGGGGCAGGCCGCGATCGTACTCGCGGACGACCTCGATGTTCCCCTTGCGCAGCTTGTGGGCGAGCATCTTCAAGGTGCTCTCCAGGCCCTCGTGGAGGTCGATCTCCTGCTGCGGCGCCTGATCCATGTAGGAGTACTCCTTGATGGCGGCCACCAGCTCGGAGATGCGGCCGGTGCTCTGCTCCACCTGGTCCAGCAGCTCGGCCAGGTTGAGCATCCCCTCGATCCAGGGGAGGACGCAGCTCAGGGACTCGTCGCCGATGCGGTCGGCGATGGCGGTCAGCCGGTCCGGACCGAGCCCGGAGCAGACGAGGGTGGGAGCGAGGCGCCAGGGCTCCTCGACGTTGTGCTCCTCGAGCCATTCGGTCACCGCGTCCTCGAGGTCGCTCTGCGCCATCGGATCCAGATGAGGCCGGTCGCCACGCTGGGCGATGGCCGCGAGGGCCTCCCGCTGGACCTCGCTCATCACCTGCCGCTCCTCGGCGGTGAACGGCCGCTCGCGCTCCAGGACCATGGCCTGCAGGCAGAGCAGGGAATCGCGGAGCTGCCCCGCCGACCGCGCCGCCGCCGCAGCCGGATTGTTGAGCTCGTGGGCGAGGCCGGCGGAGAGCTTGCCGAGGGCGGCCATCTTCTCCTGCTGCCGGAGCTGGGCGTCGACGTCGGTCGTCCGCCCGGCCATGGCGGTGAGCACGACGCGGGCGACCGTCGGGCACTCGGCGATCAGGCGGCGGAACTTGTCGGGCGCGACGCGGATCACCCGGCTCCGCCCCGCCGAGCGGCCGGTGGCGATGGCCGGCTCGCCGGTCAGCATCGAGATCTCGCCGGTGAACTCGCCCGGACCATGGATGGCGAGGAGCTGCTCCTCGCCGCCGACCGTCTTGGTGATGCGGACCTCCCCTTCCAGGACCACGAAGAAGTTGTAGTCGTCCGTGTTCCCCTCGGAGAACAGGAGGGCTCCGGGCTCGAGATCGAGCTCGGTCCCCTCCGCGCGGACGAGCTCCAGGGCCTCCCCCTCGAGCCTGGGAAAGAGCGCCTCTTCGTTGGGATCGTGGAGCATCTGAAGGCCTCCATTGAATCCGGTTACAGCCGGCTCAGATATTCGTGGATGAAGGAGATCGCGATCGACCCCTCGCCGACACCGGAGGCGACGCGCTTGACCGAGCCCTGGCGCACGTCGCCGGCGGCGAAGATCCCCGGCACGCTGGTCTCCAGCAGGAAAGGGTCGCGGTCGGGTTTCCACCCCTGCGGGCGCTTGCCGTCGCGCATCAGGGCGGGGCCGGTAAGGATGAAGCCGCGCTCGTCCCGCTCGACCACCCCCTCCAGCCAGTTGGTGCGCGGCTGGGCGCCGATCAGGATGAACAGCGAGCGGGCGGGGTGGTTGGTGACCTCGTTCGGTTTATCCCCATCAGTGCTGGAGTGCTGGACGTCGATCGACTCCAGGTGCTCCTCGCCATGGGCCTCGGCGACGTTGACGTGATACCAGACCTCGATGTTGGGAGTCTCGCCGATCTGGTCGACCAGATACTGGGACATCCCCTTGTTGAGGGAGTCGCCGCGCACCAGCAGGACCACTTTGCGGGCGTATTTCGAGAAATACATGGCGGCCTGGCCGGCGGAGTTGGCGCCACCCACGATGTAGACGTCCTCGTTGAGGCAGGCGATCGCCTCGGTCATCGCCGCGCCGTAGTAGACGCCGGCGCCGGTGAGCCGCTCGAGGCCGGGGACGTCAAGCTTGCGGTAGGAGACGCCGGTGGCGATCAGCAGCGCGTGACAGCTCACCTCGCGGCCGTCGCCGAGGGTGACGATGCGGTACGGGTCCTCCAGGCGGACCCCCTTCGCCTCCTGCGGGGTGAGGATCTCGACGCCGAAGCGCTGGGCCTGGGTGACGCCGCGGCGGGTCAGGTCGGCGCCGGAGAGGCCGGAGGGGAAGCCGAGGTAGTTCTCGATCCGCGAGCTGGTGCCGGCCTGCCCGCCGGGGGCGTCACCCTCCACCATCAGCGTGCGCAGCCCCTCGGAGGCGCCGTAGACCGCCGCCGCCAGCCCCGAGGGTCCGCCGCCGACGATCATCAAGTCGTAGAACGGCTTCTCCGCCTGGGTCCTGAAGCCGATCTTCTCGGCCAGCTCGGTCCGCGAGGGGTTGGCGAGCCGGGTGCCGTCGGCGAGCAGGACCAGGGGAAGGGTCACGCTCCCTTCCCCATTCTCCAGGATCTTCTGGGCCTCGGGGTCGATCTCGACGTCCATCCAGTGGTAAGGCACCTGGTGGCGGGCGAGGAAGTCGCGGATCTGGAAAGCGTCGGGGGACCAGCGGTGTCCGATCACCCGCACCCCTTCGAACGGCGGGCGGAAGCTCGCCTGCCAGTCGGCCAGCAGATCGTTGATCACCGGATAGAGGCGCTGCTCGGGCGGATCCCAGGGCTTGAGCAGGTAGTAGTCGATGCGTGCCGTGTTGATGGCGCGGATGGCGGCGTCGGTGTCCGCGTAGGCGGTGAGCAGGGCCCGCTTGGCCGCGGGGAAGATGGGGATCGCCTGCTCGAGGAACTCGACTCCGGTCATCTGTGGCATCCGCTGGTCCACGAGAAAGAGGGCGACCGGGGTGTCGCGCGTCTTGAGCGTCCCCAGGGCCTCGAGCGCGCTCGGACCCGAGCTCGCCCGCATCACGCGGTAGTGCTCCCCATACTCCTGCCGCAGGTCGCGGTCCACCGCCCGCAGCACCTCGGGGTCGTCGTCGATGGCGAAAAGAACGGGTTTGGCCATGGGTTTGCTGCTCCTCGCTTTCCGGGTGGCGCGCTCCGGGGGAAATATACAGGAGGTGTCAAGGGAGGGCGGTTCAGATTGGACGGGAGAGGATGAGGGATCTGCCGAGTTGTAGCCCCCGCCCCGAATCCTCACCCCCAGCCCCTCTCCCACCGCACTCCCCCCGACCGGGAGAGGGGAGCTTGACGGGAGAGACCTTGCTTGTAGGGTGCGCTGTGCGCACCAGAAACGATGACGGTGCGCACAGCGCACCCTACAAGTCACGCCTTCTCAGTAAAGTCCCCCCTCTCCCGGTTGGGGGGAGTGCGGTGGGAGAGGGGCCGGGGGTGAGGATTCGGGGCGGCGGGACGCTCCGCCCAGCACCGTCTCTCTGAACCCTGGCATCACCTTCGCTTACAATACGCCGCGGTGCGGAAGCGCGGGGCGGTAAGGCAGTAGGGACCCCTACAAATCCTGGGATTCGCAGTTCCTTTCACGGTGGATCGGTCAGTCTTGAAAAAAATCACTGGCAGCTTCTTCATCGTCATGGCATTGACCGGGACCGGCTCCGGCGTGGCCCAGACGCCACTTCCGGACATGTCGGCACCGTCGGTTCAGGACGCCAGCGGGCCGAAGGTGGTGCTGCTGTCGCTCGAGGACGCGCTGCGCATCGGCTCTGGCGAGAGCGAGACGGTGTGGGTCGCCGAGGCGGGCGTGATGCGGGCGGTGGGCTCGGAGATCGTCTCACGGAGCGGTCTGTTTCCGCAGGTCTCGGGCACGGCTTCCTACATCCGGACGCTGCGCTCGCAGTTCAGCGGCCTCTTCTCCAGCGGCGGCGGGAGCGGCTCGGGCAGCGAGGTTCAGGACCTCCCCTTCGGGCGGACGAACCAGTACAGCCTCGGGCTCACCCTCTCGCAGTTCATCTTCGACGGCGGCCAGACGGTGGCCCGCCTGCGCGCCTCGCGGGCCCGCCGGCGCTCGACGGAGATCAGCGTCGACGCCGCCCGCGCGGAGACCCTGCTGGACGTCACCAGCGCCTACTTCGACGCCCTGCTCACCGAGCGGCTGGTGACGATCGCCGAGGCCTCGCTCGGCCAGCAGGAGGAGATCCTGCGGCAGACCACCGTCGCCTTCCAGGTGGGGGATAAATCGGAGTTCGAGCAGCTCCAGGCCCGGGTCTCGCGCGACAACCAGTTGCCGCTGGTGCTCCAGAACCGCAGCCGGCGCCAGGAGGCCTATCTGCGGCTCAAGCAGCTCCTCAACGTGCCGCTGGCGGACGAGGTCCATCTCACCACCACCCTGGAGGAGCTGCCGGCGCGCTTTGCCACACCCTCGGAGCTGGCGGCCGACGCGCGGGCGCCGGTGCGCCAGGCGGAGGAGGAAGTGAACGCCAACGAGTCGCTGCTCACCGGCGCGCGCGCCGAGCGGTGGCCGTCGATCTCGTTCAACTCGCGCTACAACCCGGTCGCCTACCCCGCCAACGGCCTGCCGGAGTTCGGCGATTTCCGGGAGGACTGGACAGTGACGCTCAACCTGTCGATCCCCATCTTCACCGGCGGCCGGATCACCGGCGATCAGTTGGTGGCGCGGGGGAATCTTTCCGAGGCGCGGGCGCGTCTGAAGCAGACCCGCGAGGCCGCGGAGCTCGACGTGCGGACATCGCAGCTCGACCTCGCGGACGCCGAGGCGCTCCTGAGGAGCAACGAGAGCACGGTCGAGCAGGCGCGGCGGGGGTACGAGATCGCCCAGATCCGCTTCCGCGAGGGGATCTCGAGCCAGATCGAGCTCCAGAACTCGCGGCTCCTCTTCGAGCAGGCCGAGGTCAACCGGGCGCAGGCGCTCCGCAACGTGCAGGTGGCGCGCGCCCGGCTGGCGCTGATCCGCGATCTCCCCCTCGGCCAGTTCACGGCCCAATCGACCGGCGCGGGGACGACGCCCGGCGGATCGACACAGACCACGCAGCCCAACCAGACGACGGGAGCACCCTCCGCGGGCGCGGGTGGGACGACGGTGCCGGGGCAGCCCGGCCCGGGGGGATCTTTCCAATGAACTCTTGTCCGATGAAATCTTGCAACTCGAATCGACGCATCCTGATGATCCTGCTGCTCGCCCTGGCCCTTCTGACCGGTGCCGGCTGCCGGAAAGGCGCCAAGGACGCGGCCGCCAATGCCGCTCCGCAGCCGATCGTGCTCGGGCCGGAGGATACAGCGGTGGTTTCCAAGGGACCGGTACAGAGCGGGCCATCGCTGACCGGCACGCTGGCGGCGCAGCGGCAGGCGGCGATCCGGGCGCAGATCGCGGGCTCGGTCCTGACGGTGACGGCCGAGCCCGGCCAGGCGGTGCGCCGGGGGGAGACCCTGGCCCGCCTCGATTCGGCGGCGCTGACCGACGCCTACAACTCGGCGCGCTCGGCGGTCACCAGCGCGCGCAACAATCTGGACGTGGCCCAGCGCGAGGCGCAGCGGCAGCGGACCCTGGTGGCTGCGGGCGCCGTGGCCCAGCGCAACGTCGAGACCTCCCAGCAGACGGTGGTCCAGGCCCAGGCCGCGGTGGCTCAGGCGCGGTCGCAGCTCGCCAGCGCCGAAAAGCAGCTCGGCTACACGGTGGTGACCGCGCCGTTCTCCGGCGTGGTGAGCGAGCGGCCGGTCTCGGCGGGGGACGTGGTGCAGCCCGGCACCGCTCTCTACACCGTGGTCGATCCCTCCAGCCTGCAACTCGAGGCCGCCATCCCCGCCGAGCAGATCGGCCAGATCAAGGTGGGCGCGCCGGTGGAGTTCACCGTCACCGGTTACGGCAACCGCGCCTTCCGCGGCCTGATCTCACGCATCAACCCGAGCGCCGACCCCACCACCCGGCAGGTGCGGGTCTACGCCGAGATCCCCAACCCCGGCAACGACCTGGTGGCCGGCCTCTATACCGAGGGGCGCATCGAGAGCGAGTCGCGCAACGGGCTGACGCTGCCGACCGCGGCGATCGACCGCCGCATGGCCCGGCCGGCCGTGCTGCTGGTCCGCGACGGCAAGGTGGCGCGGGTCGACGTGCAACTGGGACTGGTCGACGACCGCGAGCAGAAGGTGGAGGTCCGCGCCGGCGTCCAGGCCGGGGACGTGGTCCTCCTCGGCGCCGCCCAGGAGATCGCGCCGGGGACGCCGGTCACGCTGGCGCCTTCGGTCCAGCAGGCGGCGGAAAGGCTGGCACAGACGCTATGACCATCTCGGATTTCGCCATCAAGCGCCCGATCGTCACCGTGGTGACGATGCTCGCGCTGGTCATCTTCGGCATCTTCGCCCTGTTCAATCTCGACGTCGACGAGTTCCCGGACCTGGCGAACCCGATCGTGTTCGTCGCCGTTCCCTACCCCGGCGCCTCCCCCACCCAGGTCGAGCAGGAGGTGGTGGAGCGCATGGAGGAGGCCTTCAGCGGCCTCTCGGGGATCGACAAGATCAACTCCACCTCGCTCGACGGCTTCGCCACCATCGTCGTGCAGTTCGTCTTCAGCAAGGACCCGGACCAGGCGACCCAGGACGTGCGCGACGCCATCTCCGGGATCCGCAACGACCTGCCGCCGGAGATGGAAGAGCCGGTGCTGCGCAAGTTCGATCCCGACGACCAGCCGATCGTCTCGCTGGTGCTGGCATCGGACCGCATGTCCCCCCCCGAGATGACCCTGCTCGCCGATCCCGGCATCACCCGTTCGCTGCGCGGGATCAACGGCGTCTCGCAGGTGACCGTGGTCGGCGGCGCCAACCGGGAGATCTCGATCGACGTCCGGCCGGGCGACATGGCCTCGTCGGGGATCACCATGGCCCAGGTCGTCCAGGCCGTGCAGGGGCAGAACCTGGCCGCTCCCGTGGGGCAGCTCCAGGGGCGCCTCACCGAACAGTCGATCCGCCTGAAGGGCCGTCTCGAAAGCCCCGAGGACTTCGCGCAGCTCGTGGTGAGCTCCCGCAACGGCCAGCTCGTCCGCCTGGGGCAGGTGGCCGACGTGCGCGACGGCACCGCCGAGCAGCGCTCGCTCGCCCTGTTCAACAACCAGCTCGCGGTCGGCATCGACATCACCAAGTCCAAGGGGGCGAGCACCACCACCGTCTCCGACGCGGTGAAGGAGGCGATCGCGAAGATCCAGCCGACCCTGCCGCCGGGGGTGAAGCTGTCGGTGGTGCGCGACGCCGGCGAGCGGGTGCGCAACTCGGTGCGCAACGTCGAGGAGGCGCTGATCGAGGGGGCGCTGCTCACCGTGCTGGTGGTCTTCGTGTTCCTCAACTCCTGGCGCTCGACGGTGATCACCGGCCTCGCGCTGCCGGTGTCGGCGCTCTCCGCCTTCATCGCGGTCTGGGCCTGCGGCTTCACCCTCAACACGATGTCGCTGCTCGGGCTGTCGCTCGCCATCGGCATCCTGATCGACGACGCCATCGTGGTGCGGGAGAACATCGTGCGCCACGTCGAGATGGGCAAGGACCACATGACGGCGGCGTTCGAGGGGACCAACGAGATCGCGATGGCGGTCGCGGCCACCACCTTCTCGATCGTGGCGGTGTTCGCGCCCGTCGCCTTCATGCAGGGGATCGCCGGCCAGTGGTTCAAGCCGTTCGCGCTGACCATCGCCTGTGCGGTGCTGGTCTCCCTCTTCGTCTCCTTCTCGCTCGACCCGATGCTGTCGGCCTACTGGCCCGATCCGCAGCTCGAGGCGCACGAGCGGCGCAACCCGATCGCCCGCGCGCTCGACCGCTTCAACCGCTGGTTCGACCGCCAGGCCGACCGCTACAAGGGGGTCATCGCCTGGGCGCTCGACCACCGGCTGGCGATCATTGGCATCGTCGTGGTGGCGTTCTTCGGGGCGATCGCTCTGCAGGTCGCCTTCGGCGGCGGCGGCTTCATCCCCGAGAGCGACCGCTCGGAGATCTCGCTGGCGCTGGAGACACCGCCGGGCTCGAACCTCAACTACACCTCCCTCAAGGCGCGCCAGCTCTCGAACCTCGCCCGCTCGCACAAGGAGGTCGCCTACACCTATGCCAGCCTCGGCAGCAGCACCGGCTCGGGGGACGTCGACACCGGCAACATCTACATCAAGCTGGTACCCAAGAAGAAGCGCGACGTCTCCCAGCAGGAGCTCGCCCGGCGGATCCGCCAGGAGGCGCAGCGGATCGGCGGCGCGACCGCCTACCTGTCGCAGGGCGGACCGGGCGGCGGCCGGCGGCAGATCCAGGTGCAGCTCCGCGGTCAGGACATCGCGACCCTCAGCAGCGCGGCGCTGGCGATCGAAAGCGAGATGCGCAAGGTCCCCGGGGCGACCGACATCGGCCTCTCCACCCGCGGCAACCGGCCGGAGCTGGAGGTGCAGCTCAACCGCGGGCTCGCGGGGACCCTCGGCCTCACCGTCGCCCAGGTCGCCCAGTCGCTCCGCCCCGCCTTCGCCGGCATCGACGCGGGGGACTGGATCGATCCTCTGGGCAAGACCCGGGACGTCACCGTCCGTCTCGCTCCCGAGGCGCGGGCGAATCTCACCGACCTCGAACGGCTCCCCCTGCTGGTGACCGGCGGCGGCGCCGCGGCGCAGGGAGCGGCCACCGGCGGCGCGGCGGCGGGGGTGACTGGAGCGGCGGCCGGCGGCGCGCCTGTCCTGATCCCTCTGGGGCAGGTGGCCACCATCTCCCGCGGCGTCGGGCCGGCCCAGATCGATCACCTCGACCGCGACAAGGTGGTCTCGGTGGAGGCCAACACGCAGGGTCGCTCGCTCTCCGAGGTGACGCGCGATCTCAACCGGCGGGTCGCCAAGCTGCGGCTCCCACCCGGGGTGTCGCTCTCCCAGGGGGGCGAGGTAGAGAGCCAGAACGACGTCTTCGGCAAGGTCTTCGCCGCCCTCGGGCTCGCGGTGCTGCTGATGTACCTGATCCTGGTGGTCCAGTTCGGCTCGTTCCTCGATCCGCTGGCGATCCTGCTCTCGCTGCCGCTGTCGCTGGTGGGAGTGGTGCTGATGCTGCTGATCACCGGCGACACCCTGAACATCATGAGCCTGATCGGCGTCATCCTGCTGATGGGGATCGTGGCCAAGAACGCCATCCTGCTGATCGATTTCGCCAAGTGGAACCACGAAAAGGGGATGCCGCTGCGCGACGCCCTGATCGAGGCCGGCCGGGTGCGCCTGCGCCCGATCCTGATGACCACGGTGGCCCTGATCGCCGGCATGATCCCGGTCGCCATCGGCGCCGGCGAGGGGGCCGACTTCCGCGCTCCCCTCGGCCGCGCGGTGATCGGCGGCACCATCACCTCCACCCTGCTCACCCTGCTGGTGATCCCCACCGTCTACGAGATCATGGTGGAGACGCGGGAGAAAATCCGGGGGCGGTTCCGGCGCAAGGCGAAGGCGCCCATCCAGCCCAAGCAGGAGCCTACCGGAGCAGAAACGTAGGGGCGGGGCTCGTCCCCGCCCTCACCCCGCAGGGGCGAAATTTGAATAGCCTGGTGGGGTTTCAACCCCAGGTTGGGCGTTCCCCCCAATCCCCACCCGCCCTGAAGGGGCGGAACCCAACTTTTCCTGGACTGAGGGGCGTCGCTGAAAGGCACCGCCCCCTCGGGGCGGATATTGATGAGAACCCGAATACCTGGGGTTGAAACCGGTTGAAACCCCAGGCTATTCAAATGCCGACCTTTCAGGGCGGGCCGCCTGCCACGGTGTCGGGTTTCGCCGATGGTTTGCGATCTCTTCTTTGGACTCAAGAGCGGGCAGAGGCGCCCGCACATACAAAAGGAGATACGCAGATGGTAAAGCAGTGGCTGAAAATCACGATGATGATGGCTCTCGTAGCCGGCGTTGCGGTGACACACGCCTCGGACCGCCGGACGAGGTCGGAGGTGGCGGGACTGAAGCCAAAGATGATGCCGATCGACACCTGTGTCCGCGCTTGCCTGGCCTGCGACCAGGGGAATGTGATTTCCTGCGCGGTCTGCGCGTTATGCTCCGAGCCGGCCTGATCCTGGCAGACGCCGGAACCCTCCTCGCCACTCGCATCAGCCCCCCACCGCAGTAGGGGAGCGCCCACGTTCTCATCTGCCCCTCTCCCCGATTGCCGATCCCCGGAGAGGGGTTTCTGCGGGCCTTGGCTTGGAAGCGCTTTTCAGGCCGCACAACGTTTGGAGCCTAACCGGCGGCGGCGCGTAGCGGTGCCGTCCGGTTGAGGCTTGGGTTGGGCGCCGAAGCTTCACTCACCACGTCATGTTCCTTCATGGCTTGGCCAACTTGGCAGTTGGTAAGTCATAGGTCAGCACCTGAGAGGCGCTTCCTTCCATAGAGCCGTTCACCGCACGCTTGGCATTATAGTACAGGATACCCCGACCGCTCTCTTGAAGCCGCCCAATGTTGAATTGTACGACCGTTCCAGTCATCGTATTCACATTGAAGTTTTCCAGCTTCCACGAAACTCCACTCCATGGCCCGGTTACCTTCTGCTCCGGGCTCGGCTTGATCTGGTTAGTCATAGTCGTCGTGCCGAAGGGTGTTTCCACTCGGTTCTTTTCCAGGTCGATACTGATTCCTGTCAACTCAGGAACCGCATGCCCTCCGTCGAAGGTGAAGCGCCCATTAGGCTCAGCACGCACTGTGATCTCCGCCTTGGCTGCTGTCACCATGCGCATCTCCTTCATTAGAGAGAGCATCTCCTTGTACTCGACCTCACTTACGCCCATCTTCGGGTGATAGGGCAACGGCTCGCCGGGCCGGTCATTCGCTTTCGTGTACTCCAATAGCCAAGCCGGATCACTCTGAACGGCAGCTTGGAAGCGCTGGACGAGCTCCTGTAGCCGTGGGGGCGCAGCGACGTTCATAACCGCGACCGGAACAGCACCCACGGGTATCAAATCGCGAACGGTAGGTGCGGAAGCTGCTACTTCCGCTCGGGCCGAAATCTCAGGACTTGGCACTTGCGCGCAGACGGACGATTCGACATAGACAACAGTCGCCAGTAGTAGAAACAAGATCAAAACGCGATGAGGTTTCATTCGGACCTTCTTCCTAGACGAAGCGTTAGGTTGACCACTGGACTGCTAACCATTAAGCGTCTATCTGAAGTCCTCCCCACACCGATTGCCCGAAGTCCGCCACCGATCCGGGGAGGACTTCAGATAGACGCTTAATGGTTGAACGAAGCCGCGGGCCAGTCCGGAGCGGTCCTATGGAGATTCAATCCTTCGCAGGCCCTTCGCGCACCACCCTGCCGGCACCCACACAAGCCCCGAGAGCCGCCGTGTGGCTTCAGAGGACCGTCCAGCGAAGGGATCTGCCGCATGCTCAATCTCCTGATCCGCGATTTCGTGGAGACGATTATATCGTAGAGACCCGACGAGATACACAACGGCCCGACTCCACGGCTGAGCAGATAAACATTGAAATCGAGCCATGAACAGATAAGTCATCGCGGCGGAGCCCTCGGCGTCTGAGCTGGTACCAGTTCCTCGACGAGGCGAAGGGCCTTTTGTCCGCAGACCTCGCACCTCAACGGATCCACGCCGGTGAGGCTCTGGAGCAGGGACTGCCAATCGGACTTCGTGAGCTTCGGTTGCACGGGCCGGCCCGGCAGAACCTCGCGACAGAGAGCCAGAGACGGCTCCCGGTGGCGGTTGGCAAAGAGGCCGAAGTAGCGGATCCTCACGAAGCGGTCCGGCAGGACGTGCAAGAGGAACCGGCGGAGAAACTCCTGGCCCGAGAGCGTCATCTCTCGGCTGCGGTCCCCCGCGGCGTAGTCCTTCCAGGTGAAGACCACGTCCTCGCCTTCCAGGCGCACCAGTCGCCGGTTGGAGATCGCCACCCGGTGGGTATAGCGCGCCAGGTACGCGAGCACCTGCTCGGGACTGCCGAACGGCGGCTTGCAGTAGACCACCCACGACTTGCGGTATAGCGCATCGAGGGCCGGCAGGTGGGAGGGGGGCAAGTCGCCGTCCTGTTCGGCCTGCTGGAGAGCCGCGAGGAATTTTCCCCGGAACAGCTTTTTCAGCACCCGTACCGGAAGAAAGAAATCCGGTCGGCTCCCGACCCACCAGTCGCCGTCGATGGAGAGCCCGCCGCCGGGCACGATGCAGTGCAGATGGGGGTGCAGGGTCAACTTCTGGCCCCAGGTGTGGAGAACGGCCAGCACGCCGATACGAGCCCCCAGGTGCTTGGGATCGGCGGCGATCTCCAACAGAGTTTCCGAAGCACAGCGAAACAGCAGGCTGTACAGCAACCGGGGATGGCTCAATGCCAGAGGATTGAGCTCTTCCGGCAGGGTGAAAACCACGTGGAAGTAGGGCACCGGCAGCAGCTCGGCGCAGCGCGCCTCCAGCCAGCGCTCCTTCTCCAGGCTCTGGCACTTCGGGCAGTGACGATTGCGGCAGGAGTTGTAGACGATCTTGCGGGCTCCGCAGTCGGCACACTCGTAGACGTGTCCGCCCAGGGCGGCGGTCCGGCAGGTTTCGATGGCTCCCAAGGTCCGCAGGTGGGCCCGGCTGAGCTTGCCGTGATTCTGCTCGCGGAAAGCCGGCCCGAAACGACGGACGACATCAGCCATCTCCAGCCCTCTGGAGGAGGCCACGTTGGCCCCGCTACTTTCGGGCGGTCTGGGGCGGACCCTCCTTGGAGCCGGCGTCCAGCCAGTCCAGCGGGCTGACGACTCGGTTCAAAGTCCGGCGGCTGACGTGGATGTAGATCATTGTGGTCTTGAGGCTGCGGTGCCCCAGGAGCTCCTGGATGTACCGCAGATTGGTGCCGCGATCGAGCAGATGAGTGGCGAAGCTGTGTCGTAGAACATGAGCAGTGACCCGTTGGCCAATGCCTGCCTCCGCGGCGGCCTTCGTGATCTCCTTCTGTACCGATCGTGGGTTGAGAGGATCGGCCTTGGTCTGGCCGTAAAACAGCCATTTCTCGGGTTGATCGCGCTTCACGTAGGCGCCAAGAGGAGCGACCAACGTCGAGGCCAGCATGACGTAGCGCTCCTTACCGCCCTTGCCGGCGCGAATGCGAATTCTCATTCCCTTGGTGTCGATGTCGGCAGGTCGAAGCTGAAGCGCTTCTTGCAACCGCAAGCCGCCAGAGTACAGCGTCATGAAGATCACCCTATACTTCAGGTTGGACTCCGCTGCGAGCAGCGCGGCCACCTCCTTCTCACTCAAGGCTTGGGGTAACTGCTTCTTCCGTTTCTGGTAGGGAAGCTCGCCGAGATCGAAGGAACGCCGCAACACCTTGCAGTAGAAAAATCGCAGAGCACAGACCGCCTGGATGATCGATGATTGGCTCAGCTTCTTTTCTCGGATCAGATACAGAACGTAGGCTCGAGCTTCCGGGATTCCCATCTGCTCGGCGGGTCGCTTGCTATACTGGACGAAATTGTAGACCACCCGGAGATAGCATTTCCCCGTCCGCGGACTCATCCCTCGCAACTGCAGTTCCGCCACCATCCGATCGCGCATTTCTCCCATATCCGTGTCTCCTTTCGGGAAGTGAGGCCCGAAAGAGTACTCGGATGGGAGAACTACTGCTCTGAATGTGGTATAGCAAGGATTACGGTGAAGGGAGCTACCGCGTAGCGGTTTTGTTCAACCTATGAATTAACGTTTCACTGCCTCACTCTCAGACTCCTTCTTGCTACCTGCTGAACTCACAGAAGGGTGGCATGACGGAAAGTATGTTACTGATTCCAGGTTACTTGTATCTTATATCTCTTCATCAGGATCGTCAATGCCACAAGGCGAAGACGGGTTTGATGCCGGCAAGAAACCGTAGACTCCTCCTGCTCCCCTGCCTTATCCAGCCCGCATCGAGAAAGAGCTATCTATCACTGACCAGGGAGGTTTGCCCATCTCTCGAAGCGTATAAGACTCCAGGGAGATCGAGGTGCAAGGATGTTTATACGTGCCGATATGCAGGGCTCGGCTTGGGCGACTGGGGCGCCGACATTCCGTCCAATCAGGGAGTTGCCGGAAAGCGACTTCCGAAGGGCGGGAGTCTTATACGCTTGCCAGGGGACAGATAAGGTGTAGCGGACAATCGGTGGGCTGAGCGGCGGTCGCTCCGCCTCGGGAGGCTGACCAACGCGGGACGCCGGACCGAGACGGAGACGCTCCATCCCGGGACGGAGCCGCCGTTGGCAACCCAAACCGGGATTCCTCGCGAGAGATTCATCCCCCGCGCTCGAGGGCGATCCCCTCGGGGCAGGCCATGGCACCGGAGAGGGTGGTGATGCAGGGGACGGAGGCGGAGCCTGCGGGAGCGCCATAGTGGTAGGCTTGCTGCCATGGCAGGCGCCGCGGCCAGGACCCTCTCCAACGCCGAGATCGAAGGCGAGATCCGTGCCTTCGCGGCGAGCGATCCCCGGATTCTGGCGGCCTATCTGTTCGGCTCCCGCGGGAGGCGCGAGGAGACCGAGCAGTCCGACGTCGACGTCGGCGTCCTCTTCCGACAGGAAGTGTCCCTGCACGAGGTTCTTCTGCTCGAAGACGCCCTCGAGCAGCGGCTGGGCCTGCCCGTCGATCTGATCGACGCCGGAAAGGCCAGCGCCTTCCTCGCGCTCGACATCCTCCGCGGCGAGCGGGTCTTCTGCGCCGACCTCGACCGTTGCGACGAGTTCGAGCTCTACGTGATGCGCCGCGCCGGCGACCTCGCGCCTTTCGAGAGGGAGCGCCGCCGGCTCCTGCTCCAGCCATGAGCCCCAGTAAGATCCGGCTCAGGACCGTGACGGCGAAGGCGGAGCTGATCCGCGAAATGCTCGCCGCGATCCAGACTCTGCCCCTGGCCTCCGAAGCCGAGTTCTCCGCGGATCCGCGGATGGTGGCGGCCGGGGAGTCGTTCCTCCGGCGGTCGCTGGAAGGGTTGCTCGACCTCGGCCGCCACGTGCTGGCCAAAGGCTTCGGCAAGGTCGTGCCGGATTACGCCGCGGTCGCCGACGAGCTGGGGGCCCAGGGCATCCTCCCCCTGGAAAGCGCCGCCAAGCTGCGGCTGATGGCGCGCTACCGCAATCGGATGGTGCACTTCTACGACGACGTCACACCACCCGAGTTGTACGGCATCCTCACCAAAGAGCGGCAGGATGTCGAGGAGATCCTCACCGCCGTCCAGCGCTGGCTGGCCGCCCACCCCGAGGCCAGAGACGACGAGCTGTAGTCGCGGGCAGCCATCGCTCCAAGCCCGTCGGACGACGCTCCGCCTCCGCAGACGGTGGAAATCCTCTGGATACAACGGACCGTCGTAGCCAGAGGCAGACCGTCGTACCGCCCGCAAAACCGTCGTAGCCGGAGGCAGACCGTCGTACTGCCCGCAAGACCGTCGTACCGTTACGACGGACCGTCGTAGCCAGAGGCAGACCGTCGTACCGCTCGCAAAACCGTCGTACTGATACGCGGACCGTCGTAGCCAGAGGCAGACCGCCGTACCGCCCGCAAAATCATCGTACCGATACGACGGACCGTCGTAGCCGGAGGCAGACCGTCGTACCCCCCGCAAAACCGTCGTACTGATACGCGGACCGTCGTAGCCGGAGGCAGACCGTCGTACCCCCCGCAAAACCGTCGTACTGATACGCGGACCGTCGTAGCTGGAGGCGGACCGTCGTAGCTGGAGGCAGACCGTCGTACCGCCCGCAAAACCGTCGTACTGATACGACAGACCGTCGCCCGTGATTTCTTACGGCCGCGACGGCACCCCGCTCACCGTCCGCGCGGTCAGCCCTTTCTTCCCCGTCACCTCGACCTCGATCTTGGTCCAGGCCGGAGGCGGCGCGGTGTCCTTCGGGTAGAAGGCGACGGTGTACTGGCTGCGCAGCTCGGAGAGGATCTGGCCGTAGACGCCGGCGAGGTCCTCGTTGGGGTGGATGAAGTAGACCTGCCCTCCCCCGGCGTCGGCCAGCTTCTGGAACTTCACCGCGGCGGGCTCGGCGAGGAAGCCGCCGTCCTCCCCGCGCTCGGCGCGGGGGTTGGAGACGATCAGGTAGATCGGGACGCCGCTCTCGCGGGCCGCCTTCAGGCAGATCGAGAAGGTGGCGCGCTCCGCCTCGTCGATGCCGTCCGAGTAGACCACCAGCGCCTTGCGCCCCGAGATCCCCCGCAACTGCCCGAGCGAGAAGAAGATCGCCTCCCAGAGCGACGTGCCGCCGTCGGGCTGGAGCTGCTCCAGGGCCGCGGAGACCGCGGTGAGGTCGCGGGTCACCGGCCGCACCAGCCGCGGCTTGGAGTCGAAGTCGATCAGCATCGCCCGGTCGCGGTCGGTGAGGCCGGTCGCGAGGAGGGAGGCGACCGCTTTGCGCACGTCCGGCAGCTTGAGGAACATGCTCGCCGAGCTGTCGATGGCGAGCGCCAGGGTCAGCGGCAGCTCGCCGGCGTTCTCGAAGGCCGAGATCTCCTGCGGCTGGCCGTCCTGGCGGACGCGGAAGGACTCCTTCGGCAGCCCCGGCACCGGCCGGCCGTTGGCGTCGGTCACCACCACGGCGAGCTGGACCAGGCGGACGTCGATCCGCGAGCCCAGGTCGGAGGCGTTGAGGGGCATGGCGTCCTCGGCGGTGGAGCCGTCGTCGAGCCGGGCGGTGACCCGCAGGTAGCCCAGCGGGCGGTTCCGCGGCACGGTGATGCGATGCCGGAACGGCGGCGCGTAGAGGGTGGCCGCCAGCTCGTCGTTCCAGTAGATCTCGACCTTCTCGATCCGCCGGCCGGACGGCGCCCGCACATCGGCCTCGACGTCGACCGGGCCCACGGCCTGGCGCCCGGCGGGCTCGACGATGCGCACGCCGAAGCTCTCGTTGGGATCGTTCAGGCGCACCCAGTCGCGGGCCAGCTCCTGGCCGGCGGCGTTGTAGGCGACCCCCTGGACGATCTGGGGGCGGACGCGGCGGCCGAGGTCCACCTCGGCTTCGCAGGGGACCTGGGCGCAGCTCGCGGCCGTGCGGTCGCCGAGCTTGACGTCGACGCGGGCGATCCCCTTGCCGTCCCCGTTCACCCGCAGCCGGATCTTGCCGGCGAGCGAGGTCCCGGACGGCGCCACCAGCCGGATGCCGGGGCGGGCCACGGAGATCGCGGCGGGCTCGGCCGGCGTTCCGCCGCCCAGGGTCACTACCTGCCCTCCCCAACCGCCTCCGGCCAGGGGCTCCACCAGCACGGCCACGGTCTCGGCCCCAGCCGGCAGCGTCACCGGCAGATGGTAGACGTTGGGCTCCGAACCGGAACGATCGGCGGCGCTCAGGATGTGGTGGAAGGCGGGCTGTTGCCTTCCTCCCTCCGTCAGAGCGGCGACGGTGACGCGGAGCGGGCCGGCGGGGATCTCCGCCGATTCGACACGAAGATCGAGGGTCCCGGCCGCCTGAACGCGCGAGGAGATCTCCAGGCCGATCCCCTCGTCCTCCCCTTCCAGCAGACGGAGGGCGCGTTCGGCGGCCACGAACTCAGGAGTGCCGGCGACGTCCCACCGCCGGGACCGGACCCGGACGTCGGAGCGGGAGGTGCGCACCTCCACCGGGAGCGGCTGGCCGTTCACCGCGCGAGGCGCCTCGTAGCGCAGCTCGAAGCGGGAGCGCAGGCGGGTGAGGGCGGCGGCCAGCGCCGAGGGCTGGGAGAGGACCTCGCCGCCGGTCGCCTCCGCCATCCAGCTCAGCGGCTCCTGGGGCGCCAGCAGGGCCGGCGGCGGGGGTGGCTGGTCTTTCGCCGCCGGCTTCTTTCCGCCGAGGGTGATCGTGCCGCCGATGGGCACCTGGGGAGTCGAGCGCGGGCGGACCCGCCGCAGGTCCGGCAGGGTCGAATCCCCCACCGGCAGGGGGAAGACGATCCAGCCGAGGGCCGCGGCGGTGCGGGCGGTCTCCAGGGCCGTCCTCTCCAGCGCTCCATCCCCCTCGGCGAGAGAGCCGCGGTAGAACTTCGCCGGATTGACGTCGAAGCCGTCGCTCACCAGGAAGACGGCGCGGGGGGTGTCCCCCTCCTGGGCCACCAGCCACTCGGCGAAGGCGTCCTGCTGATGGCGGACGAGGCGCGCCTCGTCCTCGATCCCCTGCGCCGCCCGTTCCGCGGGGTCGGCGCCATTGTCCTTCTCGTCCCGGAAGCGCTGGCGGAGGACGCGGACATCGTCCCTCCCCTCGCTCTCCAGCCAGAGCTTGGAGAGGGCCTCGTCGATGGCCTGGACGTCGCGGGTCGGCCCCGCGGCGACGCGCGGGCGCGGCTCGGCGATCACTACCTCCACGGTGCCCAGGGCGGTGAGGGCGGCCGCCTGCTCGGCGAGGGTGCCCGCCGCGGCGCGCAGGGTGCGGGAGCCGGTGAGGACCCGGTCGACGTAGACCACGATCCGCCAGGGGCGGGAGAGCGGCGCCAGCGAGAGCGCCGGCCGGGTCTGGCCGCCGTCCACGACGGTGAAGTCCCCGGGCTTGAGAGCCCGGGGGATCTCCCCTTTGGGATCGAGGATCTGGACCGGGAGCGCGATCGGAGCGGCGGAGACGGCGGAGGCCATGGGGACAACCGGCGGCGGCGTGTCCGCGGCCGGGGTTTGCACGGGGAGGACAAGAGCGGCGAAAAGAACGAGTGAGGCAATCACGGTCCTATTCTACGCGTCTGGGCGGCTCCCGCAGCTCGGCCACCAGCCCAAGCATCTCCTTCAGGAACGGCCGCAGGAGGGGGAACTGGAAGAGCGAGATCAGCCGCAGGACCAGCTTCACGGTGCGCTCCATCAGCAGATAACTGCGGGCGCACCCCGGCGAGCTGTCGTGGATCCAGAAGAGGATGATCCCCATGTGGTAGATCCAGAGCAGGTTCGGGAGCGCCGCCGCGAGGTCCGGGGTGAGACGGGTGTCCGCCCCCGCCACCACCTCGGCGAACAGCGCGGTCGCCTGCTCCCGGGTCGGCCCGGACTCCTCGCTGAACGGGTTGAGCGGGCTCGCCGGGTCCGCCGCCGTCTTGAAGAGGACGCCGGCGAACCGGTGGTAGGGCATGATCGTGTCGAGCTTGGCCCGCATCACGCCGAGGAGCCGCTCGCGCAGGCCGCGCTCGCGGGCCAGGATCGCGCGGCTCGCCTCCAGGTGCTCCAGGTGGGTCTGCTGGTAGAACGCCTGGATCAGGTGCTCCTTGGAGCGGAAGTAGTAGTAGGCGTTCCCCACCGCCACCCCGGCCCGCTCGGCGATGGCCCGCATAGTGGTCTCGTCGTACCCCCGCTCGCGGAAGAGGTCGAGGGCCGCCTCGAGGATCTGGGCCCGGGTGCGCTCCCCTTTGCGGAGCTTCTTTTCCGCGACAGGGGGGAATTCCGTCGGTATCTCACCCATTATTTTGTCCATCCGGCAGCCTCCGCGATCTGAAAGCGCTGCTTGGAGACCCAGGCGATAATCCGCCGGGCCACGGGCATCAGCTCGGGGGTCGACAGCCGCAGGGCGGCCGAGCGGTACTTCTTGAGCGCCCACAGGCACATCACCCACCCTTTGGCATCCCGGTAGACCTCTCCTCCCCAACCCACGACCGTCAGCTCCGCCAGGGTGGCGTCGTGGTCGAGATCCGGAAAGCGCTTCCGTGCCTCCGCGGATCCGGCCTCGACGAACGCCATGGTGACGTACTTGGGCTGCTCCTCCAGCCACATCCGGACCCGGCGGCAGAGCGCGCACCGGCCGTCGTAGAGGACGGTGAGCACGGCATGCGACGGCTGCGGAAGGCGAGAGCCCTTGGCGGGAGCGGGACCCGCGTAAATCCTCCAGACCACGCGGAAAGCGAGAAATCCACTCACCACCACCGCGGCCAGCCAGATCACGACAGAGAGGAAATCCTTCCAATCGTTCACTTGCGGACGCCCCATCCACCAGGGCAGGAAGACGAGGCAGCCCAGAAGAGCGCCGGCGATGTCCAGAGAGCGGCGGTGGAAGCGCTCCCCCGAACGGAGAAAGAAAATCGTCGGCATCCCCAGGACGAGCATGAAGATGTAGGCCAAGACGAGCGCGGTAAAACCGGCATCCTTGCTCGCCCGCCACAGCTCGAGGGCGGGTCTCGGAGCACCGGCAAGCCGAGCCTGGAGCAGAGCGTTGGCCATGAACACCGGCAGGGCCGCCAGCGGCGCGAGGAGGAAATACAGCAGGGGGCGATGAGGTCTCATCGTTCCATCCTCCGTCCAGGGCTAGCGGCTCACCATCACACAGGCGTCGGGCTCGACTGGCGGCGGCGCGATCTCCAGCACGGCGCGGCGGCGGATGCGGCTGAAGACCAGGAGGTTGAAGAAGTGCATGCCGCCGAGGACCAGGAGCACCCAGCCGACCTTCTGCGACAGCGCCTCGATCGAGCCGCGGGCGTTCGGGACGTCATAGCCGAGCTTGAGGGCGAGCGTCACATAGCCGAAGTTGATGAGATAGAAGCCGACCACCAGGAGATGGTTGACCGAGTCGGCCAGGGATTCGTTGCCGTGGAAGACGTCGACCAGAAAGATCCGGCCGTTGTGGAACAGGGTCCGGGCGACCCAGATGGTGAGGCAGATGCTGATCGCGAGGTACAGGCAATAGGTGACGACGACGGGAGAAGCGAGCGCCATGACATCCCCTCCTGAGAACGAACGCGCTGAATTGAACGCGTTCAACAACAGAGTAGAGGCGTGTCAGCGCCGTGTCAAGAGTTTTTGAACCTGTTCGAATTTGAATCCTGCGCGCGTCACCGCTGGGCCGGAGACGATAGAGACGTTCCAGGTCCTTGACGAGCGTGGTTGGGCATCGCAGATCGGCCCCGTGGGGGCGCCCTCCTTCTCCTCCTAAGTCCGGGACCGCTCCTTGGACATGCCGAGCAGGTCGGCGCGCGCGCTCACCGGTTTTCCTTGTGCGCCTTTTGAATCCGCGGTTGGGGCGACTCATTCTCCCGGTCTTCCAATCGGTTCCAGGGCGGCTCCCACCCGTTCTACGGATATCCGCACCGGATCCACGGGTGCGCCCATTGGGTCCCCGGATCAGCCCACCCGTCCTGCGCTCCTTCGCAAGACCGGGCGGTGTCCGCCCACGGGTTACCGCTACCGCCGATCTGGAGGGCCGTGCCGCGCGACGAGTGGGCGCAAGCGCATCGGGGATGGGCCGGCTCCCGCTTCGAGAGGGCGGTCGCACAGCATCAGCGGGCTGAACTTCCACTCCGCTCCACGGAGTTGTGAAAGCGGTGGGCGCAATCACGGGAGCCGTGGGCGGAGGCGCGGAATCGGTGGGCGCAAGCGTGGAGCCAGTGGGCGCAAGCGCGAGACCGATGGGCGGTGCCGGCCTACTCCTCCGCCGGGCGACACGATGGCTTCATTGAGAGGTCGCCGCTCTCCAGATCCTCAGGCACCGCACGGGCGCGGCCGCGCAACCCGAGCCTGGAAAGGAGCACGTCTGCGAGCAGATGGGCGATCTCGGCGGTGCCTTGGCGGCTCTGGCGGAGGCGGCGCCGTTCGTGGAAGCCTCAGGAGATCCCCATCTTCTCTTCGCGCTCCGTTTCGAAACCGCAAACGATCTGTGCGCGGTGGAGCGCTGGGCGAACGCGGCGGAGCTGCTGTCCGAGGTGCAAGAGCTCGCCGTGCAACTAGGCAACGAACTCGACCTGATCCGCGTGGTCTGGTTGGCGGCGAGGATCGCGGCCGGTCAGGGTAGGTTGGAAGAGGCCATCGCCGGCTTGGAACAGGTACGCCGGGAGTTCACGGTCCGCCAGCTTGCCTATGATGCAGCCCGGGCCTGCCTGGAACTGGCTGCGATCTATCTAAAAGAAGGCCGGAGCGGAGAGGTCAAGGCTCTGGCCCGGGAAATGGCTCCCATCTTCCAGGTACAGGGGATCGCCCGTGAGGCTCTGGCATCTCTATCCCTCTTCCGAGACGCCGCCCAGCGGGAGACCGCAACGGTGGAACTGGCATGGCGCGTCATCACGGAAATTGAAAGGATCAGGCGCTCGGCCCCACGGCTGGAGAATGGTCGGCAGGGTCGGGAGTGACGGCTAAAGGCCGCAGCGGCCGTTAGGGTCGATGTTACAACCCGTGTCGGCTCGGTTCACCGTTGCCGGCGCGGGGGCGCACCGGCCGTCCGGATCGATATGGCAGCCGGTCTTTACCCAGAGGCTCGCCAACGAGGACCAGGCGTGGTTGAGAGCCTTCGAGACCGGCTCGGTTTTCGCGGATCTGGAGTGTCTCTCCACCCGCGGGCCGGCGGCCGAGGCGGCCCAGGGAGCGGCGAGGAGAGCGGCGAGGAAGAGGAGGACGGCGAGCTTGCGGACGGTAGGCATGGGGGCTCCGCTGGAGGCCGGCTCCGCCGCGGCCGCCATGGCCGCGAGGGCCGATCCCGAGAAAAAGTGTACCTGGGGAACATAACCTATTCACGATACCGGGAGGAGCGCAGTCATGGAAAAGAGTGGGGAGCATCCGGATACCCTGCGGCTGGCGGTGGTTTTTCTGCGCTTCTACGCCCGGAAGAGCCAGACCGGGTTCGGCCGGGCCGCCAGGCTGGACCAGGGCCAGATCTCCCGGATCGAGCTGGGTCAGACGGTGCCTTCGGAGGCGGTTCTCCGGCGGATGGCGGCCGCCGTGGGCGTTTCCTGGCCGCTGTTTCTCAACCTTCGCGACTTCTGCGCCGGTTTCCTCTCCGCTACGACGTGCCGCGCCGGGTTTGGAGAAGAAGAGGACGAGCCCCTCGACTTCGGCGAGCCGGCTCTCCTGGCGGTGTGCGCCTACCTGCTGGAAGACGCGGCGGCGGAGGCCGCCACCTCGCCCCCCGGGGCCGGTTTTCCGGAAAAAGGGGAATCCACAAACATGCCCTAGTGCTCCCTACCCCACCGTCACCTCGCCCGTGTAGTGCTGCCGCACCAGTTCGTGGGCTCGCTGCGCGTCCTCGCGCGGCTCGGCGACGCGCTTGAAGAGGGTCTTGTAGGTGAGCTCCAGGGTTTCCAGATCCTGCTCCTGGAGGAGCTTGACCATCTCGTCGATCGCGCGCTGGGAGGCGGCGGGGTGAATGCGCCGCTCGGCCTCGCGCTCCAGCAGGAGGAGCGCGAAGAGGAGCGGCTCGGGGAGCTCGGCCGGCGAGGGCTCCGGCGGGGGCGCCGGAAACTGGGCGCCGGTGACCACCTTCTCCTCGACGGGCGGCGCCTCGGGCAGCTCCGCCGGAGCCGGCCGACGGTCGAAGAAGGGCAGCGAGCGCACCTGGTGGGTGAAGCGTGAGAACAGTCCCACCAGCTCGCGCTCGGAGGAGAAGTTCCCCACCAGGCGCGCGTCGCGCCCGATCTCCAGGCGCTCGGTCTCCTGGAGCACCACGTGGGCCCGCGCCGACTCCTCCAGGTGGAGCGCGCGGGCGCTCACCTTCCAGGCGGTCAGGAACCCCTGCACGTAGCAGGTCTCGGCGCAGCGCACGGTGACCGCCTCGACCTCGACCCCGCGATCGATGCGGATCGAGCCGCCGAGCGATTCGAGAACGCCGTACTTCCCGGAGTTCTGGACCACCAGGTTGCCGGGCGCGTGGATCGAGAGCTGCCCTTCTGGATTGATCTCGATCCGGAGGCCGCGGGGGATGATGAGGGTGGGCGCGACTTCTTCGGCGGTGCTGCGGCTCATGAAGCTCCTGCTTTCCTGCTTGCTTTTGTCGGACCGACCGGCAGCGGCTCGAAGTCGCGCACCGGCGGAGCGGTGCGGGCCGCGAGCAGCAGCCGGTCCTCGTTGGGCCAGCGATGGTCGAGGATGTAGATCAAGGGGTCGACCGGCCGGTAGGTGCCGTCGGCGTCCCTGCGGCGGACCTCGTAGTGGACGTGGGGGCTGGTGACTCCCCAACCGGTGTTGCCCACGGTGGCGAGCAGGTCCCCTCGTTTCACCCTTTGCCCCGGCCGCACCTCGACACGGTCGTCGTGCCCGAAGATGGTAAAGAAGCCGTCGCCGTTCTCGACGATCACCACGTTGCCGTAGCGCCACCACTCTCTGCTGCGCTGGATCGGGACTTGGCCGGCGAAGACGACGACGCCATCCGCCGTGGCATGGATGGGGGTGCCGACCGGCGCCGAGAGATCGACGCCGGGGTGGAACTCGAGCTCGCGGGTGAAGGGGCTGCGGCGCTTGCCGAAGGAGCCGACGAGCACGAACTCCCCCTCGAGAGGGCAGGTGGACGGGGTGACCCGCACCTGGTCCGGGTGCGCCCCCTCGAAAGCGCGGACCGCGCCGAGCGAGCCGTCGAGCCCCTGGAGACGCTGCCGCAAGCGGAGCTGCGACCGGTGAGCCTCCTCGAGCGCCTCGGCGTAGATCGACCGCGGATCGGACTCCGCCGCCGGCGCGCCTGCCCTCTGGGGGCGCGTCAGGGGCGGCAGGCCATAGGCGAGGGAGACCTTGGCCATGCGGAGGTCGAGCTCCTGGGCATGCCGGTCGAGCTCGTCCACGCGGCCGGTCAGCGCCTGCAGCCGCTCCCCCTGGAGACGCCGCTCGGCGAGCAGCCCCCGGACCTCCAGCGGGTTCGCCAAGCTGGCGATGACCCCCGGCGCCAGGGCGGCGGCGAGCGCGACCCCGGCGATATAGAGCAGGGCGACGACGGAGACGGCGGTGAGCTGGCGGCGCGACAGGAAGAGGTAGCGCACCCGCTTGCGGATGTCGCCGGGGTGGATCTGGACCTCCAGGTTCCAACGGGGAGCGACCGCCGGGGCATCCGCCGGCAAGCCGAATCTCATACCGCTTCCGGCCTCACGGGCTGACCGGCTCCGGTGCGGTCGCCTGAAGGGGATTGACCCGCTCGATCGCTTGCTCGCTGGCATGGCGCCGGACGATCGCGAGCAGCTCGCGGTGCACCGCTGGCCCCCCCGCCACGACGTTGCCGCTAGCGAAAGATCCGTCCCCGCCGTCGAGGTCGCTGACGATCCCGCCCGCCTCCCGCACCATCAGGATGCCGGCGCCGATATCCCACGGCGAGAGGCGGAACTCGAAGAAGCCGTCGTAGACCCCGGCCGCCGTATAGGCGAGGTCGAGGGCTGCCGAGCCGCAGCGGCGGAGGGCCTTCGACAGCGGGAAGACGTCGCGGAAGATGCCGAGATAGAAGTCGAGGGTCGGCAGGGCCCGCCAGGGATAGCCGGTAGCCAGGAAGGAACCCTTCATGCCGTCCTGCCCGGAGACCCGCATGGGCCGGCCGTTCCAGGTCGCTCCCCCGCCGCGGACGGCCGTGAAGAGGTTCTCCCCCTCGGGGTCCGCGATCACCCCCACCAGCAGCTCGTCGCCGCGCCGGCAGGCGATGGAGACGCAGTACATGGGCAGGCCATGGAGGAAGTTGGTGGTACCGTCCAGGGGATCGATCAGCCACTCGTACTCGCCGTGCCCCTGGCCCGCGCCGCTCCCCTCCTCGGCGAGGATGCGGTGGTCGGGGAAACGCTTGCGGATCTCGGCGAGGATGGCGGCCTCGCTCTCCTTGTCCGCCTGGGTAACGAAATCGTTCTCCCCCTTGCTCCGCACCTCGAGCCCGGCGTCGCGGAAATAGCTGGAGATGATCCGGGAGCCGGCCTGGGCGGCGGCGAGGGCGGTATCGAGGAGATCGCCGAGGAGATCGTCGTGCATGGCGGCGCCATTATGAAGCAATTTTATGAAGCGGATTGCCGGAAGGAGCTCGCGGACACGGTTTCGCCGTTCCGCCGCACTGTAGAGACGAATTGTCCGTTGCGCGGGGGCGTGCGCTCCGCGGGCGGAAACCAGCAGGAGAGAGTATTGATCCAACCGATCGAGCAGACCCTACCGGTGGTGAATTCCTATAACGAGTGGGATCCCCTCGAAGAGGTCATCGTCGGGGTGGCGGACGGGGCGTGCATCCCCGGCTGGCATGCGGCGATTCAGGCGACGATGCCCAGTTGCCATTGGGATTTCTTCGCCGGGCAAGGCGGCAAGCCCTTCCCCCAGGAGATGATCGACCGCGCCAGACGCGACCTCGACGGCTTCGTGGCGCTGCTGGAGGCCGAGGGGGTGACCGTGCGCCGGCCGGAGGTGGTCGACTACGCACGGCCCTTCGCGACCCCGGACTGGCAGTCCCCGAGCGGCGTCTACGCCGCCATGCCGCGCGACACCCTGCTGGTGGTCGGCGACGAGATCATCGAGGCGCCCATGGCCTGGCGCTCGCGCTATTACGAGGCCAACGCCTACCGCCCCCTGCTGCGCGAGTACTTCGACCAGGGCGCGCGCTGGACCGCGGCCCCCAAGCCGCGGCTCAAGGACGATTTCTACCGCCAGGATTACGAGGAGTCCGGGAAGGATGGGGAGATCGGCTACGTGATCGGCGAGTCCGAGCCCACCTTCGACGCCGCCGACTTCGTGCGCTGCGGCGCCGACCTCTTCGTGCAGCGGAGCCACGTCACCAACGACTTCGGCATCCGCTGGCTGGCGCGCCATCTGGGCCCCGAGTACCGCATCCACCGGGTCCACACCCGCGACAGCCACCCGATGCACATCGATGCCACCCTGATGCCGCTCGCCCCCGGCAAGCTGCTGATCAACCCCGAGCGCGTCCCCAAGATTCATCCACTCTTCAAGTCCTGGGAGGTGCGCGCGGCGCCGGAGCCCTACTCGCGCGAGGACCACATGCTGTGCAGCGCCTGGGTGAGCATGAACGTGCTCTCGCTCGACGAGAGGCGGGTGGTGGTCGAGCGCCACGAGGAGGCGACGATCCGGGAGCTCGAGCGCTGGGGGTTCGAGGTTCTCCCCTGCGAGTTCCGGAGCTTCAACCTGCTCGGTGGCTCCTTCCATTGCGCGACTCTCGACGTCAGGCGGCGGGGCGGCCTCGAGACCTACTTCTAGCGGGAATTACGGTGATTGATAGTACTTCCGCACCGCACCCTCGGCCTGGCGCCCGAGAAAGCGGAAGTCCGCCTCCCCGCCGCTGTCCGACCCCGGAGCGCTGAACGCCTTCCAGAGGAAGGTCCCGGCGAGCCAGGGCTGGCGGCCCAGCGCGCCGAACAGCGACTCATAGGCTGCCGCCTGATCCGCTTCCGAGTACTCGCCCCCCTCGACGTGGGGCTCCATCCAGGCCTCCCGCTTGGCCGCGAACCCCACCTCGGTCAGCACGACGGGCTTGCCGAAGCGGCGCGAGGCCCTCGCCAGCCGCTCCACCACCTGCCGCGCCCCCTGGGCGATCTCGGGCCGGCCCGCTCCGGGCGCGGCGGCCAGCGGAAAGTAGGTGTCGACGCCGATGAAGTCCAGACGATCCCAGAAGCGCACGGTCTCGAGGTCGCCGTACCAGTTGGCGGCGTAGGTCACCCGGCCGGGGAAGAACAGGCGCACGGCGGCGATCAGGTCCCGCCACTCCGTCTCGCGGCCGGTCGTCTTCGACAGCTCGACGCCGGCGCAGAACAGATCGGCCCCGGCCCAGCGGGCGAGCAGCGCGTGGTGGAGGACGTAGCGCCGGTAGCTCTTCCACCAGGCGGCCCAGTCCGCCTCGCTCTTCATCGCGATCTCCCCCGGCCAGGAGGCGCCGGAGACCCAGACGTGGGGCTTCCAGAGCACGTGGATCTTCCGCGCCCGGGCGGCGCGCGCGGCGTGGATCAGGCCGATGTCGGTCTCGCTCGAGGGTCCGCGGTTGAGGAAGCGCAGCTCCGGCCGGTCGGACCCGGGCTGGAAGGCGAAGGGCATCAGAGACACGGCGTTGGCGCCCAGCCGCGCCAGAGCGTCGAGCTGCCGCTCCACCGCCGGCGCCTGATAGCCCCCCTCCAGGCTGTTGAGCATGGCGAGCGAGATCCCCTTGAGGAATTCGCCCCGGGCCGGCGGCGCGGCGGCTGTCTTTTCCTCCCCCTTCAGGGGGAGGTCAGGAGGGGGCGCCCCAGCCAAGGAGAGGTCCCGGTCTCCCGAAAGCCCCCCTCCTGACCTCCCCCCGTTCCGGGTGGAGGAAGAAGAGAGGATCTCCGCCACCTTCTCAGCCGGCGGCGGGTGCGCCAGTTTCGCGGTCAGCGTGCCCCCGGGGAGGCGATCGATGACGGCGGCGGCGGCCGGGGCCGAAAGGAGGGGCGAGGCATCCTCCGGCTCCTCGCGGGCGAGGATCTCCGCCGCGTCCGGGAGGGCGCGGGCGGCGGCGAGCAGGGGGAACCAGTCGGAGTAGGGCTTGCCGTACCAGTCGCGCGAGAGCCAGAGGGCGGCGCCGCGGGCGAGCGCCGGCGGCAGCTTGCCAGCTTGTCCGGCGCGGTCGAGCAGCACGCCGGCCAGAGCGTGGCGGTAGGCCGGCAGATCGTCCGGGCTGTAGACGAGATGGAGATCGGCCCGCCGGCCGCGGACCGCCTCGCCGATCTCCCCCGTGTGGCGCCCCTGCGTGACGTAGTCCGGCTCGACGACGACAGTGATCGGCGAGGAAAGCTCGACCGGCACCCGGGGCGCCATCTCGCCCACCGCCAGACTGAGCTGGATGGCCAGACGGGCGAGCTCGGGGCGCTCCTTCTCCGCGGCGGGAACCAGCAGGCGGACCTGCTCCGCCCCGAGCGTCGCCATCCCCCCGAACGCGCGGTCCCACTCGGCGAGGTCGTCCCGCTCGCCCGCGCGATCGAGGGTCCAGCCGCCGTCCGCCGCGCGCGCCCAGTGACCGCTCCGCTCCATCCAGGGGGTCTCGCGCAGCAGGTAGTCGACCTCGAGCGGAGCGCCGCGACGGCCCCGGCGCTGCCCCGTGATGGCGGAGGCGACGCGGAAGAGCACCTCGTCGGCCATCCGCGTCAGCCCCTCCCCCGGCCGGCCGGCCACGATCCAGGTCGGCTTCTCCGCCCCGGGAACGCGCAGCGCCAGGGCTTGCCCTGACTCCAGATAGCGCGTGCCGCCGAGGACGATCGCGTCGCCGCCGAGCCCGACGGGCAGCCCCTTCACCAGACCGGCCACCGCGGGCGAGACCGGCAGCGCCTCCACCCAGACCACCGCATCCCCGGAGGCCTCCGGCCCCACCTCGACCTGGAGGCCGGGGAGCCGGGGGACGCCCCAGCGGAAGAAGGAGCCCTCCTTGAGCCGCGCGGCGAGGTCGCCGGCGGCGCGGATGGCGAGGGTGGCTGTCTTCGGAGATGGTGCCGGAGAGGGGTCTTGGGGGGTGGCTCCTCCTCCCGGCGAGCAGGCGAGGGTGACCAGGAGGAGGAAAAAGAGCAGGGCCCGGACGGGGGAAGCCACCATCAGGGCTTCGGCTTTTGGGGCCGCGGGCTGAACTCGTCGAACGCGATCTTCCAGGTACCGTCAGCCCCCTTGCGCCAGACACGGAGGTAGTTGGAGGTGTTGATCCAGGGGCTCTCCGGCCCGTCCTCGTGACGCTTCACGAAGCCATAGGTATAGCCGAGGTCCCCCGAGCGGGCGACGCCGCCGCCGAGCGGCTCCCAGGTGACCGGCGCCGTGTTCTCCGCCAGGGCCGTCCGGATCGCCCCCTTGCCGAGGACGGGCTGCCGGCTCACCCGTAGCAGGAGGGCGTCGTCGGTCAGGACCGTCTCGTAGGCCGCGGCGGTCCCCTTCTCCTGGACGGCGGCGGCGAGAGCCCGGTCGGCGTCGAGCAGGGCGGCGCGGGCGGCCTCGGGGTCCACCTTGGGGAGCACGCTCTCCTCCACCCTGGCCGGACCGGTCAGGGAGATGGCGGGGGTCGCCGCCGAGGTCGGCTCGGGAGTGCTCGTGCCGAGATCGAGCAGCGCCTTCCAGGAGCCGTCGGCCTGGCGCTTCCAGATCGTCGCGAACTGGCCGAAGGCGACCGGCTTTTCGCCGGGCTTCGGACGGAAGTCGAAGGGACCGGTATTGAAGCCCAGGTCACCGGCGAGCGAGACCTCCGAATGAACCGGATACCAGGAGAGGAGGCCCGGTCCCGCCGGACGGGCTCGCCAGACCTCCTTGCCGTTCGCCGGATCGGGATTGAACACCACGGAATCGTCGGTGAGGAAAGCGAGGAAGGCCTCACGCGTCCCCTTCTCCGCCGCCAACTGGGCGAACGCCTTCTCCGCCGCCACCACGCCGTCGAGCGCCGCCTGGCGGTCGATCGCCGGCGCGGCGGGCTTCTGGACGGCAGTTTGAGGGCTGGTCTGGGAGCTTGCCTGGGAAAAAGCGGCAGACGAAGCCAGCAGCGACGCGGCCAGCGTGGTCAGCCAAAAAGCTCTTGAATTCATCGGGGTCCTCCTGTTCCGGACGGTCAGGCGAGCGTACGCCGGCCGTCGAGGAACGTAGCGACCGGGTGCCCGTGCAGGGTCCAGCCGTCGAAAGGCGTGTTCTTTCCTTTGCTGCGGAATCCAGCCTTGCTCAGGGTGACCGCCTCGTCGGAGTGGAAGACGGTCACGTCCGCGGGGCTCCCCCCCTTCAGGCTCCCCCCCTCGACCCCGAGGACCCGCGCCGGGCCGGTCGAGAGGAGATGGACGAGCCGCGGCAGGCTCAAGATCCCCGGCCGCACCAGGCGGTCCAGGCAGAGGCTGAGCGTTGTCTCCAGGCCCACGATGCCGAACGGGGCCATGCTGAACTGCACGTCCTTCTCGTCGGCGTGATGCGGCGCGTGATCGCTCGCGATGCAGTCGACCGCGCCGTCGGCGAGGCCGTTGAGCAGGGCGTCGCGGTCCTTGGCCGAGCGCAGGGGGGGCTTCATCTTGGTGTTGGTCGAGAAGCCGCTCTTCGCCACCTCCTCGTCGGTGAGGATCAGGTGGTGGGGGGCGACCTCGCAGGTGACGTTGAGCCCCTGGGCCTTGGCGCGCCGCACCATGTCGAGGCTGCGCGCCGTCGACAGGTGGGCGACGTGGTAGCGGCCGGCGGTGTCCTCGGAGAGGATGATGTCGCGCGCCACCATCACGTCCTCGGAGGCGCCGGGGATGCCGGGGAGGCCCAGCCGGGTCGACCATTCCCCCTCGTGCATGACGCCGCTGCCGGTGAGGGTCAGGTCCTCGGCGTGCTGGATCACCGGGATGCCGAAGTGCTGGGCGTAGAGCAGGGCGCGGCGCATCAGCTCGGCGTTCATCACCGGCTTGCCGTCGTCCGAGATCGCCCGCACGCCGGCGCGCACCATCTCGCCGATCTCCGCCAGCTCCTCGCCCAGCAGCCCCTTGCTGACGGCGCCGATCGGATAGACCCGGGCGAAACCGTGCCGCCGCGCCTCCAGCAGGATGTGCTCAGTCACCGACCGGCTGTCGTTGACCGGGTCGGTGTTGGCCATGCAGGCCACGGCGGTGAAGCCGCCGGCCGCGGCGGCCATCGTGCCGGTGCGCACCGTCTCCTTGTACTCCTGCCCCGGCTCGCGCAGGTGGACGTGGATGTCGATCAGCCCGGGCGCCACCACCAGCCCGGAGGCGTCGAACGTCTCGGCGTCCTTCGGCGGCTTGATACGGCCGTCGAGCCTGGCGACGCGGCCGTCCTCGATCAGCAGGTCGAGCGCTTCGTCGAGGTCCTGGCTGGGGTCGATCACCCGGCCGCCGTGGATCAACAGCTTTGACATGTCAGGCGGTCTCCTCGTGGACGCCGGAGAGCAGATAGAGGATCGCCATGCGCACCGAGACGCCGTGTTTGACCTGCTCGAGGATGACTGAGGAGTCGAGGTTGTCCGCCACCTCGCTCGCGATCTCGACGCCGCGGTTCATCGGCCCGGGGTGCATGATGATGACGTCGTCCTTCGCCGCCGCCAGCCGCGCGGTGGTCAGGCCGAAGAGCTGGAAGTACTCGCGGACCGACGGGAAGGCCATCCGCCCCTGCCGCTCTAGCTGGACGCGCAGCATCATGATCACGTCGGCGTCGCGGATCGCCTCCTCCAGCGAGTAGGCCACCTCGACATCCATCTTCTCCATCCCGACCGGCATCAGCGTGCGCGGCCCGCCGATGGAGACCTGGGCGCCCATCTTGCGCAGCAGGTGGATGTTCGAGCGCACTACCCGGCTGTGCTCGATGTCGCCGACGATGGCGACCTTGAGCCCGGCGAGCTTCCCCTTGTGGCGGCGGATCGTGAAGGCGTCGAGCAGCGCCTGGGTCGGGTGCTCGTGGGCGCCGTCGCCGGCGTTGATCACGCCCGCCTCGATGCGCTTGGCCAGCATGTGGGGGACGCCCGGGTGGGCGTGGCGAATGACCACCAGGTCCGGCGCCATGGCCTGAAGGTTGAGCGCCGTGTCGATCAGCGTCTCCCCCTTCTCCAGGGCGGAGCCCGAGGTCGAGAAGTTGATGTTGTCGGCCGACAGGCGCTTCTCGGCGATCTCGAAGCTCGAGCGGGTGCGCGTCGAGGCCTCGAAGAAGAGGTTGAGCACCGTCTTGCCGCGCAGGGTCGGGACCTTCTTGATCGCCCGCTCGCCGATCTCGCTGAACGATTCGGCGGTGTCGAGGATCAGCCCGATCTCCTCCGGGGAGAGCTCGGCGATGCCCAGCAGGTCCTTGCGGCGCCAGCGGATAGGGGTTTTCGGCGTCATCCGAGCTCCGGGCGCTCCAGGATGCGCACCTGCTCGGTCTCGTCGGTGGAGAGGAATGAGACCTCGATGATCTCGCTCTGCGAGGTCGGGACCTTCTTGCCCACGAAATCGGCCTGGATCGGCAGCTCGCGGTGGCCGCGGTCGATCAGCACGGCGAGCTGCACGATGCGCGGCCGGCCGAAGTCGATCAACTCGTCGAGCGCCGCGCGCACGGTGCGGCCGGTGTAGAGGACATCGTCGCAGAGGACGACCCCGCAGTCGTCGATCGGCCGCGGCAGATGGGTCCCCTTGACCAGCGGCTGCGCGCCGACGGTCGAGAGGTCGTCACGGTAGAGAGTGATGTCGAGGGTGCCGACGGGGACCTTGGCCCCTTCCATCCGCTCGATCTCGGCGGCAATCTTCTCGGCGAGGGGGACGCCGCGAGTGCGGATGCCGACCAGCAGGAGGGAGGAGAGGTCGCCGTGGTGGCGCTCGGCGATCTCCCCCGCCATTCGGCGAATGATCCGAGCCATCTGCTTGGCGTCGAGGATCGTCGTCTTCGGCGTCAGGTTCTTGGCCATGGGCGGGGGGATCTCCAGATCCGCGGCATCGTACGGCCGGGGGCGGGGGGATGTCAATGAAGTTTCTGGTACCCTCCTGGCATGAAGTCGCAGCAGGCGTGGGAGGACGAGGAGCGCTTCTTCGCGGGCGCACGGGAGGCCACCAGGTTCTTCATGGGCGAATCGGACGTACAGCGGGCGCTGGAGAAAGTCGCCCGCCTTCTCGATGAGGACGGCATCCCCTACGCCATCATCGGTGCGATGGCCCTCAACGCCTACGGCTACCGCCGCGTCACGGTGGACGTCGACCTTCTCCTGACTCCGGAAGGCCTCGCGATGTTCAAGGCAAAGCACCTGGGGCTCGGCTATGTCCAGAAGTTTCCGGGGAGCAAGGGGATCCGCGACACCGAGAACGGCGTGCCAATCGACGTCGTCCTCGCCGGCGAGTATCCCGGAGACGGCCTCCCCAAGCCGGTTGCCTTCCCGGACCCCGCCCTGGCCGCCGTGCGAGGCGAGCGGATCGCGCTGCTGCCGCTCCCGCGCACGATCGAGCTCAAGCTCGCCTCCGGCATGACCGCTCCGCACCGGCTCAAGGATCTCGCGGACGTGATCGAGATCATCCGCATCCTGCGGCTCCCCGCCGGACTCGTCGAGGAGCTCGATCCCTACGTCCGCGAGAAGTATCGGGAGCTCTGGGGAGCGGCGCAGGCCGAGGAACGGGAGTAGAGGGCGGTGACCACCCCCGCCCGGGCATTGATGCCTGGGCGCTGGACACCCTCCCCAACTCCCCCTAAGATCTCTTCTCCACCTGCAACCTGGGGAACGCCACAAGCATGGCTCGCAAGACCTCTGTTCCTTCGCAAACGCCCGTCCCTGAGGGCGGCTCCTTCTGGCATCGCAACCGGCGGGAGCTCAAGTTCCTCATTCTCTTCGTGGTGCTGCTCGGCGGGGGCTTCTCGCTGATCTCGCTCAACTGGGTCAATGACCATGTGATCGAGCCCTTCACCGGCGGCATCGCCCACGCCAGCGGCGCGACGCTCAACCTCCTGGGGCAGAACGTCACCCAGACCGGGACGATCCTGCGCAACGCCCGGTTCGCGGTGAACATCCGCAACGGCTGTAACGGGGTCGAGGCGATGCTGATCTTCCTCGCCGCCGTTCTCGCCTTCCCCGCCTCGTGGAAGTCGCGCCTGACCGGCCTCACGCTGGGGATCGTCGCCATCCAGGCGGTGAACCTGATCCGGGTGGTCGCCCTGTTCCTCACCGGGATCTACTTCCCGCGGATTTTCGACACCTCGCACACGGTGATCTGGCAGACCATCGTCATCCTGTTCGGCGTACTGCTCTGGATCTTCTGGGCGAACCGCTTCGCCACCCCGGCCGCGCCGATCGAGCCGGCGACCTGATGGCCGGCCGTGCCACCCGAGTGGTGGCCGCTGAAAAAAACGCGCAGCGAAGCTGGGTCTTCCTGCTCGTCCGCAACGCCCTGCTCGCGGTGGTGCCGGTGGCTCTGCTCTGGATTCTGCTGACGCCCCTCTACAATCGCGTCCTGCTGGAGAGCGCCCAGAAACTGGTCCGCCTCACCGAGTACCCCTCGGTGACGGACCTGCTGCGCAAGGACACCCACTTCGCCTATATCGGCCGGCGCGACTTCCCGCCGGCCAGGGCCCTCGTCCACTCCTTCCGGGTGACCGACGTGCACTTTCACCTGATCATGGTGGGTGTGCTGTTCCTGGCGATCCCCCGCGTCTCCTGGCGGAAACGGCTGGAGAACCTCGGCTGGGCCGCGCTGATCACGATCTTCTTCGACATCTTCCTGATCGTCTTCTACGTCAAGGCCACCTACGCCGTGCAACTCGGCGCCTGGAGCCTCGCCCACTACGGCGCCTTCGCGCGCAACTTCTACGGCCTGGCCAAGCACCTGCTCGACCTGCCGTTCAAGCTGTCCCTCCCCTTCCTGCTCTGGATCGTCTTCTACTACCGGGACCTGAGCGCCGGGATCCGGACCCGCGACTAGGGAGCCGTCACGCAGGAGCCGGTGGCGCTGGGCACCTGGAAGGTCAGGGCCAGCGCGCCCAGGCGCGCGGTGTAGGTGCCGGAAGCCAGCGCGCCGGTGTCACAGCGGGCCATGCCGCCGCCGTTGCAGTCGGGCGTGCAGGTGACCGAGTCTCTGGGCTGGAGGCAGACCAGGGCATCGAGCCGGAAGTCCAGGCCGTCGTGCTGCACGGCGCAGCCGGCGTGGACGACCTCGGTACAGAGCGACGAGAAACACCCCTGGGGAGTCACGGTGAAGTGGGCCGGCTGGCCGGCCGCCGTCGGTCCGACGCAGAGCTGCCCCGCCGCCACCGGCTGGCCGGCCGGGCAGCGGTCGGCGACGCAGAGGCCGCCGAGGTGCGTGGACTGGAAGCCGACGCTGAACCGCCCCTGGGCGCTCGACACCTGCCCCACCCAGGCCTGAGCATAGGGATCGGGCGACGCGTTCACGAACGAGGAGAGATCGGACAGGAGCCAGCCGAAGTCGAACGGCACGGGCAGATCCGGCCCGCCGATCCGGACCCGGGTCGCCGCGCCCGGGAACGGAGTGAGGACCACGACCGGCGGCGGGATCCCGGGGAACGTCTGATTCGCGAGCACGGGATTTTCTTCCTCGTCGAAGACCAGCAGCTCCTGCTGAGTCTGCGGAAACCCGGCGGGCCGGGTACCGCACGGGAAGGGACTGCCGGCCCAGGGCACGCTTCTCCAGGCGATGAGATCGGTGCCGCCGTTGAAGGGTCCGCCGTTGAGGTAGCGCGAGGCCCAGGCGGTGGCCAGGGGCTCGCGGCCGTCGGCTCCCGAGCCCTGGACGTAGCGGCCGTAGAAAGTGCGGCTCCCCGGACCGAAGCGGTCGGGGCTGGCCTCGATCCGCACCAGGCTGTCCCCCTGGGCGAAGCGGCCGCCTGGATCGACCTGGAAGAAGTCCCCCCAGAGGACGTTGTCAGAACCGGCGACGCCGTCCGGACCGAAGTAGCCCGGATCGCTCGGCCGCAGCGGCGTGCAGCGCTTCACCACGTCGACGGTGACGTAGCCCCGGACCACCTGAGGCTGGTTGCGGTCGACGCCGGCGCACTGATCCTGGAAAAGGGAGGACGGCCGGCCGGAATGGGCACGCTGAAGGGAGTCCGCAAGGCTCGCGGGGAGGGGCTGCAGCGGCAGACCCTCGCAGCCGGGGAACGAGACGTCGGAGAAGGAGAACTCCCCCTGCGGGCTGTAGATATCGGACGGATCCCGATCCTTGTCCGCCGTCCGCGGCAGCGTGCCGGTGGCGAAGATGTCCCGCAGGTTGATCGTCTGCACGTCGTAACCGGTCAGATAGACGTCGAAGGCGAGGGTGGGCACGGCGAGGTCGGTCCACAGCACCACGTGCGCGAGCACCGCCTTGTCGCCCGCGTTGTTGACGGAGAACAGGGTGGTGCGGCCGGCCGGGTTGGCGAGGTCCACCTCGAAGTACGGCAGCAGCAGGGTGGCCGCGGGCGCGTGGTCGATCGCGCAGAGGTCGGCCCGAGCGGGCGCGGCGGTCGTCAGAGCCACGGAGAGCAGGGCGAGAGCGGCGATGCGTTTCATGTCGCTTGTCCTCAGTGGTTGGGGGAAAAGGGGCTGTCCGTCTCGGGGCTGCAGCCGCTGTCGCGCGGGTCGGCCTCGTAGCCGACGCTGAAGGCCCCCTGGGCCGTATGGATCGAACCCAGCCAGGACTGGGTCGCGGCCGGCAATCCCACCTGCGAGGTCTTCATGTCGAGGTAGAGCCAGCCGAACTGGAACGGCACCGGCAGGCTCGCGCTCCCCACGGCGATACGCCCCGCCTCGGCCGGGAATGGCGAGGACAGGATCGGACATAGAACCTGGCAGGAGGGAACGACCGGGTGCTCCTCCTCGTCGAAGATCACCGTCCGCTCGAGCTCCCAGGGGAAGGGATACCAGGAGGGCGGATGACCGCAGGCGAAGGGCTGATTCCGCACGCGGCTGTCGCGCCAGTAGATCAGGTCGGTGCCGCCGGTGAAGGCGCCGCCGTCGAGGTAGCGGCTGTCCCAGACGGTCGGCAGCGGCTCGCGGCCGTCGGCTCCCGAGGCGCCCACATAACGCTCGTAGAAAGTCGGCCGGCCCGCGAACCGCGCCGGGTCCGACTCGATCCGCACCAGGTTCTCCCCCTGCGCGACGTCGCCCGCCGGATCGATCAGGAAGAAGTCCCCCCATAGCACGTTGTCGTTGCCCGCCACGCCGTCCACGCCGAAGTACCCGGGATCGGCCGGCGTCAGCGTGGAGCATTGCCGCGCCACGTCCACCGTCACGTAGCCGCGGGCGATCTGGTCTCCCAGCGCCTGCGCCGCGCACTTCCCCTCCAGCAGCGGCGAGGAGAGCCCCTGATGGGACCGATTCAGATGCTCGACCATCGCGGCGGAGAGCGGCACCGGCGGCAGCAGCCCGGCACAGCCCGGGAAAGTGGCGTCCTGCGAAAGATCGCCCTGGGGGCTCAGGGTATCCGCGGGATCGCGGACGCTGTCCGCCGTCACCGGCAGGCGGCCCCCGAGGATGTCGCGGAGATTGAGCGTCTGAATGTCGTAGCCGGTCAGATAGACGTCGAAGGCCAGAGTCGGCACGCCGAGGTCGGTCCACAGCACGACGTGGGCCAGCGCCGCCTTGTCGCTCGCGTTGTTGATCGACATCAGGGTCGTCCGCCCCGCCGCGCTCTTCAGGTCGACCTCGAAGTACGGCAGCAGGAGCGTCGCGGCCGGCACGACGTCCACCGCGCAGGTCTTCGCCACGGCCGGCCGGGGGGTCGCCGCCAGGACCGGGAGCATCAGGAGCCACACCAGCAGAAGTCGTCGCATAGCCGCCTTGCAGGTAGAGCGCAACTGTCTTATGTCACCTCAGCATTTCATGGTTGCGGGCGGGGGTCAAGAATCGAGTCAATAATTGAGCCGCCGCGCGATCCAGTCCCGGAACGGGTTCGGCTTGCTGCCGGGCTCGCTGTAGGTGTAGGCGAGGAGGATCCTCTCCCCCTCTTCCAGCAGGGTGACGCCGCGATGGAGCACGCGGCCGCCGCGCATCACCAGCAGGTCGCCGGGTCGGGTGGCGACGGAGCTCCGCGGGAACAGCGAGAAGATCTGGGGGAAGGCGTAAAACGGGTAGAGCAGGAACCGCAGCCACCATGAAAGGCCCGGGGAGATGAACTGGGTCTGGCCGTCGTTGGTGTTCTCGAGGGTCACCAGCGCCACGTAGGGGTGGCCGTCGAAGTGCCAGCGGAACCCGTGGTCCCGCCGCTCGTAGGCCTGGACGCGCATCGCGCGCCGCGAGCTGCCCAGGGGGACCAGGGGCTTGTGAGCGAAGTCCTCGGCGAGCAGCCGCACCCGCGTCTCCCCGAACTCCTCGATGTCCGTCAGGCGCTCATGGATCTGGTCGCCGTCGATGACCCGGTAGCGCGGGCCGAGGCCGCCGCGGCCGTGGACCTCCGTGAAGAGCTCCTGGCGATCGGCGACGAGCCGCCGCAGCCGCGACAGCTCCTCCGCGGTCGCGAAGCCGGGAACGTGGCGATAGCCTTCCATCTCTCCTCCTTTTACCTCAATCCGCTTTTCTTCAAACGATAGACATGGGCGTTCGGGTCCGCGTAGACGGGCTGGAACCAGCGCCGGAAGGCGGCGTCCTCGGGAAAGGGCAGATCAAGGCCCTGATGAGTGGTCAGGAGATGATCGGCGCCCAGCCGGCGCAGCCGTCCATGGAGGTCCTCCGGACCACGCAGGCCCGGCAGCATGCGGTCGAACCTCCCGGGACCAATCCAGTCGCCGAGGAAACGCCCCTTCGCGTAGTAGGTCATGTTCTCGGCATGGAGAGCCCAGAGCGCGTAGCCGCTACCCAGGACCCGGTTCAGGTAGGCGATGGCCGGATAGACGGGCTGCCACCGCGCGAGGTAGGCCTCCCGCTGATCGTGGGTCAGCGGCAGGGGGCCCTGGCGATGGAACCGGTAGAAAGTGTAGAGCCACCCCGGCAGGAAGCATGCTACGCAGAGCCCCGCGGTCAGAACCGCCTGCCGCCTGGGCCCCCGCCGCAGCCAGGGCAGGACCGCGCCGGCCGTCGACAGGCTGAGCAGCGGCGTGGCCGGGACCAGGTAGCGGCTGTCGGCGGGGAGCGCGAGGCAGGCGAACGCATAGACCGCCGCCAGGGCCAGCAGCCGGCGCTGCCGGGAGTCCCGCACCGCGGCCAGCAGGGCGATCGGCAGCGCGGCCAGGTAGACCGGGGAGAAGGGGGGCTGGACGCCGTACCGGGCGCGGTTGAACACGACGTCCCAGGGGAGCCTCACCAGATCGAACAGCCGTTTTCCCAGGAGCGCCCCGGGGGTGACCTCTTGTTTAGGGGTGAGAAAGCTCCGAAAACGGATCGGCGCCCAGTCGCCGACATCGAAGACCCGCGGGAAAAAGGGGAAGACCGGATCGCCGGTCCAGGCGTAGATCCGCCCGTACCAGGGCGCCAGCGCGGCGGCGGCGACGGCGCTGAACAGCAGCGCGGAGACCCAGCGGGCTCGGGTCCCCCTCTCCGGAAAGCGTCCGAGCAGGACCGTCAGACCGATCACTCCGAGGAAGAACAGGCCGAGGTACTTGACGTCCGCCGCGGTGGCCGCAAACAGGGCCGAGAGCACCAGCCACCGCCGCTCCCCCGAGTCCCGCCAGCGCCTGACCGCGTAGAGCGCGGCGGTGGCGAACAGGGTGAGCCCGGCCTCGATGTAGCCGCTGCTGGCGAGGTGGGCCACGATGGGGGCGCCCAGGAAGACCGCCGCCGCCAGCCAGCCGGCCGCCGCATGATCGTCTCCTGGTGACACGAACGCGTCCCGCCCCCAGGCCCAGACCAGGGCCGCGGTGAGCATCGTCAGCAGCCACTGCACGCCGTGGGCGGCGAGGTCCGGGGCGAAAAGCATCACGAGGGCGAACAGCATCTCGTTGGCCTGCGGGAAGACCGGGAAACGCAGGTCGGCCAGGAAGGGGACCCCGCCGGACTCCACGAACCCCCGCGCGAAGGGGAGGTGGTACAGAGTGGCGTCGAACGCCGTGGGCGGGTAGAGGGCCAGAAGGAAGAACGGGAGCAGGCCTGCCACGGCCAGAACGACGTGCCGCCATCGCGGCGCGGTCATCATCCCCCACAACATCCCCCACAACCCGCGCCAGACCGGAATCCCCAGCAGGTGGATGGCGGCGAGGACCGCCAGCATCGGCGCCGGCCGCAGGAGCCCGACGAGACCCAGGAGCAGCCCCAGGTGGGCGAGGACCGCCAGCCCGCAGGCCATGGGGACCGCCCACCGCTCCACCGGCCGCTCCAGCTCACCGGTCAGGAGCCGGCCGAGGACGAGAGCGGTGACGGCCAGCACCAGGACGGCGAGCACGGACGCGGCGATCATCGGCTCAGGGCTTGTCGGCGATCCAGGTGAGGAGATAGCCGAAGCGGCCGGGCCAGCGCCAGCGGGTCTCCAGGTACTGGAAGGGGGCGAGGAACAGGGGGCTCAGCCGGTACAGAGGGATGCCCCGGGTGTAGAAGAAGAGGTCCGCCATCCGCAGATAGCCGGGCAGGGTGAGGATCCCCGTGCGCTCGATGGGCCGCAGGCCGGCGCTCTCGAGGTCCCGCCGCAGCTCGCCGGAGCTGAAGGACTTCTCCGGCGCGTAGAGGTACTGGCCGAAGGCGTCGAGAATCCAGACCATCAGCGGCCGCAGGAAGACGTTCCACTTGTGCGGCACGCCGACGATCGCCCGGCCGCCGGACCGCAGCACCCGGTGGATCTCCCGCAGCGACTGCGGGTACTCGTCGATGTGCTCGATGGTCCCCATGGTGTAGACGACGTCGAACGAATCGGCGGCGAACGGCAGCTCGCGGATGTCGGCCCGCAGCAGCGCCAGCGGGCCCCCTTCGGCCAGAGCGTTGCGGCGCGCCCGCTCGGCTACCACCCGCGAGAGGTCGAGACCGACGACCTCCGCCCCGCGCGAGCGCATCCAATCCAGGATGCGGGTGTTGAACGCCTCGTTCCAGAGGTCCAGCTTGAGGACCCGCTTGCCCCGCAGGTCCCCCACCGCGTGCTCGATCAGCGCGATCTCGCAGCGGCGGTAGTACTGAGTGCTCGGCGCGGCGACGAAGTCGCGGACTGAGGCGGCCACCTTGTCCCAGGAGCGGCGCTGCCGCTCGCGCAGGGAGGGCTCAGCCGCCTCCTCGAACCGGAACGCCGGCTTTGCGGTTTCAATCTCAATCATCTTCCTCCCTTCATCCCTTCATGAGTAGCAAGCCAATCGAGGGTCCGGACTAGACCTTCCATCAGAGGCAAGGGCTGATAACCCAGTTCCCGTCTCGCTTTGACAGAGCTGAAGCGCCATTCCCGCAGTAGATTCCGAACGGCGGTAGCATAGCCCGCTCCGGCGTCCTGGCGGTACAGCCGGTCGACGATTCCGGCGATCCCCAGCGCCGCGCCGGCCGGCAAAGGCAAGGCGAGGCCGCCGCCCACCCGCTCGGCAAGCTCCCGCGGCGAGATCTCCTCCCCGCCGAGGATGTACTCCTCCCCCACCCCGCCGCGCTCCTCGGCGGCCAGCAACCCGCCGACCACGTCGTCCACGAAGACCAGGTCGCGGACCTGCCGCCCCCCCGCCAGCCAGATCCGCGGCCCGCCGCGCAGCAGGCGGCGGATCTCGGAGGTGACCCGGTTGGGGCGCGACGGGTGATCGGGACCGAAGACGATCGAGGGGCAGACGGTGACGGCCGGCAACCCCTCGCGAGCCAGGGCGCGGAGGCCGAGGACCGCCTCCGCCTTGGAGCGGATGTAGGACGAGGAGAAGTCGAGCTCATCCGCCTCGGTGCGCGCCTTGCCCGCCTCCGAGGATCCGTAGATCAGCGCGGTGGCGACGTGGACGAACTTTGCGACTCCTCGCTCCCCGGCCACCCGGGCCAGGGCGAGGGTGGCCGCGACGTTGACATCCTCCATGTCGCGGACGCGGGCTCGCGGCTGGTTGCGCACGCCGGCCAGGTGGAAGACCGAGCCGCCCGGCGGCACCAGCGGAGCCCAGGCGGCCGGATCGCGGAGATCGCCGGCGGCGATCCGCAGCCCGGGATGGCGAAAATCGGCCAGGCTCTCCGGGTTGCGGCAGAGGGCCACCACCGGACGCCCCTGGGCCAGCAGGGCGGCGACTAGCGGACGGCCGAGGAATCCCGACGCCCCGGTGACCAGGGCCGTACCCTTCAGCGCTCCACCCCCGCCGGCTCCCCCTGGAGAACCATGGGGTGCAGGAGATGATCGATGCCACCGGCCTCGCGGACGAGGCGCACTCCGCCGTCCTCCTGGAGCATGTAGACCGCGGGCGGCAGGCCGGCGTAGGGGCTGGCGCGCGAGATCGAGTAGGCGCCGGCGTCGCAGAAGGCGAGAGCGTCCCCGGGCTCCAGGAGTGGCAGCCGGCGCCGGAGGTCGAGCACGTCGAGCGTGTTCAGGGTGCTGCCGGAGAGATGGTAGAAGCGGTCATCCTTTCCATCCACCCCATCCGCGGGCCGGACCAGCGGCAGGATGCGCCGGGAGAACAGCAGCGGCGACTCGGGGAGGAAGTTGCGGCTGGCGTCCAGGAACGCCCACTTGCCCGTAACCCCCCGGACGCGGGAGACCAGCACCGCCGCGTCGCCGACGATCGAGCGCCCCGGCTCGGCGGCGAGCATGGGTCGCTCCGGCAGCCGCGCGGCGTCCACCAGCTCACGAAACCTGCGCTCCAGCCCGGCGGCGAACTCCTCCTGCCGCTCCGGTCCGCCGGCGGCGCCCGGACGGTCCCGCCAGCGCGCGAGCAACCGGCGGGGGCCGACCTTCCGCAGCGAGAGCGAGGGGATTCCGCCTCCGAGGTTGACCTCGCGGATTGCGACGCCGGTCTCGGCGGCGACCCGCTCGAGCAGCGCCAGCACGCCGCGGAAGACCCGGCTGAAGCCGGCGAGCGACGACTGCTGAGTGCCGAGATAGAAATTGACCGCCGCCAGCTCGATCCAGGGAGAATCGGCGAACCGCCGGGCGGCGTCCAGGACCTCGGCGGCGCCAAACCCGAGCCGCCGGTTGAGGCGCTCCAGGGGCGACAGGAGCAGCCCCCCCTCCTGGCGCAGCCGCAGCGACACCTTGACGCGCCGCCCGGCCCGGATCGCGGCTTTTTCCACGAGCTCCAGATCCTCCGGGCGGTGGACGTGCACCAGGGGCACCCCGGCGGCCAGCACCGCGCTCAGCTCCTCCGGCAGGAGCACCGGACGCGCGTAGGCGATCCGCTCCGGCGGAAAGCCGCAGCGCAGCGCCAGCTCGACCTCGGCCGCATGGCTGGCCAGCAGGTAGCTGCCGCATCGCGCCAGCGTCTCCAGCACCGCCGCCTCATGGTTGGTCTTGGCGCAGTAGCGGAGGACGGCTCCCGCCAGCCCCCTCTCCAGGGCCTGGTAGTTGGCCCGCAGCCGAGCTTCGCTGATCAGGAAGAAAGGGGTGCCGAGCCGCTCGGCGAGGCCGGGCATCGGCACCCCCTCCATGCACAGGACGCCGTCCTGGTAGCCCAGAAAATCCATTGCCGGGACGATAGCACCGGCGCCGGCCCGGTCCACAGGCCCTTGCCGGTTGGAGCGTCCCCCCACCCCGAATCCTCACCCCCGGCCCCTCTCCCACCGCACTCCCCCCGACCGGGAGAGGGGGGACTTTACTGAGAAGGCGTGGCTCGTAGGATGCGCTGTGCGCACCAGAAACGATGATGGTGCGCACAGCGCACCCTACAAGCGAGGTCTCTACCGTCAAGCTCCCCTCTCCCGGTCGGCGGGAGGGCGGTGGGAGAGGGGCCGGGGGTGAGGATTCGGGGTGGGGGACGTAACGAAGGGCGCCAGCCTTTGCTTACGGCAACAAGGGCGCGACCGGCGAGCAGGCGCTGTCGAACGGCGTGGCGCTGAAACCGGCGCTGTACTGCCCCTGCGCCTTCATGATCGTGGCCATCCAGGACTGGCGGATGTCTCTCCCCTCCGGGCTCGCCGGGTTTGGGGAGTTGAGATCGAAGAAGAGCCAGCCGAAGTTGAACGGCACGGGGAAGGCCGCGCTGCCGACGTGGACCTTGTTGGCCTCCGCCGGAAAGGCCATCGCTCCCGGCATGGTCGGCGGCTGCCCGGGGATCACCGGCGTGAGGGGTATCACCTGCGGCTGCTCCTCCTCGTTGAAGGTGACCTCCCGGCTCCACTGCAGCGGGAAGCCCGCCGGCTGCGTGCCGCAAGGGAAGGGCCTGACGATCCGGCCGCTGTCGCGCCAGGCCACCACGTCCGTGCCGCCCGAGAACGTGCCGCCGTTGACATAGCGGGAGGCCCAAGTGGTGGCCAACGGCTGCCTGGCGTCCGCGCCCGACATCCCGACGTAGCGGCCGTAGAAGGTGAGATCCCCCGGCTGGAAGACGCCTGGGAAAGCCTTGATGCGGACCAGGTTCTCCCCGTCGGAGTATTTGGCGGCCGGGTCTACGTAGAGATAGTCCCCCCAGAGGACGTTCTGATTCGTGGCGACGCCCCCGGGGCCGAAGTACCCGGAATCACTCGGAACCTTCAGGGTGCAGTCGCCGACCGTGTCCATGGTGACGTAGCCGCGGATCCGGCCGTCCCTGAGGTCCTGGCCGGCGCAGCCGCCGAGTACGCTCGAGAACCGTCCGGTGTGGGCATCCTCCAGGTGGACCACGAGAGCAGCCGGCAGCGGCTGATAAGGCAAGGTGCCCGAACAGCTCGCGAAGTTGAGGTCCTGCGAGTACTCCCCATGCGGGCTGATCACGTCCTGTGGGTCCTGGAGATCCGACGCGGTGCCCGGCAGATTGCCGTGGAAGATGTCTCGCAGGTTGATCGTCTGGACGTCGTAACCCGTCAGGTAGACCTGGAACCCGAGCGTCGGAACTCCGAGGTCCGTCCAGACGACGACGTTGGCGAGAACCGCCGCCGCGGAAGCATTGTTGATCGAGAACAGCGTCGTCAATCCCGAAGGGTTCGCGGGATCGACCTCGAAGTAGGGCAGCAGGAGGGTCGCCGCGGGCCTCTGATCGATCGAGCAGGGGTCGGCGGCCCGGGCCGCCGGCGCGGTCACGATCAGCAGGAGAAAAGCGGTGAGAAAAAGGGTGGAGGCCGACCTCCACTGCGCGAGCGAGTCGTACAGCCGATCCATGGTCGCCTCCTTGGGGAGAAAGAGGATCGTTTATGCGCCTTCAACATATCACCACCTGAAAGCGAACCGCAAGAGGAAGTTGCATCGCCATAGCACGGCTTTCTTAAAAAGGCCACATCTAGTGGCCCTTTCCTCCCCTGCCCCATCACCTTGTGGGCGTTATCATCTCTCTGCTAAGCTCACTCCCTAGCCAGAAGGAATCCCCAATGCTAAGAGTCGAGCGCCTCGAGATCTCCGGCTTCAAGTCCTTTGTCGATCCTGTGGAAGTCCGTTTCGCCGGCGGCATCACCGCTATCGTCGGCCCCAACGGCTGCGGCAAGAGCAACCTCTCGGAAGCGATCACCTGGGTGCTCGGCGAGCAGAGCGCCAAGACCCTGCGCGGCGGCACCATGGAGGACGTCATCTTCAACGGCTCCGACAGCCGCAAGCCGCTGGGAATGGCCGAGTGCGTGCTGACCCTGCGCACCGACCTCTCCTTCCCCGGCGCCGAGGACGGCCGGATCACCATCGGCCGGCGGGTCTTCCGCGGCGGCGAGGGGCAGTACCGGCTCAACGGCAAGGTGACGCGCCTGAAGGAGGTCAAGGACCTGCTGATGGACACCGGCCTCGGCATCCGGGCCTACTCCGTCATCGAGCAGGGGAAGATCGGCATGATCCTCTCCGGCAAGCCCCAGGAGCGGCGCAAGCTGATCGAGGAGGCGGCCGGCATCACGCGCTACAAGGCGCGCAAGGGCATCGCCGAGATCAAGCTCCAGGAGGCGATGTCGAACCTGCTGCGGCTCGACGACGTGATCTCCGAGGTCGAGCGGGCCCTGCGCTCGCTCAAGCGTCAGGCCGGCGCGGCGCGGCGCTACCAGGAGAAGGAGAAGGAGTATCGCGAGCTGCTGGAGGCCGTGCTCCTCGGCCGCTGGGCGGCGCTGGCGGCTCGGCTGGACGAGCTGAAGACGCGCCTCGAGGAGACTACCTCGCGGGAGGCCGGGCTCGCCGCCGACCTTCACCGCGACGAGGCCGCCCTGGCCGCCGGGCGCGAGCGGCTGGACGAGCTGGCGCGGCGCATGGCCGAGCGCCACCAGAAGGTGGCCGAGCTCGGCGCCCTGATCGAGGGGCGGCAGGAGTTCCTGAAGGCCAACCGGCTGACCGTGCAGGAGCTCGGCGAGCGGGCGGCCCAGGGGCGAGCCCTCGCCGAGCGTCGCGAGGCCGAGATCGCGGCCCACGGCGAAGTCCTCGAAGACCTCGAGGAGAAGCGCCGCGAGCTTACCGGCGAGCGCGAACAGGCCGCCGCCGCCGTCGACGAGGACGAGCGGCAGATCTCCGCCGCCGAGCGCGACCTGAAGCAGGTCTCCGCCCGCGTCGACGGCTTCCGCTCGCAGATGCTCGCCGCCGGCGCCGAGATCACCGCCGCCAGGAACCGTGCCCAGCAAGCGCAGATCGAGCAGGAGAAGGGGAACTTCCGCCGCCACCGGATCGACCAGGAGATCGCCCAGCACGCCTTCGAGGTCAAGCAGGCCGCCGAGGTCCTGGAGATGTCGCGCTCCAAGGTGACGTCGACCGAGTCCGCGCTCGACACCCGCAGCGAGGAGCAGGAGAAGGTGGCCGACCTGCTGGAGGCGACGATGCGCCGCGAGGCCGAGGCCTCCGAGAAGAAGCGGTCGCTGGAGAACCAGCTCTCCGGCGCCCGCCAGCGCCAGCGCATCCTGGCCGAGCTCCAGCGCGCCCACGCCCAGCGCCGGGCCGCCCTGGAGAAGGCGCTCGCCTCCGCCGGCATCGACGTCCCCGTCTACCTAGCCAGCCAGGCCAAGGCCGTCGAGGGTTGGGAGCGCAGCCTCGACATCTACCTCGGCACCCTCGCCGACGCCGTCGTGCTCGACCCCGGCGAGAGCGCCCGCGGCCTCGCGCAGGCCCTGGCCGGCCGCTCGGCCGCCGTGCTGATCGAGCGCCAAGCCGGCGCCCCCGAGGCCTGGCCGGTGGTCGATGATTCCGCCGTCATCCTCTCGCTCGCCGAGGCCCTGGGGCTCTCCGACGATCTGGCCAGCGCCCTCCCCCCCGCCTTCCTGGTGCGCACCGCGGCGGACGCCGAGCGGCTCGCCCGCCAGCACCCCGGGCTGGCGTTCCTGAGCCGCGAGGGGCTGTGGGTGGAGGCCGGCACTTTCCACGTCGAGGGGGAGATCGCGAACCCCGGCGTGCTCGAACGCGGCAGCGAGCTCGCCGCGCTGGGCAAGCAGATCCCGGATCTCGAGGCCCAGCTCCGCGACGCCGGCGCCCTGCTCGACCAGCTCATCGCTGAGCGCGCGCGGCTCGCTAAGGAGTCCAACCGGCTCCAGGGCGAAGTGGCGCAGCTCCGCCAGGAGCTGGCGGTCGGCAAGGCGCGCATGGAGGACGCCGCGGCCCGCCATCGCCGCCTCTCCACCGAGGCCGAGCAGCTCACCGCCGAGCAGTTGGAGATCGCCCGCGAGATCGAGCGCGCCGGCGAGAAGCGCGAGCGGCTCCAGGAGGAGCTCGTCTCCGCCGAGGCGCGCGGCACCGGATTGCAGGAAGACTTCGAGCGTGCCCAGGCCGAGCTCGAGGCCGCCAAGGGGAACCGCGAGGGGCTGCGCACGGCGAGCGCCGGCCGCCGCGGCCGCCTCGAGCTGCTCGACGAGCGGCTCGAATCGCACGACCGCGAGATGAACCGCCTGCGCGGCGAGTTGGAGCGGGGGTTGAGCCAGATCGCGGCCTGGCGGCAGGACGCCGACAAGCTCGTCAGCCGGCGCACCGAGCTGGAGCGGGCGATCGAGAAGGCGCAGACCGATCTCCAGACCGCCTTGGAGCAGCGCGCCGCCGCCGAGGAGGGGGTGCTCGAGGAGCAGGAGAAGCTCGACGTCCACCGCCAGGAGATCCGCCTGCTCGAAGAGCGCATCGCGGGATTCCGCGAGCGGCGCGACGCCGTGCGCTCCGAGGTCGAGGAGCTGCGGGTCGCCCAGGCGAGCGTCAAGCAGGACGCCGAGCACCTGGCGCTGACCTTCCGCGACGAGTTCAGCCGCGAGGATCAGCCGGCCGAGCTGCCCGAGACCCCGGGCGAGCCGCGGGCCGACCTCGCGGAGCTGGAGGCCGAGCTGGCGCGCACCAAGGCGGCGCTGGAGCGGCTGGGGCCGGTCAACATCCTGGCCGTCCAGGAGCACGACGAACAGGAGGAGCGTTTCGAGTTCCTCACCACCCAGCGCGCCGACGTCGCCAACTCGGTCGACAGCCTGAAGAAGACGATCAAGGAGATCAACGAGGCCTCCGGCGAGCGGTTCAACGCCACCTTCGTGGAGGTCAACAAGAACTTCGGCGAGATCTTCGCCCGCCTGTTCCGCGGCGGCGAGGCCGAGATGCGGCTGCTCGACGAGGACGATCCGCTGGAGAGCGGCATCGAGATCCTCGCCCGCCCGCCGGGCAAGCGGCTGCAGAACCTGATGCTGATGTCCGGCGGCGAGAAGGCGCTGACCGCCATCGCGCTCCTCTTCGCGCTCTTCCGCACCAAGCCCTCGCCGCTCTGCATCCTCGACGAGGTGGACGCGCCGCTCGACGACGTCAACACCACCCGTTTCATCGACCTGCTGCAGGAGATGGCGCAGAACACCCAGTTCATCGTCATCACCCACAACAAGCTCTCCATGGAGATCGCCTCGCGCCTCTACGGCGTCACCATGGAAGAGAAGGGGGTCTCGAAGCTGGTGTCGGTCGAGCTGGAAGAGGTCCAGCCCGAGGAGCGGCAGACGGCGTAGGCGGCATGACCCTCCGCTGGACCGACCGCCACTTCGCCTTCAATCTCTCCGAGGAGCTCTTCCCTGTGGTGGTCGAGCGCCTGCGGGGGACGCCGGCCCGGATCGAGGACAAGGTCCGGGACCTCTCCCCCGCTCTCCTGACCCGCCGCGACGGCAATGCCTGGTCGATCCAGGAGCACATCGGCCATCTGCTCGACCTCGATGAGTTGCACGCCGGCAGGCTGGACGACTTCCTGGCCGGTGCCGAGGTGCTTCGCGCCGCGGACATGACGAACCGCAAGACCCACGAGGCGGGCCATAACGAGAGGCCCGTCGCCGATCTCCTGCGGGATTTCCGCCGCGAGCGCGAGCGCTTCGTCGCCCGCCTTGACGCCTGGGATGAGAACCTCGTCTCCCTGACCGCCCTCCACCCACGCCTGAACCAGCCGATGCGGGTGATCGACATGGCCTTCTTCACCGCCGAGCACGACGATCACCATCTGGCCCGGATGACGGAGTTGATAAGGCTAGATTAGGGCGCCACGGCCTGATAGGAGTCGCCGATCCGCACCTCGTCGTAGAAGACGTGGTTGGTGGTCGGGAACCCCTTGCCACGGTAAAGGCCGAGCCGCAGGTAGTTGGATGAGGGGTTATAAAGCGTCGGGCCATACATCTTGCCCGCGGTGAACGGGCGGCCGTCGAGCCAGGCTTCGACGAAGCCGTCCTTCCGGGTCGACCATCTGACGTGGAAGACCAAGTCGACCCAGGCTCCGCCCCGGATCGGCCGCTCCCCGAGCGTGCGGGAGGGCGCTTTGGGAGAAGCGTGGCCGATCAGGGTCAGATGATGCCGTCCGCCCTTGGGCGAGAGGTGCAGGATCAGCGGCGGCGGGCCCGACACCTTGGGATGCTCTCCCGGAAACGACGCTTCCGCCGGCCGATGGTGCCACTGGCCGACGACCTGAAACTTTTCGCCGGGAGGATCGGCGTAGTCGGCCGGCACGAAGAAGCTCCAGCCGTACCACATCTCGCCCCCCTGGCCGCCGTGGACGCGCTCGATCTCCTTGTCCCCGACCTTGAGTTCGGCGCGCTCCTTCCGGGCGGCGAAGTCCCCCGGTGCCACGGTGAAGCGCACCGCGTAACGCCCCTTCCGGACCGGCTGCGTAACCACCGTGATCGAGTCGCGGCGCACCCGGTCCCAGAGCCACCCCTGCAGCCCGCCGGTCTCGAAGTCGCCGCAGAACCAGACGCCCCGGCGCGGCGCGGCGGCCCCCACCGGAACAATGGCCAGTGAGGTGCAGATCGCGAGAAGCGGAAAGGCCCCTGCTAGTCGCTTCATGGGTCTCCTGAATGGTGGACTTATCTACGACCAGTCTACCAAGACACGCGGACAGCTCAAATCGCGAGCTGCCCGCGTCCGCAGGATTCACCAATTAGTAGTAGATCGGGGACAAGCGGTCGCCCGACAGGTTGAGTCAGCCGCTACCGCTTCGATCCTCCCCGCTTCTTGGGGGGCTCGGCGGCGTTCGCGGCGTCGGGAACCGCCACCCGGACCGGCGGGGCGGAGCGCTTGGGGGGCTTGCGGTCGGCGAGCGAGACCGGCTTCTCCTTGGACCTTTCGCCCGAGAGGCTCGCCTTGAGGGCCGACATCAGGTCGATGATCTCCCCCTGCGGCGCCTCCTCGGGCGCGGCCGCGATCTCCTCCCCTCGAACTTTGCGATCAATCAGCTCGCGCAGCTTCCGGCGCTGGGAGTCCTCGTAGGCTTCCGGGTGGAACTCCTCCGTCGCCCCCTGCGCGATGAGCTGCACCGCCAGATGGAGCTCCGACGCCTTCACCTCGGCCGCGTCGCCGACCGGCACCTCGGAGAAGCTCCGCAGCTCGTCCGCGTAGCGGAGCTGCTGCATGATCAGACCGGTCTCGTAAGGGCGCAGCAGGACGAGCTGATCCTTGCCCCGGGCCCGGTAGCGGGCGAGGGCGGCGCGGCCGGTCTCCTTCATCGCCTCGGCGAGCAGGCGGTAGGGGCGGTCGCCCCCCTTGTCCGGGCCGAGATACCAGGACTTCTCGAAGTAGACGGGGTCCACCGTGGCGAGCGGCAGGAACTCGGCGATCTCGATGGCGTTGCTGGCCTCCGGCTGGAGCGCCTTCAGCTCCTCCTCCGAGAACAGGACGTACTGCCCCTTGGCATGCTCGTAGCCGCGGGCGATGTCGTCCTTCCCCACCACCTCGTTGTCCACCGGGCAGACGTACTGCTGGCGGAGACGCGAGCCACACTTCCTGTGCATCATGTTGAGCTGGATGCCGGCCGCGCTTTCGCCGGTCGAGTACAACTGGATGGGAATGCTGATCAGACCGAAGGCGATCGTGCCGGAGGCGAACGGGCGGGCGCTCATGAATCGAGTATTATAGCCCAAACCGTGGCCGATGGAAGCGACAAATTCCGTGATCGCAGTTCTTCAGGGGCGTCCTCCGTACCGTGAAGGCACGCTCGCGCCCGCGCGCCGCTGGTCCGGACGGCGGAGCCCGCGAGGGCGATGACGCCGTCCAGGAGACTGTCCGCGAGCTCTCCCGGCTGGGAGCCCCGCGCGCGGCGGTCGATCCAGCCGCGGTCGAGCTGATGAAGCCGAGGTCGCACGAGCGGCCGTTCAGCCGCGAGGGGTGGACCTTCGAGCTCAAGTACGACGGCTTCCGTCTGCTCGCGGCCGGCGGCGGCGGCACGGCGTTGCTCGGCTTCAAGCGCGGCCGCGACGCCACGGCGACCTTCCCCGAGATCGCCGGCGCGCTGGCCGCCCTCCCCTACCGCGGCCTGATCCTCGACGGCGAGGTGGTAGTGCTCGACGAGCAGGGACGGCCGAGCTTCCAGCGGCTCCAGCGCCGGATCGCCGACGGGAAATCGGCCGGTCCGGCGCTGCTCTTCGTCTTCGACCTGCTGGCCTGCGAGGGGTTCGATCTCCGTCCGCTGCCGCTGCGCGAGCGCAGGGCGCTGCTCGACCGCATCCTCGCCGATCCTCCGGGACCGCTCCGCCCCACCGTCTGCGTGCCCGAGCGGGGGGAGCAGCTCTTCGCCGCCGTGCGCGAGCTGGGGCTGGAGGGGGTGGTCGGCAAAAGGCTGGAGTCCCCCTACCAGGGAGGTTACTCGCCGGACTGGCTGAAGGTGCGGGGGGACCGCGCCGGCGACTTCGCGGTCGTGGGCTTCGAGCCGGTCGCCAGGAGCGGCGACGGGTTCCGCAACCTGCACCTCGCCGTCCGCAACCGCACCGGGGGGTGGGACTACGTCGGCCCCGTGGGCAACGGGCTTCCCGGCCGCGAATCCGCCGAGCTCTACCCCCGGCTCGACGGTGCCCGCCGGCCGGGGCCTGTGACGCCTTTGCCGCGCGGGGCCGGCATCGTGCCCGTCGAGCCCGAGGTCGTGGTCGAGGTCCGCTACCGGGAGGTCACCGCGGCCCGGCGCCTCCGCCTGCCGATCCTGCTGCGGGCACGGGACGACAAGGCCGCCGGCGAGTGCTACCTGCCGGGCGAGGAGCCCGAGCCGGACGAGGCGCCTCGGGCGCCGGCGCGCTCCACCCCTTCGGACCGCTTCACCCATCTGGACAAAGTGCTCTGGCCCGATGAGGGGATCACCAAGGGGGAGCTGATCGAGTACTACCGTGCCGCATCGCCCTGGATGCTTCCCTTCCTCGCCGACCGCCCGCTGGTGCTGGAGCGTTACCCCCATGGCGTCGGCGATCTCTCCTTCATCCAGAAGAGCGCTCCCCGCGGGCTCTCGAAGCGCCTGCGGACGGTGACCGTCCCCTCCGAGGACGGCAAGACCCACGACTACGTGCTCTGCGACGACGTGGAGGGGCTGCTCGAGCTGGTCAACCTGGCGACCATCCCCTTCCACGTCTGGTCGAGCCGCGCTCCCGGCCTGGACCGGCCGGACTGGTGCATCCTCGACCTCGATCCCAAGTCGGCGCCCTTCGCGCACGTCGCGGCGATCGCCCGCGCCCTGCGCGACCTCTGCGGGGAGATCGAGCTCCCCTGCCACGTCAAGACCAGCGGCGGCAGCGGCCTGCACGTCCTGCTCCCCACCGGCGGCCGGCTCGGCCACGAGCAGAGCCGGCAGCTCGCGGAGCTGCTGGCGCGGGTGGCGGTCTCCCGCCTGCCGGCGATCGCCACCACCGCCCGCTCGCTGCGCGCCCGGGAGGGCAAGGTCTATCTCGACGTGGTGCAGAACGGCCGCGGCCGGCTCCTCGCCGCCCCTTACGCCGTGCGCCCCCGCCCGGGGGCCCCGGTTTCAACGCCGCTCGATTGGAGCGAGATCGACGACTGCCTGGACATCCGCGCCTTCAATCTGCGGACGCTCCCCCACCGCCTCGCCGGCCTCGCCAGGGACCCGCTGCTGGCGATCCTCGACGAATCGCCGGACCTCGAACACAGCCTTCATCTGCTAGGCCGGCGTCTGGCGGAGTGAAAAAGGGGAAAAGGCGGGCGACGCCCCGCGACGGGCTCAGCGCGCTATGGGATCGATCCGCGCCGAAGGGACGGCGGGTGTTAGGATCTCCTGGAGAAGACGAGGAGGAATGGCGCCGGATCGAACCCATGAGCTGCTGATTACGAATCAGCGGCTCACCGGCGGTCCGTAGACGCCGCTCTGCTCTTCGTCGAGAGCGAAGATGAAGATGATGGCAGAGGAACTGCTGCAGCGGATCGATATCAATCCACAAGTCATGTTGGGCAAGCCCGTCATCCGGGGTACTCGGATTACGGTGGAGATCATCCTTGAGCAGATCGTAGCCGGCAGCTCGACGGAAGAGATCCTGGCGGAATACCCTCAGCTCTCCCGCGAAGACGTGCTCGCGGCGGTCGCCTACGCCCGCGAGGCCCTCAGCACGGACGAGATCATTCCCCGGATCTAATTCGGGCGATGAAGTTCCTGGCCGACGAAAATCTGGAGCGCTCTATCGTCGAGAGGCTTCGGGAACCAAGGTAGTGCCTGACACCTCCTAAGTACCAGCCAACATAGATATGGACACGTTAGAGCGCTTAACAAACCGGCCCAACGGGCCGGGAGAGCATAGACCAGGGCTGGGGCCGCAGGCCGATGCCCTGGGAGGATGGGGAAAACAAACCCAAGCGGCCTGTAAGGTCGCGAGAGCTCCGCTCGCCGTTTACCCGAGGGTCTCGCGGCCTTTCAGGCCACGTGGAGATTGGGCCTGCTTACCCAGGGCATCAGCCCTGGGCTGGGCTCTGCCGGCCCGTTGGGCCGGTTTTTTGGGTGGCTCCTCACCCAGCTCATCTGGTGACTCCTCATCTCCCTCGGTCAAAGACGCCAGCTCAGCCTCGATGGCCGCGCGTTGCACATCATCGCCAACCCTAGTGAGCGCCTCACTATAACGCTGCAACATTACCTTGAACATCTCGCCATGCGCTCTCGGGCTCTCCTTCTTAAGCGACCGAGCCAAGAGGACGCCCTCGCCGAATGTCGCCGCAGCGGCTTCGGCCATGCCTGCACCCAAATGGTGCTTCCCGAGTACCGACAACGTATTCGCAAATCGTCGCGCCCAGGCACAAGGCTCCTTGCGATGCAATCGACGATAAATATCACTCGCCTCCTCCGCAGCACCGACAGCATCCAGAGGCAAACCATTCCTCGCCAGCGCCAGCGACAGATTGCTTAACGCCCGCGCGAGATCGGGTTTGAAGCGATCGGGAAGACGCGCGCTCTGCGTCCGCCGGATCTCCACGGCCTCTCGGCCTGCGCTGACCGCCTCGTCGATGCGACCGCCGTCTAGGAGACGCAGGAGCTTGTTGTTCAAGCCTTGCGCGAGCTCGGACTCATATAGTTCCGGATGCTCAGTCGCGAGACGCCGAACGATCGCCACGGCCTTGTCTGTCGCGGCCAGCGCGCGGGCGGCCTGTGCAGTCGCCGCCAACACTAAGGAGAGATTGCTGAGGGTGCGTGCGTGAGCGGCGGCATACCGCTTGGGAGACTCGGCGGCGAGTCTCTCCAGGATTGCTTCTGCCTCCACGCCGACAGTGACGGCTTCCTCGTGCCGGCCCAAGTCGCCGAGCAGGGTCTGCTGGGCATCCAGGACCGTGGCCAACTCAGACTCGTGTGCTGCGGGAGTCCGCGCGGCGAGACGACGGTGGTAGATTGGTACGGCCTCCTCAATAGACGACAGAGCCGCGTGACTGTCACCGAATGCCCTCTGTTGGGCCGAGAGATTGTTCAACGAACGGGCGAGGCTCAGTTCGTGCCCCTCCTCGGGGGCGTTCATTGCGAGATGACGGTAGATGCCTACCGCGCGTTCGATGGTCTCGATCGCCTCCCGGCGCTGTCCGACAGCCAAAAGGTGTACCGCCAGATTGTTCAAGTTGTGGGCGAGATCGGACTCATACCGCATTGGCAGAGCTGTCGCCAGCCGTTCATGAATGGTGATTACTTCACGAAGGAGTGAAAGCGCCTCCTGCGGTCGCTGAAGATCTCCCAACAAGTTGGCCGCGTTGTTCAAAGTGATCGCAAGAGCCGTGTCATAGCGCGCTGGGTCCCTCTGCGCAAGACGCCTGCGGATGTCGATCGCCTCTTGCGCCACAAGCAGCGCCTCGTCGTATCGCCCCTTGGCCCTCAAGTGGCTGGAAAGAGTGGTCAGCGCACGCGCTAACTCCGGCTCATGGGTTTCAGCGTCATGCCGCGAGAGTTCGCGGAGAACGTACACAGCTTCTTGAACGACCGTCAACGCGTCGTCTTCCCGTCCCACCTCGGCCAATCGATTTGATAGATTGTTCAGCGCGAGGGCCAGACTTGCAGTGTAACGTTGTGGATCACGATTTGACAGCCGGCGATAGCCAGCCACCGCCTGCTCGCCAGCCGTCAACGCGTCCTGGGTACGCTCAATATGAGGCAGCCAGATCGACAGGTTATGCCGCGCGCTTGTCAGATCCGCCTCGTATCGTACGGGTTCAGCGGATGCTAGTTCTTCATAGAGGAGAACAGCGTCGGTCGCCACTGTGACCGCATCCTCGAAGCGACCTTCTTGGGCTAGTTGCAGAGACACGCGATTCGCGAGTTGCGCAGCTGCAGGAGAACCTGCAGGGCGTTGCGCACGAAGCACGTCGGCCACTGAGATTGCCAGTGCCGTCAGTGCGGATGGCACTGGCACGATTGATAGAAGCGGTTCCAACGCACCGGCTCTGGCATCACGGCCGCTCACCATATCGGTGAACCAGTTTCGCGCCTCGCGGTACGCGCGCGCGCCCTCTACACGAAGAATGTCGTACAGCACGCGATCGACCTGTCGGGCCCAGGATGGGGCGCGCACCTCTGTACGATTCGGCGGCATCGCCCCGTACAGCGTCGTCCAGATCCACTCTGACACCGCCAGACGGTTCTGATAATCGCGGCCCAGCGTCATCCAAGTATGAACGGCCGCGAGCACATCGGGCTTCGGGCTGATCCAGCACCCCTTCTCCCACCAGGGTGATCGCCAGATCTTGTGCATAACCTCATGGGGAGCGGGCAGACTCAACTCCACCGACGGCTCGGCAAGTCGGCGAAGCGTCGCGTCATCCAGGTTTCCGCTGAGCGCTGAGAGCGCAGAGAGACGTTCCGCGACAAACGGATCGAGACCGAGTCCCTCCGCTGTGTTACGCATGCGATCGAGCTCCCGCTCCACCAGTGCCTCCAGCACCTCGCGCGCAGAAAGAGATGACAGAGGCCGCTTCATCAAGACGACATGGACCACAGCGGCGAGGATGAAGAGCGGCAGCGCGTGAAGTTCCGGCTCGCCCTGAACCCATGTACCGAACTCCGTCAGCGCCGAGCCTGAAGGGCGCACGTTCAAGTGAGAGGCCAACCGATGATACGCGTCTTCGAAAAGTTGCCGTGCCTCGCCTGCGTTCAGAGAGCCCATCTCAACATTTTGGCGCGTAAAGAATCGTCGAGCACGACTCTTGCTCAACTCGAGATCCCAGTCTACGGATTCCTGGCGAGATAGAAGCAGGATGCGAACGGGGGCTGGTAGGTTGGAGAAGATCGACAGCTTACTGAGCAGCCGGACGGTCTCTTCACGGCGTTCTTCGGGATAATCCACGACTACGAACAGTCCCTTTGTTCGAATGGGCGGAATGTCCACAAACCCGGGCGGCGCGAATCCCGCTGTCCAGCCCATTCCTCTCAAAATGCGTGCCACTTCGAATGCGAGTCTCGTCTTTCCAGAGCCGCCAGGTCCGATTAGGAAACGGAAACGAGGACGTTCGGGATCAAGCGCAGTCTGTGCCCATTCGAGCAACTCAGCCCGCTGGCTGTCGCGTCCAACAAGTTGCTCTGCAAGGCCGGATTCCCAATGGAGAAGGCGGTAAACATCCAGATCTTCTGCAGGCGGCAGTCCGACGCTTGGCAGGAACAATCGTGATTCGGGACTCGACGGTGTATCAGCGGCCAGCCGTGGAATGGCGGAGGCACGAGAGAAGAGGACTGGGGTGGCCCACTCGGCTGAGGCGGGAAAGTCACGGAGAATCCTCAGGCGACCTTCGCCCACGGCGGCGTCGATGGAATCTCCCGCCGCCAGGCTTTTGTAGAGCTCTGCGCCGAAAGCGCTCGCCGCCCGATCCGAGATGGGAAACTGCATCGCCACTACGGCGGAAATGCCGGTTCGCAGCAGAGCGGCGGCGACTCCCCCGAAGGGACTGGGGGAGGCCGACCGCGCCGTTTGGCAGGCATTCAGGACTACCATATATAGTGAGGGGAGATGATTGGCGAGTACCGTGCCGCTCACCCGCGCCGCTCCTCCCTCCGCGTCTTCCAGATACAGGAACCCCTCGCCGGTCTTGGCTTCGAATTCCCCATGGCCAAGGAAGTGGAGGACGTGAAAACCTCCAGACAGGAGCGCCTCGTGCAGCGCAGCCAGTGTCGGTCTGGCGAGGGACACGACCTCTAGGCGGTTCTGCCGTCCATTCAGTTCCACCAGAGCCCGCCGCTCCCGCTCGAGGTGGGGGAGCGGCTGGAGCCTCGATCCGCGTGGCTGGGCGGTGACCACGAGCACCCGCAACGGGTCCACGAGAGGCGGTCGGCTACCGGGCAGCGGCAGGACCAGATAACGGGCGATAGAAACCCGCCGTCCGCGCCCGAGGAACCTGCCGACATCAGCCTGATACAGCAACTCCCAGGGCAGATCATGGACCGCCAGGAGCCGCGGATCGCCCAGATCCATCTCCAGTTTTATGCGGAGCCCGACGTTCTGTTGTAAGTCCAGTTGCCCCATACACCACTGGTAAAGACCGTGGACTGACCTAGGGAAGAGCGCTTCGAAGAGTTGAGTTCCGATCCACTCCTGGCTTTTGGCCATTGCATTGGAAGGGCTGGCAAGGTCGCGGAAGGCCACCTCGTCTTCGCTCTCCACCAGCCGCTCGAAAGACTGTGCGGTGCGCTCGACCTCTTGCCTGACAGCTGGCAGCACGAAGGGCTCGTTGGTCTCCCCAGCCGGCGATCTCACAAGCCGGACGATCAGACCACCCCCATCGGTAAGATCGAGTCGTAGCACGAAGTCGAGGTAGTCCATCTGAGGCTCCTGTAAGCTATTCAGGCTCGGCAGAGTCTACGTCATCTATAACCTGACGTCGGGAGGACGTCGAAAGAGAGAAGTTGGCGGATGGACAGAACGCCGCACGAGCACCTGGGACAGAGTCCGCCGCTTCCCCCCTCCCCGGGGAAGCCCCCAGTGTCGACATGCAACCGAGTTCTCCTCGACCTTGCATGAGGCAGCGGCGCATCCGGAATACAGCTTCGGAGCTTAAGGATCAATCTGCCAAGGAGTGAGCGGCCCCAGGATCGCCAAAAGGGCAGGCACATCCCGGGATGCCGCCTGCCAGACTTCCCGGGGATCGGTCCCTTCGTAAGGGTGGATCAGCCGATCTCTCATGCGGCTCATGTCCTTCCAGGGGATCTCCGAGTGCCGCTCCTGGAACTCCTTGAAGAGCCTCTTGGCTGCCTCCCCCAGGATCAGGATTTGGAGAATGACAGCGGATTGGGTCTTGAGATCGGCGCTGAAATCGGCGAAGTCCTGCCCCGCGATGAACTCCTGAATACGCCGGCCCGCGACGATCATGTCGAGGACGGTCGCGGGATCCCGATCAAGCGGCATAGAGGGCTCTGGCAGTACTCAGGATCTCTTGCCGACGGATCCAGTTGGGGCTCGCCTCGACCGCCGTCCGGCTCACCAGATCCACCTCGCGGCCCAGCACCTCGCTGAGCTCCCGCTCCATCCTCGCGTGGTCGAGCAGGCTCCAGTCCGCATCGGGAGCGAAGCGCACCAGCAGATCGACGTCGCTGTAGGGGCGGAAGTCCGCTCTCAGGGCCGAGCCGAAGAGGGAGAGCTCGACGATCTTCCAGCGGTGGCAGAACTCTTCGATGCGGTCGGTGGGCCAGGACAAGGAGAGAGACATGCCTTCTCCTTCGGGAGACCTTGAAATCATGGAGCCGACGGTCGGATTTGAACCGACGACCTGCTGATTACGAATCAGCTGCTCTACCCCTGAGCTACGTCGGCTTGGACGGACACCTTGGAAGGAAACAGGGTCTCCGCGAAGCGGAGGCGTATTGTAGGGCATCCACCCGGTCAAGGCAACGCCGTCCCTCCTGGGGCTGAACTCTGCACCTTGTACCTTGCAGGGCAACTCCCCAGGAGGATCGGTGATGCGAGTTCTAAAGTTCGGCGGCACTTCTCTAGGCAACGCGGAGCGGATGCGCGGCGTGGCGGACATCGTCGCGCGCCAGGCTCCTGAAGGACCCCTCCTGGTGGTGGTCTCGGCGGTCGGCGGCGTCACCGACGCGCTGCTGCGCGGCGCCGAGCAGGCGGCGGCCGGCGGTTCGGTGGTGCCCCCCCTCGCCCGCTTCCACTCCGTCCATCGCGAGATCCTCGAAACCCTGCGGCCCGAGCTCGGCGCCGCCCGCGCCGCCGAGGCCGAAACCGAGCTCGGCGTCCTCGACCGGGAGCTGGAGAATCTGCTGCGCGGCTTCGGCCTCCTCCGCGAGTGCCCGCCCACCGCCCTCGCCCTCCTCTCCTCGCTGGGCGAGCGCGCCTCCTGCGCCGTAGTCTCCCGCCTGCTCGCGGCGCGCGGCCTCGACGCCCGGCTGCTCGATCCCAAGGCGCTGATCCGCACCTGCGGTCCGCCGCTGTCCGCCGCGCCCGACTGGCCGGCCACCCGCGAGGCCTTCACCCCCCTGCGCGAGGAGCCCCCGGCGGTCGCCCTCCTGCCCGGCTTCTTCGGCGGCGACGCCAACGGCCGCGTCAACCTCCTGGGGCGCGGCGGCTCGGACTACTCCGCCGCCATCGCCGCCTGGGCCCTCGACGCCGAGCTGCTGGAGATCTGGACCGACGTCGACGGCATCTACAGCGCCGACCCCCGGCTGGTCCCCCGCGCCGCCGTGCTCTCCGAGGTGAGCTACGAGGAGGCCATGGAGCTCTCCTTCTTCGGCGCCAAGGTGCTGCACCCGAAGACCATCCAGCCGGCGCGCGAGAAGAGGATCCCGGTGCGGGTGCGCAACAGCTTCTCGCCCGATCATCCCGGCAGCCTGGTGCACGACGGCGCCGCCCCCGCCGCCAGCGGCGCCCGCGGCCTCACCTTCCTGCCCGGCGTCTCGCTGGTCGACGTCACCGGCTCCGGCATGGCCGGCGTGCCCGGCATCGCCGCCCGGGTGTTTCAGACCATGGCCTCGGCCGGCATCTCGGTCATCCTGATCACCCTCGGCTCCAGCGAGTGTGCGATCTCCTTCGCGGTCGCCGACTCCGACGGCCCGCTCGCCATCGCGGCGCTGCGCGAGGCCTTCGCCGCCGAGCTCACCGCCGGCCTCCTCGATCCGATCCACATCCGGCCCGGCTGCGCCATCGTCTCGCTGGTCGGGGACGGCATGCGCGACCGGCTGGGAGTCGTCGGCACCTTCGCCGGCGCCCTGGCCGACGTCGGCGTCAACATCGTCGCCCTCGCCCAGGGGTCCACCGAGCGCAACATCTCGGCCGTGGTGGCGTCGGCGGATGCCAGCCGGGCCGTGCGCCACATCCACGCCCAGCTCTTTGAGCGCCGGCCCGAGCTGCAGCTCGTGGTCTGGGGGGTGGGCAACGTCGGCGCCAAGCTGCTGCGCAAGATCGGCGAGCACCAGGCCCGTCCGGGGCGGCGGGTCGACCTCAAGCTCTGCGCGGTGGCCAACTCGAAGCGCTGCGCCTTCAACCCCGACGGACTCGATCCGGCGGCCTGGGGCCCCTGCCTCGACGCCGCCACCCTCCCCTCCTGCCTCGACTCCCTGCTGGAGGAGCTCGGCCGCGCCCGGCTGCTCAACCCCGTGTTCGTCGACTGCACCTCCGACGGCAAGGTGGCCGCCGTCTACGGCCGCCTGTTCGAGGCGGGCCTGCACGTGGTGACGGTGAACAAGAAGGCCAACAGCGCTCCTTACGAGGACTATCTCCATCTGCACGAGACCAGCGAGCTGCTCAAGCGCCGCTTCTTCTACGAGACCAACGTCGGCGCCGGCCTGCCGGTGATCGGCACCCTCCAGAGCCTGCTGAAAGGCGGGGACCGGGTGCTGCGCCTGGAGGCGATCCTCTCGGGCTCGCTTTCCTTCCTGCTCGGCGCGCTGGAGGACGGCATGCCCTTCTCCCAGGCGGTGCGCGTCGCCCGCGACCGCGGCTTCACCGAGCCCGATCCGCGCGACGACCTCTCCGGGCTCGACGTCGCCCGCAAGCTCCTCATCCTGGCCCGCGAGCTGGGCGCCGCGATCGAGCTGGCGGACGTCCAGGTCGAGGGGGTGCTGCCGCCGGACTTCGACCCCTCGGGCCCGGTCGACGAGTTCCTCGACGGCCTGCCGCGGCTGGACGCCCTGTTCGAGGGGCGGCGCGCCCGGCTGGTCGAGGAGGGGAAGGTGCTGCGCCACGCCGCGGTGATCGAGGCGATCGACGGCAGCTACCGCTGCCGCGTCGGCCTGGAGGCCGTCGGCCCCGAGCATCCGCTCTACGCGGTGCGCGGCGGCGAGAACGCCTTCTCGTTCGTGACCGAGCACTACCAGCCGACGCCGCTCGTGGTGCGCGGCTATGGCGCCGGGGGCGAGGTCACCGCGGCCGGGGCGCTGGCCGACCTGCTCCGCGTCGTCTCCTGACAGCGCGTGAGCCTGGCGAGGCGTGAAATGATGCGGTCCCTATGACACTGCGCGCCTACGCCCCGGCCAGCATCGGCAACTTCGCGGCCGGCTTCGATCTGATGGGCGCGGCCCTCGCCCCGCTCGACGGCTCCCTCTGGGGGGACGTCGTGGGGGCGGAGACCGCGGACGAGCCCGCGCTCACCGTCTCCGGCCCCTACGCCGGGGTGCTCCCCGCGGACCCGCGGCACAACCTGGTGCTGCGCACTTACGAAATCTTCCGCAAGGAGCTGAGCGGCCGCGGCATCGAGGTGCCGGCGATCGCCTTCCATCTGGAGAAGAACCTCCCCCGCTGCAGCGGCCTGGGATCGAGCGCCTCTTCGGTGGCGGCCACCCTGGCCGCCTGCCAAGCCCTGCTGGACTCCCCCCTCGCCGCCGCCGAGGTCTGGACCCTGGCCGGCCGGGCCGAGGCGCTGGTCTCCGGCTCGCCGCACCTGGACAACGTCATTCCCTGCCTCGCCGGCGGCCTCCAGCTCTTGGTAGCGGAGGGCGACGGCCTTCCCGACGCGCGCGCGCTCCCCTGGCCCGAGGATCTGGTGCTGGTGATGATCTCCCCAGACTTCGAGCTGTCGACCCACCAGAGCCGGCAGGCCCTCCCTCGCCGCTTCGACCTCGCCCGGTCCGTCGCCTTCGCCGGCAACCTCGCGGGCTTCATCCACGCCCTCGACACCGGCGACCGCGACCTGCTCCGCCGCTGCCTGCGCGATCCGCTGGCCGAGCCCCACCGCGCGGCGCTGGTGCCGGGCTTCCGCGCCGCCCAAGCGGCGGCGATGGCGGCGGGCGCCTGGGGTTGCACGCTCTCCGGATCGGGGCCGGCAATCTTCGCTGTGGCCGAATCGCCAGCGCATGGCCGCGAGGTGGCCGACGCCCTCCAGGGCGGCCTGCGCGGCGCCGGCCTCGACTCGACCGCCACGCTCTGCGGCCTCGACCTCCAGGGAGCGAGGGTCATTTCATGAGATTGATCAGCACCCGCGACGCCGGCACGAGCGCCACCTTCCGCGAGGCGGTCCTGGCGGGGATCGCCCCGGGCGGCGGCCTCTGGCTGCCCGCTCCCCTCCCCCGCTTCGATGACTGGGCGGAGCTGCTGGATCTGGACTGGGGGCGCCGCTGCGAGGTCGTGATGGACCGCCTGCTGGCCGGCGAGCTCGGCCGCGAGCCGGTCGCCCGCGCCGTGCGCGACGCCCTCGACTTCCCGGTGCCGATGGTCGAGGTCCGCCCCGGTGTCTTCGCCCTCGAGCTGTTCCACGGGCCGACCCTGGCCTTCAAGGACTTCGGCGCCCGCTTTTTCGCCGCCGTGCTCGACCTGGTCCGCGATCCTGATCATTCGGTCAAGCATCCGGTCACCATCCTCACCGCCACCAGCGGCGACACCGGCGCGGCGGTGGCGCAGGCGTTCTGGAAGCGCGAGGGGGTGCGGGCCGTGGTGCTCTATCCGCGCGGCCGGGTCTCGGCTCTCCAGGAGCGGCAGTTCGCGACCCTGGGGGAGAACGTCACCGCCCTCTCCGTCGACGGCGCCTTCGACGATTGCCAGGCGCTGGTGAAGGCCGTCTTCGCGGACGCGGAGCTCTCTGCCCGCCACGGCCTCACCTCGGCGAACTCGATCAACGTCGCGCGCCTGCTGCCGCAGACCCTCTACTACGCCGAGGCGGTAGCGCAGCTCCGCCGCCGGGGAATCGCCGAGCCGCCGGTGATCGCCGTGCCGAGCGGCAACTTCGGCAACCTCTGCGCCGGGCTGCTGGCGCGAGCGATGGGCCTGCCGGTGAAAGCCTTCATCGCCGCCACCAACGCCAACAACACCGTCCCCGACTACCTGGACACCGGCACCTACAAGCCCCGCCCCTCCGTCGCCACGATCTCGAACGCCATGGACGTCGGAGCCCCCAACAACTGGGAGCGCATCGAGCACCTGTTCGAAGGGGATCTGGGAGCCCTGCGCCGCGTCCTGCGCTGGGGCGCGAAGACCGACGCCGAGACCGAGGGGACGATCCGCGATCTGCACGCCCGGGGCTACCTCGCCGATCCCCACGCCGCTGTGGCCTACGGAGTCCTCGCCGGTCGCCTCGCTCCGGGCGAGACCGGCGTCTTCCTCGGCACTGCCCACCCCGCGAAGTTCCTCCCCATCTACGAGGCGATGAGGATCGACGTGCCGATCCCGGAGTCGCTGAGCGCCCTGCTGGACCGGCCGCTGCTGGCGCGGGAGATTCCGAACGAGGTGGGAGCGCTGGTGGCGGCGCTGGAGGGGTGATCCAGCGCCGCCACCAGCTACCCCACCGAGACGCGGCGGCCGTCGACACCCTTCACCAGGTTTGACATGTTCTTGGCTGCCGTCAGTTCACGAAGGAGATCGGTTTCTCCTTCAGCACCTTGTCGACCTTCGCTCGCAGCTCGTCGCTCAATGTTGTCGTGTCGATCCTACCCAGCGCCTGCCAGACTCCAAGCCGGTCAAAGGCATTCCCAATCTCAAACTGTTTGAGCAGAATGTTGATAGCGGCCGGGCTCTGGATTCTCGCCAAGCCATCGATGATGCTGATGGAAAAGCTTGATTTTCTGGCCAGTGCTTCCTGCATACAGGGAACCGCGGCTGCACTGTCAAAACCAGCAACGGCTTCGCGGCCATCGTCGGACCAGGCGAGGAGCGCGGAACGCGCGGCGACCGCGAACCGGCGAAGCGCGGCGCCCGGCGTGGTCGGAGCGATCAGCAGATCCCGGCTGTCTCCGTGCTGTTCGACGAAGGCGAGCTGCCCGCCGTCCGGGCTCCACAGCAGCGGTGGGTGGATCACGTTCCCCTTGGCGCCCTGGTAGACGATCCTGCCGTCGATCTCCACACAGTCCCCCTCCTTGGGCTCGGGACCGAAATGAGGGATCCAGCCGATGGCCGCCAGTCGCGAGCCGGCGGGCGACCAGAAAAACCACTTTCCAGGTTGGCTGGAGAGCAGCGCGCCGGAACGCGGGTCGATCTGCGCCATCACCACCGTGTCCGGATCGATCCGGCCCTCGTCGGTGATGAGATCGGTCCGCGGCCAGGCGAGGCCGACGATCTCACGCCACAGCAGGAAGTCCTGGGACGACGGCTGGATCTGGCGCGGCTTGCCGTTCCCCTTTTCGACTCCCCGCACGATGAGCCGGAACGGGGTGACCGTACCGGGCTTCACCTCCTCCACGGCGGCCAGGCGGTCGCCGGCAGGGGCCCAGGATACGAAGACCGCCTTCGGATGGGGCGGCAAGAGCGTCCGCGCATGATCTCCGCTGAGGACCGTAACCCTGCCGTCCGATCCGAGAACGGCGAGCCGGCCCGGGCCGCCGGGGGCCGCCGCGGCGAGGAGAAGAACAAGAAGCCAGGAGGCACGCATGGGTCAATAGCCCTCGATTGGCACGATCGGGTTGGCCCAACCGCCGCCGCCCGAGGAGCTTCAGGCGAGTGAGACGTCTCCGCGCTCGGCTCCGCGGCTCGCAAGGACAAGCCAGACGCCGAAACCGATCATCCACGCCGGCAGCAGGTAGTTGTTGGCTTCCGCCACAACGCTTACGGCCGGCGTCACATTGCGCCACATGCCGATCAGGCCCAGGACGCCCGTTGCGATACCCCACCCACCGAGCCAGCCGGGCGCTCGTCGATGCCGCAACAGACCGATCCCGGAAAGCACGAAGAACACGCTGAAACCGAGCTCGCCCATGAATTCGCCCACGAAATTGCCCAGGTAGCGGTTCAATCCATCGAACACCGCGGCGAGCACGAGGCGCTCGCCGCCGCCGGCCGCGCCCCAAGCGCTGGCAAGCTCCCAGTGCACACTCGGCCAGCGCATGAGCCCCAGCACCATGCACACCGCCGCCAGAAAGGCGAAGAGCGCTCCCACCCGCATCGGGCCCGCGGCACGCTCACGGAGAGCCTCGAACGCGCTGACACCCGCTGGAATGAAGACCAGTGGGAGCACACCGTAAAGAGCCCAGGCGGCCCGCCCCGTCGCACCGGTCGCCAGCAGGGCTGGGAGCACATCCTGGGCTTTGCCGTCGAGAACCTCCGGATACTGAAAACGAGCGGCGAGATACGAAAACACGCCGAGAAACGCGAGAGCGCCTCCGATGAGAGCCATGCCGCCGGCAAAGATCGTCCCCCCCGCCTCGCTGCCAGCCCTTCGGCTTTCCTGAGTCGACATCCGCTCTCCTTTTCGAGACACCTACGGTAAGAGGGCGAGCGGCGAAACCGCCCCGAGCCCTGCAATGACTTCCGCGCACTCTGCTTTGTTCGTCGTAGTATAGCTCACCCCCTCGGGGCTCCTGACCAGCGACCCTACAATATCCGCCCCCCCTCATCCGTCTACAACCGTAGATGAAGACCGCGGCGAGCCTGGAACCCATGCTTCTCGCCGAGCTCGAGCTGGCGGTCGACGAGTTGCCGGAGGAGCAGCGCGAGGTGTTCGTCGCGCACGAGCTCGAAGGGCGCAGCTTCAAGGCGATGGCCACCGAGACCGGCGTGAGCGTGAATACGCTGCTATCCCGCAAGCGCTATGCGGTGCGGCATCTGCGCGAGCGATTGCAAAGCATTTACGACGAATTCAGGAAAGCGTGAGGAACCCAAGATGAGAAAGCGATGGATTGTCCTGGCCCCGATAGCTCTGCTGGGTATTCTGCTCTTCATGGCCATCGGCGGCGGAATCGTGATGCAACTATGGAACTGGCTGCTGCCGCCACTCTTCGGATGGCACCCGGTGACCTTCTGGCAAGCTCTTGGGCTTCTGGCGCTGTGCCGTATCCTCTTCGGCGGATTCGGACGCCACGGTTCCGGTCGCTCCGACTTCCGCCGCCGCCGGGCCGAGCGCTGGGAGCGCATGACGCCTGAGGAGCGGGAACGCTTCCGGAAGGGCGTGTGGGGACGTTGCGGCTTCGCGCCGATGCCCGGAGAACGCGGAGTCTCAGATTGATCAGCCAAACCGAAACCGAAGCCGCCGCCCGGAGAGCCCGGACGGCGGCGAAGGGCTGATTCCTCAGAACGGCGCTGTCGGGGCCTTCTGAAACTTTCCGGTCACGTCCCCCGACAGCTCGATGTTGTCCGGATTGAGGATCATCACCGAGGCGCCGGGGGCCAGCTTGAACTTCGAGAGGCTCGCCCAGAACACGTTGGGGCTTGTCGTCAGCTCGAAGAAGTAGCGCTGGTCGGTGAGATTGGTCACGGTGCGGTACTCAGTGTTGTAGATACCAAAGCCCTGGTAGGGCGCGCCGAACGGAACCGACGCGTTGCGCACGATGGCCAGCACAGCCGCCACCGCTTCGCGCTCGTTCTTCGGTTCAGGGAGCAACGCGGTGAAGTAGGCGGCGCGCTGGAAGCGATCCTGCGGCCTGACGTTGCCGGGCAGGGGGGTAGCGCTGCTGGGCTTGGAGAAGTCATGCTCCTTCAGCAGCGCGAGTTGCACGTCGTAGAGCGGTTCGTTGGTCATGATCCGGTACTCGCGGCCGTGGTGCACGATCCGTTCACCGTTGGCGTACTCGATGATCGCGGAGTCGCCGCTCGCATCCTCGATCGCCAGGTGTACGTTGGCCTTGTGGCCGTGCGCCTCCACCGTCACCACCTGGATGGTGTCGAGCAGCGCGAGGGCTTCGTCGACGTTCGCCGCGTTGTCGAGCAGGAACTGCGCCCACAATCCGGCCTGCACGGCGGGCTTGTCGACAACTCGCGGACCGAAGTCGGCATCCTTAAGGTAAAGCATATGGGCGCCCAAGCCGCGCTCGTTGAACCCGTCGGCGGAGCCGATTCCATAGATCGTCGTTACGAGGCTGCCATATTTTGACGTCCACCGGGCCGGGTTGGCGCTGACGACCACCTCTGAGCCGGCACGACCGCCGTCGCGCTTCATACCCCGCGGCAGGACGGTGAGCACCGGCTCGGTGGTTTCCGGCCAGTCCATGGAACGTCCGACGACGACGGCGGGGAGCTTGTTGTTGTTCCACAGGACGCGCGTACAGGCATCGGCAGCCGGTTGCCACAGGAGAAGCCCTGCCGTGACGGTAACCAGTGCGCCGCATACGGCCCGGCGGACGGAGCCCGTGACCGAGCCGTTGTTCATCGAGCTGATCCTCTGAATACTTTCACTCATGATTTCTCCCTCTGGTTTTTCGCGGCGCTTGCACCCTCCGGCTCAATAGCCGATGACCTGTCGTGTTCGCCGTGATGTCTACGAGTTGACAAACGCAAGGGATGTGCCAGGCAAACCCTAGAAAGAAAAGAGCTTAGTAAAGGTTGTCAGCGACAGCCCCGACTGTCGGGCCGGGCTCTCCGACAACCTCCGACAACCTCGGCGCCCCTGGAGACGAGACGTGTTACCGTTGGCGCACGCGTTGCAACAAGCGTTGGAGAAAGACGTTCGCAACCAAAAGGAGAACGATCATGGCCAACTATATCTGGCAGTTGGGAATCGATTGGAACGCGATTGAGACCGAGGGCATGGATTGGAACATGACTGAGCCCGCGGAAGTGAGTTACCTGCGCGGAGGCCTCGTCGGCGAGGACGACAAGGCCTTGCCGGGCACCTCGCCGGTGCAGAGCGGCGACACTATTATCTTCCGGATCTTCGATGTGAGCTCATCCGGGGTTGTGCGACAGGTGGCCAGTATCGACTCTTTCTTCATCCGTACCCAGGCAGCGGTCAAGGACCAAGGGTTCGCCAACCCGTTGAGCGACCAACGACCCGCGATCGCGTCGCTGGACGAATCGACGCCGCAGAGCTCACTTTTGGGGCCCGCTTACTGCTCCTGGGCCTCGCAGGAGGTTACAGTGGAGGCTCTGCCGGAGGGGGTTCCTGTGGGGCGTTTTCTGCTGACCGTTCAAGTGAAGGCGCGTGGGACTGACGGCGTCGTGCGCCTTTTCAGCCATGACCCCGAAATGGTTGTAGGGCCGAACGGCTAGCCCGATTCCATTTTCTCCTCACGGAGCGGTCGAAGTGGGGACCAGCCGAACCAGGAGTCTGTGATAGCGCACGTCACCGCGGAGCGCGAGAAGCTCCGGATCGCGCTGTGCTTCGGCCAGGGGATAGCCGTTGTGCAGTGCCTTTTCGAGCATGGCGAGCGCCGGCTCGCGACGGCCGCAGACCTCGTCGGCGACCACGATCCGGTACTGGCCGGCGCCGTCCTTCTGCGCCAGCCGCTCGATCTCCCCGCTCGCTGCGAGGGCGGGCTTGCAGTCCCCGCGCTTGGCCAGGTAGAGGGCGCGCCGGCTCAGGAGGGTGGCATCCTGCGGCGTGGCGCGAAGCCGGTCTGCCAGAAGTTGGAGAGCCCGCGAGTAGGCCTCGCGGGCCCTGGGTTGGCCCTCGGGCAGAAAGCGACAGGCGTCCCCGAGATTGCCCCAGAAGAGATAGTCGTTGGCCCCTCCCGGCAGCTCGAGCGCCTGCTCGTAGGCCTGGGCCGCCTGCGGGTAAAGCCCCTGGGCGAAGTAGAGGCCCCCCAGGTTGGAGTAGAGCGACGGTTGGGGCTGGATCTCCAGCGCTTTCTGAAACTGGGCGGCAGCCTTGGCCAGGTCGCCCTGGGTATAGTAGGCCACCCCCAGATTGCGGTAGCCCGCAAAGCCATCGGGAGCCAGGCGGATGCTGCTCTGGAAGGCCGCGATGGCGGGAGCGACGCGGCCGGTGCGCAAGTAGAGCGCGCCCAGGGCGTCGTAGAACTGGCGGTCGGGATGCAGGGTGATCGCACGCTGAAACGCGGCTTCCGCGAGGTCGAGCTGAGTACGGGCCTCGTACAGAGTGCCGAGGGCGTACTGAGCATCGGCGTTCCCGGGTTCGAGCTGGATCGCCTTTTCGATCTCCCGGGTGGCCTCGTCCAGACGCCCGAGCGAGGTGTAGACCAATCCCAGGCTCACCCGGGCCGACGCCAGATAGCCGTCGAGCGCCACCGCCCGCTCGGCCAGCGGCACGGCCTGATCCAGCCACATCCGGTCCTTGCTCTGACTCACGAACTTGAGCTGGCAGGCGCGCGCCAAGGCGGCGTGGGCCGCCGCGTGGTCAGGCGTGCGGCCGATGATCCGCCGGAAGTCCGCGATCGCCTCGTCGAGGTTGCCCGGCGTGTCGTAGCGGCGCAGCGCCGCCTGCCCCTGCTCGTAGAGCTCATACGTGCCGGCGGTGCGGTGCGGGGTTGGAAGGCGCCCGCCCTGCCAGGCGAGGGCCAGGGTGAGAAGGAGCCCGCCGGCGAGGAAGCCGGCAGAGCGCAGGAACACCCGGCGGCCGCGTGGGAAAGTCGCGCTGGACCCCTCGAAGTCCGCGGCCCGCGGCCGTCCCTCGATTAATGTGGCCTCGTCGTCCGTCGGTGGACCGGGTGCGCGATCGGCCGGGGACGGTCGCGGCGCCGGCATAGCGGTTGTTGCTTCTTCGAGGTGGGCAACAACCTCGCCGGCATTCCGGGGACGGGCGTTCGGCTCCTTTTCGAGCAGCCGCTCGATCAGCGTGGAGACCTCGGCCGGGATCTCCGCGCGCAGCCGCCGCGCCGGCAGCGGGCTGTAGCTGCACACGCGGGCCAGGGTCGCCGCGGCGGAGGCGGCGCGAAACGGCGCTTCTCCGGTGAGCATCTCGTAGAGCAGCGAGCCCAGAGAGAAGAGGTCCGAGCGGGGATCGAGCGGCAGCCCCAGGGCCTGCTCGGGCGACATGGCGTAGCTGGTGCCCACCACCGTCCCCGGGTGCGAGAGCGTCACTTCCTGCTCCACCCCCTCGGGAGACAGCGCCCGCGCGATGCCGAAGTCGAGGACTTTGGCGTGACCCGCCGCGGTGATCATCACGTTGCCCGCCTTGAGATCGCGATGCAGGATCCCCTCCGCATGGGCGGCGGCGAGCCCGCCGACGATCTCGCTCCCCCACCGCAAGGCGCTCTGTATGGAGAGAGGACCGGCGGAAAGGAGCTGGCGCAACGTCTTGCCCACCACCAGCTCCATGACGAGCCAGTCGCCTTCCGGAGATTCCACCAGATCGTAGATCTGGACCACGGCGAAATGGGTGAGCCGGGCGCCGGCCTCGGCCTCGCGGCGGAAGCGCTCGCGCGCCCCCGGCTGGTCCAGGATGTGCGGCAAGATATGTTTAACCGCTACCGGCCGCTTCAGCCGCCCGTCCCAGGCGCGCCAGACCTCGCCCATGCCGCCGGCCGCGAGCCGCTCGACGAGGCGGTACGGCCCTACCGCTTCGGCCGGCATCCACTCCTCCCCGCTCATGACAGCTTCGAGGGGCTCTGGGGGATCGCGAGCAGCCCGAGCTGTTTCATCCGGCGCCGGATTCCGGCCTCCGAAACTTGCAGCATTGCCGCCATTTCGCGCTGGTTGCCGCCGCAGCGCTCCCCGGCCGCGGCGATCTCCTCACCGCTCAGGTCCATCGCCTTGCGTGTGCCCGGAAAGGTGTCGAGAAGAAAGTAGAGCGAGGGGCGTGAGATGCCGAGCTGGCGGGCCGCCGCCCGGGGCTGCCAGCGGTGGGCCGCGAGGGCCGCGAGCAGCTCCTCTTCCGAGACGTCCTGAGGACTGCGGAAGACCGCCCGCGCCGGCGTGGGTGGGACCGGCGGGGCCGCCATCCGCCCCGGCGCCGTCGGCAGTCTCTCTTCGCGCAGCAGATCCTCGATCGCCGAGGGTAGCTGGGTCTCCGCGGCGTCCTCCCCGGCACCACGGCTGTCGATCGCCAGAGCGCGGGCGACGTTGCGCAACTGGCGGACGTTGCCGGGCCACGGAGCCGCGGCGAAACGGGCGATCCACGCCGCGGGAGGCCAGGGCTGCGCATCCGGACCGGGATCCGCCAGGCGACGCTCCTCTCCCACCACGGCGAGCTCCTCGCGCAGGAAGTGAAAGAACAGCCGTCCGATGTCGTCGCGCCGCTCGCGCAGAGGGGGGAGGCGGATCGCGTATCCGCCCAGGCGGTGCAGGAGCGGAGCCCGGAATCGTCCGGCGGCCACCGCCTGCTCGAGATCGGCATCCGTGGCGGCGACGACGCGCACATCGACGCGCGCCGTCTCTTCACTCCCCAGCGGCTGGAGCTCGCCGCTCTCCAGGGCGCGCAGCAGCAGCGGCTGCACCTCCTGGGGAGCCTCGCCGATCTCGTCCAGGAAGAGCGTGCCGCCGTGGGCGCGGCGGAAGTAGCCCCGCCGCGCGTGCTCGGCACCGGTGTAGGCTCCTCGCGACGCCCCAAAGAGCTCGGCGGCGGCGAGAGACGCCGGGAGGGCGCCCATGTTGAGCGCCAGGAAAGGCCGGTCGCGCCGGCTGCTCGCGCGATGGAGGGCCGAGGCCACAAGCTCCTTTCCGGTTCCCGATTCGCCGCGCAACAGCACCGGGATGTCGAAGTCGGCGACCCGCGCGACCTGGCGACAGAGGTCGAGAAGCGAATCGCTCAGGCCCACCAGGCCGTAGCGTGGCAAGCTGTCGGGAAAGACCGGGCGGAAGCGATGAAGCAGGAGGACCACGCGGCCGGCGAGCAGCAGCACCACGCCGCGATCCACCTCGGCGGCCGAGAATCCAGCCTCGCCGCCGACCGGCTCCTCGTTGGCGGCGAGAGACATGGGCGAGTCCCCCCGGAGCAACGTGACGCCGCCGCCCGCCGCCGGCCGTAGGAGCCAGGGACGGCGGCTGAGATAGGGCACGGCAAGGGGCCGGGGAGCCAATTCACCCGGTGGGGAGAACTCCGGTTCCGTCCGCGACAGGAACATTTCCCGGCCCGACGACAGATCGAGCAGAGCCGCCCGCTCGCCGACTCGTTGGATCTGAGGGTGCCCGAGGATCGTCAGGCCGGGAACGGTGGGTAGAAGCGGGGGCTTACCCGTGGGCGCCGACCACGTCTGGGTTTCCAGACGGTTCTCCCTCTTGGGCACCATCCTGCGTGACCTCCCTATCTTCTTTCTTCGGGTTGGGCCACCACTTTAGCTGCTTCGCAGGGGGAGGTCAACGGCGCCGGCAGCCCCAGGCCGCCAGGCGGGCAGGGCCGCAGGCCTCGCCGTCCCCCCCGCGGCGAGTCGAAGACGTTACGGAATCAGTTCTTCTTCTGGTGGATCCTCTCGCATCAAGTCCTCAAAGCTGAGCCCTACTGAATTATCTGGCCGCCGTTCGCGAAAGGTGCGCAGGATCTCGGCACCAGCTTCAGTGTCGCTGTACTCCGCGGCAGCAAGAACATCACGATATTCATTATTGGCCATCCTGATCCACCGCTTCAGGTTCTCCAGGGAACCAGCGCCCAGAATGAGAATATCCATCTTGACCCTGTCCGGCTCTGGGCCTGAATAAGCATCCAGCTCGGAGAGGACGTGCTCAGCCTCAGCAGGGTACTCAGAGTAAACTCGGCGAATCACCTTTTTTCGCGTCCCATCCATAGCTCGCCCTCCCGGGAACATCATACGTATCAGTGCCGCGACCAGCAACAGCCCGATGAACGGCGCTAGAATCTGCATGTCTTACTCCTTACGCTTTTGCCATCTGCTCCACGCGAACCAAAGGACAGGGAGAAGGATGAGCACGTCGATACAACTGACGATGACGCGCAGGCCCAACCGACACTCGACTTCGCTCGGATACTGGGAGAGAATGGGCACCCCCAGAAAAGACACCGTCTCCTTACACTGAATGTGCGTGCTAAAAAACGCGGCCCAATTCGCAATGGCCAGCAAGCACACCACGATGGCCCGCACCGTCGCGTGGGCGAAACCGGGACGGCCCAGACCGGCGGCGATCATATGCATACCACCCAAGATAAATACGGCAGGTGCCAGCATCGCCATCCAGATGGGCCAGGCGGGATTGAGGCCCTGCGGGTACGCATAAATCAGGTAGCCGCACCCAAGACCGACGATCAGGGTAACGATACCGATGAAAACGAGACCACGTTCCATGCGATGCCTGCTCCTTTAGAGTCCCTGTCTAATCTCCCAGCTCTCGCTCCGCCATCATGACACGATCAGCGCCTCATGCCAGGATCTCCACGTATCCGTCGGTTCCATGCGACCCAGGCAAAAAGGCAGCCCTCCGCATTTCATGCCGGAGGCGGGACTCGAACCCGCACGCCTTACGGCGAAAAGTCAACGGCCCCGGGGTTTCCCTCCGGGGCCGTTGCGTTGCCATTACCGGGCTCCGTCTCGCGAGGAGCCTGCAGAGGAAGCTATCTTACTGAGCGCACGCGTACCACCAACTGTACCCTTCGCAAGCCCCTTCGGAAAAGACAGTCGTGGTAACGCAGGCCCATCCGCTTTCACCGCCGCCTTGCGCAGCGGCAAGTTGATTCCCTTCGAGTTGCCTGAGTGTTTCGGCTTTAAGCACGAGCTTCTTCCGGCGCAGATCCTTCTTCATCTCTTCCTCCTTGTTTGGCGGACTTCCCTAATAGAGAGGTGCGCGGGGCCGGCGAAAACGAGCCACGGGCGCTCTTACTCTCCGAACGACGAGTCGACCACGGCCCCGCATGGCCCGGGGCTTGCCGCAAGCCCCCGTGGCTGGCATAATCTGGAAGTGGGGAGGGACAAGAGTTGCGCATCCCTTCTCGTTCCGGCCCGCCGTCGCTGCCAGCCGCTTCTACCTTGGCTCGGACGACCCGGAAAACGCTCAAACCAGCGGCCCCCAACACAAAAAGTTGGTAGTTTCCGCCGAAACCTGGCACTCAGGAGGAGTAGCTGTTCATGTCTTATCGCCTACGCTCTATCGCCACCTCGCTCATCCTGCTCATCGCAGGCTTCCTTATAGTCGCGCCCGCGTCAGCGGCGGGTCTCATCGTCGATGCCGGTGCGCCGAACGGCAGCGACGACACGGCTACGCTGCAGGCCATCCTGGATACGGGAGATGTCGTCTCGCTGCGCCCGGGGCAGACGTACCGCCTCTCGGAAAAGCTGGACATCACCCAAAGCAACTCCGGCATCCTCACGACCGGCACTCCGGCCGTGCTCTATCTCAAAAACACGTTCAACAACGTCGAACCGCTCCAGATGTGGGATACGGCACGCGTCGACTCGATCGCGATCCGGGCGGAAGGGAGCCTAGGAGCTCTGCTGAATAATATTCGCCTGGAAAACTTCAAGATCGACAAGCAATACCTCGACGGTACGTACGTGAGCGCCGTCTGGTTCCGTGGCGTGAAAAACAGCAAGATCGTCAACCTCGATATCACGGGCTTCGCCCTCGGGCCGATCGTCGCTCTCGATTCGGTCGACAACGTCAACATCCGCGGCTGTTACATCCACGACTCGTGGGCGACCTACGTCAACTCGTACGCCAAGTTCCCCCAGCTCTCGGGGATCGTCGTCGACGATAACAAGCTCTCGAGCAGCGGCAAGGCGGTCGGATCGACCGGCGTGACCATCGCGAGGAATACGATTTCGCGGCTGCGCTTCGGCAGCAACCTCTACAACCTGCAGCGCGGGCAGTTCCCGGGAATGAGCGGGACCAGTCCCGTCGGATACCAGACCGACGGGATCACGCTGGTACCCGGCGGCAGCGGCGCGGTCATCGTCGGGAACGTCATCGAGAACGTGGGCGAGGGGATCGACTGCATGGCGCGGAACGCGGTGATCCGCACCAACAAGGTCCGCGACATCTTCGACTGGGGCGTCAAGTTCGTGCACGGGGCGAAGAACGGCCTCGTGGAGGACAACGACATCGGCGCCTCCGGAACCGGTTCGATCGTCGTGTCCGGGACCTCGGAACCGAGCTACGGCGACACGACCGGCCAACTTATTCGGAACAACCGCATCACGCAGGTAGGTGGTCTCGACGCCTTCTGTGGCTCAGCGGTTCCCGCGCCGTATCAGATCTTCTCGACCTGCCCGACGGTCCCCACAGCGGCGGCGTTCTCCGTCATTCCCAACGGCGGCGTGGGCTGGCCCCGTTACAACCTGTTTTCCGGCAACACCGTGACCGCCGTGCCCGCCGACGCGCGGATGAAGTACCTCATTCGCATCGATGCGCCCGCGGACTACAGCCTGTTCTTCGCGAACATCTTCTCCAACCAGACGGGCCGGACGATCGGCAATCAGATCCAGGCGGGCGTCGTCGGTACGATCATTGATGCGTCCGCGATCAACGTTGTCCTCGCCGACTTCAACGGTGACGGCTTGGACGACTGGTTCGTGGACTGGAAAGTGAGCGGGCAGAATTACCTGTATCGGCAAAACAGAAATGGGACGTTCACGCGGTCTGACAATCTGATCAACCCCACCGGGATCAACGGAAACCCCGACAACCTGCTCAGCGGTGATTTCAACAACGACGGGAAAGCCGACGTGCTGTTCCATTGGAAGAGCGCCGGGACCAACCGCCTGTTCCTGAGCAATGCCCTGGGCTCGTTCGACAAGGTGGACGACCCGATGAGCGTCTCCAACGTGGGCGGCAATCCGGACGACGCCCTCACCGGCGACTTCAACGGCGATGGCGCTACCGACATCTTCTTCTACTGGCGTCAGCCCGGCACCAACCGCTTCTATTACGGCGGATCGGGCGGTGCCTTCACCGAACGCCTCGACCCGATCCCGATCGCGGCCATCAACAGCACTCCCAACAAGGTTGTGGTCGGCAATTTCGACGGCGATACGAAGAGCGACCTCCTGTTCTTCTGGAACGACGGAACGAATCGCTTCTACTATGGCACGGGCACCGGCTCGTTCGCCAAGGTCGACGGTCCGATCCCTGCCAGCGGGATCAATGGCTCGCCGCAAACCGTTATCACACTCGATGCAAACCAGGATGGGCGGGATGACCTGCTCTTCTGGTGGCCGGCCGGCGAGTTGCGGCGGATGTATCTCGGCCAGGCAAATCGAACGTTCCTCAGCGAATAGCGGCAGGGAGGACAGACGGCGGGAGGAGGGTCCTCCCGCCGTGCGGGGAAACGAGGTGCCGGGGCCGGTCGCTCAGAACTGCGACCAGAGGAACTGGTTCGTGACCTCGTGGTGGTACTGCACCTCGGAGGCCTTGATGTGGGTGCCGAGAGCCTTGGGGCAGCGTTCGGCCTGGGCGAGCTTGATCTCGGCGAACTTGGCGTGCACCTCCTCCCCCATCACCTCCTGCATGAACCGGCTCCCCTTGAACAGCCGGATGGCGTCGTAGATGTTGTCCGGCAGGAAGCGGGTACGCGGCCGCTTGTCCCCCTCTTCCTCGCTCTGGGGGCCTTCGAGCCCGGTCTTGAGCAGGGTGTAAATCGCCAGGTACGGGTTGGCGTCGGGAGCGATGGAGCGCACCTCGACGCGTGCCGAGCGCTCGTTGCCGAGGGGGATGCGCACCATGGAGCCGCGGTCGATGGCCGAGGCCTTGATCTGGTTGGGCGCCTCGAAGTGCGGGTCGAGGCGGCGGTACGAGTTGACGCTCGAGTTGAGCACCAGACAGATGTCCGAAGCGCTGGCCAGGAGGCGGCCGATGAAGTCCCAGCCGGCGGCCGAGAGACCGTCCTTGCCGTCCTTCTCGTAGAAGAGATTGGTCGACTGGCGGGTCACCGAGAGGTTGGTGTGCATGCCCGAACCGTTGACGCCGGTCACCGGCTTGGGCAGGAAGCACGCCGTCATCCCCAGGCGCGCCGCGACCTGCCGGGAGAGCAGCTTGTAGAGCTGCACCTGGTCGGCGGCCACCGAGGCCTCGGTGTAGCTGTAGTTCATTTCGAACTGCGAGGGCGCCACCTCCGGGTGGTCCTTCTCGTTGGCGAAGCCCATGGCCCTCTGCACCTCGGCGGCGGTGTCGATGAACTGCCGCAGGGCGTCGCCCGGCAGCGAGTGGTAATAGCCGCCTGTGGAGATAAAGTCGAAGCGGCCGGTCTCGTGGTAGGAGCGCTCCGCGTCGCAGCCGCGGAAGAGGAAGCCCTCGATCTCGTTGGCGGCGTGGGCGACCGTGCCGTCCTTGGCGTACAGCTTGTCGGTGTACCCCTTGAGCAGGGCCCGCATGTCGGCGCTGTACGGGCTGCCGTCACGCTCGTGGACCTCGCCGAAGGCCAGCACCTTGCCGGGGCCGAAGATGTCCGACGGCAGCCAGTAGAAGGCCGGCCAGTCGATCGCCAGTCGCAGGTCCGACTCCTGCTGCCGCGAGAAGCCGCGGATCGACGAGCCGTCGAAGGTCAGATTGTCCGCCGACTTGAGCAGGAACTTCTTGTCATAGTCCAGCATGTGCAGCCGGCCTTCGAGGTCGGTGAAGCACACGGTGACCGCCTTGATGCGCTTCTCGTCGTTGAGATAGCGCATCCGCTGTTCACGGACCACGTCAGCGGGCCGCCGGGCCAGGCGCTCCTCCTTGGCCTCGAGGTTCATCTCCTCCATCTGGTCGTAGGGGATCTCCAGAAAGTCGCGCAGCCCCGGATGCGAGGCGCGGGGCGCTGGCCGCGCCATCTCCTCCAGCTTCTCCGGGGTCATGGCTGCAAGCGCATCGGCTCGGCTCGGTTCAGTTGGGCGCATAGATTCCCTCCTTTGGATCGGCATTCCACCATTTGGAGCTAGATTCTACGCGAAATAGCCTAACTGTCAAGGTATTTAGGCTAAACATAAGCCAGCATAACTTAAGTACGGACCTGGGACCCGATTGCGCTCCTTGGCTGGCGGGTTGCTCTTCTCTTGCGCCATCCCTAAGCTATTGATGTGAAGAAAAATTTCAATATCTCCGAACGGCTCGGGCCTCGGGCAATTCAAGCCCGCCGACCCGGCCTCGTCAGGAGCCGATTTCCAGGAGACCCACCGATGTCAAAACGCAGACTGCCTTGGTTCCTTCTCCTTCTCGTCCTGCTCTCCGCCGCCGGCCTCTCCGCCCAGGAGATGGTCTGCGCGCCGATCTCCGACGCCCAGAACGGCACCGCCTATCCCGTCCGCCCCACCGACTGCGGCGCGTACACCGGCCCGTTCAACCAGCCGGCCGTCTTCTTCGCGGCCCATCCGGACGATGAGACCCTGGGCATGGCCGGCAGCATCAACCAGGCGCTGGCCGCGGGGCGCACGGTGATCGTCGAGCTGATGACGCGCGGAACGGGATCGAACGCCCTGTCCACGCTCTGCGGCGAGGCGACCTCCGGCTCCATCAGCCACAGCATCGCCTGCGACACCACGCACGTTGAGTCCGTGTCACACCCCGCGCCCTCTCCGGCGAACCGCCTGAGCTGCTCCGACGCCAACGGGTTCGGCAACGCGCGCGTCCGCGAGTTCATGGATTCGATGCGCCGCCTCGGCGTCCATGCCATCGCCATCCACGACTATCCGGACGGCTCCCTCGGCTCCGCGAAGGTGGCCCAGCGGGCGAGCTTCTGGATCAACCTCGGCCTGCCCGGGATGACGCTCTACGGCACCGCCGGTACCCTCGACTACCAGAATCATGTCGATCACATCGCCGTCCGCGACGGCATCGCCAGCACCGGTTTCACGCCGCGCACCTTCCTGTCGGTCTACGCCGGAGCGATCTGTGACGCCTCCGCGCGGCGCTCCCGCGGCTGGACGCGGACCATCGCCCTGGGGACCGCCGCCTGTGATGCAAAAAAGAACGCCCTGGACGCCTACCGCGTGTGGGACGCCGCCGCGGGCCGCTACGCGGTCGGCTGGTACCACAGCACGGGCAACCTGTTCCTGAGCGAGGGGGCCACCGGCGTGAACGAGGACTGCAACGAGTACGTCACCGACGAGGCGCTCACCCCGCCGCCGCCCTCGACCGGCAACCCCTTCGTCTACGGCGCCGCGAGGGATCAGTACCTGGCGTGCTACGGCATCGCCGGCCGGGCCTCGTCGAACTGCCGCAACGTCACCGACGTCAACGACAAGCAGATGTGCTCCGCCCTCGCTTCGAGCTCGCAGACTCCGTGCGGATCGATGACCGACCGCAACCTGCAGCTCGCCTGCTACGGCATGGCCGCCGCGCCGAGTTTCCCCACCAACTGCCGCGACATCACCGACGCGCAGATGCGCTCGTTCTGCTACGGCGTCGCGAGTTGGGGGTCCTACCCGGATTGCGCCAATGTCACGGACGCGAACACGCGGGCGCTCTGCAACGGCATGGCGCTGCGCAGCGGGTCCTACTGCGCGGGCATCACCAACGCGAACGACCGCCAGTTCTGCTACGGCGTGTCGACCCACAACAACACCTACTGCGCGACGATCCAGTGAGGTCCGCTCGAGCTGGAGCTCGTCGTGCTTGCGAGCACTTCAAGAGCAAATTCCTCCCAGCCAACGGCGGTAAAAGCAATCGGCCGAACCGCCTTCACGCGTTCGATGGCCGCGGCTCCGGGCAAGCCGCGGCGTCGGCACAGGTAGTAAGCCATGAACAGTGCAGTACGATCCTTGCCTGAGTGGCAGTGAACCAACGTGGCGAGACCCTGTTCTTCGTTGGCAAGTACGAATGCGTAGGCATCTGGAAGCACCGCGACGCAGTGCTCGAGATCTCCAGGTTGTGGCGGTGCATTGGGGGAAAGCGCCAGACACCGGTACAGAAGCCCGACCTTTTCGAAATCTTCAGGGTGGCACAGCGCGCCGTCGTTCACGGACAGCACCGCTCCAATCCCGGCGTCACGCAGATGCTGCAGATTCCATAGGTCCTTGGTGGGTCCCGAGCGCCCCACAAGAACCCTGGGCACAAGCCAGAAGAGATGCTGCATGGGATCACAACCTCAACCGCGGCGTGCCGCCTCGATTGCTGCGACGTCGATCTTTTGCATCTGCATCATCGCATCGAACGCGCGCTTGGCGACGGCGGGATCGGGATCGGTTATCGCCTTGGTCAGAGCGATCGGCGTAATCTGCCAGGACAATCCCCATTTGTCCTTGCACCAGCCGCACGCGCTCTCCTCGCCGCCGTTGCCGACGATCGCGTCCCAGTAGCGATCCGTTTCGGCTTGGTCAGCGGTTGCGACCTGAAACGAGAACGCTTCGTTGTGCTTGAACGCAGGTCCGCCGTTGAGCCCGAGGCACGGAATGCCCATCACGGAAAACTCGACGGTCAACACGTCCCCAGTCTTCCCCGACGGAAAGTCTCCTGGTGCGCGGTGCACCGCGCCGACGGACGAATCGGGAAAGGTCTTGGCGTAAAACCGCGCCGCGTCCTCGGCGTCATCATCGTACCAAAGGCAAATCGTGTTCTTTGCCGGATTCATCATGTCACTTCTCCATTGAGATGAACCACCCGAGGCCGGAGTCAACGATGCGCTCGCGGTCGAAGGGCATTGGCTCGGTCGACTTCCGTGTCAATTGGCAGCAAAATCCGTACCAATCCGACGCTGTTTCACTGTGTTTCGAGGGAAGGACCGGCCCCGTCCTGGGCTTCTGTGCCCAGGACGGACCTGGATCAGCAGAGTACCGCCTAGGCATCGGCCAGTTTTTGGTCAATCCTTCCTCGGCGATCTCTCTAAGCTGGTCGGGTGTTAGCTTGAGCGGCAACGTCAGTTGTCCGCTCGAGTGGCAGGGTTGGGCCTTTGTGCCGGTTCAGCTGATATCGGACGGCATCGGACGGTTTGTCCCAACTTGTCCAATGCTGATCAGTGACGGACAATGAGAAAAACCAAGGTTCCGAGAATGACTGAGAAGATGAGCCACGCGTAGACACATCCCGTGTGTTTACGTATCGCCTCGAGGCTTTCGTTCTGTTGCTCCTGCAACCTGACAAGGCGCTCTAGGAGTTCACGGCTTGAAAGCCTTTCGGGTGGGGCGGGTTGACTTGATGTCACTGAGGCGGCTCCTTCCCTACTTTCTTGTAGCCGAGGTATTTGTGCCTGAATGTTATCAGGAAGCGGCTCGCCACATTCGATACACCACGAGTAGAGGTGGTCCGAGTAGATCGGCTTGCCGCACTTTGAATTTGGGCAATGCGTGATCACCTCGGCTGAAGCCTTAGCCATGCCATCCCTCCTCTGGAGGACTAAACGGCTGATCTTCGCAACTGTCGCTCATGCCAATCGCCGGGCAACGAGACGCGGCTGAGCGGCGGCTTCAGCCGTCCGCTCGAGCCGCTTAGTTGGCCGCCTCCGGCAAAAGCCCTGGAGGGAGATCAATCGCTCTAAATGGCCCCCGCTCCTCCTGCTTCGCTCATGGACGCAGAGCCTTGGGACTCACAGGCACCGGCATAATAGCCCTCACAGGTTACAACCAGAGGAAAAGCCGAGGTTCTCGGCGGACAGGTGCAGATTGTGTCAGGAGGGAAGTCGGCACACCGGCCTGGGACTTCACAGTAAGTCGGCAGCGCGTTGGCAGGCTCCGCAAGCATTGACGAAATTCCCAGTACTAGCACCAAGATCAACAATCTAAGAGGTGTTTTCATTCGACTCTCCTTTGGCCTCAGCTCTTTAACCCAAGACGGCTTTGTGTTTCCAGGCTCGAAGAGACGAGGCAGTTAATCGCGCACCTGGTATGCATGGCGCTCGACAGCTTTCGATCTTCTATCTACTTCCAGTACTTACGCCAAGCCGGACGGCCAACGCTGTGGCGCTTCACCGCGCGGACGGCGAAGCCGGCCGTCCGGTGCAAGCGCCTTGTTAGCTGCCATTGGTTTGCTTGACAGATAGTTGAGACATACGCTTGGCGGATTGAGAGATCCACGCAGGCTGATAAAGAATGGCAGGAGGCTTACCCTTCGAATTAATCGTAAAGCGAAAGACAAAGATAGAATCTCCTTCGCTAAACAACCAAGGGGTCGACTTAAGGTCCGGCTCTACGCCTATAGAACTACCAGACCAGGTCTTCTCTTTGAGCGCAGGGGACTGATCGTCTACCAGGACCTTTGCAACTTCGTCTGGGTATACTTCCTCCACCGTCACGTGTTCCAACGTCTCGAAACTTTTCGCTGTCAATGCGAACTGCCAAGCAAGAGTCGCTCGCTTGGGACTGAAGAGTAGGGGCTGAATGGAAATTCCTGCGGCCTCGATCTTGAAGGCCCGGTCTTCGGCAGGAATAGGTCCGGCCTCCGTCACGGGCAGCGACACCGCTTTGCCGCCAGCGATAGGGAACTTCATATCAACAACTGGATAGCCCATATACGTCCGCTCACTTGCAGCGGATAAGGATAGGAAAATGACGCTGACGATCAGCCAGTTCTTGGTTTTCATATTACCTTCATGGCAGCCAACCTAGGGATTAACCTTTCGCCGTTTCACCCCAGATTACCTATAGTGGTCTCACTCTCTTCCGGGGGACTACGTGCTCCGGCATCGTATGTTATTGATTCTATAAGCTTCCTTAATCCTACGCCTCTTCCTAACTGACGTCAACGCCTCGATATGACCACGCAGAAGAGACCCGCCTCTCTGGACTATCCTCGGCTGGCCCGGAAAGTAAGATTCGAAGCCATCTGATAGAGGCCACACGGTTTGTGCTGATCGGCGCACGTAGAAGTGACCGAGGCTGGAACGTTATACGGGGCCATATGCACTCCACCATAGGAAGAGCGGCCCCGTATCTCACGTCCGGTGAACGAGATCTGGCTCCTGCGTGTGGATCAGCGCGCGTCTTATACGGGCGGGCATGTGGTTGCCGATTCGAAGCCCCAGACAAGGAGCGGTGCCCGGACTCCGGAAAGCCCCCCTCCTGACCTCCCCCCGCTCCGGGTGGAGGAAAAATCCGGGAGCCAAGAACCTGCTACACTTCCTCAGTCACGGAACAGAGGCGCCGGCGCGGCGACGCCGTTGCGATCCTCTCCAATCCCGGGTGTCGAGGCCTTCGCGAACATTTCTTGTCGATGTCGAAGCTCGGGAACGTGGCCCCCGCCCTTCAGCGCCTCTCCGCCGAGGCTCCGGAGACCCTTCTCCATATAGAACCGGATCAAAAATATATATTTTGGCGTCCCTGGAGGGCTCTGCGAGAAGCCAGCTATATTTTTCCGGCGCCGCCTATATATCAATGCCTCCCCGGAACGTTCCGCGCGTCTTTCCCCCGGCTGTTTTCAAGGGTCCCAAGGGCTCCGGGAGGTCCGGCTATATATTTTCTGGTCCTGGATATATACCCAGGGACCTTCCCTATATATCCAGAAACGATCCCTATATAGGGCGGGGTCTCCCCAAGGCAGCCGGAGAGGCTCCCTATATATCGATGGCCGGTCGATATATGTCTCGTCCTCCGTGGAAGAGGAGCGGCGATACGGGCAACCTTCCGGGCCCGCGTTTCTCCCCGCGGTGGAATCCGGATTATATGGCCGGCGACGCGTTTCTCTATGCCAGCGGATGCGCCGGCCGGGTGGGCGGCACGGGGGCGTCGGGGGCGTTGCCGATCTCGACGTCGTCCCCCACCACGTCCTCGACGTAGAGCATCTTGATCGCCACCATCACGGCGGCGAGGACGGGGACGGCCACCATCATACCCAGAAAGCCGAAGACGATCGCCATTAGCGACAGGCCGATCAGGGTGACGACCGGCGGCAGGTCGACCCCTTTCTTCATCAGCAGCGGCGCGAGGATGTGCCCCTCGAGGAACTGCACCGCCCAGTAGACCAGGGCTACCAGGAGCGCCTTCTGCGGCGAGTCGAGGAACGCCATGGCGATGCCGGGGACCGCGCTGAGGATCGGCCCGAGCATCGGGATGAACTCGAGCAGCCCCGCGATCAGCCCCAGCGCGAGCGCCGCCTTGACGCCGAGCAGGCTCAAGCCCAGCGCGGTGGCGACGCCGATCGCCGCCATCATGATGAGCTGGGCCACCAGCCACTTCCGCAGGGTCGTCCCGATGGAGCCCAGCACCTCGCCCGCCCGCGGCCGCGCATCATGAGGAAAGAGGTGCAGCAATCCCTTGTAGTAAAGGCGCGGCTCGGCGCCGATGTAGATCGCGGTGAAGAGGATCAGCAGCAGCCCCCCCAGCACGGCGACCGTCGAGGAGAGGAACGAGAAGAGGTAGCGGGTCACCGCGCCGAGCTGGCCGGAGAGCCCTTGGAGCGCCTCGGGAGCCTTCGCCGGCGCCGGCGCGGCGCCCGGAGCCGCCGGAGCGACCGGCTGTTCCGGCGTCCCCGGCGTGGCGGGGATGAGTTGCCCCAGGAAGCCGTCCCGGTGAGCGTCCACCCACCGCTCGATCCGGTCCAGGGCCTGAGGGAGTGACGCCTGCAGCTCGCTCGACTGCGCGCGCAGGGTCGGCGCCGCCCAGGCGCCGAGGCCGAACAGGACCCCGAGGAAGGCGAGCACGACCAGCACGGCGCCCACTCCGCGAGGGATCCGGAACCGCTCCAGGTAATCCGCGCCGCTCGCCACGGCGAGGCCGAAGAGGACGCCGAGGAAGGTGATGAAGATCAGGTCGTGCGCCACCCAGAGGAGGGCCAGGAAGAGACCGACCCCGATCACCAGCGCGGTCGCGCGCAGGATGTCCAGGCTGCGCCAGCCCCGCGTTCGCAGCTCCCTCCCCGCCGCCGCCGACAGCGAAGCGCTTTCACGGGCCGTGGTCTGTGGACGCGAGGCGGGCTTCGGGGGTGGGGCGAGGGTATCCATCGCCCGAAAAGGAAAGCAAGGAAGGTGCCGTACTCGCGGAAGAACGTCGGGGCGGCCCCATCTGGCCGCCCCTGTTGAGAACCTTCTAGAGCTCGATCCGGCGGGCGGAGATGCCCGGGGCCACCTGGCTGGTGGTGAAGCCCTCCCAGGGCACCAGGACGCCGCCGCTGGGGCTGACGGCGATGGAGGTGCGGGTGTGGGCGTTGATCGCCTCCGCGTTGATCTCCACCTCGTCGCCGACCGCGGCGCCGAGCCTGTCGATCTCGACGCCGAACAGGCCGACCGGGAAGATGTCGTGGTAGTCGAGCCAGGTGACCAGGAAGTGGCGGCCCGCGACCGCCGCGACCGACGGCGAGACCTGACCCTGCGCGACGCCCTTGCTGACCCGGATCTGCGGGCCGATGAAGCTGCCGCCGGCGCCCAGGAACTGGCCGTAGATGTGGGAGTCCTTGATGCTGCCCGCCTGGCCCTGCCAGACCATCAGCCAGCCGCCGGTGTTGGAGTCGGCGGTCAGCGCCGGCCGGCGCTGCAGGCCCTGAACGGTGGAGTTGACGCGGAACTCGGCGCCCCGGGGCGCGGCCGACTTGGCGAACAGGCGGGCGAAGACGCCCTGCGAGCTGCCGTCCACGGCCTCCCATGCGACGGCGAAGCCGCCGTTGGCGGCGCCGGCGATCGCCGGGTTGGCCGCCAGGCCGGGCACCGAGCTGAGCTTCGTCTCACCCGTGGCCGGCTGGCCCGTCGAGGGGCTCACCAGGCGGCTGAAGATGCCGTCGCCCGCCGGTCCCGCCCGCCGGCCGTCGCTCTGCCAGACCACCACGGCGTCGGCGCCGTTGCGGACCAGGATCTTGGGCAGGCTCTGGTAGCCGGCCGTGGTGGCGTTGAGGCGGACCGGCGAGCCCTGGGGAGCGCCGGCGGCGTTGAACTTCTGGAGGTAGACGTCGCGGTCGATCACGGCGCGGTGCTCGATGAAGATGTCGGTGCTGACGTCGTCGCGCTCTTCGGTCCAGGCCAGCAGGAAGTCGCCGGAGGCCAGGAAGGCGACCGCGGGGTCCTTGCGGATGACCTCGATGCCGGCGGCCGGCACGCTGGTGAGCTTCTGGTTCGCGACCAGGCCCAGCTCCGCGGTCAAGGGGGCGCCGTCGCGGCTGTAAAAGCGCCCGCGCAGCCCGTTCTTGTCGTTCTCCCACACGACCAGTGCCGAGCCGGCGGCGTTGAACGCCGCGATCGGATTATGCTGTTTGGACTCGGTGTTCGCGTTGACGCGGAACTCACTCCCGACCGGCCGCGGCTGCCCCGCCAAGGGGGCGGAGACCACGGGCAGCAAGGCGAGTGCGGTGAGCCAGAGCAACGGCTTCGTTCTCATTGCCTTCCTCCTCCGAAGTTGACGACAGAACCGACGTGTACTGCGGATACTCTCTCACTCTATGGTAGAGCGGCATAGCTGTCAATCATCTTCGCGCTGGCGGGACCCTTTCTTTCTCGCCCTGGCGGCGCTCTGCCTGCTCGACCTGCTGCTCCTCGCCCCGGGCTTGGCGCCGCGGGACCTCAACCTCGCCTACGGCTTTATGGACGGCGATTCGCACGACTGGATCGCCAACGGCCTGCGCCTCGCCGGCGCCGACGTCCGCTACTCGGGCCGCCCGCCCCTGCTGCCGCTGGCGATCGCCCTGCTCGACCGGTTGTCGGCGCTCCGCCTGCTGCCGCTCCTGCTCCACGGCCTGTTCCTGGGCGCCGTCCTCGCCTTCCATTCGCTCGCCCGCCGCCTCGTCCCCCACCGGGCGGCGTTCGCCGCGGCGGTGGCGCTGCTCGCCTGTTTCTCGCTGGGAAACCTGTCGCTGCAGGTGATGGCGGACGTCCCGGCCGCCTGTCTGCTGCTCTTCGCGGTGCGCGCGTTCGTGCTCGGCGGCGAGGAGCCGCGCCGGTATCTCGCCGCCGGGATCTGGGCCGGGCTTGCGGCGCTCACCCAGTCGGCGGGGCTGCTCTGGCTGCCGGCGGCGGCCGCCACTGCGCTGGTCCACCGGCGGCGGGACCTCCGCTCCCCCTGGCTGTGGGCGGGCCTCCTCGCCCCCCTGGCCCTGATGCTCCTCGGCTCGGCGGTCCAGCCGCCGGCCCTCGGCGGCGCCGGCGGCATCGCCCGGGAGCAGTGGCGCCTGCTCGCCTTCCACGCCGGCTCGGCGCCGTTCTACCTCTACAGCCTGGCCTCCCTGCTCGGGCTGCCGGGCGCGGTCCTGCTCGCCGCCGGGGGGTTTTTCGCCCTGCGCGGCGCCCGTCGCCATGAACAGGCCGCCGCCCGCTGTCTTGCCGTGACGCTGTTCGCGCTGCTCGCGCTCTTCTTCGTCTTCTTCTACGACTACCAGGCCAAGCGTTTCGTGGTCTACGGCGCCTGGCTGGGCGGGCTGTTCATCGCCGAGGCCCTCGCCCGGTTGCGGGGCCGGGTGGCCTTCGGCGCCGCCGCCACGCTGCTGGTGGCCGGCGCCGCCCTGCCGCTCCCCACCCCCGGAAACGCCCCCTCGTGGGCCGGGATCTGGCCGGCGCCGCCGCTCTATCTGGAGGTCCCGGCGGGAGCCACGGAGACCGGCGCCTCGACGCTCGACTTCCGGGCGGCGCGGCTCGCCCGCCTCCCCCTGGCGGCCACGCTGCGCGCCAGCAATCCATGGCGCGCCTGGTCGGCGGTCGACTCCTCTTTCCAGGCGATCGACCCCGGCCGCTTCGCGGCGGACCGCTCGGCGATCTATCTCTATGCCGATCCCGGCGAGGGGGGCGGGCGCTACCGCACGATGACGCGGCTCGGCAACGCGCTGCGCAAGCGGGTGAAGCTCGTCCCGGCGGACTACTTCGCTCCCTACTGGCCGCTGCTCGCCCTGGAGCCGGCCGGCGCGGTCACCGCGGACTACGAGCTGTTCCGCGTCCGCCTCCCCGGCCTGCCAGGGAGCTGGCTGCTCGCCGTGGACGGGCACGGGGCGCTCCGCTCGCGGCTGGCGGCCCTGATGGATCGATCGATGGGCCGGAGCCCCTCAATGCCTCCCGCCGCGCCGCCGGCCGCCCGGCTGGAGCGGGCGCGCGACACCGCCGAGGCGATCCGCGGCTTTGTCGCCGGCCACGACGGATTCGTGGCTCTGATCCCCTTCCGCCCCCGCGCCGACCTCGCGCAGCTCTACCTGCCCTTTTTGCTGGAGACCACGGAGCTCTATGTGGCCGAGCCCGGCGGCGGGAAGGACATGCTGGCCCTCCTGGCCGGCGCGCCGGCGATCGCCGAGGCGCGGTTCGGGCTGGCCCGGGTGCGCAGGACCGAGTATCTGGGCCGGCCGACCTCGCTGATCTCCTATCTGCCGGACGACTCAGCGCCGGAAGGCTCAGAGGAAGAGCAGGGCCACCCCGGCGGCCGCCACCAGCGCTCCGGCGACGCCGCCGATCCCCACCCGCTCCCGGTGCAGGAGCACCACCAGGGGGATGACCAGCACCGGCTGCAAGGCCATGATGCTGGCGGCCACTCCGGACACGGTGTGGCGGACCGCGAACAGCGATAGCGAGACGCCGAGGAAGGGTCCGAAGAAGGCGCCGACGGCGGCGAAACCGAGCCCGCGGCGGTCGCGCAGCGCCACCGCCATCCGCGGCCACCCCCGCACGGCGGCGATGAGGAGGATGTAGCCGGCGATGCCGGCGATCACCCGCACCTGGGTGGCGGCGACGACGTCGTAGCTCCCCATCCCCAGCTTGCTGAGGACGAGCCCTCCCGCCTGCCCCAGCGCGCCGCAGAAGCCGAGCGCGAGGCCGGCGCGCGAGGAGCGGCGTGGCTCCGGCTCCTCCTCGGCCGCGGGCCTGCCCTCGAGAACGGCCCAGCCGATCCCGGCGACGGTGAGGACCATCCCCAGGACGTCGCGCCCGCTCAGCGTCTCGCCGAGCACCAGCCAGCCGATGAGCGCCGTCAGCAGCGGCGCGAGGGACATCATCAGCGACGCGATCCGCGGGCCGATCAGCACGTAGGCCCGGAACAGGCAGAGGTCGCCGAAGACGAAGCCGATCAGCCCGGAGACGGAGAGCCACCCCCAGGCCCGGGGGGAGGCGTCGACCGGCAGCGGCAGGCCGCGCAGCCCCCAGGTCGCGACGATCAGGAAGCCGAGGGCCATCACCAGGCGGATCAGGTTGAGCGGCAGCACGCCCATGCGCCGCCCGGCGGCGGCGAAGGCGAGGGCCGAGAAGGCCCAGCAGACGGCGGTGCCGAGGGCGGCGAGCTGGCCGAGCCATTCTGGGGAGGACATGGAGGGGGCGGGCACGGGGGCGGAGCTTAACCCAGCGACTCCACAAACTCCCGCACCGCCTCGACCGCCGCCGCCAGATGCTCCTTCTCCTTGTGCCCCGAGGCGACCCGGGGCTTGAAGGAGTGGTCGCCGTCCTCCAGCCAGACGACGCGGATCGCCGGCGAGAGGTCGTAGCGCTCGACCTCCTCGCGGGTGCCGAGGGGATCGCGGGTCCCCTGCACGATCAGGGTCGGGGTGCGGAGATCGCGGAGGTGGGCGGTGCGCAGCTTCTCCGGCTGGCCCGGGGGATGGAAGGGGTAGCCGAGGCAGACCAGCCCGCGGACGGAAGCCTCGTCGGCCACCAGGCTGGCCATGCGGCCGCCCATCGACTTGCCGCCGATCACCAGCCGTTCCGCTCCGCCGAGGGTCGCGATCGCGTCCAGCCAAGCTTGGCGCAGGGCGGGCTCGCGGTCCGGCGGGCGCCTCTCGCCGGTCTCGCGGCGGCGCCGCATGTAGGGGAACTCGAAGCGGGCCACCCGGATGCCGCCGCCGGCCAGACCGGCGGCGATCGTGTTCAGGAACGGCGAATCCATCGCCGCCCCCGCGCCATGGGCCAGGGCCACGGCGGGGCCGCCCTCGGGTCCATCGAAAATCATGCCGGACTTCTCCATCGCACCGCCTCCTTGTTATATATACTGGCCGCGCTATTTTCTCTCACTGACGATGATTCCGACTTCCGAGCAACTGGAGGCGATCGCCCAGGTGCGAGAAGGGAACCTTTCCGCGGTCCCCTTCGCCCCCCTGCTGCTCGCCCATGCCCTGCGCCAGAGCTCGCTGGTGGTCGAGGTCCGCCGGCGGCAGGTCTGGAAGCGGATCCTGATCGAAAACGGCGTTCCGGTCGACTGCCGCTCGAACCTCGCCCACGAGACCCTGGGGCGCTACCTGGTCCTCGAGGGGAAGCTCGGCGAGGAGGATTTCACCGCCTGCCTGTCGCGGTCGGCCGCCCGCGGCGTCCCGCTGGGCGAGATCCTGATCGAGAACGGGCTGCTCTCCGCCGTCGATCTCTTCCGCATCCTGCAGCAGAACCTGGCGAAAAAGCTGCTCGACCTGTTCACCTGGAACGAAGGGGAGTTCCGCTGGCTCGACGAGGCGCCGGCGACCGAGTCGTCGCTCAAGGTGAAGGTGCCGCAGCTCATCCTCACCGGCGTCACCCGCTTCGCCCCCCAGGAGGAGGTGGACATGTCGGTGGCGCCGCTGGTCGGCAAGAAGCTGGTCCTCCACCCCTCGCCGCCGTTCCCCTTCGAAGAGCTCCGCCTCAGCCGCCACCAGGGGCAGATCGCCGAGGGGCTGCGGGCGCCCGGGCGGCGGATGGGCGAGCTGGCGGAGGCGACCCAGTTGCCGGTCGACGAGATCACCCGCGTGCTCTACGCGCTGTCGATCCTCGGCGTGGTGACCACCGCGGACACGCTGCCGCGGGATCTCACCGCGACCGGGTCGTTTCCCCGGCCCGTCCTCACCGCGCCGCCAGTCCCGCCCTCGGCGACCGTGCCCGTCACGGTCCCCGTTGCCGTGCCGCCGGCGGTCCTGGCGCCCGACCCGGAGATCGAGCGCCGGCGCAACGAGATCATGCAGGCCTACCTCTCCTACCGGCGGCAGGACGCCTTCGACCTGCTCGGCGCCCCCGAGGACGGCACCGCCGCCGGCTTCGAGGCCGCGTTCCTCGATTTCGCTCGCCGCTTCGCCCCCTGGACGCTCGACTCCGCCAACCTCGCCGACATCGCCGAAAAATCGCGCGACCTCTTCCTCACCGGCGCCCGCGCCTACGCCGAGCTGTCGGACGTCGAGCAGCGCAACACCCTGCTCTTCCGGCGCAAGACGCTGCGCGACGAGCGGGCGAAGCGCCCGATCGCCAACTTCGCCATCAAGACCGACCTGCTCGACTCCGAGTCGCAGTACAAGAAGGGCAAGGCGCTGATGGACACCGGCAAGCACCGCGAGGCGCTGATGCTGCTCGAGTTCGCCGCCGACTGCGACCCGCAGAACGGCGTCTATGCCGCCGAGCTCGCCTACTGCCGCTTCCTGCTCAACCCGGCCGGCGCCGCCCGCGCCCTCAAGGAGCTCAACGAGGCGCTGCGCCGCGACCCCGGCTGTGGCCTGGCGGCGTTCTACGCCGGAGAGATCGAGCGCCAGGTGGGCAACGTCGCGGAGGCCGAAGCGCACCTGCGCCGGGCGATCAAGCTGATGAGCCCGGACCGCCGGCCGATCGAGGCGCTGAAGGCGCTGTCGACGGACCGCAAGCGCTGAGCTCGTTCCGCGCCGCTGTCCCGTCTCGCCGCCCGGCGCGCACCCCAAAGGCGTAGGGCCGCCATGCTACGATGTCCGGCCGCAGGTTTTTGCGACGAAGGAGGAGGAGACGTGAAACTCGGACAGGTGCTGATGAAGGAACGGGAGCGCAAGAAGCTCTCGAGCGAAGATGTTGCCGGCAAGCTGGGAATCCCAGCCGAGAAGTACCAGGAGATCGAGGCGGGAGACTCGCCGGCGGAGACCTGGGGTCCGCTGCTCGCCAATATCGCCATCAAGCTGGAGACCCCGACCTCCCGCCTGCTCGCCGAGAGCGGCAAGTCCGCCGACACCCGCGCCGGCCAGGCCGGCGAGCTCATCCGCAAGCATCGCGAGGGGCGCGGCAAGACGCCCGAGCAGATGGCGGAGGCGCTGGGGATCTCCCTGGAGGAGTACGGGCGGATCGAGTCCGGGCAGTCGGAGGTCGAGGAGTACGGGCCGCTCTTCCTCCGCTTCGCGGAGGTCATCGAGCAGCCGGTGTTCAATCTCTTCTACCCGTTCGGCCTGCCGCTCGACAAGCTGAGCGTCGAAGACTACCGCTAGGGCCTGTAGGGGCGCCCCTGCGTGGGCGCCCTGCCCCCCGCCCAGGGCGGCCACATAGGGCCGCCCCTACGATCTGTCTCCACCCGCCTTCCTGGCGGGCCGGTGACGTATTTGCCGGTGGCATTTTTTCCGGTGAATATCTGAACAGCTCCGCGACCGGGTGTGGTAAAAAGCCACGAACGCGAAGGGAGTCGTGCAGACATGATGAAATCTCTTTTCTTCCGATCCAATTTCTTCCGACCCATCGTCCCCCTCTCCCTGGTCCTGGCGCTGGGCGCCCCGGCCGGGGTGCACGCCGCGCGGCCAAAACCCGACGCCGCCTCCACGGCGCCGAAGCCGGCGGTCGATCCCGCCCTGTTCAGAGGGATGAAATGGCGCGAGGTGGGCCCCTACCGCGGCGGCCGCGTGGCTACCGTCACCGGCCTGCCGGGCGATCGCAATACCTACTACTTCGGCGGCACCGGCGGCGGCGTCTGGAAGACGACCGACGGCGGCCGTACCTGGAAAAACGTCTCGGACGGCTTCTTCGGCGGCTCGATCGGCGCCGTCGCCGTCTCCGAGTGGGACCCGAACGTCGTCTATGCGGGCGGCGGCGAGGTGACGGTGCGCGGCAACGTCGCCCACGGCGACGGGATGTGGAAGTCGACCGACGCCGGGCGGAGCTGGAAGCTCGTCGGCCTCGTCGACGGCCGGCAGATCGTGCGCATCCGCATCCACCCGAAGAACCCGGACCTGGTCTACGCCGCCGTGCTGGGCCACGTCTTCGGCCCCAACGAGACGCGCGGCGTCTACCGCTCGAAGGACGGCGGCGACCACTGGGAGCGCGTCCTCTACGTCAACGACCGGGTGGGCGCGGTGGACCTCGCCATGGACCCGACCAATCCGCGGATCCTCTATGCCTCGATGTGGAACTTCAAGCGCACTCCCTACAGCCTGGAGAGCGGCGGCCCCGGCTCCGGGATCTGGAAATCGACCGACGGCGGCGACCACTGGAGCGAGCTGACGCGCAACCCCGGGCTGCCCAAGGGGACGATCGGCATCAACAGCGTCGCCGTCTCCCCGTCCAACCCGGACAACCTCTACGCCATCGTCGAGGCCGCCGAGGGGGGCATGTTCCGCTCGCGCGACGGCGGCAAGACCTGGGCCAAGACCAGCGACGACCCGGAGCTGCGCCAGCGCGCCTGGTACTACAGCCACGTCTACGCCGATCCCAAGGACGAGGAGGGGGTCTACGCTCCCAACGTCGAGTTCCTCCACTCCAAGGACGGCGGCAAGACCTTCACCCAGATCCGCGTTCCGCACGGCGACAACCACGACCTCTGGATCGATCCCAACGACCCGCTGCGGATGATCGAGTCCAACGACGGCGGCGCCACCGTCTCCGCCGACGGCGGCAGGACCTGGACGCCGGAGGACAACCAGCCGACGGCGCAGTTCTACCGCGTCTCGACCGACACCCACGTCCCCTACCGCATCCTGGGGGCGCAGCAGGACAACTCGGCGGTGCGCATCCTCTCGCGCGGCCGCGGCGCCGGCATCGGCAGCCGCGACTGGGAGCCGACCTCCGGCGGGGAGAGCGGCTACATCGTCGCCGACCCGAAGAACCCCGACGTCGTCTACGGCGGCTCCTACGGCGGCCTGCTCACCCGCGTCAACCACGCCACCGGCGACTTTCGCGACGTCAACCCCTGGCCGGACAACCCGATGGGCTCCGGAGCGGCCGGCATCAAGTACCGGTTCCAGTGGAACTATCCAATCGCGTTCTCCCCCAACGACCCAGGCACGCTCTACGCCGCGGCGCAGGTGCTGTTCAAGAGCACCGACGGCGGCCAGAGCTGGACGGCGATCTCGCCCGACCTGACGCGCAACGACAAGTCCCGGCAGGCGTCCTCGGGCGGTCCGATCACCCAGGACAACACCAGCGTCGAGTACTACGGCACGATCTTCTACGTCGCCGAGTCGCCGCTCGAGCCGGGGGTGATCTGGACCGGCTCCGACGACGGCCTGATCCACGTCACCCGCGACGGCGGCAAGAACTGGAAGAACGTGACGCCGAAGGGGCTGCCGGAGTGGATCATGATCAACGAGATCGACGCCAGCCCCCTCGACAAGGGGGCGGCCTACGTGGCGGCGACGATGTACAAGTCGGACGACAACCGCCCCTATCTCTACAAGACCAGCGACTATGGGGCGACCTGGACGCGCATCGACGCGGGGATCGACCCCGGGCACTTCACCCGCGTCATCCGCGCCGATCCCGCGCGCCGCGGCCTGCTCTACGCGGGCACCGAGCGCGGCGTCTATGTCTCCTTCGACGACGGCGCGCGCTGGCAGCCGCTGCAGACCAACCTGCCGATCGTGCCGGTGCACGACCTCACGATCAAGGACGGCGACCTGGTGGCCGCCACCCACGGGCGCGGCTTCTGGGTGCTCGACAACCTGGCGCCGCTACGCGACCTCGCCGCCCGCCACGACCTCGGCGACGCCGGCGCCCACCTCTTCCCGCCCGCGCCGAGCTACCGCTACTCGGACGCCGGCGGCGGCTTCTTCCAGCCGCCGGGACAGGGGCAGAACCCGCCGGCCGGCGTGGTCGTCGATTACTACCTGAAGGAGGCGCCGCCGGCCGCGAAGGCCAAGGACGTCAAGCTCGAGATCCTCACCCAGGACGGCAAGGTGATCCGCACCTTCCACGGCAAGCCGGCTGAGAAGGCAAAGGACAAGAAGGAAGGGAAGAGCGCCAAGGACGCCAAGGACGAGCCGGCCAAGGGCAAGGAGGAGGACGAGGACAAGCCGGTGGTGAAGCCGGGCGAGACCCCGCCCGGCAAGGCCGACGGCGACGAGGAGGACAAAGACCAGCCGAAGATCCCAACCGAGGCGGGCTTCAACCGCTTCGCCTGGGACATGACCTGGCCGGGCGCCAGCAAGTTCCCGGGCATGGTGACGTGGACCGGGGATCCGGTCGAGCCGGTAGCGGTGCCGGGGACCTACCAGGCCCGCCTCACCGCCGGCGGGCAGGCCTTCACCCAGCCCTTCGAGATCCGCCGCGACCCGCGCTCCGCCGCCACCCAGGAGGATCTCGAGGCGCAGTTCCGCTTCCTCATCGAGACACGGGACAAGCTGACCGAGACGCACGACGCCATCCGCCGCATCCGCGACGTCCGCACCCAGCTCAAGGAGATGGAGAAGCGCCTCGCCAAGGACGATGCGATGAAGCCGGTGATCGACGCCGCCCGGGACCTCGACAAGAAGATGACCGCGGTCGAGGAGGCGCTCTACCAGACCAAAAACCACGCCTCGGAGGACCCGCTCAACTTCCCCATCCGGCTCAACGACAAGCTCAACGGGGTGGCGAGCTCGGCCTCGCTGGGCGACTACCGGCCCACGGCACAGGCCCTGCAGGTCAGGAACGACCTGACGGCGGCGATCGACGCCCAGCTCGCTAAGCTGCGCGGGGTCTGGGACACCGATCTCGCCGCTTTCAATCAGCTTGCGCGCGAGAAGGGGGTGGCGGCGGTCATCGTCCCCCCGGCTCAGCTAAAATAGGTATCAATGGCAAATTCTAGTCAGCGAGAACAACCCTGAAATGGACGTCATCACCAAGACCTTTCCGACCTACAGCCTGAGCGGCTGGGACCTCAAGGAGCTGCTGCCGCAGCCCAGCGAAGAGGTGTTCGCCGCCCGGCTCGCCGATCTCGAGGCCGCCGTGGCCGCGTTCGAAACCCGGCGCGCGGACCTCGATCCGCGCATGGACCCGCGCGCGTTCCTCGACATCCTCCGCCAGTACGAGTGGATCCACGACCTGATCCAGGTGATCAACGGCTACTCCTCGCTCTGGTTCTACGCCGACACCACCAGTCAGGAGGCGCTGACCTTCCGCAACCGCGTGCGGCAGGCGGGCACCGAGGCGGACAACCGCATGCTCTTCTTCACCCTCTGGTGGCGCAGCCTGGACGACGACGAGGCCTGGCGCCTGCTGCCGAGCGAGAGCGAGCACCGCGACTACCGGCAGTACCTGCAGGACCTGCGGCGCTTCAAGCCCTATACCCTCGACGAGAAATCCGAGCAGATCATCAACATCAAGGACCAGAGCGGCGCCGAAGCGGTGACCACCCTCTACTCGATGCTGACCAATCGCCTCGAGTTCAACTTCGAGGTGGACGGCGAGACGGTCAAGCTCACCCGCGACGAGCTGATGAGCCATGCCTTCTCCCCTCAGCCCGAGCTGCGCGAGCGCGCCTACCAGGAGCTCTACCGCGTCTACTCGCAGGAGGCGAACGTCCTCGGCCAGATCTACACCAACGTGGTGCGCAACTGGTACGACGAATCGGTGGGGCTGCGCGGCCACGCCTCCCCGATCTCCGTGCGCAACCTCGACAACGACGTGCCCGACCGTGCCGTCGAGGTGCTGCTCGAGGTGGCGCGGGAAAACGTCGGCCTGTTCCAGCGCTACTTCCGCATGAAGGCCGGATGGCTCGGCCTGGACCGGCTGCGCCGGTACGACCTCTACGCCCCGCTCGCCACCTCCGACCGCAAGGTGGAGTACGCCGACGCGGTGCGCTCGGTGCTGGAGACCTTCGACGACTTCCACCCCCGGTTCGCCGAGTACTCCCAGAGGCTGTTCGCCGAGAACCATCTCGACGGCGAGATCCGCAAGGGCAAGCGCGGCGGCGCCTTCTGCTACACCGTGCTGCCGCGCTACACCCCGTGGGTGCTGGTCAACTTCGCCGGCCGGGTGCGCGACGTCGCCACCCTCGCCCACGAGCTCGGCCACGCCATCCACAGCATGCTGGCGAGCGACTGCTCGAGCCTGACCCAGCACGCCTCCCTGCCGCTGGCCGAGACCGCCTCGGTGTTCGGCGAGATGCTGATGACCGACCGCCTGCTGCGCGAGGAGTCCGACCCGCTCGCCCGCCGCGAGCTGCTGGCCTCCGCCGTCGACGACGTCTACGCGACGGTGATGCGCCAGGCCTTTTTCGTCCTCTTCGAGATCGAGGCCCACGAGGCTATCCGCGCCGGCCGCTCGACTGACGAGCTGTCGGAGATCTACATGGACAAGCTGCGCGAGCAGTTCGGCGACAGCGTCGAGGTGGCGCCCGAGTTCCGCTACGAGTGGGTGTCGATCCCCCACATCTACCAGACCCCCTTCTACTGCTACGCCTACAGCTTCGGCCAGCTCCTGGTGCTCGCCCTCTACCGCCGCTTCCAGGAGGAGGGGGAGGCGTTCAAGCCCGGCTACCTGCGGATGCTCTCCTACGGCGGCTCGGCGCGCCCCGAGCAGATCCTCGCCGAGGTCGGGATCGACATCACCGACCGCGGCTTCTGGCAGGGGGGCTTCGACCTCGTGCGCGAGCGCATCGACGAGCTGGAAGCGATGAAGCTTTGAAACGGATCGCTCTCCTCCTCCGTCCTGTTGATCGAACGGGATGGATTCCCAAGGAGGAGAGCGATGAACGGCAAGAAGCTTCTCGGAGTAGTTCTGATCTCAGCGGGATTGGCGGGGGCCCAAGCGGCGGCCGCCGCCGATCTCTGGATCCACATCGACGTGCACGGCGACCGCAAGGGCGAGCAGGCGAGCATCAACCTGCCGCTCTCGATGGTCCACAACCTCTCCGGCATGATCCCGGACGAGGCGCGGAAGTCCCGCCATTTCCGGGTCAAGGACCGTGACTACGACGTCGCCGATCTGCGCCGGGCCTGGCGCGAGCTCCGCAACGGCCCCGACGCCACCTACCTGACGGTCAACGACGCCGATTCCAAGGTGCGCATCGCCAAGCGCGGCGACTACCTGGAGCTGCGGGCGACCGACCGCGGCCACAAAGGGGAGACCGTCGAGGCCAGGATCCCCCTGCCGGTGTTCGCCGCCCTGCTCTCAGGGTCCGGCGACGAGCTGAACCTCCACGCCGCCCTCGAGGAGCTCGCCCGCTTCGGCGAAGGGGAGCTGCTGACCGTCACCGGCGATGATGAGACGGTGCGGATCTGGGTCGATCACGAGTCGGAGGGGCGGTAGGAAAGACTGACACGGACGAACAAGGACAGACACGGACGAACAAGGATGACAGGGTTTTCCTGTTGTCCCTGTTTGTCCGTGTCAGTCCCTGTTGTTCCTCACGTCCCTTGTTCCGCCATCGCCGCGATCCGCTCTCCGATCCGAATCGAGGCGGTGGCGCCCGGAGAGGGCGCGTTCAGCACGTGGATCGCCCGCTCGCTGCGGACGATCCGGAAGTCGTCCACCAGCCCCCCCTTGGCGTCGAGCGCCTGCGCCCGCACCCCGCTGCCCGCCCGGTGGACGTCCGCCGGCGCGATCTCCGGCACCAGCCGCCGCAGATCGCGCACGAACAGCCGCTTGGAGAGCGACCGCCGGACCTCGTAGGCTCCGATCGTGCCGAAACGGGCCGCGAGGTGCCAGAAGCCCGGCCAGGTGGCGATCGCGGCGGTGTCGCGCAGGGAGACGTCGCGCCAGCGGTACCCCTCGCGCTTCAAGGCGAGCACGGCGTTGGGGCCGGCCTCGATCGAGCCGTCCACCCGCCGCGTCAGATGGACGCCGAGGAACGGAAAGCGGGGGTCGGGGACGGGATAGATCAGCCCTCGCACCAGGCTTCGCCGCTCAGGGCTGAGGTCGTAGTACTCGCCGCGGAAGGGGAAGATCCGCACGTCGGGCTCGGCGCCGCAGAGGCGCGCCACGCGGTCGGACTGCAACCCCGCGCAGTTGACCAGGAGCGCGCAGGAGAAGGCGCCGCGCGCCGTCTCCGCGACCAGTCCGGGGCCGTCCCGCCGCACCCCGGTCAGACGGGCGCCGGTCAGCACCCGCCCGCCGGCGGCCTCGATCCGGCGGGCGTAGGCGCGCGCCACCCCGCCGTAGTCGGCGATCCCGGTCTCCGGCACGTGGAGGGCCGCGATGCCGGCGGCGTGCGGCTCGATCTCCGGGATCTCCGCGCCGGTCAGCCGGCGGACGCCACTGAGGCCGTTGGCCGCCCCCCGCCGCTCCAGCTCGTCGAGCCGCGGCAGCTCGTCCGGATGCGTCGCCACGATCAGCTTGCCGCAGCGCTCGTGGGCGATCCCCTCTTCGGCGCAGAAGCGGTAGAGCGCCCGCGCCCCCTCGGCGCAGAGAGTCGCCTTGAGCGAGCCCGGCTTGTAGTAGATCCCGGAGTGGATGACGCCGCTGTTGTGGCCGCTCTGGTGAGTGGCGAGGCGCTCCTCGGCTTCCAGGACGACCACGCGCTTCTCTCTGGCAAGGGCCATGGCGGTGGCGAGCCCGAGCAGGCCGCCGCCGATCACCGCGACATCGCAGGAGGAGTCGATCGATTGCATGGGAGTCTCTATGGCGCCAGCCGCTCGATCCGCCAGTGCCCCTCGCTATCGCGGCTGTAGCACAACCGGTCGTGCAGCCGGCTGGGGCGCCCCTGCCAGAACTCGATCGTCTCCGGATGAACCCGGAAGCCCCCCCACTCCGGCGGAAGCGGCACCTCCTCGCCAAAGCGCTCGCCGGCCTCGCGCACCTTGCGTTCGAGCTCCTCGCGGCTGGAGATCCGCCGGCTCTGCGGCGACGCCCACGCCCCCACGCGCGACCCTAGCGGGCGCGAGGCGAAGTAGGCCTCGGACTCCGCGCGCGAGGTCTTCTCGACCGTCCCCTCGACCCGCACCTGGCGGTCCTGCAACGGCCAGTAGAAGACCAGCGCGGCGCGCGGGTTCTCCCGCAGCTCCCGCCCCTTATGGCTGTCGTAATGGGTGTAGAAGACGAACCCCCGCTCGTCCACCCCCTTGAGGAGCACGACGCGCGCCGACGGCCGCCCCTCGCGGTCGGCGGTGGCGAGCGTCATCGCGGTGAACTCCTTCGGATCGACCGTCATCGCCTGCTCCAGCCAGAGCCGGAACTGGTCGATGGGGTCGGCGGCGAGGTCCCGTTCGGAGAGCCCGGCCAGCCCGTACTCCCGGCGCACGTCGGCAACATTCATGGCAGCGGGATTCTACTTCGTGACGGCGGCGGGAAGAAGTTCGCGCTCGCCGTCACAAAGCGCGCATAGCTGCAAAACGCGCTCGCGCGGCGGCGCGGGAATCGATCAGATAATCCTTCTGAAGAGATCATTTCCGGAGCTTGTGACTCATTGTAAGTATCTGATTTGATTTGACTTACGCTTTCATTGCGCTTTATATTGGCCACCACGGGAGAACCTGATGGCCGAGCCGCTGACCCAGACGATACTCGAAAAACCGATGCATGCGCCGGCGGCGTTGAGCCGGCTGCGGTCGGCGCTTCCCGAGAGCCTCCGCGCCCACCTGCGGAGCGCCCGCGAGCTCGACCGGGACCTGCGGGAGTCGGCGGGAGAGGGCGCCTTCCCCACCGCCGTCCCCGTTCTCGACCGCCTCCTCGACGGCGGCCTGCCGCGCGGGCAACTGGTGGAGCTGGTCGGCGCGCGGGCCAGCGGCCGCTTCTCGATCCTGCTCGCGGCGCTCGCCGCGGCCACCGGCACGGGCGAGGCGGCGGCCCTGGTGGACCTGGGCGATGGTCTCGATCCGGCGGCCGCCGCGGCGCTGGGGATCGACCTCGAGCGGCTCCTCTGGGTCCGCCCGGCGCGGCTCAAGGAGGCGCTGGCGGCTACCGAGATGCTGCTCGCCAGCGGCTTCCCCCTGGTGGCGCTCGACCTCGGGCTCCCCCCGCTGCGCGGCGGCCGCGGGGTCGAGTCCTCCTGGCTGCGGCTCGCCCGCACTGCCCGCGCCCACGACGCGGCGCTGCTGGTGGGCTCCCCCTACCGGGTGAGCGGCACCGCCGCCGCCGCGGTGCTCAAGGCGAACCGCGGGCGCGCCGCCTGGCGCGGCGGCGGCGTCTCCCCCTGCCTGCTCGACGGCTTCAGCGCGCGCGTCGAGCTCGAGAAGTGCCGCGGGCGCCTGCCTGGACAGAGCGAGGAGATCCGGCTGCTGGTGGAGGATCTGCCGCGGCCCGCCCTGCCGCCCCGCCAGCCGGCGCGGCCGGCGGCGGTTCCAGAGCGGCGGGAGCGGCAGGAGCAGGTTGTCCGCCCCTTCCTCCGCGCCGCCTCGGCCTAACCGTTCCGACCATGCCGCGCATCGCCTGCCTCTATCTCCCCCTCTTCCCCCTGGCCGCCCGGCTGCGCAGCGAGCCCGAGCTGATCCGGGAGGCGCTGGCGGTGGTGGAGGGGAACGGCAATGCCGCCCGCGTGGTGGCGGCGACGCGCCTCGCCCGGGCGGCCGGCCTGCGCCCCGGCCTCACCCTGCCGCAGGCGCGGGCGCTCTGCCCCAAGCTGGTGGCCCGCCCGCGCGACGCCGACTGCGAGCGGGCGGCCCAGGAGGCGCTGCTGGAGGTGGCGGAGGCCTTCTCGCCGCGGGTCGAGGATGCCGGCGAGGGGATCGCCTACCTGGATGCCGACGGCATCGAGCGCCACTACCCCGGCCCCTCCCCCGAGTTGGAGATGGGGCGCGCGCTGATGAACGCCGCGGAGGCGGCGAGCCTGCCGGCGCGGGCGGGGATCGCCTCCAGCAAGCTCGCGGCGCGGGTGGCCGCCGGCCTCCCCGACCCGCCGGTGATCGTGCCCGCGGGCGAGGAGGCGGCCTTCCTCTCCCCCCTCCCCTTGCAGCGGCTGGCGCCCGAGGTGGACGTCGCCGAGACGCTGGAGCGCTGGGGGGTGCGGTCGGTGGGGGACTTCGCCCGGCTGCCGCCATCGCGGATCGCCAGCCGCCTCGGCCGCCTCGGCCGCGAGCTGCACTCGACCGCCCGCGGCGTCGACCCCCGGCCGCTGATCCCGCGCGAGCCGCCGCCGGCGTTCCATGAGGGGATGAGCCTGGAGTGGCCGCTGGTCGCGCTCGAGCCCTTCCTGTTCGTCGGCCGGGCGGCGCTCGACCGCCTCTGCCAGCGTCTGGAGTCCCGCGGCTTCGCCTGCCAGCGCCTGGAGCTCGAGATGCGGCTCGAGCCGGACGGCTTCCAGAGCCGCTCCGTCGTCCTGCCGGCGCCCACCCGCGACGTCAAGACCCTGCTCACCCTGATCCGCCTGGAGCTCGAGGCCCGCCCTCCGGGCGCGCCGGTGGCCGGCTTCACCTTCGTCGCCCACCCCGACCGGCCGCGCGAGGCGCAGCTCACCCTCTACGGCCCGGCGGCGCTGTCCCCCGACAAGCTGGCCTCCACCCTCGCCCGCCTCTTCGCCCTGCTCGGCCCCGACCGGGTGGGCTCACCGCGGCCGGTCGACGGCCACCGCCCGGAGCGCTTCGCTCTGGTCGACTTCTCCCCGCCGCCACCCCCGGAGGCCCGCCGCGAGCCGCGCGCCGGCCGCGGCCTCCTCGCCGTGCGGGTGCTGCGGCCGCCGGTCGAGATCGAGGTGTTGACGAACGGCGCCCCGGAGGAGCCGGAGGCCGCCCCGGTCGAGGTCCGCGCCGCTCCCCATACCGAGGAGGCGAAGCGGCCGCGCGTCGAGGGACCCGTGAAGGTCGCCTCCGGCCCCTGGGGGCTGGAAGAAGATTGGTGGGCCGACGATCCGGCGGGGCGGGACTACTGGGATGTGGAGATCGCCGGACGCGGGCTCTACCGGATCTACCGGGAACGGGCCACGGGCGCCTGGTATGCGGACGGAATCTACGACTGAGGCGGGAAGGAACGAACCGGGGGAGGAGCGCTTCGCCCTCCCCCGGAACCGGAAAGGCTAGTCGTCGAACTCGAAGGTGCCGGGGGTCCCGGTGTGAGCCGCCGTGCAGGCGCTGTCGAGCTGGACGGCGTCGAAGCCGACGCTGAACCGGCCCTGAGCCTGCATCTCGATGGAGACCCAGGCCTGGGCCGCAAGCGGATCCTCGGGCGGGTTGCTGCCGGCCGCGGCCACCGCGGTGTTGAGGTCGAGGTAGAGCCAGCCGAAGTCGAACGGCACCGGCAGATCGGCGCCGCCGACCAGGGTGCGCTGGGCCTCCGCCGGGAACGGGATCAGACCCGTCTGCGGCGGCTGCGGCGAGACCGGGAACGACTGCGCGACCTGCGGCTGCTCCTCTTCGTCGAAGATCACGATCCCTTCCTGGCCGAGCGGGTACCAGGCCGGCCGCACGCCGGGGGACACCGGGCAGGTGAAGGGACCCTGGTTGACCTTGGAGTCACGCCAGACGATCAGGCTCGTGCCGCCGCTGAAGGTACCGCCGGTCACGTAGCGGGCGGCGAAGTTGGTCGCCAGCGGCTCGCGGTGGTCGACGGCCGTCCAGGCGTCGTAGCGGCCGTAGAAGGTGTACTGCCCGGCGACCGAGGTCTCCGGGTTGGTGCCGCTCGCCTCGATGTGGACCAGGGTGTTGCCGTCGGCGAAGTTCTGCTCCGAGTTGACGAAGAAGTAGTCGCCCCAGAGCACGTTCTGGTCGGTGGCGTCGCCGCCGAAGTAGCCCGGATCGCCGGGGAAGCGGAGCGTGCAGTTGTTCACCGTGTCGATGGTGATGTAGCCACGGGCGATGTTGTCGCCGAAGGCGCGGCCGGCGCAACGGTTGCCGAGGACGGGCGAGGACTGGCCGGTCAGCGACAGGCGCAGGTGGTCGACGAACGACGCCGGCAGTTGCGGCGCCGGCAGCAGCCCGGAGCAGCTCGCGAAGTTGATGTCCTGCGAGAAGTCGCCCTGCGGGCTGATGGAGTCGTCCGGATCATCCTGCCCGTCGGAGGCGGTCCGCGGCAGGGTGCCGGTGAGGACGTCGCGCAGGTTGACCGTCTGCACGTCATAGCCGGTCAGGTAGATGTTGAAGTCGAGGACCGGCACCGACAGGTCGGACCAGACCACGACGTGGGCCAGCACCGCCGTCGCCGACGCGTTGTTCACCGAGAACAGCGTGGTCTGCCCGGTCGCGTTGGCGAGGTCTACCTCGAAGTAAGGCAGCAGCAGAGTGGCGGCGGGGACGGCGTCGATGGTGCAGATCACCGCCGAGGCCGAGCCGGCGAAGGCCAGCAGGCAAAGCAAGGCACAGCACAAAGCTTTTTGCTTCATTACTACCCTCCTTACGTCGTTTTGCAGGAACAAGGGGACGTGAATCTGCGAGGGATGGTACACCAAAAGCCCGGATTCCGCACCGTCGATGTGGCTTTCTACGTGAAAAGGGGGCGGAATCGCCGTTCCGCCCCCCTGCGGGAAGGTTACCGGAGGTCGCCGCCCGGCGTGAAGTGGCTCGCGAGGCAGGCGCTGTCGAGCTGGATGGCGTCGAAGCCGACGCTGAACCGTCCCTGGGCCTTCATTTGCACCGTCACCCAGGCCTGCGCGGCGCTCGGATCCTCGGGCGGATTGGCGCCGGCCGCGGCGACCGCGGTATTGAGGTTCAGGTAGAGCCAGCCGAAGGCGAACGGCACCGGCAGGTCGGCGCCGCCCACGACGGTGCGCTGCGCCTCGGCCGGGAACGGGATCAATCCCGTCTGCGGCGGCTGCGGCGAGACCGGGAACGACTGCGCGACCTGCGGCTGCTCCTCCTCGTCGAAGATCACGATCCCCTCCTGGCCGAGCGGGTACCAGGCTGGCCGCAGGCCGGGCGACACCGGGCAGGTGAAGGGCGCTTGATTGACCTTGGAGTCGCGCCAGACGATCAGGTCCGAGCCGCCGCTGAAAGTGCCGCCGGTCACGTAGCGCGTGGCGAAGCTGGTGGCCAGCGGCTCGCGGTTGTCGGCGGCCGTCCAGCCCACGTAACGGCCGTAGAAGGTGTACTGCCCGGCCACCGAGGTCTGCGGGTCGGTGGCGCTCGCCTCGACGTGGACCAGCGGGTTGCCGTCGGCGAAGTTCTGCAGCTCGTTGATGTAGAAGTAGTCCCCCCAGAGCACGTTCTGGTTGGTCGCGTCGCCGGTGCCGCCGGAGCCGAAGTAGCCGGGGTCGCCGGGGAAGCGGAGCGTGCAGTTGTTCACCGTGTCGACCGTGATGTAGCCGCGCGCGATGTTGTCGCCGAAGGCACGGCCGGCGCAGCGGCCGCCCAGGACCGGCGACGCCTGGCCGGTCAGCGACAGGCGCAGATGCTCGACGAACGAGGCCGGCAGTTGCGGCGCCGGCAGCAGCCCGGTGCAGCTCGCGAAGTTGATGTCCTGCGAAAAGTCGCCCTGCGGGCTGATGGTGTCGGTCGGATCCTGCCCGTCGGAGGCGGTCCGCGGCAGGTTGCCCTGCAAGACGTCCCACAGAAGGATCGTCTGCACGTCATAGCCGGTCAGATAGATGTTGAAGTCGAGCACCGGTACCGAGAGGTCCGACCAGACCACGACGTGCGCCAGCACCGCCGTCGCCGAGGCGTTGTTGATCGAGAACAGGGTGCCGCTGCCCCACCGGTTGTCGAGGTCGACCTCGAAATACGGCAGCAGCAGCGTCGCCGCCGGCACCTCGTCGACCGTGCAGATCACGGCGCGGGCGGGCGCGGCTGCGACCAGGCTCGCGAGCAGCAGAAGCATCGCGCAGTTCCTCATGAGAGCCCTCCTAGGATTGATCCGTTGAGATCCGAGACGAAACTACGAAGCGGAGTATATATAAGACAGGTAGGGGCGTGGCATGCCACGCCCCTGCGAAGTATCTTCGAGCCGTAAGGGGAGACCGTCTAGAAGTGCCAGACCAGGCCGGCGTTGGCGCCGAAGCCGCGGAGCTGCACGTTGACCCGGTCGGAGATCGTGGGGTCGCCGTTTCTGTCGTCACGCACCTGCGACTGGACGTCCCGGTAGATGGCCTCCAGCATGATGCCAAAGGAGTGCTGGGTCTTGATGTCGGCTCCCACCATCGCGAACCAGCCGAGCTCGTCGTCGATGTTCCCCCGGTTGGTGTCGAGCAGGAAGTAGCTGGCGCCGCCGCCCAGGTAGGGGGAGAAGTTCGATTCGGACTGGAATTTGTACTGCAGGCCCGCCTCGAGGGGAATGACGCGAAGCTTGAAGTTTCTGGGGCTGGTGGAGTTCTCCTGGGCCGTCACGTCGCCCAGGTAAGTGGCCCGCAGGGTGACGAAGCGGCCGAAGTCGAGCTTCGCCCCCACGCCGTACCCGGAATCAGCGTCCCTCGTATCCTGATAGGCGCCGAACACCCCGAAATCCCCCGCCTTCGCCGGTATCGCAAGAAGGCTCAACCCCAGCACCGCCACCGCGTACAAACCTGTTTTTTTCATGTTCATGGTACTACCTCCGTTTTCACGTAAGCTGCAACCACCCTGACGGAGTTGCTACGTTGCACCGCGGCCGGAACACCCCGGCCGTCTGCACAGAGTCCTGTGCAAGAGCCATTCCTGAAATGGCTCTATGCGATATGAAAGCGGGGACCGGCGATGCGTTCGCTGCGGCAGCGGGGGCAGCGGCTGGGGGCGTGGAAGTGGCGGGCGGCACGCTCGCGGAAGACGAAGCCGCAGGAGAGGCAGCGGGCGGGCTCGACCGCCAGGCGCGTGGAACCCCGGCGGAGGCTCCGCTCGACGTGCCGGAGATCCTCCTCCAGAACACGGGCGGGCACCTCCAGCTCGCGCCGGAGCTCCTCGAAGCCCCACTCCCCCGCTTCCAGCAGGTCGGCGATGCGCTGGCGCAGGGTCGTGGTGGCTTCAGGTCCTCGGGGGTCGTCCACGGCGGGAGAGATTAACACCCGGGATTTCAACCGCCTACTTTCGGCGCCTACTTTCGGCGGTTGCCCGGCAGGATGCGCTTGCGCAGCCGGAAGCTGTGCGGCGTGACCTCCACCATCTCGTCCTCGCGGATGAACTCCAGCGCCTGCTCCAGGTTCATGATCCGCGGCGGCACCAGCCGGACCGCGTCGTCCGACCCCGAGGCCCGCATGTTGGTTAGCTTCTTCTCCTTGGTGATGTTGACGTCGAGGTCGTTGGGGCGGGCGTTCTCCCCCACCACCATCCCCTCGTAGACCTCCTCGCCGGGGGAGATGAACAGCTCGCCGCGCGGCTGCAGCCCCTCGATGGCATAGGCCGTGGTGCGCCCGGCGCGGTCCGAGACCAGGGCACCGTTGGTGCGGTGGGCGATGTCCCCCTGCCAGACGTCCCAGCCGTCGAACAGGTGGTTCATGATCCCCGTCCCCCGGGTGTCGGTGAGGAACTCCGAGCGGAAGCCGATCATCCCCCGTGAGGGGACGCGGAACTCGATCCGCACGCGGCCGGAGCCGTGGTTGATCATCTTCGTCATCCGCCCCTTGCGCACCCCCATCTGCTGGGTGACGACGCCGATGTACTCCTCCGGGCAGTCGATCACCAGTTGCTCCATCGGCTCGAGCAGCGGGCCGTCGTCGACGCGGCGGGTGATCACCTCGGGCTTGCCCACCGACATCTCGTACCCCTCGCGGCGCATCATCTCGATCAGGATCGCGAGCTGGAGCTCGCCGCGCCCGGAGACCTGGAACGCCTCGGGGGTGTCGGTCGGCTCGAGCCGGATCGAGACGTTGGTCAGCGCCTCCTTCTCCAGGCGCTCCTTGAGCTTGCGCGAGGTGACGTGCTTGCCGTCGCGGCCGCTGAAGGGGGAGTCGTTGACCGACAGCACCATCGAGATCGTCGGCTCGTCGATCTTGATGTGCGGCAGCGCCCGCGGGTTCTCGCGCTCGGAGAGCGTCTCGCCGATGCTCACCTGCTCGAGGCCGGCGATGGCCACGATGTCCCCGGGGCCCGCCTCGGCGATCTCCACCCGCCGCAGCCCCTCATACCCGTAGAGCAGGGAGACCTTGGCCGGCGGGAAGGTGCCGTCGAGCCGGCAGACCGTCACCTCCTGGGACTTGCGCACCCGGCCGTTGAAGATCCGCCCGATGGCCAGACGGCCGACGTAGTCGTCGTAGTCGAGGTTGGTGAACAGGAGCTGGAGCGGCATCTCGGGGTTGTAGCGCGGCGGCGGCACCGAGCGGACGATCTCCTCGAACAGCGGCTTGAGCGTATCCTCCAGCCCCTCCGCGGTGAGCCCGCAGCGGCCCGCGCGGGCGTTGCAGTAGAGCACGGGGAAGTCGAGTTGCTCCTCGGTGGCGTCGAGGTCGATGAAGAGGTCGAAGATCTCGTTCAGCACCTCGGCGGCGCGGGCGTCGGGGCGGTCGATCTTGTTGACCACCACGATCGGCGGCAGGCCGGCCTCGAGCGCCTTGCGCAGCACGAAACGGGTCTGCGGCAGCGGGCCCTCGCTGGCGTCCACCAGCAGCAGAACACCGTCGACCATCTTCAAAGTCCGCTCCACCTCGCCGCCGAAGTCGGCGTGGCCCGGGGTGTCGATGATGTTGATCCGTGTCCCCAGGAAGTGGATGGAGGTGTTCTTGGCCATGATGGTGATGCCCTTCTCGCGCTCGAGGTCGATCGAGTCCATCACTCGCTCGGCCACGTGCTCGTGGGCGCCGAAGGTGCCGCTCTGCCAGAGCATCGCGTCCACCAGGGTCGTCTTGCCATGATCGACGTGCGCGATGATCGCAAGGTTGCGCACGTCGTTTCGGGTCTCGAAAGTCAAACCGTCCTCACTATCTGGAAGAGTGGGAAAATCGGTGAAAAGGTTACACACCCCGCGGGGACGGGGAGGATACCATACCTGGCGGGGTGTGCCCGCCAGGGGGACTCAGGCCTGGCCGGCCGGCTTCAGGGACCGCATGGCCCGTAGCGCCTGCTTGACGGTCTGGACCTCGTCGGGTTCGAAGTAGGCGAGCTCGCAGCGGGTGCAGACCCAGGCCGGCACCTGCTCCCAGGCCAGCCGGTATCCATGCCCCTCGAGGCAGACCGGCGCCGTTCCCTTCTCGACCGGCCCCTGGCAGCGCAGGCAGCGCATCGGCAGCACCTCGGTTGCCGGCCGCAGCCGCGCCCTCTGCCCCAGGGGGAGCGTCGCGTCGAGATCCACCACCGGGCGCAGGGCGCCCCGCGAGCGCGCCGGCACCGCGGCGCTTGTCGTCGTGGAGGGAACAGACATCATCCGAGAGCCAACCTTCATCAGCATTGGACGCTCCTCTTCGCCAGATACCTCGAACAGCGCAGGAGTCAAATGCAATTCCCTTGCCTGAATCGCGCCGCCCGGGCCTCATGTACCATCGAGCCATGAAATCCGCTCTGATCCTGGCGCTCGCCCTGCTGGCCGCGCCTCCCGCGCCCGCTCCCGTTTCTCCCGCCGTTTCCAGCCTGCCCCGCGGCCAGGTGATCGAAAAGGTCGCCTGCGCGGCCCGGCCCGACGAGAGCTACGCCCTCTACCTGCCGAGCGGCTACACCGCCGGCCGCGCCTGGCCCATCCTCTATGTGATGGACCCGCGATCGCGGGGGAAGCTCGCGGCCGAGCGGTTCCGTCCCGGCGCCGAGAAGTACGGCTATGTCATCGCCAGCTCCAACAACTCCCTGAGCGACGGCCCGGCGGAGCCGAACGTCGACGCCATGCGGGCGATGTGGACCGACACCCACGGCCGCCTCGCGATCGACGACAAGCGGATCTACGCCGCCGGCTTCTCCGGCACCGTCCGCTCCTGCTGCACCCTGGCCCGGGCCGTCCCCGGCACGATCGCCGGCATCATCGGCGCCGGCGCCGGCTTCCCCTTCCACGAGCCGCCGCGCAAGGGGGACCCCTTCGTCTTCTTCGGCACGGTCGGGGACAAGGACTTCAACTACTACGAGATGATGGACCTCGAGCCCAGGCTCCAGGAGACCGGGATCGTCCATCGCGTCGAGATCTTCGACGGCGTCCACCAGTGGCCGCCCGAGGAGCTCGCCACCCGCGCTCTCGGCTGGATGGAGATTCAGGCGATTAAGGCCGGCACGCGGGCGAAGGACCCGGCGAGGGACCCCGCGATCATTGACGAGCTGTGGAAACAGACGCTGGCGCGGGCCCGCGAGGCCGAGGCCGCCGGCAACCTGTACCTCGCGCATCGCTATTACGCGGGCGCCGCGGCGGACTTCGCCGGCCTGCGCGCCGCCGCCGACCTCGCCGCGGCCACCGCCAAAACCGCCGAGCTGGCGGCCAACCCCGCCCTCCAGCGCGACTGGAAGGAGCGCGAGGCAAGGCTCAAGCACGACAAGGAATTCCTCGCGCAGGCTCCCGGCATCCTCGCCGCCGTCAATCCCGCGGGCGAGCCGGTGACCGTGGCGCAGGTGGTGGCGGCGCTGAAGATCCCCGAGCTGCGCTCCAAGGCGAAGAGCGCTCCCGAGCCGGACGAGCGGCTCTCCGCCCAGCGCATTCTCAACACCCTCGGCGTACAGACCGGCTACTACCTGCCGCAGGCGTTCAGCGAGCACAAGCAGTACGACCGCGCGGTCTTCGTGCTCTCGATCGCCGCCGAAATCGATCCCGAGAACCCCAACGTCTGGTACAGCCGCGCCGCCGCCTACGCCTACAGGGGGGACCGCAAGCGGGCGCTCGCCGACCTTCTGGAGTCCGTGGACAAGGGCTGGAAAGACCTCGCCGCCCTCCAGAAGGAGGAGGCTTTCGCCCCGCTCCGCCAGGACCCCGAGTACCAGCGCGCCATCTCGGCGCTCCAGTCGAGGAATCCGAGCTGATGAAAAGCGCTCCGCTGCTCCTGCTGCTCCTGGCACTCCAGGCGACCGCGCAGACCGCCCCGCCTCCGGCCGTCCACTCCTCGCCCCGGGCAAAGGCGGCGGCGAAGGATTCCCCCCCGACCGCCACCGCGCCGGCGCCGCCGACCGAGACTCTCACCTACGGCCGCTTCGGCAAGGTCTATCTCTACCGGCGCACGCCCCATCCCCGGCACGTCGCGCTCTTCTTCTCGGGCGACGGCGGCTGGAACCTGGGGGTGGTCGACATGGCCAGGATCCTGGCCGACCAGGACACCCTGGTGGTCGGCATCAGCGTTCCCTACTACGTGGCGAAGCTCAACGCCGCCAGGGAGAGCTGCACCTCCGCGGCCGTCGACCTCGAGCTGCTCTCCAAATACGTGCAGAAGACGCTCGGCCTGCCCAACTACGAGCCGCCGGTTCTGGTGGGCTACTCCTCGGGCGCGACGCTCGCCTACGCCGCCCTCGTCCAGGCGCCCCCCAGCACCTTCAAGGGGGCGATCAGCATGGGCTTCTGCCCCGACCTCAACCTCGTCCACCCCTTCTGCCCCGGTCACGGCATCGCCAGCGACCCCGATCCCAACCCGAAGGTGAAGGGGATCGTCTTCCGTCCCGCCTCGACCCTCGAGCAGCCTTGGATCGCCTTCCAGGGGACGATCGACCAGGTCTGCGCCAAGGACGACGTCGTCAAGTACACCACCAGGGTGAAGGGCGCGGAGCTCGTGCTGCTGCCGGATGTCGGCCACGGCTTTTCCAAGACTTACAAATGGGCACCGCAGTTCCGCCAGGCGTTCCGCAAGATCGTCGGGGAAGACAGGCCGGAACGGCCCGCCGCGGCTCCCGCCGCCAAGGGGATTCCGGCGGTGGGCGACCTGCCGCTCGTCGAAGTCCCCGCCAAAGGTTCTGGAAAGACCCTCGCCATCATGATCTCGGGCGACGGCGGCTGGGCGGGCATCGACAAGGACGTCTCGAAGGCGCTCTCGGCGAAGGGGATCCCGGTGGTGGGCTGGAACTCCCTGCAGTACTTCTGGACCGCCCGCAAGCCGGACGCCGCGGCCCGCGACCTGGAGCGAATCCTCCGCCACTACCTAGCCGTCTGGAACAAGCAGGAGGTTCTGCTGATCGGCTACTCCTTCGGCGCCGACGTGCTCCCCTTCTTCGCCAACCGCCTGCCTGCCGACCTGCTGGAGCGGGTGCGCCTGGTGGCGCTGCTCGGACCCAGCGAGACGGCCACCTTCGAATTCCACGTCACCGACTGGCTGGGCGGCGGCAGCAAGGGGCAGCCGGTGCTCCCCGAGGTGAAGAAGCTCGCGGGGCACCCGCCCGTCCTCTGCCTCTACGGCAGCAAGGAAAAGGACAGCATCTGCCCGCGGGTCCCCGCCGCCGCGGGCAAGGCTCAGGTGCTGCCGGGCGCCCACCATTTCGGAGGGGACTACGACGTCCTCGCCGCGCTGATCCTCAAGGAGGCGCAGGGGGGAAGCGGTCACTGATTCCTGGGAGCGCCGGCGCTCCCAGGGTCTAGCGGATCGGCTCTTCCGCCCCGATCGAGAAGATCCGCTCCAGGTCGTAGCGCGAGAAGGCGCGGAACGCGAGCAGGGTCTCCGAGCGGATGATCCCCTCGATCTTCAGCATCTGGCGGGTGACCGCGTCGGCGATCGCCTCGTTGTCCTTGACGCGCGCGATCGCCACCAGATCGTACTGGCCGGCCACCGAATAGACCTCGGTGATCCCCTGCAGGTCGACCAGTTGCTGGGCGACCTCGTTCACCCTTGCCTTCTCCACCACCAGCAGAATGACGGCACTGACCATGGGATACCCCTCCAAGTGAACCGGAGCCGGCAGGCGGCTCCATCTTCCGTGACTCTATACCAGCGGTGCCACCCACGCTTCCGGCCGGGACGGTCGCACTCCTTCGAGACTGTTGCAATGCATACGGACTCGTTGCGTAGCCACTGGAGGCGTCGCGTTGTCCCGGGAAGATGTCGCGTCGCCAGCAGAGTCGTCGCAATGTACCCTGAATATGCCGCGTACTCAGTGGAGGCGTTACTTAGCCGGGAGATGATGTCACGTAGCCACGGGAGGCGTCACGATGTACGTGGATATGTCGCGATCTACCGTTACGACGTCGCGTTGCACCTGGAGGCGTTGCATTGTCTCCGGAGGCGTCGCGATGTAACGAGAAGCCGTCGCGTCTTCTCCGGAGGCGTTGCATTGTCCCGGGAGACGTTGCGACTTCCCGGGAAGATGTCGCGTCGCCGCCGGAGGCGGCGCATTGTCCAGGGAGGCGGAGCGCCGCACCGGGAGATCGCAACGATTCTTCGGAGACGGCTACCTTCTGCGATACCTTACCCGTCCATGGAACCAGCTGTCGCGAATCTCCCCGAACCCCTCTTCGAACGGGCCGTCGAGCTCCTCCGCGAGCTGACCGCCATCTCCTCCGACAGCGGCGATCCCGCGGGGCTCCGCCGCGTGGCGGAACGGCTCGCGTCGGCTCTCCGCGAGCGCGGGCTCGCCGTCGAGATCCGGGACGAGGATGGCGCCTCTACTCTGCCGGTGCTCTACGCCCGGGGAGCGGACACCTCACGCGGGCATCTCCTGCTGATCGGCCACCTCGACACCGTCCTGCCGGCCATGAAGCCGCATCTCAACGGCGACAGGCTGGTCGCGACCGGCGCCATCGACATGAAAGGGGGGCTCGCGGCCTTCGTGGGAGCCCTGGATCTCCTCCATCACCGCGGACAGCAGCCGCCCGCCGACCTGCTGCTGGTGGTGGTGCCGGACGAGGAAGTAGGGGGCGAGCTGTCGCGGGCCGCTGTCCGCCTCTGGGGGGAGACCGCCCGCGCGCTCTGGGTGCTGGAGCCGGGCGAGCCCGCCAGTAACGCGGAGACTGACGCGGGGACGGACGCGGAGACGATCGTGGCCGGCCGCCGGGGGATGTTCCAGTGGCGCCTCGAAGCGCGCGGGCAGGCGGCCCATTCCGGGCTCCACTACTGGGAAGGGCGCTCGGCCCTCGTCGCCGCCGCGAGCTGGGTCGCCAAGGCCGAGGCGCTCTCGCACCAGAAGGGCGGTCCCACCGTGAACGCCGGCCGCTTCGTCGCCGGCGACGCCACCTTCGTGGACGGCCTCGCCACCGCCCATGACCTGCTCGGCACCGACCGCCAGCTCAACGTCGTCCCCGACCGCGCGATCGTCGAAGGCGAGGCCCGCTTCCTCCGCGCCAGCGAGTGCGGCGAGCTCGCCCGCCGGCTCGAAGACCTCGCGCGGGAGGTGGCCCTCGCCACCGGCGCGGAGATCACCTTCGCCACCAGCGGGACGATCCCGCCGGTCGATCCGAGCGGCCCCCACTGTGGCACCTGCAACCGCGCCGTGGCCCTCGCCGCCGACGAGGGCTGGCGCCTGGAGGTCGAAGACCAGCGCGGCGGCATCTCCTTCCCCAACTTCCTCCCCGACCCCGACCGCATCCCCATCCTCGACGGCCTGGGCCCGATCGGCGGCGGGATGCACACCCGGGAGGAGTACGTGGAGCTGCGCTCGCTGGGGAGAAGGATCGTGCTGCTGGCGGATTTGATGGCGGAGGATGTCAGCGCGGGAAGATCCCTCTGACCACCAGCCTCAGACCTGAAAGCACCTACCCCGCCCGCCACACCGGCCGCGTCAGGCACGTCGGTCCGCCTTCGGCCTTGAGGGAGATCTCCCGGCCACGGTAGGTCAGCACCTCGCAGCCGGCCTCCTCCAGGCGCCGCTGGGTGATCGGATTGTCTTCCAGCATCAGGACCTTGCGCGGCGAGAGGGCCAGGACATTGGAGCCCTGGGTCGCGAACTCCAGGTTCGGCACTTCGATCAGGCGGATGCCCCGGTCCTGGAGGAATCGCCAGAAGGGGACGGCGAGGAGGGATGGATAGACCACCGCGAGGTCGTGATCCACCAGGCTGATCAGGGAAAGAAGGTGCAGGCAGGCCTCGGGACCCCCGAAGTACGGCAGCTCGACGGGAATGACCTCGACGTCCAGCGGCGCGAGGATCTCCCGGAGTTGGCGGAGCCCCTCGGCGTTGGTGCGGAAGCCCTGGCCGGCCGCCAGGGTGTGGCGGTCGAGCCAGAGGAGATCTCCCCCCTCGGCCGTGGCCTCCCCCTGGAGTGCGGCGAAGGTGGGGACTCCGACCTCCCGCAGCCTCTGGCCGAGCGCTTCTTCCTCGCCACGGCGCAACGCCTTCCCCATCCGCAGCAGGACCGCGCCGCGTTCGGTGATCAGGACGGGATCGAAGACGTAGATCGCGTCCGCCCGGTCCGGCTGGGGGTCGGAATGCTCGATCACCTCGGCGCCGGCGTCGCGCAGCAGATTCACCAGGGCATCGTGCTCGCGCCGGGCCTCCCGGAGGTCGGGATGGGAAGTGTAGTGCCAGCGCGCCGGGTCGGCGTCGCCGAAAGCTTCGTCCGGGCGGCGGACGAGGACCCGCCGCAGGGGATCGACCATGCTCTGGCAGCCGTAGGATGTAGTCATTTGGCGGGGAGCATAGCGGATTCGTACGGCTCATAGATCCGCCTTTCGACGAGTCCGCGGATCTCCCGAAGGAAGGACGGGCCACGCTGGAGGCTGGCCGTCAGGCCAACCTCCAGCGAAATGCGCGATCAGCAGGCGTCAGCGGCCGTGGGGGCCGGGCAGTTCGCGTTGCAGGTGAAGGACTGACCGTCGCAGGTCGAGTTCGACTGGCAAGAGGGATGATTCTGGAAGTAGCATGGGTAATCGGCGACGAGCTCGGCGCAGACCAGACAGCCAGTGCCGCGGCACCCCTGCCAGCCACCCGAAGTACCGTTGCATTGCAGGTCCGACGAGTTGGGCGCTGGACAGGCCGCGTTGCAGGTGAAGTAGAGACCCTGGCAATTGGTGTTGGGGGTGCAGCTAGGATGATTGAGGAAGTAATAAGGATAAGAGCTGACCAGCTCCCAACAGGGCGTGCATCCGGTGCCGCGGCAGCCCGACCACTGTCCGGCCGTGCCGTTGCAGGTCTGTGCGGTCGCTGTCCGTGCACTCAACAGACCCGCGATCAGGACGAGAATGAACGTTAGTTTCTTCATCGGAGGTCTCCTTTCTGAGTCATGCCCCAGGAGGGCCTCCAGATCTTAATCAAATTTAATATAATTCGCAATATGCTAAGGGCCTGACTCTCTCCCGACCTTCCCGCCAGAACGACCGCGTCAGGCGAGGGTCGCGATCCCACCAAGCAGATCAGGGCCGCGCGCTTTCGTCCTCCTCGTAGATCCGCGCCTCGATCGATCCGCGGAGATCCCGCAGCCGAAGGCGGAGGCCACAGACGTTATCTCTCCGCTCCTCCGCCCAGACGCCGGCGGACCGCAGATTGAGATGTGCAATATAGGCCGCCGTCTCGCCGCTGGCAATCGCGCTCAGGGTCGCGGCGGCCGCCTCTCCCTGGGCATTCCGGAACCCCCGTTCGTGCAGCTCGAGCCCGATCTCCGCGAGGGCGGCACAGTGCTCCGCGATCTCGATGGGGATGTCGGCCGCGCGCTGGAGATTCTCCTCCGTGCGGTCCCGCCAGAACCGGTCGAACGCGGCGGCGTCCGCGTCCACGGCATCGCGCAGGCGGAGAGACCGGTCGCGCGCCTCCTCCAGGATCGCCTCGGCCCGCTCGCGAAAGGGAGCGTAGACCTCGCGCCGCTTCGAGCCCTCCGCCGCCTTGATCGTATGCCGCGCGACGGTCTGGAGGACGCTCCCGGCGAGCGCGCCCATCAGGGCCGCGGCGCTCCCGGCTCCCGGGGTGTTCCTGCCGGCGGCGAAGAGATCCAGCAGTTCCAGGGTGGTGCGGTCCAGAGTTGGCATTTCCCTACTCTAGCAGCCTGCCGTTAACCATTCCTCCCGCTTCGGAGTTGTACCCCGCAGAACCCGAGCCTCCAAAGGAGATCCGATGAGATTCAGGCCGCGCAGCCCCGTTCCCCTCCTCCTGATCCTGACACTCATGACGGCGCCGGCCCGGGCGAGCACCCTTCCCGCCTCTCTCGACGGCTTCTTCGCGCGCCTTGCCGACTATGGCTTCTCCGGCTCCGTACTGGTGACCCGGCACGGTGAGATCCTGCTGCGGAAGGGATACGGACTGGCTGACCGAAAAACGGCGACCCCCGTCGAGCCGGACACGGCGTTCGACGTCGGATCGATCACCAAACAGTTCACGGCCACCGCCATCCTGCGACTCGAGATGGACGGCAAGCTCAGCACGGCGGACCGCCTGGGAAAATTCCTACCCGGCATCGCGAGGAGCGTGGGGCTCGATCTCCCACCCGGCGCCATCCGCGAGGACATGGCCGCGATCACCCTGCACCAGATGCTCTCGCACACCTCGGGGATCGACAGCTTCTACCTCGATCAGTCCCCCTCGTGGAAGGAGTATCTCCAGGAGATCCTCAAGCAGCCCCTCACCGCGCCGCCGGGCACGAAGTTCCTCTACAGCAACTCCGGCTACGACCTGCTGGCGAAGATCATCGAGGTCGTCTCCGGCGAGCCCTACGAGCGCTATGTCCGGGATCATTTGCTGCTGCCCGCCGGCCTCCAGTCGACGGGGTTCGACCTGCCGAAATGGAATCGTGACCGGATCGCACGCTATCAGGACTGGACGACGCGCGAGTGGGGCTTCCCCGTCGAGATGCCGATCGACCGCCCCGCGAAGCTCCGGCTCGTCGGCTCGGGCGGCATGCTCTCGACGGTGGACGACCTCTACCGGTGGCACCAGGCTCTGCTCGGCGACCGCATTCTCTCCGCCGCCGCCAAGGCGAAGCTCTACCGGCCCGTGCTCGACGATTTCGGCTACGGCTGGCGCATCCTTCCGACCCGCCGCGGGACCCAGGTGATCTACCATGGCGGTTACGACATGAGCCTCGGCGTGGCCGCCGCGTTCTACCGCTTCGTGGACGAGGATACGGTCTTCATCCTGCTCGCCAACACCCACCTCAACCGGCAGCTCACCACCGAGTTCGTCGCCCAATGGGTGGAGAACCTCCTCTTCGGCGGCGCGGTGCCGATGCCACCCGCCGCGGACCCCGCCGTCCCGCCCCGGCCCGAGATCGCCGGCCGCTACGCGCTCGCTTCCGGAGGCGAGATCGAAATCTCCTGGCGAAACGGCCGCCCCATCCTGGCGACCGCCGATCCGGAGGCCATCCTGCGGCTCAACGTCCCCGACGCCCTCGCGCCGGACCTGCCCGGTTCCGAGGACGAGCAGATGACGCGGATCTTCCGTGGCATCGACACGGGGGATTGGGAGCCTCTGCGCGCCGCCCTGGGACCGAATCAATCTTTCGAAGGGATGCAAAAACAGATACGTTCCTGGTGGGAGACCCAGAAGAAGGAGCTCGGCGGCTTCGTCTCGGTGCGGCCGGTCTATCAGCTCTGGCAGGACTATCACGATAATCCTGAGCTCCAGATCTTCCTGCGGCTGGATTTCGAGCGCGGCCGGCAGATCGTGCGAGCCCTGCGCAGCCCCGGCGGCCGGTATGAGTTCCGGCCGGAGAAGCTCCCCGAAAGGATGGAGCTGGCGCTGGCGCCCGAATCGGCGGGCATTTACAACGTATGGAATTTCCGGTATCAAACCGGACCGCGAATCGTGTTCGAACCGTCGGACGGCGGAAGCTTGAAAATCCTCGGCCAGCGCGCGGTAGCGATAGCACGCCGCAAGCCGGCAAACCCTGGAGAATCGGCTCATGGGCTTCTTTGAAACGTATCGGCTGATCCAGTTGGTCGGCGGGTTGTTGCTCCTCGGCTGGATCGCTGGCCTGGCGTGGCGGTGGTCGGCGCGGAACGCGGCGCTGCGGCACGAGCTGCGGATGAAAATACTCGATCGGTTCAGCTCCGAGGAGTTCGTCGCCCTGTTGCAGACCGAGGGGGGGCGGAGATGGATGGCGGACGTCCTCTCCGGCCGTTCCGAGCCGCAGGAGCTGCTGAACAGCAGCCTCCGGCAGGCGATCGTTCTCACCTTCATCGGCCTGGGGGTGTTGGGCGTCGCCAAGGTGGCGGAGTCGCGGTTCCTGCTGGGGTCGGGAATTCTGATCGTCTGCGGCGCCGCGGGACTCTGGGCTGCGACCTGGGTCGTGGCGCGCCGGCGGATCTCGCGGCAAGACTCTGAGACGCCCTAGATTCCGGCCGACCCCTCCATGGATGAGCCGGAATTCGAGGCGTTCTACCGGGCCACCGCCGAGCGCCTACGCGTCTATCTTTATCGCGTCTGCCGCGAGCGGCGGATCGTGGACGATCTGTTGCAGGAGACCTATTACCGCTTCCTGCGTTCCAGGTTCGCGGGCGGGAGCGAGGAGGACCGGATGCGCTATCTGTTCCGCATCGCCACCAACCTGTTGAAGGATCATTGGGCGGCGGCGAAAAGATCGGCGGAGCTGACCTCCGAGCTACCCGATCCCCCCGCGGGAGAAGGGATGGCGATCCGCCTGGACGTCCACTCCGCCCTGGGCGCGCTCAGAGCGGCCGACCGCGAGATGCTCTGGCTGGCCTACGCGGAGGGCTGCTCGCACGCGGAGATCGCCGAAATCCTGGAGGTGAAGGCGGCCAGTGTGCGCGTCCTGCTCTTCCGGGCTCGCGCGCGCCTGCTGGAGTTGCTTCGCCGGAAAGGAGGAGAGTCGTGAAAGATGATGAGCTCACCGAGATCTTCCGTCACAGCCGAGACGAGGAGCGCTGGCCGGAGCCCTTGCCGGCACCGGCGGCCATCTGGTGGCGCGCCCGCGCGGCGGACCTGCTCGCCGGAGAGATCCGCCAACGCGAGCGGAAGATCCGTCCGCTCGCCGTGGCCCGCGGCCTCGCGAGTCTGGCCGCCCTCGTGGCCGCCGAATTGGGGATCTTGGAAGGTTTTTTCAGACTGCCTGAGGAGTTTGGAAAGACATTGACCGCCGCGGGCCTCTCCCCCTGGACGGTCACGCTCCTGATCCTCGCGGCGGTGCCGACGGCGGCTCTGATCTACCGGTTAAGACGGGAGGCGCCGGCGGCTTGAAGGACTAAGGCTGGATCAGTTCCAAATCCGTTTGAGGGAAATCGTTCCCTTTATAGAGGAGCGGATCGCCTGTAGCTCGGGCGAGAGCATACGAACAGCAATCACCCAAGTTCAATGCCGCCGGATGACGGCCCTTGCCAAAACGTTCCCAGGCTTGGCGAGCCAGGCGCATATGCTCGGCGGTAAACGGCACCACTTCCAGTGCGAGCTCTTCGCACAAAGAATCGAAGATCAATCGCCCGGCAGGTCCCTTTCGGGACAGGATGACGGAACTCGCCTCGAAGACGGAAAAAGCGCTGATCCTCCGCTCTTCCCTATCAAAGATCAGGTCGAGGAAAGCGTTCTGTTCGGGTTCCCCGAAAAGGATAGCCAGCAGAGCGGAGCTATCCAGAACAACACCCGACATCAAAAGAGTCCTCTCTCGTCATAGCCGAGAATTTCATCGCTGCTACGTTCGTCGAGATCCGGCAGAGACCCCAACTGAGAGACAAGGGTCTCGACCCTTGCCCGCCGAGATTTCCGGACGGTGTTCTCCATCTCGGCCTGTTCCATCGGGATCAACCGGACGAACCGGGCGCCCTTGCTGGCGATGACCACCTCTTCGCCGGCGATCGCTTCGTCGACGAGACTCTCCAGGTGGTCCTTGGCGTATCCGAGATTGACCTTTCTCATAGAGACAACGTAACTCCATCCGAAGTGGAGATCAAGCCTCTAGTCCTCCCCCTCCCCCGCTCCCTGATCCGAGGGGGACTCTGGAGCCAGGATGGCGCTCGCCAGCGGCGGCTCGTTGCCGGCGAAGATGGGGATGGCGTGAGATCCGGTTTCGGGCGCTCCGGCGGGGCGGCCGAAGCTGACGATCTGCTGCCAGACACGGTCGAGGTCGTCACCGAAGATGACCAGCAGGTCCCCCGGCTGGGCCGCCTCCAGCGAACGCTGGACGGCCTCCTCCTCGCTGTAGACCTCCGGGGAGATCCGGTCGGTCGGAAAGCCGGCGGCGAGGAGACCCTGGCGGACCAGCGCGCCGGTATCCCCCCGCCGGCGCCCCCGCAGGTTGTCGTCCTCGCGCAGGATGATGAAGTCGAAGGCCGGGGCGGCGGCGCGGGCGAGCTCGAGGATGTCCTCGTCCCGGCGATCCCCCGGAGCGGCGAGGACGCCGAGACGCCGGCCGTTGACGGTGAGCCCGCGGATCGTCTGCGCCATCGCCGTCATGCCGTGGGCGTTGTGCGCGTAGTCGAGCAGCACCCGGAAGGGGTGCTCGTTGTAGAAGTTCATCCGGCCCGGAGTCTGGAAGAAGTCGGTCGTGAAAGTGCGCAGCCCCTGGCGGATGTTCTCCAGGCTGATCCCCATCGCGTGCGCGATCGCGGTGGCGAACATGGCGTTCTGGATGTTGTGGATCGCGTGCCCCTCGACCGTCGCCGGGATCTGCCGCGCCCACAGCAGCGGGATCTGCTCCTCCCCCTCGTAGAGCACGATCAGCCGGCCGTTGAGCCCCTCCTCCAACGCCACCGCCCGTCCCCCCTGCTCGCGGATGTGCCGCCGCACGAGATCGTTCTCCCGCCGCATCGTCACGTAGATCGGCTTGGCCGGGCTGTGCTCGGCCATCCGCGCCACCCGCTCGTCGTCGGCGTTGAGCACGCACCAGTCCTGGGCCACCTCGACGACGACGCGCTTGATCTCCGCCAGCTCGTCGAGATCCTTGACGCCCCCCATCCCCAGATGGTCGGAGGCGACGTTGAGCACCGCTCCCACCTTGCATTTGCGCCAGCCGAGCCCGGCGCGCACGATGCCGCCGCGCGCCGTCTCGAGCACCGCCGCGTCGACCGACGGGTCGCGCAGTACGAGGTGGCTCGCCCACGGGCCGGTCATGTCCCCCGAGACCGTCAGCTCGCCGTCGATGTAGACGCCGTCGCTGGTGGTCATGCCGACCGTGGCGCCGGCGAGCTTGAGGATGTGCCCGACCATGCGGGTCGTCGTCGTCTTGCCGTTGGTGCCGGTGATGGCGGCGATCGGGATGCGGTACGGCGTCCCCTTGGGGAACAGCATGTCGATCACCGGGCCGGCGACGTCGCGGGCCTTGCCCTCGGTCGGCGCGGTGTGCATGCGGAAGCCGGGCGCGGCGTTGACCTCGACGATCGCGCCGCCGACCTGCTTGTGGCTGCGGGAGATGTCCGGCGAGATGAAGTCGACGCCGCCGACGTCGAGGCCGATCGCCTTGACGGACCGCTCGGCCATGATCCGGTTGTCGTAGTGGATGGCGTCCGTCTTGTCGACCGACGTGCCGCCCGTCGACAGGTTCCCCGTCGAGCGCAGGTAGAAGACCTGCCCCGCGGGGAGGACCGCGTCGGGCCCCAGCCCCGCCTGCTCGAGCAGCCGCTCGGCCTGATGGTCGAATTCCAGGCGGGTCAGCACCTTCTCGTGGCCGATGCCGCGCCGGGGGTCCTGGTTGACGATCTCGACCAGCTCGGCGACCGTGTGCCGCCCATCCCCCACCACGCGGCCGGGCACCCGCTCGGCCGCCGCCACGACCTTGCCGTCGACCACCAGGATCCGGTAGTCGTGACCCTCCTGGAAGGTCTCGACGATCACCACCGAGGAGTACTCGTACGCCTTCTCGAACGCCACCTCGACCTGTTCCCGGGTGGTGAGATTGATCGACACGCCCTTGCCGTGATTGCCGTCGAGCGGCTTGAGGACGACCGGGAAGCCCAGCCGCTCGGCGGCTTCGACGGCGTCTTCCACCCCGCGCACCCGCGCCTGCCGGGGGACTGGCAGCCCGAGATCCGAGAGGATCTGATTGGTCAGCCGCTTGTCCGAGGCGATCTCGACGGCGGTGTGGCGGGTCTCGCTGGTGACGGTCGCCTGGATACGGCGCTGGAACTTGCCGTGGCCGAGCTGCACCAGCGAGCGTTCGTTCAGGCGGATCCACGGCATGTCCCGCTCCTCGGCGGCACGCACCAGGGAGGCGGTCGAGGGACCGAAGGCGCGGCGATGGGCGAGGCGGACGAGATCCTCGAGCTCGGCCTTGAAGTCGTACGGCCCCGGCAGGTGGGCCGCGCGCTCGGGCGGGAGCAGATGCAGGAGGAGGCGCAGGCCCAGCTCGGCGGCCTCCAGGCCGACGATCTCCTCGTCGTAGCTGAAGATGACGTGGTATTGCCCCGCCGGCAGGTCGTGGCTCCGCGTCTTGCCGTAGCTGACCGGCGTGCCGGCGAGGCACTGGAGCTCGATGGCGACGTGCTCCAGCACGTGCCCCAGCCAGGTCCCCTCCTCCTCGGTCATGCGGCGCACGAAGCCGCCAGGCGTGCCATAGGAGCAGCCGTGCTCGCGCAACGTCGGGATCGCCTCCAGCAGCGCGTCCACGAAGCCGGGGAGCCGGTTGGTCGGGTAGTCCTCCAGCTCGCCGAGATCGACGCGCAGGCGGATCACCTTGCGCAGGGCGTAGAGGTTGGGGCCACGGTAGACGCGGGTGTCGAGGATCTTCATCGGTCGAGGCTCCCCACTTCGATGGTCTCGGCGGCCATATCCGCGGTGGTCTGTTGAGCGGAGCCGGCCGGGACGACCGCCGTCCGCCGCTGGACGTCGTACCGGCAGCCCCGGGTCAGGAAATCCACCTTGAGCCCGAGCATGGCGACTGGCTGCCCGCGGTGCACCGCGTGGCTGTCGGTGAAGCGCAGGCCCGAGGCGTCCACCACCGTCACCGCGCCCGAGCCGAGGACGGTGATCACGCCGTCGGCGTCGATCATCGCGGCCGTGTCCTCGTCGACTCCGACGCCGAGCGGCTCGGGGTTGTAGGAGAGGGCGGTGAGCAGCCGCCCCATGCGGTCGCGGCGGCGGAAGTGCTGATCGATCAGGAGGCCGGGCGCGAAGCCGAGCCCCTGGGCCATCTGGACCAGCCGCCGGCGCGGGGTGCCGCCGCTCTCCCCCATTGAGATCATGTGCCGGGAGATGACGGCGGCGCCGGCGCTGGTGCCGGCCACCACCATCCCCTCGGCATGCCGGCGGCGGAGCGCCGCGGCGAGCGCCGTGCCGCCGAGGGCCGAGGAGATGCGGAGCTGGCTGCCGCCGGTCATGAAGAACCCGGTCGCGTACTCCAGGACGTCGAAGACCTCGCGGCTGCACTCGATCGCATCCTCGCGGTTGCGGACGCGGAGCACCTCGACGGTGCTGGCGTCCATGCCATAGAACAGCTCGGCGTAGCGCTCCCCCGTCTCGGGGAACTCCGAAGCGGTGGCCAGCACGACGATCGAGGCGTCCGGTCCGCCGGCCTCCTCGACGAAGCGGCGCAGGATGACCCGCTCGCGGACTTTGTCCTCGGCGCCGCCGATCGCCATGATGAGGCCCGGCCGGCCGGCCGGATTGGGGCTCGAATCCATGCACTCTCCTCGGTCCGCGCCTCGCGCGCGGCCCCCGAACGGAACGACTTTCAGGTGCCAGAAGGCCCGGAGATCGTAACATGGCTACTGCGGGGGAGTGGCCTTGGCCAGGGCCGTCGCGCGAGTCTCGAGACCGCGCCCCTGTCCCGTCTTGAGGGGGAACGAGCACCCTACTTGTGACGTAGCCATCTGCTTGCATGGGCGCTTAAGCGGGTGGTCGACGGATTCCTCTCGGCGAGCCTCGTCGTGAGCCTTCCATCGTGGTACGATAGCCATCTGTCTTTTGTGCCGTGAGAAGAGCCACCGCTGTCACGCGTCGCGACGATTCGTGCGATGTGGTACGCGGGGTTTGGTAGCAGATGCACATTTATTAGGCGCGCATGAAGGTATGCGCACCCATCTGGCCCCCTGGGGTTGATAGGAGAAAAGGCTGTGAAACTCGGATACATAGCAGTCGCCGCCGCATTGACGGCGATCGTAGCACCTGGCGCGGTGGTCGCACGCGACAGCCGCACCCCGATCAGGGTGGTGACGGACGTCCCGCCGATTAACGGCAGCAACCACAATCTGAGCGATCCCCACGCCAATCAGGCGGGTACCGCGGAGAAGCGCTTCCTGCCGGACGCCTACATAGACCGTATGGGCGGCGATGAAGCGATGTTTCCGGGGAAAAACCGGCCTGCCCCGCGCGCCATCTCGAACCATGTGTTCGCTCAGGACCAGGATCCCGTCCTGAATCCGCTGGATAACAACAACTTCCTGTGGCAGTTTGGACAGTTCCTGGATCACGACTTCGGGATCACGGTTGATAACGACACGTTGCCGTTACAGCCGCTCAACCTGGTCATTCCGCCGAACGATCCGTACTTCGATCCGGTCATCCGTCCGTTCATGACCATCACGCGGCAGCAGTATGACCCCAGATCGGGCATCCTGCCGGCCCCGAATCCACGCATGTCGATGAACACCCAGACCGGCTGGATCGATGCATCCCAGGTCTATGGCTATGGCCAGACCCTGCCAGGGCCAGGCCCCGCGGGGCCGACCCCGGGCGTGCTGCGGGAATTCTCCGGCGGCCGCATGCTCGTCGACCCAGACACCAACCTGCTGCCGCGGATTCAGTCGGTCCTGCCGTCCCCGCAGTTCCCGTCCACCCTGTTCGTCTGCGGCGACTTCTTCCCGCGCTGCAACGAAACGCCGGGCCTGACGATGATCCACACCCTGTTCGTGCGCGAGCACAACCGGAAGGTGGCTGAATACGCCGCGGAGAACCCCTCCCTGACCGATGAGCAACTGTTCCAGCTCGGCCGCCGGTGGGTGGCCAGCCTCATGCAGTCGATCGTGGTCAACGAGTTCCTCCCGACCCTGACCGGCGAGAAAGTGGCAAAGTACAAGGGGCACAAACCGTCGGTGAACGGTCGTCTCGGGCTCGAGTTCGAGCAGTCGCTCTACCGCGTCGGCCACACGCTGCTCCCCCGCGAGTTGCAGCGCTTCGGCTCCCCGGGCGGGCACAGTCCGCTGCCGGCGCTCGATCTCGGCGAGTCCCTGTTCCAGTCGCCCAACCTCTTCCAGACGTCCTCGGATCTGGACGCGCTGGTGCGCGGGTTCATTCGCCAGCCGCACGAGAAGGTGGATTGCGTCGTGTCGGACGGCGTGCGCAATACGCTGGTCGTCGATCAGCCGGGGACCGCGGGGACTCTGTTCGACCTGCCGGCGATCAATATCGTGCGTGGCCGGGAGCTTGGCCTGCCGAGCTACAACCTCGCCCGCGTGGGCTTCGGCCTGCCCCCTGTCAATCGCTTCGCCGACGCCTTCGATACCAAGGCGGCGGCGCGCCTGAGATCGGTCTACTCGAATCCGAACCAGGTGGACCTGTTCGCGGGCGGCATCTGCGAGACGGCCGCTCATCCGCGGTCCGGTCACACCGGCCCCCTGATCACGGCCGTCATCCAGCGGCAGATCAGGGACGTCCGCGACGCGGATCGCTTCTGGTACCAGAACATCCTGACGAAGGAGGAGATCAGGGAAGTAGAGAGCTACAAGCTCTCGGATCTGATCCTCAACAACACGGGATTGAATCCGGATGAGATCAACAGCGACGCCTTCAAGGTGAAGCACTAGCACCCTTGCCGGCCCCCATCCGACGATGAGGGGCCGGCGGTTGAGTTCCGCCTATTCTGCCTTCCGCTTCGCCGTCCACTCCAGATAGGTCTTGAATTCCTTGGTCGTACCCGGCTGGGCGAGCTCGAGCTTGCCACTCAGCCGGCCGTCCGGCAGCTTCTTGTAGGAGAGCCGGAACCAGGGAGTGCCTGGAACCGTCTCGGAGACGAAGGTCACCGCGCCCGGAGCCTTGGCTTCCATCCTATAGCGGATCACATGCCCTTCGCTGTCAGCGTAGATCGCCCGCACATCCCCTTCGCGATAGAACATCATGAGGTCGTCATGATTGACGGCGGGCCGAGGTTTGGCGGCGGGGTAATCCGCGTGGTTGCGGCGGATCATGACCTTGCCTTGAACATCGGACGTGAATTCAAAATGGCCAGCGGGGGCCGAGGCGGGGCTGTCCGGGACCCACTCCCCCAGCAGAAACCGCAAGGCTGAGAAGGGATCGCCGGGCGGTCCCTGGGCGGGAGCGGCGGTTGCGCCGCAGAGCAAGAGGATCAGAAACAGAAACGAGAGCCGTCGCATCGGTGTCCTCCTAAATCAACCTGAAATCTATTACCGTGCCAGAAGGCGGGGAGATCGTAACATGGCCGCCGCAGGGGGTGGCGGGGGGTATTTCCCCCCTCTCCACAGGGTGGAGAGGGGGCCAGGGGGTGAGGATTCGAAGGGCGGGACGCGCCAACCGCTCAGGGCGCCTTGGGCGCCGCCGCTACACTCTGCCGGTCGAGCAGGGCTTCCAGCCGCTGGATGCGGGCTTCCTGCGCCGCGAGTTGGGCCTTCTGCTCCTCCACCTGCGTGTGCTGCTTCTGGAGCTCGTTGAGCAGCATCGTATTGAGCGCCTGATAGCGGACCGTGAAGGGCTTCCCCTGGGCGTCGTACTGGACCAGGGCGGGATAGACCTTCGCCACCTCTTCGGCGATCAGGCCGTACTGGAGGAGACGCGAGCCGTCGTCATACGGGGCCTTGTAGTGGAAGGTGACCGGGCGGAGCTTCATCAGATCCCCGGTCGCCTCGCCCATGTCCTCCACGTCTTCCTTGAAGCGCAGCGAGGAGGTCACCGTGCCGAGTTGGCCGGAGCTGTTGACGTAGACCGCGACGCCGCTCGAGGAGGTCGCGCCGTTGACGCCGGCCAGGAACGCCCGGGTCTGGGTGTTGCCGACGCGGATGGTGTCGGACTCGTTGCTCGGAGCGCTGTTGCCGATGTCGATGTTGTTGCTGCCGCTGCTGATGCTGGAGCCGGCCAGCCTGCCAAGTCCGATGTTGCCGGAGCCGGTCACGCTGCCCATGGCATTGGCGCCGACCGCCGTGTTGTTGGCTCCGGTCGAGTTTCCGAACAGGGCCTGATATCCGATGGCCGTGTTGGCGTCACCCGTCGTATTGAAGTCCAGGGCGTTGGTGCCAAACGCCGAGTTGGAGTTGCCCGTCGTATTGGAGGGCAGGGCGCCGGCGCCAACCGCCGAGTTGGCCGATCCGGTCGTGTTGGAACCGAGGGCGAACGAGCCGAGCGATGCGTTGGCGCTGCCGGTCGTGTTGAAGAAGGAGGCCTCCGCGCCGACCGCGCTGTTGTCGTTCCCGCTCGTATTGGAGGACAGGGCATACTCCCCGATCGCGGTGTTCCGGTCTCCCGTCGAAGTCCCCGGGTTGCCCGCGCCGGTGCCCAGGTAGAGATCTTCGAAGCCCGTGGCATAGAGGGCGAAGGCGCCAAAAGACAGCACGGCGAGCAGGACGAACGGACGGTACCTTTTTTGAATCAGTGGCATGCGAGGCATGGCTGAGCTCCTTGGGGTCAAATGCCACCTACGAGCTACCTGAGCCTCAAAGGTTCAAAGTGCCGCCAGGTGGCGGGTTGATTAACTGCCCGCCATGATATTCCCAAAGCTCTATGTTAGCAAGAGACCAGGGGCTTGCTTCCCGCGTTGACTTCCCCGCAGCCGCGTAACAAACTTGCCGAGGTTCCTACCGAGGTTCTCCATGAGCTCAGCGCCGGCCGTCACTCCGGAATCCGCCCCCAGCCCCGCCGCGGGGCCGCGGCATCCGCTCACCGTGCCGCATTTCCGCAACCTGTGGCTCGGCGCCACGATCTCGCAGCTCGGCGACCAGTTCTATCTGGTGGCGCTCCCCTGGCTGGCGCTGCAACTGACGGGATCGAGCCTGGCGCTGGGCGCGATCCTGATGACCGCCGCGATTCCACGCGCGGCGCTGATGCTGGTCGGCGGCGCGGTGATCGATCGCTTTTCGGCGCGGCGCGTGCTGATGACCACGGGAGCGATCCGCACGGTGCTCGTCGGCACGGTGGCGGCGCTGGTCTGGCTCCGCCTCATCCAGCTCTGGGAGCTCTACGCCCTGACCTTCGCCTTCGGCGTGGCCGACGCGTTCTCCTTTCCCGCCGGGCCGGCGCTGATGCCGACGCTGGTCGAGACGAACCAGTTGCAGCCCGCGAATGCCCTGATGCAAAGCTCCACGGTGATGACGCAGATGGCCGGGCCGGCGCCCGCGGGCCTGCTGATCAAAAGCCTCGGCGTCGCCTTCGCGCTCTTCTTCGACGCTCTGAGCTTTCTCGGCGTGATCGTGGCGCTGCTCAGAATCCCCGATCCACCCAAGGTGCCGCCGGCGGCTGGAGCGCCGGCCCGCCCGAGCATGCTGCACTCCATCGCCGAGGGATTGCGGGCGGTGCGCAACGATCCACCGTTGCTGTCGTTGATGATCGTGATCGCCACCATCAACATCTGTATTTCCGGGCCGATCGGCGTCGGTCTCGCCGCGATGGCGAAATTCAACTTCCACTCGGCGGCGGCGTTCGGAACCTTTCTGTCCTGTTTTAGCGGCGGCATGCTGGCGGGGATGCTGGCCGGCGGCATGGTGAAGCGCCCGCGCCGGCGCGGACTGCAGTTCATCATCATGAGCGGGCTGTGCGGCCTCGAGCTGATCGCCATCGGCCTGATCCTGAAGTTCGCCGCCATCGTCGCGCTGCTGGTGGTCATGGGCCTGGGCGTCGGCTTCGTCAACGTGCAGTTCGCCGCCTGGATGCAGATGCGCGTCGAGCGCGCCCTCCTCGGCCGCGTGATGAGCGTGATGATGTTCTCCGCCGTGGGCCTGGTGCCGATCTCCTACGCCGCCGCCGGCATGTTGGCGAACTGGAGCCTCCCCGCGCTGTTCGTCATCGCGGGAGGGATCCTCGCGGGCACCTCCGCCCTGGCGGTATTCGGCAAGGCGGCGCGCGAGATCGACTGAGAACGAGAGACAGCCCACGCAGGGACCGCCCTTTCCGGGAGGTCCGCCGGCGTTTCAGGAGCTCTCGCCAGGGTTTTTCAGACTCTCGCCAGCGCTTCCGAGACTCTCGCCGGCATTTTTCGGACTCCCGCCAACGTTTCGGAGACTTCCGCCGTCATTTCCGGGGTTATTGCCCGACTTTTCCAGAGGCTTGCCAGCGTTTGGAGAGTCTCGGAAATGTCGGCGAGACTCTCCGAAACATTTCAGGGAAAGCCGGAGACGCTTCAGCGAGTCTTCGAAAGCCGGGCGAACCTCGAAAACAGGCTGGCGGACGGCAAAATAACCGGAGCGAATGTCGGGGTAAGGATTCCGCCTCAGAGAAAAACGGTCTGAGTCCTCTCCATAAGGTGGGCCCTCTACTTGAATACCCCCACGGCGATCAGGATCAGGACCAGCAGGAAGATTCCCAGGCAGATGCGGGCTGCGGTCATCAGGTGGGTGTTGCCTACTTGGCGGGTTCCCTTGGTCTTGATACCGGTGAGGGCGACCAGGGCGATGGCGACGACGACGATTCCGAGGATGACGATCCAGCTCATAGGGCTCAATATGTCACAATCGGAGACCTATGAGATACGCCCTTCGCCTCTCCGTGCTCCTCCTGGCCGCCGCCCCGGCGCTCTGCGGGCAGACCCCGGCTCCGGCCGAGAGGGACTGCACGCTCCGTGACTTCCATTTCGCGAGCGGCGAGACGCTGCCCGAGTTGCGCGTCCACTACACCACTCTCGGCACGCCCGCCAAGGACGCAGCCGGGAAAGTGCGCAACGCCGTGCTGATCCTCCACGGCACGACCGGCGATGGAAAGGGTTTCCTTCGTGACCAGTTCTCCGGCCAGCTCTTCGGTCCCGGGCAGACCCTCGACGCGGCGAGCCACTTCATCATCCTCCCGGACGGGATCGGCCACGGCAAGTCGAGCCGCCCGAGCGACGGGCTCCACATGCGCTTCCCGAAGTACACCTACGACGACATGGTGCGGGCGCAGCACGATCTGCTCACCCAATGTCTGAAAGTCGATCACCTCCGCCTGGTGATGGGCACCTCCATGGGCGGCATGCACACCTGGGTCTGGGGGTATACCTATCCCGATTTCATGGAGGCCCTGATGCCGCTCGCCAGCGCGCCCGTCGAGATCGCCGGACGCAACCGGATGATGCGGAAGATGATCCTCGATTCGATCACCAGCGATCCCGAGTGGAAGCACGGCGAATATACCGCTCAGCCCCGCGGGCTCGCCTCGGCGATCCACATCCTGCTCCTGATGGGGTCGAGCCCCCTCCAGTGGCAGAAGGAGGCCCCGACCCGCGAGAAGGCCGAGGCGCTCCTGGACACCCTGATCCAGCGCCAGGCCGCGATCCTCGACGCCAACGACCTGATCTACCAGTTCGACGCCTCCAAGAGCTACAACCCCCTCCCCCACCTCGGGAAGATCCGCGCTCCCCTCTTCGCCGTCAATTCCGCGGACGACGAGGTCAATCCGCCGGAGCTCGGCATTCTCGACGAGGCGATCCACCGCGTCCCCCGCGGCCGGTACATCCTGCTCCCCATCACCGCCGAGACCCGCGGCCATGGCACCCACTCCCTGCCGGCGGTCTGGGGGAAGTACCTGGCCGAGCTCCTCGCCGGAGCGGAGGGGCCGAAGGCCAGCCTGCAAGCCGGGGGACCGCCTGAGGCCGGATGATATTATCGGCGCCCATGGACGCTCTGAGAAGAAACAATGTCAAGCTATCGGGCCCGGAAGGGGGCCAGGCGATGATCTTCGCCCATGGCTTCGGTTGCGATCAGAACATGTGGCGGTTCGTCACCCCCGCTTTCGAGGAGACGTACCGGATCGTCCTCTTCGACCACGTCGGCGCCGGCCAGTCGGACCCCTCGGCCTACAGCCGCGGCAAGTACGAATCGCTGAAGGGCTACGCCAGCGACGTGCTCGAGATCTGCCGCGAGCTGGGGCTGACCCGGGCGATCTTCGTCGGCCACTCGGTGAGCGCGATGATCGGCGTGCTCGCGGCGCTCCAGGAGCCGGACCGCTTCGAGCGGCTGGTCCTGGTGGGGCCTTCGCCGCGCTACATCGACGACGAAGACTACGCCGGCGGCTTCAGCCGGGAGGACATCGAGGGTCTGCTCGAAACGCTCGACAGCAACTACCTCGGTTGGTCGACCGCCATGGCGCCGGTGATCATGGGGAACCCGGACCGCCCCGAGCTCGGGGTGGAGCTGACCAACAGCTTCTGCCGCACCAACCCCGAGATCGCAAAGCACTTCGCCCGCGTCACCTTCCTCTCCGATAACCGGGCTGACCTCCCGCGGTTGACGACCCGTTCGCTGATCCTGCAATGCCGGGACGACGCCATCGCCCCGCGGTCGGTGGGCGAGTACGTGCACAGCCAGATCCCTGACAGCGAGCTGGTGCTGCTGGAGGCGACCGGGCACTGCCCCAACCTGAGCGCTCCGCAAGAGACGATCGCCGCGATCCAGGGGTTCCTCTAGACGGTGGGGCTTTGACCGACCGCGACGAAACCCAGGGGGCGGGTCCCGCCGCGCCGTTCGAGGAGAGCGTCGAGGACCTCTACGACAACGCCCCCTGCGGTTATCTCTCGGCGCTCCCCGGCGGGCTGATCGTCAAGGTCAACCAGACCTTTCTGGACTGGACGGGCTACCGGCGGGAGGAGCTCGTCGGCCGCCGGCGGTTTCAGGACTTGCTCACCGCCGGCGGCAGGATCTTCCACGAGACGCACTACGCGCCGCTGCTGCGGATGCAAGGGGCGGTGCGCGAGATCGCCGTCGACGTAGTCTGCCCCGACGGCCGCCGGCTGCCGGCACTGATCAACTCGGTGCTCAAGAAGGATGAAGAGGGCACGCCGCTGCTCGTGCGCACCACGGTCTTCAACGCCACCGACCGCAAGGAGTACGAGCGCGAGCTGCTGCGCGAGCGGCAGCGGGCCGAGCAGGAGGCGAAGGCCAAGTCGGACCTGATCTCGATGATCAGCCACGAGATCCGCACCCCGCTCAACGCCATCATGGGGGTCGGGCACCTCCTCGGGGCTACCGAGCTCACCGCGCAGCAGCAGAAGTTCGTCCGCATCCTCCGCTCGTCCTCGGAGAGCCTGCTGGGCCTGATCAACGACATCCTCGATTTCAGCAAGATCGAGGCCGGCAAGGTCGTCCTGGAAGAGCGGAGCGTGGACCTCCGGCAACTGATCCACGGCATCGCCGACAACCTCCACGTCAAGGCCGAGGAAAAAGGGCTGGAGCTCGCGGTGCACGTCGACGAGCGGATGCCGGTCTCCGTCCTCGGCGACCCGATCAAGATCGGGCAGGTGCTCACCAACCTGCTCAGCAACGCCATCAAGTTCACGTCCACGGGGTCGGTGACGGCGACGCTGCAGGTCCGCGAGCAGATCGCGGACGCGGTGTCGATCGACTTTCAGGTCGCCGACACCGGGATCGGGATCGCCCCGGACCGATTGCCGCACATCTTCGACGAATTCACCCAGGCCAACTACGACATCGGCCTGAAGTATGGTGGCACCGGCCTCGGGCTATCGATCAGCAAGAAACTGGTGGAGCTGTACGGCAGCCACATCGCCGTCGAGAGCGAGCTCGGGCGGGGAACGACGTTCTCCTTCGTCCTGCGCCTGCGGACGCCGGAGGCTGGCGAGGCGGCCGGCGAGACCGCCGGTCAGCAGGCTCTACGGGGGTTGACAGTCCTGGTGGCGGACGACAACGAGGTCAACGTGCTCGTCCTCACCGGGTTCCTGCGGGGGTGGGGCGCCGAGATCGACGTCGTATCCAACGGCCGGCACGCCGTCGAGCGGATCCAGGAGCGGGATTACGATCTCGTGTTGATGGATCTGCGCATGCCGGAGCTGGACGGCTACGCCGCCACACGCCAGATCCGCTCCCTGGCGGACCCGCGATACGCGCGGCTGCCGATCTTCGCGGTCTCGGCCTCCACCCGGATGGGCCATCAGCACGAGCTCGACAACGCCGGTTTCACCGAGTTCGTCGGCAAGCCGGTTAGTCCCGAGATCCTGCTCGCGAAGATCGCCCGGCACGCGCGCCGCGATTCCTAGCCCCCACCTGGAACAGCCTCCACCGGCGGAATTTTTCGCATGGAGGCACGACAGTTGCTTCCAAACGAGATTCTCGCCCATCCTCATCTGGGGATGACGTGGACCACTCGCTCAGGGAAGGAGCCTCAATGTTCTACCACGTCAAGGAATTGCAGTTCAACGCGCGGGTTTCGAAGCCGGATCCTCGTTTCGCGACCCTCCTGCTCGAGCAGTTTGGAGGTGGAAATGGCGAGCTCAAGGCCGCCATGCAGTATTTCGTACAAGCGTTCGGTTGCCGCCAGGCCTATCCCGACAAGTACGACCTGCTGATGGACATCGCCACCGAGGAGTTCAGCCATCTCGAGATCGTCGGCGCCACGATCACCATGCTCCTCAACGGCATCAATGGCGAGCTCAAGAACACCGCCGAGCAGAGCGACCTCATGCGCCTGCTCAAGGGGAAGGCGGCGAAGGAGGAGTACATCCACGACGCGATCATGAACCCGCACTTCCTCGTCCTTTCCGGCGGCGGACCGACGGTGACCGACAGCCAGGGGGTGCCCTGGTCGGGCGCCTACGTCAACGCCAATGGCGACCTCACCGTGGACCTGCGCTCGAACATCGCGGCCGAGTCGCGGGCGAAGATCGTCTACGAGTACCTCCTCCACTTCACCGACGACCCCCACGTCCATGAGACGCTCCGCTTCCTGATGACCCGCGAAATCGCCCATTTCCAGATGTTCACGGCGGCGCTGGAGACCATCCAGCCGAACTTCCCGCCGGGCGTACTGCAGGGGGATCCGCGCTACACCCACACCTACTTCAACATGTCGAACGGCGCCAGCGCGCGCGGGCCGTGGAACGAGGGCTCGGGCCCGTGGGGGCCGGGCGAGAGCTGGGAGTACATCGACGATCCGCTCCGCCACGTCGTCGAGACGCAGGGGCTGGTCGACGAGGAGATTCGCGGCACCGACGAGACGCCGGCGGACGCGACGAAGCTCGAGACCGAGCTCGGCGTCCTGCGGAGCGGAGAGGTCAAGTCCGCCCTTCCCAAGGGCGCCAACCAGTGGTCCAGCTACCCCCAGGATCAGCTCGCCAGCCCGGGGAGCACCCCGGTCGATCCCAACGCCAGCAAGAAGGCGGGCAAGAAGACCGCCGCCAAGGCCGCCGCGAAGACCGGCGGAAAGGCCAGCTCGAAGCCGGCATCGAGGCCCAGCCCAGCCTAACGCCTGAGGGGCGGCCGCGCGCGGCCGCCCCGTTTCATCCTGACTCCGAATTGATCACGGCTTCAAAATAATGACTCCCGAGATCGAAGTTACCTACTTCACCGACCCGCTCTGTTCGTGGAGTTGGGCGTTCGAGGCCATCTGGCGCCGCCTGCGCTACGAGCTCCAGGGGCGGATCGCCTGGCGCTACGCGCTCGGGGGGATGATCCCGGACTGGAAGAGCTTCAATGATCCGCTCCACTCGGTTCACCGGCCGGCGCAGATGGGTCCGAGCTGGTACGAGGTACGGCACCTCACCGGCATGCCGATCGACGAGATGATCTGGGTCGAGGACCCGCCGGCCTCCTCCTACCCCGCCTGTGTGGCGGTCAAGGCCGCCGGACGGCAGAGCACGGCCGTCGAGGAGGCCTACCTGCGCCGTCTGCGTGAAGCCGTCATGCTCGAGCGGCGCAACGTGGCCCGGCGCGAGGTGCTGACGGAGCTGTTCGAGGAGTTGGCCGGCAATCCTCTCCGATTCCGGCGCGATCTCGTGGGCGGCGAGGCGCTGGAGGCGTTCCGCGAGGATCTCAAGGATGCCGGCTATCGCAACATCGGACGCTTTCCCGCCTTCGTGCTGCGGGGGGCGACCGGCCGCGCCGTCCTCCTCGTCGGCTACCGCCCCTATGCGGTGTTCCGCGAGGCGATGGCTGCCGTGGCGCCGGACCTCGCGCCGTCACAGACCGCGGCCGACCCGATCGCCTACGCTCTGCACTGGAAATCGATAACCGCCGCCGAGGTCGCCGAAGCCGTCGGCCGGCCTGTGGACGAGGTCGTCCGCCACCTGGATGGAGCGGTGGCGGACGGAGGTCTCCTGCGTGAAGGCCGGATCTATCGCGGTCCGGTGAGAGTCCCAGCCTAGACCAGCAAAGTGTTCAGACTGAAGGCTGGATCGTTTTTAGTTTTTCCTGGCCTTGATCAGGACCGCGATCTCGTCGGGGCGGGGGTTCACGAAGTCGAGGCGGACACGGCCGTCGGCGGTCGTGGAGACCATGGCGGGGATCGAGCTCGCGGTCAGCGACCAGCCGGCCGGCAGGACCACCGCGTTGCGGGGGCGGCCGAGCGTGCGGTCGAACACCAGCTCGTCCCCCTCCAGCCGGTAGCTCTTGGGATCGGTGTAGGTCTCGGCGATGCGGAGACGGACCGACCCACCCGGCTGAACCGCGGGGAAGCGGATGACCACCACCTCGGAGCCGGCCGGGATCTCCCCTGCCGTTTCCCCTGGATGAAGCCCCGCCTTCAGGAGCGCCTCCCCGGTCTGGGTCTCCACCGGGAGGGTCTCGCCGGTGTCGAGGACGCGCGCCGACGGCCTGGAAGCCGCGCTCCCCGTGCGCACGACGTTGAGGTAGCGGTCCACGCCGGGCCGCGACTCCGTGTAGTCGTGGTAGAGGTCGAAGGCGTGCGTCTCGGGCGGCTGCAGGAAATAGACGATGGTCCGGTCCTGATGCGCCCGCTCGGAAAGCCGCTCCTCCTCGGGCGCTCCCGACTGCCGCGCGGCCGCCGACCGCCGCGCCTCGATCGTCACCGGCAGCGCCTCCGGGCCGGTGTGCATCAGGCTCACCCGCAGGCGGCCGTCCGGCTGGGTGAGGATCTGGGCCGGCACGTTGCACGCGAGCACCTCGTATCCCGCCGGCATCACGATGGCGTTGCGGCGGATGCCCAGCGTGCGGGTGAAGACGATCCGGTCCGCCCCTTGCCGCAGATAGCTCTTCGGGTCCTGGTAGGTCTTCTCGATCAGCAGCCGGATGCCGCCCTCCGGCGGGACCGGATGCGGCAGGTGGATCCGGATGTAGTGAGTATCCAGGTCGGCGCCGGGGAGGCCGCTGCGCCGGGCCTCCCCGCCGCTCACCTCCTCGAACTGAAGCGGCCGGGAGGTCGCCCGGTCGCGCACCGACTCGCCGCTCGCCGCGCTCCCCTTGCGGATCGGATTGAAGAAGACCTTCGCGCCGGGATCGATCGCGGTGACCTCGTAGAGGATGTGGAACGAGGCCGACTCCGGATCGAGCAGCTCATAGAGCGAGTACTCGTCGGTCTCGAGCGGGCGCTCCTCCGTCCGTGCCTGCTGAGGAGCGGCGGGCGGCGTCACGGGACGCGGCGGCTGAGCGCAGGCCGCGAGCAGGGGGAGGATCAGGACGAGAGATTCCAGGCGTCGCATCGCGGAATCATAGCCTCCCGTCAGCGGCGCGCGAGCATCACCAGCGCGAGGGCGATCAGCCCCGGGACCGCCTGCACCCAGAGGATCTTCCGGCTGGCAGTCAACGCTCCGAAGACGCCGGCGATGATCACGCAGAGCAGAAAGAAGATCTTGATCGAGAGACCGGTCCCGCCCAGGCTCAGCCCCCAGAGCAGGCCCGCCGCCAGGAAACCGTTGTAGAGCCCCTGATTCGCGGCCAGGGGCGCCGTCGCCTCCGCGAGCTCGGGGCGCAGGCCGAAGGCCCGGCGGCCGAGCGGCTTTTTCCAGAAGAACATCTCCAGCACGAGGATGTAGACGTGAATGGCGGCAATAAAAACCACGGCGACGTCGGCGGCGATCTTCATCGGTTTCCTTTCAGGACGAGGGTGCTACCGCGGTTCCCGGGCGCTTTTCGCCAGCCCGGCGATGACGTCGGTCAGCTCGTGGGGATCGACCGGCTTGGCGAGATGGACCTGGAAACCGGCGGTGAGGGCCCGCCGGCGGTCCTCCGGGCTGGCGAACGCGGTCACCGCCACGGCCGGGAGGTCCTCGGCGTCGTAGCCGAGGGCGCGGATCTCGCGGATCAGGTCGTAGCCGTCGCGCTCGGGCATGCCGATGTCGCTCACCAGGACGTCGGGGGTGAAATCCGCGAGCAGCCCGAGGGCCTGATTGACGGAGGCGGCCGCGGCCATCTCCGCCCCCTGCAGGGACAGCAGCTCGGTGAGGGCGTCGAGAGTCGCCTCGTCGTCTTCCACCGCCAGCACGCGCAGGCCGGCGAGCGGCGCTCCTCTCGCGCGGCGGCCGGCCGGCTCGGCTGCGGCGGCCTCGACGACGGGGTGCTCCTTCGTCGCCTGCTGGGGCTGCACGAGCGGCAGGGTGACGGTGAACGTGGCGCCCTCCCCCTTGCCGGGGCTGGCCGCCGAGATGGCGCCGCCGTGCAACTCGACGAGCTGGCGCACGATCGCCAGGCCGAGGCCCAGCCCCCCCTGCCGCCGGGTCGTCGAGGCATCCGCCTGCCAGAAGAAGTCGAAGATGTGGGGCAGCATCTCAGGCTCGATCCCCTCGCCGCCGTCGCGTACCTGGATGCGGACCTCGCCGCTCCCCTCCTCCAGGCGGATCTCCACCCAGCCGCCCCGCGGCGTGAACTTGACGGCGTTGCCCAACAGGTTGACCACGATCTGCTCCAGGCGGCCGGGATCGGCGAGCACCGGGCCGGCGCCCGGATCGAGGAGCCGCTCGATGCGGACCTCCCGGGCCTCGGCGGCCGGGCGTACGGAGGCGAGGGCGGCCTCGACGATCTCCACGAGATAAGCGGGGCGCATCTCGAGCCGCAGCTTGCCGGAGATCACGCGCGAGATGTCGAGCAGGTCGCCGATGAGCTGGGCCTGGAGCCTGGCGTTGCGTTCGATCACGTCGAGGGCGCGCGATTTCCCGGCGGCGTCGAGCTGGCCGGAGCGCAGGATCTGCGTCCAGCCAGTGATGGCGTGGACCGGTGTGCGCAGCTCGTGCGAGAGGGTGGCGAGGAACTGGTCCTTCATCTGGTTCGCCGTTTCGGCCTCGGCGCGCGCCCGCTCGGCGTCCTCCTTGGCGGCCCGCAGGCTCTCCTCGGTCCGCTTGAGCTCGGAGATGTCGGTCGCCGAGACCGAGATCCCGACTTCGGTGGGCTCGACGACGACCCGGAACCAGCGCTCGCTGATGTAGCTCCGCTGGTCGAACTGGCTGGCCACCCCCTCCTCCATCGCCCGGCGGTAGTGGCCGTCCATCTCGGTGCCCGCCAGCTCCGGGTAGGCCTCCCAGAGGGAGCGCCCGATGATCTGCGAGGCCGGCCCGCGGCCGTAGCGCTCGATGAATTTCCGGTTGACGTAGAGAAACCGCCAGTCGCGGTCGACGGCGAAGAAGGAGCCGCTGATGTTCTCGAGGGCGCGCAGCCGCAGGAAGTCCGCCGCTTCCGGCTGGCTCCTGGCGCCCGCCGCCTGAACCGAGGCCCGGTACAGGAGGTACGCCAGCAGGACGATCACCCCCATCAGCAGCGCTACGATCGCGATCCCGGCGGCCGGCATCTCTACGCCTCGCGGGCCACTTCGCGCAGGGTGGCCTGCAGCGCGGGCAGGTCCACCGGCTTGGTCAGGTGCTTGAGGAAGCCGGCCTCCAGGCTCTGCCGGATGTCTTCCTCCATGCCGTAGCCGGAGAGGGCGATGCCGCGCAGGCCGTGGCGCGCCGACAGCTCGCGCATCAGGTCGAGGCCGCTGCCGTCCGGCAAGCCGAGGTCGCTAATGACGAAGTCGAAGGCGCCGTCCGCGCCCGCCGCCGTGATCAGCGCCTCGGCGACGGAGCCCGCAGTGGTGACCTGGTGCCCGTTCAGGGAGAGCAGGTCGGCCATCGCCTCGGCGGTATCGGCGTGATCCTCGACCAGGAGAATCTTCAGATTTTGGATTTTGGATTTTGGATTTTGGATTTCCAGCCCTGGTTCGTTGGCGGCGGGGATCGCGACGGCTGTGCGATCGCAAGGAAGGGAGAGGGTGAAGGCAGCGCCCTGCCCCAGCCCCGCGCTCGCGGCGGTGAGCGCGCCGCCGTGCATCTCGGCGATCGCCTTGCTGATGGCGAGCCCGAGTCCCAGCCCGCCGGTCCGGCGCGGGCTGCGTGCCCGCCCCTGCTCGAAGGCGTCGAAGATGTGAGGAATCGCCGCCGGATCGATGCCGATGCCGGAGTCGGCGACCTGGATCAGCAGGCTTCCCGGCTCGGACCACGACCGCACGGTGATTGCGCCGCCGACCGGCGTGAACTTGACGGCGTTGCTGAGCAGGTTCCAGAGCACCTGGGTCAGCCGCGGGGGGTCGGCCCAGAGGCGATGGTCCTCGGCCGCCAGCTCCGCGATCACCCGCAGGCGGCCGGCGGCGGCTTCCCGCTCGCAGCAGATCTCGATCGTGTGCTCGATGACCTTGCGGGCGTCGGTGACCTCCAGGCGCAGGTCGAGCTTGCCGCGGGTGATGCGGGTGAGGTCGAGCAGGTCGTCGATCAGCCGCGCCTCGAGCTCGACGTTGCGCCGGATCATGTCCAGCGGCCGGCGCAGCTCGGCGGGGAGGCGCTCGTCCCCGGCGAGCCCGGAGGCGAGGAGCAGCACGGGGGTCAGCGGCGTGCGCAGCTCGTGGCTGAGAGTGGCGAGGAAGTGATCCTTCGCCTCGTTGGCGGCCTCGGCCTCGGCGCGCGCCTCGCTCTCGCGGTCGAGCAGCCGGGCGCGCTCCTCCTCGGCCTGATGGCGGTCGGTGACGTCGAGCATGGCCCCCAGCATCCGCACGGGAGTCCCTGATTCGTCATGGAACCCCCGGCCGTTGGTGAGGATCCAGCGCGCTTCGCCGTCCGGCCGGACGATCCGGAACTCGAGCTCGTAGCCTTCGCGGCTTTCAAGGGCCTGCCGGATCGCCTCCCCGACCCGCCCGGCGTCCTCGGGGTGGATGACGGCGGTGAAGTCCTCGATGCGCCCCTTGAAGTCCGCCGGCGAGATGCCGTGAATCGCGAAGACCTCCTCCGACCAGTTCAGGCGCTGCCTCGCGATGTCCCAGTCCCAGACGCCGCAGCGGCCGGCGTCGAGGGCCAGGCGCAGGCTCTCCTCGCTCCGCCGGGCCCCTTCCTCGGCCTGCCGGCGCTCGGCGAATACCGCGGCGAGGAGCATCGAGGTCACCACCGACACGGCCGTATAGCTGTAGAGATACATCAGCCGCTCCTCCACCGTGCCGAGCGCGAAGGGGGCCAAGCCCCTGGCCGTCGCCCAAAAGGCAATCACGACCGCCAGAAACGTCGCGATCGCCGCTCCCCGGGGACCGAACCGCAGGGCCGCCCAGACGAGGAACGGGAAGAGGGTGAAGGCGAGCGGCGGATGGAGGACCGGGTTGGCGCTCCAGGAGCTCAGCGTCAGCGCGCCGGCGAGGAACAGGCAGAACCCCAGCGCCGCCGCTTCGACGAGACGCTCCCGGCGCGCCGGCCGGAAAGGGCGCGCGAAGCCGGTCAGCAGCACCGGCGCCACCAGCAGGACGCCCATGGCGTCGCCCAGCCACCAGGAGAACGCGGACTGGAGCACGCGCGCCGAGGGCACCCGCCAGGCGAGGTTGAGGGCGGCGACCCCGACGACGGCGCTGATCAGCGGCGCGACCACCACCCCGAGCGTCAGCAGGGCGAGGATGTCGCGCACCCGCTTCAGGCGGTTGCGGAAGCCCAGCCGGCGCAGCAGCCACCCTCCCGCGAGCGCCCCCAGGGTATTGCCTGCCGCGATCACCGTCGCCGCGACCGGCGGCGTTCCGGTCGAGAAGCTCACCAGCAGTGAGCCGAGGAAGATGGCGGGCCACACCCAGGCGCCGCAGAGGAGCACGGCCGCCAGGGCGATCCCGGTGGGGGGCCAGAGCAGGGTCATCCTCTGCTGGACGAGCGGCACCAGCAGCCCGATCTTGCCGCCGGCGAAGCAGAGGGTGGCGATGAGGACGAGGACGGCCACGCGCTGACCGGGGCTCAGATCGCGAGCGCCGAACCGCGCGCCGTACAGGTCTTCATTCATGACGGTACAATCTCATCCATGCCCTACGCAGGGGAAGGGGGAGCTGCTGGCCCTGGAACGCCCCTGAGCCCCGCCTCATCACTTCGGCAGCCGCCGCCGCACACCCGCCAATAGCGACTCCACCTCCTCGATCCGGGCCAGCTTCGCCAGGATCAGGTAGGACAGTCCGTAGGTCCCCAGCACCAGAAGGGCCGTGAAGATGGGCCGGAGTGGCGGCAGCAGCCACCAGACCAGGGCTCCAGGCAGCGCCGCCGCGAGCGCCAGCAGCGCCATTCGGGCGTCTTCCCGCCAGGGGAGCTCGAAATCCGGCAGCCTTCTCCGTAGCGCGGCGCGGAGTTGGTAAAGCTCCATCCAGGCGCCGAAGCCGGAGGCGAGGGCGAGCCCGACAGAGCCCAGGTAGCGTGTCTGCCCGGGCAGCGGCCCGACCAGCGACGAGAGCTGGAAGCGGTCGAGGAAAAACATCAGGGGCACTGCCACCAGCACCGAGGTCCCCACCCGCATCGCCGCGATGCGGGCCGGCGAGCGGGTGTCGCCGAGGGCGTAGAAGGTGTTCTGCAGCAGGCGCGAGGTGGTGGTGGCGAGGATGCCCGTCGAGTAGCCGCAGAGCACCAGGTAGACCAGCCAGTTAGCCGCCAGGTTGAAGTTGCCTCCGCGGTAGAAGCCGATCACCAGGAAGCCGAAGGCGAGATAGCCGATCACGGTGGGGATGTTCAGGAAGGCGACGTAGCGCAGCGCGCGCCGGACGCGGGCGAGCAGCGCCGGCGCCATCCCCTCGCCGCGCAGGCGCGACATCTCCGGCAGCTCCGAGGCCGCCACCGAGATGCCGAAGAGGCTGATCGGCAACAGATAGAAAATCTGCGCGAAGCGGTCCGCCGAGGCGGCGCCGGTCGCCAGCAGGGTGGCGAGGAAGAGGTCGATAAAGCCGGCGACTTGCACCACCCCCCGGCCGGCCACCGCCGGCCACCACGCCGCCAGCGCCTGCCGCACCCCCGGCACGCTGAGCGAGAGCGACGGCCGGAAGCCGCGCAGGATGCCCAGTACCGTGGGGAGTTGTACGGCGAACTGCAGCAGGCCGCCCGCGAGGGCGCCCCAGCAGGCCACCTTGAAGAGCTGGACCTGTCCGGAGGCCCCGCGGGTGCCGGCGAGCCAGTGGCTGGCGATCAGCAACGCGGCGACGATCGCCGAGTTCCAGAGCACCGGCGCGAAGTACGGCAGGAAGAAGCGGCGATTGCTGTTGAGGATCGCCAGCGCCCAGACCGACAGCACGAGCAGGCCGGCCATCGGGAAGAGGATGCGAACGCCGGTCACCGTCAGGGCGAAGCGGTCCACAGCCATCGTGCCCGCGGCCACGGCGGCGGCGTCGTGCCGGAAGCCGGGCGCCAGCGCGAAGACGATCGGCTTGGCGAGCAGGATGCCGAGCAGGGCGAAAGCCGCCGCCGCCGCCGCCATCAGGCCGAAGATGGCGCCGGCGAACTTTCCCGCCTCCTCGTCCCTCCCCTCCTCCAGCAACCCGCTGTAGATGGGGATGAACGACGCCGAGAGCACCCCCTCTCCCAGCAGGTTCTGAATGATGTTGGGGACCCGCATGGCGGCGGTCAGCGCGTCCTGGTGGGGACCGACGCCGAGATAGCGGGCAAAGGCCCCCTCGCGCACGAACCCCATCAGCCGGCTAAGCACGATGCCGGCGAAAACGCTGGCCGCTCCCGCTCGCGAGCGGGGGCGGCGCAGCGGCGCCTGGGGCGGCTCCGACGGGGTCGGGTCGGCGCTCTCTATAGGCTCGCTCACCGCGGCAGGTCGTTCCAGTTCAACAGGGCGTTGTAGACGAACCGGAAGTCGGCGAGGTTCAGGTAACGGTGGAGCGGGTCGAAGGCGTAGAGGATCACCCGCCCCTTGCCGGTGGGGACATCGAGGATCGCCGGCTTGCCGTCGAGCTCCTCCTTCCCGCGGGCGAGCCCGGAGAGCACGAAACGGTCGTCCTTCTTCTCCGCTTTCGGCTTCGCCGCCGGAGCGGCCGCCGGAGCGTCGAGATCCTCCACCTCGATCCCGGAGGCGGAGCCCGGCTTTTTGTCCCCCTCCTCGTCCTCCTCCCCGTCGGGCTTCCTGGTGCCGAACTGCAGCACCACCCGGGCTCGATCCACCTTCGGCACGTCGAACACCGGGCCGTTGCCGCGGAAGACCTGGGTCAGCTCCTCGTAGCCGTAGACCAGCGGATGCTCCGGCCGCACCACCTTGACCCGCACCTCCGATCCCGGCGTATTGGCGCCCAGCCGCGTGCTGGAGACCCCGCGCACGATCCCGCCGTCGACCGGCAGCGTCCCGCCGCTGCCGAGCGCGATCAGCACGCCGCCGCCACGGACGAACTTGTCCAGATTGAGCAGCCCCTCGAAACCCATGCCGCCGGTGATGTCCTCCGAGCCGTCGGGGATCCCCTGGCTGGGGAACTCCGGGGTCTTGGTGTAGGCGAGCGGACCGTACTTGGGATCGATGCCGTGCACGAGATCGGAGAGCTCCCCGTAGGTCCTGGGGTAGAGGACGACGTCGAAACGCTCGGCGAGGTTCCCCCGCTTGAGGTCGTCGTCGTTGATCAGCGTGTAGGGGACCTTGGCGCGGTCGAGGGTGTAGCGCACCCAGCCGGCGTCCTGGGTGTCGATCCAGTTGTGGAGCACCGCCAGGCGCGGCAGGTCGACGAGATGGCGCCGGACCTCCGGCGCCGAGGCGACCGCCGCGAACGACAGGCCGGTCTGACGCGCGACCTCCCCCACCGCCTCGCGCGGCGCCTGGACGATCCAGCTCCCCGGCGGATAGGTGACGCCCCCGGCGGTGAAGGCGGCCTCCGCCACGTCCACTTGGTTGGTCCCCAGAATCACGCGTCCCGCCAGCAGCGCCGTCTGCCCGGTGTCGCGCAACAGGAAAAGCTCGCCGGCGCCGTCGATCCTGCCGGTGGGGACGACGTCGGCCGCCACCCGCTCCATGGCGCCGTCGAGGATCTTCTTGTCCGCCACCGCCTCCGCCTTGACGCCGTAGAGCAGCGGCCAGGTCCAGGCCACGTCGTCGTAGGGCGGGTTCGGCTCGTCCGCCGGGAACTTCTGCTCTTCGAGGAGGTCGTTGGCCATGCGGCCATAGGGCTGGTCCAGCCGCACCACGTAGGTCCCCGCGCCCCAAGTCCGGGCGCCGGCCTTCGCCTCGGCGGTCAGCCGGTGAACCTCGATCCGGTGCTGGCGGAGCTGGTTGACCAGATAGGCCAGCCGGGCCGGATCGCGCTGATCGGCCGGAAAGACCCAGGCGTAGGGGGCCGTGGTCTTCCCCTTCACGAGCGCGTGGTCCCCCTTGGTCCAGAAATCCTCGAGCAGCTCCTCGCGATGGAGGGCGGCGTACTCGAGGGCCGAGAGGGCCCCCGCCTCCATGTAGTTGGTGTTGTTGCGCAGCGACCAGCGGAGCTTCTTCGCCGGCGGCGCCGGGCGGTACCACTGAACGTCGGTCACCGGCCGGCCCGCGAACTTCGCCCGCGAGAGGTCGCGGTCGAAGGTGCCGGCCGAGCCGTTGCCGAAGGTCTCGTAGAAACGCCCTACCGAGTGATGGAGGTTGGCCACCGAGTTGAGATAGCCGGGCCACCAGCCGTCCCAGAAGGCCCAGGTGAAGATCCCCGGCAGACCCTGAGCGGAGAGGGCTCCGGCCTCGTGATAGCCGAATTGCGTCCACTCGCTGATCGTCACCGGATCGATCGCCCGGTTGTAGGGTCCGTAGCCGGTCATGATGTAGAGCAGCGGCAACGACTCGTGGAGGTCGTGCATCACCTGCGGATGGAACTCGTAGAAGGTCTCGTGGACGGCGCGGGTGAGCGCCTGGGTGACCTGCATGCCGTCGCGGTTGTTGTCGTGCAGCACGTAATGCCCCCAGTAGGGCGGGGACATGATCTCGTCGAGATCCTCGTAGGAGCCCTTGCGGTCGCGCAGGTGGCGGTAATACCAGTCGACCTGCCGGTCGCGGCCGTCCGGCTCGGTGACCGGGGTGATCATGACGATCGTGTTCTTGCGGATCGCCTGGATCTCCGGCTTCTCCGAGACCGCCAGCCGGTAGGCGAGCTCCATCAGCATCTCGGGGCTGCCGGTCTCGGTCGAGTGGAGGCCGCCGGTGAACCAGTAGAAGACCTTCCCCTCGGCGGCCAGCTTGCGGGCCTCCTCGCGCGGGGTGCGGCGGGGGTCGGCCAAGCGGGCGGTGACGTCCTTGTAGCGGTCGAGCGCCGCCAGGTTCTCAGGGTCCGAGACCAGGGCGACGATCATCTCGCGCCCCTCCTCGCTGGTGCCGATCACCTTGACCTGGACGCGGTCGGTCGCCCCGGCGAGGCGGCGGAAGTAGTCGTGAACGTCCTTGACGCGCGACAGCTCGTCCGGCGCGCCGGCGAGATGCCCCAGCGCCTTGGTGGGCGACGGCACCGTCTCCGAGTCCGGCACGTAGGCGACCGACTCGGGGAGGTACTCGGGAGCGGTCGTGTACTCCTTGATCTTCTCGACGCTCCCCGGTTCCGGTCGGTCGGGGGCCCAGGAGCCGGCGGCCGCGGGAGCCGCCATGGGAGCCGGGGGAGGCGTTTCCTGGGCGAAGACGGTGCTGGCGCAGAGAAGGGGGAGAAGGAAGATCACAGATCGGACGTTCACAGAGGGGTCTCCTTGGAAGGATTGCTACGATATCGGTTCCCGGACGGCGGGACAAGGCGGCTTGACGCTCTTGACTTGACACTCTTGACGGACCACACTCATCCCATGACGCGAGCCCACGCCGCCGCCAAAGCCTTCGAGGAAGCCCTGGAGGAGTTCTCCCTTCCCGAGGATGCTCCTGAGCTCAAAAATCCGGAAGCCCTGGGGAGGCGAGCCGCCTTGCTGGCCGTGGCGGAGGCTTCCTGGGGTCAGGTGCTCGGCCCCTTGCTGGATGTCGAGCAGGCCCAGACCCTTCTCAACGTAAAGAGTCGGCAGGCCGTCAGCGACCTCGCGAAGAGAGGCCGCCTGCTGGCACTCGGCGGTACCGGAGGACGCAAGCTCTACCCGGCGTTCCAGTTCGGCCCCAGCGGCCGCCCACATCCCGAGGTCGCGAAGGTCCTTTCCATCTTCGACGGAGTCGTGGAGACGCCCTATACGATCGCCTCCTGGTTTGTCAGCCCTCAGGATCTTCTGGAGGGAGAAAATCCAGCGGCTTGGCTCCGGTCTCGACGTGATCCGGAAATGGTTTTCGAAGCTGCGAGGCGTGCGGCAGACAAACTGGCCCACTGACCCCTGAGCCCTCTCTCCTCCCCTCCACCCGATCTCCGGCGGTTCCCTCGCCGCGATCTGCCAAGCGGATTTCCGCTTTTCCGGATCCACCTCGCCCGCTTCGGGCCCTGGTGGTTCTCACGGAGCGGCTACGGCCGTTTCGATCTCCGTGGGCCGGACGGGGTGGGTACCTGCTACCTCGCGGAACAGCCAGAGGGCTGTTTTCTAGAGGTCTTCAGGGAATTTTCCACCATTCCCGAGACAGAGGTACAGATCCGGAATCTTGCGAAGATCGAGATGGAACGCCCTCTCTCACTCGCGGACTGCACTACGGAAAGCGCGCGCGTCTGGGGCATCACGGCGGAGATCCATTCAAGCCCCGACTATAAGAAGACCCAGGATTGGGCGGCGGCGTTCGCCCGTGCGGGATTCGACGGGATCTGCTACCTCTTGCGACACGATCCGGCGCAGCGCCTGACAGGTATAGCGCTCTTCGGACCGGAAGGCTCACAGCCTGGTTTTCCCGTCGCTGCCAGCGAACCGATCGGAACCGACCTGCTCCAGCGTGTGGAGGATCGCTTCGGGATTCGTGTCAAGCAACCTCTCTGACCTACCGTAACCGCACCACCACCACCGTCATATCGTCCGCCTGTTCCTGGTCCCCCTTGAAGTTCGAGAGGTCGCCCAGGATGGCGTCGCGGACCTCGCGGGCGGTGCGGCTGGCGGCGGCACGGGCGACGGCCCGCTGGAGGCGCGCGTCGCCGTAATCCTGATCCTGGTCGTTGCGGGCCTCCACCAAGCCGTCGGTGTAGAAGATCAGCAGGTCCCCGGGCGCGATGGGGTGCTTGACCAGCTCGTAGCTGGCGTTCAGGAAGGTGCCGAGAGGGGGCGCCCCCTCCCCCACCTCAGCGAAGCGGCCGGAGCGCGGATCGTAATGGAGCATCGGCGGATGGCCCGCGGTCACCAGGGTCACCGAGCCCTCCTCCCGGTTGATCACGGCGCAGAGCAGGGTGACGTAGGTCCGCTTGTCCGTGGTCCGCCGGACCATGTGGTTCAGACGGTCGAAAACCCCGAGCGGCGAAGCGAGATCCTCCTCCAGCAGGTAGAGGCAGCTCCGCACCCCCGAGAGCAGCAGCCCGCTCGCGAGGCCGTGCCCGGCCACGTCGCCGATCACCAGGACGAGCTGGGAGTCACTCAGCTTGAAGTACTCGTAGTAGTCGCCACCCACCTCGGTCGCCGGGAGCGAGGCCGCGGCGAGGTCGATCCAGCTCAGTTGGGGCGCGGTCTGGGGGAGCATGCTGAGCTGGATCTTGCGCGCGTAGTCGATCTCCTCGCGCATCCGCAGCCGCTCGCGAGCTCGCGAGTACTCGCGGCGCCAGACGTTGAGGAACCGTTTGCGGTCGAGCTGGGAGATCCCCATGGCGGTCACCAGGCAGATCACGCTGATGATCGAGACCGCGATGACCGCGTCCTGGTCCGCTGGAACCGAGACCCGCCGCAGCCCCACCCATTCCAGGGGGAAGACCGCGGTCACCCAGAACACGGCGAACAGCATGAGGTGCTCGGAGACCCGCAGCCGGAAGGCCAGCAGCAGGAAGCAGACCAGGATGAACGGCACGTGCTCGCCGTTGTCGATGTAGCTGGTCGCGAGCTTGAGCACCACGATCTGGAAGAACAGGAAGACGAGCAGGATCTGGCGGAAGTTGCGGGCAAAGATCTCGCGGTCGCGCAGGATGAAGAGCGCCACGCAGGCCAGGGAGTCGGCGATGTAGATCGCGAGGCCGTAGCCGTCGTGCAGGGTCACCGAGGAGGCGATGCCGCCCAGGCAGAGGAGCGGCACCAGGGCCAGCAGCCAGCGGAAGGCGCGATAGTTGCGGGCGTCGAAGTGGCGCTGGACGGCGAGCGGCTCGGGCAGCAGCACGAGCTCGTCGAGGGTGGGGGCTTTCATGGCGGCGGATCTACTTGAAGAGCCAGCGGATCGCGCCGCTCAAGAGACCCGAGACGAGCTCCCCGGCCAGCGATCCCGAACGGCCGTGGCCGCCGAGCAGCAGACGCTCCGACTCCGCCTGATTCCACGGTTGGAGACTCTCCCCGAGCCTCTGCTGCCGCGTCTCGATCTGCTCCTGCTCCCGCTGGACCTTCTCGGCCCGCGCCTCGCCCCCCTCGCGGATCCAGCGCAGCAGGCGGTCCAGCTCATGGAGGTCGAACCAGATCCCGTGGCGGGCGCAGACGTCGACGATGACGCCGCTCTTCCTGCCGTAGTTGCGGCGGTTCATCAGCGCGCCGCAGGTCACGCAGGGACGATACTGGAGCGGCTGCGCTGGGGCCGCCTCCGCCTCGGCGGGACCGCCGCCGCCGAACCCCTCCGAGAGCTGGCCCGACCGCGCGCGATCGGCCATCACCTCGAAAATCTCCTTCTCGAGCCAGAGCCCGCCGCAGGCGGAGCACTCGAAGAGAGCCACGTTGGCCCGCCCCAGGCGGCGGCTGGACAGGGGGCGCCCGCCCTTGCAGGCGGGGCACCGGTAGCCGTCCTCGCCGGCCGCCGCCTGGGCGGCCAGGACCGGAGTGCCGCAGTGATGGCAGAAGCGGGCCCGGCCGCTCACCCGCGCCATGCAGCCGGGGCAGATGGTGTCGAGGTCGCGGTCGTGGAGGGTGAACTCCGCGGCGCAGAAACGGCAGGCCGCCGCCATCCCCTCCCGCGGCGCGCCGCAGGAGGAGCAGCGCACCACGGCCGCGTCGTGCGCGTCGGGCAGGGGCACGGTCACCGTGGCGCCGCAGGAGCACGGGAAGGCGGAGCCCACCGGACGCGCGGTGGCGTCGAACTGGCGATGGCAATCGGGGCAGGCGACGAGGAAACGCATGCGATCAGTCCCGCCTCACATCAATCAGTCCTGCCGCAGGGCGACCAGGGGATCGACGCGCGTGGCGCGCCGGGCCGGCAGGTAATTGGCCACCAGGGCCACCGCGGCAAGGCCCAGCGGCACGGCGACGAAGGTGAGCGGGTCGGTGGCGCTCAGGCCGTAGATCTGGCCGGCGAGGAAACGGCTGGCGAACCATGCCAGGACGAGGCCGAGCGCCAGTCCGATCAGCACCTGCGTCATCCCCTGCCGCACCACCAGCCCGAGGACCTGTTCGCGCCGAGCCCCCAGGGCCATGCGAATACCGAGCTCATGTGTCCGCTGAGTTACTGAATAGCTTACCACGCCATAGACCCCGACCAGGGCCAGCACCAGGGCGAGCCCGGCGAACAGGGCGAGCAGCACGGCCTTGAAACGGCTCTGCGCCAGCGAGGCCGACACCACGTCGCTCAGCGTCGCCACCTTGTCCAGCGGCAGATCCGGATCGAGCGCTCGCACCGCCTCCCGGATCGGCCCGGTCAGAGCGCCCGGGTCCCCCGCGCCGCGCACCACCAGCGTGGCGCTGCTGATCGGGTCCTGGAACTGGGGCCAGTAGGCCTCCGAGCCGGCCTCTTCGGCGAGAGCCTGGTGGCGGACGTCTCCGACCACTCCCACGACCGTGTACCAGCGCGCCTTCGGATCCTTGGTGTCGTCGAAGGTGATCCGTTTGCCCAGCGGGTCCTCGTTCGGCCAGACCTGGGCCGCCATGGTCTCGTTGACCAGGAGCACCGGCATCCCCGACTCGTTGTCCCGCTCGTCGAACATCCGCCCGCGGCGCAGGGGGATGCCGAGGGCCCGGAACGCGCCGGGGGTCGCCGTCCGCACGTTGGTGCTGGGCACCGCGCTGGGAGGGGGATCCGGCCGGCCCGCGACGGAGAAGGCGAGGATCATGTTGCCGCCGCCGAGCGGCAGGGGGAAGAGGAAACCGGCGTCCTCGACGCCGGGGAGGGCGCGCACGCGTTCCAGCAGTCCGCGATAGAAGACGATCTGGCGCTGCGGCTCCGGGTACTTCGCCTGCGGGAGCTCCAGCTTGACCGTCAGCACCCCCTGGGGACGGAAGCCGGGGTCCACCGCCTGCAGCCGCGCGAAGCTCTGGATCAGCAGTCCGGCCCCCACCAGCAGGACGAGGGTCAGCGCGACCTGGGCCAGCACCAGGGCATTGCGCACCAGCCGGCCGCGGACGCCCCCAGCCACCGCCCGCCCCCCCTGCTTGAGCGATTCGGAAAGGTGGCTTCCCACCCCCGCGAGAGCGGGCACCAGCCCGAAGAGCAGCCCGGTCGCCAGCGACACCGCGAAGGTGAACAGCAGGACGCCGCCGTCGAGGCGCACCTCCCGCGACCGCGGAATGCCGTCCGGGTTGAGCGCGATCAGCGCCTGGATCCCCCAGTGGGCGAGCAGCAGGCCCAGCGCTCCCCCGGCCAGGAACAGGACCAGCGTCTCGGTGAGCATCTGGCGCAGCAGACGCACCCGGTCGGCGCCGAGAGCCGCCCGCAGCGCGATCTCCCGTTCCCGGGCCGCCACCCGGGCCAGCAGGAGGTTCGCCACGTCCGCGCAGGCGATCAACAGGACGAAGCTGACGAAGACGAGCAGGATCAGGAGAGCCGTCCGGATCTTTTCGACCTGGAGCTCCGCGAGGGGGATCAGCAGGGTGCCCCAGCCGGTGTTGGTGTCCGGATACTGCCGTTCGAGCCGCCCGGCGACCGCCGCCATCTCCGTCCCCGCCTGCTTCAGGCTGATCCCCGGCTTCAGGCGGCCCAGGACCAGGAGGTAATGGGCGCCGCGGCCCTCTTTCGCGGCGTCCACCGCCAGCGGCAGCCAGATCTCGCTCTTGGACGGCAGCTCCACCCCGGGGGGCGCCACGCCGATCACCGTGCGGGCTTCGCCATCCAGCGTCACGGCGCGCCCGACGATCCCCGGATCGGCGCCGAAACGCCGCCGCCAGAGCCCCTCGGAGAGCACCACCACCCGTTCGCCGCCCACCCGGTCCTCGCCGGGGTTGAATCCCCGCCCGAGGAGAGGCTCCATCTTCAGGGTACGGAAGAAGTCCGCCGACACCCGGGCACCCTGGAGGGCCTCGGGGCGGTCCCCCGCCGTCAGGTTGAAACGTCCAGGACTGAGCGCCACGAGCCCCTCGAACGACCGGCTCTCGCGCCGCCAGTCCTCGAAATCAGGCACCGAGACGCTGAAGCGCGGAAATCCGGCCTCGGGGTTCTTCGTCATCACGACGACCAACTGGTCCGGCTGCGGATAGGGCAGCGGCTTCAGCAGCACGCCGTTGACGACGCTGAAGATCGCGCTGTTGGCGCCGATCCCGAGCGCCAGCGCGAGCAGGGCGGCCAGGGTCGTCCCGGGGCTCTTGGCCAGGGTGCGCAGCCCGAAACGGATGTCCTTCCAGAAACTGCTCAAGAGAAACCTCCGGGAGTCTGTACCACTCCCGGAATCCTATCGCGTTCGGGGGCTCAGGAGAGCAGCGCTTCCCCCGCCGGCTCGCGCAGGTTGTAGCGCGAGCTCATCACCCGCCCGTAGGCGCCGGCGTTGGCGATCAGGATCACGTCCCCCTCGGCGGTGGGCGGCAGGCGGCGCGAACGGCCGAGGATGTCGCCGGTCTCGCAGATCGGGCCCACGACGTGGGCGATCCAGGTGGCCGGCTCGCCGAGCCGCGAGAGGTTGACCAGCGGATGGTAGGCGCCGTAGAGCGCCGGCCGGATCAGCGAGTTCATCCCGGTCTCCAGGCCGATGTAGATCACCTCCCCCTTGTGCTTGACCTGCGTTACCCGCGCCAGCAGCACCCCGGCGGTGGCCACCAGGAAGCGCCCCGGCTCGAGCCAGAGCTCGAAGCGGGGGTTGGCGGCCTGGAATTGCCGCAACTGCTCGCCCAGGGCGTCGAGATCGAGCGGGCTCTGCTCCGGCTGCTCCGGCACCCCCAGGCCGCCGCCGAGATCGAGCACCCGCACGCCCGGGAAGCGCTCGGCGGCCTCGGCCAGGAAGAGCGCCACCTCGCTCCAGGCCTCGGGAGTGCGGATACCGCTGCCGGCATGGGCGTGGAGACCGACGACGCGGGCGCCGCAGGCGTCGAGCAGCGCGCGGGCCTCCGCCATCTGCTCCGGCGCCAGGCCGAACTTGGACTGCGCCCCGGCGGTGCGGACGTGGGCGTGATGCCCCCTCCCCCGCCCCGGATCGAGCCGCAGGAAGACCTCGCGGCCGCGGAAGACCTCCGGCCACTCGCGCAGTGGATGGACGTTGTCCACGGTCACCCGCGCCCCCGACTCGAAGCCCCGCCGGTACTCCTCGCGCGGCGCGAAGTTGGGAGTGAAGAGGAGCCGCGCGGCGTCGAGCTCGGGGAAGAGGGCCAGCACGTGGTCCAGCTCGGCGGCCGAGACACACTCGAAGCCGATTCCGGCGTCATGGAGGACCCGCAGCACGCCGGGATGGCAGTTCGCCTTGACCGAGTAGAAGACCCGGGCCACGGCGTCGAGCGCCCGCAGCGACTCCGCGGCGGAGCGCAGGGTCGCCGCGTCGTAGGCGTAGACCGGCCCCTGCCCGGCCGCGAGCTCCAGCAGCTCGCTCCGGCGGGCGTGCCACCACGTATGGGGATAGACCGGGGCCTCTTCCGCAACGCCCCCGGAGAGCTCGCTCCAGGTGGGGCCGAACAGCGCGCTCTCCCCCTTCCGCGCGAACAGCAGCCCGTGGAGCTGGCGGATCAGCCGCTCGCTCTGCTCCTCATCGACCATGAAGGTGAGGTTGAGATCGCTCGCCGACTGGGTCAGCAGGTGGACCTTGAACTCCTCGAAGGCCTCCATCACCGGCCCCAGCTCATGGAGGATGGCGCGGATCCCCCGCCCCACCAGCGACAGCGAGGCCGTCGGCGCAATCACGCGCGGCTCGCAGAAGAGCGCGAGGTCGGCCAGCAGGCGGGAGATCACCGGCTCGTCGAGCAGGTTGGCGCCGGGGTCGAGCGAGACCGTGACGTTGGTCTCCGAGGTCGAGACCGAATCGATCGACAGGCCGTGTTTGGCGAAGACGGTGAAGGCGCGGGCGAGGAAGCCGACCTCCTGCCACATGCCGACCGTATCCATGGAGACCAGCGTGATGCCGCCGCGCGAGGAGATTGCCTTGACCTGCGGTCCGCCCGCCGCGCCGACGGCGGAGATCACAGTCCCCGGCGCGTCCGGCCGGTCGGTCGAGAGGACGTGGAGCGGGATGCCGTGCCGGCGCAGCGGCGGGATCGAGCGCGGATGGAGCACCTTGGCCCCCATGCTGGCGATCTCCTGCGCCTCGTCGTAGTCGAGGGCGCGCAGCAGCCGGGCCGAGGGGAGGAGCGCCGGGTTGGCCGTGAACAGGCCGGGCACGTCGGTCCAGATCTCGCAGCGCGCGGCGCCCAGGCGGGCGGCGAAGTAGGCGGCTGAGGTGTCCGAGCCGCCGCGGCCGAGGAGCACCGTCTGCCCCTCGCGGTTGCGGGCGATGAACCCCTGGGTGATCACCGCCCGGGCCGGCGTCTCGCCGAGATGGGCGATCAGCGCCTCGTCACGCTCGAAGTCGCAGGTGGCCGAGAGGTAGGCGCGCGGACTGGGGGCCGGCGGCTCCTCGCGGGCCACCAGCGAGGTCCGGGCGTCGTGCCAGGCGGTCGCGATCCCCCGCGATTCCAGGAAAGCGGCGCCGAGACGGGTGGACAGCAGCTCGCCGAAGGCCAGCACCCGCGCCTTGAGAGCGGGCCCCGCCTCGCGCAGGAGGGAGGCGGCGAGGGCGAGACGGGAGAGCTCCTCGAAGTCGGACCGCAGCAGCTCGGCAGCGGCGACCCCGAGCCCCGCCCCCAGCTCAAGGTGACGCTCCTCGATCGCCGCCAGCGGCTCCTCGTGACCCCCTCCCATATCGGCGACGGCGGAGGCGAGGAGCGCTTCGAGCCGGTCGGAGACACCTGAAAGGGCCGAGCAGACGACGAGGGGGCGCAGCCCCTCGCCGATCCGCCGGTGGACGAGATCGGCGATCGTCGCCCAGCGCTCCGGCGTCGAGACGCTGGTGCCGCCGAACTTGAGGACCACCCAGGAGGGAGCCACTACCCCTTCGCGGCCTGGATCGCCTCGGTCAACGCCGGCAGCACCTCGTGGAGATCGCCGACGATGCCGTAGTCGGCGATGGTGAAGATCGGCGCGCCGGGGTCCTTGTTGATCGCCACGATCACCGTCGAGCCCTTCATGCCGACCAGGTGCTGGATGGCGCCGGAGATGCCGGCCGCGATGTAGAGCTTGGGGGCGACCGTCTGTCCCGAGGAGCCGATCTGGCGGTCGCGCGGCAGCCAGCCGTTGTCGATCACCGGCCGGCTGGCGCCGATCTCGGCCCCGAGTGCCTTGGCGAGGTTCTCGACCGGGCCCATCTTGTCCGCCCCGCCGACGCCGCGGCCGACGGCGACGATGATCCCCGCCTTGGTGAGGTCGACCGTGTCGCCACCCACCTCCTCGTAGCCGAGGATCTCGCGGTCCGGCTTGACGCCCGAGAGGTCGACGTCGAGCGGCTTGACCTCGGCCTCGCCCGCCTCGCCAAGACGGGCGGCGCCGTCCACCTGGAAGGCGCCGGACTGCACCGAGACCAGCACCGTCCCCTCACCTCTAACGCGCACCTTCGACTGCAGCTTGCCGCCCATCACCGGGCGGGTCCAGACCAAGCCGCCGTCCGCCGACTGGAAAGCGGTCACCTCCGGCAGCAGCCCAGCGCCGATCGTCTCCGCCAGGCGGGGCATGTAGTCGACCGTCTGGTAGGTGTGCGGGAAGACCACGAAGGCCGGCGCCGCGGCCTGGATCGCGGGTCTCAGCGCGCCGATGTAGGAGCCGGGGGTGTAGACTCGGAGGGCGTCGTGGTCCGCCACGTGGACGGCGGCGAGGTCGAATCTGGCCACCTCGGCCGCCGCGAGACCGACGCCGGCGCCGAGCAGCACGGCCTCGGCCTTGCCGCCGAGCTCCGCCGCCAGCTTCTGCGCCGCGGCCACCGCTTCCCAGGAGATGCGGGGGAACTGCCCCTCGCGATGTTGCAGGACGACCCAGACAAGATTCGCCATCAGAGCACCCTCGCTTCCTTCTGCAGTTTCTCGACCAGCTTCGCCGCCGCGGCTTTGGCGTCACCCTCCAGCATCTGAGCCCCCTTGCCCGACTCCGGGAAGCTGACCGAGACGATCTCCAGCCGCGAGCCCGCCGCTCCCACCTTCCCGGCGTCGAGCCCGAGGTCGGCCGGCGAGGCGGTGGCGATCTCCTTCTTCTTGGCGGCCATGATCCCCTTGAGCGAGGCGTAGCGCGGGTGGTTGATCCCCGCCTGGATCTCCAGCACGGCGGGCAGGCGGACGCGCGACACCTCGTTGACACCGCTCTCCATCTCGCGGGTCACCTTGGCGCTCGTATTGCTGTCCTCGATCTCGACCCCCATCACCAGCCAGACGTGAGGCCAGCCGAGGCGGCCGGCGACCACCGAGCCGGTGCCGCCGTAGCCGACGTCGTCCGACTGCGAGCCGGTGAGCACCAGGTCGAAGGCGTCGCGGGAGATGGCGGCCGCGAGCGCGCGGCCGGTCGCCAGGGCGTCGCCGCCGGCGAACGCGGGGTCCGAGAGATGGACGGCGCGCGCCGCTCCCACCGCCAGGGCCTTGCGCAGGGCCTCCTTGACCCGCTCGGGACCGAGGCTGAAGACGACGACCTCGCCGCCGGTCTTCTCTGCGATGCGGAGCCCCTCCTCGAGGGCGTACTCGTCGCTCTCGTTGATCACGAACGGCAGGTCCTCCTCCTCCACCCACCGCCCGTCGCGGCTGACGCGCAGCCGCGCCTCGGTGTTGGGGACCTGCTTGATACATACGGCGATCTTCATGGGATCTCCCTTGATGCTTGGTTCTAGAGGGGGATTCCTGTGGTTCTTCGTAGGGGCGGGGCTTGTCCCCGCCCTTATCCCCCACCCGGGCGGGGACAAGCCCCGCCCCTACGGAAACAGCCTATACCGCCTTTGCCCGCCCGTTCAAAAGGCGGCGCAGCAGCGGCGGAGCCGGGTTGAAGGCCCACACGCGGTCGTCGAACCGGAGCGTGGGCACGACCCGCCGGCCGCCGCTGCGCTCGAGCACCATCGCCTCGGCGGCCGGGTCCTCGTCGATGTCCACCTCGGCGAACGGGGCCTCGGCCTCCTCCAGCACACGCTTGGCGCGCCGGCAGTCCGGGCACCAGGAGGAGCTGTAGACGACCACGCCGCCGGCGTGGATCCCCTCGCCGGTCGCCAGCTTGACCGTCTCCGCGGCCGAGAGGCGGACGCCGACGATGCGGATCTTGCCGTCCGGCTCGGTGAGAAGCACGGCCGGCAGGTCGTCGGGCGAGAGCCCCAGCCGGGCGAGGCGGCCGGCGGCCTCGGGATCGGCGGCCAGATCGACGCGGTCCCCGCACTCGGCGGGGGGCGCGGGCTGGCGGGTTGAATCGTAATAGACGTGACAGTCCAGATGGCTCATAGGTTTGGTCCCGGGACCCTCACCGCGGAGCCATTGACGGCTACCGCGGCGGCGGTCGTGAGGAAGTGGATGACCGACGCGACATCCTCGGTCTTTGCCCATTGGGAAGGATCGGCGTCAGGCATCGCCGTCCGGTTCGCGGGGGTGTCCATGGTGCCGGGGAGCACGGCGTTGGCCCGTCCTCCGAACGGCGCCATCTCGCGCGCCAGCGACTCGACCATGCGCAACACCCCGGCCTTGGTGGCGGCGTACCCTCCAACCCCGGCCTCTCCCAGGAGAGCCGCCGGAGCCGACACCGCGACCACCACGCCGCCGCCCGCCCGCTCGAACCGGCGGGCGCACTCGCGGAAGACGCGGAACGTGGTGTCGAGATTGAGCTTGAACAGATAGGACCAGTCGGCGTCCGAGAGGTCGGCGAGGCGCGACCAGCGGAAGCCGCCGACCAGATGGACCACGGCCCGGGGCACCCCCGCGCCGCTCTCCTCCTCGTCGAACAGCCGCTCCACCTCGGGGGTGGACGACAGGTCCGCGCGCCGCGCGGTCAGCACGTCCGCGGATCCCAGCGGCGTCAGCTCTGCCAGGGCGGCTTCGGTCGCTCCAACGGCGAGGACACTGTCGCCAGCCGCCAGGAACCGCTCCACCACGCTCCGCCCGAGGGCGCCCGAAGCGCCGGTGATGAGAACTCGACCGCTCATGCTCTCTCCAGGGTTGGGTACGGCAAGGGCACGGCCCCCGCCCAGCCCTATGAGTGCCGGGAGGGACCGCGAGCGAGACTATCATGGTCGAGGCAGGAGAGTGGGCGGGTTGACGGGAGGCGTGCGGAGACGTAAAATCGCGTCATGACGAAACGCGTTATCCTGCCTCCACTCAAGAAGGGCTCACGGACCCCCGAGGAGATCCGCGAGGCGGTGAGGGTCGTGATGACAACCCGGGATGCAGCGACCTGGCAGAAGGTACAGCGGTTCGATCCGGACCCCATCGTGATCGTCGCGGACCCGCCTTCAGGCACGCGTGAAGACCGTTAACCAATCCCTCTATCCCCTTTTCCCTTGTCCGAACCAGGTTCGCGTCCCACTGGGACTGCCTATCGTCAGAGCGTTTTCATCAACTGCCCTTTCGACCTTCAGTACCAGCCCCTCTTCGAAGCCATCGTCTTCGCGGTTTCCGACTGCGGATTTCAACCTCGTAGCGCATTGGAAATTGATGACGGAAGCCAGATCAGGATTCAGAACATCTTCAGCATCATCTCCGGCTGCAAGTTCGGTATCCACGATATCTCGAAGACGGAACTAGACGCGGTCAACCAGCTTCCGCGGTTCAACATGCCCCTGGAACTGGGCGTTTTTCTCGGCGCCAAGAGATACGGACAGGGCGGACAGAAAGAAAAGATCTGCCTGATCCTGGACCGAGCCAGCTACCGGTACCAGAAGTTCCTCTCGGATATCGCTGGACAGGACATCCGTGCTCACGGAGATGACCCTAGAATGGCGATTTCCCTTGTAAGGAACTGGCTTCGCAATGCCTCGCCGCTGATCACCATGCCGGGGGGTGAAGCGATCGGTGACCGTTACCATGAGTTTCGTAACGCGCTCCCCTCCCTCTGCCGTACCCTGAAACTCTCGACGCTCGAGCTGACCTTTACCGACTACAGGTGGCTCATCGCTGCATGGCTCGATCAGAATCCTTAATTCTCTAGAAGTTGGGCCAAACCCCCGGCCGGGCTACAATCCCCCGGCCATGCCGTCCCGCCGCATCTTCCCGCCCGAGCCCGCCGTCACCGGGGAGACCCGCATACAGCGCTGGCGGCGCAAGCGGCGCACCTACGTCCTGCGCTGGTTCGACCGCGCGATCCTCTCCCTCTACCGGATGATCCACTGGCTCGACCGCAAGGCTCCCGTCGAGAGGCGCTACTTCCGGGTGGCGATCTTCGGCTCCAGCCGCATCCAGCCGGAGGACGAGACCTATGCCCAGGTGCGCGAGCTCGCCCGCCAGCTCTCCTACATGGGGTGCGACATCGTCACCGGCGGCGGCCCCGGCCTGATGCGGGCGGCCAACGAGGGGGCCCGGGCCGGCGCCTACCACTACAAGACCCGCTCCTTCGGGCTCACCATCCTCCTGCCCATGGAGGAGCAGCCCAATCCCTTCATCGACGAGGTGGCCCAGCACTCGATGTTCTTCTCCCGCCTCCACCAGTTCATCCGCCTCTCGCACGCCTACATCGTGATGGACGGCGGCATCGGCACCACCCTGGAGGCGATGATGGTCTGGCAGCTCCTGCAGGTGCGGCTGATGAGCGGCCGGACGCTCATCTTCGTGGGGCCGATGTGGCGGGGCTTGCGGAGCTGGATCGAGCGCGAGATCATCGGACGCGGACTCGCCTCGCCGCCGGATCTCGACCTCGCCGTCTGGGTGGATACCGTCGACGAAGCCCTGGAGGTGGTGACGCGCGCGCTCGCGGATTTCCTCCGCCAGCACAAGGTGATCCTCCCGCCGGCGCTGGAAGAGCCGCCCGGAGGGGCCCCCGTGATCCCGGTCGGCCCCGAGGTCGAGTGAGCTTGGCGACCCGCGGTTTCAACTCTCCGACCCACGGTCCGAGGACTCCGACCCGTGGGTTCAAGATCCCGACCCGCGGGTCCGACTCTCCGACCCATGGATCCAGCACTCCGACCCACGGGTCCACTTCTCCGGACCACGGGTCCAAGACTCCGACCCCCGGGTCCGACTCTCCGGACCGCGGGTCCGCCCCTCCGACCCACGGGTCCGGCTTTCCAATTCACGGGTCCGACTCCGCGGACCACGGGTCCGGCGCTGCAAACCGCGGGTCCGGCCGCGGCTCCGAATTCGCGCCCGGCACATCCTTTGCTCATGCCGAGGTGACATGGTACGTTCCGGCCGCGTAGCGCGTAGAAGGGTGAAAGGGGACGCATGCTCTCAATGGCTCTGATCTTTTTCCAGGCCGGTCCCGCGGGGTCTGGCATGTTCCGCTTCTTTCTGCAGGCGGGGCCGATGGCGAAGTTCATCCTCGCCCTGCTCGTGCTGTTCTCGATCGGCTCCTGGGCGATCATCTTCGGCAAGCTGGTGCAGTTCCGCCGCGCCGACCGCCAGAGCGAGAAGTTCCTCGAGACCTTCCACCGCAGCCAGCGGTTCAGCGAGGTCAACGCCCAGTCCAGCAAGCTCAGCGCCTCGCCGCTGGTGGGGATCTTCCAGGCCGGTTATGCCGAGATCGACGCCCAGATCAAGAACGCCCCGGACCCGGAGCGGCCCGGCGAGAAGCGGGCCTACCGCATCAGCTCGGTCCCCGCTCTGGAGCGGACGCTGACGCGGGCGGTCAACGGCGAGCTCCAGGGGGTCACTCGCTGGCTGGGTTTCCTTGCCACCACCGCCTCCGCGACGCCGTTCATCGGCCTTTTTGGCACGGTGTGGGGGATCATGCAGGCCTTCAACGACATCGGCCTCCAGGGCTCGACCTCGATCGTGGCGGTGGCGCCGGGCATTGCCGAGGCGCTGATCAACACCGCGGCCGGCCTCGCCGCGGCCATCCCGGCCCTGATCAGCTACAACTACTTCTCCCAGTACTCCCGCCGGCTGCGGATGCGCATGGAAGACTTCTCCCTGGAGTTCCTGAACCTCGCGGAGCGGAACTTCACGTAGGCCCGGTGTCTTTTCCCCGGGTCGCGGTGTCTAAGAGGTAGGAAGACGATGGCATTCAATTTTGGCAGCGGCGGCGACGACGAACCGGTCCTCGCCGACATCAACGTCACCCCGCTGGTGGACGTGATGCTGGTGCTTCTGATCATCTTCATGATCGCCGCCCCCATGCTGCACCAGGGGGTCGAGGTCGCCCTGCCGAAGGCGAACGCCCCCAACCTGCCTTTGCGGGTGCAGGACCCGCTGGTGGTCTCGATCGACCGCAACGGCCGCATCTACCTGCGGGAGTCGGCGGTGGAGAGCGACGAGCTGGTCGCCCGCATCAAGGCCCAGATCTCCGCGCGCGGCGACGATACGGTGTTCCTCAAGGGGGACCGCGACGTCCCCTACGGCAAGGTCATCGAGGTGCTCGACATTCTCCACCAGGGGGGCATCGTGCACGTGGGCATGGTCACGGATCGCCGGACGGAAAGGGGACGGCGCGCGTCGTGAGCCTGGCGGTCGACCGCATCCTCGAGCGGCGATCGCGGCGCGAGGGTCGCCGGCCGGAGGCGATGAGCCTCGCCGCCGCCGCGGTTCTCCACCTGGCCGTGGTGGCGCTGGTCCTGCTGCTGCCGCGCCTCAACCCTCCTCCCCCACCCCTGGCGTTCGTGCCGGTGCAGATCGTCCCCGCCCAGGCGCTGGGGGTCCGCAAGCCGGCGAGCCGGCCCAAGGCCGAGAAGCCCGCGCCGCCCAAACCGGAGCCGGCCGAAGAGGAGCCGGAGCCCCCGGCGCCCGAGCCGCCGAAGCCGAAGCCGGAACCCAAGCCGGAGCCCCCCGAGCCGAAGCCGGTCCGCGAGGACGTGCCGGTGCTCCCCGACAAGCCGGTCAAGAAGCCCGAGAAGCCGAAGCCGGCCGACACCAGCGAGCTCCCCAGACCGGCGGCGCCGGCCAGCAAGAAACCGGCCGTCCCCAAGCCGCCGGCGAGCGGCGGCACCGGCAACAACCCCGCCGGCACCACGCCCAAGGGGGACGACAACGGCGAGGCCGGCCGGCGCGGCGCGCCCGACGCCAACCCGCTCGGCACCTCCTCGTTCGGCTCGCAGATCGCCGGGCTGGACAACCCGGACTTCAAGTTCGGCTACTACATCGACCAGCTCCTGGGGGCGATCGACTCGAAATGGGTGCGGCCGCCGCTCGGCAACGAGGTCAAGGCGACAATCTCCTTCCGCATTCAGCGGGACGGCAGCATCACCGATCTCCAGGTAGCCCAATCCTCGGGCTACAATTCCTTCGATCTCGCGGCGTTGCGCGCGGTCCAGAACGCGTCCCCCTTCCCGCCCCTGCCGCGGGCGTATCGCAACGATTCCCTGGGAGTCAACCTGATCGTCCGCTGAGGTGACATGAAACCGAGATTCGCTATCCTGACCGTTCTTCTTTCCTGCCTGCTCCTCGCCGGGCTGGTGCTCTCCGCCCAACAGACGCCACCGCCGCAGGAGCTGCAGCCCGGGCAACCGCCGGGGCAGGTCACGATCACGCTCGACCGCGGCGGCGCGCAGCCACGCAAGATCAAGCTCGCCTTCCCCGCCTTCCGCAGCCTGGGACAGCTCACCGGCGCCGGCGGCGCGGTCCGCGAGCTCGAAGAGACGGTGCGGCGCGACCTCGACGTCTCGGGCTACTTCGAGATTCAGGGGCCGGACGCGCTCTCCGGGCTCTCGCTCACCGGCGACGTGCAGAAGGACCTCGTGGCCTACCGCTCGACCGGCAACGAGGTGCTGCTGCTCGGCGACCTGCGGGTGGAAGGGGAAAAGCTGGTCTTCGAGGGGCGGGTGCTCGACCTCGGCAGCGGCCAGGCGGTGCTCGCCAAGCGCTACAGCGGCCCCTTCTCGGTCAGCCGGCGGATGGCCCATACCTTCGCCGACGAGGTGATCCGCTTCCTGGTCGGCAAGAAGGGGATCGCCCTCTCCGAGATCGCCTATACCTCGGACCGCGGCGGCAGCAAAGAGATCTACGTCATGGACTACGATGGGGAGAACCCGCGCAAGATCACCGGCCACCGCTCGACCTCGATGTCCCCGGCGTGGAGCCCGAACGGCGGGTCGATCGCCTACACCTCCTTCTTCAACGGCGGGCCGGGCCTTTATCTCGCCGACCTCGGGAGCGGCCGCAAGCGCCCGATCATCACCTCCGGCTCGCTCAACACCAGCCCAAGCTTCGCGCCCGACGGCGGCCGCGTCGCGTTCGCGCGCTCCTTCGACGGCAACGTCGAGATCGTCGTCACCGATCTCAGCGGCGGCAACCTGCGCCGGCTGACCAACTCGAACGCCATCGAGACCAATCCGGCCTGGAGCCCCAAGGGAGGGGAGATCGCCTTCACCTCCAGCCGGGCCGGCAATCCGCACATCTACCTGATGGACTCCGAGGGGGCCAACCAGCGGCGCATCACCTACGACGGCACCTACAACGACGGCGCGTCCTGGAACCCGGAAGGGGACCTGATCGCCTACACCAGCCGGCGCGACGGGCAGTTCCAGATCGCGGTGACCAACGTGGTGACCCTGGAGAGCCGGGTGCTCACCTCCGGCCCCGGCGAGAACCAGTCGCCGACCTTTTCGCCGGACGGCCGCAAGATCGCCTTCACCTCCAGCCGCGGCGGCGGCAAGCAGATCTACGTCATGGACCTCGACGGCGGCAACGTCCGCCAGCTCACGACCGAGGGGAGCAACGATCTCGCCGATTGGTCGCGGAGCGTGCCAGAGAGGTAAACGTTTGATAGAGTTGAGAGACGACGTATTCCGAGCTGTACCGACCAGCGTTTTGAACGAGGAGAGATCATGAACCGAAAGTGGATGATATGGATGGTGATGGCGACCCTTCTGACCTTCCTGTATGGATGCCCGAAGAAGAAGCCCGCCACCCCGCCGTCCGACCTGAACGTGGAGACCACCACCGTGCCGGCCTCCCCCAGCACCCCGCCGCCGGCTCAGGACGTGCAGCAGCCGGCGACCCCCGAGGTGAACGACCAGACGGAGGATCTGCTGAAGTCGGCGGATCTCCAGGTGGTCAACGACGAGCTCAAGCGGCGCGGCTTCAGCCCGGACATCTACTTCGACTACGACGAGGCCACCCTGAGCGACGACACCCGGGACAAGCTGTCGCGCAACGCCGACCTGCTGAAGAGCCAGGCGCAGTTCTCGATGACCCTCGAGGGGCACGCCGACTCGCGGGGCACCAACGAGTACAACCTGGCCCTCGGCGAGCGCCGCGCCAACGCGGTCAAGCAGTACCTGGGATCGCTTGGCGTGGGCGCCGACCGCATGCGCACCCTCTCCTACGGCAAGGAGCGCCCCGTCTGCACCGAGGAGGTCGAGAGCTGCTGGTCGCAGAACCGCCGCGTCCACATGATCATCACCGGGCGCTCGAACGTCGGTTGAGCGGGCTGTCATGAAGCACCACCGCGCTCTTCCCCTCGCCGTTTGCCTCGTGGCGGCGCTGGCCGCCACGGGGTGCGTCTCGACCCAGGACATCGAGGGCCTACAGTCGCAGCTCTCCGACATCCAGCGGCAGATGCTGCAGCTCCAGAAGCAGGCCCAGGAGGCCCCGAGCAAGCAGGAGGTCGCAACCCTCGGCAGCAACGTCGGCCAGCAGATGCAGGGCCTGCTCAGGACCGAGGCCGACATGCAGGTCAAGCTGCAGGACCTCGGCGGCCAGATCGAGGCTCTGCAGGCCAAGCTCGAGGACACCAACTACCGCCTCTCGCAGCTCTCGCAGCAGATCGCGACGACCAACCAGGAGCTCAAGAGCTTCCGCAACCAGCCCGCGGCCCCGCAGGCCGCGCCGGCTGACGACGGCGCCCCGCCACCGCAGTCCCCGCCGCCGGCACAGCCGCCGGTGCCAAGCGGCGGCGGCGGCGCCGGGATCGATCCCAAGAGCCTCTACGACGCGGCCTACAACGATTACCTGAAGGGGAACTTCGACCTCGGGGTGCGCGAGTTCCAGGAGTACCTGGCGAACTTCCCCGCCACCGACCTCTCCGACAACGCGGCCTACTGGATCGCCGAGTCCTACTACCGGCAGCGGCGCTTCCGGCAGGCGATCGACCAGTTCGACGTCGTGCTGAACCGCTATCCCAAGGGGGACAAGGTGCCGAGCGCCCTGCTCAAGAAGGGGTACTCGCTCCTCGAGCTCGGCCAGCGCCCGCAGGGTGTGGTCCAGCTCCAGCACGTCATCCGCCAGTACCCCACGAGCGACGAGGCCAACCTCGCGCGGCAGCGGCTGCGCGAGGTCGGGGTCGACGCCGGTTAAATACCGGTTAGTTGACAGGCCCGGAGGCAGATGCTATAAAGCTTTGTCGCACTTCGGTGCGACTTCGTGTTTCACGGGAACTCTTTCCCTCCGACAACCGAAACCCAAGCGAGAGCGACGAAGGAAATATGGCGAATACCAAGTCGGCTGAGAAGCGCATCCGTCAGAACGTTCAGGCCCGGGAGCGCAACCGCGCGCACCGTTCGACCCTGCGCACCGCGATCAAGAAGCTCCGCACCGCCGTCGCGAGCGGCGATGCCACCCGCGCGCAGGCGCTCCTGCCGGAGACGCTGGGCATCATCGACAAGACGGCCCAGAAGAAGGTCATCCACTCGAACACCGCCTCGCGCTACAAGTCCCGCCTGGCCCTGAAAGTCGCCGCCCTCGGCAAGTAGGGCGGTCGTTCATGAAAAAGCCCCGAAGGGGCGACACCCAACGTTGAGTGTCGCCCCTTCGGGGCTTTGAGCTTTCAGGGCAACTCCTAGAAACCTTCGAGCAGGTCCGTCACCAGCGTCTCGGCGAAGCGCTTCGAGGCGCGGTCGATCGTCTCGTTCTCACGGTCGAAAAAATCGGCGGCGGTGGGGTCGAGAGGATAGTTCTCGCGGAAGGTGTAGCGGTCGCTCTTCCAGATCACCTTCCCCTCCGTCCCCACCCGCTTGAAGGTGATCTGGGCGGTGATCGCGATCTCGTACTCGTTGGCGCGGCCGGTGGCGTCGAAGGTGACCGGAGTCACCGCGAAGCCGGTCACCGCGCCGACGATCTCGGCGTTGGCCTGCGCTTCGCTGGCCACGATCGAGAAGCGCTGGCGGGTCACCAACTCGGTGGCGATCGCCTGGGTGAGCGACTGCTCCACCTGCTGGCGCTGGGTCTGGTTGACCAGCGGCTGGAGATAGACCGCCTTGACGTCCGCCGGCACGTTGCTGCTGCGCCCTACCAGGGCGTAGCCGCAGCCGGAGAGGGCGAGCAGCAGGGCCGCGAGCGACCCGGATAGCAACGCTTTTTTCATCCAAATTACTTTCATGCGGTCTTCCTCGTCACCAGGTTCATCAGCCGCCCCGGAACCAGGACGGCCTTGGCCACCTCCCGCCCCGCCAGGTGCTCCTGCACCTTCGGGCTGGCGAGAACTATGGCGCGCACCTCTTGCTCGCCGGCGGTGGCATCCACCTCCACCCGGTCGCGCAGCTTGCCGTCGACCTGGACGACCAGGGAAATGCGGTCGCGGTGGAGCTTCGCCTCATCGTACCGCGGCCAGGAGGTGTCGAGCAGGCTACCTGTGTACCCGCGGCGCTCCCAGAGCTCCTCGGTGATGTGAGGCGCCAGGGGGTGCAGGAGCTGCACCAAAGTGTCGAACGCCGCCTCGCAGCACAGCCGCGAAGCGGTCTTCTCCTCCAGCGCCCGCGACAGGCTGTTCGACAGCTCCATCAGCGACGCCACGGCGGTGTTGAAAGAGAAGCGCTCGAAGCTCTGCGTCACCCGCTGAATGGTGGCGTGGCGGTCGCGCTCGAGCTCGACGTCGGACGGCGCCGTGGGCGGGGCCTCGGGCAGCCGCTCCTGCATCCGCCAGACCCGCGAGAGGAACCGGTAGGCGCCCGATACCGCCTCGTTGCTCCACTCGGCTTCCTTCTCCGGCGGACCGATGAAAAGCGTGTAGACCCGCTCGGTGTCGGCCCCCATCTCGTCGATCAGCTCGTCCGGCGAGACCGTGTTGCCGCGCGACTTCGACATCTTCTCCACCCGCCCGGACTTGTCCGAGAAGCGGGTGATCATCCCCTGGTTGAACAGGTTCTGGAACGGCTCCTCGATCCCCACCATCCCGAAGTCGTGCAGCACCTTGCAGATGAACCGCGCGTAGAGCAGGTGGAGGATCGCGTGCTCGATGCCGCCGATGTACTGGTCGACCGGCATCCAGCGGTTGGCGATCTCGGGATCGAACATCCGCGTCGCGTCGCGCGGCGAGAGGTAGCGCAGGTAGTACCAGGAGCTGTCGACGAAGGTGTCCATGGTGTCGGTCTCGCGCCGGGCGGGGCCGCCGCACTTCGGGCACCGGGTCTCGACGAACGACTTCGAGCGCGACAGCGGGTTCCCCTCGCGGCCGGTGAACTCGACGTCATAGGGGAGCTCGACCGGGAGCTGATCGTCCGGCAGCGGCACCATGCCGTCCTGCTCGCAGTAGACGACCGGGATCGGGGTCCCCCAGTAGCGCTGGCGCGAGATCAGCCAGTCGCGCAGCCGGTAGACCACCTTGCGGCGGCCGAACCCCTGCGCCGCCATCCAGTCGATGAACTTGCCGATCGTCTCCTCGCCGTCCGCCAGGCCGTCGAACGGCGGAGCATTGCGGATCACCCCCTCGTGCAGGATGGGCTCGGCCAGGCTCGCCGGGTCGATCGCTTCCCCCTCAGGATGGTAGACAAGGCGTACCGGCAATCCTTCCTGGCGGGCGAAGGCGAGGTCGCGCGCGTCGTGGGCCGGCACCGCCATGATGGCGCCGGTGCCGTACTCGGGCAGCACGTAGTTGGCGAGCCAGACGGGGATCTCCTCCCCCGTCGCCGGGTTGACCGCCATCGCGCCGGTGTCGCGCCCCTCCTTGGGATTCTCCTCGGCCGAGCGCTGGATGCGCGGAGTGTTGCGCACCGTCTCGATCCAGGCCTCGATCCCGGCGCGGTCGGGGTGCCCGGCGATCAGCCGCGCGGCGAACGGATGCTCGGGCGCCAGCACCAGGAAGGTGGCGCCGTGGATGGTGTCCGGACGGGTGGTGAAGACGGTCAGCGTCTCCTCCATGGCGGGCAGCCGGAAGTCGACCTCCCCACCCTCGGAGCGGCCGATCCAGTTGCGCTGCATCACCTTGACCTTCTCGGGCCACCCCTCCAGGCCGTCGAGCCCGGCGAGCAGGCGGTCGGCGAAGTCGGTGATGCGGAAGAACCATTGCTCGAGGTCGCGCTGGACGACCGGCGTGCCGCAGCGCTCGCAGGCGCCGTCCACCACCTGCTCGTTGGCGAGCACGGTCTGGCAGCTCGAGCACCAGTTGACCGGCGCCATCTTCTTGTAGGCGATCCCCTTCTCCAGCATGCGCAGGAACAGCCACTGGTTCCAGCGGTAGTAGTCCGGGAAGCAGGAGGCGATCTCCTTGGACCAGTCGTAGAGGATCCCCCAGCGCCGGAACTGCTCCTTCATCACCTTGATGTTGGCCAGCGTCCAGTCGTTCGGATGGATGCCGCGCTGGATGGCGGCGTTCTCGGCCGGCAGGCCGAAGGCGTCCCAGCCCATCGGGTTGAGCGCCCGCTTGCCGTTCATCCGCAAGTAGCGGTAGAGGGAGTCGCCCAGGATGTAGTTGCGCCCGTGCCCGACGTGGAGGCGGTCCCCCGACGGATAGGGGAACATCATCAGCATGTAGTACTTGTCTTGGGAATGGCTGTCGCCGGCCTGGCGCAGGTCCACCTCGGCCGCCCGTGTCTTTTCCCAGCGGTCCTGCCATTTGGCCTCGACGGCCTTGTGGTCGTATGGCGTGCTCATCCCTCGGCTCTTTCTGTGTTCTCTTACGTCAGGCTGCCCGGAAAGGTGTGCTGCTTCAGCAGGCCGTCCAGCAGGCCGTTGACGAAACGGCCCGACTGCTCGGAGCCGAACTTCTTGGCGAGCTCGATGGCTTCGTCGAGCACCACCAGCTTGGGGGTATCCCGCTCCTCGAGCATCTCATAGACGGCGAGGCGCAGGATGTTGCGGTCCACCGGGGGCATCCGCTCCAGCCGCCAGTTGTCGGCCTGGCCGCGGATGAGCTCGTCGATCCGCTCGCGGTTGTCGACCGCGCCGCGGACCAGCAACTGGGCGTATTCGAACGCCTCCTGCACCCGCTGCTTGCGCCGGGTGTGCTCTTCCCGCTCGTCGGGCGTGGGCAGCCCCCGCTTCTTGTCCTGGGAAGCCGCCTCGCGCGCCAGATATTCCGAGAGATCGAACGAGTTGAAGATGTTTGGCAGCGAGCTCCCTCCCAGATCGTTCTGATACAGCATCTGGACCGCCATCTCCCGCGCCATTCGCCGCTTTCCTGCCGTCATGTACCTCGCCTCAAAGAGCCCAGTCGAAAACGTCATCGAAGTCGATTGAAAACAATGGCCGCTCCCGCGACCGGGAACGGCCGTCCGAATCATAGCCGCCGCAGGGACGATCCGCTAGCGTCCGGAGCCGCCGCGGAGCCGCGCGAAGAGATCCGCCATCTCGAGGGCGGCGAGCGCCGCCTCCCAACCCTTGTTGCCCGCCTTGCCGCCGGCCCGCTCGGCCGCCTGCTCCGAGCTGTCGCAGGTCAGCAGGCCGAAGCCCACCGGCACCCGGTGGCGCTCGGCCACCGCCGCGATGCCGCGGCTCGCCTGGCTGCAGATGTAGTCGAAATGGGGCGTCTCCCCCCGGATCACCACGCCGATCGCGACCAGGCCGTCGACCTTGCCGGCCACCGCCAGCTCCTCGAGCGCCGGCGGGATCTCCCAGGCGCCCGGAACCGACACGAGATGGATCTCCCCCGGCTCGACCCCGTGCCGGCGCAGGCAGTCGACGGCGCCGGCGACCAGCAGGTCGCCGATGCGCGAGTTGAAGCGCGACGCGACGATGCCGAACCGCCGGCCGGCGCCGCTCAGAGCCCCTCTTGTCTCTTGGATTTCACTCAAAATAGTGCCTTTCGGAAGCGCGGGCAGTATAGGAAGGGGCCGCCGCGGGAGTCAATCCAGGAACCGGCTAGAGACCGGCTAGAGACCGGCGAGGCCGGTCCCCCCCGCCATCTGCCGCAGGAAGATCCCGTAGCTGGGCGCGAAGAGCGACTTGACCAGCAGGTCGATCACGATCCCCGCCAGGGCGAGCGCCATCAGGCGCAGCTCCCAGCGTTCGAACGGCCAGGCCCGGCGCGCCGGCAGGGGCCGCGAGAACAGCGCCCCGAGCAGCACGAAGGCGCACACCCGCACCACCGACCAGGGCACCCAGGCGGCGAACGACCCCAGCAGCGGATGGCCGCTCGCCGCCGCATAGCTTCCCACGAAGTAGCTCATGTAGGCCACCAGGAACGCCCCGAGGGCGAGGCCGAGGTAGCCGCCGCTCGCCCAGGTCAGCAGGACGAAGACGCCGAAGTGCAGGAGATGCTGCGGAATGAAGACGCGCGGATCGTTCTCCGGCGCCACCCCGGTCGAGATCCAGCCGAACATCTCCCGGCGGTAGTCCTCGCCGTGGAGGATGCCGCCGCGGGCCGCCTCCGGCGCCCAGAGCGTCAGCAGGATCACGCCGGCGCTCAGGGCACAGGCCCAGATCATGCCGAACGTCCAGGCGCCGAGGTAGTCCCGCGTCCGCACCCGCTCGCGGAAGGCCGGCCAGAGGGTCAGCGGCGCGATCAGCGGCAGGGCCCACTGCCCGCCGGGCACATAGGCCATGAGAGGGAGAAAGAGAGTGAGCGGCAGCAGCCAGCTCACAGGGCGCCCCCGGCCGGCCCCAGGTGGACCTCCTCGACCAGGGTCGCGGGATCGGCGTCGAGGATGTAGCCCAGGGCCCGTGCCACCTCGCGGGGGGGCACCATGGCCGCGCGGTTCCACTCGCCGGGGAGGCGGTCCCAGATCGGCGTGTCGGTCGCTCCCGGGTAGAGCGCGCTGATCCGCACGCCGCTCCCCGCCAGTTCCTCGCGCAGCGCCGCCACCAGGCCGGCCAGCCCCCACTTGCTGGCGCAGTAGGCCGACCAGCCGGCGAACCCCCGCCGGGCGGCGACCGAGAGGATTGGGAAGATCCACCCCCGGCCGCGCTCCTTCATCGCCGGCAGCAGGGCGCGGAGGAGCAGGAAGACGCCGGTCAGGTTGGTGTCGACGATCGCCGCGAAGTCGTCCGGCTTGGTCTCCTCCACCGGCGCGATGATGGTCGCTCCGGCGGCCGGCACTACCACGTCGGCCGCGCCCCAGCGCGCTCCGATCTCCTCGGCGCAGCGCTCCAGCGCCACCTCGTCGCGCACGTCGCAGGGGAGGATGAGCCCGTCCGCTCGCCGTCCCGCGAGGTCGAGAGTTTCCTCCAGGGGCGCCAGCCGCCGGCCCAGCAGCGCCAGGGCGTACCCCCGCCGAGCCAGCTCCAGGGCGATCTCCCGCCCCAGACCGGAGCCTCCACCGCTCACCACGGCGACGCCGCGCGATTCCGTGCTCATGGCGCGTAGCCTATCAGCAGGTCATTTCGGCAGGTCAGCCGCGGCTACCAACGCCTCGCGATGGATCGCCTCCGACTCTGCCCAGCGCCCCTGACGGTAGAGCGCGGTGGCCAGATGCGCCAGCGTCATGGCCAGGTCGGGGTGCTCCTGGCCAAGAATCCGCCGCTGCGCCCGCAGGGAAGCTCGCAGCAGGTTCTCCGCCTCCTTGAACTTGCCCGCCTCGATCAGGACCTCTCCGACGTTCGTCTGAAAGCGATAGAGGCCCGGATCCTGGGGATCCAGAACCTTGCGCTCGACGATCAGCCCCTGCCGGGCAATCCTCTCGGCGGCGGCGTAATTTCCCAGACCCTTCTTCGATTTGGCGAGCAGGAGCAGACTCTCGGCCACGGTCGGCCCGATCGCTCCCTCGACCCGCATCGCGATGGAGAGGGCCTCCCGGTGCAGCTTCTCGGCTTCGGTGGATTCCCCTTTCGTCACCAGGAGATCGCCCAGTTGATTCAGCGCCTTCGCGGTCTCCAGGCGGCGGTCGCCCAACCGGCTCCGTTTAATCGCCAGGGCGCGGCGGAGCAGCTCCTCGGAGTCGGCGTAAGCGGAACGGTCCTGCTTGAGCCGGCCCAGATGCTCCAGGCTGTCCGCGACCTCCATGGACGATGGCCCGAAGGTCGCGCTACGGAGCTCGAGGCCCCGCTCGAGCAGCGGCTCGGCGCGGTCGTAGCGGCCAAGGCCCCGCTCGACCTCGCCAATGGCATCCATCAGCGCCGCCTGGATGTCGGGCTGTCGCGAGAGATCCCGCGAGACCCGCTCGGCCCCGCGGGTCATGATCTCGTCCGCCGTCAAGCGCTCCCCCTTGGTGTGATAGGGATCGGCATCCTTGAAGGTGTCCAGCAGGAAGGTCAGGGAGTAGCGGGCCTTGTCGCGCTCCCGGGCGATCCGCCGCCCCTGCACGATCAGGCTGCCGATGAACCCCGCGACGAGCAGGACCACCACCGCGGCGGCGGCCACGCCCGCGCGATGGCGCCGCACGAATTTGCGGGCGCGGTATGGCAGCGTATCCGGCCGCGCCATCACCGGCAGGCTCTGGAGATGGCTATCGAGGTCCCGGGCGAGTTGCGCCGCCGAGCCGTACCGCCGCCCGGGATCCTTGCGCAGCGCCATCAGTACGATGTTGTCGAGGTCCCCCCGCAACCGCCGTTGCAAGGCGTGTGGCCGCATTCCACGAGCCTGGGCTATCGCCTCGGGCGAAAGCGCGCCGGCGACGGCGCGGAACAGGGCGACGCTCGGCCGCTCCGGCTCCTGCTCGCAGATCGCGCGCTCGATCTCGTGCGGCAGGCCGTTCACCACCCGGTAGGGGCTGCGGCCAGCGAGCAGCTCGTAGAGCAGGACGCCCAGCGCGTAGACGTCGCTGGTGGTGGCGATCGCCTCCCCCCGGACCTGCTCCGGGCTGGCGTAGACCGGAGTCATCATCCGCAGCCCGGTCCGCGTCATATTGGGGACCGTCGAGGCGCCGGGCTCCAGCCGCTTGGCGATGCCGAAGTCGAGCAGCTTCGGCTCCCCCGCGGCGGTGACCAGGATGTTGGCCGGCTTCAGATCGCGATGAACCAGCAGGTTCTGATGGGCGTACTGGACGGCGGCGCAGATCTGGCGGAAGAGATCGAGCCGCTGGTCGATCGAGAGCTGATGGGCGTCGCAGTACTCGTCGACGGGCACCCCCTCGACGAGCTCCATGACCAGATAGGGGCGGCCGTCCTCCGTGCTGCCGCCGTCGTAGAGGCGGGCGATGTTGGGGTGCTCGAGGCGGGCCAGGATCTGCCGTTCGGCAAAGAAGCGATGGAGCGCCTCGGGGCTCTGCAGCCCTGAGCGGATGACCTTGACCGCGACGTCCCGCTCGTAGTGCTCGTCCTCGCGGCGGGCGAGATAGACAGTGCCCATCCCGCCGTCGCCCAGCCGGCGCAGCAGCCGGTAGGGGCCGAGGCGCCCCTCCAGCTCCGGCACGAAACCCAGCAGCTCGCCCGCCGGGCGTTCGAGGAATGTGGCGCTGGCGCTCTCCTCATCCGCGGCGAGGAGCTCCTCGACCGCCCGCAGCAGCTCGGCGTCCCCCTGGCATGCCGCCGCGAGAAAGGCCTCCCGCTCTCCAGCCGGCCGTTCCAGGGCCTCGGCGAAGAGGGTATCGATCTGCCGCCAGCGGTCCGGCTGGATCAAGCCTCCGTCCCCGGCTGCAGCTCCTTGTAGAGCCACGCCTTGGCCCGCCGCCATTCGCGGCCGACCGTCTCGGGCGAGATGCCGAGCTGCGTGGCGGTCTCCTCGAGAGTCAGACCGCCGAAGAACCGGAGCTCCACCACCGCGGCCTTGCGCGGATCGATCGCCTCCAGGCTCTGCAGCGCCTCGTCCACCGCCAGCAGATCGGCGCTCTTCACGGATGCCAGGTCGGCGATCTCGGCCAGCGTCACCTTCTCCGCCTTCCCACCCCGCTTCTGCCGGTTCTGGTGGCGGGCGTAGTCCACCAGGATGCGCCGGATCAGGTGGGCGGCGAAGGCGAAGAAATGCTCGCGGCTGGGCCAGTAGAAGCCCTCCTGCCCGTCGAGGCGCATATAGGCCTCGTGGACGATCGCGGTCGCCTGGAGCGTGTGGTCGCCGCGCTCGCGGCGGAGCTGTTGCGAGGCGATGCGGCGCAACTCGTCATAGATCAGGGGCAGGACCCGCGTCGCCGCCTCCTGATCGCCGGCGCTCCACTTCTGGAGCAACTGCGTGACCCCTACCCCGGCCAGGTTGGTAACTCTCGTGCCTGGAACTTGCTCCTTCAATCGCGCGCCTCCCGGAACCGTCGATCTCTGGATTCAGACTCCTCGCTATGCCTATTTCACATAAAGTATAGCTGAGATCGCCTGCGAGAAAGACGGGAACGGCCAGGAGGGAAAGGAGGAGGGAAATTGGTCGGGACGCCGGGATTTGAACCCGGGACCCCCTGAACCCCATTCAGGTACGCTACCAGACTGCGCTACGTCCCGACCGGAAAAGCGGTGTCTCAAGGCGATTTCGGCCCGAGGAGGGTGAGAATCTCACGTGCCTCCTGGAGGGTCTCTTCGATCCCCGAGAGGAGACGTTGTACCCGTTCGGCGGCATCCGTGTCAAGCTCGGCAGCCGCCGGGGGCCCAGGGACAGGAGGCTCAGGAACGGGCTCCGGGGCGATCACCGGCAGCGTCGCCTGCGCCGGGGGCGCCGCGGCGGCCTCTTCCTCGGATTCCGCTCCTTCCCCCTCCGGCTCTCCCAGGGCGCCGGATGCTATCTCCCCCTCGAGCTTCTTCTTCGCCCCGGCGATCGTGTACCCCTCTTCGTAGAGGAGCTCCTTGATCCGCCGGATGATCTCCAGCTCTTTCTCGCTGTAGACGCGCTGGCCGGACCGGCTCTTGCTGGGGGTGAGCGCCGGGAACTCGGTCTCCCAGTAGCGCAGCACGTAGGGCTGGATACCGAGGGCTTTGCAGGCCTCCCCGATCTTGTAGTAAAGCCGCTTCTGGACCCGGGCCTTCGACGCCATCCGGGTCACTCGGGCTTACTGGGGAGCTTGTGGGAAAGAGTGTCGGGATGCATCTCGTCGCGCAGGCGCCGCGCCGGCTTGAAGCTCAAGCCCTTGTGCGGCCGAATGAACATCCGCTCGCCGCTCACCGGGTTGACCCCCATCCGACCCGGCCGGCGAGTAACCTCGAAGGTGCCGAAGTTCTTGATCCGGACCGGCCGGCCATCCGCCAGCGAAACCTTCACGGTCCGGAAGATGGTGTCGACGATCTCCGCCGCCTCGTCCTTGGTCAGACCGCCGTGACGGTCGTAGACCACGTCGACGAGATCGGCCTTGGTGACACCGGGGTGGGGTTTCTTGATGGCCATGGGCTCGGGAAAGGGACTTGCCTCAGCAGCCGGATGGGCTGAAGGAGTCCCTGAAGTATAGGAGATCAAACCGGCACGAGCAAGGGAGATCCCAGCGCCGTCAGGTAGCCCTCCCGGTAGCGCGCCGCGACCGCGTCCCAGGTCAGCTCCGCCTCGGCCTTGCGCCGCCCCCGCTCCCCCATCGACCGGGCCGCCGCGGGGTCCGCGAGCAGCCGCCGCAGGGCGCCCAGCAGGGCCGCGGGATCGCGCTCCGGAACCAGCAGGCCGGTCCGGCCGTCCTCCACCGCCAGCGGGATCCCCGAGATCCCCGAGGCCACCACCGGCAGGCCGCTCGCCATCGCTTCCAGGATGACGTTCGGCAGGCCGTCCACGTTCCCCTTGCCGTCGTGCACGGCCGGCAGCACGAAGAGGTCCGCCGCCCGGTAGAGGTCCGGCAGGGTGTCGCGCAGCACCGGCCCCGGCAGATGGACCCGTCCCTCCCAGGGCCGGACCGCCTCGCGGAACGGTTCGAGCAGATCGCCGCCGCCGGCGAGTACCACCCGCAGCTCCGGAAACTCCGCGAGCAGCGCCGGCAGGACCTCGATCAGCACCTGGAACCCCTTCTTGGTCGCCATCCGGCCGACGCCGAGGAGGAGCGGCGCGCCGTTCGGAACCCCCAGCCGCCGGCGCCAGAGGGGCCGCCGTTCCGGCGCGGGAGAGAAGGCCGCGACGTCCACTCCGTAGGGGATCACCCGCGAACGCTCGGCCGGGAATCCCAGCGCGCGCACGCGGTCCACCAGCTCGGGCGAGCAGCCGGTCAGCAGGCGGGCTCGCGACAGCGCCCAGCGGGCGAACGTCCGCACCCCCGCCTTCTCCGCCAGGAACACGTCGCTGCCATGGAGCCCGATGGCGAGCGGCGTCCGCTTCTCCCTTGCCAGCGGCCCCGCCGCCGCGGCCACGATCCCATTGGGGACGATCCAGTGGGCGTGGACGAGATCGAACCGCCGCCGCCCGAGCTGCCGGCGGACCGCCCGGCGCGCGGCGAGGGCATAGAGCGGCGCGGCGAGCGCCGCCGCCCCCTTCACCCGCTCGTCCGCCTCCAGGCTGCGGCCGTAGCCCAGCACCTCGCGGCGCTCCGGGGCGTAACGGAAGGAGACGACCTCCACGCCGCCGTCGTCCCAGGCGGCGGCCACCCCTTCGGCGTGCGGCGTCAGCACGGTCACCCGGTCGCCGCCGCGGACCAGCCCGCGGGCGAGGTCGCGGATGAACGGGCCGGCCGTGTCCCCCTCGAAACGGGGGTAGGTCTGGGTGAGGAAGAGAAGTTGGAGGGGGCTCTCGCCCCTCACTCCAGCCATTCCTTGATCGAATAGCTGTCGCGGCGGCGGAAGTTCTTGAAGGTGATCATCTCGCCGATCAGGCCGGTGGTCAGCACCTGGATACCGAGCACCATCAGCAGGATGCCGAGCTGGAGCAGCGGCCGGTTGCCGAGATGCCCGCCGCCGAACCAGAGGATGGCGAGATAGGAGCAGATGCCGAATCCGCCCACCAGGAACAGCAGCCCGACGGCGCCGAAGAGATGGAGCGGCCGCCGCGTGTAGCGGGTGATGAAGAGCACCGTGATCAGGTCGAGGAGCCCCTTGTAGAAGCGGTCCCAACCGTATTTGCTGATGCCGTGCCGCCGCGGGTGGTGGGTGACCTCGATCTCGCCGACCGCGAACCCCCGCCGGCTCGCCAGCACCGGGATGTAGCGGTGGAGCTCGCCATAGACCGAGATCTCCGCCAGCACCTCCCGGCGGTAGGCCTTGAAGCCGCAGTTGAAATCGTGGAGATCGACCTGCGCCAGCGCCCGCGTCACCCAGTTGAACAGGCGCGACGGGAGGGTCTTGCTCATCGGATCGTGCCGCCGCCGCTTCCAGCCGGAGACGAGATCGAGATCCTTCTCCTCCAGAGTGGCCAGGAAGCGGGGGATCTCGTCCGGATCGTCCTGCAGGTCGCCGTCCATGGTGATGATGACGCGGCCGAGCGAGTGGTCGAAACCGGCGGAGAGGGCCGCGGCCTTGCCGAAGTTGCGCCGCAGCCGGACCAGCTTGACCCTGGGGTCGCGCGTCCGGGCCTCGCGGACCCGCTTGGGCGTGCCGTCGCCCGAGCCGTCGTCGACGAAGACGATCTCGAAGCTCTTGCCCAGCCGCTCGAGGACCGCGGCCACCCGGGCGGCCAGCTCCCCCACCGAATCCGCCTCGTCGCGCACCGGGACGATCACCGTGACGTCGAGCTCGCTCGGCTCGGGCGACGTCTCCACGGGAGGACGGATCGGGATCGGCTGGCTGGTCATCGGGCCGCATTGTAACAGGCAGCCCTATGATCACCTCTATAATCTCCGCCTATAATCCCCGCCCATGCAGCGCTTCGGAAGCTGGGCCGTGCTCGGCCTGCTGCTGGCGGCGACGCTGGCCGGGGCGCTGACCTTCGACCGGCGGAGCTGGCCGGGGCAGGTCGGCGACGAGGCCACGTACCTCATGCAGGCCCAGAGTCTGGCCTGGGACTTCGACCTCCGCTACTCGCGGCGGGATTACGACCGCTTCGTCGAGCAGTGGAGGACGAAACCCGACGGGCTGATCCTGCAGAGCGGCGACGGCGGCCGCACGCTTGTCTACGCCAAGCCCGCCTCCTATGCGCTCTGGATCGCTCCCTTCCTGCGCCTCTCCCCCACACGAGGCGCCGCGATCGCCAACGTTCTGCTCCTGGCTCTCGCCGCCGTCCTCGCCGCGCGTACCCTCGAGCGGCGCCTCGGCCCCGCCGCCCCGCTCTGGGTGGCGGTCTGGATCTTCGGCTCGGTCGCCTTCGCCTACGTCTTCTGGGCCCACGCCGATCTCTTCCTGATGAGCCTCGCGGCGATCGCCCTCGCCCTCGCCTATGGCGGCGTCGAGGAGTCTACCGGCCGGACGGCTCTGCGCTGGGCCGCCGCTGGCCTTCTCCTCGGCTTGGTCCTCGCCGCCCGTCCCTTCTACGGAACCCTGCTCGTGCCCGCCGCGCTGGCGGTGCCGGCATTGCGGCGGAACCTGGGGATCGCCGCCCTGGCGGCTGGAACGATCGTCGCCGTGCTCGGCTCCGGCCTCACCCACCTGGCCGAGACGGACTCCTGGACCCCCTACTCCGGCGAGCGCCAGAGCTTCGACGCCAAGTCCGGCTTCCCCGAGGTTGATCTCCCCCCGGGGAGCTGGCAGGAGCGGGGCGCCGGGCGCGGCAATCGCTCCTGGCTGCCGTCGGACATGGTCGGAACCCGGCTGACGGCGTGGAACGCGCTCTATTTCCTAACCGGGCGGGACGTGGGGATCCTCCCCTACTTCCTGCCGTTCCTGCTCGGGCTCGCCGCCTTCCGCCGGGGCGAGGGGCGGGGCGCGCTGATCCTCGCGGCACTCGCGGCCATGGCGTGTTTCCTCCTCACCCGGCCCTTCAACTTCTACGGCGGCGGCGGCGCGATCGCCAACCGCTACTTCCTGCCGGTCTACCCCGCCTTCTGGTTCGCCGCTGGCCGGCCCGCCCGCGCCTGGTGGGGGCTGCTGGCGGCGGCGCTCGCCGCGCCCTTCCTGCTCGCCCTCTGGCGCGAGCCGCGCGCCTTCCTCCTCGACGAGAGCAACGGCTACCGCTACGTCACCAGCGCCGCCCGTCGCCTGCTCCCCTTCGAGACCACCCAGTCGCACCTGAAGCCCTCCGGCGGCGAGGACCTCACCCACAACGGCCTCTGGATCAAGCCGCTCTCGACCAGCCTCCGTCCCGAGGCGAACGGCGCGCTCCTCCGGCTCGGCCCCGCCGGCAGCGGCGAGCTCCTGGTCGGCAGCTCCCACCCCCTCCCCGGCCTGCGGATGATCGTCGATCCTCCAGCGCCGCCGAGGATCGCCATCTCCGGCGCCGAGGTGAGCGCCAGCCGCCTCCGGCCACGCGGCGGCTCCGTCCTCCTGCTCCGGCTCCAGGGCCCCCGCGCCGTCCACCGGATGTGGTGGAGCGAGGACGAGAATCCGGTCTACCTCTACCAGCTCCGCCTGGACGCGCCGGCGGGCTTCGCCTTCCAGCTCCAGCCATTGGCCCGGACCCCCTGACCCATGCGCAAGAAACTGGCCCTCTCCGCCGTCTCGATCCTGATCACGCTCCTCCTCGCCGAGGGCGCCATGCGCCTGCTCGGCGTCGGCGCGATGGGCCGCGGGTCTTCCTGGTTCGCCGGCGGCAATCACCCGCGCTTTCTCTTTCAGTCCGACCCGGTAAGCGTCTACACACTCCGCCCCGGGTTCCACGGTAGAGAGGTCGCGCTCGGCGGGGAGTTCGACGTGCCGGTCGCCATTGATGGGCAGGGATTGCGCGTCCAGCCGCACACCGCTCCGCCCTACCCCAGCGTGCTGACCGTCGGCGACTCGATGACTTTCGGCGAAGGGGTGACGGACGCTCAGACCTACTCGGCGGTGCTCGAGCGGACGCTCGGGGTACGCGTCAACAACGCCGGCGTGCCGGGCTACAGCAGCGCGCAGATGCTCGGCCACCTGCGCCGCTACCTGCCCGCTCTCCGCCCCGAGGTGGTGGTGATGACCCTCTCCCCGCTCTGGGACCGGCAGCGCTGCGCCTCCCCCTTCGTCTACAAGGAGGGGTACATCGTGGGCCGGGGGTATGCCGACCGCCTCGTCCTGCTGGACGGCAATCTCTATCTGCGGGAGACCCGCCTCCCCGTCCTCGGCACCGCGACCGCCTACGCCGAGCGCTACTCGAACCTGATGCGGCTGGCGATCCCCGCCCTGGCGGGAGCCGCTCGCGGCGTGGTCCGGTCCCGGCAGAAGGAGACCCCGGACCTCGCGGACTTCGAACCCACCGTCCGCAATCTCCAGGCGGCCCGGCAGCTCGCCAACCGCTCCGGCGCCCGCTTCCTGGCGGTGCTGATCGACGATCGGGGAGAAGAATTCCGCCGCGACCGCCAGCTCCTCGAAAAACGCCTCAGGGAGCTCGGCATCCCCTGGGTGGCCGCCGACGACCTCCTCCCCGGCGCGCGCTGGCCGCGCCTGCGCTACCCGCGCGACACCCACTGGAACGCCGCCGGCCACGAAGCGGTGGGAAAAGCGCTGGCGCCGCGGATCAGGCCGCTCCTCGTTCCTAGCGGTTGAAAGGGTACTCGTTGATCCAGTGGAAACCCCGGGTCATCAGCCGGAACTTGGGAATGTCGGCCCGGTTCAGCACCGCCCGGACCTTCTTGCCGTCGAACGTCCCTTCCAGCAGGAGGCGCCCTTGCTCGGGTCGCTGGTACGTGAGGGTCGATTTCCAGGCCGGATCATCACGCCGGGTCAGGGCGAACGTCCGTTTGGCGGCGTCCAGCCTCAGAGAGTAGCGTTCGCGGGAGTCGCTCATCTGTTGAATCGCGACACTCCGGGGGTAGTCGAAGACCCACCGGCGCCACCGGGCTCCGTCCGTCGTCAGCGGCGGCCGGGCCTGCCCGTCGTCGACGAGCTCGTCGACGTTCCAGATGCCGTAGAACGGCGATTTTCTCGCCGGGTCCCCATAGGTCTTGTAACCGTCGTACGTCGTGTCGACGATCAGGGCGGCGAAGCCCACGACGAAGAGCGTGCGGAAGACCAGCGCGCCGCGGTGGAGCCCTCTTCTCGCGAACAGAGGGCGATCTTCGGCGGGCTCCACCGGACGGTTGAGCACGAACAGGTTGGCGAGCCGCCGCAGGTCGGGAAGGATCAGGAAAAGCGCCATCGCCAGCAGGTGGAACGAAAAGATTTTCACCGGCACGTCGTAGCTGAAGTTGAGAAGGACCACGTTGGCCATCGCCCCCGCGCTCACCAGCGCTCCCAGCAGCAGGGTGCGGCGCATGGTGAGGAGCAGCCCGCCGAGCGTCTCGGTCACCCCGGCAAACAGGGTGTAGCTCGTGGAGGCGCCCATGAACGTCCAGAGGAGCCCCATCGGTGAGGCATCGCCGAAGGGCTGCAGCAGGCGGTCGAGCGAGGGCGGGCCGAACTGGCCGCCCGGAACGATCTTCAGCAGGCCGTACAGGATCATCACCATGGCGAGCCCGAAACGGACGTAGATCCTGAGCCATTCATACAGCCGCGCGTAGTTGGCCCGCCGCCGGTCGAGGAGCGTCCAGACCAACGCCGCCATGACGGCGACGATCGCGAAGCAGAGGATCTCGAGATAGTTGTACGTCGTGTCTCCGCTGCCATTGGTGAAGACGGTGATGTTCTGTTGGAAAGCCTGCCTGCCGACCCAGGGCACGACCGCTTGCCAGAAGTCCCCGTACCCCTTGACGATGCTGTCGCTATAAGGGACGTAGCTCAGAAACTCCAGATAGGACGGCACCAGGTAGAGCAGGAGGTAGGAGAAACCAAAGCGAAAGAGGAGCCGCTTCGCGGGGCTCCACTCGGGAGCGGCAGCCCGCGCCGGCTCCGTGCTCTCCCCCGCCGGCGGGGATTCCAGCAGCCCATCCGGCAGTCCCTTCGTAACCATCGATCGGTCTAATACGGCCATAACGCCCCCCCCGGGTTTTTTCCGCTTCCTTCATCGATGAGGGATATTTTTTTCTATTGTAGCGTCCGGCGGACGAACGCCGCCATCTCCTCGAGGGTCCGCGCCGGACGCTCCCGGTGCGGCGAATGCCCGCAACCGGCGAGAGCGATCGCCTCGACGGGCCCGCCGGACTGCCGCTGGATCGCCTCGACCTGCCGCCAGGTGCCGTACTCGTCGTCCTCCCCCTGAAGAATCAGGATCGGCGCTTGGATCGACGGCAGATACTCCTCGATGTTCCAGGCGCGGAACTCCGGATCGAGCCAGACGTCGTTCCACCCCCGGAACGCGACGTCCACATTGGCGCCGTGGTGGCGCGCCAGACGCTGCCGCAGGTCCGTGGTGCGGTAGACCTCCGTCATTTTCGCGATGCTCGCGAGGCCGTGCGGCTCGGTGAAGACGTGCGGCGCTTCCAGGATGAGCCCACGCAGCCCGGCGGGCTTCCCTCCTGAATAGATCAAGGCAATCGAGGCGCCGTCGCTGTGCCCGATCAGGATGCTGTCGCGGACGCCGGCCCGCACGAGGACTTTCGAAAGAGTTTCCGCCTCGTCGTGCATGAAGCGGACCGGCCGCGGCAGCGCGACCGGAGCGGATTTCCCATATCCCGCGCGGGAGTAGACCAGCGCGCCGCAGCCGGTCTCCCCCGCCAGCCGGTCGGGAAAATCTTTCCAGAGGGACGTTGAGCCGAGACCCTCGTGCAGGAACACGAGGGTCGGCGCGCTCTCCGGCGGCGGACCGATCCGCCGGGCCTCGAGGCGGATACCATCCACGTCGAGAAAGCCCGGCTCCATCGATCTCCCGCCGTCCGCCGGTAGGGCCTACTTGTACGCCTCGACGTGGACGTTGGCGGCCTCGGGAGTCAAGGAAAGCGGCCGGTCGACGGCGTGCGCCACGCCGGCCGTACAAAGAGCAAGAAAAAGACTATGAAGGACAGTCCTGGGCATGCGGTCTCCCTGGAACAAATGGCTAGATGGGCCCTCAGATGCTACAGGGAGCGGGAGGAGGTGTCCAGGCGCTAGACTGAGCCATGCTCTCCCCCGCCGTCGACCGGGCCCGCGCCCTGGTCCTGCGCCATGGCTGGAACGCCATGGCCTACCAGATCCTCAACCCCGGCATGCGGCTCTGGTTCTCCTCCAACGGCGAGGGCGTGGCGGGCTATGTCTGCGCCAACAACTACCGCGTCGTCGCCGGAGCCCCGATCTGCCCGCCGGAGCGGCTCGCCGAGACCGCGGCCGAGCTCGCGGCCGATACGCGCCGTGCCGGGCAGCGGCTCTGCTACTTCGGCGCTCAGGACCGTCTCCACCACCTCATGGCCGAGCGCGGTCCGGCCTCGGCGCTGCTCCTCGGCGCCCAGCCGGTCTGGGATCCCCGGCGCTGGCATTCGATCCTCGACGGCAAGGCCTCCCTGCGCGCGCAACTGGCCCGGGCGCGCAACAAGGGGGTGACCGTTCAGCCGGGGCCAGCCGCCGACCGCCCCGCGCTGCAGCGCTGCCTCACCGAATGGCTGCGGACGCGCGGGCTGCCGCCGATGCACTTTCTCGTCGAGTGGAACCTCCTCCCCCGCCTCCTCGACCGGCGCCTGTTCGTGGCCGAACGCGCCGGGCAGACCCTCGGCTTCCTGATCGCCTCCCCCGTCCCCCGCCGCGACGGCTGGCTGATCGAACAGATCATCCGTGGCCGGGCGGCGCCGAACGGAACCACCGAATTGCTGCTCGACACGGCGATCCGCGCGCTCGCGGCGGAGGGAGCTGGCTACGTCACCCTGGGCCTGTCTCCCCTCTCACGGGCCGTGCCGCGATATCCGATCCCGCAATATCCGGTCCCGCCCTGGCCGGTCCGCCTGCTGCTCGCGTGGGTGCGCGTCCACGGCCGGCGCTTTTACAACTTCGAAGGATTGGAAATTTTCAAGCGGAAGTTTCAACCCGAGGATTGGGAGCCGATCTACGCGATCACGGACCGGCGGCGGATCTCCCTGCGCACCCTCTACGCGATCGCCGGCGCCTTCGGCGGCGCGTCGCCGGTCTGGTTCATCGGGCGAGCGCTGCTCCGCTCGCTGGCGCAGGAGGCGCGCTGGGCCGCCGGCCGGAAAAGAAAACGCCCCACCCCCGGACCGCGGGATGGGGCGTCGTGATCGCCCAGGGTGCCTTGCTCTAGCTCAGATCGCCGTCTTGCGGCGGCGGAGCGTGCTCCAGGCGGCGAGCAGCAGGAAGAACCCGAGCGCCATCAGGCCCATCTCGGACAGCGTCGGAATCGGCGGGATGACCCCGCCGGCCACGACGACGAACGTGGTCGGGTCGGCGGCGCCGGCGGCTGCCGGGCTGTCGGTCTGGACCGTCGTCTCGTTGCTGCCGTCGAGGTCGGCGTCATAAGAGACGCTCCCCTGGTTGCTGATCGTGGTGCCGGCGGCGGTGCCGGCGTTGATGGTGGCGGTGATGGTGATCGTCACGCTGCCGGCCGCCGGGATGCTGCCGTTCCAGTTGACGGTGCTGGCCACGGTCGTCGCCGTGCCGCTGGTGGCGTTGGCGCTGACCAGGGTCAGGCCGGCGGGCAGGGTGTCGGTGAACTCGTTGCCGGCGTTGTCGGGCGATGCCGAGCTACCGGTGTTCGAGATCACGATCGTATAGGTCACCGTGCTGCCGGCCACGAAGGTGCCGCTCACGGTCTTGGTCGCCGAGAGGGTCGCGCCGCCGACCGTGAACGTGGTCGGATCATTGGCCCCACCCACCGACGGATCGTCGCTGGTTCCCGACGACTCGTTGGTGCCGTTGAGATCGGCGTCGAAGGCGATCGACGCCTGGTTGGAGACCGTGGTGCCGGGGGCGGTGCCGGCATTGACCGTGGCGGTGATGGTGATCGTCACGCTGCCGGCCGCCGGGATGCTGCCGTTCCAGTTGACGGTGCTGGCCACGGTCGTCGCCGTGCCGCTGGTGGCGTTGGCGCTGACCAGGGTCAGGCCGGCGGGCAGGGTGTCGGTGAGCTCGTTGCCGGCGTTGTCGGGCGAGGCCGAGCTGCCGGTGTTCGAGATCACGATCGTGTAGGTCACCGTGCTGCCGGCCACGAAGGTGCCGCTCACCGTCTTGGTCGCCGAGATCGCCGCGCTGCCGACCACGAAGATGGTCGGATCGCTCGCGCCGCCGGCGCTGGGGTCGTCGGTGGAGTTGCTGGCCTCGTTCGTGCCGTCGTTGTTGGCGTCGTACGAAACGGTGCCCTGGTTGCTGATCGTCGTGCCTTGAGCGCCGGCGTTGACCGTCGCGGTGATGGTGATGGTGACGCTGCCGCCGAGAGGCGCCAGCGAGCCGTTCCAGGTGGCCGTGTTGGCCGCGGTCGCCGCCGTGCCGCTGGTGGCGGTGGCACTGACCAGGGTCAGGCCGGCGGGCAGGACGTCGGTGAACTCGTTGCCGGCGTTGTCCGCCTGGGCGGCCGTGCCGCTGTTGGTGAGCGTCACGGTGTAGGTCACCGTGCCGCCGACCTGGAAGGTGCCGGTCACCGTCTTGGTCGCCGTCACGTTGACCGTGCCGGTAAAGCCCGCGCAGACGAAGTGGACGGGGGTGACGAACATCGACCAGGCGTTGAAGCTGCCGTTGCCGGCCGGACAGCCGCCGGCCGCCGCCGAGAACATGTCCGCGGCCAGCGCCGACCAAGTCCCCTTCGAGCTGGTGCCGTCGTAACGCGACAGGCTGCCGATGGGATCCGCCGGGCGAGTCGGATCGACGAGGACTGTCCAGGGAGAGTTGTAAACCGGCAGCCAGGACTTGGAGTACGGTGCGATGGCGGCCGTCGCCTGCACCATGTCGTTGGTCGCGATCGCCGCGACGTCGTCGTCGATCACCATGTTGGTGATGGCCGGGCCGCCGCAGTCGAAGAGACCGTCCAGCAGCGCGACGAGGTCGGTGCCGACGCCGCCGGGCGAGCGCAGCATCACCGCCATGTCGCCGGTGGCGGGGCCGGTGAGGCTGTCGACGCGGAAGTCGACGTCGGCGATCTCGAAGTCGTCGGTGACGTTGATCTGGTGGAAGACGCCGCGCGCCCGGTTGTCCGCGATGACGAGGTCGGGGTTCGGATCGCCCGTGTAGGTGACGACCGGATCGGTGCCGCTGCGGGCGCCCATCCGCACGCGGAAGGTGGTCGAGCTGGTGCCGAGGCTCGACGTCGTGGTGAGGGTGAAGTCGATGGCGCTGCCGCAGACGACCGACGGGTCGACGGTGATGAGGAAGGTATCGCCGGTCGCCGTGCCCTGCGGCGCGATCGCGCCGTAGGTCGAGCTGTTGTCGAAGATCGTCACGCCGGGCGTCGAGGTCGAGAGCGTCGCCGTGGCGCTGGCCACCGCCTTGCTCGCGGCGCGCCACGGGTTGGTCAGCTTGACCGTGAGCTTGACCGGCTCGCCGGGATCGATCGCGCCGTTGTTATTGGCGGCGCTGTCGTCGATGGTGACGTCGGTGAGCGGATCGACGACTTCGAGGAAGGGCACGAGGAACGACTCGTGGACGGCCTCGTGGCTGCGCAGGTAGCGCCCCTGGACCGTGAACGGAGCCTGGGCGCCGTAGCCCAGCCCGCGGTCGGCGAAACCGGCCCAGATCGACGCCTCGTTGGCGCAGGCGTTGGTGGCGCAGTCGGCATCGAAGACCGCGTCGCGGGCGTCGGTAAAGCTGGGGTTGACCGGCGTCATCTTCAGCGCGTCGGTCACCAGTTGCAGCATCGTCTGGTTACCGGTCGGCACGTCGCCGTTGGCGCCGGCGGGATCGGCGATCACCCGGCTGCGCACCTCCCACAGACTGAGCGCCCAGATCTCGCCCGAGTTGTGGACCTCCATCGCACCGCCCAGGTTGCTGCCGAGCGGGTCCGGGGGGGAGAAGCCGCCGCTGAGGTCGTTGGTGACGTCGTCGACGTCGGCCCAGGTCAGCGGGTTGACGGTGTTGTCCGTCGCATAGGGGAACCGGCGGATGCCGTAGATGTAGTTGTCGAAATAGGCGAGGCCGCCGAACTTGTAGGTCGCGTAGGCGCCCGTCCCGTAGTGCCCGTTGGGATCGTCGGCGTTGGTGGCGTTGAGCAGGGACAGGGCATAGAAGTCGCTCCACCCCTCGCCCATGCCGCGGGCGGGGTCCCAGTTGAGCCCCGCGGCGTTGCCGACCAGGCGGTTGCTGGTGCCGTGCGTCAGCTCGTGAATCAGGACCTCGTTGTCGATGTCGCCGTCGCGGTCGATCGTCGGACCGGTGAAGCGGAACATCTGCGCCCGGCCCGAGGTGCCGTCCGGCGCGGTCGAGAAGTTGGCGTTGTTGGTCCCGGAGCCGTCCTGCGCGTCGGCGTTGACGCGATCGTTGCCGAGGCCCATGCCGCTGAAGTTGGTCTGCTGGAAGTTGGCGCTGGCCTCGTCGAAGCCGAGCTCGTAGAGCTGGTCGTGGTACCAGTTGGCGACGTAGAAGAGCGAGGTCACGATGCCCCGGCGAAAGCTGTTGTTGGCCGGCGTCGACGGGCTCGTATCGAGGGGAGTGTTCGAAGCCGTCTGGCCGGCTTCGGGGTTCCCTCCCTGCGGAGGCGGCAGGAAGCCGGTCTCAAAATCGCGCGGCGCGGTACCCAGGAAGTCGCGGTTGCGCGTGTTGGCGTCCGGGTTGCCGGTTGGCCGGCCACCGCCATCGAGCACGCTGTTGACGTCCGAGTCGCAGATATTGGCGTTGGCGCCGCCGGTGCGGTCGAGGCAGGCCAGCACGTTGTTGCCCAGGGTCTGGCTCTCGTTGGCGGTGCAGACGCCGCCCGGGCAGTCGTTGATCCAGCCGTTCGGGCTGGCGATCGGATCGTAGGCGGTATGCATGCTGACGATCACCGGCGCGATCTCCGGGAACTGCGTGCCGGAGCCCGGCACGATCGTGCTCGGCGACTGCGGCGCCGGGCTGTCGGCCGGGGTCTTGCCGTCGGTCTGCACGTAGACCCGGAAGCGCGCGTCGTGGGCCGAGGCGTAATCGCGGATGTCCTTGCGCCAGAGCACGGCGCCGGTCTCGGCGTCGACCATGGCGTACCAGTCCTGGTCGCCGGTGGTGAACACGACCAGCGACCACGCCGGCACCAGCACGCCCGGAGAGAGCGGGAAGAGCACCTGGCGGGCGGTGACCGGCCCGGCGACGAACGGATCGTTCTCCGCCAGTTGGATCCGCCCGTCCGTCTCGGAGGCGACCGTGAAGGCGGCCGGAGCCGCGGTCTTGCCGTCGGCCTCGAGCAGCCGGCTGACCGCCGCGGCCGGGGTCAGGAGGTCCGCCGGCTTCACCACCGGCGCGAACGACCGCGCGTGCGGGACCATCAGGCCGACGCTCTTCAGCAACCGGCCCTCGCGGTCGAGGAGGAAGCGGGTCTCGCTCTGGAACACCGGCCGGCCGTCGATCTGCTGCTCCATCCGGAGCATGCGCAGCCCGCTCGCGCCGCCCGGGCTGTCGCCGAGGACGACGAGATCGGCGACGTCGGCAGGCGAGAGCCCGTAGAGGTTGCCGTTCTTGAGCAGGAAGTCGCGCACGATGGCCTCGCTGCTGAGGCCCGGCGCGGCGCCGGTCAGCGCTCCCCGCTTATTGACGACCTCGGCCGGGGCGCCGGTGTCGCCGGAGAGCTTCACCACGAGGCCGGGCAACGCGCGCTTGAGCTTCGCGGCCGCGGCGGTGATCTCCGCCGCCTGGCCGCGGAGCGCCGCCGGATTCGCGGCGGCCCGCTTGGAGGAGTCCTGAAGATTGACCCGGACGTCGACCATGCGGCCGAGCGGGGGTCTGCTTTTCATCGGTGGCGCCGTAATGGCCGCAAGGGGAAGAGCGCATACGAGTAGTACTAGGGCCAGGATGATGCGACGGCCTGAGCCGCCCCTGAGGTCAAACAACTTGCCACCTCCCGATTGGATGTGTACAGGACTCTGATTACCGACTTTCTGGGGAGGCTACCATGATTCCACCCCGATCGTGGTCTCCGGCGCGTGGAACGACCGGAGCCCTGGCGGCTCCGGCAGATCTCGGTCGCGACTGTCTCCAATTTGCCTCCGGCCAGCACAAAGAAGGGTAACCAGCTTACGACGAGCGGGCCCTGAACGATTCAGCGTATCTCTCTCGTCCGGTTTTCGGGCGGGATTTTACCTGTGGATCCTCGACCTCGAGGAGACTAAGGAGGTTTGCATGAAGCGTATCGTATTGGTGGGTGTGATCGCGTCGGCGTTGGCGGCGATTCCAGGAATCGCCGCCCCACCGGACTTCTTCGCGGCGGGGCCGCAGGCCAATTCGGAGACAGTCGGCACGCCACGGGATCCGGGCGCGCGCGCCGCGGAGATGAAGGCGCTGCAGCAGCGGTTGACCGCCGGCCAGGTCGAGAAGGCGCTGGGCCGGCCGGTCGTGATCCAGCTCACCGCCGCCGACCGCCACCAGATCAACGACGCCAACACCAGCCGCGCCCAGGGCAAGTACCTGGTCGGGGTGGCGAAGCCGGTGGGCACGACCATCAACTTCTCGCCCGCCCGCTCGCTCGACAAGAGAGTCGCCTCCCTGAGCGTGGGCGCCGCCCGCGGTACCGGCAGTGACGGCTTCGTCTGGACCGCCGCGGTGCAGGTCCCCGGCGCCAACGCCCTCCGTCTCCACCTGACCGGCGTCGACCTGCCGCGCGGAGCCGAGCTCTACGTCTACAACCGCTCGGGCCAGGCCTTCGGCCCCTACACCGGCCGCGGCCCGCTCGGCGACGGTGTGCTGCACACCAACACGGTCTTCGGCGAGCAGCTCCTGCTCCAGGTCCACTCGCCGGTGAACAGCGAGCGTGCTCCGCAACTGACCCTGGCGGAAGTCGGCGTCATGGGCGCCCGCTTCGCCGCTCCGCGCTACCAGCCCGAGGGCGTCTTCGATGCCAACGATCTCGGCGCCATCGCCAAGGCCAGCAATCTCTGCTCGATCAACGCCACCTGCGTTATCAACGCGGCGTGCCAGTCGAGCGCCGTGGTCAATACCGCCAAGGACGCGGTGGCCAGCATGCTGTTCCAGTCCGGGGCCTCCTACTACATCTGCACCGGCGGCCTGATCGCGGACACCGTCACCACCTCGGTGATCCCCCTCTTCCTCACCGCCCACCATTGCATCAGCAGCAGCGGCGAGGCCTCCAGCCTGGAGACCTACTTCGACTACGAGACCACCTGCAGCAATCCCAACTGCACGCAGCCCTACAACAACACCGGCGACACCGTCGGCGCCACCATCAAGGCGAGCGGCTCGACCAGCGACTACACGCTGCTGCAGTTGGCCACGACTCCGGCGTCGCGCGACGGCGTCACCACCTACCTGGGCTGGCTGAGCACGGCGGTCGCCAACACCAACAACCTGGCGCTCTACCGCATCAGCCACCCGCAGGGCTCGCCCCAGGCCTATACCGAGGGCGTGGTCGACACCACCAAGGGCACCTGCCGCACCCTGGCGCGCGGCAACTTCATCTACAGCCGTGACACCGTCGGCGCCACCGAGGGCGGCAGCAGCGGCTCGCCGGTGCTCAACGGCTCTGGCCAGATCGTCGGCCAGCTCTACGGAGCGTGCGGCACCAACCTCAACGACGTCTGCGACGCCGCGAACAACGGCACCGTCGACGGCGCCTTCGCGGTCAGCTACCCCAACCTGGCGGCCTTCCTGAATCCGGCCGGCGGCGGCAGTTGCAGCGCCAAGGGCGCGAGCTGCACCAGCAACAGCCAGTGCTGCTCGAACAGCTGCAAGACGAAAGCTGGAGTGAAGACCTGCCAGTAAGCTGAAGTCCGGCGGCATCAGGAGAGGGGCCCCGCGGGGCCCCTCTTTTTGTTTGGATGGCTGGCTACTGGCCGACCGTGAGGGTCAGGTTGGGCGAGAGGTCGCCGAACCAGGCCGATCTTCCGTGACGATGTCGATGACGACAACGCCTGCCTTCTCTCCAGTCTGGACGTAACGATAGGCATCGGCGATGGCGGCGAGAGGATATCTGCGATCGATGACGGGAATGAATCGGCCCGCTTCGATCTTGTCCCTCAATTCGTTCACGAACGCCTGCCCGCTTCCCCGCTTCGCCAAGGGAACCACGACCCGCCCGCTTCCCGTGACCCTCGACCAGAGCAGGAACAGCAGATTCTGCGACCAGGGGCCGAGATCCGTCGTCGCGAAGACGCCCCCGGGCTTGAGCAATCGCCGCCATCGGCGGATGCCCAGCTTTCCCACCGCGTCCAGCACGAAGTCGAAGCTGCGGCCAAGCTGGTCGAATTCGTCGGTAGCATAGTCGACTGCCAGGTCGGCTCCCAGCGATCGGGCCAGTTCGAGGTGGCGGCCTGCCACCACCGCGACAACCTCGGCGCCGCGATCTTTGGCGAGTTGAAGCGCTGCCGTGCCGATCGCGCCGGATGCGCCGTAGATCAGGATCCTGTGGCCGGGTTTCAGGGCGAAATGCTCGATGGTCGGAGTTGCGTAAAAGGCGCCTTCGCAGACGACAGCCTGATCGAAGCGCAGATTCGAGGGCATGTGCGCGATCGGCCCGGTTTCGGGCATGCGGAAATGTTCCGCTTGGGCGCCGTCATTTCTGGACGGGCACATGCCGAAGACGCGGTCTCCGGGCTTGAACAGGCTGGCCGCCGCGCCAACCGCTTCGACGGTTCCGGCGAAATCCATGCCGAGGATGTTTCGTCGCGATCGCCCGGCGCCGGTCAGCAGCCGTATGAGTGTCGGATGAAGGAGCTCGCCGCAATCGGTCCTGTTGACCGTCGCGGCATGGACCCGGACCAGCACCTCGTCCGGTCCAGGCACCGGCGCCGGGACGTCGCGCACCTCGATCACGCCGGGTGATCCATAACGCACGATTGTGGCTGCCTTCATCGGTCCTCCAATAATTCTCGACGAGTCTCTAATGCCAACCTGCGCGCTAAGGCCGCACCTCGTAACGAAGCGCCACCATGCCGCTCTTGTAGGCTTTGACCTCCGCCAGATGGAGGGCGATGTCTCTGTCGAGCCTCTCGAAGAATGGGATACCCTCACCAATCAAGATCGGCAGGATCGAATAGCGAACTTCGTCGGCTAGCCCAAGACGAAGGCATTCGGCGGAGACCATACCGCCTCCAGCAAACCAGATGGTGCGGAACGTGGGCCGTAGGCGTCCATTCACGAACTGCGCGAGATCGCCTGAGTAGAACTCGACGGTATCCCGGGTCCGTGGCAGTTCGCGACTCGTGAGCACGAAGGTGGGTTTGCCGCCGTACGCCCACCCCAGCCCCTGGGCCTCAAAACCAAGCGCGGTCTCATACGTTCGCGATCCCATGACGTAGCAGTCGATCGTCTCGAGGAACGCCGCGACGAATCCTGGGGCCATGGTGTCCCCGCCTACGAATTCGTCTGCGGTTTCGAGCCAGTCGACGCGCCCGTCCTTGCGAGCGATAAAGCCGTCGAGGCTCGCCGCCATATGGATCGTTACCCGAGAATCAGTGTTTGCCATTGTTTTGTCCCGACGTCGATTCGAGCTTACCCGCGAGCTCTAGCGAGTTAGCCGTCGGTCCTCCTCGCGAGTAACCGAGCTTCATTGCCCTTGTGGCGGTTGCCAGAGTTCAACTTTGTTGCCCTCGGGGTCCATGACCCATCCGAATTTCCCGTACTCCGAGTCGTCGGTCTTCTCGAGCACGTCGCAACCTTCCTCGCGCAGTGCTTTGAGAAGTGCCGCCAGATCTTCGACTCGATAGTTGACCATGAAGGTCGACTTGCTCGGAGTGAAGTGGTTGCCGTCCGCTGGACCGACTGACCAGATCGTAGTTCCCTTGGTCGGGTTGCCTTCAGAGTCAGTCCAGGTGAAGGCTGCTCCACCCCAGTCCTGAACGTCGATCCCGAGGTGCTTCTTATACCAATCGCATAGCGCCTTCGGATCCTTGGCGCTCATGAAGATGCCGCCAATACCTGTGACTCTTCGCATTCGGACCTCCGATGTTGGCTGAAATCTCCAAGGGTAGCTTCAAGAGTAAGTGAGTCCAAGGTTCAGGTCAAGAGAAGGCGGTGCGCGTTATCGAAAAACGAGCTTCTTGCAGCGGACATAGAACTCGGCGAACCGCTGTCGGCTTGTCATATCGTCACCGACTGGAAAAATTCCCAGATCTCGTTTGCGGCGTGGATATCCCGGTTGGAATTGCCAAGCAGGCGCGGGCCCCGCAAGGCGGGATGCGGGCAGTTGTGGCCGCCGCCTTTGATGGTGTAGAGCGCGACATGGCGCTTGCCGGGCGCGGACCATGACGAACGCTCCGCGGTGCTCCCGTCGCCGGAATCGCGGTCCGGGAATCGCGTCACGCGGGGCGCACCTTCGAATCCCGCGAGCTTGCGGAAGTAGTCGATGCTCGCTTGCGTGGAGAGCACCGGCCCGCGGTTACCCCAGACACCATGGAGGACGACATCGCCACCTCGCCACGGGTTGAAGGGATCGCCCGTGCCGTTCATGATCAGCATGGACACGGGCTGGTTTTTCGGCGTGACGGCCATATTCTCCGGCGCGGGGACGCTGGCGACGACGGCGGCGTACGCCCGCGCGAAATCCGGCGTCTGCAATGCGAGGCGCAAAACCATCTGTCCGCCGTTGGAAATGCCGGTGACGTAGACCCGCGCGCGATCGGCATCGTGGTCCTTTACGAGGCGATCCACCAGGGCGTGCAGGAATGCCACGTCATCGACGTTCTCGCGCTTGGCCGTAAAGGGTCCCCTCACGCGGCAATCGTTCCAGTAGCCTTCGTAGCCCTGCGGATAAACGGCGATGAAACCCTGTTGATCCGCAAGGAGATCGAAGTCATACCCATAGGCCGCGCGCGCCTGTTCCGCCGAGCCCATCGATCCGTGCAGCGCGATGACCAGTGCGAGGTGGGTCGCCGGCTTCGCGGGCAAATACGCGATCCAGCTACGCATTCGCCCGCCATCTTCCAACGCGCCACGCTCGATTTTTCCAGACAGCTTCGGCATTGGCGGCAAGGAAGACCGCAAGGCCCAAAACGCGAGCCCCGCGAATACGGCCACGATAAGCGCAATTGACAAGAACGCGATCTTCAGGAATCGGCGCATAAATCTGATCATTTCTTGAACGGTACCTCCTCTGGTACTTCCTCCGAATGTTCAGCGGATGATGCTGACGCATGCCCAAAGCTATTCCTTGAATGCTCGATACTCAAGAACGAAGCCGACCACCACAGCAATCCCGACGACAAAGATGGCAACAGGCAACTTCGCTGCCTGTTGCGGTAAATAGGAGTAGATGAGTGCTACGACGACAAGTGACAATCCCACGCAAAGCCACAGTCGCCACAGCTCCAGAAAATCGAGCAGGAACTCTAGTATATCCCACATTTCGAGATTACGGCGTTCCGGTATTCACTGACGATGTCGCGTCGTCGAACTATCCGGTCTTCAAAGGCCCGGCGACCTTATAAGTACTGAGGATGATGCCGGACGGCATTGCTTTCGTGCTGACGAGCTCGAATGAGCGTGGCGGGGTTCCTTCCGCAAAGAAGCGCTTCCCCGTGCCCAACAGGACCGGATAGACGACCAGCAGGACTTCATCCGCAAGCCCATGTTCGAGCAGCGTCGATGTCAGCGTGGAGCTACCCGAGAGGATAAGGCCCGGGCCGTCCTGCGACTTGATGCGGCGAATGCCCTCGACGATGTCCGGTCCAAGGCCCTCGAACGGGCCCCATTCAAGACTTTCCGGACGGTGGGTAACGATATATTTTGTTGCCGCATTGAGGCCGTCCGCAATCGGACTGCTCGGCGCCTTTGGCCAGAAGCCCGACCAGATATCGTAGGTGCGACGGCCAAGCAGAGGCAGCTGTAGGCACAGCCGCTGTCTCCGCAGTTGGTGAGGGTGCAGCGTGCAGTAACCCCTCCCATAACGCCCTCGAGTTGATTCTTCTCGAGCAGGCGGACGGTTTCGCGGTTGAGGCTGAGCTTCTTGGGCAGGGTGCGATTCTTCATTTCGGATCCTCCTTTTAGACTGAATTATACATTATCGCCGGCGAAACCAAAGGTGCCCCGCCATATGCCCACCCATGCCGATCTCCAGATACTCGCTGAGCGGCACCACGACTCCTCACCTCTCGAACAGTGCCCGGAGCGTCTCCCCCACCGTGGCGCCGGCCTCGACGGCCACCGCGCGCCGGCCGGGTCGTAGTACACGCCTTTCATGGGCGAGACATCGAGGGCCGAATATCTGACGGCCAACGGTCAGAAGGTCAGCGTGCGGCGCTAGCAGTCCGCTGGACCGCAGAGTTGGGCGCTCCTTGCAAGTCAGTTCTAAGCCTCCTTTGCCTATTCAAGATAGGATAGACAGTGCAAGGCTTGTTGCTCCTATAACTGCCACCAAGAGTGGAACGGTGGACCAGTAGAAGTAGGTCCGATGCTTCGCAATCCAGTTATTAGCCTGCGTCTGAACAAGCCTCGGCCCTTCAGGGTAATTCTGATAGTGCATCCCTTCACCGCGCGCTCGTACCGCCATTAGGTTGAGTGCACCAACTCGCCCGGGATTAGCAATCTCATCATCAACCTCATCTCGGATACTGCCCAAGATTGCCGAGTGGTATCGGTTGCGCTCGTAATGCTTTAGAGAGAAGAGCCATCCAAAAATACCAAGTACTATCAAAACTCCTGAGGCAAGCAACCGAAACTCACGTCCAATCTTATCCTGAGTTAAGAAGCCTACTATTATGCCAGCAAGTGCGACAAGTAGCGCCGTCATTCGCTCACGTTGATCCTCATGTTGGCGTGCTTGGTTTGCATGCTCTGTATAGAAGTTCCAGAGAGCCTCTAACTTGTTCGGCATATAGTCCTCCTATGGAGTATCAGTGCGCCGATGTGACGCCCAACGTTGTGGCACCTCAGCGTGCGGCGTCAGCCGTCCGCTGAAGGTGTTTGTTATGCGACCGGTTACCATCATCAGCGGTGGTTGCAGATAGAGTCTCAGAATTGCTAGCGGCAATGTGTTTGCTATTAAGAGCCATTCTCCAGTACTGTGCGCTTCTGCCGTAGGAGCGCTTACCGAAGGTAAGTTGGTGGACAATAATTACGCTATAAATGATAGACCCGAAGGTCACCAAAGCACAGAATCCAATAGCCCACCGTCTTAGCAGTTCAAGCGGCTGAATAGAAGTTGGGAACCACCAGCCAGAGATACAACAAAGCGCTGCAAGGCCAGCGAATGTATAGAAATTTACCATCCAGTATCGATGGCGAGTTCTTAAAGCAAGAAGTTCGATCCACTCCCTGGCGCGTACCCCCCGCCCCGGAGCGGGTTCAGCCGGAGGAGGTGACGCCTCGCCCCTGTTAACTTTGTCCTCATACTCTCGAAAAAGAGACAGTGCTTCCTCATACCCCGGGTAGGTGAGATCAGGATTAGGACCTCGGGCCAGTAGCTCTTCTATGAGGCGAACGTACCCTACGATACGCGTAATGGTTGTAGCTTTGTCAAAGAAGATCCACCAGCATGGGATTATTATTGCCAGCGGCGCGAGAAGGCTTGGGCCAAGAAGCTCTTTATTGCTGAGCGAGCCAGCAAAGCCGAGAATTGCTGCTGTGCCGGTTACCGATAATGTGAAATATTGAAGTTGACAGCGCTTCAGCTCTTGGAGCTCTTGCCTAAGGAGTGGCAATTCAGTCCGAGCATTGTCCTGCAACCGAGCAGTCAACTGAGCATCGTCGGAAGGCATGGCGCGTTTCCTCCCTATTGAGACAAATATGACCGCATAACGCTCAAAGGTGAGCGGCGGGAACTGTGCTGTTTGCGGTTGCCGTCCGCTCGACCGCCGGGGTTGGCCGCCACATCGCTACGTTGCGATACCGCTATACAGTTTCTTTTCTTCGGCATTTTCCATTATACCTCGAGACGCCCGGCTAAGCTCCTGCCCACTTCTGCCTTCATGCCGCTTAAGGCTCTCCTGGACTTCCCGCAGAGCCCAGATAAGTTGCGATAGACCTAGTGAAAGACCGACCGTGCCTAATATAACCACGACTATTTTGACCCAATATGGCCAGTCGAGTAGAGCCTTGTAAAAAGAGACGACTACTAGATTTGGAGCCCCAGTAGACTTATCGAGTGCAAAGCCGACGCTTCTTAGGGTGCTTTCACAACTATCAGTGCTGATTGCCAAAATGCCAAGACAGAGCAGGGCAAGGCCTAACTTGAGGGAAATTCCAGCGATCACGATGCCGCGCTTTTGGGATGACGCACGATCAGCCGCTTGGCGTACTCGAGCAGCCTCGAACTCGGCCAACGTGCGTCGGGCTTCTTCAGTAAGCGTTCGCTCTGGCATGTGCGCTACCTACGCCTAGTCTTTTGACGGCCAACCATTAAGCGTCTATCTGAAGTCCTCCCCACACCGAGCCCCCGAAGTCCTCCACCGGTCCGGGAGGATTTCAGATAGACGCAGGTTGAACGAAGCCGCGGGGGAGTCAGGGACGGTCCCATGGAGATTCAATCCTTCGCAGGCCCCTTCGCGCACCACTCTGCCGGCCTCCACACCACTCCGAGAGTCGCCGTGAGGCTTTCAGAGGACCGTCCAGCGAAGGGATCTGCCGCATGCCTAACCCAACTTCCACGGCCTACCCCAGTCTCCCCAGGGAAACATTGGGGTGAGGCCCAATTTTCGTCACTGTCCTGGGTCGCCCCCGCCCTGGATGGGTAGCCAGGTCTTTATCGGAGCCATGACCTCCT
>Ga0193706_1000026_pt1 | contig 201226 bp, 139 predicted proteins | sample U3c1metaG_FD_160130 | JGI IMG/M metagenome (GOLD analysis project Ga0193706, IMG submission 160130) | Soil microbial communities from a riparian zone of the East river system, Colorado, United States - U3c1 | ecosystem: Environmental > Terrestrial > Soil > Riparian zone | place: USA: East...
TCCGTGCGCTGGCTGCCCAGTTGACGAGCCCGCGGCAAGGTCCGCGTCATCGGAGCCCCCGTCATGGGGAAGGGATCGCAGGCTTGCAGATCGCGTTCGCGCCAACACGCGGCGAGACTCCGGAACTCAGGAGTCGCCGCTCACCGACCGATGCTGACGCGGCCGATGGGCCTGCGTTCCGAAGCGACCCACGGTCGCGACCTGATCAGTCGACGGGTTACTGGTTGAAGAACGTCTTCAGTACACGGGCCATGAGTTCGGGGGCGACAACGTGTCCCTGCCCGTCGAGCGTGTGTCGTTCGGTCTGGGGGATGGCAGCGGTTATCGCTTTCGCGGCGCGGTCGAAGAAGTCGGTCGGGAGGCCTGCGAACTGGGGCTCGGTGGTCGGACCCTCGGTGGTCACCAGGACCGACTGAGTGATGCGGGCAAGTCGGTTCGTGGGGATCTTGTAGCCATTGAGGACCGCGGCGTCCTTGACGAGCGTGTGGGCGAGCGCGACGGACGAGGCCCACATCGGGTGCTGTTTGCCAGCCGCGATGTCCGCGTCGGGTCCGCCGGTAAGCCTCATGAACAGTTCCAGGAGCTCCTCGTCCCGGCCGGCTTTGTATGCCTCGTGGGTGTCCGCGAGGTACTGGTTGAACCTCGGCCACTGGTCGTCCCCGATCACGTACGGCACATCCCACACCGCGATCTTGTCGATCGCCGAACCTGCCGCTGCTGCCTCCAGCGCGAGGGCGCCGCCAGATGAGGCGCCGTACACGTGAGCTGAGCCGCCGGCTGTCGCAATCAGCGCGTCGAGGTCTTCCACCTCCCGCGCCACGGCGTACGGCGGTGTATTGCCGCTGGCGCCTCGGCCGCGTCGTGCGTAATTGTATGTCGTGAAATGGTTGGCAAGGAGCCGGGCCAGCGGCCCGTTCTCAGCGCCGTCGTCTAGGGTGCCGCCGACGAGGATCACCGCCGGGCCAGTGCCTTTCCGGTCGTAGGCGATCCTCGTACCGTCGGCGGACGTCACACGAAGTGTCATCTCGTTCATTGCTTCTCTCCATTTCTCGATGCGTGGTCGTCACCGTCGGAGAATGTCGGCCAGGATTGAGTTACTGGATCTGCGACCCAGGCGATCACCGCAGCCACTACCAGGAGGGCCAGGGGCAGCCACGGGCTCTCCTCCATGTAGCGGCTCGTGAAGTTCGACATGCTCTCCACCGCACAAAGATCGATACCAGAATCTGCCGCAATGGTTTTGATGCGGATACGGTCTGCTTTGTTCAGGTCAATCGGAGATGCGACAGGTCTTTTTGTTTCTATGGCTAAGGCATCGAAGCCCAGCTGTTTTGCTTTGCGGATTTGTTCTTCCAGTGACAATGCTTTTCCGGCATAGAATAATCCTGAATACGATACGGTAAGTAATGCGAATTTCATAATTGATCCTGCTTTTAGTGGCGTTACAAAACACACATGGCACACATAAACTTAATAAAATCATCAGCGCAAAGTGAATTTATCTATACGAGAGGCACAGTGTTTTTTCAAAATTCATGCATCCCGTCAACTCGGGATTAGCAAGTTATTCAACGTCTGAATTCAGCGCTTTAAACAAACCAAAGTCGAGCGGTCGTTTCGCCCCCCAGCGGGAAATAAAATAGGTAACTTCAGTTAGCAATTCTGACCCATTAAATCCTAACCTGTATGAAACACATCGCCTCTGTTGTGGTTATTTTCATTGGTTCTATAACAGCCTGTTTTGCCACAGTACATACTTTATGTAATATGCCCTACAGTCCGGGGCAGCATACGACATTTTCGGCTGCACATGCCGCAGCTGCAGCGGGAGACACGATCTATGTACATGGATCTCATTTCAACTACGGTAACATTTCGGTGAATAAACCACTTGTGATTATTGGCACAGGTCATAATCCCGATAAGCAGTCTCCGTTGGTTTCATTGTTCGAAACTATTACCGTGTCAAGCTCTAACGTTCAGCTCATCGGCCTTTCTTTTGCCAGGCTGGGCAGCTCCTTCACGAGCAATGTACAAGTCAAGAAGTGCAAATTCAGCCGGTAATTCCCGGCATTTATGGAATAGATATATACAGCACTTCCAACTGGCTGATTGAAGGTAATCTTTTTGAATTTAATGGCAGTGATGCGATTAATTTTGCGTTTTCCTCATCGCCTGGTACCATAATTCAGAATAACATTTTTGCCGGCAACAGATACAAAATAAATGGCATATCCAACGCTTCTACCCAGCGTACCCACATCCTTAACAACATATTCATTTCAACAACCCGAAAACGGAAGTAAACCGTGGTGGAAATTTTGGTAGAACAGGCTGATCAACGCACGACATATCATACAAAAAAGTATATAATCATTTAAAATCCTTAATATTCTTTTACAATCCTTAGCCTTCACTTTTCATCCATAGTACTTTTCTGGAAATGCCGGAAGGTACATGGATTCTAAACGTCAATTTCTCGATCAAATTAATAGCGATCTTCTCAATTGCAAGATCTTAGGATATAGGCTTTGCGAATGCAGAGTCTATATCTGATAGTAATAGCGCGCAATTCGGAGTGTTGAAAAATTTCGAAGTTCCAGTAGGCAGGTTTGCTGGAAGAATTATTGACGTAGCAATACCGGCACCCGCAGACTATGGCAGAAATGTTGGAAGCGCAATTCATGTTCGTTCATCTCCTCACTTGTTAGATAAACCTGATTCGATCCCAGGGGTGAAAAATATTGTCGAAAGCGCTTTAGGTTCAGATTGGAGATATTGGAGCCATCGATTTATATATCAACCAGAAGAAACAACCCAAAGATTGATGTACCAAATAAATTCAGTGTTCCGTTATGCATAAGCAATTTGCAATATCGTTGTCCGAAAAAACAAACGATCAATTATTATCGCATCTCATAAGGGAAAACGGGGATGAAGATTTAATTTTTGCTTTATGGATTCCCTCAGAAGGAAGTATTCGTAAGACAGTTTTGATTCATACATTGATAGCTCCTGGCAGTTAGTACACTCGCTCCGCTGATTATTCCAATGATTGGAAGGGAGCAACAAAGATCGCATAACCCGATTCCTAGAAATCCGAAAAATTTTGCGGTGCTCCCTGCGTTTTTAACCTTCGTATTCATGATCTTTTCTTGTTAATTTCGTTTTAATACTCACTGATACGACATGGAGTATAGTCCACGGTCAAGAGAAATCTTCAAAAAATTTGATTTTTATGCTAATCGGAGAATTGTCTAAACGAACTGGGCTCTCGCACGACACCATTCGTTTCTACGAAAAGAAGGGTTTGATTAAGGTTGATCGAAAAGCCAGGCGAGAGAATAATTACAAAGAGTATCCGGAATCGGTATATGAACAACTCGTCTTAATTAAAACCGTGAAGAACCTGGGATTTACACTAAATGAAGTCGACGACTTTGTGAGGGCTTGGACAGACGTCCACGCATCATGCGGTAATCTTACACATTATCTCACTGGCAAGGTCAACTATATCGATCAGCAGATTAAGATTCTGGAAGGGATAAAGTCGAAGCTGAAAATATCTTTGGACCGTTGTCACGACAATGATTGCGAATTCGAAAAATTGGTGCCAGCATGCATCAAATGTTAATAATGTGCTGTTTCAGAGTGAGAAATTCCTGAAGGACTTCGAAAGTGTCAAATAGGAATGGGGCGGAGAATGCGAAGGAGCCGCTTCGGTGACAAATTCAGCGATCTTTATTAAAATCGTCCAAACCTGCACCATTTATATTCACATAATATGTTTGACCGCTTTGGAGGGTTAGAAACGTTATTCCATTATGGCGCCCAAAGAGGCCAGGCTTTTGAGATCCTCCAGAAAAAAGTTCGAGAATTGTACAGGCAGGACGACATATCAAATTGAACTAAAAGCCATCAGATTTTATGATGGCTTTTTTGTTTGGCTTGCAGCCTTCGTCCCTGGTGATTATTTTCCTTCCGATACCAACGGCCTTCGATTGGGACAAAGTCCGAAAATCTACCGGGACTCACTGACACAGGTAGTCTTATCAAGTCATATCCTTCGAGTTCATCCGTATTCACTTCGACAACGCTGTCTTTTCCAACCGACAACGAAACGATGCCGAGTTTAAGATATTCGTTAACAAGATCCTTACAAATCATAGTATCAATGGCAGGACCGCAATCTGTCCTTAAATGCGACTTTACTTGTAATACTATGTTTTCATTGGCGCTAACCGTCACCACCAATGGCCCACAGTTGTCGTCGGCTCGTCCAAACATGTAAACCGGGTTTCCTGGGCCCGGACCACGGTAATGCACATAATAGCCTAAATATTGATCGAAGTCTTCGTTGCCAGCGCGGCTGATAAACTCTTTATCTGGATCACCTGAGCAGGCAAATGCCACGAATGTTATAAAAATATAAAATACATTCTTGAGACGGTTGTGACCGGTAAAGTTGATCTGAACCAATCGATGTGCTGAATTAACATGGACCGACGAAGGTGTAGAAAATCGCATATATAATACCTGAAATTATTGGCTGCTCCGCTAATTCCAATTTATAGAAAAAGTAAACTAGAGAGATGATAGATCACCTAACTTTCGCAAATCCTCTAGAAAACAGTTCGAGAATTGTACAGGCAGGACGACATATCAAAGTGAATCAAAAGCCATCAGATTTTATGATGGCTTTTTGTTTTTTTGACCACTTTCAACTAGTGAATTATTTCAATATTCCCTGATTTATCAGATCAGTGATCAATTCATCACATATCTGCTTTCGCGTTCCGTAAACATGAAAATAGAATTCTTGTCGGTCAAGCCAGACTCCTTTGACGGCGACTAAATTTTCACCAGCCCACCAAGTCACATAAGGATCACTGCATTCAGGCACAATTTTGCATTTCTGATCCATGATTACAACCAGATCATGTGGCCTCAGGACGTTGAAATAATAGGGGTTTTGATCCCAAAAGTAAATCTCATTTCGAAGCGCATACTCTTCGATACACTTTTCAAAAGTACCATATTGTATGATAGGCAGATTCTCATCATCCAGCGTACACAATTCACCTTTGTCGGTTAAGAAGAAAGTAAATTGTGCCGTTTTATGAGTTCCACAGACTTCAACCAGCCGATCACTCGCTCTTTCCATAGTTAAATCTTTATTCCTCCTAATTTGATCTCCTGAAAATAACCGGCACGAGAAACTATTTTGAGGATCATTCTTTATTGCCAAATCATACCCGGAATACCAAAGTTGATACTTCAGGAATTGCTCAAATGGAAATATCTTTTGATTGACAAGATATGCTCTCGTCTCATCTTCATTGGATACCCAACCATCGTTTCTGCTCAGCGTGCTGAGGTATTGTGCGGCGCGGGGGGAAAGGTTCATAGTTAAACATTCTTAGGTCATTTTAAATATAAAAAAAAGATCTCTCTATATGTAAGCGCTCAAGAAACGTCTTGGTTAAGACGCCAAAGCCGCGATCTTGCGCAAATCTTCTAGAAAATAGTTCGAGAATTGTACAGGCAGGACGACAAATCAAATTGAACTAAACGCCACTAAATCGTATGATCTGGCGGCGTTTTGCTTTCAAGCCGATATTTGCTACTTGCCAACTCTATCTTGCAGATGCTTTGGATACCTGGCCCCCTGAATTTCGATCTGCGAAAAAGTCTCTTCGATTTCTCTCAAGTCCTCAGTCGACAGCATCAAACCCTCACACTTAAGATTTTCTTCGAGTCTGTGAATCTTCGTTGTCCCCGGTATTGGAACTATCCACGGTTTTTGAGCGAGTATCCATGCAAGGGCCACCTGTGCAGAGGTCGCATTTTTGCGTTTTGCGAATTCATTGATCTTACCCACTACAACCTGGTTCGCTTTGCGATTTTCTTCAGCAAAACGCGGGACTACATTGCGGAAGTCGCTCTTCTCAAACTTCGTATTTTCATTAATAGCGCCAGTTAGAAAACCTTTGCCAAGGGGACTAAATGGAACAAAACCAATGTTAAGCTCTTCAAGTAAAGGCAGTATTTCGTTTTCGGGCTCTCTCCACCACAGCGAGTACTCACTTTGTAAGGCAGTAACCGGAAGGACGGCATGCGCACGCCTGATACTTTCGACACCCGCTTCCGAAAGACCGAAGTGTTTCACCTTTCCTTCTTTGATAAGCTCTTTTACTGTACCAGCAACGTCTTCCATCCGTACATTCGGATCAACACGATGCTGATAAAATAGATCTATTCGATCGGTGCGAAGGCGTTTGAGCGCAGCGTGAGCAACAGCGCGAATATTTTCAGGTCTACTGTTCATGCCAAGAGCAGTTTCCCCTTTCTCAAAACCAAACTTTGTTGCGATGACAATTTTATCTCTAAAAGGTTCAACTGCTTCACCGAGCAGCGCCTCATTTTTATAAGGGCCATAAGCTTCGGCGCTGTCGAAGAATGTAACGCCGAGGTCGAATGCTTTGCGAATCAATTTGATCCCATCTTCTTTCGTTGCCTCTTTTCCATATCCGAAGCTAAGCCCCATGCAGCCTAATCCTAATGCAGATACCTCAAGTCCATTACTTCCCAACTTTCGTTTTTCCATGTTGATGAGCTTAATTATTTGAGATGCGATATTCCTGTGGCGTCAGTCCAACGTGTTGCTTGAACACGCGGCTGAAATGTTGTGGATACTTAAAACCCAACTCGTAGGCAATTTCACTTATGGATTTATTCTTGTCGAAGATCTTTTTCTTCGCCGCATCAATTAGCTTCAATTGAATAAATTCATGTGCCGATTTGCCCGTTTCTTTTTTAATCAGATCTCCAAAATAGTTCGCCGATAAGTTCAACTCACCTGCACACCACGCAACAGAAGGCAAACCCACTGTATGAGGTTTCTCAGAAGCAAAGAAATCTTGCAACAATCTTTCAAACTTTTCAAGAGTTCCCTTGTGTGTATTGTCACGGGTGATAAACTGACGATCATAAAATCTCACGCAATAGTTCAATAACAGTTCTATGTTATCTGCAATAAGTGTTTTGGTGTGCTTATCAACTCCATGCTCCAGTTCATGCTTGATCTTAGCCAAGCAGTCCAGCACCAGTTGTCGCTCACGTTCCGATATGTGAAGTGCTTCGTTAACGTTATAACTGAAGAATGTATAGTCATCAATATGCTGCCCAAGCGATGTCCCTTTTATCAGGTCAGAATGAAAAACAACGCCATGACCTTTTGGTTGATAGATCTCATCGCTCGTTTCAATACCAACTATTTGCCCTGGAGCAATAAATACTAAAGTTCCCTCCTGGTAATCGTACAGATTTTTTCCGTATCGAAGATCGCCACACTTCACATCTTTCAGTAAGACGGCATAAAATCCAAAATGACTTTTTCGAAGTTTTCTCGGGTTGGCTTTTGAGTAATCGATAACACTTACCAGCGGATGCAACGTTTCATGTTGATTGAATGCGTTATACTGACTGACACTGTCGAACCTTAATATCTCTTCCATGGGTACAAAATTACAGTGTTCTATGGTCCTAAAATCATGCCCTGTGCCAGATCAGTGAATTTGGTTAGCAATTCAGTAATCTGTATACATCCGTGGCTGCGAATTGGCTGACCTTTATATCTATGAAACGGACTAAAGGCGATTTTATGTCCTATTTTAAGTAAAAATGAATTGTATAAAAACAGCAATCGTAGCAATCATGTTCATCGCTTTCGGTGCGCAATCATCCTTCGCGCAATCATCTTCCGGGGCTGAACAGGAACTCATCAATCTCTCGAAAGAGAAATGGCAGTGGATGGCCGACAAGAATGTAGACAAGCTAGGCGATCCACTGGATGCAAAACAACAAAGCATTGTGACAATCTCGGCCTTTACGGCAAATGGAGATCTCACAAATCTAAGCAAGTCACTTCATGAAGGTCTGAATGCTGGTTTGACGGTCAGTGAGATCAAGGAAGTCATTGTTCAGCTTTATGCGTATGCTGGATTTCCCCGAAGCCTGAATGCACTCAATACGTTCATCAGTGTATTAAAAGAGCGAAGGAGCAAGGGAATTAACGATGCTCCTGGAAAATCACCTAATCCTTATCCATCGAATAAGTCGAAACTTGAATTTGGGACAGAGAACCAAGCACAACTTGTCGGATCGCCTGTGAAGGGCGAGGTCTATGACTTTGCTCCAGCGATCGATCAATTTCTAAAAGAACATCTCTTCGGCGACATTTTCGGTCGCGACGTTCTCGACTACAAGACCCGAGAGCTTGCAACTATTTCAGCCCTTGCAAGCTTGAGTGGCGCTCAAAATCAACTACGTTCTCACTTCAACGTCGGCATGCGTAACGGTCTTACAGAGCAACAGCTCGACCAGGTTGTTTCAATCATTAAATCCAAAGTTGGAGATGTTGAGGGGAACAATGCTGAGGTAGTATTGCAAGCAGTGCTTAAGCGTGCGAATACAATTGAAGTGAACCCAAATTTTACAGGCTCTGTGTTTGTAAGAATGATTGTTGCGAAGGATAGCGCCTTCAATGCACAAATGGCTGACGTAACATTTGAGCCACATGCCAGAACAAACTGGCATTATCATCGGTCCGGTCAGATCCTGATCATAAAAGATGGGATTGCATACTACCAGGAGAAAGGAAATCCAAAGCAGATCTTATCAAAGGGACAGGTGGTAAAATGTCCACCAGGTATCACTCATTGGCACGGCGCTTCTCCAGAAGCTCCAATGACTCACACTGCGTTCAGTCCAAATCTAGAATTGGGTGGGGTGATATGGCTTCAAAAAGTAACAGATGAGGAATATGAAAATTAAACCAATGACAAAGACATTGATCGTGATAGTAGCTCTATTTAGTGTGAACCAATTGCATGCACAGTCCGCGGAAAGCACGATTTAATGTGATCGAAAAAGCGTTCAAGCAACGGGATCGTCTGCGATCGCGTGGTATTTAAACAACTGAATTGCTAACTTTAATATGTAACCAAAATACAATGGCAACGATCAACCTGAACGTAAACAATAAGCAACAGGTGGTGGAGGTAGATCCAAAAACACCTGTACTCTGGGTGCTTCGTGAGCATCTCAATCTGGTTGGAACAAAATTTGGATGCGGCATTGCGCAATGTGGTGCATGTACTATTCATCTTGACGGAAATGCTGTGCGATCATGTTCGCTGCCCGTATCCGCCGTTGCCAATAAGAAGATAACAACAATAGAGGGTATTTCTGAAAATGGAGATCATCCCGTTCAGAAGGCATGGTTGGAACATGATGTTGCTCAATGTGGGTATTGCCAGACCGGACAGATCATGACGGCAGTTTCGCTGCTCAATAAAACTCCGAATCCAACAGACGAGCAGATCGAAAACGCAATGCAGGGAAATATCTGCCGGTGTGCAACTTATTTGAGGATCAAGGCAGCAATCAAAACAGCAGCGAAATGAAAACAACAACCACTCGTAGATCATTTTTGAAAGTGTCTGTTCTCGCCGGCGGCGGAATGATGCTGAGCTTTAACTCACTTTTGGGGAAAGCTTTATCGACAGATATATCACTGCTTCAGGCAGAAGCAGCGCAGCTGAACAGTTATATCAAAATTGCTGCGGATGGAGGAATAACCTTGATGTCTGCCAATCCCGAATTTGGTTCAAATGTAAAGACCTCGATGCCGATGATCCTTGCAGATGAACTTGATGTCGATTGGAACAACGTGACGTTTGAACAGGCGAATTTTTATCCGGAACGTTTTCAGCGTCAGTTCACAGGTGGAAGCCAAGGAATCCGTCAGGGTTGGAAGCCGCTTCGGACGGCCGGCGCTACTGCTCGTCGTATGCTCGTCAATGCTGCTGCAAAAAACTGGAACATTTCACCTGATGAGATCACAACAAAAGCCGGTGTGCTTTATCACAAGTCAACAGGGAAGGAAGCAACTTACGGCGAGGTTGCATCGCTCGCGGCAACTCTGGATGTGCCAAAAGATGTACCGTTGAAGAAACTGTCAGATCTCAATGTTGTCGGCACTTCAAAAAAGAATGTTGACGGAAAGAAGATCGTAACAGGAGCGCCATTATTTGCGATCGATCACAAAGTTGACGGAATGTTAATTGCAATGATCGTACATCCACCTGCATTTGGTCAACGCGTAAAGAGTGTTGATGACTCCTCGGCCCGCAAGCTTCCCGGTATTAAGAATGTTTTCAGGATCACCACACTTCAGGATAACTACGAGCGAAATGCTTTTGATACAACTTCATTTACCGAACTGGTTGCTGTTGTTGGGAATTCGACATGGGAAGTAATGAACGCCAGGAAGGCGTTGAAGATCGAATGGGAGGAAGACCCGGAGAAGAAAGTTGTTGTTGCCGGGTTCGGCGGCCAGAAAAGAGAAGTTGTTATTCCTGCCGGCCTCGAGAGCACCGACATCCATAAGAAAAGGATGCTTGAGTTGTCAAAGAAACCAGCAATGCAGCTTCGAAGCGACGGGGATCTTGCAACAGCTTTTAAGAATGCTGCGAAAACCCTTGAACGCACATATACCGCTCCGTATCTCGCGCATAATACAATGGAGCCCGTGAACTGTTTTGCTCATGTAACGGAAGACAAAGCCGAGATATATGGGCCTACGCAAGCGCCTGAGTTTATCATGCAAGCGTTAACAGCGAGGCTGGGTTTGCCAAAAGAAAAAATTCATATCGGTCTCAGTCGCATGGGTGGCGGCTTTGGATTACGAGCGTATAGTCATCACATGGTTGAAGCTGCTGTGATCTCACAAATGATCAAAGCCCCAGTAAAACTCATGTATACCCGCGAAGATGATATGACGTATGGAATATACAGACCAACTTATATTGCGACTTATAAGGCAGCATTGGATGCAAACAACAACCTGACCGGTTTCTTTGTAAGCGGTGGTGGAATTCCGGAGCATGCCGTTCATGCAAATCGTTTCCCTGCAGGCGCCGTAGATAATTACGTTGCTGAAGGTTGGGAGATTCCTTCGAACATTACGATCGGTGCATTCCGTGCACCGCGATCGAATTTTATCGCAGCCGCGGAACAATCGTTTATTGATGAGCTTGCGGAGCTGGCAGGAAAAGACCCGATAGCATTCAGGCTTGAATTGCTTGATCGTGCGAAAAAGAATCCTGTAGGTAAGAACAACGATTATGACCCCGATAGGTACGCTGGCGTGCTGAAGCTGGTCCAGGAAAAGTCGGGCTGGCCATCTTCAACTAAACCGAACGTACATCGAGGCGTGGCCGCATATTTTTGTCACAACACTTATGTCGCGGAAGTGGTAGACCTTTCACTCCAGGATGGTAAACCGGTTTTTGAAAATGTGTATGCCGCCGTCGATTGTGGAATCGTCATTAACCCGGATGCAGCAATCAATATGGCTGAAGGTGGAATTGTTGACGGCATCGGTAATGCGTTGTTCGGAGAGATGACATTCAATAAGGGTGTTCCCGCCAAGAAGAATTTTGATACCTATCGAATGATACGTCAGAAGGATGCTCCGAAAAAGATCGAAGTACATTTCGTGAAAAACGAGTTTGACCCAACTGGTTTAGGAGAGCCGTTGTTTCCGCCTGTGTTTGCCGCGGTGGCAAATGCGCTATATAAAGCGACGGGAAAGAGATTCTACGATCAACCTTTTAAGGATATATCCGCTAAACAAACCAAAATGTGACGTATCCCGATGACTATCGGTCTATGGCCAGATTTGTTAGAACTGGTTACTCCAGGTGACATTGTTTCGAGATGTTCTTAATACTCAACCGTTAGTTTTTTCATTTACTTCGCAACCCTGGAATTGAATCAATTACTCGGAGCTGAACCCGGATCTTCATACCTTACAGGATGATACAATCGCAACGACCACGCAGGAGATTTCTTCGGATAGGAGTTACCGGGATACTCACCGCCTTACTAGCCAAGCTACCCAGCGCAGGCTTGGCGCAATCGCCTGGAAAGAACGACAAGGGAATCGTCCTACATGAAGATGAGGGAATGCGTATTATAACCCGGCGCAAAGTCCCTATCAATATAAAAATTTCCAAAGCACAGCATGGAGTCGAAGGGATCTCGTTCTGTGTGGAGGAAATGAGTCCCGGCAGTAAAATGCGTGTTCATAAGCACCTGAACAATGACGAGATTATTTTCATCCATCGCGGGCAAGGCACTCTCACTTTAGACGACCAGGTTACAGAGGTAAAAACAGGGAGTGTTGCTTTTGTTCCGAGGGGAGCATGGCATGGATTGGATAATACTGGTAGTGAGACCCTGCACATGATCTTTCAATATTCGCCCGCAGGTTTTGAAGAATTCTTCGTAGAAAATGGCACACCTGCCGGAATGCCCATCAAGGTAAGAACGGAAGAAGAGCTCACAGCGACTGCGAAAAAGTATGGAATGGTTTATAAATAAACTTTAAACAGGCGCCGCCAATTTTCTAAGATCTTCCAGAAAATAGTTCGAGAATTGTACAGGCAGGGCGACTTCGTCCGCCCATAGCTCGCCGTTTTGGCGAGCGACGGCGGCCTTCGCTCGGAAATCCAAATGCGAATATTGTCAGGTTGCGGACTTCGTCGGGGCAAGCCCCGACTTACCAACTTACCGACTTCCCGGTAATCAGTAAGGCTTTTTGAGAGTAACTAGAAATGTGGAATGCGACATTTGTAAGTCCCCACTTCAACACTTATTCATGCCTCAAGCTATCCACTGGATTCGCAGCTGCGGCCTTGAATGTTTGAGACAATACCGTAGAGAGTCCCAACACTAAAAGGATGGCCAGACTGATCAGGATTTCGAAGGCACCGATGGGAACGGAATAGGATTGTAACCTGAAATAGAGTTTTTCGAAGAACAGCCAGGTGATGGGAATGGCAATGGCAGAAGCTATCAGCATGAGCTTGACAAAGTCCTTCGACAGGATGTAGGCAATAGTTCCAGAGGTGGCACCCATCACTTTTCGAACACCCACTTCCTTGACACGATTCTCAACCGTAAACACCACCATGCCGAGCATACCAAGGCACGAAATGCTGATGGCCAAGGCGCCGAGGAAGGCACAAATCTTCACCACCGTGAGATGGAGATCGTAGGCCTCCTGGATATAATCATTGAGGAATTTTGAGGTGAACTTTCGCTCACCCCCAATGGGCTTCCAGGCTGCCTCCATCGAACTCAAGGTCGAGATGAGGTCGGTGGATTGAACGGCAAGGAACGCGTAACGGAATTTTCGCACGTCGCACTGGTAGAAGAAGCTCCTGATGCCTTCTTCCAGGTGCATGTATTGAAAGTCCTTCATGACTCCGGCCACACGAACTTCCTGTCCGCCAGCCAGTGTGAGCACCCGACCGACGGCGTCGAGAGGGCGGCCTAACTTGAACTGTCTGACAAAAGCCTCATTGACAATGATATCATTTCCGCATTTGTTGTAGTCGTCTATGAAGTTGGCACCGGCCAGCAGCGTGAGGCCGAAGGTGGCAATCTGTCCGTGGTCGGCGAACATTCGGGATACTTCCGTCGAGTCGCCGCTGGCGGTATTGACTACAAACGTCAAATCAGAGCCGGAGGCGCCGGGGATGTGAGAGGAGTAGGACATTGCCCGCACTTCGGAGAATCTTGAAAACTGGTTCCTGAAAAGCTGCGGGTCGATACCACGAATGTCGACCGTGAGAATGTTCTCACGATTGAAGCCGAAGTCATAGCCGATGGAACCCTGGTACTGTCGATAGACTACCACCACGCACATGATGAATACCAAAGAAAGAGCAAACTGGGCCGTGATCAGGACTTTGCGGATGTTCAGGCTACCCAGGGTTCCGGCTTGTCCCACTCTCCTCAGCGAATCGATCGGGTTCAGCTTCGAGAAGTAGATAGCTGGGACGATGCCAGTGAGCAGGCCAACGACAACTGTGAAGAGAAAGAACCAGGAGACCATTTCGAAAGTCAGCGACAGATCCAGCCCACTGCCATCGTCCAACATCGCGATGACTTGATTTCGAACAGCAATGAAGATGGCGCACCCGCCAATTAGTGCCACGAGTGTGATGATCACTGTTTCAAGAACGAACTGGGAAAAAATCTGACTCCGTTGTCCCCCCATCACCTTCCTCAATCCGATTTCCTTGGAGCGCTTGAGGGCGCGCGATATGGAAATGTTGGTGTAGTTGAAGCAAGCTGGAAGCAGGATGAACAGCGTAAGAACAAATAACATCGTAAGGCCAGCATAGCCGCCCCAATCACGCCCGGGACAATTGGATAGCTCAATTCCGGGTGCGATGTCCTTGATGGACTGCAGGGAGAAGCTGGCCTTGAAGTTTGAGTAAGGTGCGTACTGGTCAACAGAGATATCGGCCAGAGCCTGTTCAGTGCGTTCCATGTCGGACTCCGGATCGCCTGTCTCGTCAAATTGCACGTAGAGGTAGCTGTCCCAGAATTCCTTCCAGCGGTCCGGGCCTTCAGACTGTGACTCGATCCATCGGTCGATGAACTTGTAGGAAGCCACTGCTTCGAAGTCGAAGTGGGTGTTCTTCGGGAGTTCCCTGAATACGCCGGTCACTTCAAATAGTCCCTTGTCGCCGACTCGCACTGTCTTGCCGATGGCATCTTCCGTTCCAAAGATCCGAAGCGCCGCCGCCGGCGTGATCACCAGGCCGTTGGGCAGGGAGAGCGCCGTGCTCTTGTTGCCCTGTTGGAGCGGAAAAGTGAAGACCGTCAGGAAGGCAGGATCGGCAAAATATCCGTGCAACGGGAGTAGCTCACGGTTATCGTATGAGACGTCATCGGAAAATTCTTTTGAAAGGCGGACCATCTTGTCGATACCCGTGAACGTTGAGAGCTTTTCATACAATGGCGTAGGGCATGACGCGAAGTCATTCGAGTATTCCTGGCTGTCGACGTGGGTAATGACGCGATAGATCCTGTCTTTGTTCGCCTGGAAGTCATCGTAAGTCTGAATAAAGGAAATGATGGCAATGAAGAGCAGGCTGACCGACATGCCCGTGGCCAGGCCGATTACGTTGATGATGGTGAAGAACCGTTGCTTCGCAAGATTCCGCGTAGCCGTGACAAAGTAGTTGCCCAGCATTGACAAGTCGGGGAGCATGGATGAATCCTGAATTCTTTGTTGCTTCTTCCTGCTTTTGACGGCATAGGAGAATATCAGCGACGTCACCTGGCGCCAGTAGATCCAGCGTGCCTTTGACGCGCTCATTCGCGTAAGGTTACGGATGAAAAGCTCATCCATGTCGCCCTTAAGATCTTCGACGACGGCCCCTTTGCAGAACCACTCGAACAGGACTTGCGCGAACCTAGGTGGAGATTGCTGCTTCATTCCGCCAAAGAGAGTCTTGTTTTCGAACCCTTCCAGAGGTCGTCGCGGAGGGACTTCGTTTTGTGGAGCTCCACTTTCCCGCGGTGCGTGACTTCGAAGAACCGTTTTCTTCGTCCGCCGCGCTCTTGGGTAGGGTCGCCCATCCATGATTTGATGTAGCCTTTTTCTTCCAGTCGTGTGAGGGTCGAGTGCAGCGCCCCAATGCTGAGCGTCCGTTTGCCGCGTTCCTCGATGTCTTCCTTGATAGCCACCCCGTATGAATCCTTGTCGAGGTTGACGATGGTGAGGAGGACGAGCTCTTCAAATTCCCCGAGAAATCCTTTCATGCGGTGTTTTACGGAAGGGGACGTGAATATGTTTCAGTTTTTGAGAAGTAATGGGGAGAATCTCCATCACCTGCACCACTCCGCCGGTTTCAAGACCAATATTTTGCATCACACATAGATTAAAGATGCTTCAGCGCGAACAGCACGAACCTTGTGAAATGTACGCGTGGCGTGCTCTACAGAGCGCTGTAGAGAATCGTTCTTTGTTACGGTTTGAGGCGGGAAAAAAACCGTTTTTCAACGGGCTTCTTTTATTCGGACATCGTGTTGGAGAACTTGTCATACAAGTTTCTCACAAAGTTTGAGCTCTATCGTCGGTTGTATGAACAGACGATCATCACAAATCGATGGTAACACATTTCCTGCGGGGCAATTGCCTTCAAAACATTAGTGTATAAATGACATTTATTTCTATATTGTGCACATTGTTGGTCAACTTTTCAACCAAAAAGATCATCACATGGCTCGTTCAACGCATAATCCCGCCACCTCATCCATTGTTGTTGCCTTGTTGCTCCTGATTGTCACACTCGCCACCGCGCAGGACGGTACCATTTATCCGCTCAACGCGCCCGCTGAACCGAATGCTATTCCCTTAAACACAGGCGGCGTTGAAGATCAAAGTGCACCTGAGACTTGGTTTCGACAGTGGGGCGATCCGATGGCACGAAACATTTCCAAAGCAACGCTCACCCCCTTCCTACCTAAGACAGGCAAGGCGAATGGTGCGGCGGTGATCGTCGCACCCGGTGGCGGCTTCAGGTGGTTATCGATGGGAAATGAGGGCTGGGAAGTTGCGCAAGCACTGGCCGACAAGGGCATTGCCGCGTTCGTACTAAAATACAGGCTCCATCCCACGGCCGAGTCTCTTGATGCATTTAAGGAATTCATGAACCGGCCGTTTCCCGCACCGCGACCTGCTTCCGAAGCGAAAGATGCGCCTCCTGCAAGTCCACCACGTATGGACTTGACTAATCAGCTGCAGGATGCCGAAGCGGCCTATGCGATGATTGTCAGCCGGGCCAAAGAATGGAATCTGGACACAACCCGGTTGGGGATGATTGGATTTTCAGCGGGTGCAGGCCTTACCATGCACTGCACACTCAATTCAAAATCCATGAAGCTACATTTCATAGGTCCCATCTATGGTGGGATGGGTCCAGTCGAAGTGCCCAAAAATGCTCCACCAATGTTTAATGTAATTGCGACCGATGACTTTCTGTTCCGAGGTCAATTCGGTGTAATTGATTCGTGGTTCAAAGCGGGTCGCCCTGTCGAGTTTCACCTCTATCAAAATGGCGGTCATGGCTTTGGTCTCGGTAATCCTGACCGAACCAGCAATCAATGGTTTGACGCCTTCATCCACTGGCTTGATGTCAATGACTTCCTTATTGCCAAGACAGGCAAGTGATCATTTCCACGTCAAACACGACAAGAAAACTAATTGCAATACTCAACATGAGCCTCGACGAGGTCTGCGACCACACGAAGGGGATTTCTGACGATGAGATACTTGACTACTACACAGACGTGCTGAACAACGCCGGGATGTTGCTATACGGAAAGACGGCATCACAATATGGCTGGAAACCTTCGCTTATAGAATTGAATTCGACTTTATGCTTGCCCTTTATGCAGCTGTAGCAATGACGATCGTTGCGGTACTGACCATCGGATACCAATCATTCGGTGCGGCAAACGGCAATCCTGTTGATGCGCTCAGAAATGAGTAGCCCTGAGTAAGACTCAGTAATTCCTCCAAACGAAAAAAGAGATGTAAGCACATGAATCCCGTCGCGTTTCGTGCTACTTTAGTAACCGTTACCTCCCTACCCATGAAGGCATTCTCCCTGTTACTCGTCTTGGCCAGTATTGTTACGTACGCTCAGCAGATCCCAAAAAATCCAAATTCCAAAGATGCTCAAGGCCGCCGCCAGGGCACGTGGACGATTTGGCTCAATAAAGATTTTGCGGCCACTACAAAAAAAGATAGCACCTCCTACTACCGGATTATAACCTATAAAGATGGTAAGCCCGATGGAATGGTGCGCGACTACTTTTTTAAGTCGGGAAAGGTAAACTGGGAAGGCTACCTACTGACAGACGACCCGGAGGACATTATGGACTTGACAAAACCTGCGCGTGAATATTCAGAAACGGGGCAACTTACTTTTGAGAGCGGCGGTTTTCAACCGCCGTCACATCCCAACGTGACAGACGACAAAGGTCAAAGGCAAGGCTTGTGGACATTCAAGATAGGTCCGGCTCAAGGGCAGCTTGCTTCGAAGGATGAAGACGTTGCATATTATCGAATTGCCGAGTTCAAAGATGACGTTCCTTTCGGCCTGGTTAAAGACTATTTCACGTCTGGTACATTGTACCAGGAATTAACACTTAGGTCAATGAACATCGGCAAAACGCAATATGCCGACCGGGTAGATTATACACAACCTTATCATATTTATTGGCCCGATGGATCAGAAAACCTTATCGCTCCGAATCGATTTCAGAGCGATTATTATTTCAGTCAGGGCAAACTGGAACCCGCATTGGAGTTTGCTGAAAAAGCGTTGGTTGCCACTGAGAAAAAATTAGGAAAGAAAGACCTGCGCTACCAGTATTTCCTGAACAGAATTGCGATCATGCATCAACGACTGGGTAATTACGTGAAAGCAGAAGCATTTTTCCTTGAAGCTATCAACTTTGGTCCGGGATGGACCACAGCCCAGTCGATGCTTTCACTGGCTAACGTTTATTTATGGATGGGTAATTCCAGGAAGGCGGAAGAGTTGTCAGCAGCGGGGTTAGAACTCGTAAGAAAGCAGAAAGGTACTCAGGGGACAGCTTATGCAACGGCGCTTAATGATATCGGAAATATTTATTTGGTGAGCGAGCCAAAAAAGGCAGAGGCTGCATACCTGGAATCTTTGGAAATAGAAAATAAGGCAGTTGGTAACAAAGTGGCTCGCAATTCTATCACACTCATGAATTTATCACGTGCCTATTCGGCACAGAACAAGTACTTAATAGCAACGACTACTATGAATGAGGTGCTCGACATCGAGCAAAAGCGCGCCGGAAAAGAAAATCAGTTATATGCACAAGTACTGGGCCGTCTTGCATCAATTCATAAGATCCAGGGAAAATCCGATGCTGCTGAAAAAATGTATCTCGAATCCCTCGATCTTCTCGAGAAAGCGAACAGTAAGAATACCAAATATTATACTGAGAACTGCATTGGTCTTGGAGAACTCTATATTATGCGTCGCCAGTATGACCAGGCGGAATTTTACTTTAAAACAGCCGAACAAAGTTATCTGGCAAGGATCGAAAACTTCTTTCCAAAGCTATCGGAATTCGAAAAGGAGTCTTATTACAAGTCTGTGAGTGAGGATTTGAAAAAGATAAATTCATTCAGCGTCATCAGGCGGGAAAGCAATCCGAAGATCCTGGGTGCCCTATATGATAATCAGCTGACGACTAAAGCCCTTTTGCTCAACAGTTCCGCAAAATGGAAACAGCGCGTCAGGAGTAGTGGGGACAAGAAATTGTTCGCCATGTATACAGAATGGGAAAATAATCATGCACTTCTCGGTCGCTGGTACAGTGAAGACAGTCAGCCGCGGACAAGGATCGACAGCCTGGAGGAGTTAGCCAACAAACAAGAAAAAGAATTGTCGGCACGATCGGAGATGTTTTCAAGAATGTCGGAGAAAAAGAATGTGTCGTGGCGTGAGTTAAAAGCCAAGCTCAAACCGAATGAAGTGGCGATAGAAATGATCCGCATCAATAAATTCGGAATATTGAGGACCGTTACCGACAGCAGCGACACGAACCTTCCGCGTTACACAACCTACGGACTGTCGGATACCGTCAACTACGCGGCATTGGTGTTGACCAACAAATCGGAGATACCAGACCTCATACTTTTCGAAAACGGAAACGATCTTGAATCGCGACATCTCAAGTATTATTCGAATTGCATCAAGACTCAAATCAATGACGTGCAGTCGTACACGGAATTTTGGAAACCGATATCCGACAAACTGAAAAAGCTGTATAAGAAAAAGTCGTTAAACGATCTCCAGATATTTTTCTCCGCCGATGGTGTATTCAACCAGATCAACATCAACACGCTTTTCAATCCGGCAACAAAAAAATATGTGCTGGATGAAGTGAATATCAGTTATGTTACGAACACGAAAGACATATTGATTGCTTCGAGAGATGAAGGTTATAACAATCTCGCATACCTCGTTGGCTATCCCGACTACGGCATCAGTGCCGATGATCGTGCGAGGCTCACGAAAGAAAGATCGGCGGAGCCTGTGTATTATTCTTTAACATTGGAAAGAGGAAGCGGCGGTCTGACGGAGCTGCCAGGTACGAAGACCGAGGTAGAGACAATAGCCGGCCTGATAGCGACGAAGGGATGGCAAACAGAACTACTGTTGAGCGACCAGGCGCTGGAAGAAACATTGAAAGATTGTTTCAAGCCCCGGGTTATGCATATCGCTACGCACGGATTTTTTCAACCTGATACGAAGACGGGGCAAAACCCGTTGCTGCGTTCGGGCCTGATGCTGGCCGGAGCCAGTCAGACGCTTTCAGGCAACCGTGTCGAAAAGACCGAAGACGGAATACTGACTGCTTACGAGGCGATGAATTTAAATCTCGATAACACGGATCTTGTCGTGCTGTCGGCTTGTGAAACCGGACTCGGCGAGATCACGAATGGACAAGGTGTTTACGGACTGCAGCGGGCGTTTAAAGTAGCAGGCGCGCGCACAATCATCATGAGTCTTTGGAATGTGAACGACCAGGCTACGCTCGAACTCATGACTGCCTTTTACAATAACTGGTTGAAAGGCGAGACGAAGCGTGATGCGTTCCTGCATGCACAACAGACGTTAAAGGTGAAATATAGTTCACCCTATTTTTGGGGAGCGTTTGTATTGATTGGAGAGTGACGGGGCGGACTCTTTTTGTAACCGGCCTTTATAAGAAATGACCTGGTGATATTATAGCGGACTGAAGATCTGTACACGTTTACCCTCGAGGGCCTCTTATGGAGATCCGTCCTTCCACTTCCAATAAAAGAGCGCGTGAGCTCAACAAGTCAAAGTGAAATGAACTATCAACGGAAATTCCTCACGAAACTTGAAAGGTCTTGAGGCCAAGCGCGGAAAAGCAAAAGTTGTTCAAGACTTGGCAAACGGATTGGAACAAGGTGTCCAATTCACGCTGGCGGAAGAGGGGTTTACAGCAGATGTAATTTGGTCAACTTTAAGCAGATAGCTTTTTAGGCAGTAAGTTTATAAATTCGTCCTAACCAACAATGATGGTACAAAATCGAGGAAGCAACAGGTTAATTAATATTTTAAAAAGATAATTCAGACTTATGTCAAAACGTGATATTATAGTAGTAGGTGCTTCGGCTGGTGGTGTAACTGCCTTAACGCAACTTGTAAAATCCTTACCAGAGAAGCTTACTGCGTCCGTTTTTGTTGTTCTCCACATCCCAGCTTCTTCACCCAGCAACCTTCCCGCGATTCTTTCAAGAGCGGGTTTACTTCATGCAATCCATCCGAAAGATGGGGAGCTGGTGAAGCCCGGCCGCATCTATGTCGCATCACCTGATCATCACATGTTACTGGAAGGCAATCGCGTACTCATAAAAAAAGGCCCCGAGGAAAATCGCTTCCGCCCTTCAATTGATGCACTTTTCAGATCTGCCGCCTATACTTATGGCCCGCGTGTGATCGGAGTAGTACTTTCCGGACTTCTTAATGATGGAACTTCTGGTTTATGGTCTGTCAAAAGATTAGGAGGAATAACTATTATTCAGGAACCGGAAGATGCTGATTATCCAAGCATGCCTTTAAATGTTCTTGAATATGTAAAAGTCGATTATATCCTTCCGGCTTCAAACATAGGAGCGCTTTTAGATAAACTAACAAAAGAGAAGGCATCAAAAAAGCCAAGGATCTCAAAAAAGGAAATGGCATCTTTGAAAATGGAAGTGATTATCTCTAAACAAGATAATGCGTTTGCAATGGGCATCATGAATGAAGGAGAACTAACTCCTTTTACTTGTCCCGAATGTCATGGAGTATTGGTGAGATTATTGGAAGGGAGATTTATCCGTTTCAGATGCCATACTGGTCACGCCTATACCGCCAGTTCCCTCCTGGCTGATCTATCTAAAAGTGTTGAAGAAACGCTTTGGCAAGCTATGAGGGGGCTTGAAGAAACTACGCTACTGTTGGTACAAATTGGCAAGCATTTTAAAAAACAAGGCAAAAAAGGTGCTGCCGAAATTTTTAACAAGAAAGCCTATATGACCACCAAAAGAGCCCGTGTGATTCATGATTCTGTTTTCAAACAAGAACTTTTAAGCGAAGATTTACGCCATGTAAAATCTGAAACCAAAAAGGGTAGAAAAAATTCGCATAAATAAGCAACTCAAAAGGCCTAATCAATCATATTAACGTGATGACCATTGTCATTGAAATGAATTTCAGTGATTAAATACCTTCGTAACGCCTACCACAATCGTGTCTCCCGCGAGTTGGCGCTTCCAATATTTAACTCAATTTAATTTATTTAAGTATGGTCCGTAAACTTTACCTATCGCTTTTCGCGATTGCGATCGGCACTATTTCTTCTTTTGCCCAATGCAGTGGCTCCCTTCAGTTGTACCAACAGTCCCAGGTTGATGCATTCGCGAGCCGGGGTTGTTCGGTCTTCACCGGTTCAATTGAAATTTTTGGCTGGAACGAGGGCGACGTAACAAACATCGACAGTCTCTATACACTGGAGCGAGTCAACGGCTCATTGACTATTGACCGCATCGATTTGCTCACCAATCTCCGCGGCCTGCGCAACTTGAAAAGCGCCGGCACTCTTGCGATAAGAGAGAATCCTCTCTTAACCAATCTCGATGGACTGGATAGCCTCGAATCGATCGACGAACTATTCATGCTCGACGGTAATGCGCTTACCGACATCAGCGACCTGCGCGGCTTACGAACATGCGAACTGATGCAGATCCAGAATCACCCTCACTTGGCGAATCTGGACGGGCTGCAGAATCTCACGACCATGCGCGACTTCAGCCTGTATGCGAACGGGATGCTTAACGATCTATCTGCGTTGCGTGGACCCCGTACAGTCACCAACCGGTTGACAATAGCCAACAATACTTTGCTGACATCACTGGCGGGTATGGAGGACATCCACTTGCCGGACACAGCCGACCTGTTCATATATGACAGTAATTTTACGTCGCTCGATGGCCTGCCCAGTTTTGACTCATTGGGCGATGTGGTGCTGTTCAGCAATCCTCAACTCACTGATATTTCGGTCTTTGAATCGGTTAGCAAGCTCGACCACTTGAATCTTCGCGACATGCCTTCGATCACGGGTCTCGGCGACTTCTCAAACCTTCAATCCATTGGTGCCCTTTCAATCATATCGAACGGGTCATTAAACAGTCTTGACGCGTTTTCTTCGCTCAACACCGTCGAAGGCGATGTGTATATCAGTAATAACCCGGCGCTGACAAACCTTCAGGGCCTTCATAATATTTCGAATGTTGGAGGTACCATTTCTATTAATAATCAGGGCTTACCCGACCTTACGGGCCTGGACGGCCTGGTTTCAGCCGGAGCCCTTGACATTTCCTATAACGACAATCTGACTACGCTTCATGGTCTTGAGTCGCTACAGTTTGTCAACGGCGAATACAACGGAGAGTACAACAATAGTCCTTCCCTGTCCCTGATCGAGAACGCGGTCCTAAATGAGGTTTCCGCGCTCGGTCAGCTTACGTCACTTGCAGGCGGCATGGTGATCAGTAATTGCGACTCCCTGAGGGACCTTCATGGGCTCGAGGGACTCACTTCAGTAGGAGGCATGATCTCCATCGCGCGCAATGAATCGCTGCAAACACTCGCTGCATTGTCGAACGTTACATCCATAGGTTTCATGTGGCCAAGTCCCCCCGCTTCCGGCGGGCCTGTAAGTTTTGCTATTGTGTTAAATAGGGCGCTTAAAGATCTTGGAATACGAAAAGTACAGTCACTTCCCGCGTCCTTGAGGATCATAGATAATGCCGCATTGGAAAATGTGAACGACCTGGGAGGTCTCGAGCAGGTGGGCTCAAGCGAATTCAACGAGATTGATGTGCAAATCCGTGTAAATCCCGCGCTGCAGAATCTCGACAGCCTGTCGTCGCTGCGGACGATTATTGGCAGCGGAACAAAGAAGCTTATCGTTCAAAACAATGAGAATCTTGATCGCTTCTGTGGACTTTACACGGTGATCTCTGAAGGTCCGGACGACCTCGACATCACTATTACGTCGAATGGCGCCGCGACAACACCCGAACAAATTGAAGCCGACGGTCCCTGCTCAGGCGAACCTGCTCCTCAGCCCGGACAGCTCGTGTTCTCGGCCGTAACGCATAATACGATGACGGTCAGCTTCACGCCAGGCGTTGTTGCGCCAACCGGTGGTTATCTATTGCTGATGCGTGCAAACACCAGTCCGTATCCCGGGGATATACCCATGGACGGGCATGAATATACCGTCGGACAGGTCATCGGCAGCAGCACGATCGTAGTAGGAAAGGGAAGTGGCAACGAGTTTCATATTGTCTACCTCTCGCCGTCTACCATATACCGCTTCGCATTATACACCTTCGATAGCGAACTTGATTATGCGACCGCAAGTCCCGTGATTGGAGGCGAGATGACATTACAGAAACCAGAAGAGGCAACTCAACCCACAAGCATAGTATTTTCAAACATCACCGAAAATAGTATGACTGTTTCCTTTACTCCGTCATCAAGTGATGTTGTTGATGGATACATCACGGTGATGCGTGCTTACTCGTCCTCCCATCCCGACGATATACCGGCCGATGGAACTGCCTATAGCGTTGGCAATGTGATTGGCAGCTCGTCAATCGTCGTTGGAGCGGGAACGGCCACGAGCCTCGACATTGTGTATCTTAATTCAGACACCGAATACTGGTTCGATGTGTATTCGTACACTAATGACAACGAATATGATTATTTGACAACGAACCCGCTTGAGGATAATCAACGAACAACACCGGCAATGACTGTGACGGCATATCCGAATCCATTCACTGAATCGGTGACGATAAGGTTTGCTGTCAGTGAAGGCGACACGCGTGTCCGCGTTATGATCTTCGACAACATGGGAACGCCGGTGGCCGAGCTTTTGAATGCTGACGTGGGTCGCGGCACGCACGAAGTTTCATGGAACGGAAATGATCGCCACGGAAATAAGGCAACGAGTGGATTGTATCATTACAAGATATCCGGGCGTCAGGAGGCGGCGACCGGCACGTTGGTGGTGAAATAGCGACTAAGGAGGCTTTATCTCCCTTTATAGCAAACACTATTCGCTCCGCAAGCTCTTCACCGGGTTTGCGGATGCTGCTCTCACACCATGAAAACTTACAGTAAGCAACGTGATGAGCAACACGCCTGCACCTGAAGCCATAAAGATCCTCCAATCGATATCAGTATGGTAATGGTAGGTCAGCAGCCACTGGTTAAGATAATAGTATGCTATCGGCATCGCCATCAGTAACGAGATCGATACGAGAACGACAAATTCTTTCGACAGCAAGACCCAGATATTGAGCAGCGAAGCGCCAATGACTTTCCTGACACCGATCTCCTTCGTTTTCTGTTCGGCAACAAACGACGACAATCCAAATAAACCGAGACAGGAAATAAAGATAGCAAGTGCTGCAAATACAGAAGCAAGGTTGCCGATACGTTGCTCCGCTTTGAACTTCATACCGTACTCCTCATCCACGAAACTATATTCAAAAGTTGATGACGTCACCAGCTTTTTATGGATCGCTTCAACGGCAGCTAACGATTCGGCCGTGCTTTTTTCCGGATCGAGCCGGATAATCATTTGACCAAGATTGTTCGGCTTATTTTTATCCAGCCAATAAAAAGCGGGACTAACGAGTTCGTAAGGGCTCGTCGCGATCACATCTTCCACTACGCCAATAATTTCCCGATTGTTACGACCGTCAGCGCCGGATATAATTTCACCGACAGGGTTTTCGAGCTTGAGGTAATCTGCAGCGGTCTTATTGATAATGACGCCGTTCACATCGGTTGAATGCTCTCGCGAAAAATCTCTGCCCTTCAATATTTTCCACTGAATGGTCTTTCCGTAATCTTCGTCAATCCACGTTACCGTGAAGTTCGATTCGGCTTCGGGATCTTTGCCACGCCAATTAAATTCACTCCAGTTATCCCATATAGCTGTTAATGGACTGCTCGCAAATGCAACGTCGGTTGCCACACCGCTTGAAAGCAGCTGGTTTCGCACTACTTGTTTGCTCTTGTCGAACTCTACGTCGTGAATTGGAAGGCGAATTAAATTCTGACGATCGTATCCAACGGGTCGTTGTTGTGTGAATTGAATTTGCTGATACACGATGATCGTTCCAATGATGAGTATTACCGATACGCCAACCTGGATCACCACCAAAAACTTGCGCGGTAGCGAAGCGAATCTCCCGACGCGGAACGTTCCCTTTAAGACTTTCACGGGCTGAAAAGACGAAAGATAGACCGCAGGATAAAGTCCCGCGAGAAATGCAGTGATGATCAAAAACGAAAAGCTCGCTATCCAGAAATAAATGTTTGTAAATGGGATCGTGATCTTCTTGTCTGCCAGTTCATTGAAGGAAGGAAACGTCAACCCGATGATCAGTAATGCAACTGCGAACGCAAGTGTGACAATCATAAACGATTCACTCAAGAACTGATTCACGAGTTGCGATCTCAAGGAACCTATCGCTTTACGCACACCTACTTCACGAGCGCGTTTCTCGCTGCGTGCCGTACTTAGATTCATGAAGTTGATACACGCTAACAGCAACACAAACGCGCCAACAATTCCAAACAGCAACACGAATGTGATGCGCCCGGCGGCCGGATATCCGTCTTTGAATTCCGAATACAGGTACCAGTTCTTCATTGGATTCAACCATACCCTGGTTTGATACTTTTTTGAGAATTGCGCTACGCCTTCGGGTGTATCCTTGAGATATAGATCTGCGATTGCAGCGCCGGCTTGTTCAATCGAAACGTTATCTTTCGTTTGAACAATGATACGAGAAGCATTATTTCCCCAGTTCGTTTCATTCTCCTTCAGCCAAGGTGTGCTGTTCTTCAAACCTTCAAAGTTTCCGAAGAACTGGATCTGCCCAAACATCGAATTGGATGCGATGTCTTCATAAACACCGGTGATCACAGCATCTCTGGATGCATCGATCCTTACAGTTTGATTGATCGGATCCTGGTCGCCGAAAATAGACCCGGCGGTTGACGCCGAAATGATGATTGCACTCGGGTCGTTCATGCTCCCGGCATTTCCACGGATCATGTGCAATGAGAAAAGATCGATCACCGATTTATCGATATACTCTCCTTTCCTTAGGAAGTTGCGTTCACCGACACTGAACGTGTAGTCGGCTTCCGACCACATGATGGCAACATGTTTAAAAAGATGACCATATTTTTCTATCAATATCTTCGCGACGGGCTGCGGAGATCCGACCCAGCTAACTGCTTTTTGATCGAGCGGCTCCACGTTGTACCGGTAAAACATCGCGATGTGGTCGTAATTGCTATAGGTGTGGTTATAGCTTACTTCGTCGTACACCCATAACCCGATCATAATGGCGACCGACATTCCCACAGCGAGGCCGCCGACGTTGATGAGGCTGTACATTTTGTGCCGCAGCAGGTTTCTGAGGGCTACTTTGATGTGATTGCGGATCATGGCGGGTATGGTTTATCTGAATGACTACTGGTGGGCTTGAAAATGGTTACAGATTGGTTAATACCTCGATTTCTGTGATCGTTGCTATCTTTAATGGCATACACATTTTTATGCTCTGTTTCAGAGCGAAGGAGAGCTTCGTGGGGCTAAGCCCAACGTTATTTATAAACGGCTATAGGAAAATCATTCCCGAACGAATACGCCGACGGAAATTGCGCGAGCCCTTTGAATTGCTCCGAGAGTTCAGGTACCCTGTTCTCAATATAAGTGCTCAATTCCCGAATGGTAAGCTTATGATCTCCATTGCCATCGGCCTTTCCGTTAACTCCTTCGAGCAGGGCATAAGTGAAAACGCCGTGTCCCAATTTTTCAAATTCCGAGGCAAACTGTTCTGTACCAGAGGCAGTAATCCAAAATGTTCCTGTGCTTCTAGCCATCTGTGCAATGGCCTTTTCTTCTATCGCGCCCCTTGAAGCAACTGATTCCAAGGCGCCCGCTGACTGGCAAGCATCCAGAATGAAGACCTGCTTCTGCGCATTTATATGCTGTGCATATCCTTTTATTTCTTCGGCAGAAATCCCTTTTTCAGAAAGCATATCGTCCCGCCCGTATAGCTGTGTAATATCATGTGGGACGATGAAAAATTCCGTTGCCTTAACGCTGCCTCCGGACATTACACCATGGCCGGCATAATAGACAAAGAGCACGTCCTGCTCCAACGACTTCTTCCTGACATCTTCAAAAGCGCTGACAATATTCCCTTTGATCGCCTTGTCGTTGAGAATAGAATATGAAATTATTTCATTGAAGAGCGAAGACGAGCTGTGCCGGATAACCTCTTCTACCTTTTCCGCATCGGCCTGGGCATAATTCAAATTATACTTCGGATTCTTGTACTGGTTTATCCCGATCACTATCAAATATAAATTAGGCCTTTCATTCGTCTCTCCCTTGTAAGTAATGACGAACTTTACTTTTTCAGCCTCTATTCCCGATTTACTCGTAGCCGTCGCGTAGAAAAAGTTATCCTCCCCATAGGAAGAATTTAAAACGACATCAAATGAAAATTTCGGATCACTCTGAGTGGCGATATTTTGTATCAATTTTGCATTCTGATAAAGCCTTACTTCCTTAACTTCTGAAAGGTTCTGCTTCACCTCTACAACGATCTGTGTTTTTTTCTGCGCTGATTGAAAAGTGCCCGTTGTACTCAAAGCCGTGTTACCGTTTATCGATTTTAAAAAAAGGACCGGAATCTTTTCAATTACATTATCGACTTCGAACGCCACCTGACCTGAAGTGTTCTCAATCAGCATCTGTGATAGCAATCGCGGGCTGAATTTCTGATCAAAAGTGCTTTCCAGCGAAGTCTTTTTACTTGAATTCCTCGACGTCCAGTAAAGGCTGGACAGGGCCTTCGGCGTCCCCTGTACTCTTCCATCGCGGGATACGATCGCGAAATCATCGTTGCTATCGGAAAAGAAATACCCGATGATGGCGTTGCTTTCAGAATCAAAAATCTGATTGATATTATTCTTTGTGGAATTTAGTAAGATCTTCCCTCCTTTACTCTGCAAAGGGAAAACGTTGAAGCTTCCTACGCCAAATCTTGCAAAAGGAGGTATTTTATTTTTTTCGGATCTTGTGGTGAACATAAGCGCACCTGTTCGTGAATCGTGAGCATTGAATGATTGTGATAATGTCACCGCAAGCAAGCGGTCGCCTCGCACTAATCCTCCATAAGGGACCTTAGAATTTGACAAGTTCGATTCAGAATCAAATTTCCTTTTCAGCTTTAGTGTTTTTCCATCCAGGGTCATCAGGAGGGTTCGAGTAACGGAACCATTAAACCCGGCAGCCATAACCTCACTTCCCGGCTCGTTGAAAGCCAACATGGTAAAGTATCCCTTCTCCTCGGATTTGGCTATTTCTGTTCCTGTCCCGATGTCAAACAGACTTAAGACCTGTGGACTGAAGTTGGAAGTAACAATGCCACTGACAACAATCTCCGTTCCTTCCGGGTTAATAGCAAGAGCTCCGACATGATGCTTGTCTATTTTGATCTCACGGAGAAGCTTCAAACCATTCAGATCGTAAATTGATATAATTCCTTCTTTTTGGCCAACAGCCAGTAAGTTGTGCTTTCCTGAAAAGGTGGCCTTGGTTGGCTCGTCCTTCAATACAAATTTCTGAACAAGCACTTCCTTCTTCCAATCCCAGATCTGAAGCTCAATTTTGCTTATAAGAGCAATGGCGCCTGTCGACGTCAGGTAGACATCGAAGATATCCGCATAAGGTCCTTTGAATCTTTTAATAAATTTCCCTGCGCTTACATCAAAGACCTTAATGGTTTGGTCACTGTAGACAAATGCTATGTTATTTCCATCCGGTGATGCAGCCATGCCAATTTGATCAGCCGTGATATCGGATTTAGCATAGGCTAGCCGTACGAGGTCCACTTCCTGGCTATGGGATTCGCCTGCCCAACTTGCGATGAAACAGGTCAAAAATAATGCTCTGATCATAGGTGAGGGTGAATTTTATCTAAGTTAGCACTTCCTTCACTCTCCTAGCCACAACCCTCTCCTCTCCTGGTATCATCATCCAAGTCGTGATACCGACATAGTCCGGTCCGCCGACCGTTTCGATAGAAGGGTGACCACTGCGAAGCGCATTCCGAAACTCCTCTGCTGTAAGTTTTATTTTGGCTGAATCCCATGTTAGCCTCAACGAGGGGACATGGTTTGCTATTTCCGGAACATGAATCTCAGGCTTGGCGCCCGGTACCGAAGCAGCGGCATCATAAATCATCTTGATCTGCTTTTCCCACAATGCCCAGTCAGCCTTGTGGTCGCGCCCCAGGTAGACTTCCAGTGCAACCAGCATTCCAAGGATCTCTTCCTTATTCACCTTCATTCCCCGTCCGACGGTATCGCCGTTGGGTGGTGCATTCTTGCGTGCGGCAGCGATCAGATCTTTTCTTCCCAACAGAAGTCCCGCGCTCTGCGGTCCACGAAGCCCCTTGCCACCTGAAAAACAAACCAGGTCAAAACCCATTTGCGTGTACTTCCATAGGTTCTCAACAGGAGGCACGTCCGCAGCACAATCATTCAACGTAGGTATGCCGTGCTTCTTGCCGAGCGCCACGTATTCCACATCGCGGATCTTGCCGGCGGGATTCTGGTGGTTATAAAACCACATCATAGCCGTCTTCTCGTTGATAGCAGCCTCCAATTCCTTTACTGTCTCGACTTCGATCATGGTTTGACCACAATTGCGGATAGCGTGATCGTAGCCCACACGATGGGACTTCTGTGTGATCACTTCCGTTTTCATTCCTGTCATATCAAGCGGAAGTCGTGATGCTTTCTCCGGATCTCCTCCTGTCACCACACCTGCGGTTGCCAGTGTAATTGCTGAAGCAGCACCCGACGTAACCATCGCAGCCTCGCATTTGAGAAGTTCGGCGATCCGTTCTCCAACTTTGTCCTGGAGATCCTCAAGCTTCGCAAATTGTAATGCGGCATAGTTGATCGCCTTGATCACTTCAGGATGCGGGAGTGATGCGGTCAAAGCGGTGTACGTGCCGGCAGCATTGATAAATGTTCGCACACCCAGCTCTTTGAAATAGTCGCGATCAAAATCTGCCGGTCTGGTAGCGGCATCCACTTGCTCAGTTCCCAATGCAGTTGCAAGTGGCAACGTAAACAATCCTTTCAAAACGTTTCTACGTTTGGTCATGGCGTATTATTTTAATTTTGCAATGCAGTCGATTTCCACAAGGGACTCCCCAGGTATCCCTCCCTGCGCAGCAATGGTTGTGCGTACAGGTGGAATTTTTCCGAAGCGTCCGCGGAAAACGTCGTTCATGGCTTTGTAATCGTTCAGGGTGTTGAGGTAAACATTTGCTTTTAACACATGTTCCATGGACGAACCGGCTTTCTCCAGTTCTTTCTGCAGTTCATCCAACACATGTTTTGTGTGTGCTGTGATGTCGCCCTGGAAATGTGCGCCTTTGCCTGCGATGTACACCAGTCCGTTATGCACAATGGCGCTGGAGAATAAGGGAATCTCCTCGTCGTAGACGACTTCGCCGGTCAGGATTTTCTCGTCGGAAGGCGTGGGTGTCGCTGCCGCATTCGATGCTGTGACTCCAAACAGCCCGGTCATTGCCAGGGAAATTTTTTTGATGAGAGATCTTCTGTTGGTTTTCATGGTATAGTTTGATTGGATGGCTAGTTTTCGTTTTAGCTTCGCTCGATGTAGCCTTTTAGCGAAGCCGGGTGTTTCCGCGTATGGCCTTGACTTCGTCAAAAGTTACGGCCGACACGTTGTTCCCAAAGTTAGCACGCACGTACGTCAATACATCTGCAACCTGTGCATCTTCAAGAAAACTGTGCTCGGGCATAAAACCATCGAACGCCTCGTCATTCACGACGATACGACCTTGCTGTCCCCGGAGCACAATACCAATCAGCTTGTCCTTATCGCCCGTGACCCACGGTGTTCCTGCGAGAGATGGAAACCTGCCGGACGCACCCTTCCCATTGTTTTGATGGCAACTCGCGCAATACGTTTTATAGACCTTCTCCCCGCTTTCGGCAAATCCTGTATCGAGGTTGTCTGAAATTTCGTCGGGTCGCCTGATGTTGGAAGCTGACTTCCTTTGATTGATTACTGCAAGCTGCTCACTTCCGAAGCTCGACTTATTCCCCTTGAACATAACCCGCCAGATCTTGCCTTTTTCGGTATCACATACATAAAGAGAGCCGTCCGGTCCCTGTGCCAGTCCCATTGGGCGGTATGCTGCATCGCTCACATCGACAATCGGATCAACACCTGCAAAGCCGTCGGCGAACACTTCCCAATCGCCGGAGGGTGCACCATTGGCAAAAGGAACAAACGCAATGAAGAACCCTGCCTGTGGATAAGGCGCTCGATTGGTCGAACCATGAAACGCGATGAATGCACCATGATGATAGTGTTCCGGAAACTGTTTTCCGGTATAGAAAAGCAGGTCGTTGGGAGCCCAATGACCCGGAAAGCCGATCAACGGTTTCTCAAAATTCCCGCACTTGCCTACTGTCTCTCCGTTGCCTCCATATTCCGGAGCTTCCACCTTCAAGTTCCTGATCTGGTCGTAGTAGCAGTAGGGCCATCCCGCGTCGCTGCCTTCCCTTACTCTCAAAAACTCTTCTGAAGGCAGCTCAGCGCTTTGCCACGGAGAGTACTTCCCCGCCCAAAGCCGCAGCAGATCATCACGGCCATGCATGACTACGTACAGATTGTTGTCTTCTTTGTTCCAGTCCATAGCGACGATGCTTCTCAGCCCTGTAGCGAATTTGTATCCGTCAGCCTGTGTTTGATCTCTCCTATTGACATCAAATCTCCATACGCCGCCGTGGTCTTCCAGCAGCGGGCAGGGGTCGATGCCATTCGAGTATGGCGTACGATTAACCAACTGGCACGCATTGGAGGGAGCGCCGAACGGTACGTACATGTTGCCCTTGTCATCGAATGAAATGGGCTTCGCAATATGTTCGTGATTGCCGTGCGTGTGGTCGTCCCTAAGGAGCACCTCGATCTCGCTATCGGGCACGAGTTGCCCGGGTGTCAGTTTTTGTCGGTAAACCACCAGTTGAGAACTGAAATACAGATATCCATTGTACACCCGCATGGCGGTGCCATATGTTCCGTCATCCGGATAGTTGCCGAAGTGAACCGTAACATCCGCTTTACCATCGCCGGTGGTGTCACGAAGTGCGATGTTGCCACCCCATTTTGGAAAACGGGCCTTCACGTAAATGTCGCCGTTTTCGTTGATGGCCAGGTGTCGGGCTCTGCCTTGCAAACTATCCGCGACTACAATGGCTTCAAAGGACGGCGGAAGAATAAGTCCGCCGTTTCCGATGTCACCTTTCGGAAGATTGTCCTTCACGGAGCAATGCGACAGGAGAACCAGGAGCGTCAATGGAACGATGATCCCGCCATCTCGCCAAAATGCGCTTTGTGATATGATCCACGTTTTGTTTGGGGGGATCACTTTGCTTTTTGCCGAACGTGCGCCTGGCAGGGTCATTTGAATGGTTTCGCAGCGAGCCCATTCAAATCCCAGACGACCGCGCCATTCAATATCGTCGCCTGGCAGGTCAATTTCTTATCGCCGTTGATCTTAAATCCTTCCGTGTCGATAAACCCGAAGCGGCCTTGGTCCAAACTCAATATCGCCACGTCTGCAGGCATACCTATTCCCAGGTTACCGAGCTCTCTCTTGTTGATAATCTGCGCCGGCTTCCACGTCGACGCGGTCACGACTTCATTCAGCGTAAGGCCGCAGTTCAGTAGTTTTGACATCACGTTGAGCATGTCCTTCATCCCGCCGTTCATGCTGCCGGTGTGAAGATCAGTACTGATACTATTGGGTTTAAGACCTTGTTGGATTGCGGGTAGTGCTTGCTCGAAAGTGAAACTACCACCACCGTGACCCACATCGAGGATGATACCACGCTTTTGAGCATCGAAAGCAAAAGCCTGAACCTTTCCATTCTCTACCAATGGCATCCTGGTTTTAGTGTGTGCGTAGCAATGCGTGAGTATATCACCCGGTCGCAGTTTTTCCATCAATAATGTCTGCATCGATAAGAGTGGGTCCGCACCTCCGAAGTCTACGATGACAGGTATATTGGCGAGCTCACCGGCTTTCACTGCTCGTTCAGTTGGTTCCCAATCCGATGACATGTAATGAGCAAGCTTAACGCCGACAATGTATTGCGGGTACTGCTTGGCGACCATTGCCGTTAGTTTCGGATCCATGTCGTTGATGTTCTGTTCATGTGCGCCTCCCCGCATCCCTGATCCAACGATGTTGATGAATGCAAATACTTTCGTTTTTGAACGCTCGATGGTTTGCGACTTGAAGGTTTCGAAGTCCCGCCACCCCGAGCCTCCAGCATCCACCACAGCCGTTACTCCTGAGCGAAAAGTAAACCCGTCCGGTGGTAATGCGGTAAAACTGTTGCTGAGATAGCTATTCGGCTGTGTACCAAAAAAGTGATGTCCATGTATGTCGATTATACCCGGGATCACGTACAGGTTTGTTGCATCGATGACCGCCTTCGCCTCCTTGTTGATCCTGGCGGCCACTTCAGAGATCTTGCCGCCGATGATGGCCACATCCATCACTGCGTCGATATTGTTCCTGGGATCGATCACGTGCCCGTTTCGAATGAGCAGATCAATTGGTTGTCCGCTTACTAACGCAGAAGGGACGCTGATGCAAACGGTTAGAAGAAAACGGAGGAGGGTTTTCATCAGGTGATTGGTTTGTGAATGGCCAGACAACGCTAACGAACCACGATTCAGATCTTCACAATTTCTCCCTTAGAATACGATTTTTGCAAGACAAATTCAAGAGTATTTGGCAGACTGAAAACCCCCGCATGCAGACAGCTTCGGCTGGTTTGTATAATAGATTTTCCAGATCCCTCCTCCTCCCATTCTTTTGTGAAATGAATTCAAACACAAATATCGCAATCATCGCGGACGCATTAGCAGAACGACACCCAATGACCTCACTGCGGAAGACTTCGCTGGTTGCGGATGCGCTCTATCTCCTCACCTTTATCTGGGCGCTGGCCGCAATTCCGGTCGCGCTATTCGAGTTTTCCCTGGGCGTCTGGTTGGTAGTCAAGGGCTTCAAGCCTTTGCATATTACAGGGGATATGTGACGCAATTCCAATCAAAATTCTTTCTCTATCAAAAGGTATCTTTTCCCGAAAATGCAGTTGTAAGGAAAACAAAACGATGAAAATCTGCATACTAATCGCAATTGCACTCTCCCTTCTCGCCTGTGGCGGCGCTGAACTTACCCCGATCGAGGACACTCCGGACAGCACCATTCACATGGCCGGAAATGCCGGCGTCGGCAGCTATTGGAAAAACAGCGTGCGCACGGAGCTGAGCAACCAGGGAGTAGTCAACTCCATGGTTGTTGATGGAGACTCAGTTTTTATTGGCGGTTGGACTTCAGGTGGAGACGTGGTTTGGAAAAACGGTAACCAAACAGTTGTCGACTCCGACCACTCCGGAGGCCTCACTTTAGTTGCTGCACGCAACAACAACTTGTTTGGTGTATGGTACGAGTCCACAGGTTGGGTCTTATTCAAAAACGGTACCACCACACCTATCAACCAAACCGGCGCGCCAACGGCGATGGGTGTACTTGGAGATGAAGTGTACCTCGCCGGATCATTAAAAGGAAATGAGTACCCATGGAACTCATCGTCATTTTACTACCTCGACACTTATGCTCAAACCTGGAGAAATGAACAGGTGATCTTCACGGAAACCGTATATTCTAATGCGCAATCGATATTTATTCATAACAATGACATCTACATGGGTGGACATCGCAATCACTACCCGTCTCTTGATCGCATTGCTTGTTATTGGAAAAACGGAGAGCGCATTGAATTGACCAGAGACGACCAGGATGCAGAAGTGAGGGGATTATTCGTTACCGACGAACATGTTTATGCGACGGGGATGATTGACGGTGAAGCTGTGTATTGGATAGATGGTGCCCCCACGTATATATCGAACGGAGCCGCGAGCTCAATTGCCAATTCCATATCTGTATTGGGAACCGACGTTTATGTTGGAGGACGAGTTGACAAGTTTCCATCTGTTTGGAAAAATGGCATAAGGCAAACTCTACCAGATCAGGAGAAGCAAGGTGAGATTAAAGTTGTGGTCGCTGTTGCGAATTGAGTCTCTGATTTTACAACCCGACGGATCGCTCATGAAATTTCAACACACTTAGCCGCAAACCCATCATAATCTCGTGCGTTGAAAAGTTCACGTCGGCAGCTGGACCTGTTGGTAACTCGAAAACATAACCCACCACGAACATATCTTTAATCAATGCCTGGGTAAGGAGGCCAAATGTGCTGAAGTTCCTTGTCAAAAGCCCAACCTGATAGTTGTTTTTGATCAGCAATGACGCATTCAGGTCCATCGACAACGGTGCACCCTTTACCCATTTGAGTAGCGTCGATGGCTTGAAACGAAGATGCTCGGTTAGAGAAAAGTCATACGATCCACTAAGGTAGTAGTGCTGCGTGTACAGCGAATACTGTGCGCCTTGGGCAGAGAAACCACTTTTAAGCATGCGGGGCACAGAAACACCCACAAGAAAACGGTCGCCTTTCAATACAGCACCAAAGCCGAGTCCCGGTTTTGCCTCGTTGTAAGTACCCTGGAACAGAGGGTCGGTATTGTCATAAGGAGAAACCTTCGAATTATCGATATGGAAGTTGGCGACACCGGCCTGCAATCCGAAAGACAGGACCGTTGTGCTCGTCATATGGATCTGGTAGCTGTAAATCGCTAACGCTTCCGTAACTGTGCTGGCGCCCATCCGGTCTGATACAACCATGACACCCGCTCCCATCTTATCATAAATCAACGGCATGCGGCCATTCACATTGATCGTCTTCGGACTGCCCTCCAGGCCATTCCATTGATTGCGATAACTCAACGCTACGTTCAGATTGTTACTTAGTCCGGCATACGCAGGATTGAGCACGAATGGATTATTGGCGTACTGTGCATACAACGGATCGCGTTGCGCATTCACCGTTACCGCGATCAGTGAAGTCAGAAAGAGTAGTACAATTGGTCGTGTGTTGATCATGGCTGTTAGTATCTCAGTTCCAGAAACCCGGCCAGACTCTTGCGCCCGCCTTCAAATTGCACACTATAATAATAAGTGCCCGATGGCAGTTTATTGCCGCTGTTCGAGAATCCTTTGAAAGCGCGGTCGTTGTTGTTGTAGTCGGAGACAGAGAACACTTTGTCTCCCCATCGATTGAATATCGTTACTGTGTTGACCTTCGTGTCGGGCAGCAGCTCGATGTACTGAAGACGGAATATCGGATTCTGCCCGTCGGGAGAAACCGCGTTGAAAACAACTACTGCTCCGGCTACAGTAATACTGAGCGATTGCTGCGAACAACGCCCATTTACGTCGCACGCTTCTATAATGATTGTCTCTGTCCCAGTAAATTCATTTCCGGAGTAGTCGATCGTCAGTACACCTCCGCTGATTGTGGCAGTTGCACCGCTGCCGGGTGGCGTCACAATCTGTAACGTCGACAAGTCGAGATTTGCTGTAGTAATAAGTGGTATCAGGTTGATCGACACAATACCGCCAACCTGTGTGGTAAGCGTCCCGGGCGTAATCACCGGTGGCTGACAAACATCGATCGTCGCCGTTGCCGGTGTGCGTATGCTTTCGCAACTGCCATCCAACAGGGAAACGTAATAGAGAGTTGTGGCTGTGATAACCGGCGTCGTGTATGTGCTGTTGACCTGGCCCGCGATCGGTGTCCCGCCTGTTGCTTGCGTATACCACCGATATTGTCCGTTACTTCCTCCAGTCGCTGTAAGCGAGATGGCATTTTGCGGACATGCGTGATCGCCTTGCACCGTGGGTGGCGTTACTGTTTGTACGGTGAGCTCAGCGGCATCGGAGTATACTGTTGCAGCCAGTGCACTACCAATTTCACATCGATAAAAACGGGCGCCGAAACCGCCTGTGGTACTCACCGTCAGCATGCTCGTCGTAACGTCGGAATATCCGCTGCCATCGGAAATGTTGGCGAATGGCCCCGCGTTAGTGGTTGATGATTGCCATTGATAAGTGATGCCGATGTCGCCTGATGCTGTTACGCTGAAAGTGGCATTCGTCCCGGCACAGGCATCAGCGGCCACAGGTTGACTGTCAACAACCAATACGGGCACCGTTACGGTGAAGTCGGTGGCACTTGTTGCGGTGTTTCCTGAAACGGTTACTGTGATGGGTCCTGTAGTGGCGCCAGCGGGTACTATTGTCGTGATTGAAGTATGGGTGCTGGAGGTAACGGCAGCGGTAATACCATTGAATTCAACAAAGTTACTCCCTGGTGTAGCGCTGAAATTGGTTCCCGTGATTGTCACAACCGAACCCACATGGCCTTCAATAGGATTGAAACTTGTGATCGTTGGCAATGGTGCACCGGTTACTTCGAATTCATCGTCACTCATTGCATTGTTCAGGCCTACGCCGACCGTTATCAAACCCGTGTTGGCCCCGATAGGCACAGTAGTGGTAATGGAAGTTGTGCTGCTTGCCGTTACGTCGGCCACCGTGCCGTTGAACATGACCACGTTCTCTGAAGGCGTTGAACCGAAATTGGTTCCGGTAATGATCACCTGGATGCCGACCAGGCCTGAACCAGGTGTAAAACTGGTTATTGTTGGTGGAGGCGGTGTGACAATGAAATCAAAATCCGTTGTGTTGCCATCACTGTTTACTCGTACGGTAATTGGTCCGGTAATAGCACCAACCGGTACGGATGTCGTGATCGTTGTACTTGTGCTCGCTGTGACGATTGCCGCTACCCCATTGAAGTCGACGATATTGGTTGCCGGTGTTGTACTGAAACCTGTGCCGGTGAGAACAACGGCGAGCCCTTCCCAACCATGCAGTGGATCGACGTCCGTGATTTTAACCGACGGTCCGGTAACCGTGAAAGTACCGGTACTTGTCGCGGTGTTTGCTCCTACGGTAACAGTGATTGTTCCGGTTGTAGCGCCAGCCGGTACCGTTGTGGTGATCGATGTTGCTGTACTCGCCGTCACTACTGCTTGTGTACTATTAAAGCGCACCGTGTTTCCCGATGGCGATAAACTGAAGTTGGTACCGGTGATTGTCACGGTCGTGCTCACCGGCCCGGTTGTTGGCGTGAAGCTCGTAACTGTTGGCGGTGGAAGCACTGCGGCATTATTGCCGAACCAGGTGAGCTTGTTATCCACGTTGGAGATCGCCACCAGGTCGATCTTCCCATCTCCGTTGAAGTCGCCTGCCTTCACGATTGCCGGGCCATCGAGTGTATTAGATACTGCGGCGGAGGTAAAGTTTGCACCGGCTTCGTTGAGCCTGTTCCTGAACCAGAACAATGCGTCCGTTGATGGACTTGCTGCGATCACATCCAGGTCATTGTCGCCATCGAGATCGGCAGTGGCAATCCAACGCGCCTGGCCACTGCTTGGAAATGTACCGACCGTTCGTTGCGGCGCGAAGTCCGCAGCAACAGTGGTCAGATCGTTCGGATACCAAAGCAACGTAGTACTGGACATACCCGATAAGACGTCCAGGTCGCCGTCACCGTCAAGATCGACAGCGTCCATGTACACTGCCACAGAAACAGAAAAATTAGTTGTATTGAAACCCAGATAGCCATCGTTAAGAAAGTACTGGTGACCGCCTCCACCTCTTAGAAGATCGATGTCGCCGTCATTGTCCAGGTCGCCGGCGCCCAGCATGATCGCTGTTCCAGGAGCGGTAACATTCGCGCCGGATTCAAACCTGTCGCAATTCCGGTGCTGCCATTCTTCGTTGTTGTATGCATCTTCGAGTCCATCCCGGTCAATATCGCCCACGAAAAAATTCGGGGTCACTGTATTACCGGGGTTGTAAAGAATCTGCATGGAAGAAAAATTCTGATTGCCATCGTTCATGTAAACTTCCGATGGTCCGCTTACACCGACCAGGATATCAAGGAAACCATCACTGTTAAAATCAGTGATTCGTGTTCCCGATATTATACCTGTAGACGGGATAGTGATCGACGTGAAATTGCCGGCACCATCGTTGCGATGCCACAGGAGTTGGGAGGCGGTACACGTGACAAGATCCAGGTCTCCGTCTCTGTCGATGTCGGCAACATCCAATCCCACCGGTGTCGCCGCGTGGGTCATGACCGGGTTCAGAGTAAAAGTTGGTGCTCCGGCGACAGTGACTTTTATTCTGAAATCGAAACCGTGTGTACGTCCTGGCCGGTGACCTGTGTTGCTCCTGATCCGGTCGGTTACTGCGACGGCTACTTCTTCGCCCGGCCGGAAGTCGACCGTCGGGTCGAACGTGATGGTATTACCGGACACACTATAATTTCCGGCTATAATTCCCCTGCTCCGCGTTGTTACTTTCAACGTCGTGTTGTTCAAGCTTGTGGCATCGATCGGCTGATCGAACGTGACAGTGATATTCGTATTGGCGTCGGCGCTTCGTTGACCATTGGCCGGCGTGGCCCCCGTTACGCTCATGAACGTTCCGTTCTCGTGCCAAACGATTCTTTTCTGCAATGTGGATAACGTGAGGATATCAAGGTCACCATCGTTGTCCATATCACCATAGTGAATGGCAACCGATTCCACCATGCCGGGACTCACCAGGTGTGTGGTGAAATTTTGTGAACCGTCGTTCTCGAACCATCGCGCACTCGCGAGCATGTCCTTATCGCCGTCCGCATCGAAATCCACAACCCGCACCTGGTTCAGTCGGCCGGGCCCGACCCCGGGAACGACTCGTCGTGTAAACGTCTCCGCGCCATCATTTTCATACCACGCGAGATTGCCGGTGCTGCTGTTCGAATTACCGGCAATAATATCCATATCGCCATCATCGTCCAGGTCGGCGGCTGTTAGCCGGGGCCAATCGCTATCAACTGCGACGATATGTTGAATGAATGTTTCTGTTCCATCATTTTCAAACCACATCACACTCTCGTTATTTCGAACGAAGGCCAATACATCCATATGTCCATCACTATTGATGTCGGCCATCGAAACAGCGGTCTCAGAACCCAATGAAGGCGAAACCGATCCGACAGGCCGGGAAGTAAATAAACCAGTGCCATTATTCAGGTACGCTGCGATGTTGGCACCCAAAAGACCTGCAACAACATCTATATCGCCATCACCATCGAGATCGCCACCGGTTACCGCGCCACTCCAGGTGGAAGCTGAGATAAGGTTGTCTATGTCGACACCGGTTGCACCGTCGTTCCTGTGCCAGTCGATCCCGGAATTGTTTGCACCCACGCTAAGTCCATCAAGATCGCCGTCGCCATCCAGATCGTGAAACTCTACGTTACGATGCGCGCCGAATGCCTGCGAGCAGTAAGTCTGGTCGCCATTATTAACATAGAGGTAGGCCAGGTCGCGGATAGCCGCCCCATTAGCGTTACCGATGTCAAGGTCACCATCTCCATCAAAATCAAGCGCGACGATGTCATTTGGTATAAGTCCGTTGTCGAAGGTGACGAGCCTTTCGGCGAAGGTAAACGGCCCGACCTGTGGTGTACCGGCGGTAGCCGAAAACGAAAACACATATCCGTGGGCAAGGTTAAGACCACCTTGACTTAACAGTGAGCGACTGATCGTAACAGAAATTTGTTCACCTAGTTTAAAATTCGTTGCCGGGTCGAAAGTCAATGTGTTTGTGCCCCCACCACTCCAGGTACCTGTGATCAATGGCGATTGTGTGCCGCGCACGATGAGATTAGAGTTGAGGACCGTGGATGCGTCAATCGGGTTGTTGAAAGTGATGCTCACATTGCTGTTAGAAGGTATGTATGCAGCATTGATCGCGGGGGTTGTAGATACAATACTTAGACCAGCAGCCGCAATGGTCATTATTCCACTGCTACGCGTTTGCGCCAGGCAGTTCGCACTCACGCGTATTTTCCCGCTTACTGTGCCGCTTGCAATCGTGGCGACCAGGCGCGTAGTGGTGGGAGATGTAACCGTCGCCTGTGTGTTGGCCACGAATACATCACTGTTTCCTGCATGGAAGTTGGAACCGTTGAGCGTCACCACCGTACCTATACCGCCGGTTGTTGGTGTGAAAGAGGTAATAACAGGATCGGTTGGAAGAGCCGTCGTGCGAACCTTTTGGATAAATGCGTTGGAGACGTTTCCCGTAAGCGTATTGGTACAGGAACCTGATATGAAATCGAAATCCAGGGTGGCAGCAAATCTCGCATTCACGAATAGATTCCCGCCGGCATCTCTTATCAGGTCATGCGCATCCGCATCATTGATCACTATTCCGCCTTCGTTCACCGCCCAGTCCATGTTTCCGCTACCATCGTACCGTGCCATGAAAATATTCGGACCGGCTCCTGTCGCCACAAGGTTGAAAGTTGCAGCCGTCAGATCGAAATCCACGGTACCGTTGAAGTAACCTGAAGCAATAACTCCAGATCCATCGCGTACCAGCGCATTGCCCACACTCATCGTAGCATTACCCTGCGTAATAGCCCATGCAAGATTGCCGGCCGCAGTGATCTTGCTCAGATAATAGTTATCGACAGCGGGTCCGGCACCGGTGAGATTGAATGTGCCTCCGTTGGGATCGAAGTCGGCAGTTCCATTGAATTTGCCCGTAAAGTATACGTCGTTGCTCGCGTCGATTACCATGTCCTGTACTTCGAAAGTATTGGCGTTGCCAAAACTTTTCGCCCACACAAATGCACCGGTGTTGTCGAGCTTCGAAATAAACACATCGTTGGCAGGCGCTACCGCGGGGATGTTGAAGATGCCACCGTTGGGATCAAAATCCACCGTGCCCGAAAACGCACCTGCTGTGTAAACATTGTCCGCAGCATCAGCAGCGATAGCAACACCCATGTCTTGTGTGGCATTGCCGATTGCCTTCGCCCAAACGAAGACGCCGTTGTTATCCAGTTTCAGAACGAATGCATCTTCTGCACCGAGTGACGCCATGGTTGTCGAAGTGACTGCATCGGGGTTGAAGTCCACCGTCGATTGAAAGTATCCTGTGATGAGCAGGTTGCCGGAAGGATCCTGGGTAATGGATCTCGGCGCCACAGAACCCGCATCGCCACCGATCGATTTTGCCCAGACAAAATTTCCGGCCGCATCGAGCTTTACAATGAAGCCTTCGGTCTGTAATCCCGGATCGAGGTCCGACACGCCTGCACCCGGATCGAAGTCGACAACACCACTCGAAAACTCTCCTATAACATAGTGGTCACCATCGGCTTCCGTATAAATGGCATAAGGCACCTGATTGTTGGCCGCCCCGATCGACCTCACCCAAACGTACAAGCCGTTCGCATCGAGTTTGAGTATGTAGATGTCGCTACCTCCCTGCGTACCAACATTAACTACTGTTGCCGAGGGATCGAAATCGGTAGTACCGCTGAATACACCTGTACTGTAAGTACTCCCTGTAGCGTCGCTACCAATACCTCTCGGTAATTCAGTAGTACCGGTCGTTTTCTTTGCCCAAACATGGTTGGGATACTGTGCAGAAGCAGAAAAGAAAAGGCTCCAGCAGATTAAGATCAAAGCACACGTACGAGGTATCAGGTATTTAAATTGCATTCCCCAAATCTGGCGAAACAATCAGATACCGTGAATCGCATATTCATGCGATGGCAGTTCGGATTTATACTACCATTCAACCCAATCGCCTTTCGGATGTACCCAGGTGCTAGAGGCAGGTTTCGCGGCAAACATATTGTACAATCCTGAATTTTGAAATTCCGGGCTCATATAGTGCTTCATCATGCCATCAGCGTTCATCCAAACGTCAACACCGAGAACTTCCAGCGCTTCAGGCGAGCCTGGCGCCGCAGCCCTCACGTAAAAATCATGCGATAGGATGCCGGCAGCCCGTGCAGTGCTGACCAATGGTTCGTTGGCCGTGTTATGGATCGCTTCCGCATCCGCCATTGACTTAACCTTCCCGCGCACCAAACCGATGACCCTTTCGTTCTTTCCCGTTGGCGCCGGGAACTGGTAGTTAAAGAAGCTTTCCAGTTTGCTCCATACGGCGGGCTCACGCGAGGCGAACATCAGCCCGGCTCCCGCCAGTACCTGCGCGTCACTGAAGAATTTGTTCATTCCGTCAAGGCTGTTCCAGATGTCCAGGAATAAGAGGTCGCCTTTAAAAGCTGTGGCAGCGTCGAGTGGCATATAGGTCATGTGGCTCATATCGCCAAGCGCCTTCGCGCCCGCTACACCTGCGGGATGACCCGCCGTTTCATTGTGAAGCTTGCAAGTGGCTTCGATGCTTTCCGGGATAACCTTGCCCATGATCGTGAGCAGGTTGAACGTCGTTTTCTGTTTCATAGGGTTTGTTTTGACAATGATGTCTTTGTATAACAATCCTATGACAGGCGGGCAAGAGACAATAGGACGAGGATAGGGATATATTTTTTGAGAAGTCCCACAAAAACACGCTGCCTGGCGTTAACACCGAAAATTGAAACCCAGTTGAATCAAATCGTCAATATTTATTAACAAGTATATACATTTTGATCCACCGAAAATCCATGAGGTTCGGCCTGCTCAGACGTAGAATATCCAGGCAGGTGGGCCTATATCTGGGCTGAAAAGAAGTAAGTGAAAACGCCCGTACTCTTAACGCTTATCCTTAGCTAGTTGACGTTCATGTTAATTCTTCAAAAATCATTTTCGCGATAAAGTTTTCAACAGATCTTCTAAGGTTTTCATCGTCAAAGTAAATCCTTCCTGGAACCCCATTTCAATCATCTTCTCCATGCGGGCGAGGGACTCATTTTTAATAGTGATACTGACTGTTGTCCTTTCGTTTTGTCCGCTGAAATTAAAATCCCAATCAGAACCCGGCAATTCAAGTTTCTCATCTTTGTCAGCAAAAGCATTAAAGAACTTAAAGTTTGTCTTTGGAGTGATCGAGGTATATTTCTGAACTGCCCAACGCTCTGGTCCTTCCGGGCCTACCATCGCATAAAATCTTCGTCCACCTACTTTAAAGTCCATAACCTTTGTTCTTGATGCCCACGGTTTTGGCGCCCACCATTGGTCAAGAATTTCCGGTTTCGTGTAGGCGTCCCAAACCAGCGAAAGATTTGCATCAAATTCTCTTTTTATGAATACCGTTTTTGCCGGTTTGTCAACGGTAAAATCAAATAGTAAATTGTTTTTCATTTCTTTAATTTTTTCATTGTTGATAATACTTTGTCAAGCTGATTAAAACGTTGTTCCCAAATTATTCTGAATTGGTGTAGCCATTTATCTATCTCCTTCATTTTTTGAATTTCAAGGGAGTAATAGATTTCCCGCCCCTTGTGCTCCTGTTTTACCATTTCACATTCTGTCAGTATCCGCAGATGTTTGGAAACGGCTTGTCTTGTGGAGTCGAAATGTTCGGCAATGGCATTGGGCGTCATTGACTGTAATGCTATCAATGTAATAATCGCTCGCCTTGTCGGGTCAGCTATGGCCTGAAAAGTATCTCTTCTCATAATTAATTGCGTTTATAGATCAAAAATTCTCATCCTGCCCTTCTGAATATGAAACTAATCAGTTGCAAACATATGTGCAACTTATCGGTTTCGCAAATTTTTTGTTAGATAGTTGAATTCCAAGCCCTCGCAGCCGTACCGGCGCCCCGAAATCCGTCCTGGCCATCGAAAAAAATAAAATAATTTGTCCCATCGCTGCCACCCAAATTGTCATTGGGGCATATCAACTAAACAATCATTTTATGAAACTACCCAAACTGGTTCTTTTTGCGGTCGCCATTGTCGCTATGAGCTTCAATGACGCCGGCACAGAATTGACGGATGCAGAAAGAAAATATGCATCACAGCTTCTACAAGACACCGAAGAAAATCTCCTTAAGAAAGTAAAAGGGCTTTCCCCGGAACAACTCAAGTTCAAACCAAGCGCAGACAGCTGGTCTGTAGCCGAATGTGTCGAGCACATTGCAATATCTGAGAACAGTTTGTTTGGAATGGCCCAAGCGTCGCTGCAGCAGCCTGCCGACCCATCGGTATCGAAGGATGTAAAAATGACGGATGATAATGTCGTAAAGGCGATCTCTGATCGTACCACGAAAATCAAGACTCAGGATGCATTCGTGCCGACGGGAAAATTCGGAAATTTTGAGGCTACTCTCGGTGAATTCAAAACTAAGCGGGATGGCAACATCAAGTATATCAATACAACGTCAGACGACTTAAGAAATCATTATAATGATTTTCCATTCGGCAAGGTAGATGCTTATCAAACGATCCTGTTTATGGCAGGTCACACCAAACGCCATACAGATCAAATTGAAGAGGTCATGAAAAATCCTGGTTTCCCTAAAAAAGGAAAGTAGGCTTCAACAGGAATATTAAGGCAGAGCTTTCTCCTTAAATGGAAAAAGGTTCTGCCTTCCTTTCAATCTATATTTTTTAGTCTCCTCTCCCCTCCGAAGTAGACAAAATTCCACACTCTTGATCCGGTCGGATTTTTCTCGAGCGGTTTTTTTTGAAACTACTTACTCTATTCGAAGGGTTTTATGGCTGGCTATTCAATCAGTGCAAATGCCACATACTTGTCTCCCGATCTTTGCTTTAACTTTCCCCCGCCGCATGCAATAACTATGTACTGTTTGTTATTTACAGAATACGTGGCTGGCGTGGCAAAACCTGCGGCAGGCAACTTTGCTTCCCACAACTGCCGGCCTGTTCGCGTGTCAAACGCGCGGAATTTTTCATCTTTCGTTGCCGCTATAAAAAGAAGACCACTTTCAGTTACCAAGGGGCCACCATAATTATCTGTGCCCGTAAGCGGAATTCCTTTGTCTGTTAATTCCTTGTATTCCCCAAGTGGAACTTCCCATAAATGCTCGCCACTGTTTAGATCAATGGCTGTGAGCAGTCCCCAGGGTGGACGACTCACGGGGTAACCTTCGTCGTCGAACCATCGATTATACCCTGTGTGAATATAAGGACTTGTGGATAGGACCTCCTCCTTCGAAATGTGATCGTCTACATCTTCAAGAACATAACGCGAAATAGCGGCGAGTTGGTCATCGGACAAATGCGAAAAAGAGGGCATCATGCCACGGCCACTTTTGACGATGCCTTTCATTTGCGTAATTGTGTACCTGGAAGATAAACCGATGAGCGAGGGGTAACTTCCATCCGCATTTCCTTTTCTGTCTGCCCGATGACAACTGGCACAGTCGTTCCTATACAGTGTCGAAGCTGTTATCTGCGGTGATGACGATTTAGCTTCCCTTTTGACGAGCGTTGTAAAACATGGTATCTGCTTCGACGGAATATATATAATCCCTTGTGGATCCGTAGCCGCGCCGCCCCATTGTGCACCACCGTCCGTTCCGGGAAAGAAAATTGTCATGTCACCGGTAACTGGAATGTATGGCTCTCCAGTCCTGGCTTTTTGCAATTGTTCACGGATCTCCTCGTAGTTTGATGCCGAAGCATTAATATCCCCGACGTTAAAGGCTTGTCTGTTAAAGGGTTTTGGTTTTAAGGGAAAAGGCTGCGTTTGACTGTATTCTTCATCAGGAATACCATCGGTACGAACCGGACGTTCCTCAATTGGAAAGAGTGTTTCGGCGGTGACGCGATTGAATACAAATATGTAACCCTGTTTAGTAAGTTGTGCTACCGCATCGATCTTTTTACCCTCATGAACAACGGTCAGTAAGTTGGGAACAGCCGGCGGATCGCGATCCCATAGATCATGATGTACAAACTGAAAATGCCAAAGCCTTTTACCGGTGTTGGCATCCAGTGCAATCAGGCAGTTAGAAAAGAGATTGTTGCCTTTGCGATTACCTCCATAAAAATCGTAGGCGGCAGAACCAGTAGGTGCATAGACGATACCACGTTCTCTGTCTATTGCCATGCCAGCCCACGCATTAGCACCACCGATCCTTGAGCGTGGATTATCAATCTTCCACGAATCACGACCAAATTCTTCATCAGCCGGAATAGTTCGGAATGTCCACACGAGGCTGCCGCTATAAACATCAAAGGCTCGTATATCACCGAGCAAAGCGCTTTCGTCTTCATTTACGCGCGTGCCGGTAATAATCAAATTCTTGTAGATCGTGTTGGGCGTGTTGGAGCTGATATAACTTCCGGCACCGGGGCGATCAACACCCGTTCTCAGGTCGATACGACCATCACTTCCAAAAGCGCTGTTCAGTTTTCCGTTTTTCGCGTTGATACAGTATAGCCAATGTCCTCCACCCCAGAATATGAATTCATTGTTATTGTCGGCATAGTAAGTAACTCCGCGGCTCGTGGTCCCATCGTTATCGCCAATGTTTGTCTTCCATAATTCGGCTCCTGTTTCAGCATTAACAGCAAATACCTGGTTCACTGCCGATACACCATACATTACTCCATTGATGATGATAGGATTGCACTGCATCTGTGTGCCGGTTAACATGCTGTCGGTTCCAACCGAAGAATAAGTCCAGGCTACCTTCAGCATCGATAAATTCTTAGCGGATATCTGATCCAGCGGCGAGTAGTGACTGCGTGAGGCATCTCCATGGTATTCCGGCCAATCCGTATTGCCGGATTTGCAACAGGACAGCCCGGACACTATACCTATTAGTAGTAATTGTAAGACTCCTTTTCCCATCGCAGAAATATACACATCCCGTCCGACTCATTTTTTGCATTTTCCGACGGTTTGTTTTCCGGTGACTATGATACTGAAAGTTTCAAGGTACCGCGATTCTATGCCTATGATGATTTTCATGAATTCGGAATAAAAATCGGGATGCTAGGGGATCGTCTCTATCTTCCCGCCATAATCGGAAAACTCACCTGAAATAACACCCCATCCCTCATTGCAAAATCCGGCTTCGTTTTCGTAAGGTAACTCTGGCAGGAAATTGTGTTCTGTATGGAGATCCGGTCGTTGAGTCTGATCGGAGGAAAGTTGACCGAAAGAGACGCCGATGTACTTAATTCACCTGTGCTGAAGACCACGCGTTCCCAAACAAACAGATCAATCTTAAATCCACTTTGTTCATAGCTCAGCACAAATCGGTTCGCCAGTTTAGCCGAGACACTGAGATCGAAGAAGAGCGCAGTGTTCTCCAGCTTGAACCGATCGTTGACCGTCCAGTATGCAACACACGCTGTATAATAGTCCGAATCCTTGTCCCGGAATCCGGATGTCTGCGAAAAAAGATAGCCCGCAAAGAAACGCAGTTTGAAGTTTGGACTGAACTGAATCTTCTTGAAAATACCCGGCTGTAAATAATTAATGATCGAATGTGGGTCTTTCAGGTCCTGTGATTTGAATAGAAAGAAACCGAATATCCTGTCCTCATAGAAGACATTCACATCGACATTAACATTTTTGTTAATGTAAGCGCCCGTAAATGGAAAATATCCCCCGGAATTCAATCGTGGCGTGATGATGAGTGTCCTGGTGGAGACGGAATCGGATTTCTGTGCTATCGCCGTGTGTGTAAACATCGCAACACCACAAATGGTAAGCACAGCAACCCATAACTGCCTGGTCAGTCCTATCATATCAGTTTACCCTTCTCTGTTCTTCGGTCGAACCCGACTTGATCTTCACAGACCTAAGCCCGTCGTTGCCTATGTTCCGAGAATAGGTCAGACGGATATACTGGTTATGCCAATCGTACCGTATGTTGGATGTAAGATTCTCCGTGGGCCTATTCGTTGCAATCCTCCAGACATTAGTATACAGAATGTCATCCATCGATAGCTTCAATGTTCCCTTCTCTCCGAATTTCTTTTGGACGCCCGCGTTAAGTGATCCGTAAGGGAGAAATTCAGATATCCCATAGATCGACTTCGATTGGTAAAATCCCGAGACCTCGATCGTTATATCCTTCGGGAGCTTGATGATGTTGGTTGCATTCATATTTAAGCTCCAAAGATCCAGTGAAATGTTTTGTGTCAGATGTTCCGTCCGGCCTTCCTGGTGTTGGAGCGTGATCGTGCTCTGAATATCCCACCATGGACAAACGTTGAACGACCACATGTTCGAAAGCGACAGTGTATTCAGGTACGCCAGATTCTGCGACCGGAATATCAGGCTGTTGGATTGGGTATCATTCTCGGGCTGGAAAAGATTGATGATTTCTTTCCTGGTGTGGTTGTATTGAAGATTGGCGCTCCATTGCCGGTTGTGATATTCGAGCCGTACGGCGTCCGAAAGAGCCGGCCATAGCGATGTGTTTCCCGCTGAGAAAATATTCGGACTCCAGAAAAAGACGAACGGCGCAATGTCGTTGTAGGTCGGTCGTGTTATCCTCCGCGAATAAGAGAATTGTAGGTCCACTTCTTTGGCAAGATTTCGTTTCAACGAGAGACCCGGAAAAAGGTACCCATACTTTCTGTCGATCAGATTTTGTTGTTGCGGTGTTCCGATCGACGTGTGTGTGTATTCATATCGCAAGCCCGTATTAATTTGCCAATGTCCTGCCGCATGCCAGGTGGTGGCGATGTAGGCAGCGCCAATGACTTCGCGCAGATTTGAATAGGACGTAAAAACGGGATCTATCATCCATTCGCCATTAATCATCGTCCGGACAAGCACGTCATTAGTGAGTGCCGAAGTTACGCCCTTCCCCCCCGTCTCAATTGTAAAAGACGGGGATGCTGCGAACCGATAATCTGCTTTTGCGACCAGTGTTCGGATCGGCGTGTCTTTGTCGAGGTCGATCATCGATGACCCAAAACCGTCGCCCGGTTGGTAATTTGCGATGTTGTCGTAGAAAGACGGGTTCTTATTGCGGTAGTAAAGATAGTCGACATAGACACTGAGCTCCGACTTCTCATTGAACGTTGACTGCAATCCGATCGAAGCGGTGGCGCTTTGCCAGACATTCGACTCATGGATGTTCATCTCTGTCAAAACGGTCGAATCGGGCGAAACTCTGCTTATATCGTTGGTGAGTGCGTTCAATTCCCAATCCCTGCTGTAACCGGTGACCAAAACATCCAGCAACAAATTTTTACTGAACCTCCATTCGACACCCGTATTTATATTATGCTGGTGCGTGATATTTTTCCGATGGCTATGATTCACTACCGACTGAGTGAAGCCAGGCACGCTTGTGCGCTTTTCGAGGTCCATCGTATGGAGGTTGTGTGTCCTGACGAAAGAGTAGTCGGCATAGAATGCAAGTTTCGCGGTACGATGATTTATGTTGAAGTTCCCGCCGACTGTTTCAGCCCATTTGTAACCCGCTGTAAGTCCGATGGATCCATTCGTTCCGTACTCGGCATTTTCCTTGGTTATGATGTGAATGATGCCCGCATTGCCTTCGGCGTCGTATTTTGAGGATGGCGCCGTAATGATCTCGATCCTGTCGACGTTGGAAGCGCTCATGCCGCTGAGCATTTGCACAACTACATCGGAGGGCAGTTGCGTGACCTTTCCGTTGATCATGACACGAACGCCACTCTTGCCGTTTACACTGATACCGCTACCCTGAGGGTTTACAAGCACGCCGGGTGATTTCTGAAGTACCTCCAGGACAGAATTCCCCGAAGACGTAACGCTGCTTTGTACATTGATCACAATTCTGTCGGCCTGTTGTTCGAACAAAGGTTTCTCTGCACGTATGATCACCTCGCCCAGCTTGGTTGTTTCCTCCGAAAGGTGTATGCCGGAGAGTGTGACATCCTGGTTCTCCAAAACTATATCGTTCGATCGATACCTTGCGTATCCTATCATGGATACGTGAATGGTATACGTTCCGCTTTCGATGTTGTCAAAGACGAATTGACCGGCATTGCTGGAAACCATTCCCTTAACCAGTACCGAGTCGTGCGCCTGAAGCACCAATACTGTCGCGCCCGGCAATGGATGCTCTCCATCGGTTACTATTCCCTTGATCGAAGACTGTGCGGCAGAGGTAATTGCGAGTGAACAGAGGAATAAGATGAAAAGCCAGGTGTGCATGCCCGGCTTTTCAGTAACCCACCATCTATTGGCGCTCATCTGACAGACTCGCTTCTTTCTGTTTTTTCACTTTCGTAAACGGTATCAGCATCGGCGCCGAGCGCTGATAGTCCTGGTATTTCGTTCCGAAATGTTTCACCAGGTCGTTCTCTTCGAACTGGATCGCTACAAGCATGTAACCGGTGGTCATGACTGCAAAGAACAGGTGCGCAGCCGTCATCGTCGGCGCCGCCCAGAATGCGATCATAAAGCCGAGATACAACGGATGACGCACATACTTATAGTAAAGCGGCGTGCGGAACGGGAGGTGTTCATATTTTCTGCCCGTGAAGTAGAGCCATACTTGCCGTAATCCGAAGAGATCGAAGTGGTTGATCAGGAATGTAGTGACGAGGACGATACCGAAGCCGAAAAGGCAAAGGGCCGTCAGGATCGCCCGTGTGGATTCGGATTCAATATCCCAGATCACCCCACCCATCGGTTGCCAAAACCAGAAAAGTATCAGAAGACAGATACTGGAAAAAAGAACGTACGTGCTACGTTCGATCGGCTCGGGTACCATCCTGGTCCACCATCGCTTGAATGCCGGCCGGGCCATAATGCTGTGCTGAAGCGCAAACAAGGATAGCAACCCCGCATTTGCGAGTAACGCGAATCCCAGCGGCGAGTCGGGAACACTGTCGATGTTCTTAGGCACAAAGAGTGCGCTAACGAAGCCGACGGCGTAACAAAATGTGGCGAAAAAGATCAGGTAAGCGACAACACCATAGACAAGGAAGAGCGTTTTTTTCATAGGACCGTAGTTTCGTTTTGATGTACGGAACAAAGGTGAGATAGCTGAAAAAAGCGCGATTTAACGCTCGTCGTTAAGACTTTAAACTTTTTTTTAAAGCTTATACTGGGGTTGAATCACTTGTCTGGATGTTCCAAAACGCGCTACATAAAGCCAACTTGCCGCGCGATCTCCTGGAACGCCGGCTCCGGCTTGAGATCGTAAAACTGAGGCTCGGTCATGAGCCAGGGCATTTCCATATCGTGATTGGCGTAGGCTGTCTGCAGCCACTGAATGGCGGACTTCTTTTCTCCAAGCGCCGAATAGATCACTGCGATGAAAAAACTGATGGACGCCTCTTCTTTTCTCTGGATGCGTGCCTTCAACTCCTCGACGATTTCCCGCGCTTTCTGCTGATCGCCGGACCTGGCATAGGCCGCTCCCATCCAGCCAAGCATTCGAGGGTAGCGGATACCCTCCAGGTCGATCGCTTTTTGCAGGTAAACGATCGCGTCTTTGTATCGCTTCATGTTGAGCAGAAGGAAGCCGTGGGCGTCGAGCGTACCATAGTTATTGAACATCTCCAACCTCGATTCCGAAAAGGCGAGAGCATCCGCGAAGCGGTGATTGTAAAAGTACGAGTGAACCATCCGGCTATTTGGATAGTAAGGATCGAGCTCGTTGAGACGTTCGGCCATAACCATCGCTTCGTCGTGTCGCATCACGAAATTCAGGTAGTCGGCGTAAAGGGCAAGAGCGTCGGGGTGATTGGAGACGATCGCCCGTTTATACCATTCCTCCGCGCCCTTGAAGTCCCAGTCATGATACAGAGTATAAAACCCCATCAGCATTTGCGCTTCATCCAGGTCAGGATCGAGTTGCAGCGCCTTGTCGAGGAATGGTTTTCCTTTCTGTAAACCTTCGATAGCGCTGAGCTCCGCTCCGAAGATGGTCGCCAGGCCGACGTAGCTGTTGGCAAGGAAAGCGTATGCTCTCGCATAATTAGAATCGAGTTCGATCGCCTGTGTGAATAACGCGATGGAATTGTGCGTGCCTTTATTCGTGTACGTCCGGTATTCGTAAACTCCTTTCAGATAAAGGTCGTATGCTTTCGGGTTGTCGGTGTCGGCACGTGAGCTGCTCGTTTTTCGTGGTGAAAGCTTGGCGTCAAGCTCGTCGGCCACTTGCTGTGCGATTGCTGTCTGGATGGTGAAGATGTCCTTCAGCTCATGATCGTAGCTTTGCGCCCATACTTGTTCCTGAGTAACGCCGTCGATCAGCCTGACATCGATACGGACGCTGTTCTCGCTCCGCTGAATACTTCCTTCGAGCAACGCGGAGACGGAAAGTTCGCTGGCAATTTCCCGCGCCGACAACGTGCTCTGACGGAATTGCTCAACCGAAGTTCTCGAAATTACTCTGAGGTCGGTCGATTGCGCCAGATTTGTGCGGATCGCTTCAATCACGCCTTCGATAAAATATTCATTGTGATGATCTCCGCTGAGATTCTTGAAAGGGAGAATTGCAATGGACCGGCCGTCGTTATTTACCGCATTGCTCTTTTTGGGAAATGCGAAGTACACGACCGCGATTATTGATAATGCCAATACGCCGGCGGCGATGAAAAAAAGTTTTATTCGAGGCGAACGCGCCGGTGTATCAATGCCAACCGGTACAGGCTCTTCGTTTAGTTCCGCAAGTCTGTTTTTCACCTCACCGGGTGGAAATCCGTAATAGTCTGTGAAACATTTATTGAAATAAGTTGGGCTGCCAAAACCGATGAGTTCGGAAACTTCTGCGGCTGTCAGGCTCCCCACCTTCATAAGCTCCATCCCTTTTTCCAGGCGGTACTCGCGGATGAATTGACTTACAGATTTTCCGGTAGCGAGCGTGAGTTTTCGATGAAGCTGCGAGCGACTCATCCCCATATTCCTGGACAGATCTTCAACGCCAAACTGATCATTGACAAGATTATCGTCAATGTCTTTCATAAGCCTTTTCAGGAGTATGTCGGTAGTATGGTTGCCGCGTTCCATTGCGATCACAATTTACCAGAAGATGAACAATCGCACTTTACAAGACGATATTTCTTCATGAGATTTTTCAACGTCCCGCCTCTTATTACTAAGTTTCAGGTGTGTGGTCTAAAGATCAGCCGTTCGTATGCGCAAAATCAGGATACTGATACTAATTTGAGATTGGAAGACTTAAATGATGAAAGTGAATGGACGTAAATGAAATATACCGGAGACTTTTAAAGCCTTCCGATGCTTTGCTTGCCGATATAGGTAAACTCGACGGCGATATTATCATCCTGGGTGTTGGCGGAAAAATGGGACCGGCCCTCGCCACACTCGCCAAACAGGCGGTCGATATTACCGGCAAAAAGAAAAACATCATCGGCGTAGCACGTTTTTCGGAGCCATCATTGCAAAGTGAGCTGGAACAGATCGGGATCAAAACTTATAGTGCCGATCTGTTGGAAGACGATCAGCTTGACCGTCTGCCCGATGCTCCGAACGTGCTCTACCTCGCCGGTATGAAATTCGGAACAACCGGTAAGGAATCACTTACGTGGGCAATGAACAGTTACCTGCCCGGACGCGTTGCAGAAAAATACCGGCACTCGAAGATCGTTGCCTTTTCTACCGGAAATGTTTACCCATTCACTCCACTGGCTTCGGGCGGTCCGACAGAACAACATCCTGTTGAACCCCTTGGCGAATATGCACAGTCGTGCCTTGGCCGCGAACGTGTGTTTCAATATTTCTCTACCAAAAATCACACGCCCGTTTTGATCTACAGGCTCAATTATGCGAACGATGTCAGCTATGGCGTTCTCCTGGATATCGCACGAGCCGTGAAAGAACGGAAACCGATCGACCTGCGCATGGGCTACGTCAATATCATCTGGCAAGGCGACGCCAACGAGATGGCCATTCGTGCCTTACATCATTGCAGTGTGCCGGCGAAAATTCTCAATATTGCCGGACCCGGGATCTGTTCTGTAAGGTCATTAGCCAAAGAATTCGGTTCGTTGTTCAAAGAAGAGCCCCGGTTCGTCAATGAAGAACAGAGTACAGCCCTTCTCAGCAATGCAGAAGAATCATATCGCCTGTTTGGACCTCCGCAGGTACCTTTGTCGGATATGATCCATTTGATCGCGCGATGGGTAGATGACGATCGGAAAACTTTGCACAAACCGACACATTTCCAGGAAAGGGAGGGTAATTTTTAGCGCATCATAATTGAGAATAATGAAATATCCGGAACCCGATATAAAGATCGATCGGCTTTTACAAGAGGGAACGGTGATACCCGCACATCCGCTCGCCCTGACGAAAGATCTTCAACTGGATGAGCAACGGCAGCGGAGACTGACACAATATTATATAGCCAGCGGGGCCGGAGGCGTTGCCGTCGGGGTTCACACCACGCAATTCAAGATCAGGGATCCTGCCGTAAATCTGTTGGAACCGGTATTGCGGATGGCGGCAGAGGAGATCAAAAAAGCCGCGTTGGAAAGGCTTCGCGGGCCAGGTTGGCCCTTTATAAAAGTAGCAGGGATTGTCGGGCCGACAGACCAGGCGATCCGGGAGGCGAAGCTTGCAGTTCGTTATGGTTATGACCTTGGCCTTCTGAGCATGGGCGGTTTGAAAGATCTTTCGGAAACCGAGCTGGTCGAACGTGCCCGCACTATTGCCGGGATCATTCCCCTGTTTGGATTTTATCTTCAACCTGCCGTGGGTGGAAGATTATTGAGCTATGATTTCTGGCGGGAATTCGCTGAAATTCCAAATGTCTGCGCCATCAAAGTGGCTGCCTTCAACCGCTACCAGACGCTCGACGTTGTTCGTGCAGTGTGTCAATCGTCGCGAAGAGATAAGATCGCGTTGTATACCGGCAACGATGATAATATTGTTGCAGACCTGCTTACACCCTACCGCTTTGTTATTGATGGAAAACAGGTAGAGAAAAAATTTGTGGGTGGCCTTCTCGGGCATTGGGCCGTTTGGACCAACGCCGCTGTCAAGCTCCTGAGTGAGATCAGGTCTGGTGAAAGTGACCGGCAACAAATTCAGGACTTGCTTTCGAAAGGTGTAAATGTTACGGATATGAACGCTGCGATCTTCGATGCCAAAAATTCTTTCCATGGTTGTATTCCGGGAATTCATGAAATATTGCGAAGACAGGGATTGCTGGAGGGAACCTGGTGCCTCAATCCCAACGAAAAGCTTTCGCCGGGACAACTGGAGGAGATCGACCGGGTCTGTCGAAACTATCCCGGGTATGTAGATGATTCTTTTGTCAGTAACTTCCTCCGGCAACAAATCGAATAAGTTTAATCGAATGAACTCTCCCCAGTTAAGCAAAGGTCAATTCCAGGTGGCCGCCACCGGCTTTTTCAGCCTCTTTTCTCTGGTAGGGATCATGTTTTATGGTCTCCCCTTCTTTTATGATTTCTGGCTGACGGAATTTGGTTGGACGCGGGCGACGGTAACGTCGGGAAACGCGATGGGGAAAATTATTGTAGGCCCGATTTTCGGATTCGCGGCCGGCTGGGTAATCGATCGTTTTGGCCCCAGGCGTCTCATGCTCTCGGGAATAGTCATGGGCGGTATTGCCCTCATCGGACTTAGCGTGATGACGTCCCTTTGGCAATTTTATGTGTTCTACTTTTTCAATGCGTTGGGCTACATGTGCGGCGGGCCTCTTCCCAACCAGGTGCTCATCTCCCGGTGGTTCGAGAAATCGCGAGGCAAAGCTATGGGCGTTGCTTACCTGGGCATTGGCATTGGCGGAATGCTCGTGCCGCAAATTGCAAAATGGCTCAACGTTGAATTTGGCTGGCATGACGCCCTGATGATCCTGGGGATAGCAATGATCGCTATAGCATTTCCAATGGCATGGTTTGTCAAAGAAAACCCCGTAGATCCCGCTCACCAGGCAAAACACGAATCGCCTAAACTTCCCATTGGTCATATATTGAAAGGCTGGCCATTCTATCTCCTGATGATAGGAAGCATGTGTTCCATTGGTGCAGTGGCCGGAACGAGTCAGAACCTGAAATTATTTTTCAGCATCGATCTTCACTACTCACAGACCGAAGCGGCCAATGTGCTGTCGATCGTTCTGGGTTCGAGTATTATCGGGCGATTGCTAATGGGCTGGCTGGCTGACAGGATCCAGAAAAAATACGTGATGCTGCTGATCTATGGACTGGTCGCCGTTTCCATTCCACTGTTGTACTTCGCCGATGTACCTGGGGTTATTTATGTTTTCGCTTTTATTTTCGGAGTGGCCCTGGGCGGAGACTATATGATCATCCCTCTGATGGCAGCGGAGTTATTCGGCGTGCGGGTAATGGGTCGGGTGATGGGACTGGTGATCACTGCCGATGGACTTTCTGAAGCCTTTTCTCCTATGTTGGCGGCGTGGCTTCGCGATACCAGCGGAAGTTACGCCAATGGTTTTGCCGCCCTCATTATTCTCGCGATCATCGGCACTGTGGCCGTCTTATTCCTTCCCGGCAAAACCGAAACCGCGTGATCACCTATCGCGTGATGAACCCGGGAGATATCTCCGCGGGGCTTTCACTATGCCGCGCTGTGGGATGGAACCAGGTTGCACGCGACTGGGAATTATTTTTACAAGTAAACCCTCAAGGATGTTTGGTAGCGGTCCGCGATAGTGGTTCGACTTCGCGAAGCGGCTCCGTCGAACGAGGCTCGACTTCGCGAGGCGGCTCCGTCGAACGAGGCTCGACTTCGCGAAGCGGCTCCGTCGAACGAAGCGAAGTGGTTGGAACGGTAACTACCGTCCGGTACGACGATCGCTTCAGCTGGATCGGTATGGTGTTGGTAGACCCGGTCATGCAGCGGCAGGGAATAGGCAATGGATTGCTGCAACATGCACTTGAAATACTGTCGAAGGAAAAAACTGTAAAGCTCGACGCCACTCCTGCAGGACATGAAGTCTATCAGAAATTAGATTTTACGGATGAATATGCTTTCACGCGAATGCATCTTCATAAAATAATGCCTGATCAACTTCCCGCCTCGCCGGCTCTTCCGTTGCAAAAAGGTGATATCCCCGAAGTGCTGGAATTCGACCGCGACGTTTTTGGCGCAGACCGTGCGCTGATATTGGAATGGCTTCGCGAGGGCGCTCCGGAGTTAGCGTTCGTTACACGGAAACAAGGCAGGATCACCGGATACTGTTTCGGAAGACATGGCCATAATTTTACGCAAATCGGGCCCGTGATTGCTGCGGATGTGAACCAGGCCATTCATGTGGCGACCGCAGCAATGCGAAATGCCGGGAAAGGTCCGGTCATCATGGACATCTTACACCATACATCCGCCTGGACCCACACCATTGGGAATTTAGGTTTCGTCGAGCTCAGGCGACTGACCCGAATGTATAAAGGATCGAATGCGTGGCCAGGCCTCCCGCAAAAACAATTTGCCATCCTGGGTCCCGAATTCGGTTAGACGTCTCTCATTTTCGGTTTCATCTCCATGAGAATTTCACCCGGCGTGTCTCTACATTGTGTATGAGCGCCGCCGGAGCGGAAATTTATAGAGAATGCACTACGACTTTGGTTTGGGATGGAGGGAGGCTGGTCATGGTATATTAGTTTGGGTATGCCGGATCTTGCTTCCTTCTTTTCTTCTTTGTGCCTGCCAACCTGAGAATAAGAAAAGCGAGGCCGTAGACCAGCCTCATTGGGAAAAGCTGGGGCCTGGCGGCGGTGGCGCTACGTTTATCCCGACATTTTCTTATAAGACTCCGGAGGAATTCCTTTTGCGATGCGATATGACCGGAGCCTACCTGACAACGGATGGGGGTAAACGGTATCACCAGGTGAATTTTCCAAACGGGTCTACCGCTTTTGCATTCGATCCTCACCACCCGGCCACCATATATATGGGGTCATCCTCTCTCAACCGGTCGACCGACGGTGGCCAAACCTGGGAAATGCTGTTTCCAACGCAAGAGGATATTCTTGGCAAAGAATTCAAGGGCGATCACGGGACCTTCAATTTTAAGGTCGCCACGAGGTCCATATACAATACCGAAAGCCCGGCCATTCACCACATCCGTGTGGACCCCGTGAAGAACAACATGCTTTACTTCAGCATGGGTAAATCATTTTATTTCTCCATTGACAACGGTACAAGCTTTAAGCGGAAAGATCTCGGGTATCCGATAGACTTCATTTACGCTAATAAAGGAAAACCAAAGGATGACGTGCTGATCTTCACGACTAACAGCATCGCCCACTTTGATAAAGCCGCCGGGACGATCGATGAAAAACCCTTACCCGCTTCCCTCTCTCCCGCCTTTTCATTTTCAGCGGGAACAGTCAAGGATAGCGACGAGGTGGTTATGTACGCGCTTCACCATGATCAATCGAAGAGCATACAGGAAGAGTTTGGTTATACAGAGCTCTGGACCTCCAACGACAACGGTACAAACTGGAAACAAATCGACGACGCCACCATAAATAACGACCGGTTTAAAATAAAGCCGAGCTATTCGATGGTTTCTTGCCCGGAGTTCGACGCAGCCCACGCCTATGTTGTCAGTAACCGTTACGAAGAGAAAGATAACGACAAGCGCGTGCATTGGTATGGAGCCTTGAAAACCAGTGACACCGGAAAGACCTGGCAATGGGTTTGGAAAGGTGGAGGCGGCTCGGGACAGTATGCCGTAAAAGACGGGGTCGGCGTTGCAAACCTCACGGATGCATGGGTCGAGAAAGCTTTCGGTGGCGAATACATTCGTTTGATGGACGTCGGTGTTTCTCCTTTCGATGGGAATGTCGCCGTGGTAACAGACTGGTATCGCACCATGAAAACAGTTGACGGCGGAAAGCAGTGGAGCGAAGTCTACAGCGAAGAACAAGCGGATGGATCTTTTAATAGCCGGGGTTTGGATGTGACCACGGCATACGGAGTTCACTTCGATCCATTCGACAGCAGCCACGTTGCCATCAGTTATACCGATATCGGTTATCATCATTCTTTCAATGGGGGCAAAAGCTGGATCAGGTCGGCAGAAGGAATTCCTGCAGAATGGCAAAACACGTGTTACTGGATGGTATTCGACCCCGAAGTAAAAAACAAAGTATGGTCGGTGTGGTCAAGCATCCACGATTTTCCGAGGGGAAAGATGACACGCAGCCCTCAATGGAAAGATCGCGCCCATGGTGGAGTCGCCGTGTCGACAGACGGAGGAAAAACTTGGAAACTCAGCAACGAAGGGATGGGCGACAATTCAGCAACGACGTCGATTGTCCTCGACCCAAAGTCGGCAGCGGGTAATCGCATCCTGTATGCAACGGTCTATAACAAAGGCGTATTCAAATCGACCGACGATGGAAAAACGTGGGCGCTGAAAAACAATGGTATCGGCAAGAACATCAGCGCCTTTGAGATCACTCTGACGCCGAACGGCACGTTGTTTCTCGTCGTCAGCCCCGTACCGGTACACAAGGATGGTAAGCCCGGAACCGAATTTTATCCCGGTGCGCTTTACAAGTCAACCGATGGAGCAGAAACCTGGACATCCGTCAAGGTCAGCGATAAATCACTGATCTTCCCGAATGGCATCGAGTACGATCCGCAAAACCCTGACCGCTTATACCTCGCATGCTGGTCCGACATTACACTCGGTGATCTTGTTGGAAGAGCAGCTGCGAAAACAACCAGCGGCAACGGCGTAATAACATCCGAAGGCGGAATTTTTAAATCGGAAGACAACGGAACCACCTGGACCCAGGTTTTCGACAGGGATATTTATGTCTATGATGTTACTGCCGATCCCCGTCATAAGGGCCGGTTGTATTGCAATACATTTAACCAGGCGGCCTACCGGAGCGATGATTTTGGGAAGACATGGAACAAGCTGAAAGATTATGACTTTCATTGGGGACAACGCGTGATCGTCGATCAAAATCACTCCGAAAAAGTATATCTCACCACCTTCGGCTCCAGTATCTGGCGTGGGTTCCCGGTGACCGTGACTGACAAAAAATCGAACGCAAGAAATAATGCTTGGGGTTTCGTTGGGGCTGGCGGTGGTGGCGCCATGTTTCATCCTGCCATCAGTCCGCACAATGAGAACCTGGCTTTCGTAAGCTGTGACATGACCGGATCATATGTCACGGAAAACGGCGGAGAATCGTGGCGAATGTTCAACCTGCTCGGTGGCGTCGACTTTTATGCCTTTGATCCATCGGATGCAAAAGTGATCTATGCGAATTCAAGCGCTTTATTCCGCAGCGATGATACAGGTCGCACCTGGAATGTCGTCTATCCCGATTCCTCACAAATAACCGGGGTGATCTCAAAAGGCGACCACGCCACGAACGAGATCGTAACAAAAGATCACAAAAAAAGAAAAGTACTTGCTCTTGCGGTAGATCCTGCGAAGTCGGAACAACTCTACGCTGCGATGTCTGTTGATAATGAAACCGGGTTTTATTCTTCTAACGATCGCGGGAAAAGCTGGACGAAAGAAACCCGCCTGGAAGACGGCGCACAGAAGATCTTCATTCTCCCATCATCACCTGCCGGCAACCGGACCATTTATGTGGCGGGCAAGCATACGATCTCGGTAAGGGTAGGCCAAGAATGGCGCGTCAATAAAGGTCCGGCCAATGTTAAACGATTCACCGCGGTATCCGGGGGATATGACCAGGACCAAAATAAACTTTTCATCTATGGCATATCCGGAAAAGGGTATTTCAATCCCGACGGGGATGAATCCGGAATTCATGTAAGCGACGATGGCGGACGCAGCTGGCAGAACAGGCAGAGTGGTTTGGTGTCTTATAAAATTCCCGACGCCGAAATGCCCGAGTTCAGAGCCGTTGCTACCAGCGACAATCACCCGGCTGTTCTCTATGTTTCCTACAACGATCTGCGTATTCACAAAGACACGGTATGCATCGGTGTCGCGAAAAGCGAAGACTATGGCGTGACGTGGAAGTTGTCCTGGCAAGATCGCATGGCGCCCGATCATTTACAGATACCGTCTCCAAACATGAAGGATGGATGGCTCAACGAACGCTTCGGTCCATCGTGGGGAGAAAATCCTTTTTCGTTGGGTGTCGATCCAAAAAATCCCGATATCTGCTACGGGACCGACTTCGGTCGTACGATAAAAACTTCAAACGGCGGGCAGACCTGGGAACAGGTTTACACAAACAAGTCATCAAGCGGGTGGACTTCCAGGGGACTTGAAGTGACCACAAGCTACCAGATTGCTTTTGATCCTTTCGATGGACGGCACGGTTTCATCGCCACCACCGACATCGGTTTGATGGAAACTACAGACGGAGGCATAAGCTGGAACAACGCCACCAATAAAAATGGAATTCCCAGGGCGTGGGAAAACAGCACCTACTGGCTTGTGATGGATCCGAAAGTGAAAAACAAAATGTGGGCTGCTATGAGTGGTACGCATGACCTTCCGCGTCCGAAGATGTGGAGAAGGAAAGGCATTACCGGTTTTAAGGGGGGTATCGTAACAAGTGAAGATGGAGGAAAATCATGGAAGCCCGTAAGCGCGGATATCGGTGAAGCGGCCGTTACTCACATACTGCTCGATTCCACCAGCGATCCGTCGTCGCGGGTGTTGTACGCATGTGCTTTTGGAAAAGGTGTTTTTAAATCAAGCGATGGCGGAAAAACGTGGAAGAAGAAAAACAACGGGCTACCGGCTAACGAACCTTTTGCCTGGCGGTTGGAGCGCAGGAATACAGACGGAACATTATTTCTTGTGATAGCCAGGCGCAGCGATGACGGCAGTATCGGCAACGACAATGACGGAGCCGTCTACAGATCGGCAGACGGTGGAGATTCGTGGGTCGGGGTGACGTTGCCGGCCCGAACCAATGGCCCAATGAGCCTGAAAGTTGATCCGGCGAATCCCGGGACTCTGCTGTTGTCCGCTTGGGGACGCGACGTGAAAGACCCGTGGTCATCAGACGAAGGCGGCGGAATTTTCAGATCTGACGACGATGGCAAGAGCTGGACCCATGCGCTCGCTGCCGACCAGCATATCCATGATATAACCTATGACGCACGAACGAATGTGTTTTATGCCTGCGGATTTAACAGCTCCGCCTATCGTTCGGAGGATTCCGGCAGATCATGGCAGCGTATCGCCGGGTATAATTTTAAGTGGGGTAAACGTGTGGACCCCGACCCGAACGATCCCTCGAAGATCTTCATTATAACATTTGGCGGCGGTGTATGGCACGGGCCTGCCAAGGGAGACCCCGGTGCTGCCGAAGACATCGCCACGGGCGTTTTATCATATCGCCGATAGGGATCGCCATCCCCCGGGTTTCCTGCAAACCCGGTTCTTTTATTTCTGCAACTCCGGAATTTTCCCATGAGAAATTAACCATCCCGGTCTCTTCCTTCAAATAGGCGTCGTCAATCTTATACTCCCGTTATGGATTTTTCTAACTATTCCGTGAAGGATTTTGTGCTGAATGAGTCTTTTCAAAAATGGGTCCTTCAACCTGATGAAGAGATCCAGGCACTTTGGGACAACTGGCTCAGCGCCCATCCTGAAAAGGCCGAGATAGTTGCTGAAGCCAGGACGACAATCGGGAATATCAAAAGGGCAATAGAACAAAACGTGGACTGCGATAGCGAAGATGTATGGGACCGCATTTCCAAAGACATCGACGATCTGAAAGACGAAACCACCCCCGATAAAGTCGGACCTCGCCCGACGGAGTCCGACGAAGTCGGGGCTACCGGACACAATAAACAAACCTCTTAATATGAACCTGTTAATCTGAAATGTATGATTGAACTATTACAAAAAAAATCGAAAATCCTTTTATGGATATCGTTCTGCGGACTCTGGCTCTATCAGCCGGCGACTGCAGCCACTCTTGACGGTAGCGACAATAGTGCATTCTGGCAAGACCGGACAGTTACCGGTACGATAAAAGGCGACGACGGACAGCCGCTGCCCGGCGCGACTGTCGTTGTTAAAGGCACAGCGAATGGTACAACGAGCGATGCTGATGGAAACTTTAGTTTATCGGTTCCCGGGACCTCTGCAACCCTGGTCGTTTCATTTATTGGTTATATGACGCAGGAGGTAGAGATCGGAAATCAAACGTCGATCAACATCACCTTAAAGGAAGATGCGCAAACGCTGAACGAAGTTGTTGTTACTGGATACGGCGAGGTGCGAAAAAGTGATTACACAGGCGCCGTGAGCTCGATAAAAGGAGATGAGCTCGTGCAATTGCCGATACAACGTGCAGACCAGGCGCTTCAGGGCCGTGCTGCCGGTGTTATGGTTGTGAACACGGATGGATCTCCCGGTGGAAATACTTCCATCCGTATCCGCGGTTCCAACTCGGTAACGGGAAGTAACTCGGCGCTTATTGTTATCGACGGATTACAGGGCGGCGATTTGAAATCTTTAAACCCGAACGACATCGAGTCAATCGAAGTGTTGAAAGACGCATCGGCCACAGCTATCTACGGTTCGCAAGGCGCGAATGGCGTTATTGTCATTACCACGAAGAAAGGCCGCAACGGTCCTCCCGTGTTTAACTACAATGTCAGCTTTGGTGTGCAAGAGCTTCGGAAGAAACTCGACCTGATGAATGCCGCCGACTTTGCAAAAACAACGAATGCGTTCAGGGCAACACAGGATGCCAACGGTCCGTTGGATCCGCGGTTCACAGACGCAGAGGTTGCACAATTCGAAGCCAAGGGTGGAACTGATTGGCAGAATGAGATCTATCGCACCGGCACGATGCAGAACCATCAGCTTTCGATCGGCGGGGGTTCGGACAGGGTAAAATATTTTGTGTCCGGCGGCTATCTCGATCAGAAAGGTATCCTGATCAACTCCGCCTACAAACGCTACTCATTGCGTTCTAACATCGGGGTCGACATCAATAAATGGTCGTCATTTGGAATGACATACGCGGGAACAAAAGAGCTCGGTAACTCCCCTCCTTTCGGAGAGGGTGCCGGTATCATCGATCCACTGGGACAAACAACGGGCACGGCTCCGAGGTGGGCACCTACTGTTCCGGTATACGATGAGCTTGGAAATTATATTCTCAAGCACCCCACGGGATATGGTGCTGCCAACAGCTGGAATCCGGTTGCCAGCGCTAAAGAGCCTTTCCTCGAAAACAACAGGATAAGAAATCTCCTCAACGCGTTCCTGGATTTCAAACCGGTGAAAGGCTTGACGCTGAGAATTTCGGGAGGTGCCACCATCGAGAACAACAACAACTACAGGTATTTCAACCAGTTGACTTACGCCGGTGCGTCTTCCGCACCGAGCCCTGGCGAAGCACAGCTCGTAGCCTCGACCTATGCGCGTTATCAAAACACCAACAACCTTACGTACGACACCAGGTTCGGCAATCATCACCTGACAGCGTCCGTTATAGCCGAGCAAAACGTTCAGCAAACGAAAACTTATACGATCTCCGGCAATGGGTATGTAAACCATAGCACAGGCGCTAACGACTTCGGGTCGGCAGCGCTGGTAACAGGATCGTCTTCGGTAGTGAAGAGAGTTCTCAGCTCATACCTCGGACGTTTCAACTATTCGTTTGCCGATAAATACGTTTTGACCGCATCGTATCGTGCCGATGGATCTTCCGTATTCGGATCGAACAACAAATGGGGATACTTTCCATCAGTTGGAGCTGCATGGACTTTGTCCGAAGAATCATTCATCAAAGACATGGATGTGTTCACAAACCTTAAGCTTCGCACAAGCTGGGGCGTTACCGGAAATCAGGCAATCAATCCTTACCAGACAATTGCCCAGCTTACTTCCATCGACCCCGATAATGCGCCGCTTAAGTATCCGTACAACGGCATGAGCGTTTCGGAAAATGCTTACTATCTCGCTTTGCCTGCCAACAACAATCTGAAATGGGAGAGCACAAAGCAATTCAACATCGGTCTTGACTTCGGATTCTTTAACGGAAGGTTAACCGGTTCCCTTGAATATTACAGCAAGGAGACGAACGATCTTTTGCTTGCCCGCACGCTCCCTGCTTACACAGGATATACCAGTATCCTCAGCAACGTAGGTTCTATGCAGAATAAAGGTGTAGAGGTCACACTGGGTGGGAACCCATTGGTCGGTGCTGTGAAATGGAGTACGGGCCTTACGTTCTCTGCCAACAGAAGCAAGGTGCTGAGCCTGGGCGAGCTGACGGCACTCGAATTCCGTACGACCACCGGTGGTGGTTATAATTTCTCGAATAGCGGCAGATCACTCATGAACTTGAAGGTGGGTCATCCGCTGGGCGAAATGACCGGTTGGAAGGTTGACGGAACATGGAGCGAAAGCGAGAGAGAACAAGCGGCGGCCTTCGGTCAACTTCCCGGCGATCAGAAATACGTCGACCTGAACAACGACGGGCTGATCGATACCAAAGACCTGACTGTGATCGGCAACGCTCTTCCGAAATTTATTTTCGGATGGACGAACACCATCAGTTACAAAAACTTCGATCTGAATTTCCTCATCCAGGGATCATATGGAAATGATCTTTTCAATGCGGGAAGGATACGCCTCGAAGCACCGGGAGAAGGAACAAGCGCTGCCCTTCTCGACAGGTGGACCGCCAGCAATCAGAATACCGATATACCTGCGTTCACCAATCAATCGGTAAGGACCGCTGCCAATCTTCCTACGGGCAAGATCAACTCAAGGCTCTTGGGCCGCACAGACAACCGCGTAGAACGTTACGTGGAAGACGCGTCGTATGCCAGGTTGAAGAACATCACGTTAGCCTACAGTTTGCCGAATGCATTCGGGTCGAAGATCACGAAGCTCCGTCTTTACGTAAGCGCTGCGAATCTGTTCACCATTGCGAGTTACACCGGGTATGATCCGGAAACCAGCTCATTTAATAATAACGATGCCCGTGCCGGTATTGACTTTAGCAACTACCCTACTGCTAAAACCTACACGTTCGGTATCGACCTAACTTTTTAAAACATGCGTGACATGAAAAAGATAATAAACATTATGCAAGCCATCAGCAATATAAGAGTGCTGGCTTTGACGCTGCTCGTACTTGCGTCGTGCGAAAGCCTGGACGAAATGCCACCCGGCATTGCAACACCTTCAACGTTTTATACAACACCCGAGCAATGCGAAGCTGCATTGGCCGGCGCGATGGCGCCTCTGTGGGGATGGTACGTAAGCCCGGGCTACGGCGAAGGCAGTGGCTTCAGCTCATATTTTGGAAACGACGATCAGTTCGAAGGTGGCGACCTGAACATTCCTTCCAACTACGCCTCGTCTTTGTGGACAGGGCACTATAAGGCGATCGCGAACATCAACAGCTTGCTCGCTGCTATCAAAGGCGGCTCCCTCGCGAAGTCTGACCAGGCACAGGTAGACGAGATCGTGGCGCAGGCGAAATTCCTTCGCGGCTTCAACTATTTCTACCTGGTACGGATGTTTGGCGCGCTTCCGCTGGTCACAGAAGATACGGCTGATCCCGTAAGGACTCCGATCACAACCCGCACTGCTGTTGCTGGCGTTTACGATCTGATCGTTAGCGATTTCACTTATGCCATGAACACCCTTCCCTCCAAAACCGATCTCGACGGCGCAAACCCGGGACGGCCGACAAGTGGAGCAGCTAAAGGTTTCCTTGCAAAAGTATACCTCACCATGGCTACAGCGCCTCTCAATAATGTGAGTAAATACGAAGATGCGAGAAGGCTCGCAAAAGAGGTGATCGACAGCAACGAGTATGGACTCACTCCTGATATCTGGGAAGTGTTCATGCGCGGTAACGAATACGGCCCGGAAACTTTATGGAGCTTCCATTCAACTCCGGATGATCCGCAGACCGACATGAATACCGGGAAACCCGGCGAGATCGATGGATACGACGGCGACCTTGTTTCGATAAATTTCGATACCACGTTCGTAGATCAACCCAGAAGAGACGCCTACGTACTTCGCTACCTGATCGTTGATGGAGATTCATTGGGCTATCGCGACTTGACGTCCGGTCTCCCCTACGTAAGGAAACTCTACAACGAACCTTACATCTCCCGCGATGAGGGTGCGGGTGGAAGCGCTGCAGACTTATTTGTGCTGAGATATGCGGATATACTTTTGATCTACGCAGAAGCATCAAACAGGACCAACAGCGGCCCCACCGCCGACGGAGTATCGGCTATCAACGATATCATCAACCGTGCTAACGGCGACACAGGCGCAGAAACACTGGCGACCATCGGCATGAACATGCAGGATTTCGAAGATAAAGTAATTCAGGAAAGGGCCTGGGAGCTTTGTTTCGAAATGGGCGACCGCTGGTTCGACCTGGTGAGAAAGAGGATCCTCGATATCGCCAACGAAAACACTCCGGACGCTTTGGAGAATTTTTCTGACGACGATTACTTATTCCCGATCCCTTCAGCCGATGCTGTGTACATCGGGCAAAATCCCGGTTACGAATAATAGATATCCGATGAGAATTTTTGAAAAGCCCCGCTGCCGGGGCTTTTCGTTTTTTTACTCGATTGCAATCTTTCCCAGCGGATGCCACCCGGCGGCATCGATATCTTTAATTGCAAATCGCACCACGGGATTGTTTGTCCCATCAACAATGGCACAGCTGATAACGGCTTCGCCTCTCTTGAAATTTGCGGGCACGGTGAGCACATCGGTAAACGTGGAATAGAACGGCATCCACTGACGAATATCTTGTGATGAATGATAGACGTATTCGGTAGCGCCTTGGGTAAGCTTGATAGCAAACGTATATTTTCTATAGATCGGCGCAACACCTTCGTTGTCGATGGTGGTGTTGATTCTCAATTCCTTGCCGGCTGAAGATCTTTTCGGAACGGTCATATTATAGATGTAAAAATTGTAACCGAGCTTCTTATTGAACTCCATAATTTTGGACATCCACACGTCGGGTATTCTCACGGATTTGGGCATGAAAACAGAAGCGTGAAAACGCAGGGCGGTCTCGAGGATCTTGTCGATATCATAACCATCGTCGTACCATGATGCTACAGAACCACATGTCTCCAGGATGACGGGAGCTGTCTTCCATTTCTCTTCGAGACCATCGACTTCGTACAATGTCGGATAGGCCACATACATGTGATTCCAGTTATGTTGCGTAGTGTCTCTTTTACGCCACCCGGCTTTGCTTAGATCTCCGAAGCAGTCCGCACGCCACCCGACGATCCGGTTTGTTGCTTTTGCTGCATACTCAGCGCCCGGTGATCCGGCCATCAGGATCAATGTGGTCGTGGGAAATGCTTCGTAATAAATATCCACCAGCTTCTGCGCCGTTTCATACGTGGCATTTCCGCCCATCTCACCCCAGTCTCCACCGTAAGCAAGATCAACGGTTTCCATAAGTGGATTGCCATCGAACCGTTTGCCCAATGCCTTTATGAAGTCTCCCCAGTGTTGCACATAACGAGCGTCGTTGTGATCCGGTATTGCAAAACCTCTCCACTTTTTGTGCGGTTCATCTATTCGTGCGCCGGTCTTCCAATACCATTCAGGTGTATCTGCTCCGGAGAACGGTTGAAATCTCACCTGCAGTGTTTGTCCACGCTGTGCAGCGCCGGCCAACGCGCTCTCGATCACATCAAATCGTATTTTTCCTTTCTCCGGCTCGAGATCTTTCCATACCCAACGGATATATGCAATACGACTCGGAGGGTAATTTTTGATCTCCTTCAATTTCTGAGGCGCTTTGTCGAACGTCAGCGGCGCTTTACTGTCGTCCCACTTCAGGCCGGGATAAAGGTCCTCGCCGGCCAACCGTTGAAAGGTCGCTGTTCCCTTATGCGGATTGTTGATATAATTGTCTTCGTGCGGAGGTCTGATAAATTGTACGATCTCGTGAGGATCGAAATTATTCAGATGCGGATCGAAGTAACGGATAGAATCTCTTCCTTGCCCACGAGCTTGGCTCAGTGACACAACGATTGCCACAAATAAGAAAAGTTTCCTCATCGTAGTAGATTTAGGTATTAGAAAAGCTCCGCGATTGCGAAGTAACTAGTCAGCAGTCCGAACAGGAAGACACACACGATCCCGATGTTCATCGCCGGTGTTGCCGAATGAATGCCCATGACCGATCTCTTATTGATCAATATAAAAATGGGAAGCGTTACCGCCGGAAGTATCAGTGCCTGGAAAGCCTGTGAAAAGATCATGATGATCGGCGGATTCCTGTCAATAAAAAGAAAGCTCGTACCGATCGCCAGGGAGACAACGGCAGCCGTCCGGAACAGCGACGACTTCATGTTCTTCGGCCGTTGCGTATAATCACAGATGAGCCATGGCGCAATAAGGATAATCGGGAACACGGTGGACAATGCCGCGCCCAAAATACCAAGTATAAGAATAATGGAAGCTGCTTTACTGCCGAGCGGTTCGAACAACTGCACCATTTCAATGGTCGTGTTCAGTTTCAAACCCATAATGTGTAATGTGCCCGCAGCTACCGCCATGATAATGGCACTCAGGAAGAGCATGATAAACGACGATACAAATGCATCACGCTTTTCATTTTTCAAATCGTCTTTCCCCCACCCCTTTTCCGACACAACAATACTTCTCACCACAAATAACGCGGCCGAACACGTCGTGCCCCCCATCGCTGCGATCAGTCCCAAACTCCCGTCCTGGTTGGGAATGCGAGGCGCCAAACCTAAAACAATCTCTTTCATGTCGGGCTTCAACATCACGAACGCACCAACAAAACATACGACCATCACGACAACAAAAAACGTTAGTACTTTTTCAAAGACTTTGTAATTTCCAAACCATAGCAACAGTAGAAGGGACACGTCCATCACAACCGTTATGAGCACCTTGCTGACCGTTGCCCTGACGCCAAGGATCCGGAAAGCCTCCTGCATGAGTTCCACGGCAATGCCCATAATTCCCATCAACGCCAGCAGTTCTCCGATCACGAGCGCGATAATGATGTAGATGGCGATCGCCTTTCCGTATGGAATATGGATTTTGAAATTGAACAAAGCTGTCTTTCCACTCACCAATGTCACTTGTCCATAGGCCACCATGAGCACATAGGTGAAAATGCACGACAGTAACAATGCCCAGAACAGTGACATGCCATATTCGGCCCCGGCCTTGGCCATCGTTGTGATGCTTCCTGTGCCTATGTTATATCCCAACAGAAATAAACCCGGACCAATCAGGCTCAATGCAGTCAGTATCTTATTACCGCTTTTTATTGGCTCGCTCATTCGACGTCATTTTTGCTTTAACAGCGATGAGGAGTCGCGGTCCAGGAAAAGTGTCGTGTTTGCATGCCGGCGCATGGCCGATGCAGGTACGGTTGGACCGATCTCCGATTCGATGGTAAGCTGCACGGCTTTCGCCTTTCGCTGCTCCGGCACGACGGCGATGATGTTCTCTGATTTCAGGATCTGTTTGATCGACATGCTGATCGCTTTTTTCGGTACTTCATCGAAGCTCGCGAACCAGCCTTCGCCCATTTGTTGTTTCCTGCAGGCTTCGTCCAATGTTACCTGTATGTAGGGTGTGTCGGTTTCAAAATCTGCCGGCGGATCGTTAAAAGCCAAATGGGAGTTCTCGCCAATACCTACAAACGCCACGTCGACCGGATGTTTGGTGATGAGCTCGCCCAGTCGTTTGCATTCCTGTGCCGGATCCTCCTCGCCATTGATGTAATAGAAATTACCCGGATGAGCGAGGTCGACCAATCTCTCTTTCAGGAATTTCCGGAACGAAGCCTTATGGTTGATCGGAATATTGATGTATTCGTCGAGGTGAAACCCGTTTACGGATTTCCAGTCGATGGGCAGTGTGACAAGACTGCGGAGCATTTCGAATTGGGCAGCGCCGGTTGCAAAGATGACGTTGGCGAAACCTTTTTTTGCGATCGCACGATTGATCAGCTCCATCCCAAGCAGGGCGGCTTCTGTGCCACATTCCTCTTTACTATCTTTGATGATGAGTTTCATGACGTAAGCAAACGAAAGCTATTAATCCTTTATTACTTTTCTTTTTATTTAAGCAATATTACAAAAACTTTTGAATCGATCATGCGATCAGTATATTTTGCCACCGCCTTTTTGCTCGCCGTAGCGACCTGTACATGGGCGCAAGCTCCCTCGAGAATCACCGAGCAGGAAAAGGAGCTCCTCACCTATCCATACAGCGACCCAAACCCGGTGGCCATTAACACGAAGACCGCCAAGATCTATCCTTATACACTTTTCGAAGGATACAGTAAGACACCCGTAAAGCAGAAATGGAAAGTGGTGAAGCTGGAGAACGATTACATCGAAGTCTATGTGTTGCCCGAAGTGGGCGGGAAGATCTGGGGCGCTATCGAAAAATCGACAGGCAAAGAATTCATCTACCGGAACGAGGTGATCAAATTCAGGAATATCGCCATGCGTGGACCCTGGACCTCCGGTGGCGTCGAATTCAACTTCGGGATTATCGGCCATCATCCGTCCACGTCAAGTCCGGTCGATTACACAATCCGCACCAATAGCGACGGCAGTGTGAGTTGCGTCGTAGGAAATCTCGATCTGCCGTCACGTACAAACTGGCGTGTGGAGATCAGGCTTCCCAAAGACAAAGCGTATGTGGAAACACATGCGTCATGGAATAATCCGACACCGCTTCACCAATCCTACTACAACTGGATGACGGCGGCGGCTGTGGTTTCCGATGACCTTGAATTTTATTATCCCGGCAATCTTGCCCTCGAGCACGATGGCTCTCCAACACTTTGGCCGGTTGACCAGGAAGGACGCAAAATATCCAGGTACAGGAACAATGCCTTCGGTTCGCACAAATCCATACATACCGTTGGCGAATACAACGACTTCATGGCCGGATACTATCGCCAGTCGAAATTTGGGTTTGGACACTGGGCCTTGTATGACGAAATGCCCGGGCACAAGCTGTGGCTGTGGGCCTTGTCGAGGAACGGCGGGATATGGGAAGATCTCCTGACGGATACCGATGGACAATACATGGAATTCCAGGCCGGAAGGATGTTCAATCAATATGCTCCTTCCTCATCTTTAAAAAGTGTTATAACGCAAGTGCCGTTCGCACCCGGCGCTACAGACCGCTGGTCGGAACGCTGGTTTCCCATTAAAGATATCGGTGGCGTGACCGATGTATCTCCGTATGGTATCCTGCACGTAACTCGTGAGAACGGAAATCTTCACGTAGCGATCAACGCACTGGCTTTTGCAGACGGAGCCGTTGAAGTAACGTCTAACGGAAAAACCATCTACAGCGAGAATAAAAGCTTCAAGCCAATGGACGTCTTCCAGGCCGACGTTCCGCTTGATGAAAAAGCAACTTTCGAAGTATCCGTAAAAGGCTTGGACCTGAAGTATGAAGGAGTAACCGTGAACAAGCTCAAAAGGCCCTTCCTCGCCACGCCCGCGCCAAAAGAACTTACTGCCGACGCTTTGTACAGGGAAGGCGTGCAGCACAAAGAGTTTCGTGAGTATGCCAAAGCGCTCAAGGTCTTCCGGCAATGTTTGCAGAACGACTCTCTGCATTTTGGCGCACTGACAGGCCTGGCCGAGCAACATTACAGAAGCGGGATGTATGACTCGACATTAAAAGAAGTCAATACAGTATTGCGTCACGACACCTATCATCCGAAGGCGAATTATCTCGCAGGGATAACCTACAAGGCGAAAGGTGATCTCGTGAACGCACTCGAATCGTTCGGATGGGCAGCACGTTCGATGGAATTCCGTTCGACCGCCTATGCACAAATGGCTTCGATAAAGATCCGGCAGCACGATTATCCGCTGGCCAAACATTACGCACAACAGTCGCTCGACTACAACAAATACAACTCCAATGCCCTGCATGCACTGGCTGTAGTGTTCCGGCAGACAAACGATAAAACTGCATCTACACAGATCCTGGATGAGATCACCGGGTTTGATGCGCTCGATCATTTCGCTCAATATGAAAAGTCGTTGATCACGCAATCGGCCGGCGACTACAAGGCTTTTACGACGCTGATCCGGAATGAATTCCCTTACCAGACTTTTCTCGAGATAGCCCTGGAATATTTGTCGTTCGGGCAAAAAGACGATGCGATAGCGGTACTATCGAAAGCCCCGCAGCAGCCGCTCATAAACATCTGGCTCGCCTTCCTGAAAAACGATCCCGGGTTATTGAACGACGTGGCGGCCGCGTCGCCCGCATTCATATTTCCTTACCGCACAGAATCCGTTATGCCGCTCGAATGGGCGGTGGCGCAAAACACGAGCTGGAAATTCAAATATTTCCTCGGCCTGAACTATTATGCGCTTCAGCGCGAAGACGAAGCCGTCAGGATGTTACAGGGGTGCGGCGACCAACCGGATTATGCTCCCTTTTATCTCACCAGAACAAAGCTCGTGAAAGACAAAACCCAGGTTGCGAACGACCTGCTCACAGCGAACAAGATCTCTCCGCAAGAATGGAGAACGTGGGCGTATCTCATTGAGCACTATGAAAAAACTGCTGACTACGAACGCCAGTTGTCATTCGCCCAAAAGGCTTCCGCAAAATTCAAGGACAGCTATACGTTAGAATTCGAATATGCAAAAGCGTTGGTGAACAACAAGCGATATAAAGAATCGATCGCCGTTTTAAACAACCTTACTGTTTTACCATTCGAAGGATCGGGCGAAGGACAGGCGGTCTACGAGCAGGCGACTTTGTTACGAGCGCTTGAATTGATACAGAGTAAAAAATACAAGGAAGCCCTGAAAGAGATCGAAGCATCGAGGCTATGGCCCGAAAATCTCGGCGAAGGAAAACCTTACGATGTCGACAACAGGATACAAGACTACCTGGCGGCATATTGTCAACACAAGCTTGGTAAGACTACCGGGGCCGCGCCCCAAATAGATGAAGTGACGCTTCAATCTCTCAAGAAAGAGAAGGGAAACAGATATGCAGAGATCTTGAATATGATTGAAAAACTGTAGATGGCTACAGCTTCGCTACCGACACTTTGTTCAATTCGCTGTGCAGGGTCTCGATGCTCTTCGAGATAAGGTTGTAGATCGAATCCACACGAATAGACATCACTTCCGCCACTTCTTTATAGCTCAGATCGCTATAAAACTTTAGATAGACGGCTTCTCTTTCCCGTTTCGTTAAAGCATTGAGCGCTTTACTTACAATATGTTTTTGCTCGAGCTCTGTCTGGTCCTCGATCATTTGGTCTTCTCTGCAATTGCTTAGGCGCAATACTGAAATGTCATCGACATCTTTTTGACGTGAACGTAGCGTCGCGGTCTGTCTTCTGAGCTTACGTTGTATGGCGCTTAGTAAATATGCCTTAACAGAATCGGGCTGACTTAAATTATCACGGTTCTTCCAGATCGTTACGAACAGATCGTGAATGCAGTCTTTCACCAGCTCACGATCGCCTGTGATCCGCAAACAATAACGAAACAGCACTTTAGAATATCGCTGATACAATTCGGCATATGCCTGCTTGTCGCCTCTTTTGAACGAATCCCAAATGGCTTCATCTGCTTTGAGATCGTGCGGCTCTTCATTACTGTAAAATTCCATCACCAGAATAATTAAGTGTTTCGAAAACCGTAACCATATTTTATTCCGTACAAAAGGAAAAAGAGGTTATTTTATGTTTCGTTTGGTTGTTCTAACAAATATATAGATATATTCTGCTGAATAAATAACACTGTGAAAGAAAAATGTTCCATAAGGAAAGGTTATGAAAGAAACGTGTGGTAAAAAAGCCCCGGAAAAACGGGAAAATAGGGCCCACGGCTATCGGGGATAGCGGTTATCAGGGCCAAAAAAGAGGATTAGAAAGTCCGGGCTCCGCAGGGATCAGGCGATGATCACATCCACGCCGGCATCGAGCAGCCGTTTTCTATCGTCGTCCGGGATATTATCGTCGGTGATCACTTTGTCGATCTGACTGATCTGACAGATAAAAGCGAAGCTGCGTTTATTGAATTTAGAGGAATCTGCGAGCAGTATGACCTCCTTCGATATCTCGATCATGATCTCATTTAACCGGGCTTCCTCCACGTTGGGCGTGAAGATCCCGTTGCGTGTATCGAATCCATCGACGCCCAGGAAAGCCTTGTCTACATTGAAATTCCGGAGGCTCTTTTCGGCTTGCGGACCAACCAATGAAAGCATGTTCTTGCGGAGATAACCGCCGGGAATGATCATGTTTATATTGGGCTTGATCATGAGCTGGTTCGCAATATTCAGGGCGTTCGTGATGACTGTAAGGTCCTGAAAATCAGGGAGATTTCGGACCATTTCCGCTGTTGTCGAGCCCGAGTCGATGATGATCGTATCGGCTTCGTTTACCAGCTGTGCGGCACGTTTTCCGATCCGGCCCTTTTCCGAATAGTTGATCTTGTTCTTATCGGCCAGGCGCCGGTCCACTCCCACTCCCGTTTCAAGTTTAATCGCCCCACCCCTGGCGCGGATCAGCATGTTCTTCTTCTCCAGCTGGTCGAGATCGTTGCGTATCGTGACCTCGCTGACGTTGAATTCTTTGCTCAGATCCCCTACCAGCACCTGCCCGGAGTCGGAAAGCAAATGAAGTATTTTCTTCCTCCTGCTTACGGTTGATTCCTCGGTGCTACGGGGCATAATAGGCTTTCATAAGGGTTTCGAACGACCGGTAAATAAACATCAAATCGGGCTACCAAAACATTTTTTACGTGAATGGCAACCAAAAGAAAGTTTTGAGTTAACAAAAGAAATATAACGAAAGTATTTTTGTTTTTTAATACTTTTGTTCCGTAGCAATTGCGATAGAAAAGGACAACTATGAAATATCTGGGCTTCGACCAGGCAGAACTGGTTAAAATGGGGGCGATTCACACGGCGAAAGAGATCTCTCAACAACCGCAGCTCTGGAAAAAGATCTATGAGGACATTTTAAGGGAGCGGGATCAAATTCGTGGGTTTCTGGAAAATGCACTCCGCGTATCGGAGCGGATCATCCTCACCGGCGCCGGCACCAGCGCATTCATCGGCTTATCCCTGCGCGGCATCTTTCAAAATAAGACAGGCATTGTGACGGAAGCTATTTCTACAACAGATCTCGTTTCTCACCCTCAGAATTACCTCTCCGCAGATATTCCTACCCTCGTCATTTCCTTTGCACGCTCGGGCAATAGTCCGGAGAGCGAAGCTGCCGTTATGCTGGCCGACAGGGCTTCTGCCAATTGCTCTCACATTATTATCACCTGTAACCCGGACGGGAAACTCGCCCGCTACCCTGCAAAGAACAAGTTTGTATTCGCCCTTCCTGAAGAATCGAACGACAAAAGCCTGGCAATGACCAGCAGCTACACCGGGATGTTCCTCGCAGGATTACTTATCGCGGACATTAAGTCTCTCTCTTCGTTAGCCCCTACCCTGGACACATTGTCGAGGTATGGTGAAAAAGTGATCTCCTACTACGCTGCGGAGTTGAAAGAGATCGCAGAAAAAAAATTTACACGCGCCGTATTCCTGGGTTCGGGACCGTTGTTCGGAACCGCGACCGAATCACACTTAAAGCTCCAGGAGCTTACGGACGGAAAAGTAATATGCAAGCACGACTCATTCCTTGGATTTCGTCACGGCCCTAAGGCTGTGATCAATAGTTCCACGCTGATCGTCTACCTGTTCTCCAACGACCCGTATGTGCTCCAATACGAAAGAGATCTCGTCGATTCCATGAAGAAAGGGAACCAGCCTTTATACGAGGTCGGGCTCATGGAGTCACAAGTGAATGATATAAAGCTCGATCATACATTCTGTTTCTCCGAGAACGGGCCGGCACTGCCCGAAGAATATCTGGCAGTATGCAGCGTTGTACCCGCGCAGATCCTGAGCTTCTACAAATCGCTTGACCTGGGATTGCGGCCGGACACTCCATCGGATTCCGGAGCGATAACACGTGTGGTGGAAGGCGTACATATTTATTCCCGAAAAAAGTAACAGTGGATAATTATTTCCACAGGTTCACTTTTTTAAACCTGAATGACCGGCTTATGAAGTCCGAAAGTAAAATGGTACGCATTGTGTTTTTGATACGAACATGCATTCTGACACTTTTTCCGTGACACCCTTTGATGTGCTTGTGGTGGGTGAGCTCAATGTAGATCTCATCTTAAACAAGATCGATCAGTTTCCCGTGATGGGAAAAGAGGTTCTCGCCGACGCCATGACCTTGACGTTGGGCAGCAGCTCGGCGATCTTCGCCAGCAATCTCAGTACCCTTGGATCGCGCGTGACCTTTTCCGGTAAGGTCGGCAAGGACGATTTCGGCAACTATGTCCTTTCGTTTCTCAAAAGAAAAGGTGTTGATGTCTCCAACGTCCTTTCATCGCATGAAACGTCGACCGGCGCAACCATTGTATTGAATTACGGGGAAGACCGCGCCATGGTCACTCACCCGGGGGCGATGGCGGAGTTCACGATCAACGACATTCCCGATGTGCTTTTTCAGGAGTCCAGGCACTTGCATGTGAGCTCCATATTCCTGCAGCCTTCTTTGAAAAACGATATCCTCGAATTATTCAGGAAAGCCAAATCAAGCGGGATGACCACCTCACTCGATCCGCAGTGGGATCCTGCAGAAAAATGGGATATAGATTTCGAAAGCTTACTTCCCTGCGTCGATGTTTTTATGCCTAATCTCAAAGAGCTTGAATGCATAACCGGGATACAGGATCCGCTTACTGCAATGAAGTCTCTTTCGTCGCCAAATATTGTAGCGGTAAAAAACGGCCGGGCCGGCGCCTGGCTTTTAAAAGGAGATGAGTTGCTTTCGCAACCGTCATTTATCAATCGCAACGTAGTCGATAGCATCGGTGCGGGCGACAGTTTTGATGCAGGGTTTATTCACAAGTTTATTCAACAAAGATCGTTGAAAGAGTGCCTGGAATTTGCGGCGCTCACGGGAGCCGTCAACACGACAAGGGCCGGGGGCACTACAGCATTCGAAGACATCCATACAGTCAGGAAGATCGCGCACTCGTCATTCAACTATAACTTTTAATCATGCGTCTACAGGAGAAGTTATCCGCGTTTTCGAAAGAGGGACAGGCAATACTCGCCACCAACTTCTACAATTTTGAAACTCTCTCCGGGGTACTGACCGCAGCCAGGCAAAAAAAACAGCCTCTCATTTTACAATTGTCAGAAAGCTCCATTCAGTACCTGGGGCTTGACATCGCCGCAAGCCTGGCCCGCAAGGCGCTCAAAAGTTATGGAGTCGAAGGATGGTTACACCTCGATCATGGCAGCTCGATCGAAGTGGCGCATCGCTGTCTCGATGCCGGGTTCGATTCGGTCATGATCGATGCCAGTGAAAAATCATTCGAGGAAAATGTAAAAGTCACTTCGCAAGTCGTGAGGATCGCTGCCAACTACAACGCCAACGTTGAAGCAGAGCTCGGTTATGTTGCAAAGCTGGGGCAGGTTCAGCAGCTGAACCAGTATACACAACCGGAAGAAGCAAAACGGTTTGCCGAAGCCACCGGCATTCATGCTCTGGCCATCGCCATCGGCTCGGCTCACGGATTCTACAAAGAAACACCGAAGCTTCAGTTAGAATTACTTTCGTCGATACATGCCGCAACACCGGTAGCTCTTGTTCTTCACGGCAGCTCGGGTATCCCTGACGATCAGTTACGCGAGGCGATCCATTGCGGAATATCGAAGGTGAACCTCGCCACCGAGACGAAGAACATTTTTATGAAGACACTTCAGAAAGTTCTCCGTGACAACGAAGAAATAGACCTTCGAAAAGTATTTCCCCAGGCAACCGACGCCGTTGTAAAACTCATTAACGATAAACTGGATGTTGTCTCAGGGCAAACGGTTGTTGCCTGATCTATAAATGACTGATCTATGAGCACTAGCTATTCCAACATCGAATTCCCACGCGCCTTTGCGTTCGCTATAGATGACCTCGGCTGGAATGAAGGGAGCAGTCTGGCAACAAATACACCCCGTGGACCGCACCGTGCCGGCGTTAAGCGAACGTTCAATATCAACGATTATCGCTACATCATCGACGTCGCTAAAGCCGTTGGTGTAAGAGTTCAATGCCTGTTTGTCCTTGGCGAAATGGACCGGGAGAATGTGCTGGCGAAATATCCCACCACCACAAACATGAAAGAACGGTGGAATAACCGTGCGCTCGTCAACGACAGGCAGATCGCCATCATGAAATATGTGCGCGACGAGGCAGCCGCTATGGAATTCGGTTTTCATGGTACGGGACATGAGTATTGGCCCGAAGACAACATCCAAAGGAGGGCTGAATGGTATAACCTTATCGACAGAACGCCCTGGCCAGAAGAATCTTTGCGTGGACATATCGAAGCCTTCGGCGAAATACTCGCGCAGTACGACCTTAGCCGCGGGAATGGTCATTCATTTCCCGAAACTTTCGTTCCATGTGCCTATAGCTACTACTGGAATCCCAACGGAGATTATAGTCTTGGCGCGCTGATGACCGAGGCGGGCGTCAAGTATGCCAATACCGATTTTGGTCAAATACCGGAGCTCAATCCGCCTATCGAAAGAAATGGCGGTGGATTCGACCACGGTCTTCATGTTATCAATCGTAACAACTATGGGAATCCATGGTATGCCCTGTCGTGTTTGCCGAATGTCACGCTGGATCTTCAGTATACGGATGTTATTGAAAGTCACTGGCCGAACTGGCTCGCACAAGACGATTTTCTACAGCGTGACGTAACAGAGCAATGGGTCAATTATTATAGAAGCGTTCAACGTTACAACGGGCGCTACATCGCGAAAAATACCGAGCAATTGCATTCGCAGTGGTTGTACAACAAGTACACGCGCGTTGCATTTAACGGCCTTGTAGAGATCGACAATACCCAGATGCCCGGCGAGGCTTATCGTTATTCCAAGCCTGGCAACATGGTGTTGAAGATCGGGCTGAACCCGGGTGAGCATGTAAGCTCTGCGTTGATCAATGGCGAGTTGCTACCGGCCTATCTTGAAGACCAGGGTTTTGCTTTCCTGTATCTCCCGCCATTGGAAAAGAAAAAATATACATTGAAATACGAGATCGGCAAGGAGCTAATGCCTGTGGTTGTTTACAACGACGGCACGTACAACGTCTATAAGCTATCACAAACCACTGAAGCGATAAAGATCAACGCGAGGGTTTACGGTTCAACCGTATTGAAAGTAAGGTGCGACAAACCGCTCAAAATGACTTCCGACAATACAGCGCTCGTTCTCGAAAAAATGGGCTACGATGAACCACGGAAACTGGTTAGCATACACGTGAAGGCCCTCGACTTTCAGGGTGTTACGGGAAACATCATCTTAAACTTCTAGCCGTTACCGCACGTACGCGCCTCCCGGCAACAGGTATTGTATCGGCCAGCGCTCCCGCTTCTCCGTTACGATCTCCAACCACTCGTTGTGATCATCCGTTTTACCCAACGATTTAAGATCAGGCAATGTTTTCACAATTTGTCGTAGAAGGAATTGTGTTTTTTCTGTGCCTGTGATGCTGATCTCTTTGCTGCCCAGCCGAAGCCGGGCAAACCGGACGGCTATCTCTGTGTCTTCGATCATCTGCAGGAAATAAGGTCTGCCAACCAGTAACGAGTTGTATACATAATTTGCAGAAACACCCGACAGTGGACTAAAATAAGCTGCCACAGAATCGGTATTGTCAAATGTCAGGTCGTCGGATGAAATGGCCTGATATCGCATGCGGTCTTCACCGGTTCCACGGAAGTCGAATGAAATAACGTCTTCGCCTTTCCTGATTAAATCGGATATCTCGATCCACTGTTCTTTGGACGTTTTCCCCTCAAGGTTTAGCCACAATACGGCTTTGTTGCCTGGACCTTTTGTCGCGTGAAAATGCAGAAGAGACATCTGAAGGTTCTCACTATGATGAAGGAGATACTGATCGATCGCAATTCCATTGAATTGAAATTGACCTTTCTTTTCCCATTCAATTTTTTCCGATCCGGGAACGCCGCGATATTCCGCAACGGGCCAGTTTTTTATATTGGGATAACCCTTGCCGTAGTATTGATCAGCAATCGAATAAGTTGTTGTTTGTTGACGATCGCCAACATAATCCCGGATGAGGTCCATCAATTTCTTATCACCGGGGAAATCCAACGATACCTGTCCTTTTTGTGTGCACAGAAGTTCTTTCGGGTTCACATCGGTCACGGGTGGTAAGCCTTCTATTTTAGGAAGGTTATTAAAGTGATCGATAAAATTCATGGCAGCCTCCTGGTTCTCGGGTGAAAACTGGTGCTTGTGGTATCCTTCGACCATATCGATGCTCTCCCGCTTACCAAAGCGCTCATATATTTCAGAGACCTCCCGAAATGTTTTTCGTGTGCCTTCGATTGGGAAGAAGTCGAGAACAGCCGAGGCAATGAACAACGGGCGCGGATATACCAGCAATAAAAGACCGGCATGGTCGACACCCTCTGAAACAGATCCGTACAGATCTTGTTCGGGGTCGCTATCGGGATCGGCAAAGATGCGGTTGTAAGCTCTCATGGGAAGTGAGCTGATGTAACATGAGGGAGCTACTACTTTGATCCTTTCGTCCAACGCGCCGATATGCGCGGCCTGTGCTCCTCCGCCACTTGTTCCCGTAATTGATATCCGGCCGGCATCGACGTCGGGCCGTGTAAGGAGATAATCCACGGCGCGAATTCCATCCCATGCCTCCCAACGCATGAGGTTGGCGCCCGCGAGGTAGGCGAAATTTCCGAGTATCGCATGTTCGCCACAGACCAGGTTATAACGGCTTTTGCCGGCGGCTTCATCCCAAAACTGACTCCGCTCGCCTTGCCCAACCGGATCCCAGCAGATTACTACATAACCGCGCTGAACAAGACGCTGGCAGAGCGCCTGATAATGGATCTTTCCATTTGTTGAATGACCGCAAGCAACAAGAATAGCAGGATGCTTCTTCGATCCATCGTCGGGAACATACACCAGTGCAGTTACGCGAAACCCGGGCACACTCTCGAATATCAATTTCTCGATGTGGAACCCCTTCATCTGTATTCTACCTGTGATCGTTGGATTGAGGGGAGTTCTTTCCGACGGTAGTCCGCCGAGCATGTTGAGCACTTTTGCTTTTATTTCAGCCTTGAATGCCATCAGGCTTTTTTCATCCCGGATATTCTCCAGGGCCTTCCTCCTAAGATCATCGTACTGCCACGCCTGCCTGGTTTGATATTTCAGGTAAGGTGTGATATCCGGGCCTGCGGGCCTTTTGTTTTTTATAACGGTAAATGCATCGGCGGCTGGAATATCCTGAGAAGCGACAGTAAGCGCCGAAAAAAAAAGAACGGTTAACACAATTGAAATTCTCGATTTCATGGCCATTTTCCTTATAGAGTCGGCATACGGTAAGTTCTAATGACAAATCCTCAACAATATTAATGAGAATGACGGGGGAAGAGTCTCATATTAGTTAGAGGAAATCCGCATGAAATATCTACTCGCATTCGTAATCTGCATCAACATTTTCAGTAATACAACAGGCCAGGACCGGCAGCTGCCCGGTAACATTAAAATGGCCGCTCATCCAAGGCTCCTGCTTCTGAAGGATGAAGAAAGATCGATACGCACAGCGATCGCCTCCGACCCACTCTGGAAAAAAATGCATGAAACGATCTTGCAGGAGTGTGAAACGATCATCAGTGCTCCTCCAATGGAACGAGTGCAGGTCGGAAGGCGACTGCTGGACACGTCGAGGGAAGCGTTGAGAAGAATCTTCTATTTGTCATACGCCTATCGTGTAACTCAGGAAGAAAAGTACGCCGATCGTGTGAAGAAAGAGCTGCTTTCCGTCTGTCAATTCAGCGACTGGAATCCTTCTCACTTCCTGGACGTGGCGGAGATGACGCTTGCAGTCTCTATCGGTTACGATTGGTTGTTTGACAAGCTCTCTGACGATGAAAAACAACTCATACGCGAGGCCATTGTGAAAAAAGGTCTGGAGCCTTCATTCGACAAACAGTACAACTGGTTTTTGGAGGCCAACCAGAATTGGAACCAGGTATGTAATGCGGGTATGACGTATGGGGCACTTGTAGTCTGGGATGAGCATCCGGAACTGTCAAAAGAGGTCGTTCAACGCGCCCTGAATACAATTCACCTTCCCATGGACCAATACAAACCCGATGGCGGATACCCGGAAGGCTATGGCTATTGGAATTATGGCACATCTTTCAACGTCATGTTCTTAAGCGCTATCGAAAAAGTTTTTAATACCGACTTCGGACTAACGAAAATTCCCGGTTTCATGAACACGGCCGGTTTCATGGAAAATATGACGGGCAGCACAGGCTATTGTTACAACTGGGCTGATTGTCTGTTAACGGGAACTCTGAAACCAACTATGTTCTGGTTTGCGCAAAGGAATAGCGACCCCTCCTTGCTGTGGCAGGAGAAAAGATATTTGCTCGAGGCCGATTATTCAAGATTCACGAAAGAGAGACTGTTGCCAAATGTTATGATTTGGGGAAAAGACATTGCGTTAAGTAAAGTGACAGAGCCAAAAACAAGAGTATGGATAGGCCAAGGCGAAAGCCCCGTGGCCGCGATGCGCACATCGTGGAGCAACGATGCGATCTATGCCGGTCTTAAAGCCGGAACGCCTGCATCGGGACATGGCCATATGGACGTCGGCTCATTCATTATGGAATCAGACGGCGTTCGATGGGCTTCCGACCTGGGCATGCAGGAATACGAATCTCTTGAATCGAGAGGAATGGAGATCTTTGGAAAAACCCAGGATGCCACCCGATGGACTATTTACAGGATGAATAGCTACTCGCACAATATATTAACTGTCGACAGCTCACAACAGGCTGTTACGGGCTATGCTGCTATCGACAAATTTTCTGACGACCCGAACTTCTCCTTTGCGATATCGGACATCACTTCAGCCTATAAAGGACAGCTTGCTGTGGCAAAAAGAGGACTGGCGATCAAAGAAGGAAAATATGTGGTGGTTCAGGATGAGCTCACCGCACCTGGTAAGCAAGTTAAAGTACGCTGGGCAATGCTGACATCGGCGGATGTCAAGATCAAGAACGGCAACATGGCGGAGCTTACGAAAGACGGAAAGAAGCTGACCTTAAAAGTTATGTCTTCCAAAAATATCGAGGTTAAAACCTGGAGTACGGCGCCGACTAATGATTTCGATGCTCCAAATCCCGGCACCGTGCTCGTGGGTTTCGAAGTAATTGTCCCGGCTAACGAAAACGTTTCCCAGACTGTGTTCCTGATCCCGGGAAGTTCAAAGAAAATGCCGAAAGCAACAGTAACAGCGCTACAGGATTGGAAGTGATCGGGTCCGATTAACGGCTCACCTTTTCCTCAGCTTGTCGCTGAGATGCCGACGTGGGTGTACGAGAAAGCGGAAATAGTTGATAATACCGCAAATGAAACCCTCCTGAGGTCAGGCAGAAAGGCATGAGAGAGGGTCTCACTGCAAATGGGTCGCTATTTTTCGGGACAGGTCGCTGTCAATTCTGCACGGCTAACCTTTCCTGGAACGTCTCTCCATCAGACCGTGTCACCTTCAAAACATACACGCCCTTTTTTACCGACCCCAGATCAATTTCAGTCTTTAGCAATCTCCCGGCCTTTTGCACAGTCTGTTTCCTTACCAGCTGGTTTGTCAGGTCGTAAATTGCAACCGAATAAGTTCCAACGAACTCATCTGCCACTTCGAAGTACACCGGACCTTTCGACGGATTCGGATAGAACGTCGCCTTTTGTTCCGCTACATTCATTTCTCCTCCGCATGCACCACCAGTCTGTATATCTTCCTGTGTACACCCGGCACCGTTACCGGAGATGGTCACCGAAGCACACGACGGCTGCGAGTCGCATCCTAACGCATTGTTGAGTAACGCGTAAAGACCGCAACATTGCATGAGAGAGGTGTTACCAGTTACCACGAGGGAAGCAGCGTCACCCTCCATCACTGTCAGCGACGACAGACCGTTTAGATTATTCAGCGCAATATTATTTTTTATCTGCAGCTGTGCCGGGGGAGTCGTACCCGCCAGGCCCACAACTCTTATCTCCGTCAGAGACGAAAGGCCATTCAGGTTTTTCAACGACGGGTTATCGTTGATAAATAGTCCGTGGTACATCGTCGTCACATTCGAAAGCGCATCGATATTCCTGAGCGACAGGTTTCCCGTAATCCGCACAGTGCCCTCCAACTGTTGGGGACAACATGGGAATGGCGTACCTCCCATCGACTCCAGCGATTCGAGGCCGGTCAGGTTCCTGAGAGAATCGTTGGCTGTTATCGATACTCCGCCCGGGAGGATGGTGATAGACTCCAGGCCCTTAAGGTTTTTAAGAAGGCGATTGCCACTGATGACAAGACTCTCCCTCGTAAACCCAGCTCCAATCGATGTAAGCGCCGATAAATCGGTCAACCTTGTAAGGGCATCATTGTCCCGTATCTCCAGCCCTGCTCTTAGATTCGTCAAACCGCCCAGGCCCTCCAGCGTTTTTAGCGCCGGGTTCGAAAGTATTTGCAGAAATCCGTTCAGGCTGTCGAGCGACGAAAGTCCCGACAAATCCCGGAGTGTGGCGTTATCACTGATGACCAACCCGGTTCTGATTGTATCACCGGAAATAGTCTTCAGCGACGAGAGTCCATCCAGTTTCTGCAGCACAGGGTTGCCCTCGATCAGGAGGATCGTCTCAGTGGCATCCGGGCCGCCCAATTCAGTGAGGCCCAGCAGTCCATCGATGTTCCTGAGCAATGGATTGTGAAACAGGAAGAGTGAGCCATTGATCCGTTTCAGTGAATCGAGCCCGTTGAGATTTTTAAGCGATGCGTTGTTGCTGATGGCAAACCTTCCCGGAAGGCTTTTAAGGGGAAACCCTTTCATGTTGACAAGAGCGTTGTTGTTGTCAAGGACCCAACTCACGCCATTGTATGTTCCGATCGAATCAAGGACCTTCATTCCGTGCAAGCTTGAGAGCGACTCGTTGCTCATCACCTGGACTGTTCCGCCTATGGTACGTAAACCGGAAAGCCCTTTGAAATTGGTGAGAATAGCATTTCCGCTTATCGCCAGTCCGCCGTTGGAGATGGTTTGTAAAGAGCCCAGGCCCACCAGGTCGGCGAGAAGCGGATTTCCTGCGATCCAGAGGGCGAACGGAGGAAAAGTCACTTCACCCCCTATGAGCGTCAATCCCGAAAGACCATGAAGATTTGCAAGATTCGGGTTGGAGCGGATATAGAGCTGCCCGGCAGTTGTCAGGCGATAGAGGCTGTCGAGGTTTGTGATGTCGTCACCGGAGATTGTCAGGATCCCGGTGATTTCCGAACAGCCATAAGTGGCTGGAAAGGCATCGACCTCGGCTTGGGTGGAAAGGGTAATATCAGCGTTGCATTGTGAATTGGCCGTTGAAGGCAGTATATAGAAAATGAGCCCTAAAAGGACCCATTTCGCCCGGCTGTAAACAGCATTCATAGAAGTAACAGGTAAAGTTTTTTGCGAAGGAAGATCATCGCAAAAAAAAATTCAATGATGCAGACGGGTGTTTTCAAAACCGTTCGTCATCGTCGGGCTCTCGCCCTATCCCTGTGGACTACTTGATCTTCTTCAATACGAGGTAACCGTAGACCTGGTCGTTCCTCATTTCATCCACCACTCCATTGTGCTCGACGAATTCAAAGGTTGAGTTATCCCTGCTCCACCGGGAATCCTGATCGTAGCTGAGCTTCACAGGTTTGTCCTCTCCTCTTTGGACTAATAAAGTACTGTCGTTACTGGTTACAGTTAATGTGAGGTTGGTGCCGCGAGACCGACCTTCATAAGTACCGGTAAACCTCGAAAGGTCACCCGAAAACGTCGCGGGCTCGTCGGGCCCTTTCGGAAACAATTGCTGATGGACAAAGTCCGCTATTTCCCCGGGGCCGTTGGGGCCGGTGGTATTCATCAACACAGTGACGCTTACTCCATCGTCAGGAAAGTAAGAGTTCGCTGAAAGGAACCCTGGAATTCCACCACCATGTTCAATCCTTCTCTTGCCGTTCAAATCGGTAATGGTCAGGCCTTCCGCATAGTGCGTTTCGCTTCCATTATTAAGTCTCACGGGCGTTGTCAATTCCTTGTACATAGCTTCGCTCAGGACCTTACCGTTGTGAAGGGCATCATTCCACTTTGCAAGATCTTCCACCGTCGAGCACAATGAACCTGCCGAATACGGCCAGGTGTGATCGATGTACTGTGCGCGAAGCAGGCCACTCTCTCCCATGTCGTAACCATGTGCCCGATTCTTTGTGGCCTTTCGCTCGTCACAATAGTAAGAGTTAGTCATGCCTGCTTTGGCGAAAACATTTTTCCTGATGTATTCTTCGTATGACATCCCACTCGCTTTTTCGATTACGAGGCCGAGGATAAAGAACGCTGTGTTGTTATAGATCAACGCCTCACCAGGCTCAAAATCGAACGACTCTTTTTCGACAATTCTGAGCAGAGTATCGCGCTTGTACTTGTGACTCATGAAGTTTTCGAAGAACGGCAGTTCTGTGTAGCCCTTGATCCCGGACGTATGGTTCATCAACTGCCGAACCGTGATCTTGCGTCCCTTCGTATCGAACTTGACATATTTCGTGAAGTCGTCTTCAAGTGAGATCTTACCTTGCTCGGCGAGCTGCAATGTGGCGACGGAAGTAAATTGTTTTGTGATCGATCCGATCTCAAAAGAGGCATCTGCCGGCAGCTTCACATTAAGCTCCACGTCGGCGTAGCCATAGGCTTTGATAAACACGGGTTTGTTGTCGCGATAAACGGCGATAGCGACACCGGCGAACTTCGAACTGTCGACAAGCGGATTGATCAGGCTGTCGAGCTTTGTTTCGAGTGATGAGGCGTCCGGCTTCCGGGTTGTCGCCTTGTCACACGAAATAGCACAGGCGATAGTGACGATAACGGGGAGAAGAATTTTTCTGGTCATAGCGGTAAGGGTAAGACAAGATACCTGAAATAGTAATAAATAAATCCAGGCAGTAATTCCTATTTTGCCGCCTAACCCGAATGTAGTTTGGCAAAGATCACAGTTAAAAAAACCATTAACTCTATCTCCCCAAAAAACCGGCAGCAATGGAGAAAATGGCTACAGGCAAACCATGATAAAAAAGAATCCGTTTGGCTGATCTACCATAAAAAGAGTTCAAAGACCCCGTCGATGTCATGGAGCGATGCTGTCGAAGAAGCTCTCTGCTTCGGATGGATAGACAGCAAACGTCAGGCTGTCGACGCCACAACATTCAGGCAGTTTTTCAGTAAACGGAAAGCCAGGAGCCTGTGGTCGGGAATCAACAAAGCGAAAGTGCAGCAGTTGATCTCCGGAGGACTCATGACCAGGTTAGGATTTGAAGCGATCGAAAACGCGAAGAAAAACGGGTCATGGACAACTTTAGACGAAGTTGAAAAGCTGACAATTCCGGCGGACCTCGACATAGCGTTCAGAAAAATAAAGAACGCCAAAAAATATTTCCTGAGTCTCAGCAGGTCGAACAAACGAATTATGCTTCAATGGGTGGCGCTTGCTAAACGACCGGAGACACGACAAAAGAGGATCGATGAAATTGCAAAGCTCGCCGGGCAGAATTCGAAGCCGAAGCAGTTCGAGTGATGTGATCTTCAAAATCACTTGAGGTGTAGCATCAGCAGCGCCTGCCGTTCGTACAAGGCAAGTCTTCGCTTATAATCTGCCTGATTCGTAACCAGGCTGAGATAATAATACGCGCCTTCGATCAAAACAAAGATCATGTCTGCCGTATTCTCCACATCCTTGACTTTGATGACACGACTCGCCTTTGCTTCTTTCAGCGCTTCCGTCAGCAGTAGTCTCAGGTGATCGTGCAGATTCTTATAATGCACCTTGATAGTCCGGTCCCGGAAAATCAGCGCATAGCAACTAAAAAATACGCCATCGTCGAAAAGGTTGTTCCACTCACGTGAAAACAGATTAGAGATGATCTTCCGAAGTCTCGCCTCCGGGTCGGTTGTGCCATTCTCCGGATTGTAAATAAGGCGGTAGCGTTCGATGATATATTCGATGAGTCCGAGTATAAGATCCTGCTTGGTCTCGAAGTAGTGGATTACAAGACTGGGATTTACGCGCAATACGGCCGCAACTTTTGCAATCGAGGCATTTTCCAGTCCTTCCCGCCGGGCCACCTTGTAAAATGCCTTGATGATTTCTTTCTGCCGAAGCGGCTTTAGACTCTTACGGCCCATGATTTTGGAGTGATCTAAAGATAACCAAAAAGTAATCCCAGCCTTTTTTTTATCCCGAAAAAATGTCTAACATTTACAAATATAAATTGAACAACCGTTCAATAAAAAACCAACCCAAGTACATATGTTAAAACGTCTACTAAAAAAACCTGGGATTGCTCGAACGTTATCGATTGCCTGCATGGCAGCGGTTTTCCTGTTGAGCAGTTTCCAACTGCGGGGCCAGGGTATCACTGTGTCGGGAACCGTGACGGAGAAAGGAGCTCCCCTTCCCGGGGTGAGTGTCCTGATCAAAGGAACTACCATCGGCACCTCATCTGACGGCGACGGAAAATACACGCTCGCCGTGCCTGGCGACGCCAGCACCTTGATATTCAGCTTTATCGGTTACAAAACACAGGAGATGCAGATTGGCAACCGGACTGAATTGAACGTCGAAATGGAAGAAGATATTCAGGCGTTGTCCGAAGTCGTCGTAACAGCGCTCGGTGTACAACGAGACGCCAAAGCGCTCGGATATGCTACACAGAAACTGGAAGGAGCCGCGATGACAAAGGCGCGTGAACCCAACGTTTTCAACTCTATGACCGGCCGCGTTGCCGGTCTGCAGGTCAACAATCAGACCGACCTCTTTACAGCTCCGAAAATCCTCCTGCGAGGTGTAACACCGTTGATCGTGATCGACGGCGTGCCCAGTGTTGATAACGACCTGTGGAAAGTGAATGCCGACGACATTGAAACGATGACCGTACTTAAAGGAGCAACAGCGGCCGCACTGTACGGATCGATCGGCAGCGGTGGCGCTATTATGATCACAACCAAACGGGGATCCAACAAGCTCAAAGTCGATATTAACTCCAGCACGATGTTTCAGCCGAGCTTCATCCGCATACCGGAAGTTCAGCACACCTATGGCAACGGAAACAACGGGCAATATGCATACGTTGACGGGTCCGGCGGTGGTCTCGAAGGAGGCGGATGGATATGGGGACCTAAGCTGGACCAGAAAGATCCATCAACCCCCAGCGGTCTGTGGGAAACCACACAGTACGATAGTCCCCGCGACCCGGCAACGGGTAACCTCATCCCGACACCGTTCACATCGCGCGGCAAAGACAACGTCGAGAATTTCTTCAGGACCGGTATGATCCAGACTACCAACTTATCCGTAAGCGGCGGGAACGAAAACAGCAACTTCCGTGTGTCGGTCTCAAACGTCTATCAAAAAGGAATTGTGCCGAACACCCAATTGAACAATACATCATTCGGTGTTTCGGGAGGGTTCGCGCTATCGAGCAAATTAAAAGCCGACGCGTCTCTCACCTACAACCGGCAGTACACCGACAATTTTCCGGAAGTCGGCTATGGACCTAACAACTACCTGTACAACCTTGTACTTTGGATCGGGCCCGATATCGATGTCCGCGACCTTAAGAACGTCTGGGTCCCGGGTCAGGAAGGTCTGCAGCAGCAGAACTACAATAAATCCTGGTACAACAATCCGTATTTCCAGGCAACGCAGTTCCTCCGCGGGTATTATCGCGACAATGTTTTCGGACAGTTCAAGCTGGACTATAACGTCCTGCCCGGATTGGACCTGACGTTAAGGACCGGCGTCAACGAATTCACATTGAACCGTACTTATAAAGAACCGAAGAGTTACGTGCGGTACGATTACGTTTCCGATGGAAACTATTACCTCAGTGGCGAAACAGGGCTTAATTTAAATACGGATTTCATCGCCCGATATACGAAGAAGGTTACCGACAACTTTTCGCTGAATGTCAGCGCCGGCGGGGCCAACCGCTTTAGGCAAAACCGTCTTAACAAACAATATACTGACGGTCTTGTCATCCCGGAGTTCTACAATCTCAGCAACTCGAAGAAGCCCCTGTACGGAACCAATGAGATCCAGGAGGAAAAGGTGAATAGTGTTTACGGAACGCTGGACCTGGAGATATTCAGAAGTATATTTCTCGGGGCAACCGTGCGTAACGACTGGGTCTCGACGTTGCAACCCGGTAACAACTCATTCTTTTACCCTTCCGTCACACTCGCGGCTGTTATTAGTGATTACGTCGATCTGAGTGCGGCAAAAGTGTCGTTCCTCAAGTTACGCGGTTCACTTGCCAGGGTCGGTGCGGGCAAGCTTGTTAACCTCTCGCCCTGGAACGACGAGATCTATCCGTACCAGCATATCGGTGGATACCAACCAGGTCAAACCTGGAATAATCAACCATCACTCGCATGGCCCGGGATCCTTCGCGCGCCCAATCTGAATCCTGAAACATCGGATACCTGGGAAGTTGGAGCCGATGTCCGCTTCCTCGATGGACGGTTAGGTTTCGATGTGGCCTTGTACCACGTGCGTGAATTCAACCGCTTGATAAGCCCGCGTATATCTATTACGAGCCTCTATGAAAACTATGTGGTGAATGCCGGCGAGTTTACCCGTAAAGGCGGCGAGCTCACAGTCACCGGAATCCCGGTAAAAACGCAGGACTTCACCTGGAACGTTTTGTTAAACCTCAGTCAGAGTCACCGGTATCTGAATTCGCTGGTCGGTGGAAGCAACATTAATATTAAACCGGGACATAGAATGGATGAGATCTGGTCCTATGGTTATGCCCACACACCTGGCGGTAATTTGGTCATCCGGAACGACGGCTATCCCCTGGACGACCCTTATCAGAGAATGCGCGGACATACCGATCCTGATTTCATCTTTGGGATGCAAAACAGCTTCAACTACAAAAGTTTCACCCTTGGTGTTTCCGTGGACGGCCGTGTAGGCGGCAAGATGTACTCGACAACCAACCAGAAGATGTGGTGGGGCGGCACTCATCCCGAAACGGTAAATCACTACCGCGATGAAGCAAACGCCGGTGAGGCGACATATATCGCCCCGGGCGTTGTGGTCGTGGAAGGAACCGCAGAATATGATGGCGTTGGAAACATCGTAAGTGACAATCGTGTCTATACGCCAAACACGACACCCGTCAATTACATCTCCTGGAACATCAATACAAGCAATGGTTTTCTGAACCATTACTACAACCAGTCTTTCCTGAAGCTCCGGGAAATAACATTGACCTATCGCGTACCGAACCGTATCCTGGACAAGACCTTCTTTCAGCAAGCCACAGTTTCATTCGTCGCCAGAAACATTGCAGTGCTTACGAAGATGCCGAACGTCGATCCGGACGTAGGAAGTGACGACTTACAAACACCATCGACACGAAATTTCGGATTCAACGTAAACTTCTCTTTCTAATCTATTAACGACGAATCAGATGAAAAAAATAAAACTCTTCGTACTTATATGTTCACTGCTGTGGGCCAATAGTTGTAAAGACTTTGATGAGCTTCAGATCGACCCAAACCGTGCAACGCTATCGCATCCAAGCCTGCTCCTCACAAATCTGGAGATCACGACTTTTACTTTTAATAACATCAGTCCCGGCGCGGCACTGGCGACGAGAATGATGGTTTATACGGACGAGTCCGATGACAGCCAGTATTACGCATGGCAGCGGAGTAACAGCGACTTCAACCGGTATAACCACCTCCGGCAGGTGGTGAAAATGAATGAAGAAGCCGACCGGATCGGAGCTCCAAACTACAAGGCTCTCGCTCTTTTCTTCCAATCGGTAAATATCCTCGAGATCACGAAAATATATGGGGATGTTCCTTACACCGAATCGCTCGCCGGAACCACTCAAACACCTGCCTACGATCCTCAAAGTGCAATTTACCTGAAGGTGTTAAATGATCTGGAAGAAGCCAATAATTCGCTGAGTGAAGCCAATGGTACAATCAACGGCGACATCATCTTTAATGGCGACATTCAGAAATGGAAACAGCTGATAAATTCCTATAGCCTGAAAGTCCTCATCAGCCTGTCAAGTCATACAGGGAACACGACACTGAATGTGAAAAACCGCTTTAATAAGATCTTCAGCGATCCGGCGACCTATCCGCTCATCATGTCCAATGACGACAATGGAGCATTGCGCTTCTACGATCAATCGACATCGACCAGTCTTTTGGGAAACCGTTATCCGCTCTATAATAATAACAGTTTCAAAACTGCTTACTACATGGACGAGTCGTTCGTCAATCTGCTGAAAGATCACAGTGATCCGCGCCTGTTTGTAATGGCCGACAAGAAGCCCCAAGGCGCCGCCCTGCCCGACGACGATCCCGATGCATACGGCGGATTGGATGGAAGCGCTCCCCTGGCGGCCAACATCACTCGCCTCGTGAATGGTGAAGCATCGAAGATAAATCCCCGGTACTATACCGACCCTATAAACGAGCCAAGCGTGCTCATGGGTTATGCCGAAGTCGAGTTTACACTCGCAGAGGCTGCACAGCGGGGCTGGATCGCTGCAAGCGCAGAAGAACACTACCTGAATGGCGTCCGGGCTTCGATGAACTTTTACGGCATTTCATCTTCGGCACAGGATGATTACGTTTTAGAAACAGGTGTGGCATTCGTCCCGGCTACCGCCATCGAGCAGATCATTACGCAGAAGTACATCAATTTCTTTTTGCAGGGAGGTTGGGAAGCATTCTTCAATCATCAACGTACCGGGTTCCCACACTTCAAGGTGGATGGCGGAGGTGTGCTGAACAATCAGACCGTTCCCAAACGCTGGATGTACCCCACCGACGAGTTCACGCTCAACCTGGCCAGCGCTCAGGCTGCCATCGCCCGGCAGTACCCGGCCGGTGACAACATCAACGGGGTGATGTGGCTATTGCAAACCGAATAGATATAAAAACAAGACGCAATGAAAATTGAATCAAAAATATTTCTGATCCTGCTTGCAGTAGCGATCTCATGCAAGGAGGACGACGCTATACAAGATCCCATTTACGAATTTATCTCCTTTAAAGAAGAAGGGCCGGTGAACGTCAATGAGCTTGCCAACAGCAGCGAAGGTTACCCTGTGGTGATCCAGTTATGGGCATTCGAACCTTATAACGAGAACATCACCCTGCAGTATACGGTGACCGGTTCCAATGCGACGGCAGGTGTTGATTTTACAGTGACACCGGCCGGCAGCATCACGTTGAGTGCCGGTAAGCTGACGTCGGATACGATATGGATCAAAACAATCGACAATGCTTCGGGTGCAGCGAACGACCGGGCCTTTGATATCTCGTTGACGTCCGTCAGCAAGAGCGATATCAAGATCGGGTTGGGTCTTGCCGATCCACGTCAAAAGACGCTCACCTTCAATATCCTCGACGACGAATGCAGTCTTACGAGCGCCATCTACTCCGCACCGCTCACCAATCTGATCGGGATCGACGGATCTACACAGGGAACGAATGCCGCGACGGGGGTTGTCGTAGGAAACACGGTATCTGTAACCGGGGATCTTATCTGGTACGGTCCGATGGACGAGCCGTTTAAACTCACACTCGTACCCGATGCGGTCGGTTCCACAAAAGGTAACGTCACGTTCGGCAGCCAGTTCATGGGAACCGCCAACGACGGATATGAGTACACGTTTACGCAGGTAGGCACCGGCACGTTCGATGTTTGCAGCGGCACCATCTCCATTACCTACGACACATCTTACCGTGCCGTCGGGGATACGGACTGGACACCATGGCAACGCGTGACTAATTTTTTCGAGCTGCCATGAGGATTCATTTGGAGTTCGAAGCCATTTGAGTATATTTATTCAGAGCCCATCGTGTCCTTGCTAGTCAAGGCTGCGATGGGCTTTTTATTGGTAAGAATTTCCGGTTAACCCCTCCCCTATGAAAAACCTCAGTCTCGTATTCTGCTTGCTCTTTGTAAGCGTCGTTTTGAAAGGGCAGCAATACAAGTACTACGCTGGAAACATTCACGCTCATACAAGGTATTCCGACGGAAACCAGGATTGGAAAAAAACCAAGATCGAAACGCCGGCCGGGTCATACGCCTATGCGAAGAAAAGCGACCACTTCGACTTTCTCGGGATCTCGGAACACAATCACAGCGAGGCGAGAATGAAACGCGAGCGCTACGCAAAGGGATTGGATGAAGCGGAAAAGTCGACCACTAGCAAATTTCTATGCATGTATGGAATGGAGTACGGCGTGATCAAAAAAGGGGGACACGTGCTCATTTATGGCTACGACAAATTACTCGGGTGGGAAGACGGGAACTGCGATGTAAAGCTCGGTCAATACGACTATAATAAACTTTGGCAAATCCTGTCCGAGGATCACAATCCCGTCTTCGCTACACTCGCGCACCCCAAGACTTCCGATTACCAGGGTCTTATTTCGAAGCCTTACAATAAGACTGCCGACGATGTCATCTGCGGCGTAGCGGTAATGACCGGACCTGCGAAAGCAAAAAAACAAGACTACAGCACGAAGGCTTCGGGCACATTTGTAGGCTACTACAAGAAGCTACTTGCTAAGGGATATCACGTTGGCCCCACCGTAGACCACGACAATCACAACCTGACGTTTGGAAGCGTAGCTCATTCACGCACCATCGTCCTTGCAAAAAAACTCGATTTGGAAAGTGTGATGGATGCGTATCAACAGATGAGATTCTTCGCTTCCGAAGACTGGAATGCCAAGGTCGACTTCACGATCAATGGGAAACCGATGGGTGAGATGTTCAATACCCGGACCGACGCAAACATATCTGTAAAAGTAATGGACGACGACGCCAGCGATAAAGTTGCCTCCATCAAAGTCATGTATGGTAAGCCCGGAAGCCAGACCTTGGCCAGGCAGTTGACAACAACGACCGACGACACGCTGACTTTTACACAACCGCAATCCGACGGCGAAGAATTCTATTATTACCTGGAGATCACACAGAAAGATAAAGACAGGATTTATACGGCTCCGATCTGGGTTAGGCGGGTGAAGTAACGAGATTAGAGATTCCTTAAATTTCTTTTCACGCAGTATTTTTAGGCCTACCTTACTTCTATTACCTGATTTTAGGCCAAAATGGCAAAAGTGGTCACTAAAAAAGCCGGCAAAAAGAAATCGAAGTTATTCCCGATTGTAGCCGTCGGAGCATCTGCGGGCGGGGTGGAGGCTATCACCGAGCTCGTGAAAAGCCTGCCGCTCGATTCCGGGATGGCATACGTTTATATCCAGCACCTCGATCCGACTCATAAGAGCCAGATGCCCGATATTCTGTCGCGGGTGACCAAAATGCAGATACAAACGGCGCGTGAACGGATGCGGATCGAGCCGGACAACATTTATCTGATCCCTCACGATCATAATTTGAGCCTAATGGACGGGATGTTTAAGCTTACCCCTAGGCAGCGAATACGCCGCGGTGTAAACATGCCTATTGACAAGTTTTTCCGTTCGTTGGCCGAAGTTCACAAGGAGCGCGCCATTGGTGTCGTCTTATCCGGAAATGCCAACGACGGCACCGCAGGATTAAAGGAGATCAAAAACAACGGCGGACTAACTTTCGCGCAGGACTCATCAGCAAAATTCCAAAGCATGCCGAAGTCGGCGATTGCCGAAGGGAGTGTCGACATGATACTTTCCCCGAAAGAGATTGCGGTAGAGCTCCGGAAGATCAGCAACAATACCAATATCATCAGTAAGGTGCTTCTGGAGGGCGGGGATATGGAAGCGATTGAAGTCCCTCGCGAAGACCTCCAGGAGATCATCGGTTTGCTGAAACGTTCGGTCGGCGTCGACTTCACTTATTACAAACCGAACACGATCAAGCGAAGGATCATCCGGAGAATGCTGCTCTACAAGCTGCCGTCCCTGAAAGCCTATCTCCATTATTTAAAACAACACACCAACGAGATACATGTCCTGTTCCAGGACCTTCTCATCAATGTCACAGCATTCTTTCGCGACGCTGACACGCTCGAGTATTTGAAGAAAAGTATTCTGACGAAGATCATGAAGTCAAAATTACCGAACGAAGCTATACGTGTCTGGGTACCGGCCTGTTCAACGGGTGAAGAAGCATATTCGATCGCTATCCTCCTGAGCGAGATCATTTCTGAAAAAGGACTGACAGTATCTTTACAGGTATTTGCATCCGACCTAAGTGAAAATGCTATTGCAAAGGCCCGGATAGGCCTTTATTCAAAAAGCGACGTAGCTGATGTTTCCCAAAAAAGGCTCCAACGTTTTTTTACGAGGATCGATGGCTCCTACAGGATAAACAAGATCATCCGTGATGCCTGCGTGTTCGCACCGCATAATGTCATCTCCGATCCGCCCTTTTCGCGCCTGGATTTAATTACTTGTTGCAACCTGATGATCTACCTGGATCCGGTCCTGCAGAAGAAGCTCATCGCTACCTTTCATTATTCCTTAAAGCCCGACGGATATCTCATCTTGGGGAAGTCTGAAACGCTGGGAACTTCCACCAACCTGTTTTCACAAGTCGACAAGAAGTTTAAGGTCTTTGCCCGGAAAAATGACGTCTCGGCCAAAATCAAGTTCGAGATGAACTATCGCATTCCCGAGGTTGACCGGAAGACGCCTATCAGTTCCCACCTGGCGTATACGAAGGTGAGGGACCTGAATTTTGAAAGCAGAGTGGAAGAGCTTCTGCTCAGCAAATATGTTGCTGCCAGTGTAGTCGTCAATAAGGATCTCGACATACTGCAGTTTCACGGCCCCATAAATTCCTTCCTGGAAATTTCGCCGGGCAAGGCTACTTTGAATTTATTGAAGCTCGTGCGCCCGGGACTTGTATTCGATCTGAGGAACACGATCCACAAGGCGACGAAATCGAACAAACCGGAAAAAAAATCGGGGCTCGAGGTCACGGTCAACAGCATCGTGACAATGATTTCGGCAGAAGTTATCCCGGTCGGAAAGGGCGACGAAGAAAAGGTATTCCTGATCGTCTTCCAGAAAGTACCGCCCGCGGGCGCAGAGCTGAAGAAATCATCACACACGAAAGATCAGATCGTAAAAAAAATGCAGGCCGAGATCGAGGCGACAAAGGAAGACATCCGGGCAATCCTTGAGGAGCAGGAAGCCAGCAACGAGGAGTTGCAGTCTGCCAATGAAGAAATTGTTTCGAGTAACGAAGAGCTCCAAAGTATCAATGAGGAGTTGGAGACTTCGAAAGAAGAAGTTGAGTCGTCTAACGAGGAGCTGATGACGATAAACAATGAGCTGCAGGTCCGTAACGAGCAACTCGCAGAGGCGCATGAGTACTCCGAAGCCATTGCAGAGACCATAAGGGAAGCTGTCCTCATTCTGGATAGAGATTTCAGGGTGAGATCGGCCAACAAAGCCTTTTACAGGATATTTAAGACCAACGAAGAAGAAACGGAGGGAATGCTTATTTATGAGCTGGGCAACCGTCAGTGGGATATACTGGAGCTCCGTCAATTGCTGGAAGAGCTGATCTGGAAAAGGACCATCATCACCGGGTATGAGGTTCAACACGACTTTCCTGCCATTGGTCGCAAGGTCATGCTGTTGCACGGCCGTGCCATCGTTCAAAAGCTTTTGCAAAAAGAGCTGATCATTGTTGCCATAGAGGACATCACGGAACACCGCAAGGCACAACGTATGGCGGAAGAAAGAGAATTGTGGTTCCGCAATATGGCAGACAACGCACCGTGCATGATCTGGACCACGGGCCCCGACAAGGTCCGGAGCTTCTTCAATAAGACGTGGTATGAATTCATAGGAAAAGACGGCGCATCAACCGACAGGGAATTTTGGGTGAATTCCATACATCGTGATGATCGTAATAACTATCTCGATCAATTCAACAAAGGCTTTGCATCGAAAAGCGTGATATCGGTAGAATACCGTATGAAACGCGCGGATGGCGAATATCGCTGGGTACTTGACATCGCAAAGCCATACTACGCGGACGATCAAAAGTTCCTGGGCTATATCGGTACGAGCACCGAGCTTCACGATAAGAGACTACTGATGGATGAGTTGGATCGCCAGGTCAGAGAGCGGACGAAAGAGCTGAAATCGATCAACATCGAGCTCAAGCGGTCGAACAGTGAGTTGGAACAGTTCGCTTATGTCGCCAGTCACGACCTGCAGGAACCACTCCGGAAGATTTTAACATACATCGACCGGATCGAAAATCAGGACGGACAGTTGCCGGCGGGCAGCAAAGCTTTCTTCGAAAAAATTGTTGAATCGGCCCGAAGGATGACAAAGCTCATAGATGATCTGCTCGATTTCTCCACAATTTCTTTTTCAAAGAAGACATTCGTTAAAGTAGATCTGAACACGATTATCAAAGACGTTTTGGCCGACCTGGAGCTATTGAGCGCGGAAAAGAAAGGAAAAGTGATGGTGGAGGGGAAAATACCCGTGATCCAGGGGGAGCCACTGCAAATGACTCAGCTCTTTTATAACCTGATCGGCAATGCCTTAAAATTCACCCGGGATTCCGTAGCACCCACCGTTAAGATATCAAACAGCATTTTAACCGACGCCAGCGTCAGCCAGTATAAGGAACTGGATGTACCCGGCCCTTATGTTCAATTGATCATATCTGACAACGGTATCGGCTTCAGCCCTGAATTCGCCGAACAGATTTTCATCATCTTCCAGCGACTCAACGAACGCAAAAAATTTCCAGGGACAGGCATTGGACTTGCCCTATGCAAACGAATAGTCGCAAACCATCACGGACATATCTTTGCAAAGTCCAATTCCAACGGGTCGGAGTTCTATGTGATCCTGCCGCTCAGTCAGGAAGGGAACGGAAACAATGAAAACGATTAAAAAAGTCTAGACGTTCTCGGTAGGTACTCTCCACTCGGTTGAGAGGATATGTGATATTTCGTCGCAAAGCTCGCGCAATGACGATGGTTTTGTCAGAAAGTAGTCGGCGCCCATTGTCCGAAGCCTGCTCTCGTCATTCTTCCGCTTCGACGTGCTGTATATGATAACGGGAACATTCGCCAACGAATCCAGTCGCCGGATTTCCTTCAGGCATGTATTGCCATCGATCATCGGCATGTTGAGATCTAAAAAAATAAAGTCTGGTCTATAGCTGGACTTTAAAAGACGTATTGCTTCCTGTGATGTATGTATCTTCTCAAACACGAGGTCTGCATCTACAAGGCGTGCAGCATCGATGAATAGCTCACAATCATCTTCGTCATCATCAACTATCAAAATTTGTTTTCGCATGTATATCGTTCGCCTGTATATAAAGGTATGAACTTCTATGCTGATAATACCTTTATTAACCCGCGTAAGTTCATCGTGAGTTTTTTCCACAGATTCGGCACCCGACTCTACGCTTTATTACAGAAATGGACTTTGGCCTAAAAAAATTCACACACTTAGAGCTTGGAAACATCGATGACCACATGCTTCACTGCCTCACGATTGAACGTATACGTAACGTGTACCATCCCATCTTCTGCCTGGATGATCGCCGGGTACGAGTACCCCGATTCGTTCGGGACGTTTTCCAAAGTCATGACCGGTTTCCATGTTTTGCCGTCGTTGGAGATTGCAAGATTGAGCATGTTCCTGTCCTTTGGCTCCTCTCCTTCATTCGTAGTATGATTGTAAGCAAGCAGCTGCCGCCCATCTTTCAGCGTAACGGCGTCGGTACCAGCATTCGGGTTGGGTAACATTGTTGCCTGCATCGGGCTCCAGGTCTTTCCGTTGTCATCCGACCAGCTTTCGGCGATAGCATCCTGGCGTGTGCGACAAAGTACTTGCAGCTTGCCATTCCCATATCGTAATATGCTCGGCTGGATCGCGTCAAAGGCGACACCATCGTTGATCGGCCCCACGACTTCCCATGTTTTTCCCATGTCCCTCGTGATCTCGAAATGCACTTTCCAGATAACATCATCACCAACCATCGTCTCCGTGCTGCTGGGACAAATGATAGTCCCGTCTTCGAGCTGAATGGGTTTATTTTTTACAGGACCTATCAGGTGTCCGATCTTTTTGTCCTCACCGATCCTAACCGGCTTCGACCAGGTTTGACCATTATCGACGGAAGTCATCACCATCCCCCACCACGTACGGGGATCGGGTCCGACTTTGTAGAACAACATTAACGGACCGTCTTTCGGCAAAAACAAAACGGGGTTCCACGTGGGATAACGCTGGCCATCGTCTTGTAAGCCATTGGCGACTTCCACCGGCTCCGACCAGAAAGTTTCCGACAAACGGCTCACGCGTATGCCGACGTCATCGTTCTTTTCGTGTGTGCCTGCAAAAAATGCGCACACAAAACCTCCTGGTGTCTCCACGATGGTAGAGGCATGGCATTGAGGGGTCAACGGCTGGATCATTTCACCAAGCACATATGCTCCCTCTCCGGGTTTCGCGAGTGGCGGCAACTCAACGTTCCCCGAGGTATCGTGTGTTTTTGTCGCGCATGATAAAATCGAGATCATGATAGAGACAGCCAGTGCGTACTTCATCTGATGAAGTTAACTATTCGGTTTCTTAAAAAATGTACCCAGGACAAACCCGACGATGAAGATCGACGTCGTTCCCAGAACGATCGCCATGTTGGTGTGCAGTGTGCTGGAAAAATATGCAGGTGAGAGACTGATCCAGCAGATAACGATGATGCCGGCTACCACACCGACAAACGCATGGAAGCTCGAAGCCTTTTTCGATATATAGCCCAGCAGGAACAAACCCAGCATGCCGCCGCTGAAGATCGACGACAAAGCCCACCAGGCATCCAGTGCGCTGCGGACTTTCGTCATGGCGAGGCCGACCATTATTCCCACAATGCCGATCGCAGCCGATGAGAGGTACAGTACTTTCATCGATTGTTTTTCCGGGGCGTCTCTCCCACCGAAGCGTTTGTAGAAATCCGTGAGTATCACCGCTGCTCCGCTGTTGAGACTGGTGGAGATCGTGCTCATACCGGCTGCAAAGATCGAAGCGATCAGCAATCCGGTGAATCCTTCGGGAAGTCGATTCACAATAAAATACGGAAATACGCGGTCGGCCATTTCAGGCTGTTGAAGATCGGCAGGAAGATCTCCGGGATGCGCTTGATAGTAGGTGTAAAGAAAGGTCCCGATCAGGAAAAACAACAATGACACGGGCACATACAGTAATCCGCCGAGCCACGTCGAGATCTTTGCCTCTCTGTCGGTCCGGGCGGTGATGTAGCGTTGCACGTAATTCTGATCGATGCCGAAATTCTGCAGGTTAATGAACAGTCCGTAGATAAGGACGACCCAGAATGTGGACGTCGACCAATCGAATTCGAAGCTTCCAAGACTGAACTTGTCGTGCGCCAATGCGGTGTCGATGGATTGTGTGAGTCCGCCCGGCACTGAAAACACTAAAATGATCAGGCAGGCCAGCGCGCCACCGATCAGCACAATGCCTTGTACCGTGTCGGTCCATACGACGGCTTGTATGCCACCCGTCATCGAGTACGCCATCACGAGAATACCGGTGACGATGATGATCGCATTGATGTTCCATCCGAGCAATGCATTGAGAGGCAAGGCGAGCAGGAACAGGATCGAACCGGTACGTGCCAGCTGTGTGAGCAAATAACAGCTCGATGCATAGATCCGCGCCCATACGCCGAACCTGGTTTCGAGATAAGTATATGCGGAAACACTGTTGATGCTCCGGAACAGGGGCACAAAATACTTCGCGGCAACCCAGGTGGCAATCGGAATGGAGAGGCTGAATGCGAAACTGTTCCAGTTCGTCTGATATGCTTTTCCCGGCAGCGCGAGGAAACTGATGCTGCTCACGAACGTGGCGAAGATCGACATGCCCAACGCCCATGCGGGAAGGCGTCCTCCGCCGGTAGTGTATGCATCGGCGGATCTGCTCCGGAAATAAAACGAAGCGCCGAACGCAACAATGCCTCCCATGTACACGATGATGACTGCCAGATCGAGGGGCCGGAGGTTCATTGGTAGATCGCTAGCTAAATATAATTCTTCTACCCAAACACGGGTGATTTAAAATGACGGATTTATCTGTATCTAAGTGCTGTAATACACCCTTTATGAAAGCGGCATCCATCATCCCGGTACTAATCGTCGTATGTGCCTGTACACAAACCGGAAAGAAGATAGATTATTTCGGACAAACGCCTGCAGGGTCGACTGCCACGCTCTTTGCTCCGGGTACTGTGAGCACCGAGGCTAACGAACACAGCGCCCTGGCATTCGCGCCGGATGGAAGCGTCGTTGTCTGGGCGGTCATGAACCCGCAATACAGAGGGCGACTGTTCGAGATGAGTTTTTCAAACGGGCAATGGTCCAGGCCGGTAACTCCATCGTTTGCCGACACCATCGCCGATTATTACGCGCCCGGGTTCGCGCCAGACGGTAAAACACTCCTGTTCAGCTCACGCCGGAAGGCGCCCGGATACCGGGAAGGCCGGGGCAACAGGATCTGGTCGGTGGAAAGAACTGCGGCAGGCTGGGGAACTCCGGTTCCTTTCGACACGATCGTTTCGAAGGGAGAAGAATTTTCGCACTCTATAACAGAGTCCGGAACGCTGTATTTTTCTTCGGCATCCGGCAGCGTCGGAACGAGTCTCAATATTCAGATGTCGACAAACAATGGTGGCAAATATTCGGAACCTTTATTCCTTCCGTACAACATCAACACACCTGGATACGAAGATGGACCTTACGTTTCACCGGACGAAGACTACCTGATCTTCGAGTCGACCCGGCCCGAAGGCATACAGGGCAGTCACGATCTTTACATCTCATTCAGGACTAACGATCGCGAATGGGGCATGCCTGTAAACATGGGACCGTCCGTAAACTCGGCAGCTATGGAGCGATTCCCGCGCGTGACTCCCGATGGGAAATATCTGTTGTTCGCCAGCAACCGAGATCAGTCATCTTCCCGTGCCGGCTTCGACTTCTACTGGATCGATGCAAAGGTTATTGATGAGCTTAAACAGCAGAATAGTACGATCATTGCAATTCAGCATTCTCCCGACGATGACATACTTGCCGCCATTCATAGCGGTGACGCGGCACGAGTGGAGCAATCACTGAAGCAATGGCTTCAAACACATCCGGGAAATCTCGACGCGCTGGTATTGTACAGCGCTGTCTTGCGAAAGCAAAAGCGTTTTTCCGATGCCGAACAGTTGCTTGCTACAATGACACCCGCTTCAAACAACGAGAGTGTAATTATCGAAAGTGCCCTGGTAAAGTTTGGCTTGAACAAGGAAAACGAAGCCGTGCAGCTGCTGGCTCCCGTATTCTCCGGAGCTGCAGATTTGAGACACCGCTATCTTGAGTTGACGAATGCCCTGTACGAAATGGGTAAGTTTGATGCAAGCGACGAATACTTCGGGAAGGCGATGGCCATCGACGGTAACGGAGTACAGTACTATAACCGGGCGTGTGGTTACGCTCACCTTGGCGAAACGGTTCGGGTTTTCGACAATCTAAATAAGGCTGCGGATCTTGGATATAATTCGAGGGAGCAATACGAGAACGACCAGGATCTGGCTGCGATTAAGTCGGATAAGCGGTTCCGGACCTTAATGGGAAAGCTTAAGTAAGCTTCTTTATTGATCTATCGAAATCTACTTCAGAATGGTCAACACCCTATGCCTGACTGTGTCCTGCGCTCCCTTTAGCGCTTTTGCCGTGATAAATACTTTTCCCTTATATACCGATCCGCTTTTTCTTATAAAAGAGACCTTACACTTTCCCTCATTGTTGCTCTTAATTGCGGAGAAGAAATCTCCAGCGTAGCGACCCAGCGAATCGACGGCTACATAAAACACTTCGGTGTTGGTCGAAGGGGTTCCTGTTGAACGAAACAATTGTGTTTGAATAAGATAAGGTTCTATGCCGGCCGTTATCTCCGCAGGAGGAGAAAGTATTTGAATCGATTCGGGGAGAGCCTTCCTGAATTCGAGCTTCCTCGTTGATCTTGCCAGATTCGCATTTGCGCCGCTTACCAAAAAGAAGAGAATATTTGCTTTTTCCGGGCTTAACGGACTCGTAATGTCCACATTATAGGCGGTAGTAGTGGCATCAAAAGTTATTTTGGAAGGAGACACCGAGCCGGCGGAGCTTTGAATCGTCATTGATGTACCGTTTAAGTTGGTCCCCAGGAGCGGCTCAATACTTATTCTTGTTTTTGAAATCCCGTCGGCGCTTAGACTGGCGGCAGTCGTATCAAAATTGATCTGGTAGAGTTTCGTTGGATCGACGGCCGTTAATGCGATTAAAGCCGTCCTGGTGAAACCGCTTGTGCCCATCGAAGCCTCCAGCGTCGTGGAACCGGTTTCAAAAAGACTCTTGATCGTTATTGTTTTTGTTTTTGCTCCGTCAAGAAAAACGTCCATCGTTGCCTGGCCTGTTTTAAAAATGGCAAGCTTCGGATCGATTATCTTAAGATGGATCGGGAAGAACGAAGAATCTTTCACTGCGAGCGACTGAAGCTCCAGGTTGATTTCCGATTTGTTATCTGCCACTATTGTTGGTGTCGCCGGTGTCCACTTCAGAGAAAGTATGGAGTCGGCGGATACTTTGACAAAGTCTATCGTTTCCTGATGGACGAAGTCCGTATTGTTCGTAAATGTAAAGTTCACGGTTGCCGGGCCAGGACGAAGATCTGTCACCAGAAGCAGCGTGTAATCACCTTCACTGTTTGGCGAAAATGAGATTGTCTTGGTCTTCGAGGCGAAAAAGCCTTTGGTGGTAGTTGCTGTGATCGGATAGAATTTCCTATCAACACCGCTTTTGATCTTAATCTCATATGGAGATCCGTCCGCCATTACCTTAGGCACTGTCACCTGGAGGATACTGGTGTTCCCCTCCTCGACATCATCGCATGACACCGCAAGGAAGACTAACATGCCGAAAATTCCAGTAATCAATTTTAATGTGTTATGATTTCTCACGGCTTGCCAGAAATTAAGTTACCAAATGCGCCCAGTGCTTTTACTACATCGACGTCAGCTGACAGAGAAAAGAAAAATGATCCTCCAATACTTCGGCTTTCAATCAATGGGTTCTCACTTTTTACCTTGTACCAGAAAGCCCCCGCATTTACCTTAAAAACATTGTTGAGACGATAACCTGCGCCGGTCAGGATATTGAAGTTATTATTTGCAGAGCCGGTAATAAGACTTTCGACCCGTTTGTTCTCAAACTTCGCAAAACCCGTGGTAGTCCCGACCAGGACACAAAGACGCTTCATGAGCCACCTGTCGATTCCTTTAAAATTTGACAATGGCGCTTGTTTGTCGACAGGTTTGAAGTAGATGTTGGCCCCGCTATACGAAGCCAGGCCGTTTATTGCCGGTACGTATAACACGCCCACGTCGAGACTTATGTAGGGAGTTTTTTCACTGACAATATCCAACGAGGAGATATCGGAGAATTGAAACTCGCTAATGTTGAAAGCTCCTCGTATCACAGCAGGGAATTCCGTTTTCAACTGCGAGAGGTGCGTTCTATACTTGATGATCGGCTGCTTGCGCTTCTTTATTTCGAGTAGTATCTCATGAATATTCGCCAACGACTCCCTTTGGTTTGCGAAGAATGCCACGTTACGAGTATCCACGAAAGCATCGGTGTTTATAAGTCTTACAAAGTCGATCAACATCGAAAGACTCTTATCGCTAGTACCGTCAGTGACCACGATATCTTTTCCTTTAATCGTTATTGCATCTTCGACCAGCGCCAACAACTGTTCATCTCTTTGTGTTGACAGAATGCCTATCAGAGCTGCAGCATAGTCTTTCATCAATGTACCGGCGTCCAACTCCCGGTTGAGAGGAGCATTCCACCATTCTTTAAGAATTATGGCATTGATGTCTTCGGGCTTGGCAATTATAGCTGCCAGGGTGGTATGTATTGACTTTCCATCGTTGCCTTTACGAAAAAACAGTTCCTCTTTCCTGAAAAGAAAATTCTGTATGATCTCGCTTCTTCTTTTAATTGAACCCGGTTGCCGGACAACAAATGAAACGGCTTTATGATAGTCTCCAAGGTCGCGCAGAAATCGAGCGCTATCAGGGAAATCTATCGCGTCGTCTCCGGTCGTCTTCTTCAATTTGATAACACTTATAAAAAAGTTTTTCAGCCTCTGCAAAGACAAGGTGTCCGGGAATGGAACGGCCTGATCCACTACATCCATCTCCAGTTTCGCTGTACCGCTGATAATCTTTTTGTAATTTTCGTACGTAAGCTTTGGTATCAGGTCCCTGACCGTTATAACTGATTGTCCGACGGAGACTGGATTCTCGAATAACGTAAGGCTGACAGACCCGAGGTCGGGCGGGTTGATACTTGAAAGTGTTGTCAACGTAAACACACTAGTTCCAGGTATCCCTGTAATTAGCTCTTTCGGATCGAGAAGCACATTCTTCAACCGGATGAATTCCCTTCTCGCCAGGACAGATTTGTCGATAACTTCCTGGTGGGTGTTCAGTTCTTTAAGGATGTTGTCCAGTATATCAAAGGTTTCGCCATGATCGCCAAATACCTGGGCGCCAGAGGCGAACTTCAGTATCCGGATAGTTCCCAGATACTCCCGCAGGATCTCGATTGACCGGTTGTCAGTCTTTCCTGCAGGTATTGTCAAATCCAACTCAGCGGATCCTGTAAGGAACTTTCTATCTCCCGAAATGATGTCAGTAAGCGCCTCAGACGTCAGAATTTTCGCAATCTGCTCAGGGGTGCAGGTACAAATTCTCAAGTTTGAAGTATAATTAGTCACACTCGCTCTATGCAATTTGATTCCGCTCCCGCCGGCTTGCCGTTCGAGGTCGAGAACATCATCCACCTGATCGTCAAATTTCAACATGAACGACTTCTCGAATAACTTCTTGGTCAGGCTATCGATTTCATTTCGACTTCGCTTATACGCGATATACTCCGTATTAATCGTGTTTGATATCCGATCAAAGAACGCACCGATAAGATTTATCTTGGGATTAATAACGGATTTGGTTGCCATCGAACCCTTCAGCTGATCGCGGTATTGGTCATAAAGTGGCTGCAAAATTCGCGGGTCACTTGTCATGACGCGGCCCGGAGAAACGTTATCCTGTAAATTACCCAGAATTAATGCGTCGACCTGTTTATTAAACTCGGTGGTGGTTGCAGTGATTCGCTCAACAGTATATAGACCATACTTATCGAACGCCTTCTGAATCGCCTCCTGCAGGTCAGTGTCCGCGGCAAGTGTAGTCAGATCGATAGGCTTCTTCTTCAGGTAAGCTTTGTTTATAACTTTAAGAACCTCTTTCTGTACGATTGTCCTGAGGTTAATCGAGTCATTCGGTTCAAATGATATCCTGAATTCATTTCCTTCAAGATCAAATATCCCATCACGAAATGTTTTCAGTAACAAAAAGTTTACTTCATTCTGAAGTTTTACTTTCAACTCTTTTAAATCATCATTACCAATTGTGGTTGGCAAAAATCCGTCATTTTTTAAGGCCTGTTTGAGGCCCGAGACTTGCCTTCTCTCGTCGCCCTCCCGCGAGGGTTGCGTTGTAGCTACTTCAAACTGATTTATTCCAAGAGCCTTGTTTAATAAATCCTTAGCCGCTGGCAACTGGTATGTTGCGGCAAGCTGGTGGGCTTCAGACACAGTCAGGAGCTTGGGATACTTCTCGAAATACTCCGATATCTCGGTTATGATCAGGTTACTTATATCCGTGTTCAGCTTCGTGATCTCATCCGAAGGAACCGCCTTGAATAACCTGAACCGGAAGTCATAAGGAACATTAGGGTGAATTGGACCGGCCATGAAGCGGAAAGTCACATCCGGATCTGAGTTGGTCTTCGGATCATCGTTCACCCAATTTTGGGGCTTGGTGAACTCACCCAACGGCAGATCGGGAAAGTAATATCTCTTCTTATAGTACCCCGGGTCGATCCTGTAATCGAAAGTGACTTTCTTGTAAACCTTAGCGGTCTTACCGGTAAGCGAAAAAACCTTGTCAAATGGCGGAACAGCCTTGAACGATCGTGTATTGAGGTCAACCTCAACGCTCGGTAGTTCCTTGAGCTGTGAAAAAGATCGTGTCGCAATACCGCAACACACGATCAGGCAAACAATAACGATCAACTGTCGTTTACACGCACGATGAACCCAATTCATGAGCAGGTTTGATTATAGCCAAATAAAAAAGCCCATTCCCACGAATCATCACGATCCATGGAATGGGCTCTTGAACAATGTAGAGAGATGTCGTTAATTATCCAACACCACGGGGGAAATTAATAGCCATCCTCCTGATTCTCATATCTGTCCGTGCACATACGGCATTTTCTTACTCGCGTTCCTCATCAACCCGTCCACTAATCTTCCGGGGCTGCTGCCAATGCTGCCCGAATACTTATGACTGTAGTTCCAGATCAGCTTGTTGTTGACGCCATCGTGAATGTCCATCGATACGTTCGCTTCGTTGGTCGCTCCCCAGACTCCAAACAACAAACCGAGCGCTACCGCGCCGCCTTCGGACATCGGTTTTGATATCGCATAGTTGGAAGTTATAACGCCGTCGACGCCCAGGATCTCGCAGAGCTCACCGGGTGGAATGGGGGTTTCAGGATATCCCGCCCTTTTCAAAAGCGCGTTTGTAGTTACTACATCCTGGATCTCAGGAGAGATCTTTCCCTGCATCTTCCGCTTCAAAAGCCAGGAGTGCATTTCACGCTGAAAATTAAGAGACTCGGTCTTCTGTTGTTCAAGGATCGCTGCAGCATCTACCTTTTTACGCGCCGCAATCGACACCGTAGGGGGTATTATTGCAACCGTTTTGTGCTTATGAGCCAGGACAGCAGCGTCCGGGGTGGAAAAGACTTTGGCGCACGAGATTAGCGCCAGAAATGACAATGCGATGCACGTCGTTCTGACTGTTGAATACATTCTTAAGGGGTTGAGTGTGGACCGAGTGAAATTAGAAAACTTCCACCCAAGTCCAAATTTTTACTACCCCCCAAAAACACCCAAACTCAACCTACCTCCTGCCTGCTTGACTTGTAGAAGATCTGGCGGCCATCGTGATGAGAGCCATTGATTATTTTGGCATGCGCTCCGCAAATATGCATGATGGATTCTGATGCATCTTGTGTAAATCCTCGTTCGGGATATGCACAGAATAAACAGAATGCTTCGTTCTCGCAGAACCTGTTCCATAGTTGCTCCAGGCGCACGGTTGCACCGACTTGCCCCTTCGCCCAAAGCAGCGCCACCATTTCACCGAACGCGCGGACCCGCTTTCCATCGGCCTTTGCAATGCTTATAAGCTCCGCAACTACGTTACCGAAAAGATTCTCATCCGGCCAGTCGTTGACCATGAACTTGGCTAATGTCTCTTCCGCATCCACCGGAACATACTGTTTCTTGCGGATAAGATCCGGCAATGAGTGGCCCGACTTTTCCAACAGCATTCCCAGCCCATCCAGGTGCGATCGCGTAGCAATCACTATCGTGCTGTCACCGGTGCTTATCCCGTTGTTCACGAAGCCCTTCAGTAGCTCGAGAAACGTTTCCTCATCCTCATATATCTGTACAACGTGATCATACGGAGCCAATTCGCCCCAGAAAACTTCATGTGAGGCGCTTGACCATCCTTCATTTCTTAGTTTTTCCATGTTTATTTTGTTTGATCGACGTTATATTATGATTTTGTTTCCGGTGTTAATACAGGCAGATATATATGAAATATTGCGCCCAAGCCGTGACTTTCCGCGACAATTGTTCCGTCGTGATTTTCTACGATCCTCTTGCATATTGCCAACCCGATACCCGTGCCCTCATACTTGTCCTGTCCATGGAGACGTCTGAACATCTCGAAAATTTTCTCAGTCTGATCCGGTTCGAACCCGATGCCATTGTCTTTTACGATGATGTGATTATAATTCTTTGGCCCGCGCGACCTGAAACCCGGGATTGCGGTGCCTGCTATCACTTCATTATAAACTTCGATTACCGGGGCAGTGTCGGGCCTTGAAAACTTGAGCGCGTTGCTTATCAGGTTTAAAAACAACTGATGTACCTGAAACTTCACGCCTTCGATCACCGGCAGCTGGTCTCGCAGGATGGTGGCATGTTTTTCGGCGACGCGTACATCCAGCTGAGTCCACACATCCGATACCACTTGATCGACGTCCACTGCGTCGAATTTCGCCCTCGAGACATTGCTGGTCGCATATGCAAGCAAGTCTTTGATCAATGTCCGCATCCGCGTCGAAGAATCAGTGATCCGGTTGAATAGCTCCGTGCCCCTGGTCGAAAACTTTCCGCCCTCAAGCGTAAAAAGCAAGCTCGACAGCATCTGTATTTTTCGCAATGGCTCCTGGAGATCGTGACTTGCTATGTGAGCGAATGACGAAAGTTGTGTATTGATCGTCTTCAACTCGGCATTTTTCTGCTGGAGGGCCTTCTTCGCTTGAGATAACGATTCGTTCGAAGCCCGGAGCTCTTTGGTCCGTTCGAGGACGATCTGCTCCAGCGCGATCTTTACTTCCTGCTCCTCGGAAATATCCTGGAAGATTCCAATGTATCCGTCGAACACGCCGGCAGTATCGATTTGCGGCAGACAGTTGGCATACGTCGCCGTGTATTTCCCACCGGAATTAAGAAGGCGGAACTTCGCCTCAAATGCTTTGTGATTGTTCGTCGAGTCGGTCCATGACCGTCTTATTTTTTCGCGGTCGTCCGGATGGATCAGCTCGATCCAGCCTTCTTCGAGGCCGGCAGTCAAAGTACTTCCGGTTGCCTCGACCCACCGGTCGCTCAGGTAATTGCATTGGAAGAGATCATCGGTAGTCCAGATCACCAACGGAACAAGGTTGGCCATTTGGCTGAAGCGCTGCTCGGTCTCCTTCATTGCCTGGATGGCGAGCTTTTGTTCGGTGATGTCGACCGTGAAACAACGCGTATGAATAAATTTCTCTCCTTCCCAACGCACGCTGGAGTTGATAACCACATGTTTGATCGACCCATCCTTGCATACCAGGTCGGCATCGTAATTTTTCAAGGTTTGCTTGTGCAGCAAACGGAACATCATATCATTTATGACAGGCTGGCTGGCGTGAAACTCCGAGATGTGACGACCGATGTATTCTTCTTTACTGTACCCGAGTGTTTTCAACTCAGCCGGATTAGCCCAGATGATGTACCCATTCTCATCCACCCAGTGCAGACAGATGGTCGCATTTTCAAAGTAGTCCGTCAGGCCTCGTTCTGCCTGGATCTTTTCGGTGGTGTCGGTTGCATGAAAAATAAAACCTTTGACTCTGGTTTTCTCGTCAAACTGCGGACACAGTGAGACATCGAAATATTGCGTTTTATGAACAGTGTCGTTAATGCATGCCTCGAACTTTGCCGGTTGACCGACAAGCACGTGGCCCATATTCTTTTGAAGTTGATTGAAAAGCTCAGGCCCGATCACCAGCGCTAAAGGCAATCCGGAAACGCCGTCGCCAAAAGGAAACCGTTGACGAAAGAGCACGTTGCAATACAGCACCTTCATATTGCAATCGATACAAGCGATCAAACCCGGGATTGCATTCGGAATGCTGGAGATCAAGTCGGGGGCTTGCCTGCCGATTTCCATGTGGCTTTTATTAAGAGAAGAATCTACAAGTTCAGAGTCGCTCATAAAGCTCCGTGATCGCCGTAAGTTAACATTTTCGAAAACCTCGTGAGTTCTACTGCGGTGTGTAAAAAATGCCACAGTTTACCCGGTCGATGGGACATTTCATTCCCAGCACAAAAGCACGAAAGCGGTCTTTCAGGGTTGTAAGTCCTTCGGGGCTCAAAACTTTGGATGCAAGGGGGTTAAAGCCCAAATAACATACCATTGGAAAATGGGGTGTAGGCAACGGCTCAATCCGGATCATTTGTCTTTGTATTTGATCCCCAGCACGAGCATCACAACGCTCACGCTAATTGAAAAAACGTTCGTTGCGATAACCGGGGTGTCCGAACGAAGTATCCCGTAAACGATCCACAACAACAGGCCGCTCATCAATGTGATGATATAACCGATCGAGATCTGCTCCGAACTTTTTTCGCGGTAAACTTTGACTACCTGTGGCAACAACGACACAGACGTTAGAATGCCGGCAACAACGCCGACGATCTGCACCAATGATTCGCTCATGATTGACCTGCTCCATGGCGATCACAATCAAAGATCAGGCAAATATTCCTGGAAAATCCCGGCGATGGGCCTGTAACCTTTGTTGGTGTCGCCCTGTCTAACTGACATCAACCAATCGCGCCTTATGCTCCTCAACTTCTGGAAAGTAGCCCTGCGAAACCTTATTAAAAACAGGTCTTACGTCCTCATCAGCACCCTGGGCATGGGCATCGCCATAGCTTGCTGCCTTACGGCCTACCTGCTCGTGGCCTACAACATGGAGTTTGATGACTTTTATCCTGACAACAAAGTGGCAAATGTGGTCAAGGTACTTCACACCTACAGGATATCAGACAACGAAAACGGACTGGAGCTGGAAACTCCCATGGCGATCGCGCCAAGGATCCGGGAAGACATCGCGGGCATTGAAGACCTGACGAGGTTTTGCAACGGTAATGCCATCATTAGCCATAACTCGGAAGCTTTCTACGAAACCATACGTTTTGCAGACGCATCTTTTTTTCAAATGTTCGGCCTCACCGTTACCGAAGGCGCTACATCAAGTTTCGATGATCTCAATACGATCATCCTGAGCCCTACCCTCGCTAAAAAATATTTCGGCAACGAGCCCGCAACGGGAAAAATGCTTACCGTGGAGCTCAACTCAAAAAAATACGAAGTGGTGGTCGGCGGAGTGCTGGAGGAAATTCCCCTCAATACCTCTTTCCATATCCACGCGTTGATGCGAATAGAGCGATTCCTGGAAGCACATGATGTTAAGATCGACGACTGGGCTTCGTCCCACACGTCGACACTGTTGATGAAGCTCACGGATATCAATAACCGATCGGATATCGCCAGGCAAATGAGCCAATACAGCAAGCTCGTCAACGACGCCTCGCCTAATGTTACCTCAGTCTCATACGAGCTTGTTCCGTTCAGACAACCGATCATGCAGCAAGACATCGCAGGAAGCGAGCTGCGCCTGCCCATCCCCTATGTTGCGCTGATCGTTTTCACAACCCTCGGGGTCCTTATCCTGCTTATCGCATGCTTCAACCTCACCAACACAACACTCGCCATTACTTCAAAAAGGATGAAAGAGATCGGCATCCGGAAAGTGGTCGGCTCGGGCAAGCGCCAAATTGTGGTGCAACTCCTTTTCGAAATAATGATCATGGTCCTGATCGCGATCGGGTCTGCTGCAGCCCTGTCAACTTTCATCGTGCCGCGGTTTTGCGAAATGTGGGGACTGCAATATGGGTTGAGTGACCTCAACGGCACCAACGTATTGCTTGTTATACTCCTGTTGCTGTTTGTCGTCAGTGTCGTTGCCGGCCTCTACCCTGCGATCTACAACAGTCGCCTTAATGCCGTGGTGCTGTTCAAAGGCGCGAAAGCCAGGGGAACAACGATTATATCGAGGATCCTCCTCACCGGTCAGTTTGCCCTGTCGGCGATCGTACTCATCGGCGGTATCACCTTCACACAAAACGCAGCGTACCAGGCCGACCTGGATTTCGGTTATGATCATGAAGATATTCTTGTGCTATCGACGGGGCAACAAGCGAACTTCAACGGAATACGCGATGCGGTCGCGCGGCAGTCGTCTGTCGTTGCCAACGCCGGTGCAGCAAACGGAATCGGTCCGTACTCGAGGATATATATCACACTTAAAATCGATACGGGTACGTTCAAGAGCAACCTGTTCCGGGTTGGACCGGGTTACATCAATACTGTCGGCATCGATGTCCTGGAAGGAAGGGAATTTACCGAAGGCGAGGCAGATCTGGAGTCGGCGATCATCGACGAGAACTTTGTCAAAAACCACACGCTAAACAACCCACTCGGCACGCAGATCACATATGAAGATAAAAAATACCGTGTCATCGGGGTTGTCTCCAACCATATCTCGGGATTCAAAGAGTCCAGCGATACGGAGCATATTTTCCTGGCGGCCACACCCGGAGATTATTCATCGCTTTTCATCCGCACATTACCCGGCCAAACAGAAGCCGTCCGGAAGAGCATTGCCAACACCTGGAAGCAGCTCTCACCCGACAAGCCTTTCCAATGCAGCACACAGGATGAAATTATCTATGAGGAAGCAAACTCATACAACAAGAATCTGAAGGACATCTTTTTCTTCCTGACGGTGTTGGGAAGTCTTCTTGCCGGCTCGGGGATCTATTCGCTCGCAAGCCTGAATGCCAACAAAAGGAAAAAAGAGATCGGGGTCCGCAAAGTGCTGGGCGCGGGCGTCATGAGCATCGTGCAGTTACTCAATCGTGAATTCGCCATTGTACTTGCCTGTGCAACAGTGATCGGCGGTGTGGCCGGTTATGCGCTGACGAATACGTTGCTCGGTAGTCTCTACAGTCAATTCATCAGCGCCGGAGCGTTTTCAATTGCAGTGAGTGTCTTCGCGATCATGGGAATGGGTTTGCTGGTAACCAGCAGCACGATAGCACGCGCCGCGACGTCAAACCCGGTTGACAGCTTGCGAACGGAATGACACTACTTGGTCATCAGGTTCAAAAAGGCTTCGTCTTTCATGTACTTCGCAAACGCCCGGTCTTGGAGTACCGCTTGCTTGTCTTTCAATCCCCGGGCGACCGCCATCTTCAGGTATTCCATCATCTGGTCCCGTCTTTCGTGTAAGGCAAACGCCTTCGCGGCCTGGACACAGGGATCCGGGCGTGCGGGCTGGATAAGCGACCAGATCCGGGCTGCCATGGCCGCCTGGCGGAACTGGTCGTACTCCATATATATATAGTGCTGTTCGGCGCACATCCGCCACCCAAAGTCAACCAGGCGCGACCCCGCCAGGATCTTATATTTATCGCCCGACCCGATCAGCTTGTCGCAATCCCGGCGAAATGCCCGCCAATACTCCGGGTGAAAGGCCGAATCCGGCGCGGTGTACGCGATGTGCTGGACATATTGTGTCCCCAGGTCTTTCTGCAAAGATCGTTCGCGCTCGTCCATGCGGGCAACGTCCTTCAGTTGCGATTTCAAGTTCCTGTTGTCGTTCAATGTCTTCACCAACGTTTCGGTCTTCGACAGCAGGTTAGGTTGCTGAAAGTCTCTCTTCATTTGGATCAACATTCTGTTCGCTTCGTACAAATAACCCGAGTCGATCTGAGCGGTGGCATTTTTCAATTGCCATGAGTGAATGGCCTGGGCGATCAGGTTGTCGCCGGTGATACGCAGGTAGTGCCAGGCGAGCGCTTCTTCGTATGCCGCGGGAGGCGGCCATTGATGTCCCCCGTCAAACATGATCAGCGTATGCGGATTGTTCAACTGCCCCAGGAATTTCTCTGCAGTGATCGCTTCCTGGTAATTCATATCACTGCGGCCAATCACCTCGGCGAAGTACACGGGTTTTTCCCGGGTGATCGCTTTCTGTGAGCTGAATGCAGCTCCGCAGGTAATCACGCCGGAGAATAACTTAGGGCTACCGGAAGCTATTTCAACGGCGGTCCGCCCTCCCCCGGAAAATCCAGATGTAAGAATAAAATTTTTGTTGATACTAAAGTTCGAGATCACGTCCGTAAAAACGGCGTCGCCCGCGATCATCGATTCCTCTACCGGCCCGTTCCTGGAGTTGTTCGAGCACGCCAGGACGACGTTGTATTTATTCGCAATGTCTTTATACAATCCAACCGGCATTTTTCCCCTCGCACCCGGGTCGAAGATGAGTATCAGTCCCGGAGGATCCGAAGGCGAATAGTTCTTTGGGACATACAGTGCATAAGTCTGCTTCGGGTCGGCTTTACATTTTACGATCTCCTCGACAACGCCCGGCTGCTGGGCTGAGGCTACATGCATGAGAATAATAAAAAGGAAGCCTAAAAACCTCATCGGGAAATTTACAATAAAAAGGCATCTCTCACGGATCGCACGGATCGCACAGATCAAACAATGCATTTATCCGTGTGATCCGTGAGAGCCTGCATTCAAAATGATTCATACCCGCATCGTCTTCTCCGTCCACCGCACCAGGTCCTGGTCATAGTGGGTGATCAGCACAAGCGTTATATCCTTGTGTACATATCCCTGCAAATAGTCCGACACAAGTTCCCTTATCTCCGGGCTGAGGAACTGGAACGGTTCGTCGAGCAACAACAGCTCTTTGGTATCCATAAAGCAGCTCATCAGTAGCGTGAGCTGGAGCTGCCCCGACGACAGGTGCCTGAGCGGTTTATCGATAAACGAACCCGCGACGAAAAAACGAGTTAACTCTTCCAACCTGGCGTCATCGCGATCATTCCGGCCCCTGATGTACTCCCGCGCCGTCGATGCAGCCGTCTGCGTATCGAGGTAGCTGATGAGCTCCGGACCCAGGTAGTTGATCCGCTTCTTGATATCCCAGATAGACTCTCCCGTTCCTCTCCGTTTTCCGAACAGGTATACTTCCTGACTGTAAGCCATCGGGTGGTCGGCAAAGATGATGCTGAACACGGTCGTCTTTCCCGATCCGTTGGAGCCAGTCAGCGCCCAGCGGTCGCCGCGGTTGATCGTCCAGTTAAAGTTTTCGAGGATAACGGTGTTGCCATACCGGATCTTCAGATCTCGTATGTCCACAACGACGTCGGCGGCCTGTGTTCCATTCGAGCGTTGTGATACGACTTGCGTGCGCATTTCCAGTTCTTCATGTCCGATAACCTCCGCCTTTTTTATCTGAAGACTATCCATTGTCAACCGGTGGGTCATACAGCGGGGCAGCTCGGAACCGTGACCGGCGATGATGATCTGGATCGAATATGTGGCGGCAATGAAATCGATAAACTCACAGAGATCCGCACGGCTGTCGCGATCGAGTCCTTCGAAGGGATAGTCGAGCAACAAAAGTTTCGGAAGATGATGGAGAAGGCGCTGGAGGATCAGGACCTTCTTCAACTGACCGTTGGAAAGCCATTTGATCTCGCGATCGAGCAATGGCTCGAGGTTGAATGTGGCCGGAAGGTCCTTTGTTTGAAAATGATGAAGGTCGCCACGGAGGAAATCTCGCACCTTCGTCACATGTATCTCGTCGCCGATAGAGTAATATCGTTGTTGATAGTAGAGGTCGCCTGTCGCGGGAACCAGCACATGAGCGGCCTGGGCCGGGATGTATTGGATCAGTCTGCGTTTTTGTTCGAAGCGTTCGTCCCACGTGCTCCCTGTGATGAAGTCGTACCCGACCGATCCATGCTGGACCGTCTGGTGACCGGAAAGAACTTCGAGGAGTGACGTTTTGCCGCAGCCGTTCGGTCCGGTGATCACCCAGTGTTCGCCGTCGTTTATCTTCCAGTTAAAATCCTGAAAGATCTTCTGACCGGATTTGACACTGTCGACGCCGCTGAGCTCAATCATGAGCGGCAAAATTAATAAACATGTATTAAATTGTAGTCATGCTGTACATCGACCCGGACACATTCATCCTTCACAGCATCATCTATTGCATCCTCTTTACGCTTTCACTTGTTCCGATCGGCCTCATCAATCCGCGAATGATGCTGTATAGTTATCCGAAAGAGATACAGAAACTTGTTCCGCCGAAGTTTCTTGTATTGCCAGGCTCCGATGGAAGTCCGGGCTATAAAGACTAATGTTCCACTTCATCGGATTTCTGAAAGCATTGTGATCACGGGAGTGCTATCGAATAGTAATAAAGTTACGTTCACGCGAAGAAAATAAAAAAGCCCGCAATTCACATTACGGGCTTTACTAATATGATACGGCTTAATTAGTGTCTTCCATTCCCTTTAGACACTTTTTGTTTGGCTACTACCAGCGCATCGGCGAGCTCCTGGAGCTCAGGATCCAATCCGGGGGAAAACTCTTCCGGACGTTCAGGCGCCATGGGAATATCGAATGCTTCGCGTGGTTTGTCAAGCGCGACAAGCTCGGTGCCATCGTTGGCTGGCGCCGGGCCCTTGAATATCTTATCCATAGTAGAACCGTCGAGCCTGAAATGATACTGTTCCCGGTTGATCCCGGCGTCGATGAGCTTCTTAACCTCCGGATATTTTGAGGAATCGAACTTCGGAATGGGCAGCAGGGTACTCCAATCCACGCCGAGCGTTTCAAGCGCCTTCGCAAAAGCCATCTCATGGGCTTCGTCGCGCGCAATAAGGAATGCCACGGTTGCACGGAGTGTCTTATTGTCGGACATCTGGTAGATCCGGCATTTCTGCAACCGGCCTGTAGACTCCAGGACAAGGTTGTCCAACAGGTCGAGGGTGAGATTACCGTTAGCATGAACATAGCTTCCCATCCATGGATTGCCTGCAGCATCTACCGGCAACGCACATTGTGCGCCCACGATAAAATGATGAGGATTCATTTGCTCCTTCGCCATATTCATAGTGGCTTCGCCTTTGGCTCCGGGCGTTTCGAACTTAGCCCCGTCGTAACCGGGTGCACCGTCCAGTAGCCGTGATATTGTTTTCGAGATCAATTCGACGTGACTTATCTCTTCCATAAAAATCGCCTGGATCAGGTCGCGATATGGAATGGCATCGCCACGGAAGTTGAAGCCCTGGAACATATACTGCATCATGGTGCGCATTTCGCCAAATTGCCCGCCGAGACCTTCCTGGAGCGCATTGGCAGCCGACGGATCTGGTTCATCGTCGACGATCGGATTTATGAGTTGTTGAACTTGGTAGAACATAGTGTTTAAGTTTTTTCCTGCACCTGGAAAAAACATGCCACCACCTATAGCCGTTAATCTTTTACAGCTTGTGTTCACCGAAGTGAACATTCTCTATCAAACACTCCCAGGCGCCGACAATGACTTGTTGCAAAATAATTTACTGATATATAACGAATTGCGCCTCCGGTATCTATCGCTACAACTTGTGTGGAAAAAGCACACCGATCGAAAATACAGCGTCAAAAACTTCCGAGCACCCGGAGATACACAGCCACCATTCCCAACGAAACCCCTACGAATGTCGCGGTCCTGACATAGTTCAGATTTTTCCAGCGGATTGTTCTTTCGGCAATACCCGGCATGGCTTCACCGGTGTTAGCGATCTTCTGGAACTCCATGATATTGGGTACAAAATAGGCCAGGGTCCATACACGTATGCCGAAGTGTACGCCGAACAACATCAACAGCAATTCTCTCACGCCGCCGATATGCCAGCAGAATATGATAGCGATGATGAAAGTGATCTCGTGTACAGTGTGCATCACGATCCAGAATATCTTCAGGTCGATGCCATGCTCGCCTCTGAATATCTGAAGCGACTCGGGAGGCGAAGCGCTCCATTTGGGTATGATCACGGCCGTTTCGAATATTCCGGCGCCGTTCATAATGAAATAGATCAGTGTGGTGATCAGCAGCCAGGCTTCGGCGCGGAAGAGGTATTCGGCAGTGAGATTTTCCATGGTCGTCGTGATTTATGATCAAAACAACGCAGGAAAAGGCTGCGGCAACAGGGCTGATAGGCGGGTCAGGGAGGGACGTCGGCGATTGAGGGGAAAATGTCGGTGAGAAAAAATTGGGCCTATTCACCGCCCTATCGGATTTTCAACGCTTTTTCGGCAGAGTGAAAACCGTTATATTACCTATCCACCTGTTCTGCTCAGGTGTTGAGAACCTAAATGTTCGTGCCTCGACAAGGTTATGAGGGGATTCTTTGTACTGTGTCTATTATACTGCGTAACCTTACCTGGGTATAGCCAATCGTGCGATTGCCCGGTAACAAGCAGTTGCGGAACGTGCACGGGAGGGTTGATGAGTCTAACCCTTAGGTTCAACGGAAGTACGCCACAAAATATAACCGCTGCAGACCAGACCAGCACCGTATTCTCCGGCATCGTGAACCCGGGAGCGACGTTCTCATTCTCCGGTTCTATACCCAACGATAAGTTTGTAGGTCCTAATGTTTCACTGACCGTGAATGCAGTAGCCGACGGCGTCATTCCATCCCTTTGCGGGTCGGTGTTTGTTGGAAATGTGTACGGAAGCTTCACCATTGCTGCTGCCGTTAGTAAAACCGGGGGCGCTTTATGTTGCTCGACCGCTACAGAAACGATTCCTCCCGTGATCACCGGGTGTCCCGCGAATTTCAACATTAGCCTGACGCCATCGTCATGCCAGGTAGCCGGTGGCTGGACGATACCCATTGCGACGGACAACTGTACCGTAGCAAGCTTTACGACAACCCGCCAACCGACAGACCTGTTGCCCATTGGCCCGACAACTGTGACATATACGGCTGTCGACCGGTACGGCAATACTTCGAACTGTTCGTTCCAGGTAACGGTGAAAGACAATACACCGCCGGTTTTTTCAAATTGTCCGTCAGATATTACGATGGAAGCACAGGCATCGTGTCAGACTACAGTACCATGGACGGCGCCGACGGCAACGGATAATTGTTCAGCCACACTCAGTACCAGCCACGCACCGGGCTCGGTGTTTCCATTCGGAACCACGCTAGTGACTTACACGGCCACTGATCCAACCGGGAATGTCGCCACCTGTTCGTTCAACGTGATCGTGAAGGATACACAGGCGCCGGTCATCGTTGGTTGCCCCGCCGATATTACAATGGAAGCGCAGGCATCGTGTCAGGCTACTGCATCATGGACGCCTCCCTCGGCAACGGATAACTGCACGAACATACTCAGTACAACTCACGCGCCGGGCGCGGTGTTCCCGTTCGGAACCACACTGGTGACGTACACTGCTAAAGATCCGACAGGCAACACAGCCACCTGTTCGTTCAACGTGATCGTGAAGGATACACAGGCGCCGGTCATCGTCGGATGCCCCGCCAATATCACAATGGAAGCGCAGGCATCGTGTCAGGCTACCGCATCATGGACGCCTCCCTCGGCAACGGATAACTGCACGAACATACTCAGTACTACTCACGCGCCGGGCGCGGTGTTCCCGTTCGGAACCACACTGGTGACGTACACTGCTACAGATCCGACAGGCAACACAGCCACCTGTTCGTTCAACGTGATCGTGAAAGACACGCAGGCGCCGGTCATCGTCGGTTGCCCGGCCGATATCACAATAGAAGCACTGAGTTCATGTCAGGCCACGGCATCATGGACACCACCCTCGGCAACGGATAACTGTTCGGCTACAGTTAGCACGACTCACGCGCCCGGTGCGGTGTTTCCATTCGGAACCACGCTGGTAACTTACACCGCTACTGATCCGACAGGCAACGCAGCCACCTGTTCATTCAATGTGATCGTGAGTGATACTCAAGCGCCGGTTATGGTCAGCTGTCCTACAGATATCACCATGGAAGCGCAGGCTTCATGCCAGACTCCTGTAACATGGACACCACCCTCGGCATCCGACAACTGTTCGGCTACACTGAGCACTACGCATACACCGGGCACAGTGTTTCCTTTTGGAACCACACTAGTGACTTACACCGCTACAGATCCAACCGGGAACACCGCTACCTGTTCGTTCAACGTGATCGTCACAGACACACAGTCGCCGGTCATCGTTGGTTGCCCCGCCGATATTACAATGGAAGCGCAGGCATCGTGTCAGGCTACTGCATCATGGACGGCGCCTTCGGCAACGGACAACTGCACTGCGATACTCAGTACTACTCATGCGTCCGGCGTGGTATTTCCATTCGGAACAACACTGGTGACCTACACCGCTACAGACCCGTCCGGCAATGTCGCCACCTGCTCGTTCAACGTGATCGTAAGCGATACACAAGCCCCCCTCATCGTTAGCTGTCCCACGGATATCACCATCGAAGCGCAGGCTTCATGCCAGGCCACCGCATCATGGACACCCCCCTCGACATCGGACAACTGCACGGCGACACTCAGTAGTACTCACGCACCGGGTGCTGTGTTTCCATTCGGAACGACATTGGTGACCTACACTGCTACAGATCCGACCGGGAACGCCGCTACCTGTTCGTTCAACGTCATCGTGAGAGATACACAAGTGCCTTCGATTGTTGGTTGTCCATCCGATATCACCATAGAAGCACAGAGTTCATGTCAGGCTATCGTATCGTGGACGGTTCCCTCGGCAACAGATAACTGTTCGGCCACACTCAGCACCACGAATGCACCGGGTGCGGCGTTCCCGTTTGGAACCACACTGGTGACTTATACAGCTACAGATCCAACCGGGAATGTCGCTACCTGTTCGTTCAACGTGATCGTGCGGGATACACAGGCGCCGGCCATCGTTGGTTGTCCGTCCGATATTACTATCGAAGCCCAGGCTTCGTGTCAGGCAATCGTGTCATGGACGGTGCCGTCGGTATCCGATAATTGCTCCGCCACACTTAGTGGTAGTCTCGCACCAGGTGCTGTGTTTCCATTAGGAACCACACCAGTGACTTATACGGCAACAGATCAAAACGGAAATGTCGCCACCTGTTCGTTCAACGTAATTGTCAGAGATACACAGGCGCCGGGGATTTTTGGTTGCCCGTCCGATATCGAAATAGACGCTCAGGCATCGTGTCAGGCAACCGTGTCATGGACCGTGCCGTCGGTATCCGATAATTGCTCTGCCACTCTTAGTGCTACTCACACACCGGGTGCGGTGTTCCCATCGGGAACCACACAGGTGACCTACACCGCTACAGACCCAACCGGAAACACTGCTGTTTGCACGTTCAATGTGATCGTAACAGATACGCACGCGCCGCTTATTGCCGGCTGTCCCCAGGATATCACTGTGAATGCCGATGCGTGCGACGCTGTGGCTTCATGGACGGCACCGACCGCGACGGACGAATGCACCGTCACGTTAACCGCAAGTCATCAGCCGGGGAGTACCTTCCTGTCCGGAACAACAATCGTGACCTATACGGCAACCGATGGAACGGGGCTAACAAGCACATGTAGTTTCAAAGTGATTGTAAAGACCGGAAAGGCACCTGTTATACAAGAATGTCCGGAAGACATCACCATACATACTTATGATGAAACTGTCCCTGTCATGTGGGATGCGCCGCAGGCAACACCAGCGTGCGGAAGCTTGTCTGTCAGCTCTTCCCATCAACCGGGAACAGCTTTCAGCCCCGGCATCACGGAAGTGGCCTATGAATTCCAGGACCGCACCGGCAACAAATCCACTTGCAAGTTCAACGTTACGGTCATTCATGAAGAGGTTACTTTCGAAGTGTCTAAAGCCGTTACTCCTAATGGCGACGGCATCAACGACACGTGGTGGCTTACCGACATCGAAAAATTCAACGATAACGTCGTCACCGTAACCGATCGATGGGGAAACCGGATCTATGAAAGCTCAGGCTACGACAATGTCGGTGTTGTGTGGAGCGCTTTAGGACCGGGAGGAAACAAAGTGCCGGTCGGAACATATTTTTATGCCGTCGAAGTACGGGCGCATGGTTTCGTCGTACGGAGAAAAGGTTTTGTGGAAGTAATCTATTGACATGGAGATCAAACGCATCGCTCCCCTCATGTTAATAACCGGTTGGCTACTGTCCATGAGCTCATTTGGACAACAAGGGCCTCAATTCACCCAGTATATGTTCAACAACCTCGTCATTAATCCCGCCTACGCCGGTGCCGACGAGCACCCCAGTATCACGATCGTTGCGAGAGATCAATGGAGCGGCCTTGAGAATGCGCCGTCGACACAATCATTTGCCGCACATACACTGGTTGCGAAAAGAGTCGGGCTGGGACTTACCGTTGTACACGACCGTATTGGCGTTCACAAGAACACGACGGCAACAGCTAACTATGCTTATCATCTCCGGGCTGGAAAGAACGCGTTCTTTTCCATGGGCCTCCAGGCAGGTGTGGTCAACTTCCGGTCGGACTATCCGTCGCTGGCCGGTAACAGCAACGACCCCTTGCTTTCACGATATGTCAAGGATACGAAACTGAATCTCGGTGCGGGAATATATTTCAGAAGCCCGCGGCTGGACGCGGGATTTTCTCTCCCGGGATTACTCTCACGAAAGATCCAGGTAAACGATACGGTTCTTGTCAAATTCAGAAATGCCGACGTGCTGGGATACCTTCGCTATCGCATACCCCTTAATCCGAACTTCACGCTGGAACCGTCTGCCCTGGTGAAGTACTTTCCATCGCTACCCGTGTCGTTCGATGCGAACTGCATGATCATTTACAAAGAAGTCATCTCCGGCGGACTATCCTATCGCAACAATGAATCGGTCGACATGATCATTAAATTGCAGCTGACCCCGAAACTGCAGGTGGGATATGGATACGATTATCCGGTCGGCGACGGGACGATACTGACCAGCGCCTCGCATGAGCTCATGTTGCACTATGTCTTCCGGAAGAACATAAGAAATGTAGCATCACCGCGATGAGAAGAGCTAATTTCATTTTCATCCTCCTCGTGACATGGTCATCGTGCCTGGCACAACAAACTGTGTTTACCGTGATGCAGGGACCGGAAAAACTGGGTGACAAGGCTTTTGAGAAGGGTGATTATGCAGAGGCGATCAGCCATTACAATCAGGTCATTGCCCGCAACCCTGGTAAGGTCCCCATACAGTTGAAGCTGGCGCGGAGTTACCACAACATCAAGGCTTACGAGAAAAGTGTCGCCGCTTACGACCTGGTCACCCGGCAAGGAGGCACGCTGGATCCGAATGACATACTCGGGTATGCCGAGGCACAGTCGGCCATGAAGAACTATCCGCTGGCGATTGCGTCCTATAAAAAATACCTCGAACGGGATAAAGAAAACGAGCTCGTGTCCAAGAAGGTCTGGGCGCTCAACAACATCATGTTCATGCTGGAAGACTCATCACATTACGACGTGAGGCCAATGTCAGACATCAACACGAAAGCTTCGGAGCTCGGAGCGACGATACTTGGCAACGGGATCATATTCACATCGAATCGAAAGGGAACCCGGCCCGTAGATTTGGCCAGTGATGAGCCCAGCGGCCCGTTCTATGAGCTATACTTCGCCGAATGGATCACCGACTCGGTCACCCAAAAAAGAAAGCTCTCGCAAAAACCTGTGAGGTTTGCGAAGTCGATGGGCCTCTCATACAACGCCGGGCCGGTGGCGTTCTATTCCAATAAAACAAAAATGGTTTTCGTGGCATCTGCTTCCAACGCCGGTGAAGATGGTAGCCGGACATTGGGACTGTACTTCGCAACGATGGAAGGCGACCGCTGGAACCTGACCGGCCCATGGGCATACAATAGCGAGATCTATTCCATTACCGATGTCTCCATCAACGAAGACGGAACGAGAATGTATTTCTCTTCGGACATGAAAGGCGGAGCGGGCGGCAAGGATATTTACACGTCGACGCTCAGCAACGGAACCTGGTCAAAGCTTGTTAACCTGGGTGATGTCATCAACACCAGCGGTGATGAGGCATTTCCCTATTTACATCGTAACGGCACTCTGTATTTTTCCTCCAATGGTCTCGCCGGAATGGGCGGACTCGACATTTTTCAATCCATCGTGAAGCCGCAAGGGTTCAGCGAACCGGAAAATATCGGGTATCCCATCAACAGCAACGGCGATGACTTTGGCCTGTCATTCGACTCACTAGCTACGCGAGGGTATTTCACTTCTAACCGGCTGAACGGCGGCCTCGACGACGATATCTATGAATTCGGGATGGACCTTCAGACATATCCGTTCCGGATGAACGGCGTGCTTCTTTCCAAAGAGCACCGCTGGAGCGACACTCTTGACATCGAGAAATGGCCAAACGTTAAACTGGGTCTCATCGATACCTGGCAGGACGTCCAGGTGCAGGAAACCACGTCGGGGTCCGATGGCTCATTCACATTTACCATACCCTACTTCAGCCGGTATCACATCCTCATAACCGATGGATCGGGGAACCAGCATAAGGCAAGTCTCGAGCTTGAAAAGTACCGGACCGAGGCAAACCGGTACGAAATTGTTGTCATTAAGGATTTGTTCGCCGAAATTAAGGAACCGGAGAAATGAAAGCCCTGCCCACCCTCAGACCACGGATCATTGCCCTGACGTCAGGCATACTCGCGCTGTGGGTTATCATGGCGCTGCCGGCAACAGTCATGGCCCAGGCAAAGGTCTCGCTGCAAGTAAAGACATTCGATCAGGACCTGAAGGCATTACCGAACATACAGATCGCGTTCAACAACCTGGACTATTTTACTGTCGGCGCAAAAGGCACCACCATCATCGAAGTGGACCAGTCCGAGATCCCTCTCAAAGCGATCCGGGTAAAAGACGAACAATATGAAGCCGCGTCCTGGAATTTCTCGAAAGGAACTATTGAGATCATCATACGGCCGGTAAGCTACAAGGTCATTCACGGTATCATCAGGCTCGTCGACGGCACTGCCCTTCCAAACACGCCGGTAGCATTCAAGGGAAAGACGCCGATCGACGTTACATCCGATCAGAACGGCCGGTTCGATCTCCCGGTACCTATTCACGAACAGATCCGGTCAGCCGAACAGTTCAGTCTTGACAACTTACTGATCACGGATCTCAGCGTCAACGGAGATCAACTGGTGTTGCAGGTAGAACGCCCCAAGCCCAAAGAAACTCGTCGCGATGTTGCGGCGACAGCTAAGACCACGGCCTTGAATTTTGATGTTGCGGAGCTCGACTCTATCTCATCGCTGGCCGAGTTCTATGCGATGTTCCGGGACATGTCGATGAACAGCCTCGATCAGGATACACGCGCTCTCATTGATGACAAGTTCAAACAATTGGTCGCGCTACGGCAGGATTCCATCCGGGCCAGCCAGTCGGTTTTTATCAAGGACATATCCGATTCGTCCAGGGTGTTGGAGGATGTCCAGAACCTGTTACGACAAGCAAAAGAAGAAAGTAATACACTCAATACGAACCGCTCCAATTTTGAGAGTAAGATCGTCGTCATTTCGTCCAAACTCCAACGGGGTGTGCTCAATCTTTCGCAGGAAGACCGAAAAGCGCTTCTGTATGACATCGACATGCTGGAACAAATGCTCACCGCGAATGAAAGCCAGTTCTACGAAAACCATAATGACTACCGCGAGATCATAAACACCTTGCGCGAGAAATACCTCGATATCGAGAAACTGGAAACACGATTATCGGAAGCCGAGAGACTTGCGGAAGAGCAAAACAGGCAATTCCGCCAGCGTCTCATCGGGATTGGCGGAGTTGTTGTCCTTTTCGGTGCGCTGATCATCCTCCTGATGACTTTCAGCTCCCGGCTAAGACGGCAGGCTAAATCACTCACGGCGGCGAATGAGCGCATCGAAGAGATCAATGAGAACCTTGAAGCCATGGTGGCCAAACGAACTCACCTGCTCGAAGAAGCCAACAAAGAACTGGATACATTCCTCTATCGCGCTTCGCACGACCTGCGTGCACCGGTGCGCTCGATGCTGGGGCTTTGTCAAATCATTGAACACATCGGCAAGGAAGAGATGACCAAGCACGTGCAACTCGCAACGATGAGCATGAGCCGGGTTATCAACAAGCTTGTCGATATCAGCGAGATCGCACAGGAATCTGCCAACGTTAAAACCGTGGATGTACTCGGCGCGATTAACAAAGTAAGGAATAAGCATCTTGTTATGATGGCTAACGTGAATGGATCGCGCGAGAGTAAAACGATCATCGTGAGCAGCAAGCCGATTCAGTTCAACGTCGAGTGCCCGGAGAATCTGCAGATACGCACCAGCCCGTCCCTGCTCGATAACGTTCTTGCAAACCTCGTGGAGAACGCGGTATTCTTTGGAGTCATGAGAAAAAACAATACAGCGACCCGCGTCGAAATAAAAGCTACTGTTCACGACAACAATCTCCGGTTATCGATCTACGACAACGGCGTGGGGATCTCCAAGCTGATCCAGCCCAAAGTATTCAATATGTTCTTCACGGGAAACGAGGAATCCAGAGGCAGCGGGCTGGGTTTATATACTGTTAAAAAAAGTGTGACTGCGATGCACGGCGCCATCACTTTGGAAACGGAAGAAGGGCAGTTTACGCGGTTCATTATCGATATCCCCGACCAGAAACAGGACAATCACCGGTGATATATTCTCATCAAAAGCGCCAGCCGTTCAGCAACCTCCTTACCGGGTATCTTCGTCAACCTCCATGTCCAGTTATTGTCGGTCACCGTTGAAGGTGTGTTGATCCGTGTTTTAGCGCGTAGATCGAGCACATCCTGAACCGGAATGATCACGGTGTTTGCCACCGAGGTATACGCTAGCCGCATCATCACCTCACCCACATTGGAAGACGTCAGCGTTCTGCCTGTATAATCGAAAAGATTTTTCTTTTCCGTTGTGGTGATATCATTCTCGAACCAGCCGCGCACCGTATTGTTGTCGTGCGTGCCGGTATAGGCGATAAAATTCCTTTCGTAGTCGTGCGGCAGGTGTGGCGATGCGGGAAAGTCGCCGCCGAAACCGAACATCAGTACTTTCATTCCCGCTAGCCCTAACTTGTCGCGGAGGTCGAAGACCGCTTGATCTACATCGCCAAGATCTTCCGCGATGAGAGGCAACGACCCGAGATCGTTCCTGAGCACTCCGAAGAGGTCTTCCCCCGGGCCTTCCTGCCAACTTCCCTTCGATGCTTTCTCGCCGTCGGGCACGGACCAGTAACTGACAAATGCCCGGAAGTGATCCAGGCGGATCTTATCGAAAAATGCGAGGTTGCTGCGAAGCCGTTCGGACCACCACCGGTAATTTTCCTTTTGATGCGTCGACCACCGGTAGACTGGCATTCCCCACAGCTGCCCGTCGGCATTGAAATAGTCGGGAGGCACGCCGGCAACTTCGTTGAGCTTCCCATTTTCATCCAGGTCGAACAGCTCCGGATGCAGCCATACGTCGGCCGAATAATATCCGACATAAAAAGGAAGGTCGCCTATCAGCTCGATGCCGCGCTCACGGCAATATTCGTGGAGAGCCTTCATTTGGCGGAAGAAGATGAACTGGTACCATTTGATCTTTCGAAGCTCGGTGCCGAACTCGTGTTCGAGGCTCTTCAGCTCATCGCTATCTTTTTGTTTCAGCTTCAGTGGCCATTCGTACCAGGGCCTGCCCTGCTGACGATAGATGAGCTCGAAAAGCGCGAAGCCATCGAGCCATCCTTTCTCGCTTCGCATAAAATCTTCGAAGCTTCGGGTAAGGGCAGCAGGCTTCCGCTCCACAAACGTATCCCATGCACGCGACAACGGCTTGTTTTTCAAATTAGTAGCCTGGTCGTAATCGATCCGGTCTTTTGGTCTCTTCTTTTTAAGACCAATCCCGGACCGGTGTAGCAGGCCCTCTTCACACAGATCTTCCGGACTAATCAGCAACGGGTTCCCGGCGATCGATGAATAAGCCGAATATGGTGAATAGCCCGTGGAACGATCGGTAGCATTGACGGGTAGCATCTGCCACGCCTTTTGGCCCGAGGCGAACAACATATCCGCGAATGCCCTTGCACCCGGACCGAGGTCGCCGACGGGATATGGTGACGGAAGTGACGTAACCGGCAGCAGTATACCTGCACGACGTTCCGTATGCTTTGACTTCAGCTCGACAACGGCGACGGGAATTTTCTCAAATAACTCCGACGCGGGTATGCGGCCGTCGTGGTTGCCATGGGTTTTGTTCAGAATGCCTTCGAAGTCCGTCGGTGCATCCTTGGGAAGCAGGATCGCCGTATCGGACCAGTCGATCGACGCGAGGTCGGCCCCGCCATTGTTCGCCCTGGCGGTGTGAAGCATAATGGCCACAACAATCCATGAATCCGGCGTGGTCCTGGCGAAGGCCATCACATGTTGAGATAACCGTCCTGAAATACTCAGGGGTTTGTAAACACCGTGTGTGAACAAGCTCACATGACTGGAGCGAAGCTTTAAAAGCTGTTGTGTCAGCCAGACTTTAATTCTTCCGTCGGCTCTCGCATTCCAAAGTGCTTCGAGGTCGTTCGTTGTTCCCTGATCTAAACCCGCGTTGAGAGCGTCGTAATCCACCGGCCTGCGATTGTCGGGATCGACGAGACTGAGATCCCAACCGAGGCTTCCCTGGTAGATGTCGGGTATACCGGGGCAGGTCATTTTAATAACCAGCTGTGCGAGTGAATTTACATACCCATGATCTCTCAATCGTTCTTCGAAAGGCCGGAATGTTTTCATAAATGCAGATCCATCCGCGAGGATGCTTTTAATGAAACCCTTCATGTTTTCTTCATACTCAAGGTCCGGATCTTCCCAGGTTGAATTGCGTTTCGCTTCACGCAATGCTTTGGTGATGTATTCCTCCAATCTTGAAATATACGTGGCGGTGTCTGCATGCGGATAGCTGCCGGCGATCACCTGGTAAATGAGGTATTCATCGTTCTTATCGATAAAAGCGCCGCTCTTACTTCGTTCATTAACCACAAACCATTCTGTAACAAGGCGAACCCATTCGTCGGCCATGTCAGTGATCACATTCAGTCTTGCGCGAACATCTTCGCCTCTCTTGGTATCGTGGGTGGCCGACGAGCTCAATGACAGCCTCCACCTTTCGAGCCGTTTCTGCATAGCCGAGTGGAATGCGGTGACCGTAATTCCAAACTCTCCGGGGCTGTCACCTACCTCATTGTGCGCGATGAAACGGTTAAAAGTATACATCAACGTATCCTCCACTCCTTTCGCCATCAGCGGCCCCGTGAATTGCATGACCCTTTGATAGAACTTCAACGCCTTCTGTCTATGCGATCCGTGCGATCTGTGCGATCCGTGAGAACCCACCAGCGCACGTTCCAGCGCAGCAAACCCGTCATGAAGTTGCGGTTGATGAGCCCTGCATTCATCCAACAGCGTCCTAAGCTCCTTCTCTTCGCGTTCCTCCAATGGAAACTCATTCCCGTAAAACCGGTATACCTTGCACCGGATCAACACCTCGGCAATTGCCTCCTTCATCTTTTCCGCAGATGGCGGTTGTTCCACCAGACTGAGCTCTATAAAATACTTTGAAAGGTTATCCAGCTCACCCGCCAGATAATCCGAGAGTATCAATCTCTTTTTTTCAACAATACGTTCATCCAACGGCAAATTTCTGCGGAGAAAAGAATTATAGAATTTCTCCAACCGGTCCTCTGCATGCCTGGAGGTAAAGAGATTGTTGAGGGTAGCCAGGAATTCATACCCTGTCGTTCCCTGCATGGGAAAACCCGGATCGATTTCCTCACCCGGTTGTAAAATTTTCTCTATTATAATATAGGTGTCGGGCCCGAGAAGATCCCTCAGGTTTCGCAAGTATGCCCGCGGATCGTACAGACCGTCGATATGATCCACCCGGACGCCGTCGAAAATGCCCTCCCCGCACAATTCAGCAATCAACTCATGGTATTGCCGGAAGACCGGTTCACGATCGATATTCAGACAGATCAACTCGTTTACCGTAAAGAAGCGCCGGAAATTGACGGTCGTGGCGGTCTCTCTCCAACTGCAGAGCCGGTAGAACTGCAGCCCGGCAATGTCAACCAGGCACGATGTATCATTATTGACCGTTTCGATCACATCTGTAATAAACTTTCCGGCTCGTTCGTCTCTTGTCATCGAGGCGAACTCTTTCAAGAGCTCCGACCATCGAAGGCTGTACTGTACAGGATCCGATATCCGGTGAAGATCTCCCACCTGCGAAACAAATGTCAAAACGTTATGGGGTGAACTATCACGCGGCTCAAGAATGTATTCGTATGAGCGCGGATTGAGCGGATAATGATCTTCGCCAGCTTCAAAATACAATCCATCCGAAAAGGATATCTTCAATTTGCCCCCAATGATGGCATCCGTAAGACCGTCGGCAAGGAACGGGACCATGGGCCGTGACCGGTAATAATCTCCGGACCAGGAGGTATCAAAAAAATCTTTATAGACCGACCCTGGCCCCTTTTCCAATACATCCCATAGCCAACGATTCGAAGGATGAAAGGCCATGTGGTTAGGAACGATGTCCTGAATCCAGCCAATTCCATTCTTCTTCAATGTCTCGCTGATCCGCTTCAGTTGCCGAAGTGTGCCGATCTCCGGGTTGATCGCCAGTGGATTAATAATGTTATACCCGTGCATGCTACCCGGCACGGCTTCGAATATCGGCGAAGCATAAATGGTTCTCACGCCAAGGCTTACAAAAAATGGAATGATACGTTCGAAGTCTACGAAAGTAAAATCCTTATTGAACTGTATCCTGAAAGTGGAGACCGGATTGTACATATTACTGAGAACGCGTCGCCTTCAATACTGCCATTGACCGGCCTTCGATCTTGATCTTCTCTTCCGGCTGGAATTGCTTCGACCCACTGCAAGATTCACATGCCGTATTGATCTCGACAACCCAATTGTGTCCGTACTTTCTTTCAGGCAGAACGAACTCCACGAAATCGTCGTGGGCATTAAACAACAGATAAAAAGAATTATCGGCTACCGTATGGCCTTTGGGTCCCGCCGGGTGGATCCCCAGACCATTGAGGTATACGGCGAGTGACTTCGCGTAATCATGCTGCCAGTGTTCGTCCGTCATTTCTTCTCCCGACGGCTGAAACCACTTGATGTCTTCAATGCTTCGTCCCTTGATCGGTTGCCCCTGGAACCATTTCCTGCGGGAGAACACCGGGTGTTCTTTCCTAAAATGGATCAGCGAACGAACGAAATCCATCAGATCGTCGTCGGCGTTGTTCCAATTGATCCACGAGATCTCGTTGTCCTGGCAATAGGCGTTGTTGTTACCGCGCTGTGTCCTGCCAATTTCATCACCTGCACACAGCATCGGTATACCTTGCGACAAAAAGAGCGTCACGAAAAAATTCCTTAACTGCTTTTGTCTCAGACTATTGATCGCAGGGTCATCCGTTTCACCCTCCGCACCGCAGTTCCATGACCGGTTATGGTTCTCGCCGTCCTTACTGTCCTCACCGTTGTCCTCGTTGTGCTTGTCGTTGTACGAAACGAGATCGTGAAGTGTAAATCCGTCGTGTGCTGTAATGAAATTCACACTTGCGGTTGGACTACGGTAGTCACCCGCATATAGATCGGGGCTTCCCGTGAGCCGCAGAGCAAATTCGCCCAGCATGCTGTCCGACCCACGCCAGAAATCGCGGATGCAATCGCGATACTTCCCGTTCCACTCGAGCCATCCCGGAGGAAAATTACCGACCTGGTATCCGCCTTCCCCGATATCCCACGGCTCTGCAATGAGCTTCACCTGCGAGATCACGGGATCCTGGTGTATGATGTCAAAGAATGCACTCAGCCGGTTCACATCGTGGAGCTCCCGTGCAAGTGTGGCTGCCAGGTCGAACCTAAAACCGTCGATGTGCATCTCCATGATCCAATACCGGAGGCTGTCCATCATCAGTCTGAGCACGTTCGGAAGATTAGCATTCAGTGTGTTGCCCGTGCCGGTATAGTCATTGTAGAACCGTTGATCTTCCATCAACCGGTAATAAGATTTGTTGTCTATTCCCTTAAATGACAACGTTGGACCGAGGTGATTTCCTTCCGCGGTATGATTGTACACCACATCCAGAATAACTTCAATACCTTCCGCATGAAGCGCCTTTACCATCTCCTTGACTTCATTCACAACGGCGCCCGGTGATTTGTCGCTTGCATACCGGGGATCCGGAGTAAAGAAGCCGATGGAATTGTAACCCCAGTAGTTGGTCAGCCCTTTTTCCTGCAGATTGCGGTCGGCCACAAAGTGATGGATCGGCAGCAGCTCTATGGAAGTGATCCCGAGGTCCTTCAGGTACTTTACCACCGCCGGATGTGCCAGGGCTTTATAGGTTCCCCGGATGTCATTCGGAATTTCGTCGTACAGGAACGTGAACCCCTTTACGTGGGCCTCATATATTATAGAGTGGTGGAGAGGAATCCCGGGCTTTTTATCGGGTCCCCAATCGAAGGATGGGTCGATGACCACACATTTTTGAAGATTGGGAGCGCTGTCGGAATCACTCATCGAAAAGTCCTCATCATCGGACCCAACGAGGTAACCGAAAAGGGAATCATCCCATTTAAGATCTCCGGTGACCGCCTTCGCATATGGATCGAGTAGCATCTTGTTCCGGTTGTACCGGTGGCCATCCGAAGGACTGTAAGCACCATCGCACCGGTATCCATACAACTGTCCCGGGCCGACGCCCGGAAGATAACAGTGCCAGATCTGGTGCGTGCGCTCGGGTAATGCTATCCGGGTTTCTTCATCACCTTCGAACAGGCAGAGCTCGACACCGATGGCATTGTCGGCGAACAATGCGAAATTTGTTCCAGCGCCGTCCCAGGTGGAACCGAGCGGATACGGAGAACCGGGATAGACTTCACGCTTCTGTTTCACAACATCAATGGTTGATCAGTGAGTTATGTCCAAATCCTTCGGCATATTGTTCCCGTGCCCACTCCGGCATATCCTGGTGCCGTCGCTCATACTCCACCGTTTCGAGATGTTCTTCGTGCGGCGCTTTCTTTAGTTTGAGCTTGAAGTCATTAAGGATATTCATGTAATTGATGAATGCCTCGTATGGCGAGGTGTACGGACTGAAATATGAATGCACACTTCCGTCTGCCTGAGTTTTTGTGCTCATGTAGTAGAGATGATCGCTGGTTTGAAGACTTCGCCAGGTCTCGAGCATTTCCGTACCGAGTGATTTTTTAACGGTTTCTTCGAGTCCGTAGAGGTGCTGGAACGCGTCCTTCTGGGCTTCATTACCCAGCCAGGCCGACAAGTCCTTGTCCTGGTCGGCCCATGAAATAAAGTCGGGAATGTCGAGCCGGTCTTTTACCTCTTGCGTCGCAAACGCTTCCGAAGGAGTAACCATCCGGAGCGCCTTCTCGCGGTCGATCGTCACAATAAGGTCTCTGAGGAATTCGATGATGCCCGTATCTCTTTTTTTGTGCTCTCCGAACGTTTCGTAGTCCATGCCGAGGGTGATCACACCGTTGTTATCGGGCACCTGGTTCAGCCATTGAAAATATTTTCCTACCGAGAGCTTATTCTTGCCTTCGATAAACCGGAAGCCGATGTCATCGCTGAGGTTGTTCGCCCGGATAAGAAGGTTGAAGTTGTCCTGGAATGGATGCTGGTAGACCTGGTACTGGGTTCTGCCGCGCATCACCCGGTCGACGCCATCGATAAGCATACCCTTGTAGCCCAGCTGTGCCACCCTTGACCCGATGCTGTTGCTATACACAAGCTCCGTATTCCTGAAGACCGTTGGCCGTACTCCGAAATGATGTTGCATGAGCTCGAGGTGCTCCCTGACCTGCTCCGGGAATTCGTCGCTCGGATGAAGGCTGGCGAGCGAGTGGTGGCTGGTCTCACCGAGAAACTCCACGCACCCGGTTTCATGGAGGCGTTTAAAGCTCTCGATCACACCGGGGACATACTTTGCCAACTGGCGAAGGGCCTGTCCGGTGATTGAAAAAGCTACCCTAAGGCCGCTGACCTTTCGAGACAGATCGATCAGCATTTGGTTAGCCGGCAAATAACACTCGGCCGCCACGCGTTGGATGATCCGGCGGTCCAGATCCTCGTTGAAGTAACTCTTGTTTTGTCCTATTTCGAAAAAATTGAGCTTGTTCAGACGAAGTGGCTGGTGAACCTGGAAGTATAACACGAGCCTCTTCTTAGCGATAGTTGTTGATGGTTTCATGGTATATCCGTTTTATTTTTTCTGCGGCCGCATCCCAGCTGATCCTGCTGAGGTATTCGCGGCCGTTTGCCCTCAATGTGTTTGCCAGACTTTTATACTTTATGACACTGCAAATAGCTTGCGACAATGCGTCGACATCCCAGAAGTCTACCTTTAATGCATGAGGCATAACTTCCGAAACACCAGACTGATTCGATATAATGACGGGCACTCCGGCGCGTATCGCTTCCAGTGGTGTGAGGCCAAATGGTTCGGACACCGACGGCATGACGTAAAGTCGTGACCATGCGAGAACTCTTTCGATCTCGCGGCGCCTGAGAAACCCGGTAAAATGAAAATGAGAAGAGAGGCCTTTTTGGGCAACGCGCGCAATCATCTGTGGAAGCGCATCCCCGGATCCTGCCATTACGAAATGACAATCAGGCAGTTGTTGCAACACCTTTTCGGCAGCATCGACAAAATACTCCGGGCCCTTTTGAAAAGTGATCCTTCCAAGGAAGGTGATGATGTTGTCGCCGAACGGATGGGTCTCGGTCTTGACTTCATAATCTTCCTGTCCGATACCGTTATGGACAACGGACACCTTCGCAGGGTTGACGCCATATTTCCGGATGACAAGTCCGGCAGTGAATTTACTGACGGTTATCACTCTATCTGCCTGGTTGATCGCGTTACGTTCAATGTCATAAACAATCTGGCTGCCGGATTCGCCGGCCCTGTCGAATTCGGTAGCATGGACGTGAACAATCAGTATTTTCCCGGATATTCTCTTTGCCTCAAGCGCGGCGGGAAACGTCATCCAATCGTGAGCGTGAATGATATCGAAATCCGAAACACTCGCAATAGCCGCGACCGCCTGGCTATACCGGACCACTTCTTCGAACAGGTCCTTTCCGTAGCCGCCGTTGAAAATATATCGCTTACCATTAGCGGTTGCCTTCCCGTCCGATGGAGCTCCGGGCGCCTCTATTGGTGTCCCGGTCTTTAATATTTCAGTGTTCCATTCAACTTCCATCTTCTTATCATGATACGACAGGGTATAAGGAGAAAGTGGTGAACGAATTTCTATCCGGTTAAACTGCTTGCTCGTCGTTAGTTGTTGTGTCGTGTATTCACGATGATCATGAACGGACGGTGACGCCGAAACATTAGGGGAAGGCGCCGGCATCTCCACCTCACTGGCGCTGATCAGTTGAGCGCCGTTATTATCCTCATGACCCGTCAACGTCGGAACTACGAATGAAATCCCGACTCCTTCTTTGACAAGAGCCGTCGTGAGCCCGTGGCATGCGGTACCCAGGCCACCGGATATATGTGGCGGAAATTCCCAACCAATCATTAGTACTTTCAGCATAGACTGTAGTTATCGGCAATAAAAGTCACTGTGTCGACTCTAAATATCGTTTGGGAATTCTGCCGATGACGAAAACTATGCCGGAGACTGCATCGTACTGTACACTGCGGCGCTGGCCGGTGCGATCGATACTTCACCCGACACAACGTTCCCGGTATCAATACCGGGAAATACGGATGACTCCAGCAGCCGATGCCATTCACCATCAGGCAAACTCCATGCTATCGGCCGATCGGAAAAGTTAAACACACAATACATACTGTCGCGACCATCCGGCGACTCCCGGTAAAGAGCAAGCGCTTGTTGATTGATAACATACGCCTGAATCGATGCCTTTTCGTAGTTGCAGAGTATCGGATGATTCTTTCTCAGGTCAATTAAGCGCTTGTGCCACTGAAGCAAGATGTTGTGCTTTCCTTCCTTTCTTTTACTCCAGTTAAGTTTACAGTCGCTGAACGTCTTTTCAGCGTAAGCATCCTCGGGTTCAGACTCATCTTTATACTCCGCGAATTCTTTCTTCCTTCCTTCACGTACTGCTTCGATCAATGCGGGGTCGCTATGACTGATAAAATACTGGAACGGCACATCGTCACCGTATTCCTCGCCCATGAACAACATGGGGACATAAGGTGACAATAAGAGCGCAGCGACCCCAAGTTTTAGTCGTTCGAAGTCCGTCAATTGAGCGAGCCTCTCACCGCGTACCCGGTTTCCGATCTGGTCGTGGTTGTTGATGAACACCACAAACCGTTCGCCGCTGATGCCCGCCGAAGATTTCCCATAACGTCGTTTCCTGAAGTCGACGTACTCGCCGGAAAATACGAACCCGTGTGTATAAGCTTTCGCTAGTTGTTCTATCCTGCCGAAATCCCTGTACCGCCGGACGCCCTTTGGATCGAGAAGAACATACAGAGCATGGTGAAAGTCATCGAGCCATTGCGCATCGAAACCGTAACCACCGGTCTTCGGATGTCGCACGACTTTCGGGTCGTTCAGGTCGCTTTCGGCGATAAGAAAAAGTGGTCTCCCCAGTTTCTTGCGAAGGTTGTCTGCTCTCAGGTTGAAGGCCTCGAGTATATGCGTACCACTGGAATCGAAGATGGTATGGATGGCATCCAGTCGAAGCCCATCGATACGGTAATTTTCGAACCAGTGGCTGACGTTGTCCAGAAAGTATTCCCGTACACCGTCGGACCATTCGTGGTCGAAGTTAATGGCATCTCCCCACGGCACATGATACGCATCGGTGAAGTAATGACCATAACGGCCAAAGTAATTTCCTTCGGGGCCGAGGTGATTATAAACCACGTCGAGTATGACGGCAATTCCTTTCAGGTGACACGCATTTACCAGGCGTTTCAATCCTTCGGGGCCGCCATAGGAATTCTGTACGGCATAAGGGAACACTCCGTCGTAACCCCAGTTCCGGTTGCCGGGAAATTGTGCGACGGGCATGACCTCGATCGAGTTGATGCCCATCTCTGCAAGATCATCCAGGCGCGATATGATCCCATCAAACGTACCTTCATCCGTAAAAGTACCGGTGTGTAATTCATAGATGATCAGCTCACGCAGTGGGTAGCCGCTCCAAAGCTGGTCCTTCCATTCGAATCGATCATGAAAGACAATCTCCGACGGGCCATGTACGCCTTCAGGCTGATAATGGGAAGCCGGATCGGGAAGATCGGTACCATCGTCGAGGATATAAAAATACCTGGTGCCGGGAATGACATCGTGGAGAGTCAGACTAAAATGTCCAAAGTCGTTTTTCTCCATGGCCACTTTTCTCTCGACCGGTGAAACGACGTGTAGGGTAACGCCCTCCGACACCGGCGCCCACACCTGAAACCTGAAGCTTCTTCCTTTGACCGTGCTCATGCTGTTTTACCTTTGATTGCGTTTGCTACATGTTCTTGTGATCGCTGAAGCCGGACGACCACGCCTTCGTCGCCGCTGAGCTCTAAAGAGTCTTCAACCATGAGCCCTTCGAGCTCAGGCGAAGTAGATATTTCAATGATTCCCGCGAAGGACAAGTTCGGCGGTCTGAAGCGACACGTGCGATGCGTAAAATTGAGAACCGTGAGGAATGCATCGCTTCCCTCCCGTCTCCTGATGTATGAGAGCACCTGGTGATCGGCATAAACAGGCACGTAGTTGCCGTCGCTCAGTGACAGCTCCCCGTTGCGAAGATGGATGAGCTTTCGGTACAACATCAGCATGGAGCCTGGGTCGTTTGCCTGCGCCTCTACGTTTATCTTTTGATAGCCGCGGGCTAACCTTAACCATGGTTTAGCAGCGCTGAAGCCAGCGTTGGCCGATTCGTTCCATTGCATCGGAGTTCGCGCCGGGTCACGGCTGAGATCCTTGTCGGGCATGTTGAGACCCTGAGGATCTACAATCTCAGCGGCGGGGATGGGCACGTCGCGCATGCCGATCTCTTCTCCATAATATATCGTCGGTGTTCCTCTTAAGGTGAAAAGAAGGATCGCGGCAACGCGCGCCTGGTCGGGTCCGATGCGGCTCGCAATCCTGGGCTGGTCGTGATTTCCAAGCACCCAGTTCGGCCAGCCGTCGCGTGGTAACGCCGCTTCATATTCTTGTATGGTGTTACTGATCTTTTGCGACGACCATGGAAGCATCAGGAGCTGAAAATTGAACGGCAGGTGAACTCCGGAGTTATCGGCTCCATAGTAGGTCACCAGTTTACTGATGGGCAGGTATATTTCCCCGATCATGATCTTATCTCCGGATTCATCCAGAACCTTTCTCATTTTCTTCACGATATCATGAACTTCAAACTGATCGGTAGAATAGAATGGAAGTAGTCCATCGTAGGTGGACATGTGTGGCTGATAGTCCGGGTTCACAGGGTTGTCGCGGAACTGGACGTCCTTGATCATATGCCATAATACATCGATGCGGAACCCATCTACTCCTCGCTTAAGCCAGAAGCGCATAACATCCAACATAGCTTCCTGTACCTGCGGATTCCTCCAATTGAGGTCCGGCTGCTCTTTGGCGAAAGCGTGAAAGTAATATTGGTTGGTTCGGTGGTCGAGCTCCCAACCGGGACCACCAAATGAAGCCCGCCAGTTGTTGGGGAGCTCTCCATCCGGTCGGGGATCGTGCCACAGGTACCAGTCGCGTTTCGGGTTATCGCGCGACGACCTCGACTCGATGAACCACGGATGCTGATCGCTGGTGTGATTTGGAACCAGATCGAGGATGAGCTTCATGCTTCGCTTGTGAACTTCTGCCACAAGGGCGTCGAAATCGTTCAACGTGCCAAACATGGGGTGAACATTCACATAATCGGATATATCGTACCCAAAGTCGGCCATGGGTGAAGGATAAATCGGGCTGATCCATAGGGACTTGATTCCCAATGCGTCCAGGTAATCCAACCGTGACAGAATGCCCGGCAGGTCGCCAATTCCGTCGCCATTGCTGTCCTGGAATGACCGCGGGTAGATCTGGTAAATCACTTCATGCTGCCACCATGATTTCTTATGATCATTCATGCTTTCTGAACTCGTGTCAGAGTCCCGACAAAAAGATGTGCCAGTTTTTTATAGCTCGCATCATTTTTGTAAGGTCGGCAAGAAGACACATTGCATAACTGGAAGAAATCATGAACATCTCGTTTGCCTATAAACGCACAGTTGAGCTCAGCATCGATGAGTGGGGTCAGATCGTCAGCGGACCCGTGGTGGAGAAGCTCGAGACAGCTGTGTTCCCGGGATACTTACAGCGGCTGCGTTGGTTTGCCAGCAAAGGAACAAGCATTACCGTCACCAAGGTGTTGAAGCATGCTCGTATACCTCAACAGCCGTATGACGCATTTATCATCCTGTTGGAAGTAGCGACACGCGACGGCCATCCTGATATCTACCAGCTTCCTATCTGCTTTATCCCGGGTGAAGATTCCGGCGAAATTCCGGAAGGGGCAATGGCGCCAATCACCGTCGGACAAACCACGGGGTTTCTTTGCGATGCAGCATGGTGCAACGCTTTCAGAAATACCCTGTTGTCAAATATCATTACCAATACGGTTGTTCCTCAAGCGGGCGGCGAGGAGCTGATGTTTAGATCCGCACAGCCGATTCCAGCTGAACAACTTCCTTCCCGCCCGCTGAATGCCGAGCAAAGCAACACATCCTTTATTTATAGTGACCGGTATTTCCTGAAGATGTATCGCAAAGTTGAATTCGGTGTGAATCCCGACATGGAGCTATCTGAATTTCTATCGGATCAGGGCTTCAGGAACACACCTGCATTTTGTGGAGAGATAAAGTGGAAGACCAAACAGGGCGAGCTTGCTTTGGTTATTCTCAGCGAACTGGTCCCCGGCTCGGTGGATGGATGGGGCTTTATACTAAGCCAGCTGCGTGATCTCAATAACCGCCTGCTGGCGAAAAAAGACCTGCTAGACGATGAAGAAACGGAAGCTGAGCTTAAGGAGTTGCTTCATGGCCAATTGACGGGCGCAGTGAGGCGGCTTGCTACGCGGACCGCCGAAATGCACGTAGCACTTGCGTCGTCCTCCGAAGATTCGTTCGCTCCCGAGCCCGACTCGTCAGAGCTACAGTCGCGGATGATCAGACAGATCAACGTCTCGGTCACAAAATCTCTGAACTTACTGAGTGAACGTATTGACGGCCTCGAAGCCGGAACACGTACTGAAGCGCAAAAGCTCATCGAACGCCGCGATGAGCTGCTGTCAATGCTCGAACATTACATGCCTGGCGAAAGTGGAGCGCGGATCCGGATTCACGGCGACTACCACCTTGGCCAGGTATTATATAAAGACGGTGACTTTTTTATCACAGACTTCGAAGGAGAGCCGGGCCGGCCCTATGCCGCGCGCCGGAACAAACAGTCGCCGTTACGCGATGTAGCGGGCATGATTCGATCGTTCCACTATGCGGCTTATGCCAGCGTATTGCTCGACGATAGATACCGGAAGGACGAACACCACATCCTGTTTCCCGTGTTGCAAAAATGGTATGAACAGATGACGGGCGTGTTCTTACAATCGTATCTCCTGTCGATGGAAGAGAAACACCTGGTTCCCGCATCGATAGAAGAGTTTGATGCCACGCTTACATTATTCCTCCTCGACAAGGCCATGTATGAGCTCGTGTATGAGGTCAACAACCGACCCGACTGGATACGCATTCCCGTGCGGGGGATCTGTTCGCTGATTGAAAAGATGCGTCATAGCAGTCCCGAGTCGGCATACGCGGGCCGTTAGCATATCAGGAATTCATCAAAAGGAATACAATCGCACCGCCGGCGTACCCGATCAAAGCAAGGAAGCTGATATTTTTCACATACCAGATAAATTCCAGTTTCTCCATTCCCATCACGGCAACGCCCGCCGCCGAACCGATGACGAGCAGGCTTCCGCCCGTGCCTGCGCAATAGGCGAGATATTCCCATAGCATATGATCCATCGGGTAAACTTCCAGCGAGTACATTCCCATGCATGCAGCCACCAGTGGAACATTGTCGACGATCGCCGAGACCACGCCGATCAGTGAAATAATGATACGGTTGTCGCCTAGTGTCTCACCAAGAAGACCCGCAAAATGCCTGAGTGTTCCCATCGACTGCAGGGATCCCACTGCAAGTAATATCCCCATAAAAAACAACATGCTGGATACATCGATCCTCGATAGTGCATGAGCCGCCGACAGCTTCTTCCGTTCCATCGTGTCCGCATCGGGATTGATGAGTTCGGATACGACCCACATCACTCCAAGTCCAAGGAGCATGCCCATGTATGGCGGTAGGTGAGTGACGGTCTTGAATACCGGCACGAACACCAACGCCCCCACGCCTACGAGCAGCATCATCTTCGAACCTTTGGTCGATGTTTCCTCTGCACCTGCGGTTGCTACGGGTACTTCGAGGTGCCCTTTCATCTTAAAGCTCAGATAGATCAACGGTGCCAGGAGACACACGATCGAAGGAATGAATGTTTGTCGTATGATCTCCGCGGTTGAGATCTGTCCGCCGATCCAGAGCATCGTGGTTGTAACGTCCCCGATGGGTGACCATGCGCCGCCGGCATTCGCAGCAATAATGATCATGCCCGCGAAGAACAATCTCTGATCCCGATCGGCAACCAGTTTCCTCGTCAGTGACACCATGACGATGGCCGTCGTCAGGTTATCCAATACAGCTGAGAGAAAGAATGCCACCCAGCAAACGATCCAAAGCAGCTTACGGATATCAGATGTCTTTATAAGATTGGTGATAAAGCCGAAACCCTGGTGCGCATCAACGAGCTCTACGATGGTCATCGCACCCATGAGGAAAAATAAGATGCCGGATATTTCAGACAAGTGATGTGATAGCTCAGGCTTTATGATATCAGATGGCGCTTCGAACGCGTACAACGTCCAGCACAAAACACCGGTAACGAGGGCGGTGGCTGTCTTGTTGATACCGACGGGATGTTCGAGGGCAATCAGAAAATACCCGATAACAAAAATGATAATGGCGTATAGTTCCATTCTAAAACAGGTTTGATGGTTGTTATGAAAAATAAAGAGGCACCACGGATAGTGATGCGGAGGAGAGGAACCTGTTACTCTAAGGCGCGTTAGGCGATATGATCGACCGGAAGAGTATCCGGTGGAAACTCGTTTGGATACATCTGCCGTTGTCCGGGAGCGGCGTCTGACGGTTGCTTGTATTGAGGAAGCTGATGATCACGGCAAGCGCGGCCCCGCTTACCTGAACAGCCGGAGCATGAGTGGCTTCATCGGAGGTCACTATCAGGTCATGCGATGGACCATTGTTGCATGGAACGGCAGCGGGAACAGAGCGGAACTCGGGGGCTTTGATCGTTGATTTCCGGTTGTCACGAGTTGATTCGGCTCTACATGTTGTCCAGCCGGACAGCAGCGCGAGTGCAGCGAGTAAAATGAAGATATATGTTGCTTGCCTGGTCATAGTCAACTTATCTAATTTTCGAAATTTGCACTGCAATGTTAAAATCTTATTACGGCACCGGCTTAGGTTTAACCGCCTATCGCAAAGACTTCCGGGAGTTCGATCCTTCGAAGCTCTAGTCCCTACTCCACTTTCAATCCGTCCACCGCATTGTCCATCGACACCTTTCTGACCTGTGTCCCGATCGTCACTACCAACACGAGCGTCAACAAGATCGCCGCAACGATAACGCCGGAGTAACCGATCGGCATGTGATACTGGTAAGCGAGGTCGAACACAAACCTGTTGAGGAAGTAGCCCGCCGGCGCACCAATCACCAGTGCAATGGCGAACAGTAACGCATACTGTTTGGTGATGAGCCCCGCAATACTCTTTAACCCCGCGCCCAGAACTTTCCGGATACTGAACTCACGCACGCGTCCCGAGAGATTCAATGCCATCAGGCCATACAGACCGAGTGTGGCGAGGGCGACAGCAATGCTTGCGATCATCCTCCAGACTCTGCCGTGGGTTCGAAGGAATTCGAAATAGCCGCCCCACACATCCTCTTGATAGCCGCCTACAAAAGGTACCTCGGGAAATAAGTTTGCCCATTTGTCCTGCATCGCCTGGTAGGTCTTCATCTCTGCACCCTCGCGCGTCCTGATCGACAAGTACCGGCACTCTTTCTTGTCGGCCACGCGAAAGATGAGCGGCCTGACCAATCGTGAGAAGTTGTAGCTGTGAAAATCCTTCACCACACCAACCACCTCGTATTGTATGGTGTCTATCTTGAACACCTTCGTGGTGGGCTGATCCCATGCCAGACTCTTCACCAGCGTTTCATTGACGATCACCGTCTGGGTGTCGCTTCCTTCGTGGTCACTAAACAAACGTCCCTCCTTCAATGGAATACCCATCGTCTCGAAGTAATGAGCATCGACAGTGAGCTGGTCTACTTCATATTCCCGATCGGGCATGTGAATCACCGACACCGAATGACTTTTACCCAGGTGATTTACCGAGCCCGACATCGACAAGACATCCGGGTTTCGTGACATAACGGCGCTCAATTGTTCGAGGGCCGCCCCGTCCTGGGCCACCGCATACAATGCACCTTCCTGGTTGTAGCCCCAGCTTCGCTTCGCCAGGTATTGGCTGTTCTGTGTAAAGAAAACTCCGGTTGAAATGAACACGCACGCGAGGACCAGCTGGAAGCCGAGGAATATTTTCGTGAGCGGATTTTTTGTTCCGAAACGTAGCGAGCCTTTTAGAATACCCACTACCTGGAATCTCGAAATATAGAAGGCGGGGTATGCTCCCGACGCGAGCCCGGTGATCAGTAGCACTGCAGGCAGGAAAATCCACAGGTTTGGATCGTCGAAACGGAAACCCATGTCGAAATCGTTCAGGCTTTCAAACCACGGAATGAGTCCGACTACACCAATGAAAAATCCAATTGTCATCGCAAAGAGCGTGATCAATAAGTTTTCCATCAGGAATTGTGTGATAACCACCCTTCGTGTCGCACCGATGGACTTCCGGACACCGATCTCCTTTAAACGCCTTGTTGCCGATACGATCGCAATGTTGATATAATTAAGGCATGCAAGCGCAAGAAGGACCACGCTCACGATCACCAGGAAAACGATAGACTTTAAATTATTGCTGGAGCTTCTGGAGATGTCTTCGTTAATATTGCCCGCTCTTTCATGCAGGGTGGCGAGCGGCTCGAACATGAATGATGAAATGGCCCAGTCCTCGGTGACAGCTTTGTTTTGCAACCCGATGTATTTGTCCATGTTCTTTTCGATCGCCGGAACGTCTGCAGGATCGGAAACCTGTATGAAGGTGGCATCAACGTTCGAACTCCAGTCGTGCTGGTCGTAGCCGGGCTTTGCTGTTCGCAGATTATCGAAGTTTGCCAGGAAAGAAAAAGAGATCGTGTGTGACGGCGGAAATTTCTCCGCAACGCCCGTCACTTTGAACTCCTTCCCGTTGTCTTTATCGAACTTGATAAATATTGTTTGACCGATCGGGTTGTCCGCGCCGAAATACTTCTCTGAAGTTTCCTCGCTGAGAATAATGCTGTTGAGATCTTTTAAGGTCGATGCCGTACCCCATTTTAGCGGGAAAGTGAACATTTCGAGAAATTCAGGATCGGTAAAGCGAATGTTCTCATGAAACACGTTGTCAGTATGTTTCACCACGACTTTCACATCCTCCACGCGACTGACTTTCTTGATGTGTGTGAAGTCCTGACGCATCATTTCACCCAGCGGCGTGGGAGTAAATCCGTATTGCTTTTCTGCACCATCCCTGTTGGCGAAGAACGTCGCCATATATACCTCGTGTTTGTTCTTGTGAAACTGGTCGGTACTGTACGTATAATGCGCAAAGCCATAGCCCAGCATACAGATGCCGATCGCCAGGGCCAATCCAAATACATTGATGAATGAGCTAAGTGGATTCTTCAACAATCCCCTCATCGAAACCTTGAAGTAATTTTTGAACATGCCGTATTGATTTAATCTTTCTATGCCCGCCAGATTTTTCATGAGAACAGGTCTCAGAAGCTTGAACAACTCGGTTAAATAGATCCTTCTCGCCTTACGATAAGAATACTGCTCCACGTTGTCGCGGAACAGCTCCTCCATGTCACCTTCGATCTCTTCCAGGTATTGTTTCTTCACAAAGAATCGCAACACCTTGAGAGGCCATGCCGGTGGATACATTTCCGGTTGCGAACTCATATTGCTTTCAGGTCGTGTGCAAAGGCCGGTATCGAGCTCCACAAACCCGCGCGTATATTCTTCATCTCTGCGAGAATTTTATGCGCATACGGTGTGGCGCTGTAGATGCGTTTACGTTTCCCCCCACGCTTCTGTGTCGCTTCGCCGAATTCGGAAGTGAGAAAGCCCTTTTCCTCCATACGCTTCAGGGCGGATTGTATGGAACCGACGCTCAACTTCTCTTTTATCCTGCATTCCAGCTCCCGTTTGATCTCGACCCCGTAAGCATCTTCTTGCAGGGCGGCGACGGCGAGCAGTACCAGTTCTTCAAATTCACCGAGCTTGGTTTTCTTCATGAAAGGGATATTAGTCGTGATTGCAGTAATTATACGGAGGAATTTCTCTCGTGATTGCAGTTTTAATCATTATAATTTAAAAACACTGAATTAATAGCAAAAAAAGCCTTAATAAGGATTCGAGGATGGATCCGTGCGATCCGTGAGAGACGTATTATTCCGATCTCAACCACTTCACTGGATTTGCATTGGCCGTTCCAACAGTTCTGACTACCACGGTAACTGTGGCAATCGCAGCGGCGAGAAAGCAGCCACCAAAAAGACGCCCGGGCCTAGTGGCACCCGGTAAGCAAAATCGCTAAGCCACGAATCCACCAGGGCGCTTCTCGTCGGCGCGATAGAAGTCCAGGAAACAATCTTCCAAAAAATTATACTCCATCGGGTTTCCGGTAAAGCCCTCATGGCATAGTGGCCTGTACAAGGTTGTTTTGCCGGTCGTGACATAAAATTACAATTTACTAACAAGTGGGGACGTCGATAATTTTTCTCTTTGCAGGTAAAATGATAGTTTTAATTAATATTCCCTGCAATAAGAAAATTATGTTCTCAAGAAATAACCTGGGTGAATTCGAAGAGATCGTTATGCTCACGATCGGCGTACTGGGAGAAAATGCTTACGGACTCGCCATCAAAGAAGAAATTGAACGGCGCCTGAACCGGCCCGTCAGCATGGGCGCACTCCACACCGGCCTCTATCGACTCGAACAAAAAGGATATTTGAAGTCAAAGCTCGGAAAGGCGACTAAAGTCCGTGGCGGAAAGCCGAAACGTTTCTTTATCGTCACTTCCGGCGGGCAGCGAATACTCAAGAAGGCAATGGAAAGTCGTCAGCAGCTCTGGAGCGACATACCGGAAGGCGTGTTCAAGCTTTTCCCCCAGAGATCATGAGGGAGCCGCCCAAAATATTAATCTGGCTGCTCGACACTTGTTGCCCGGAAAGTCGCCCGGACCTGAAAGGCGATTTCCTGGAATTGTACGAAACACGGCTGGACGAAAAAGGAAGGGTGTACTCCAACCGCAAATTATTAAAGGACATCGTCAGCGTTATACGGCTGAACTTCATCATAAAGGAAAACAGAAACTTTAAACCGGTACCAATGTTTAATACCAACCTGAAGATCGCCCGGCGGAACCTGGTTAAGAACAAGCTCAATACGATCATCAACATCACGGGGCTGGCCGTAAGCCTCACGATCTGCATACTCATTACCTTATTTGTAAAGGACGAGCTGAGCTTCGACAAACATTTTGCCGAGAGCGATAAAGTGTACCGAGTCGCGGGCAACTACTCCCAGGGTGGACCGAACCGCTTGAACAGCGCCTTGACTACGTACCTCCTCAAGCCCATGATCGAAGGAAACGTAGAAGGGCTTGAAGTCGTGACCCGCGCCGACTTCCAGTCGGACATCATTTGGGTAGACGGCGACAAGCAGTACTCGGAGGACGCCCTGTTGTTTGCCGACTCTACGTTCTTCGACGTGTTCAGGATCCCATTTATAAAAGGCGATCCGGCTACGGCTATCGACGATCCGAATAGCGTCGTAGTCGACAAACCAACGGCGATCAAATACTTCGGCACCGACGACGTACTGGGAAAACTGATCAACCTGCGTGGAAAGGAATTTGCCATAACGGGCGTCTTCGAACCACTTCCGCACAACACACACTTCACCTGCAACATCATCTTCCCGATCGCGGCCGCAAAACCATGGTACGCCGATTGGATACTGACAAACGCATCGGGCACCAGCCTATACACCTACATCCGCACGAAAGAACAACTCGACCCAATAAGCTTTACAGCCACCCTCACGGGGCTGATAAAGAAACATTGGGGATGGGAAGACAACGGTGTTCCCAAATATTTCCTGCAGCCGCTTACCTCCATCCATCTCCAGTCGAACTTCCGCGACGAAGCCGGCACCAATGGAAGTCAGACGACGGTGTATATCTTTTCGGTCACAGCGATCGTCATCTTTGTGCTCGCCTGCATCAACTTCATCAATCTGACGATCGCCGGTTCATTCCAGCGCGGAAAAGAAGTCGGCATGAAGAAAGTAATGGGTTCCACCACCCGTGCCCAGTTTGGTCAATTCCAGACCGAATCGTTTCTGATTGCCGGCATCAGTATGATCATAGCGATCCTCCTGGTCCTTCTCCTGATGCCTTCATTCAATGAGGTTAGCGGAAAAGCGCTCAAGTTCAATCCCCTCACCGATCCAATGATCGGCTTCGGACTCCTCGGCGTTTTATTGTTCATCGGGCTTATTGCCGGCGCCGCTCCTGGTTTCGTGCTATTAAGAACGTCGACCATCGGAATGCTTAAAGACAGCCTGCAGCTGAAAAACGGAAAATCTTATCTCCGCAGCGGGCTCATCGTTTTCCAGTTTGCTATCTCGGTTACGCTCGTAGCATGCACGCTGATTGTAACAGATCAGATCCAGTTCATCAGGAAGAGCGACCTTGGTATCGATCCGGAGTCGGTGGTGATGGTCCCCTTCCAAACCGCGGAGATCTCGAACCGGTACGAGTCGATGAAGAACGAGCTGCTGCAAAATTCGTCGGTCATCAGCGTCAGCGCGTCGTCGGGGAAAGTGACCCAGGCAGTGGGCAACTGGCGTCAATACAAAACAGACCCGACCAAGGACCAGGTGAGCTGCCCGACGATCGTGGTGAGCTTCGAGTTCTTCGAAACGCTAAAAGCGGAGATGGTCGCCGGGCGGTCGTTCTCGAAGGAGTTCACAACCGACCTTACTAATGCATTTATACTCAATGAATCCGCCGTCGAGTTCCTCAACATAGATGATCCTATAGGAAAACGGCTTACCGGGTCCACGTTCACAGGCTCGAAATGGTTCACACGTGATGCGGTGATCATTGGGGTGGTGAAAGATTTTCACTTTGCATCACTGCACTCTAAAGTACAGCCGACTGTTTTTTGTCTTGCCTCGGAGCAAACCGAATCCATCGGGTGGATGGAAGTTCGCATCGACAGCGAGAACATGCCGCAAACGGTGGAGTCGATCAAAAGCATCTGGACCAACATTGCCGGTGACCGTCCTTTCATTTTTGAGTTCATGGACGAAGCCGTGGAAAAACATTACCGCGCCGAAGACCGGTTCCTGAAGATCTTTTCGACCTTCTCCATGCTGTCGATCATGCTTGGCGGCCTGGGTCTCTTCGGCCTCACTGCCTTCATGGCGAAAAGAAGAACGAAGGAGATCGGCATTCGTCGCGTGATGGGCGCCTCCACGGCGATACTCATCCGGTTGCTCTCGGCCGACTTCCTGAAACTGGTGCTCATTGCAAACCTGATCGGCTGGCCGATAGCCTGGTATTTCATGAACAACTGGTTGAAAAATTTCGCCTACCAAGTATCGATATCGATCTGGATATTCATCGGGACGGGCCTTGCGGTTGTGTTGATTGCGTTTGGGTGTGTCTTGTATCATTCGGTCAAGGTGTCGAGGATCAACCCGGTGAAATCACTGAGAACTGAATAAGTAGTAAGTAGTAAGTAGCAAGGAGCCTGGCTATGACATCCGCACGTCGAGGCAGGCTCCTTGCTACTTACTACTGGCTACTTACTACTAGCCCCTGACCCCATATTACAGGCTCCCTAATACTCGCTACTCACTACTTTCATGCAACTTCCCCCTGTTGCACAGATAGTCATTCTGACCATTTGAATTTCCCCTCACTCTCACCAGATTTGTTCCATGACAACTCCAAGGACAACTGTTTTCCTGCTCTTCGCCACGGCAGGCTGTTTTGCGCAGTCTCAACGCACACCTGTTTCGGAACCGCTGATTACAAACATTTACACAGCCGATCCGTCGGCGCACGTGTTCAACGGCAAGATCTACATCTATCCTTCGCACGATATCGAATCGAATACCGCTCAAGACGATGAAGGCGGCCATTTCGATATGAAAGACTACCATGTTCTTTCACTGGATGCGATCGGCGGCAAAGTAACCGACCACGGTGTGGCGCTCGACATCAAGGATGTTCCCTGGGCAGGCCGTCAGATGTGGGCGCCGGATGCTGCATTCGCCAACGGAACATACTATCTATATTTTCCTGTAAAAGATAAACAGCAGGATGCCTTCCGTATCGGCGTTGCCACAAGCAAGTCTCCGACAGGTCCTTTCAAAGCAGAAAAAGATCCAATCGCAGGAAGCTATAGTATCGACCCCGCAGTCTTCACCGACACCGACGGGAAGAGCTACATGTACTTCGGCGGCATCTGGGGTGGTCAGCTTCAGCGTTGGGCGAGTGGTTCATTCGACAAGGACGGTTCGAAAACAGATCTCAAGCAGGACGACAAACCAGCTATCGCTCCGCGTGTCGCGTTGATGTCGAAAGATATGTTACACTTCGACGGGCCGGTAAAAGAGATCCAGATCGTGGACCCTCAAGGTCAGCCATTGCTGGGAAAAGACCACGACCGCCGGTTCTTCGAAGCAGCGTGGGTACACAAGTACAACGGAAAGTATTATTTCTCCTACTCAACAGGTGACACACACTTTATCGCTTACGCAACAGGCACCAGTCCCACAGGCCCCTTCACCTACGCTGGTGTAATCCTGAAACCCGTTATCGGCTGGACGAATCATCATTCTATTGTGGAGTTTAAAGGGAAGTGGTATTTGTTTTATCATGATAGTGTGCTGTCGGGAGGGAAGACACATCTTAGGGCAGTTAAGGTGATGGAGTTGAGGTATAATCCTGATGGCTCTATTGTGACGATGGACGCCTATAAGTAATTGTTCAAAGTTCAAAGTTCAAAGATTCCCTTGGTTTAATTAGTCCCTTGACCATGGAGATCGGCATCTGGTTTCGATGAAGAAAACAAAGCTCTAACCTCATGATATCTCCACGGTAGGGAGAATAATTAAACTGTCAGAATATTTGAACCTTGAACTTTGACCAAGAATTCAAGACCAATTCAAGATCCCGCTTTAACAGTCCTAAACCCAATATTCGAACTCCCCGAATCCATCGAACTCCCCTGTCTCGCACTCGGTCTATAATTCGAACAATAATCCGACGCACACAAAAACGAGCCTCCCTTCGTGATTCGTTTCACCGCATAAGGCTCGTTAGGGTCGAATGACGTTGCGGAGCCGCGAGGATTATCGGTAATATCTTTCGCATTTAATGTCTTGAAGTAATTAACATCGTATAAGTCGCTCGTCCATTCCCATACGTTGCCGATCATATCGTAGAGTCCGTAGGGATTCGGGGGAAAACTTTTGACCGGCGCCGTTGCATCGAAGCCGTCTTCCTTCACATCGACAACCGGGAAGCTTCCCTGGAACGTGTTGGCCATGCGCTTACCTTGCGGGTTCATGTCGTTGCCCCAGCTATAACGTTCGCGTTCTTTTCCACCACGGGAAGCGAATTCCCACTCTGCTTCGGTAGGCAGCCGGGTTCCCTCCCACTTACAGTAAGCGAGGGCATCTTCGTAAGCGATGTGTGTTACCGGGTGATCCCAACGACCCTCGAGATCACTCGACGGACCTTCGGGGTGTTGCCAGTCGGCGCCGTTGACAAACATCCACCATTGAGAATAGTCGTCGAGTATGACGGGCGCGGGAGGACGATAGAACACAAGTGACCCTGGAACGAGAATGCTGTCGGGCGGTTCGGGTGTGCCGGGCGGAAGGCCGACTTTCAACTCTTCCCACGTGGGCTTGCGTTCCGCGATGGTCTTATATCCCGTGGCGTCGACGAACTTTTTGAATTGCGTATTGGTGACTTCGGTGGCTTGTATCCAGAAACCGTCGACGTGTACCTGGTGGGCAGGACGTTCGTGGTCGTAGGCATTGTCTTCGTCGGTGCCCATAGTGAAATCACCACCGGGTACCCAGACCATTCCTTCCGGTGCTGAGCCTTTCGGTTGAGCACATCCGGCAACAAAAACACAAAAAAATAAAAGCCTATAGATCACTGACCGGCAAAGATGATTGAGATTATTCCCAGGAGGAATAAAATAAACATAATTGCGAGTAATCCTGAAACGCCTTTCTGAGTATTCTTGAATTCTTTCCATACAAACACCCCCCACAATGCCGCCACTAAGGTAGCGCCCTGGCCGAGACCGTAAGATACGGCAGCTCCGGCTTTTCCGGCGGCAATCAGGTTGAATGAGTTGCCGACTCCCCAGATCAGACCGCCAAGAATTCCTACCATGTGCGTTGAAAAACTTCCTTTGAAATATGCCGAGTAGCTGGTCGGTTCACCGCTGATCGGACGCTTGAATAATATTGTGTTGAAAACAAAATTGCTGATGAAGATCCCCACCGAAAAAACAACGACAGCCGTATAAGGCGTCATCAGTCCCGGAGCGGGATCGGTGAAGTTATCGAGGTCCATCGCCGAAGCGATGAAGCGGTAAAAGAATGACATCAAGACACCGGCGATGATCGATACCACCAGGCCCTTGCTTGAAACTTTCTGACTTCCAGCAGAGGCCCGCTTATAAGCAATGGCATTGATGATGATCGCTGCCGTGATCATGGCCACGCCCACGAACAACAAGGTGGCATCGCCTTTTTGAGACCCGAAATAATTAACGAACACTCCGAGCACCAACGCGATCCCGATACCTACCGGGAACGCGACCGACATACCCGAGATGGCTATCGCAGTCGACAAAAGGATATTCGCAGCATTGAATATGATCCCACCAACGAATGCGCTGGTGATGTTACCGGTTTCCGCCTGCGCGAGGTCTTCAAGAAACGGGCGGCCGGTTTCGCCGGAGCTACCCAATGTGAAAGCAAAGATGAGCGAGAGCAAGAGAATGCCGATCACATAGTCCCAATAGAAAAGCTCATACCTCCACGTCTTGCTGGCGAGCTTCTGGGTGTTACCCCACGAGCCCCAGCAAAACATGGTGATGATGCAAAAGATAACTGCAAGAGAATAATCCTCGACGATGAACATGGTTTAGATTCGGTTAGGTTCGTTATGTTCCTGGAACTAGTGATTTCCCTGCCTCGGTCCCACAGTATACTTCGCTCCCGTCCAGGGTTCCATACCCGGTTTGTAATCCGGATTCGGTGGCATCATCCGGGCGCCGACATCTTTCCTCCACTGATGAAGCAACCCGGTCAGCTCTTTTACTTTCGCGGCGTTTTTCTTCGAAATGTCATTCAGCTCGCCGATATCTTTATCGAGATCGAATAGCTGGACGGTATTGTTCTCGTAGTACTCCAACAATTTATAGTTTTTATACCGCACTCCGCCACCCGGGCTCTGCATGCCGTGGTTGCTGTAATGCGGGAAGTGCCAGAATATCGGCCGGTCAGTCATCTTTTCGCCTTTGAGTACCGGCGCGAAGCTTTTTCCATCCACGTGTTGCTGAGGCATCGCGGGGAACCCGGCCATTTCCAGTATGGAAGGATAAAGGTCCGGATGTATCACCGGCAGATCTACCGTACTGCCGGGCTTTTTCACACCCGACCATTTGACGATCAAAGCTATCCTGATACCACCTTCGTACATCCATCCTTTCGCACCACGAAGAGGAAGATTGGCTGTCGAAAACTGCTTGTCAAGATTGGTTGAGTCGAGTTTTTTATCCGGTCTTCCGAAGTTTGCTCCCGACATGCCGCCATTGTCCGACGCGAAGATGATGATGGTATTGTCGCTCAGTCCAAGCTCTTTCAGCTTGTTCATCACGCGGCCCATGCTTTCGTCCATGGATTCAACCATTCCGGCGAACTGTACATTGTCCTGGTGCTGTTTGATCTTCACGGTCCCGCGCGGCAGCTGACTGAATCCTTTATAGGCTGGGTCTTTCAGCAACGTCTCTCTTTCGGCAATCGTAAGAGGATCGTTGTCAGGGTTGCCTTCGAGCAGGAATTCCGGTCCTTTCGGCTTTGGCATCGACGCCAGCTTCTTCTTGTATTTTTCAACGAGATCTGCCCGGCCTTCGATAGGATCATGGACGGTGAAGTGAGAGAAGTAAAGAAAGAACGGCTTGTCCTTCGTGCTCTCTATATAATTCAGCGCCTCATCGGTAAGCTTATCGGTCAGGTACTCTCCTTCTTTTCCATTGTAGTCAGGAAGGTTGAACGGAGCGTCGTATCTCAACGGCCATCCTTTGCTCCAGCCTTTCGGGATGTGCATGTCGAAACCATACTGTGTGGGATCGTTCGGAGCTTCGCCAAGGTGCCACTTGCCGATAATAGCCGTGTTGTAACCCTTGTCTTTCAAAGCCTTCGCGAGCGTTACCTCACTGTTGGGCAAATGCTGCGTCACTTCAACGTTCTTCAGCTTCTGGAACACATAGTCGTTCCTTCCGGGGAGCCAATCCGTAAGATTCATCCGCGCCGGATACTTGCCGGAGAGTATACTTGCCCTCGATGGAGAGCAGACGTGACAGGCGGCGTAAGCGTTGGTAAATCTTGCGCCTTCCTTTGCAAGCTTGTCGAGGTTAGGCGTTTCGTAAAAACTACTTCCATAACATGCGATGTCACTCCACCCCAGGTCGTCAATGAGGAAGATGATGACGTTCGGGGGTCGTTTTTGATCGTCCTTCGTTTGGCATTGCGCTGTTGTCGTCAGCATCAGCGTTGCTATAAAAAGATACATTACTCTTCTCATACTTCAGGGTTCAGTGTTGAGTGTTCGATATTCTATACGATCGGCCTGTTATTGTGTCTTGTCACTCCATTAGCCGAAAGTGAAAATCCTTTTGTCAAAAATTTCGTCACCTCCTCTTCATTGGGTATCGAGGGCTGTGCTCCCATTCTCGTTACACAAATTGCCGACGCCGCGGTGGCGAACTTCACTGCTTCGATCAGCTCTTTTCCCTTGCCAAGCCCGGCCACGATCGCGCCGCAAAACGTATCGCCGGCTCCAGTCGTGTCGACCGCCTCAACTTCGAAAGCGGGAATGCGTTTGGTGATCGAAGCGCTCTTTACGATACATCCTTTTTTACCCAGCGTCAGGATGACGGTCTTTGCACCCATGGAGATCAGCTTGTCGAGAACACCCTCTTCACCGATGGCAGCGATCGACTGTCCCGAAACTGTCTCGCCCTCCGTTTCATTCACCACCAGTATCTCAACCAGCTTCAGCAGGTCGGCGCCGATCTCGCGGGCCGGAGCGACGTTCAGCAACACCGGCACTTTGTGTTTTGCAGCGATGCCAATAGCGTTCATGACCGTCGAAAAGGGGATCTCCATCTGCAACATCACCATGGACGCTTTCGATATCTCTCCTTCGAGCTCATCGATGTGTTTCGGCAGCAGCTCGTTGTTTGCGCCAGGTGTGACGACGATGCAATTCTCGCCTTCGTCATTTACGAGGATCACCGCGGTGCCCGTGGGTGCATGATCGACAACCAATGCATTGGATACATCCAGCCCTTCGTTCTTGAAATAAGCAAGTGTGTTCCGTCCGTTAGCATCGTTGCCGAGGCATGTCACAAACTTCACATCGCCGCCCAACCGTTTGGCGGCAACAGCCTGGTTGGCGCCTTTGCCTCCCATCACCTGCAGGAACCTCTTGCCCGTGATGGTCTCACCGGCGCCGGGAAATCGTTCGACGTTGGTGATGAGATCTGTGTTGGAGCTTCCTATTACCAGTATTTTTTTTGTCACAGTCATAGAGGTCTCTCTCAATCTACTCGATTTTACTCTGTATCCACGTAAGCCTCCAGTTATTCAACTTCGCTCCACCGGCTTCAAAGTATGGAACAAAAATCAGATTGTCTGCGCCAGCACCCTTCAATTGAAAAGCGGGGCGCTGACCATAAGGGTTGGTCGTGGCTGTAAATATCTCGTTGGGTTTCAACAGGGGCAGTTGTATGGTCCGTTCCCTGTCCTTGCCATCGATCAGGCCGTTAGCTGCAAAAACCAACGGCCCTCTCGACAGTGCAAACCAATTAACACTAAAAATATCTCCACCTCCCTGCGGGATGGGTGCGTCTTCGGTCTTCTGATGAAGCTTCAGCTCCATCGGAAAACTGACGTCGACAATGTCCTTCTCCCTCCATGCTTTTTCCACTTTGAAATATTCGCCTGGTTTCAGGCCGGTCGTCTCCACGGGCTTGCCGTTGATGCTTATCGAAGCCGTCGATGCCCAATCGGGAATGCGGATGAACAAGGGGAAAGTCTCTTTACCTGACGGCGAAATCACCAGCTGAATCTTGCCATCGTATGGATATTTTGTTGTTTGCACGATACGAACAGTACCCTTGCCGACAGCAACTTTGGCTTCACTCTCCGTGAAGAGGTTGATTGCAACTCCGTTTTCTTTTTTGGAATACGCAAGGGAAGTAAGCTCCTCGAGGGCCAACACGCCACTCGAAGGACAACAGTCGTTGAAGTGAGCCGCATGCCAGCTGCCGTTACTGAATGAGTGATAGCTCCAGTCGACACCGTTCGCATATCGCGCGCCAAGCAGCGCATTGTACGCAGACCGTTCGATCTCCTGTGCATACTTTGCATCCCCCGTCAGGTGCAACATTTGTTTGTTCAGTTGTATCCACGACATGGTGCTGCATGTTTCCACGAAACCATACGGGCTCCAGAAATTCTTCCGGTTAAAACATTCGAGGTGTTTCCCGATACCACCCCACGGTCCGCCGGCGATGCTCAGGTGAAAATCGCGAACGTTGGTCCATGCGTTCTCTACCGCCTTCAGGTAGTCGGCCTTGCCGGTAACTTCATACAGCTTTGCGATAGCCGTCAGGTTCCAAAGTATCTGGTATACCTTCCCGTCACCGACATTTTCCATATCGATGTTGTTCAGACCTGCCGAGATAAATTTCACTCCCTCTGTTTGCTCCGACTTGCGTACGATCCACTCCGCGAAATCGACGTAGCGTTTGTCATTCGTGGTCTTGTACAATTCGACAACGGCATCGAGAATGATGGTGGCGGAGATCCCGTGCCGGGTTCCATATTCAGTGATGTCGGCTTTACCTTCTCCGAAAGTTTTCAGGAACAGCTCGCCGATCTTCTTTGCGGCACCCAGGTATTTCTCGTTCGGAAAATACTTGTTGACTTCCAGCAAACCCAGGGTCATGTATGTCAGGTTCCACGTGTCCCACGACCGGCGGTGCGATGTAGTGGTGCTCGTGATGCGTATCGTCGTGCCATAATCACCGAGGTATCCGTCGGCTGCCTGTTCATTGACCAGGTAGTCGGCAGTCTTCAGCAACGATGCCTGCAGCTCCTTGTTCTTGCTCTGCCTTACGGCCGATGCCGTGGTGTACATCCATTTGCCGGCGTGCTCACCATACCAATCCATCTTGTCGTGCTTGTCACTTACTTCCCTGCTGAAGATACGGATCAGCTGTCCGTCGCTCCAGGTAGGCAGTTCGGTGAGACGACCTTTCCGTGCCGCAGCCTGGGCTTCGCCCAGTAATCCGTTTATCGTTACATCGGCCGGGTCGAGGAACTCGGTCTTTTGTGCGGATAACTTTGGCGAATAGACCAACAGGGTCCCGGCAACCAACACCAATACAAATTTATTTCGTAGCATAAATCGTAAATCGTAAATCGTACGTCGTAAATCCTCCCTTACCATTCGGGATTTTGTCCTAAGCCAGCATTCAAATCTCTTTCGGTCTGGGGGATCGGCCACAGGTAGTTCTTGTTCTGCCAGTAGTTCTGCCAGCCAAGCACTTCCACTGTTTTCAACGCTCCGCCGTCAACATACGTCATTCCATACACTTTACCAGGCATCACGGCTTCCGCAATCTTCCACCGGCGCAGGTCGAAGAAGCGCTGACCTTCGAAGGCAAGTTCCACGAGACGCTCGTGGCGAACGATGGTTCTCATTTCCGCCTGTGATTTTCCGGTTGTGATCACGGGCATCGCGACGTCCGACCGTTGCCGGATCAGGTTGATGGCATCATATACAGACTGGTCGATGGTGTTGAGCTCGATCTTCGCTTCAGCATAGATCAGCAACACTTCTGCATATCGCATCAATATGAGGTTGATACCCGTATTGGTGGGCGTCGTAAGGTCTTCTGCATTCACATACTTTTCCAGGTTGAAACCGGTGGGCGACACGTTGAAGGTCGACCCCACGGCATCGCCGGTTGTGCTGTTCGGCTTGGGGTTGAAGACCTTAGCGTTCGGAAGCAAATCGCCGGGCAGGAACACAGAGAAGCCCAGGCGTGGATCACGGTTCGCATAGGGATTCGCGGGATCGAATCCGCTACCGACATCATTGATATTCATTCCATTCTTCATCTGGTATGCGTCTACCATGACGTTGGTCGGAACATACAAGCTCTTGCTGCTCATACTTTGTTGTGCAAGAACACTGAAGATATCGTTGGGGAACGAGCTCTTGATGTATTGTATATCGAAGATGATCTCCTTGTTATTCTCGGCAGCAGTCGTGAACAGGGTCTTGTAAGTCGGAAACAGACCGTAAACATTCAGCGCCATGACGGCAGCTGCAGCGTCGGCGGCCTGTTGAAAACGGCCGGCATGCAACATCGCGCGGGCATTCAGCGCCAGAGCAGTTCCTTTGGTTACGCGTCCTTTTTCAGTTTGTGCGTTCGGAAGCAGATCGGCAGCCTGGGTGAATTCAGCAGAGACAAAATCCCAGACCTGTGCAACCGGCGTTCTGGTCACTGCACGGCTTTCGGCGAGATTGAGATCCGTCAGGACCAGCGGCACGTCTCCGAACAACATCGCGAGACGCGAGTAGAAATAAGCGCGGAGTGTCCGTACCTCGCCTTTCAACCGCTGGATTAGCGCCGGATTAGTCGTCGTTACATTGTCGACATTCAACAGGAAAATGTTCGCGGCACGAACGCCCGAATACAACGATAAATAGTCATTATAAACCCTGCTGTTCAACGCATCGAATTGCCCTTGTAAAATGAACGACTCGGGTGACTGCGGCTGGTGTGTATAACCGATGTCGGTCATGCCATCCCAGCTCAGGTAGTGGCTGGCGTTTTCTACCATATGGGTATAGACTGCATTTGCGCCGAGAGTAGCATCTTTTTCAGTCTTCCAGAATATATCTGTCGATATTCTGTCGTTCGGAACGGTCTCAAGAAGGTCCTGGCAGCCGCCAAGTATCAAGACCGAAAGGAGAATGGTATATCTAAGTGTCTTCATGATTGTCGGGTTTTAAAATTGGATATTCACTCCAAGGGTATACATCCTCGTCTGCGGATAGTAGTTCTGCCATCCTGAAGATGCCTCGGGATCGAGGTGCCACTCGTTAAGCTTCGAGAACGTCAGCAGGTTGGTAGCTGAAACATACACGCTTGCCTGTTGGAGGAATACCTTCTGAAGAAAAACAGTCGGTATCTGGTAGGCCAGTTGTACGTTCTTCACACGCAGATACGAAGCATCCACCAGCATGCGATCGGTAGAAGCCTGGTTCCTCAGGTCTTGCTTGGTGGGACGGGCAAAGCGCGCGTCGGTACGTTCGGGTGTCCAGTAATTGTCGGTATAGATATCCGGCGTGAACCCCTCGTAGTTACCCGCTTCGCCGAGAGCTCTCGCGATCCTGATCTTCACATCGGAAACGCCTTGCAGCACTACGTTCAGAGAGAACGCCTTGTACCCTGCGTTGATCGAACCGCCGAAAGTGTATTTGGGGATCGAGTTTCCAAGATAGGTCATATCGTCGGGGTTGATCTGCCCGTTGCCGTCGCGGTCCACCATCTTTACATCACCCGCCTTCGCAGCGCGCATAAAAACCGGGTCCGCGGCAGCCTCTGCGTCGCTCTGGTACAGACCTGCAGTCTGATATCCCCAGAAGGCGTTGACGGGATAACCTTCACCGATGATGTAACGAGGGTCTATGTCGTTTCCATAAATGGTAGCCGATGCACCAGCAAGGTCCACAACGTTATTATTGTTAATGCTCATGTTCACATTGCCATTCAGCTTGAAGTCGCCGATGATATTGCGCGTGCTCAGGAGGAACTCGATGCCTTTGTTGTCGATGACACCCGCATTTTGCGGACCGGGCAACAGGCCATAAGTTCCTGGAACGGTCAGGGCGAGCAGGATGTCCTTCGTTCTTTTATTATAATAATCTACGGTCAGTGCGATACGGCCGTTGAATAACTCAGCGTCGATAGCGATGTCGGTCTGGGTAGTCGTCTCCCAGGTCAGACTCGGGTCGGCCAGCGATCTCTGCTCGTATCCCTGTGCAATCGTGTTGTTGAAATTGTAGGTAACAGGTGACATCGTTGCGTAGAACGCATAGAAGGGTATCGCCTGGTATCCGGTGTTACCCCACGATCCGCGGATCTTAAGATCCGACACAACACTCCTCAGGCTGCTCCAGAAATCTTCTTGTGAAATACGATAGCCCGCCGAGAATGAAGGGAAGAAGGCGTAGCGATTTGTTTTCGAGAATCGCGACGACCCATCATAGCGGCCATTGGCCTCGAACAGATACTTATCTTTATAAGAATAGTTCAAGCGGGCGAAATACGAACGGAGCCCCCATGTAAAATCGCCGCCGCCGTTGCTCTTGGTGGCGTCATTCGCGCCCTGCCCCAGCGACGACACATCATTGTTGTAGAAACCCTGGCGGTAGGCCGAGATGGTTGTGTTGAAGTGATAGATCTGTGAGTAACCGGCCAGCACCTTCAGGTCATGCTTGTCGCTAATTTCGAGATGGTAGTTAAGCAGGTTGTTCCATGTTACTTCGCGGTCGAGCGACCTGGTTTCTGTGAGACTGTTAATGAGGTTTGTCTTCTTGACTACCGTTGAGTCTCTCGTCTCCCAAGTCTTGATGAAATCTTTTCCCGTGAGGTTGTTCGTACGGATCCCGAGTTGAGAGGTCACCGTAAGCCCCTTGACGATCTGCCAGTCAGCTTTCACACTTCCAAAGATGTAATCATTGACGACCCGGTTCGTTCCGCCATTCTCGGCAAGAAGCAAAGGGCTGTTGCCTTGGGTTCCTCCGCCATAGTCTCCATTCGGATATTGAGGCACGGCCCAGATCGCATTCTGCATGAAGAGACGGAAGACGTTTGTGATGTTATCAGGCTCGAGACTGTTCTGGTACCTGTAGTTGAGGTCGGCAGAGAACGAGAGCTTGTCGTTTACTTTGAAGTCCGTGTTCAATCTCACATCGGTAAGCTTCGATTCTGTGTTGGCGATGACACCTTGCTGGTTCTGGTTGCGAACACTGAGGCGCGATTTGAAATTCTCTCCACCTCCGCTGACAGATACAGTGTTGTTCACCTGTGGCGCCGATTTGAGCATTACCTTGTACCAATCGTAAGGCAACGGATATTTCAGCGGGTCGTCCACACTTCCGGTTGTGTAATCCTGAATCTGCTGGTCGCTGTATTTCGGAGCTGATCCGACATTCTGCAACGCAACGTTCTGCAGTCGCAGGTAACTTTCGATATCCATCGGTTTCGGATTGGTCAATGATTTCTGCACGGAGTAAGAGCCGCTGTAGTTGACCGATACTTTCCCGGGTTTTCCTCTTTTGGTTGTGATCAGTAGAACGCCGTTAGCAGCCCTCGATCCGTAGATGGCGGCGGAGCTGGCATCCTTGAGAACGGTGATCGACTCGACATCATGGGGGTTAAGGTATTGGTATGGTTGTTCTATACCGTCGACTATCACAAGAGGGCTGTTCTCTCCGACTTGAGAAGCTTGTGTCTGGTCGAGACCGACGGGTACATAAGGCCGGTTGACACCGCGTATCAGGATCTGTGCATTGGACGAACCCGGCTGACCCCCGCGGTCGATGATGGTGACGCCGGGCATCCTGCCTTGCAGCGATTGCTGCAGACTGGACACGGGTCGTTGCACGAGCTCCTCTCCTTTGATATCGGCGACGGCATTCGTGACACTTACTTTTTCCTGGGTGCCGTAACCGACAACGACCACTTCGTCGAGCGAGGTGGTGCTGGCCAGTAGGGTCATGTCGATCACGGTCTTGTCGCCGACGGCAACTTCCTGTGTGTCGAATCCGATCGAAGTGAATATGAGAACGGTTGCCGGGCCGGGGACTTCGAGCCGGTATTCTCCGTTTGCGTCTGTGACGGTTCCGTTGGATGTTCCTTTGACGACAACGTTGACGCCGGGCAGGCCTTCGTTGTCTGGTGCGGAGAGGACTTTACCGGAAACCGTCAGGGTTTGCTGATAGGCTGCAAGCAATGGCCGGGCTTCGGTGCTGTCGGGTAGCAGCTGTGCTGCGAAAAAGAGGGATAGTGAAAACAATAATGCTATCCTTCGATGGCTGCAGGGCGTTGGTAGCGGTGATTTCATGATTGAAGGCCTTAAGTTTGGCTCGGGTCAATATTAAAGAAGTTTTTGGCATTTTGCACAAACGTTTGTTCAAATGAACGTGGTTTTCTTGATAAATAATAGTTAATGATCTATTAATCAAATAGTTATTGACACACTAATTGGTGATTTTCTAATAAACACCGCTCTAATTCCGAAGAATCGTTTGTTCTGACCCATCTTGCGGTAACAAAATACCCTCCCTCGTTCGTCATGCAAGGTTTTGTATATTTGATATCGACACCCTGACCCAGCCAACAAAAAAACGTTTGTTCAAGAGAGCTCTATGCCCGCCCAGAAAGTCAACATAGTCGACATCGCCAAAAAGGCCGGGGTATCGATCAGCACTGTGTCGCGTGTATTGAACGGCAAGGCCGAGGAATTCCGCATCAGCGAAAAGTCGCAGCAGAAGATCCGCGACACCGCCCGCAAGCTCAACTATGTTCCAAACCAGTTCGCGGCCAACCTGAAATCCGGTAAAAGCAATACCATCGCCTTGCTGATACCGTCACTCAGCAACCCATTCTTCGCCGACATCGCCAGCGAGATCAACGCCGAAGTCCGCAACCGCGGTTACATCACCATCATTGGCGACAGCGACGAGAACAAGGACATCGAGAACGAAGAGCTGCTGCAGATGCAATCGCGGAACATCGAAGGATTGGTGATCGCTCCCTGCAATCAGAACTGGAAGGACATCAAAAAACTATACGACCAGGGATTGCCGATCGTGTGCATCGACCGGTATTTCGAAAATCTGGACATTCCATACGTGTCGACCGACAACTATGAAGGCGCGGTGATGGCAACGCGACATCTGCTGGAGAATGGTCACACCAATATTGCCTGTATCCAGGGTGTTCCGGAGTCGGTGCCCAACAAGCTGCGGATACAAGGTTATAGAGACGCGATGCTTTCGGCGGGGATCGGTGAACACCAGATACTCGGGGATGAGTTCACGGTGCAGAACGGTTATAAAGAGATGAAGTTACTTCTGCAGCAGCAGGAAAAACCGACGGCGATCTTCGCGCTGAGCAACACGATAGCGATTGGATGCATCAAAGCGTTGCGCGAAGAAAATATTTCGGTGCCCGAGCAAATCTCGCTGATCACGTTTGATGATCACCCGTTCCTGGACTACCTCGCGTCGCCGCTTACTTGTGTGACGCAACCAACACGGGAGATCTGCAGGATTGCGATAAAGTATCTGTTCTTTATGCTGCAGAATAAGGAAGTGAAGCCCAGGCAGGTGTTGTTGAAACCGGAGTTGAAGTACAGGAAGTCGGTTAGGAGGATTGAATGAAGGAAGTAGGATAAGGTGGGATAAGCTATTCTCCCCTTTCTCGCGCGACCTTCTTGTCTCTTAGCTCCTGGATATGTTTGAAAAACTCTTCCTTGGTGATGCGCTTGCCATTTCTAAGTTGCTGCCAAAGCTCTTCTCGGTTTTCGCCTTGGAATGGATTTGGAACAAACTGCCCGGTTTTTGGGTTAAAAATCGCCATAAAATGTAATGTTTGGTGAATAGAATCAATTTGTTGAGGAACAGTGTCTACAAAAGTCATTAATAATGCTCTCTACAGACGGTATGATTACATCGACTGTAATAATATCGACCTCCTCCGTTATGTAGAAAGCAACTTCCATTGCCCTTGACTTTTTTGTAAATCCTATGAAATAATACACGTGTCTGCCGATGCTTCCCACGAATTCCAGCACGCCTACGGAATAACCTTCGATAACCTCTTCCAATTCACGTGGACTTCTCACGCCTATGGCATGCAAAGCCAATAGATCCAGTTCTCTATGGTCGTACCTGAAAAACATAATACAAACATGCAGTCAACTAATGAGAAAAAAATGCTTTTCACGCCAAAGACTCTCAGATGATCAGGTTTTCCTGATTGGCATAGACCCTCTTTTAACACTAAATTACACTTCCAATCCTCTCAAAATGAAATCTTTATACGCCGCAGTTTGCGCGATACTCATCACCCTCTCTTCCTTCGCTCAAACCACTCTCTCTCCCTCGCCGAAAATTGTACATCGTAAATCGTAAATCCTAAATCGTACCTCCATCAGAGAAACTCCACCGGCCTCTTCCCATACCGCTCCAGGAACTGCCGCGAGAAATACGCGCTGTTGTCGAAACCCACACTTGCTGCCAGCGCCGTTACTTTCGACACCTCTTTTTGCACCAGCATCCGGTAGGCGATCCTCAAACGGATCTCCTTCACAAGCTGCGCAGGCGACATGCCCGTGGCCGCGCCGCACTTGCGATACAACTGCCGTTCGCTCATCGCCATATGATCGGCGATATCAGCCATGCTCAACGCCGAATCCGACAAGCGCACGACCACAAACGCCTCAACGGCATCCGTAAAAGTCTTGTCCTCCCTGGGGATATCAAGCTCCTCGTCTTTTTCCACAGGCTTCGACCTCCACTGACTCCGGATCAGCTGATTCATCAGCAGGTTGTGTATCCGCGACTTCAGTTCGCGGGCGTTGAATGGCTTGATGATATAATCGTCGACACCGAGACTCAGACCGCTGAGCTTGTCCTCTTCGGAAGCTCGGGCCGTAAGCATAATGACAGGAATACTCTTCAGGTTGTCGTCGCCCTTCAGTCGCGACAGTAGCTCATAACCGTTCATCTCCGGCATCATCACGTCGGACAAGATCAGGTCGGGCTTGTTCGAAGCCAGCCAGTCGAGCGCCTCACGGCCATTGGAAGCATCGGCCAGCGCCACATCTTCTCCAAGGATCTCGCGCACATAGTATCGCATTTCCTCATTATCCTCGACGATGAGTATCGAAGGGCGTATTTTGAAATCCGAAAAAGACACCGTCAGCGGAAGTCCATTTTCCTCCGTATCGGTTTCAGTGTCCGTGACGATATCGGTCGATACCGGAAACGTGAGCCTGAACGTCGAACCTTCATTTACTACGCTTGAAACGGAAACCGTTCCTCCGTGCAGCTCGGTGAATTCCTTCACGAGCGACAACCCGATGCCTATACCTTGCGCGTTCTTGCGGTCGCCCGACTCGCTTTGGTAGAAGCGCTCAAAGATCCGAGGCAGATCCGCTTCAGGGATGCCAATACCACTGTCGGCAATGTCGATCTCAACATGAGCATTTCCGGCAACCTTACCCGTGACCCTGATCCATCCACCGGATTTATTGAACTTGATCGCGTTGTACAAGAGATTATTAAGCACCTTCTCAAACTTATCCTCATCCACTTCAACCATCACATCTTCGAAGGCTGCGGCATCGTATTCCAGCCTGATGTCTTTGCGGCTCAGGAACGATTCGAAAGCAAGAACGATCCGGTTTAAAAGCGGGAGAATATGAACGCGGCGTGTGTGCAATTGAGCCTTGCCGACTTCGAGACGTGAAAGATCGAGGACTTCGTCCACCAGGTTTTGAAGCCTGCGGCTGTTGGTCACCGCCAGACGGAGCTTCTCATCATTCTTGTCGCCATCGTTCTCCTTCATCAGCTCCAGCATGCCGTTCAGCAACGTGATCGGCGTTCGCAGCTCGTGCGATACATTGGCAAAGAACCTCGCCTTGTTGCGTGCCGCCTCCCGAAGCTGTTCAGCCTGCTCTTCGATCTTGGTCTTCTGTTCTTCCAGGATTGCATTCTGTTTCCTGGTACGAAGCCATGCAACACCGGCAACCGCTGCGGCGAGAACGAACAATCCAAGCCCCACGGCAAGAGCCACCTTTGCAGAACGATCTGCTTCCCCGCGGGCCTGCTGTATCACGTTCTCCTGTTCCAGTCGCTGCTTTTCTTTCTCTTTTTGTGAGATCTCAAATTCCTTTTCGAGAAGTCCGAGCTTGCTCTTCTTCTCTTTGTCGTTGAGGCTGTCTTTTAACTGAGACGTAAGTTTGTGATAACGGTATGCCTTTTCGAAATCACGCCGGGCCTCGTAGATCCTGCTGAGATCCCAGTATGAATCTTCGACCAACGCCGAATAACCCTGCACTTTCGACACCGCCAGGGATTCGAACTCATGTTTCTCCGCTTCGGCATTCCGCCCCACATAATGAAGCGCCTCACCAAGCTGACGATGACAAAGGGCGATACCATAATTGTCACCTATCTTTTTAAAGATGGTCATCGACTTTTCGAAACGCGGGATGGCTTCGGAAGCCCGGTCCATATGCGCCAGTGTGTTGCCGATGTTCAGGTTGACGATCGCAACTTCGAGCTCGCCCTTCAGTTGCGGCACAATGCTTTCGGCTTCGGCCAACGCCTTCAGCGATTCATCGTGACGGTCTTGCATCGAATAGAGGATGCCGATATTATTAAGGACATTAAAATTGCTTCTCGCAATCTTACTTTCCTTGAATATCCTTGCGGCTTCGAGATAGTATTCTTCGGCTTTCTCGAGATTCCCGTCGTCTTCGTAAAGAATACCTAGGTTGTTGTAGACCGATCCCTTCATGTGCGATGCCGGCTTGTCTTCGATAAGGTGAAGGGCTTTCTGGTAAGCTTCCAGCGCCTGCACGGGACGACCCAATGAGTTATACTCGAGGCCTATCTTTCTCAATGAGCTTACAACACTAATGGTGTCGATGGCAACGGAGATCGACTTTTCATGATACCACAAAGAGCTGTCGTAGTTTCCGATGTTGCCATAATAAATGCCCATGTGATCGTACAGGGCCCACAGGTATTTGTTACCGAGTTTTTTTGACGAAGCGAGCGCCCACGCCTTCCGGGTATTCTCAAAGGCGACCTGTGTGTTTCCCGCAGCCTGGAAGGTTGTCGACAATTTCAGGTACAGCTGAAATCCGGCGGTGTCGTTGTTGAGAGCATCGTATTGTGTTATGGCCCGGGCTACATAAAAGCCCACCGAGTCCGGTTGCTCCCGGACTGCCGCCACGGCGCGGTCGGCATAGATCTGCGGCTTGTCCTGCATCCAAAAAGGGATGCTTACCAAGAACAGTATGAGTGGCTTCATCAATAAGGGGAGTCGAAGGTAACTACAATGCACTAACCGTCAAAAAACCGTTTTTTGGCCAAAAATTGGCGAGTTTGTGCTATGTGTTGGCGGGATTTTTACGAGGCCGGGCCCCATCTTTATATCAGTAATCGCCACCGCTGTTAGTACAGTAGGGTGTTCTGACCGGCGGTGACAGTTACTAGTCTATAGTAAAGCTAATCTTGTGGTTCATGGCTACCCGACGTCAGGTTCAGGCGGAGGGTGGCCATAAGCTGCAGGGGTTTTTTTTTGCGCATCGACGCGCAATAGCCTAAGAGGCCCGCGAAGCGGGGATCCAGTACTGCAAAACTCCCCCCTGCAGCCCGAACACTGGGTCGTGGTCGGGAAGTTTTACTTTGCGGATGTTGTCATCGGCAACGGGACGTTCGCCTTCTTTTCCGTAACACATATCATACTCTTTCCCTTTGGGATAACCTCCCACGCAGACGACGGCATTCTCGTCGCCGAGATTCTTATGCGCCGTACCGGCCGGCAAAACGATAACATCGCCCTTCTGTATCCTTAATCGTACCCCGTTATCGCCTCCAAGCTCGATGATCGTCTCACCGCGCACCACACCCAACGCCTCATGTGTATTGCTATGATAATGATGGAAGGTATAAATACCAGCCTGCCAGGCATTCTTCCAGTCGTTGTGACTGAACATGTCTTTCACTTCCCCGGCGGGAAACAATCCGGGTAACAACAACACCCCGGGATAAAAAAGGACCGGCAACTGATTGTTGGGGAATACACCGTCGTCTTTCAAATAGAACTTCTGAATGAGACGGTCCTGGTCGGCTGAATAATGGACAATAGCTTTACTCACGATTGAATTAAAATTTTAGCAATGATTTAAAAAGGTCTCCCGTTTCGCGAATACGCGCCACGGCGTTGAAAATATTGAAGTCTGTCATTTTTAAACCTTTTTTCACCTCATCCCAACGCAAAGGCATCGACACCGGCGCCCCTGGCTTTGGCCTTAACGAATACACCGAGGCAACAGTTGCCTGCGGACGGTTCTGGAGGAAATCGAGATACATTTTACCCTTACGCTTCGAAACGATCCTTTCGATCGTCGTATAGGCAGGAATCTCTTTTTGGACCTTCGTCACAATTGCCCGGGCGAACTCTTTCGAATCCTCGTAGGTGAACGTTCCATCCAGTGGAACATATACGTGGAGTCCGGTCGACCCACTGGTCTTACAATAAGCTTTATGGCCTTCGCTTTCCAATACCTGGCGCGTCACCTGCGCGGCTTCGATCACCTGGTCGAATGAATGTTTGTCAGGATCGAGATCAATGATACACCAATCCGGATTGTCGGGTCGGGCCGCACGGCTGCTCCAAGCATTCATCTCGATACACCCCATCGATGCCATCAGCATCACGTCGGCTTCGCTCTGCGGCACCAGGAAATGCCGGTCAACATCGGGTTCCTCCGCGTTATGATATAAATAGGTGTCGACCCACTCGGGTACCTTACCGGTAACGTCCTTTTGATAAAATCCCTTGCCGGTAATGCCATTAGGAAATCTGTTAAGCGACTGCGGCCGGTCGGCCAGGTACGGGAGAATGTACGGCGCCACCTGGTAATAATAGTTGAGCATGTCACGCTTCGTGACCGCTTTCTTGTTGTCCATCGACGACGCCGGCCAGTACGCTTTGCTCAGGTTCGTAAACTTGATAGGATGTCCGTCGACATCTCTCACCTGTGTTTCATCTTTCGGGTTGAGCAACGTCGCACGGTCGCGCTTCGAATGAGGCGCAACGATCTTCTCGTCTTCCGCGTGCGCTTTACCGCTCGATTTCTTGGCGATCACTTTTTTGACAGGCTTCGGCATTTCTCTCTCCACATCTTTCGCCGGCTTATCGATCCGCATTCCCTCGAACGACGGATGGCGCATCACACCGTCGGTGGTCATCTCCGCAAAGCTGACTTCGCAAACAAGCTTCGGCTTCATCCATGTAACGTCGGCCTTGGCAGGTTTAGGGTTGAACCGCGAGGGTTTATTATAATCGGGTGTCGTATAGAATGCAGGCTTATCGGTCACGTAAGGGGCAAACTCCTTCAGCATCTCTCTTTGCTGAAGGTCCTTAAACCCAGTTCCGATCTTGCCGGTGTAAACAAACTTGCCGTCTTCGAAAACCCCGACCAGCAATGCGCTGAACGGCTTTGAAGATCCGGCATTTTTCGTGTAACCGCCGATAACTACCTCCTGCCGTTGGTTGACTTTGATCTTCAGCCAGTCGTTGGTACGCAGACCGGACGAATAAGGACTGTCTGATCTTTTAGCAACAATTCCTTCGAGACCCATACGCCGTGCGGACTCATAGAAATCGGTGCCTTTCACTTCGAAGGAGTCGCTGAACCGGATCATCCCATCTTCGGGTATGATCTTCCGGAGCATTTCTTTGCGTTCACGCAAAGGTTTTCTTCGAAGGTCTTCGCCCTCGAGCCACAACAGATCGAAAACAAAATACATCAGGTCTCCGTCCGCTTCGCTTCGCCAGTTCTGCAAAGATCCGAAGTCGGAAAGACCGTTAGGTTTCAGTACAACTACCTCTCCATCTATGACCGCATTGACGTCCCACTGTTCCAACTCCCGGTGGATCGGATAAAATTTATCGTTAAAGGGTTTATCGTTGCGTGACTTCAGCTCTACTTTTCCGTTGTTGATAAATGCCAGCGCCCGGTAGCCATCCCATTTTACCTCATACAGCCATCCGGGTTGCTCAAACGGCTTGTCGACCAGTGTAGTGAGCATCGGGGAAATGCCTTTGGGAAACGTCATTTTCTTCGTAGTCTTTTTTGAAGCTACGGCTTTCCTCGGTTTCACGACTTCCCGGGCTTTCTTAACGGTCTTTTTTGCCGCCTTCTTTCCATTGCCGATCTCCTCCAGTGTGCGACCGGTCACCGCCGACTTTTCTTCCAGGAGAATGTCTTCTTTGGTGGAGTATCCGTCCTTTAATTTCATTAGAAGCCAGCTCTTCTCGCCTTTCCAGGAAGATTTCACGATCGCGAACTCGCCTTTGAGCTTCTGACCGTACAACACAACATGGACCTTGCCCGCCTTCCATTGGCGGAGGAGTTCGGCGTCTTCCTCTTTCTTATTCTTGAATTGTTTTTCAGCTACGTGATAGGTCCCCTCGTCCCACACCATCACCGTACCCGCGCCATAGTTGCCTTCCGGGATGGTGCCTTCGAAAGTCCGGTAATCGTAGGGATGGTCTTCGACCTCCATGGCCAGGCGTTTGACCTTCGGGTCCATCGAGGGACCCTTGGGCACCGCCCAGCTTTTGAGCACATTTCCTATCTCCAGGCGGAAGTCGTAATGCAGGCGCGAAGCGTCGTGCTTTTGTACAACAAAACGCAAAACCTCGCCCTCGGACTTGCCTCCGGCGGGTTCAGGAGTCTTTTTTAATGTACGTTTCTTTTTGTACTCGAGAAGGCCCATGGCTGGCGAGCCACTATTTCCATGCCATCACCCTAAAAGCCATGTAAATGAAAAAGCCCGATCTAATAAAGTGGAGAGGTTTCTACACTTAGCCGAAAAGATAATACGCCACGATGAGGGTGATAATGATGTTGAAGCCCTGTGCTATCAGGAAGGCATACAGCGGTTTTCTGCCTTCGGCGTTGAAAAGGTCGGAGAACCTTGTCTCCAATCCGATGCTGGTGAATGCCAGCACGAACCAGAGGGTCTGAATGCTCTTGAGGCTGGGTTTCACCGTCGCTACTATTTTGGGATCTATAAGAAAAGAGAAAATGAGCGACGCGGCCACGAAGCCCAGCACGAATTTCGGGAACCGTTCCCAGATCAATCCAATGGTAGGCTTCTCTACATCTTTGCCCGGCTTTTTGTTAGCGTAAGTCCAGTAAATACTGATGGCGAAAGCCGCAAGTCCCAGCAATACATTCTGTGAAAGCTTGACGATCGTACTGATCTGAAGGGCAACGTCACCGACCAACGTGCCCGACGCAACAACGGCCCCCGTGGTATCGATCGTTCCACCCAGCCACGCGCCTGTTACTTCCTGCGACCACCCGAAGTAGCGGGCGATGTACGGCATACCGATCATCATCGGCATGGCAGTGATCAGCACCAGGGAGATCACATACGATAGTTTTTTCGGATCGCCTTTGATCGCCCCCGCTGTTGCGATAGCAGCCGACACTCCGCAGATAGATACCGCGCTCGATATCATCATCGTCATTTCGTTGTCGAGCTTGAAACGCCGGCACAACCAGAACGCGAAGTACCAGACCGACAATACGACGATCAGCGCCTGGACCAGGCCCAACGCTCCGGCCTTCACGATGTCGCCGAAGATCACCCCTGTTCCCAGCAGCACAAGACCGATCTTCACAAACAGCTCCGCCGTTAATGCCGAGCGGAACCATTGAGGAAGCCTGAAGGCGTTGCCAATGATCAGTCCGAGCGAGAGACTGAAGATCACAGCTTCCAAGCCAAGGTCATTCACCGACTTGTTGCCGGTAATGAATACCGCTATGAGTGTGATCAGGAATATAACGGGAAAGACAATGAGAAACGGCGTGACGGGTTTGCCGGTGGTAAGCATTGCAAGAATGCCGAAAACAAACACGAACACGAATTGCGCAAGTATGGCGCCGAGGTTGCCAGGCGAGAGTATCTTATCGCTTATTTCGGAAGAGGTTTTCCAGCCGAACGAAGGGGCGGGCACTGCATATATATAGAGTGCGACGGCTATAATGACAAAGCCGAGCCACACTACGGCCCAGTCTTCGTTAATAAATTTCTTTTGTTGGGTGCTGTCCGATGACATGTCGTAAATCTAAACCAGGGGTAGAGAGAAATAAAATGTCGCGCCCTGCCCTACCTTCGCCTCCGCCCAGATCAGGCCCTTGTGCCTGTCGACGATCCTTTTCACGAGAGCGAGGCCCACGCCGGTTCCCTCAAACTCATTGGCCTTGTGAAGTCGCTGGAACACGCCGAACAATTTATCCCCATAGGCCATATCGAAGCCCGCGCCATTATCCTTTACAAAGAACACGACCTGGTCGTCCTTAATCATGCGCCCGATGTCGATTTTCGCGATCTCCATATTGCGGGAATATTTCATTGAATTACCTATCAGGTTGACCCACACTTGCCGCATCATATTGACGTCGACGGGAGCGAAGCCGAGCTCCTGAATGTTAAGCTCGATTTTCCTGCCGGTCTCACGTTCCATCAGCTCGGAGGTGATCGTCCTTACTTGTTCGTTGATGTTCACTGTGGTTCGCCGGATCTCCTGCCTGCCAAGTCGTGAGAACTCCAGGAGGTCATCGATCAACTGGCCCATTCTCTTGGCGTTATTGATGATAATATTCAACAGCCGAGTGCCTTCCTCGTCAAACTTTCCGGAATAGTCTTCAATGAGTATCTGAGAATACCCGTTGATGGAGCGAAGAGGTGCACGCAAGTCGTGAGACACTGAGTAGCTGAATGATTCCAGGTCCTGGTTGATCTTCTTGGTCTCGAGCTCTGCATCGCGAAGCCTTTGTTCGGCGAGCTCCCGCGAACGCATGTTGGAATTGATCAGCCACATGAGTCCAAGCAACACCAGCAGTGTGACGAAGATCAATCCGAGGAAAGCCATGACGAACCTGAAGAAACCTTTCTGTACACCCAACGACCGGCTAAGCATCAATCCTTGTTCATCCTGCTTGATGTCATTCAGCGTATGATTGATCTTCGTCATATTATTGACGCCGGTGAGTGTCTTGACCTCGTTCACGGCACTGTCGAAGCTCACGCGGCGCGCATCGATCACCTTATGGGTGAATTCAAGCTGGGCTTGTACGAGAGGCCGGAGGTCAGCCACCCGGGCGCGCTGAGCTTCGTTATTTTTGATAAGGGAGTCGAGCTCGTTCACCAAGTCGTGGAGACCGGTAACATTGCCGTCGAATGACCTGAGGAACACGTCATCGCCTGTCAGTGAAAACCCGCGCTGGGAGTTTTCGATGGCGATCAGCATACTCCTCACTTGTTCGGTGTTTTGAAGCACGCGCCTCGCATGATTGGTCCACTGTGTAGCCGCGGAAAGACTGGCAAAGTACCAATACGAGAGGACACCGAGTCCAAGGATGATAATTATGGAAGAGATAAGTCCCCAAAGAATGTTCCTGTTGATGTACAATTTCATAGCCAACTACGTCCGCGTGAACTCCCCAAGGGACCGGACGACATAATTTATCAAATATTCTGTGTCAAAAGTGTTATGCATGTAAGTTCAATGTATTGATTGCCTCCTATTTTGACAATTACTTTAACCTTGCGTCAATTTAATTCGTTTCATACTCATTCGTTTGGTTAATTTTCTAAAGGAAAAATCCGTTTTTTACGAAACTGCTTTTCACCCTATCTATGTTCCGGGAATTATTTCTTTTCGAGCTGTACTACCGGAAGCGGCGGGCCACCACCTACGTGTATTTTTTCCTGGTGTTCATCGTCGCCTTTCTTTTTGTTACCAGCCCCACCCTTGAAGTAGGCGCCGGTAGAAGTGGAAACGCTTCGTACATCATTGCAGCGATCACCATCGTGTGTTCGATCTTCCTCACGATTATAACCGCCGGTGTAATGGGCGTCGCCATCGTGCGCGACTTCGACTCCGACATATCGTCGATACTCTTCACCACACCTATTAATAAAACAGCGTATCTCTTCGGGCGCCTGACGGGCTCGATGGCTGTAACGGTATTCCTCCACCTGGCAATCATACCCGGCATGATGGCCGGGTATCTCATCGGACCGCACCTGCCGTGGGAAGTTGCGTGGAAAAGCCGGGAGATGATGCCATTCGATGTATGGGTATATGTTCAGCCGTTCCTCATGTTTGAGCTCACGACGATTTTTATCACCGGATCGATATTCTTCTGCGTCGGTGCGCTGGTGAAGAAACCGATTGTGATCTACACACAGAGTATCATACTCCTCGCGATATACCAGATCGCCAACATCTTTTTCCTCAGCGATCCCGACTCCCAACGGATGGCGGCGATCATCGATCCGCTTGCCATACACACATTCGCGTACGTGGCGCGTTACTGGACGCCCGTTCAGCAGGACACGCTCCTTGTTCCATTCGACGATGTGATGTTGATCAACCGGCTCGGCTGGATAGCGATCGCCATACTAACCCTGCTGGTGACATGGTGGCGGTTCTCCTTCACTACCAGGAAGGGCCTTATCCGCTCCAAGAAAATAGACCTGCCGGTGAGTACGATCGTGGTATCCGATGTTGTCATCCCGGTTGTAAGGCCTACCGGCGGAATATTCCCGAAGGTCATACAGGTTGTGCATACGTCATTGTTTTACTTCAGGGGTATCTGGAGAGAAGTGCCATTCCTGGCCATTGCCGGAACAGGACTTATTGTGCTGATCGTGAATGCAGCAAAGATGGATCAGATGTATGGAACGAGCTCTTATCCGACGACGCAGGCGATTCTCACCATGTTCAGCTCTTTCACCATTTTCTTCCTGATACTATTGATATTCTATTCCGGAGAGATGGTTTGGAAGGAGGCCCAGATAAAGATAAATCCCATCGTCGATGCCACACCGGCTCCCAGCGGACTTATACTCCTTTCAAAGTTCATTTCCCTTGCGCTGACGTTCTTCTCCTTCCTGTTCGGTTTTATGATCTTCGGAATATTGCTTCAGGTCAGCAAAGGTTATCATGACGTCGATATCAAGGCATACGTTGGCACGCTCTTCCTGGATAGTTTCATCAGTGTCTGCATGCTTACGGTTGTCACCCTGCTCATACAGGTGCTTACCGGCAACAAGTTCCTGGGATTCGTCGTCACTGTCGCCTTTATGCTGTTCGTGGCCTTCATGGGCGCCTTCGGAGTAGAACATGACCTCATCTCTTTCGGAAGCGGTTCATTGGGTGTCTTTTCAGAAATGAATGGCTTCGGTCACTTCGTCCGCCCCTTCACATGGCTAAAGACGTACTGGATCGCTTTTGCATTCCTCATCTTTATTCCTGCCGTGATCTTTTACCGCAGGGGAACGGAAAATGGTTTCCGCATGAAATGGAAGGCCGGGAAGAGTCGATTCACCGGGGGATTCCGGCTTGTGAGCATTGCGGCTGCCATCGTTTACATCGCCAGCGGTATCTATATCTATTATAACACATCTGTCCTCAATCACTTCGAAACAACCGGAGAAATGAAGACCAGGCAGAGCCGTTACGAAAAAGAGCTGAAGAAATTCGAGTCGACCCCTCAGCCCAAGATCACCGAAGTGAACCTCAAGGTCGACCTGTTCCCTGAGCTCAGGAGCTTCAAGGCTACCGGATATTATTACCTGCGCAACCGTGATTCATTGCCGATCGGTCAAATCCAGTTGCAGCACATGAACTCATCGAGCCTCGAGCTCCACGACGTTTCGTTCGGACGACAGGCTACCATTGTAGAAAACAGGAAGGACTTTGGATACCAGGTCTACGACATAACTCCTCCCCTCGAACCGGGCGACAGCCTCCGTATGGACTTCGCCGTCGACTTTATCCAGAAAGGCTTCAAAGGCAAGGGATCCAACACCGATCTCGTGTACAACGGAACGTTCTTCCGCAACAACTACTTCCCCACTATCGGCTACGATCGCAACCGCGAACTGACCGGCGGGGACGACCGGAAAAGATTCGCACTCAATGCCCGCAACCCGGGGTCACCAAACGCGGACAAGGCGTCGATGAATGCTTTCGGAAAAGATGCCGACCGCATCCGGTTCAAGGCGCAGGTGAGCACGGACAGCAGCCAGGTTGCCATCGCACCGGGTGAAATGGTGAAGGAATGGTACGAAAATGACCGCCACTATCAGCAATATGAAGCCAAATCAACCATACCCGACTTCTACGCAATCCTTTCCGGCAAATACAAAATAGCGCACGATAAATGGAACGACGTGTCGCTCGAGATCTATTACCATCCCGCACATAATTATAACGTCGAGCGGATGATGCAGGGCCTGAAAGACGGATTGACGTACTACACGAAAAGCTTCGGACCGTTTCCCCATTCCCAGTTAAAGATTGTTGAATTCCCACGGTACTCCACGCTCGCACAGTCATTCCCCGGCATGATCGCGTTTTCGGAAGGCGCCGGGTTTATCCTGAGGATCTCAGATCCTACGAAGGATCTCGATGTTCCATATTATGTTACGGCACACGAGCTTGCGCACCAGTGGTGGGGTCAGCAGGTGATGGAAGCCGACCAGCTGGGCAAAGCCATGCTGTCGGAAGGAATGGCCCAGTATTCGGCGCTGATGGTCATGACCCAGGCATTTCCCGTAGAAACGATGCAGCTGTTCCTTAAATACGAGCTTACTGCGTACCTGAAAGGAAGAAGTGCAGAGAAGATGTCTGAAGTTACCCTCCTGTCGGTAAGAGATCAACAGTACATTTCATACCATAAATCGGCGCTGGCATTTTTTGCCATACAGGATTACATCGGCGAAGACAGTCTCAATGCGGCGTTCAGCAGGTTTTATAAAAAGTGGTCATTCAAAGGACCGCCTTACCCGTCTTCCGACGACCTCGTTCGTGAGATCCGGACCGTGACACCCGACAGCCTCCAATACCTGATCAGCGACCTGTTCGACTACGTCACCTTGTACGAGATCCAAACACAGGAAGCGGCATACCGGGGGCTTTCGCAAGGCCGCTTTGAGGTAACGATGACCGTGTCGACGGAAAAGCTACAGGTGGATGGCAAAGGGAAGGAAGTCGGTGTGCCGATCAATGACTGGATCGATATAGGCGTTTACGGGAACGACGAAAACGGAAAAGAAAAACTGATCTACCTGAAAAAGCACAAATTCAACAAGCTAAAGAGCACACTGATCATCATTACCCAAAGTGAGCCGACAAGGGTAGGGATCGATCCGTTGCATAAACTGGTCGATCATCATATCGTGGATAATGTGATACCGGTCGGTACTGTAGTGGACCTGGCCACAAGCCCTCTCAATTAAAAAAAATAAAGCTAATGCAACTTGTCATTCAGGGCCTCACGAAAACTTACGACAATGGCGTCCAGGCGCTGAAGGGGATCGACCTCGAAATACCGCAGGGTATGTTTGGACTGCTAGGCCCCAACGGTGCAGGCAAGTCTACCCTGATGCGGACGATCGCGACCCTGCAAGAAGCCGACGCCGGTACCATCCGGCTCGACGATATCGACGTGCTGAAAGAAAAGGAAAAAGTCCGGAAGGTGCTTGGATACCTTCCCCAGGAGTTCGGTGTTTATCCCAAGGTGGAAGCGGACCGGCTGCTGGATCACATCGCGGTACTAAAAGGCATCACCAATAAAACCGACCGCAGCAATGTTGTTGAAAGCCTGCTGAAAAGAACGAACCTGTGGCACGTGCGCAACAAGAGTCTGGGTACATTCTCCGGCGGTATGAAACAAAGGTTCGGTATTGCCCAGGCGCTGATCGGCGATCCGCACCTGGTTATCGTCGATGAGCCTACGGCTGGGCTGGATCCTGCGGAGCGGAACCGTTTCCTGAACTTGCTTTCGGAGCTGGGTGAGCATACCATTGTGATCCTCTCCACACATATTGTCGAAGACGTGAAAGAGCTCTGTACGGCGATGGCGATCATCAACCAGGGGGCCGTTCTCTTCAAAGGAAATCCGTCGACGGCTGTCGATGAGGTCTCCGGGAAGATCTGGAAGAAGAAGATCCGTAAGAATGAGCTGGAAGACTATCGAAAGAATTTTAATGTCCTCTCGGAACAACTCATAGCAGGGTCTCCGGAAATAAGAGTCCTGGAGCATTCGAGACCTGAAGGCTTCGAAAGAGCTGAGGCTGACCTGGAAGACGTTTATTTTTCGCAGTTAGCGGAAGAAAGAACTCAGTCTTCAACCTGATTGGATTCGAGCTCGACTTCGGGTTCCTGTTGGGAAGCGACGACGTTCCTGGTGTTCGGCAACGTGACGATCACCTTCGCTCCTTCATTCTCCTTCGCTTGTATTTCGATGTGACCACCGAGCTTCTTCACGGTTTCCTTTGTGATGTACAATCCGAGTCCTGCTCCACTGCTCCTTTCGTTTGCACGATAGAACATGTTGAACACGTGAGGCAGGCATTTGTCCGTGATACCGATACCATTGTCGCTGATGGTGATGGTGACCATGTCGTAAGCGACTGAAACTTTGGTATGGATGACAGGCTGCTTGTCCAGCGCGCAATAAAGGATACAGTTTGAATAGAGGCTGTTGAATATAAGGGTCAACCTTTCCTGGTCGGAGTAGAACGGGAAATTTGCTTCGGAATCGTCGAAGGTCGTTTTGATCTTCGCGGCGTTGGTAAGGTATTGAAGTTTTTCCATTGACGAGCCGACGATGGATTTCCAGTCAATCTCTAATGCGCCGACTTCCGATCTCGCATTGTTGGAGTAGTCGATGATCTCTTTCAGGGTTTCATCGAGACGCATCACGCTCTGACGGATCATGGAATGGATCTCTTCTATGTTGCCGGATTTCGCCTCGGCGATATTCAGCAGGCCCATCACCGAAGCGAGCGGGCCGCGCAGGTTGTGTGAAACCGAGTATACGAATTTGTCGAGCTCGCTGTTCACTTTCACCAGCTCGATGTTTTGCTTACGCAGGGCGTAACGTGCTTCCCTTTTCAGTTTTTCGAGCCTGCGTCCCTTGATCGCTCTGCGGATGGCGGAAGGAAGGCGTGAAAGGTTGCCTTTCAGAATATAGTCGTCGGCGCCGTCGCGGAGACAAGAGATAGCGATCTCATCCGACATGGTTCCCGTAACGAGAATGAACGGCGCGGTAGCGCGCTGCTTCAGGCTGATCTTCAGCGCTTCGCGGGAATTAAATCGCGGCAGGCCGTGATCGGAAAGGACCACGTCCGGCTGAAACCTGTCAATGGATTCGCAGAACTCCTCGCGCGTATCGACGCGCTCGGCCACAAACGCCATGTTGTCTTTGCGCAAAACGCGCTCGATCAGGAAGGCATCCTCGGGATTGTCTTCCAACATGAGGATCCTTAATTTTTTTTCTATTTCCATACCCTAAAATTTTAAAACACCTCTACACAACAACTACGAAATAACTTAGGCCTATGGTTTGTTGACCGGAGGAACTCCGGGCACAGCAGATTATTAATATACAAAATTCGAGTGATACATGTTGCACCTTGTAAAGGTGATGTAAGAATTATGGCAAGGTTTCATAAAACGAAGCTCCGTTATCGTGGAAACACGATACCTAACGAAAAAGGGGTATCCGTGGAAACCCTGATTTTTTTTGTAGTTTAATTTCACTCATTTCAAAGGGTTTTCGAGGTCACAAAACCGTTTATCACCGGGAACTTTGTAATCCGCTTCTACGTTTTGCATCTCTTCTGGCTGATCTATCCCCACGTAGCTTTTCCTTCACCACTTGAAGCCACAAACCGCCTTTCTGAAACCATGTTACTGAACACCGGTAACGAACTGAACCGTGGTATCGTTAAAAATATGCACTGTATTAACTGTTTGCAGATCGATGACTAACGCTATTCGCATTATTCATCTCGACGACGTTCGCGACGAGTCAGGTCTTATCGAAAACGTGATCCGTAAAAGCGGACTGGCATTCGAATGGAAGTGGGTATCGAATAAAGACGAGTACGTTCAGTCGCTCGGGGATTTCATGCCCAACATCGTGCTGTCGGACCATTCGATGCCCGGCTTTTCATCTGTCGAAGCGTTTCGTTTATTGAAGGAATGCAAGCTTGATATCCCGTTCATCCTCGTCACTGCCACGGTATCCGAGGAATTCGCGGTGGCTATGATGAAGGAAGGCGCGGCAGATTACATTCTGAAAGACAGGCCACAGCGATTACCCGCGGCAATAGAAAACGCCGTGGAAAAATGGGAAGCCGAGAGAAGCAACAAGGAATTCATTAACCAGATCATACGGTCGCGGGCCAACCTGAATGCGATCATGGAAAACTCGAATGTCAGTATTTATTCACTCGACCGGTCGTTCCGGTATATCACGTTCAACTCGTTCCTGAAGCACTCCTTGAAGATGGTGTACAATCTCGACATAAAGGTTGGAGATGTGGTGTACGAATTTCTCGATAAGCTCGATGCCGCCGAGGGCGAAATATACCGGGACATGTACACGCAGGCGCTGCAGGGGGTAACAGTGGAGACCACCAAAGTATTTCATGTTCGCGGCACTCGCGTGTTCCTCAATTTTCATATCAACCCGATCGTGGAGGGCGATATGATCACAGGCCTGGCATGCTTCGCACTGGACATCACCAAGGAAAAACTGGCCGAGGAAAATCTCGCCCGCAACGAGTCGCGCTTTCGGGCCCTGATCGAAAACAACTTCGACGCCATCACCCTTCGCGACGAAAACCGGAACCTGGTGTATGCGAGTCCATCCGTGGAGCGTATGCTCGGGTTCTCTTACCAGGAAATGCAGTCCATGGGGGGTAGCGAAGGCGCACACCCGGACGATGTTGCATTTATCAACCGGCTGTATGACACGATCTCGAAGAATCCCGGCGTTCCCGTGCCATTCACAGCGCGAGTCAAACACAAGGAGGGACATTACGTGTGGGCCGAAGGCGTGGTCACAAACATGCTGCACAACGAAAACGTAAAAGGTATTGTATCGAACTTCAGGGATGTGACGGAAAGGAAAGAGGCGGAGCTTCAACAGGCGAAAATGACCAGGGACGCCATTCAGCGAAACAAGGACCTTGAACAGTTTGCATACATCGTGTCGCATAACCTCCGTGCCCCGTTGGCGAATATTCTCGGTATCTCCAACATCCTGAAATACGAAGGCCTTGCAGAATCGGAGAGAAGCGAAGCCCTCAGTGGAATATTCTCGGCAACTGAAAAGCTGGACGAGGTGATCAGGGATCTGAACCGCATCCTGGAAACAAAACAGGAGGTAAACGACAAGAAGGAAGAAATCGACCTCCAGGAGCTCGTCGAGAGCATCTCTCTCGGCATCCAGGGAATGCTGGTCAAGAACAATGTAAAGGTCAACACCGATTTCAGCCGTGTGAAGAGCATTTCAACAATCAGGAGCTATCTACAGAGCATTTTTTTTAACTTGATCACCAACAGCATAAAATACAAGCAGCCCGACGTCGATCCGGTCATTAACATAACGAGCGATGTCGATCCGGAGGGGATCAAGCTGGTCTTCTCCGACAATGGCATCGGGATCGACCTGGTTACGCAGGGAACGAAGGTGTTCGGATTGTACAAACGGTTTCACCCGGGACATGCAGAAGGAAAGGGAATGGGCCTGTTTATGGTAAAGACCCAGGTTGAAACACTTGGCGGTGAGATAAGTATAAAAAGCGCAGTAAATAAAGGAACTGAATTCACGATCGAATTATGAGCACAACAGATAACATCAGGTTCATTGCCATCGACGACGACCCCGTCAACAACATGATCTGTAAGCTGACGATCGAGATGGTAGCCAACAAGCCCGAGATCGTTACTTTCACCAATCCCTCGCAGGGTTTCGATTACATCATGAATGAGTATGCTGCAAAACTGAACCAGAAACAATCGGTACTGTTACTCGACATCAACATGCCTGTGATGTCAGGCTGGGAGTTCCTGGAGCGTTTCGACAATTTGAAAGACGATGTAAAGAAGCTTTTCAAAATATTCATCCTTTCTTCGTCGGTCGACCCACGCGATAAGCAACGGTCGTATGCAAATAAGAATGTGACCGCTTTTATGGTAAAACCCCTTGTAAAAGACAACGTGGTAGAAATAATGGATTCTTAGGGTATATTACAGAAACCCCTGGGATCTCATGGAGGATAAGCAAGGACAACTCGTTCGTTCTCTCGGTCTTTTCTCCGTTTTCCTCCTCACCGTAAGCTCCACAGTCGGCTCCGGCATATATAAAAAGGTTGGCCCGATGTCGGCAGACCTTGGCTCCCCGTCGCTTGTGATCATCTGCTGGATACTGGCCGGGTTGATCAGCATCTGCGGCGCATTGAGCAACGCGGAGGTTGCCGGGATGCTCGCAGATTCGGGCGGCGAGTACGCCTACTTCAAAAAGATATACAACAAGTTCTTCGCGTTCCTGGTCGGGTGGGCAAACTTCACGGCGATACGGTCGGCATCGGCGGCGTCCGTTGGATACGTGTTCGCCATGTCGTTCAATTCGATCGTTCCTTTGCCGGAATTGCCCGACTCCATTGCGTCCATTTCCGTGTTCGGGATCTTTACGCCCTTCGATAACTTTGGTGTGAAAGGTTTCACGATCCTGCTCATCGTCGGACTGTCGTGCGTACACTACGCCGGGGTGAAGTTCGGTGACGGACTGAACAAGATCGTGACACTGGTGGTGATCACCAGTATCGTTCTTGTGATCATCCTCGGATTGACCTTAGGCGACGGCAGCTGGGCGAATTTCCAGACTCCCGCCGCAGGATACGTGGATCAACCATGGTGGTCGGGGAGCTTCGTCAAACTCATCTTCATGGCCATGTTATCCGCATTCTGGGCTTACGAAGGATGGTCGTCGGTGGGTTATCTCGGCGGCGAGATCAAAAATGCAAACAAGACATTGCCGCTTGCACTCATCATGGGTGTATTCTTTGTGATGCTGATCTATTGTACGATCAACTTCACCTATCTCTATATCTTGCCGATCGACACGATCATCGATACTCAGAACAACTCTAAGAATACGATCGCAGCCGTGGTGGTTGTCGAGCATTTCCTGGGCAACGCGGGGATGTTGTTTATGCTGTTGGTGATTGCGCTTACCACCTTCGGCTCGACCAACGCAACACTGATGACACCGCCACGGATGTACTACGCGATGGCGAAGGAAGGCTTGTTCTTCAAAGGCGCCGCTTATATCCACCCGAAATACAACACGCCATCGACGGCACTGGTCTACCAGGCGGTGATCGCGAGTGTGCTCGTGTTGTCGGGCACCTTCGATCAGCTTACGGACATGCTCGTCTTCGCTTCGTTCATCGTATACGGCGCCACCGCCGTGGGTGTGTTCGTACTTCGCTACAAGATGCCCGATGCACACAGGCCGTACAAAGTGTGGGGATACCCGGTCGTGCCGGCAATATTCATCGCGTTCTGTATTACCCTGATCGTGATCACGATCATATCCAAGCCCCGGGAAGCGCTTCTGGGGCTTGGAGCGATCGCATCCGGAATTCCTTTTTACCTGTATTGGACGAGGAAACGTAGGGACGATGTGAAGAGGTGAGGATGTGTCATATCCTCCTATCCTATTCCTTCCTCGGAATTTTCTGGTCCCGGTTAGCCGCCAGCCATGCAAATGATGCAGTCATAACAGCATTGTGTTTCAGATCCGCTTCCACCAGCTTATCATAAAGGTCCATGCTGGTATGGTGTGTTCTCGAAGAGTATTCGATCGGGTCCTGGATGAACTGGAAACCAGGCAGTCCGATGGCGTCGAATGACTGGTGATCGGTGCCGCCGGTATTCGAGAAGCTGAGGGTAGTAGCGCCCATTTTTTCGAAAGGCTTCATCCAATCGCGGAAGATTGCGCGTACATTTTCATTTCCCTGTAAATAAACACCGCGGTATTTCCCGGTGCCGTTGTCCATATTGAAATACACGGAGAATTTTTCAGCAGCGGGCGTCAGCTGGATGGAGTCGTAGGGGGCGGATTTGTCGAGCCGCTGGCCGTAAGTGCGTTTAACGTAGTTGCGTGAGCCGAGGAGTCCCTGCTCTTCGCCGCTCCACAATCCGATGCGTATCGTTCTTCTCGGTTTCGTTCCAAGCGACTGGATGATCCTCATTGCCTCCATCATCACAGCCGAGCCGGCAGCGTTGTCGGTTGCCCCGGTGCCCGCGTGCCATGAGTCGAGGTGTGCGCCGATCATCACGACCTCATCCTTGAGATCTGTGCCTTCGATCTCTGCAATGACATTGAACGCGGGACCGGGCGCGGTGAACTCAGTTTCGAGTGTAAGCTCCATCTTCACCGGCAGGCCTTTCTGTGCCTGGCGGATCAAACGGTTATAATGTTCATCGGCAACGATCACCTGCGGAAGTACTTTCGGAGCAGCGGCTGATGCTGCGCGTACACGCTGACTGTTGGGAACGCCGGGCGCATAAGGAACTGTGACGGAACCGACCAGGACTGTACCATCTTCGAGCCTGGACGTAGGGCTCGGTTCAAGCACTGCAATGGCTCCTTCCTTCATGCAGAAATCCCATCTCGCAAATGTCAGTTGTTGTGCTTGTGCCGATTGCCGGAAGCGGCTGAAATCGAATGGCGCTTCGGGGCCGGCATTGGATAACTTAAGCAGGGTGGAGTCGCTGAACCGCGACGCGTCGGGCTTGAAACCGGGCTTCACACTCACGGGTGCACCGAACAGGACGATCTTTCCCTTCAGCTTGCCCTTATATTTTTCGAAGTCGGCTTCCGATTTCACGTCGAAGTAAACGGCTTCGGTCTGGATGGTGCCTTTTATACCGGGAGTCCATGCCTTCGGGTAGGCGATCACGGGAAAGTACACCGGTCCGAGTGCCTGCAGACTGAATTTCTTCAGAGTCCATCCGCGGCCGAACTCCTCGTCCCACGTATCCAGGCGGGCATTGCTGAGACCCCACGATTGGAGGGTGGTCTTTGCATAGTTGGCGGCGTTCTGATAGCCGGGTGAGTTTGTAAGTCTGGGTCCGTGGATATCGGTAAGCTGGCTGACGATCTCCATGACTTGTGATCTGTCGAAGCCCTCTTTCTTGATCTTCGAGATCATCACGGTGTCGACCTTTTCGGTTTGCGCGAATGCATTCACGCAAGTAACAAAGGCAAGAATACCACAAACGAGGCGAAATGTTTTCATGGAATGGGTAAGGTTTAGATGGCGGGAATATATAATTTTAATTATCAATTAATCATGAAAAAAACCACCATCGTCCTCTCCCTTTTACTGACGGCAACAATTGTTTTCGCACAACAGGAAGACCAGCTGATAACAGAAGATTATGTAAGGCAGGTGATCACCACCCTTGCTTCCGATGACATGATGGGACGCGCTGCCGTCAGCCCCAAACAAACCGTCAAAGCAGCCGACTTCATTGCATCGCAGTTCAAGGAGACCGGCCTGGAGACATTCGCCGGACTGAGCGGTTACAAACAGGAATTTGTTGCGAAAGAATTTGCGGGTACATCAATGAACAACGTCGTCGGAGTTTTGAAGGGTAAATCGAAACCGGACGAGATCGTGATCTTTTCGGCGCACTATGATCACATCGGTATCGTGCCTGCTGTTGAAGGCGATTCGATCGCCAACGGCGCGGACGATGATGCATCCGGTACGACAGCCGTCATCGCGCTGGCGAAGTATTTCAAAAAGATCAACAACAACGCCCGCACCCTGGTGTTCGTGGCATTTACTGCCGAAGAAGTCGGCGGTATGGGCTCCAGGTATTTCACCGAGCAGGTGGATGCGAGTAAAGTCATCGCCATGTTCAACATCGAGATGATCGGAAAGCCTTCGAAGTGGGGACAGAACTCGGCGTTCATCACCGGCTTCGAACGAAGTGACTTCGGATCTATTCTTCAGAAGAATGTAAAAGGAACACAGTTCCAGTTCATGCCCGACCCGTATCCCGAACAGGAGCTGTTCTACCGGTCCGACAATGCGCGGCTCGCGATCAAAGGCGTCCCAGCGCACAGCATTTCAACCGACCAGATCGACGTCGACCCGTACTATCATACTGTGAACGACGAAGTGGAGACGCTGGACATGAACAACATCGTGGCGGCGATCAAGGCTATCGCGTTGGGAAGTAAAAGTATTGTAAGCGGTGAAGATACGCCGACGAGAGTGGCGCCGATGAAGAAAAAAGGAAAGTAAATCTCTCAAAGAAAAATTAATTTCTCACGGAAAACACGGAAGGCACGGAAAAATGCAGGCGCGTTCAATTAAAATGGTGTCACATAGCAGAACTCTTCCGTGCTTTCCGTGAGAAATGCATTTTAAGCATTTCGTGAGAGACTGCATTTAAGCAGTTTTTAACGTCGACGAAAATACGGACCCAATCTCATCAACATACTGGCTGATGAACAACGTCTCCTCCGCTTTCAATACATATTCCGAATAATATCCCGGTGCCATCGCCGGCGACGGCGGTGTGAGCACGGGATAACACTTCAGTAACAGATATCTTTCGGTCCGCACGTCGAACACAACGATCGACCAATCACCCATCGCCTTCTGTGTTGTCAGAAACACCGGAAAATCGAGGAGTTCTGTGCCGCTTAGCTCCGGTGTCTGGTTTGCATAGAAGTAATCATAATACAAGACCTCGCTCTGAACACCGGCGCTCGCCAGCCACTTCTTAAGTTCGGTGAGCCTGTTCACCATCGCGGACAGGGGAACCTTGTCGCTCGTGAATTCCGCTAACGGCTGCCACGAACCCGATCTCAACTCAAGAAATTCGATGTACGATGTACCGATGTCGCGCTTATAGTCGAACGCACGATAACCCGGAACGAAGTAGCCCGGATAAAAATGCTTCATGCCACGTTCGCGGCAATAGCGGATCTTCTGGTAGATGAGGAATTTTCCGAGGCTGTATTTCTTGTAGTCGGGGTCGTAGATCGAAGAGATCCCCATGGCGCTCTCGCTCCCCATGTCGAAATAACCCGCCGCCACAAGCTTGTCGTCGTGATAAACGTTCACCTCGTGGGTATCGAAAATGTTATTGTCGGAATTTCCGAAGAGCAGGGTCTGTAACGACGCCGAGGCTTCGAATGGAACTGCCTGCTTATAACGGAGGTAAAGAAGTTCTTTTTCTATGGTTATCGATGCCGGACGGATCTCGGTGCGGAACGCTGCGTTTTTTTGGATGAGCTTTTTCTCTGTCCCTCCCGGTGCGTAGTCATCAAGCCTGACCCGCAGCCAGATCGCGCTATAAAACGTCTCCTTAAAATTCAGCCAGTTGGTCGTAAAGATCGTCTGTCCCATGCGAAACCAGCCATGGTCCAGGTAGGCATCAAGTTCCCCTGGGGTGAGGTGATCGGGACAATGAACATCAACAAACATCGGTCAACAGTCGGTCTCGCTTCCTAAAATAACGTAAAACAAAAACAGATCACATGCCTTCTATCAAACGGAAAAGTGACAGTCGCATGTTCTTTGCTCATTTGACGTTCAACGTAAGCAATTTGGAACAGAGTGTGCAAAAGACTTCTTTAGCGACCCGGCCTTCCCGAATGAGAGCAAAATATCCCTTTCCCGCGTCTTTTTTACGTCTTTTGACGATAGGGTGGATTGTGTTTTCACTCGTGTTAACGAATGGCCGGGTGCTTGGTCAGCAGCCACGGCAATGGCTCGACTCTGCCCGGGCGCTGGCCCCGGAAAATGCCCTCCCTGTCCTGAGGCGCGGTCTTAGCTCGCCCGGGACGACGCCTGCCGAAAAGGCGGGGTTGCAGTTGCTGGCCGGCACAATCTTCAGCGATCTCGCCCGCTACGACAGCGCACTGATCTACTTCAACCGCGCGTTAGTCGCCTCCACGAACACGAATGACAGCACCGGAATCGCCGAAGCGCACTACGGTACTGGTAAAGTTTACATCCTGACAGCCAAATACAAAGAGGCTATCGTTGCCAACCAGAAAGCATTCGTGCTTTACCAAAAGACCAGGAACAACGACGGTGCGGTGAAGTCCCTGCTCGGTTTGGGCTATTCATCGCTCAAGACAAAAAAATATCCGCAGGCAAGAGAGTATTACAACCAGGCCCTCGAACGTGCACAGAGGAACAAGGCATTCGAGCTGATGGTGGAAGCTTATGACGGGCTGGCGACTGTCTATCAAGCCCAGAAAGATTTCAAGAAAGCCATCTCTGCCGTACGATTCATGCAGGGGGCATACGATTCTATTGTGAAACGCGATCACCGGCGCGAGACAAAACGACTGGAGAACAAATATTCACGGATGATCCTGGAAAAAGACAGTCTGCTGTTGATCGCCGAAGCACAACACAGCCAGGTAAAAACCGACAGACTGTTGCGACTGATCGAGCGGGAAGATATTCGCCTTACGTTCTACTCCGTTGCCCTGGGATTAACATTTGTGCTATTATTCTTCGTCGGGGCGTGGCTGATCACACGACAGAAGACGAAGATCGCAGAGTCGCGGCTTCGGAGCGAGCAGGCGGGAATCAAATTGGCGAACGAACAATTCGAGCTGATCTCACAACAAGTTAGCGATGAGCTGACGAAAGAACTAAACACGGGTCCGAGTGCATCGCTGATCCATAACATGGTGGATATGATGTGGCTCATCAATCCAAATAATAAATCGCTGGAGTCACTGATTGCCTACATCCGGGAACAGACAAACGCGCTTTTGAAACAGTCGGGTATCAATTACATGATCGTGGTTCCAGACCGGACACCGAACGTAATGTTATCGAGCCTTGAAAGGTTGAACCTGTATGTTGTGACGAAGGAGCTGATCAATTATGCCGTAAACTCGAAGGCTACGGGGCTTACGCTGTCGATCACCATGGAGGGAAGGCAAGTGATATTCAAAGTGAAAGATCACGCACCATTGGATGAGGCCAAGCTCAAGAAGCGGCCGGATGATTTGAGGCTCCACCGGGAAAAGATGGAGCAGATCAATGGAACGATCGGGGTGATCTCCGAAAAAGGTGCAATGGTTGTCATATACAGGGTTGACCTGCCAATGGCCGGTCAACCCTGATAATCACTGAACGCTCAGCTGAAAAGTCACATCGAGGTCAGTCTCGCCATCATTTGAAGTCGACGCAAGTGTTTTCAGCGCGGGCTGATGTTTCAGCAGCACGCGAAACCCGGCTCCTGAACTCCCCACGTCGGCAGTTGTCCAGGTGGTCGTAAGTCCGAGCGGAAGGCCGTTTGTATCCTTCGAATTTTCCGCACCGGCGTAGTTCAACGCATTGGCCCTCGCATCGATGTTTCCGTCGCCGGAAGGGTTGGAAAATGCGTTGCCTGTCCATCCGAAGAACAACATGTGTTCATCACCCTCCTCCTCCACTTCTTTAGTGATGTCATATTCCTCGTCCGTTGGTTGTGCGAGGCCGTTGATCATGCTGATCGTCAGCACGTATGTTGTGGATTTCGCAAGTGTGATCGGCCCGTCGGTGCTGATACTCTGCACACCTTCGCCATCGGGGTCCGTCGCTGTTACGACGATGGGCGAGCCGGTAGTTGGTGTGAACGTCAGTGTCGCTTTGGTGATCAACTCGGGCACATCTTCTTTCTGGGGGTCGTCGCTGTCGCAACCGGATAGAATTGAGATGGATAGAATAGCAACGTATATGAGTATATGATTCTTCAGAGTCATGGCAGATAATTGAATAATGGAAAATAATTAGACAGAAGGTGCAGGTCCGTGCTCAACATCGAACACTGAACACCGAACACTGAATGTCAAACGAAAGGCGGAGCACGACCTTGGTTAAGGACCGTGAAAACAATGACTGCGTGAGGGAATACATGTCCAGAGAATTCCGACACATGAAATGGCTGCGGGATCTCTGTAGAAACCGGCAGCACCACGTTGAAGAGAACTTCAAGTGAACAAACCTGGCAATGTTCGCCATGGTTGAGGAGGATGGTCTGGTGCTTTTTCGCCGCTGAGAAAAACTCGTGCGCATCGTGGCGATCGTGGAAAAAGTTAAGGCCGACCTGGTTGAACAATAGGGCTGCGCCAAGTATGATCCATGCGATAGTAAGTGGCCCTTTCTTCCTCACTTTTCAAAGTTAACACCAAATCCTAAATCGTACCTCGTAAATTGTACATTTCATCATGTCCGTTCGTAAAATAATCCACGTCGACATGGATGCGTTCTACGCCTCCATCGAACAGCGCGATCACCCGGAGTACCGGGGAAAGCCTGTTTGCGTAGGTGGTTCGCCTGAAGGGCGGGGCGGTGTGGTGGCAACCGCGAGCTACGAAGCACGGAAGTTCGGGATCCATTCGGCCATGCCGTCAAAGAAGGCTTACCAGTTGTGTAAACATGCCATCTTCGTCAGACCCCGTTTCGAAGTTTACAAAGAAGCCTCGCGAAAGATCAGGGCCATCTTCCACCGTTACACCGATCTCATCGAACCCTTGTCGCTCGACGAAGCCTATCTTGATGTAACGGAAGACAAACAACAGATCGGTTCGGCCATCGAAATCGCCAGGATGATCAAGAAAGCGATCAAGGACGAGCTGATGCTCACCGCTTCGGCCGGCGTGTCGGTGAACAAGTTCGTAGCCAAGATCGCATCCGACATGGACAAACCCGACGGCCTCACGTTCATCGGTCCATCCAAGGTGGAAAAGTTCGTCGAGAAGCTTCCGGTGACGAAGTTTCATGGCATCGGAAAAGTGACAGCCGAAAAAATGAAGAAGATGGGTATCCACACCGGCGCCGATCTGAAGAAGCTCAGTGAACACGAGATGGTGCGTCACTTCGGAAAGACAGGAAGATTTTATTACAAGATCGTTCGTGGCGTCGATACCCGCGAAGTGATTCCCGATCGTGAAACGAAATCCGTCGGCGCCGAAGACACGTTCCCATTCGATCTCAACGACATCAAAGACATGTTTCGCGAGCTGGACAAGCTGGCCAACGTGGTGCACGATCGCCTGTACAACTACAAACTGAAAGGACGTACCATTACCGTCAAGATCAAGTACAGCGATTTCAGGATCATTACCCGTAGCCGTTCGTTTCCCGAAGCCATTGGCGACCTGGATACGATTATCGAAACCGCCCACCAGCTTCTGCAACAAACGGATCCGCAGGGGTCGGATATCCGGTTGCTCGGGGTGTCTGTTTCCAACTTCGGGATACCAGAAAGGTCACGGAAAAGTGATGTTTCGGATCAATTAGACCTGTTTTAGTCTTTTACTAAAACAATTTGCGCGTCGTGTCCATGTTCAGGCCGCGGCGGGTACTATAGGTTAAAATAGAAGCTATGACCAAAATAATCTCAATCTTAACAGTGCTCCTTTTCTACGGCCATGGTCCGGAAGAAAACGAAGCGGGATCATACGTATTACGACAAGAACTAAAATAACCAATAACCAATAACCAATATCCAATATCCAATATCCAATACCCATTTTTAACACACTAAGATTATGAAGAGATTTCTGTTGCTGATAAGAGAAGACCTTCGTCGGGTAGAGCAGCTTACCGACGCACAACTCCACGAAGAGATACAGGTTATGACCAAATGGGTCGAAGAGCTCACTAAGACAGGCAACTTCGTCTCCGGTGAGCCGCTCGAGACCGGCATCCGTCTCGCGACCAGCACCCGGGTCCTCTCCGACGGCCCCTTCATCGAAGCCAAAGAAGCGGTGACAGGCTACACCCTCGTCAAAGCCGCAAACATCGACCAGGCAGCAGAGCTGGCGATGGCCTGTCCCCTCGTTCAAAACGGCCAAATCAAAATCGAAGTCCGTCCGATCCTCGACTTCGCCTGACACTCGCCCCAATCGACGCAGACCCCCAACAGTTCGCACGCCCACGAACAACGAACAACGAACAACGATCAGAGCGAACAACCCGATGACAGCGACCACGGCGATCAACTCCCTTTACAAGAAAAACTTCTCGAAGATGGTCATCGCCCTGTCAAAATATACCGGCCTTCGCGACCTCGCCACCACGGAAGACATTGTTCAGGAAGCCTTTGCCGAGGCGGCCCGTACGTGGGACACTCAGCTGCCCGAACATCCGGAGGCATGGCTTTACCGTGTGTGTCGTAACATCGCTTTCAACAAGCTACGGGACGACCGTCGTTTTGAAACCCGTGAGGTCGACGAGAACACGGTCAGTTATCAGATCGACCGCATGTTCGAGTCGGGCGATGGCGACGACCAACTCCGGATGCTCCTCGCGTGCACGCATCCCAACTTCAGTCCGAAGAACCAGGTGATCTTCGCCCTCCGCTACGTGGCGGGTTTCCGGATCGAGCAAGTGGCCAACATCCTTGGCAGCCCGGCCGATACGATCAGCAAGACGTTACTTCGGATGCGAGACATGATCGTGAAGGAAAACATCAACTTCGAATCGGAAGTGGCAAAGGCGACGCCCGCACAAAAGGAGATCCTCATCAAGATCGTGTACCTGATGTTCTCGGAAGGATCAAAGACCTCGGGAGGCAGATCGATCCTCAACCTCGAGCTCTGTGAAGATGCCTTGGGATTGGGGTTGGCGATCGCCGGCTCGGCGTCCCTTTCGTCGCCCGAAGCACACGCGCTCATCGCATTGATGTTGTTCAACCTGTCGCGGTTCGAAGCGCGGTTCGATAGCAATGGCGACCTGGTCGAGCTGGAGCACCAGGGCCGCTCTCTTTGGAACCGCGACATGATCAAAGTCGGCGTGCATCACATCACATTGGCCGGCGATGGAAATACTTCCTATCACTTCGAAGCGGCTATCGCGTGGCTTCATGTATCGGCGGCATCGTTTGCGGCCACCGACTGGAAAAAAATAGCGGCGCTGTACGAGAAAATCATTGTCATCAACGATTCGCCGTTCGTAAGGATGAATCATTCGATCGCATTGTTCTACGCCGGCGACGTGCTGACCGCCCTCCACCAGCTGAAAAAACTGGGTGAGTCGGCGTTCATGCAACGACATTATCTTTTTCACATGGCATTGGGGAAGGTCTATACGTCAACCGGAGACAGGGAGCTTGCAGTCGGGCATTTCATCCGGGCGGTTGAATTGTCTCCCCATGAAGTCGAAAAGAAACATATCCGCAAGGCGTATCTTTCCTAACTTTATTTCAAACTTAACGACACCATGCCCAGGATATCACGCCGTGCGTTTATTGCCGCCGCAACTTTATTACCTTTAGGGGCTATTGCATCTTCTATGGAAATTAAAAAAGACAAACCCAAGGTTGTACACCACGTCTTCTTCTGGCTCAAAAACCCGTCATCGACTGCCGATAGGGATAAGCTCCTCGCCGGAGTGAAGGCCTTAAAGGAAATTGAGACCATCAAAATGCTTCATGTAGGTGTGCCTGCCGGCACTGAGCAGCGTGACGTGATCGACAACAGCTATCACGTTTCAGAGCTTATGTTCTTCGACAACGTGGAAGATCAGAAAGTTTACCAGGATCACCCGATACATCAACAGTTTATCAAGGAACATTCGATGTTGTGGGAGAGGGTGGTTGTTTATGACACCATCGAGAGTTAAAAGTTAGTAGTTGGACCGAGAGTGTTCGTCGAAGACAAAAGTCAAACTTTTAGTTTTTAACTATTAACTTTTAACTAGTTTTTCAACTATTTATCCATTGTTTAAACGCCGTTGCTTTCTCCCGGCTGATATCCAGCTCGAGATTGAACGGCGGTTTCAATTGTACCGTTAGCCCTTTGTGGGTTGTTTTCACGCGCGCGACACTTTGCATGTGAATGATGTACTGACGGTTTACCCGGAAAAAGATTGCGGGATCGATCAGGGACTCGACCTCATCGAGGGTCTGGTGCTCACCGATCATCTTATCGTTGTCCATCGTATGGATGAAGATGAGCTCCTCTTTGTGAAAATAACCGATCTCTTTCAGGCTGACGGGCACCATCGCGTTCCGCTGGATCGACAGGAACCTTTCCTTGTATTTCTTCTGTTCTTTCCCCCACCCCGACGTAAGATGTTTCAACTGGTCGGTTATCGACACGGTCTCCGACAGTGAACGGTATTTTTCCAAAGCTGCACCCAGCTCCTTTTCGTCGATGGGTTTCAGGAGGTAATCGATACTATTGAGCTTGAACGCACGAATGGCGTATTCATCGTATGCGGTGGTGAAGATCACGGGACACTTCAGCTTCCGGCTTTCGAATATCTCGAAGCTGATGCCATCGGAAAGCTGGATGTCGGAGAGAACAAGGTCGGGACTGCCGTTGCTATCGAACCACCGGTGCGCTTCGCTTACACTCGACAGCGTTCCAATCACCTCTGCGTCCGGTGCAACGCGACCGATGACTTTCAACAGATCCTTCGCTACCAGTGGCTCGTCTTCTATAACCAGTACTTTCATGAGTCCTCTTTTAGCCTCGGTATATCCCCGTCGAATTCGAACCCGGGGTTCACCCAGCCCATCGGAATATCTGCCTCAAAAGTCCCTGCGGGGTTTTTGAAACGCATTTCCATCCTGCCTTCGATCATAAAACCCAACGACTGGTACAAGCCTATCGCCTTCCGGTTATTTTCGCCTGTATACAATTCCACTTTGCCGATATCCGGGCGGCGGGTGCCGATCTCTTCGAGAAAGATCATGAAGATGGTCCTACCGATACCTTTTCCCTGGTGATCGGGGTGAACGAGGAACGTCACCTCGCCCAGGACATGATCGAAGTTCTTCAGGCCGGGTTTGTAACCATGAACTTCCGCAATGAGCAGGTCCGGGTCGTCGTCACTCTCACACACGACGATCAGCCCGTCGGCGAGGCTTTTGTTCACGAAATGTGTTACGTATTCTTCCGTCATCTCGCTTTCGAGCCGGGCAAGATACCCGGGAGTTTTTGCTACGGCTTTGTACAACTTAATGATCTTCGGGATGTCGGTAAATTCTGCGGTACGGAAATGCATAAGTGATTTAGTTATACCAGCGGAACACTCACCGAAAATTGTGCATCGCTCGATTCGATCTGTACCGGTTTGTCGGTCAGAAATGCATAAAGCGACTTCAGGTTTTCAAGGCCCTGTTTGTTCGATGTCTCCACCAGCTTTCTCACCTGCAAATTATTACTTACAACGAGATATTCATCATTGGTCTCGATGCGTATCGACAGCGGCCGGTCTTTATCGACCACATTGTGCTTCAGGGCATTCTCGATCAGTATCTGCAGGGTTACGGGCACGATGGCTTTGTCTTTGGAATGTTCGTGGATATTGAGCGAGATCGTCAGGGCCGACTCGAACCTGGTGCGAAGAAGGAAGACGTAATTCTGGATGAAGTCCATCTCGGTCTGCACCGTCACAAAGTTCTTCCCCTTGTTTTGCAAAACATACCTGTAAACTTTCGACAGGTGCTGAAGGAATTGCGATGCCAGCCCTTGGTTCTCGAAGATCAGACTATTCAGTGATGTCAGTGCGTTGAAGAGAAAATGAGGATTCAACTGGTTCTTCAGGTTGTCGAACTGTACCTGGGTCTTCTCTTTCTCGAGACGTTCCGCCCTCACCAGTGACATCTTCCATTCATCTATAAAATAGCCGGTTATAAAAATCCCATTCATGAGCAGCGACGCCAGTATGTACAGGAACCATGTTGCGGCGAGGAACATGCTGTCGAGCTTCACCGGCAGATAGGGTTCACCGATTTCATACAACAGAAAACGCAGAGTAAGCGCATAAAGCGCTCCCGAAATCAACTGGACTGCGATACGGCGGGGAATGCTGTCCTTGAAAGGCAGGTACCTGTTCAGGAGTGTGTTAATCCAATAAAGCCCCTCTACCAACACCATCATAAACACGATCAACACCCAGAAAAGAATATCATTGATCAGTTTCGAAAACTGTCCCGACAACACGCGGACCACGTATGCCACAATGGAGGCAACAGCCAACAGTGCGTCTGTTATCAATATTCTTTTCCAATGAGGCATTTTTGTCTCCATTTATTTCAAAGAAACGTCGTAGATGAATTTAAACTGGCTGTCGGTCACACTTTTGGGCACCAATGATATGGCCATGTTCCGCAACGACGTCATCAATGGATTCTCCCACTGCGCCATTTTTCCAAGTTGCCACGAGTCGTTTACGATCTTGGTGGTCCGGCGGATCCGTTTCTCTTCGAACATGCGGAACGCTTCTTCGGCATCCTGGCAATTTTCGATAAGGTTGGCGATCACTACCGCATCCTCGATCGCCATACATGCTCCTTGTCCCATGTTCGGTGTTGTCGCATGAGCCGCATCGCCGATAAGTACTACTCTGCCGAAGGCAAACCGGGTGATCGGCTCGATGTCGATGATATCGTTCCAGATGACCTTACCGGTAAGTTTGATGATATCGGGGATCGGTGCGTGAAAATCTCCGAAGAAGGTCAACAGATCCGAGGGACCCAGCGACCGCATCATCGGGTCGTTTGCACCCGCGTTCACGCACGCAAACCAGTATACCCTGTCCTTCGTCAGGGGTACGATGCCCATGCGCGTTCCCTGTCCCCATGTTTCTGAAGTCTCCTGTGCGTTGAAGCCGGCGGGAAGATTGTCTGTGACGCCGCGCCAGCAGGTGTAGCCGGCATAGCGCGTCTTCGCATCACCCATCAGTTTCTTTCTCGCAATCGAATGGATACCGTCGGCGGCAACTACGTAGTCTGCCTCTGACTTTGTTCCATCTTTGAATGTTATTGTAACGCCGTCTGCTCTTTGCTCGAAGTCAACATAGGCCTTGTCGAGTTGTACGGTCCCGCGTCTAAGCTTACCGATCAGAACGTTGTGAAGGTCGGATCTGTGAATAGCGAAGTTGTTGACCACTCCGAAACGCCGGCTCACTTCTTCGGAGTCGGTACTGATGAGGGCTTTGCCTTTCTTGTTACGGATCACAACGCTTTTGATAACCTTCCCTTCTTTCAGAACATCCTGTTCGATCCCGATC